>Ga0316204_10000088_pt1 | contig 396230 bp, 408 predicted proteins | sample 6monrhotite_MG_2_FD_205661 | JGI IMG/M metagenome (GOLD analysis project Ga0316204, IMG submission 205661) | Microbial mat bacterial communities from mineral coupon in-situ incubated in ocean water Damariscotta River, Maine, United States -... | ecosystem: Environmental > Aquatic > Marine >... | reverse complement strand
GGAGAGTTAGGTTTATGGCTGAAGTTCCCAACATCGCCCCGCTATTGCCGGAAATCTTCCTTGCCCTGGCGGCCATGTCCTTGCTGATGCTGGGCGTGTTCCAAAAGGCGACAACGCCGGACGGCGTGGTTCATGCGTCGCGGCTGACGTCGGGCCTGGGCATTGTTACGCTTGTTTTGGCCCTGTTGCTGGTGTTTACGGTTTCTGGCGATACGCGCATTGCGTTTGACGGTCTGTTTGTGTCCGACCCGTTTGCCACCTTTGCCAAGGTGCTGATTTTGATCGCTTCGACGATGTCGCTGATTTTGGCGCAAAATTGGCTGGAACGCGAAGGCGCGCACCGTTTCGAATTCGCCATTTTGGTGATTTTCGCAACGCTGGGCATGATGATGATGGTGTCTGCGGGCAACCTGATGTCGTTATATATGGGCTTGGAACTGCAATCGCTGTCGCTTTATGTGCTGGCGGCGTTTCATCGTGACGACACCCGTTCGACCGAAGCGGGGCTGAAGTATTTTGTGCTGGGCGCCTTGGCGTCGGGCTTTTTGCTGTATGGTTCGTCTTTGATTTACGGTTTCACCGGCACCACCGATTTCGCCACCATCGCAACGACCATTGCGGCCCAAGAACACACGCCCATGGGCGTGGTGATTGGACTGGTGTTCGTGATGGCGGGACTGGCGTTTAAGGTTTCCGCCGTGCCGTTCCATATGTGGACGCCGGACGTCTACGAAGGTGCGCCGACCCCGGTCACGGCCTTCTTCGCCGTCGCGCCGAAAGTCGCCGCATTGGCGCTGTTCTTGCGCGTGATGGTCGGTCCGTTTGGATCGCTGGTTGCGGAATGGCAGCAGGTCGTGGTGTTGATTTCGATCCTGTCCATGGTGTTGGGGTCTTTCGCCGCCATCGCACAAATGAACATCAAACGCATGATGGCCTATAGTTCCATCGGTCACGTCGGGTTCGCCTTGATTGGCCTTGCGGTCGGCAATGCGGCCGGCGTTTCCAGCGTTTTGATCTATTTGGCGATTTACGTGTTCATGAACATCGGCACATTTGCGTGCATCATGGCCATGCGCCGTGGCGAGCGTCACGTCGAAAACATCAACGAACTGGGCGGGTTGGCGAAAACTCATCCGGGCATGGCGGCGGTCTTAGCGGTGTTCATGTTCTCGATGGCGGGCATTCCCCCGCTGGCGGGCTTCTTCGGTAAGTTCTACATCTTCCTCGCAGCCATCGAAGCGCAGCTGTATACGCTGTCCATCATCGGCGTGTTGGCGAGTGTGGTGTCGGCGTACTATTACCTGCGCATCATCAAGATCATGTACTTCGACGACGCCGGGATTGAGCCATTGGAAAGCCCATTGCCGCGTTCCATCAGCGGAATATTGGCCGTGACCGGCGCCGTGGTGGTGCTGTTGTTCCTCGGTCTGGCTCCGATCAGCATCTGGGCGGATGCTGCCGCGGCCTCGCTGTTCTAAGACTTTTGTCATGATCAAGAAATCGAGCCTCCAGCTCCCAAGTCCTTATGTGCTTGTGGAGCTGGAGAGCGTCGACAGCACCAACGCCGAAGCCAAACGCTTGGCCGATGAGGGCGCGCCCGACTGCACGCTGGTGTGGGCCAAAACCCAAACCGCAGGGCGCGGGCGACGCGGGCGCGAATGGATTTCAGTTCAGGGTAATCTGTATTTTTCAATCATCTTGCGCATGCCGTACCCGATGCAGACGATGACGCAGTTAAGCTTTGTCGCCGCCAATGCCGTGGCCGACGCGGTTCAGGTGATTTTGCCGTCTGGCGCCTTCGTCAACGTCAAATGGCCCAACGACGTGCTGGTCGAAGGGCAAAAAATCTCCGGCATTTTGATGGAGGCGCAACCGGCTTTCGAAAGCGACCAATTCGATTGGTTGGTGTTGGGCATTGGCTTGAACGTCGCCACCCATCCGGTGGTCGAGGACGGGGCGTTTCCCGCGACTTCGCTGGCGGCGCAAGGCGTGATGGGCCAGGGATTGGACGTCGCCTTGATTTTGGATACTTTGGCCAAACGCTTTTTGGCGGGCGTGGCGACGTGGCGTAACCTTGGGTTTGGCTCCATCCGCCGCCACTGGTTGGCGCGTGCGCGCGGCGTCGGCGGCCCGGTGACGGTGCGTCTGCCCAACGAAACCCTGGAAGGGGTTTTTGGCGCGCTGGATGAAAACGGGGCGTTGATCTTGCATCGTGACGGTCAGCCCAATCGCATCATTACGGCGGGTGACGTGTTTATTCCGTCCATTCCTCATGAAGTCTAATTTTTCGCAAGTGCGAAATGAATTGGCGCGAAGGGCCTTGAATGGTAGATATGCACCATGCTTTTAGCGATTGATTCAGGCAACACCAATACAGTCTTCGCGGTCTTTGACGACGATGGCGCAGTCATGGGTGAGTGGCGCGCCAGCACCACCGCAACCCGCACGTCCGATGAGTATGGCGTGTGGCTGTTGCGCTTGATGGAACTGGAAAACATTCAACCGGGCGACATCAATGCTGCGATCATCGCCACGGTGGTGCCCGCGACTTTGCACAACCTGAAAAGCCTGTGCGAAAAATACTTTCAGACCTCGGCCTTGGTGATCGGTGACGACGGCGTCGATTTGGGCGTCGAGATCCTGATCGAAAATGCTCATGAAGTCGGCGCGGACCGCTTGGTCAATGCGGTTGCGGCCAACGCCAAATACGGCGGGCCGTTGATTTGCGTCGATTTTGGCACCGCGACCACCTTCGACATCATCGATCAAGATGGAAATTATGCGGGCGGCGTGATTGCGCCGGGCATCAATTTGTCGTTGGAAGCGTTGCACATGGCGGCGGCGAAACTGCCGCGCGTGGCGGTCGAACGCCCCGCCAAGGTGATCGGCACCGGCACCGTGTCGGCAATGCAGTCGGGCATCTATTGGGGTTACGTGTCGATGATCGAAGGCATGGTGGCGCGCATTCGCGAAGAGTTCCGCGCCGACATGGATGTCGTCGCGACCGGCGGTTTGGCGCAAATGTTCGCCGACGCCACCCGCATCATCAATTGGACCGATAAGGACCTGACGCTTCGGGGCCTGTATCTGATCCACAAAAGAAACAAAGGTTAGGTTTAGGTTATGGCCGACGAAGAGCTTCTGTTCCTGCCCCTAGGTGGCGCCGGCGAAATCGGTATGAACCTGAACCTTTACGGTTACGGCAAGCCCGGCAATCCCACCTGGATGATGGTCGATCTGGGCATCACGTTTGGCGACGGCACCCATCCGGGCGTCGACGTCATCATGCCGGACCCGGCCTACATCGAAAAACACAAAGACAAGCTTGCGGGCATCGTGCTCACCCACGCCCATGAAGATCACTTGGGCGCGGTGCCGTATCTGTGGGAACGCTTTGGCTGTCCGATCTATGCGACCCCGTTCACGGTGTCGATCGTGCAGCGCAAGCTGGCCGAAGTCGGTTTGTTGGACATCGTGCCGATTGTCGAAGTGCCGCTCAACGGCAGCTTCCAAGTGGGGCCGTTTGAGATCGACCTGATCACGCTGACCCATTCGATCCCCGAACCCAACGGCATGGCGATCCGCACGCCGCTGGGCACCGTATTGCACACCGGCGATTGGAAGCTCGACCCCGATCCGGTGATCGGCGAGCCCTATGACATGCCCGCGTTGCGTAAGCTGGGCGACGAGGGTGTGTTGGCGATGGTGTGCGACAGCACCAACGTCTTCACCCCCGGAACCAGCGGCTCGGAAGGCGATATTTACGCGTCCATGAAGAAAGTCGTCGAGGGCTGCGAAGGTCGCGTGGTGGTGACGTGCTTCGCCTCCAACGTGGCGCGCCTGGACACCATTTCCAAGGTCGCCAAAGCGGTGGGCCGTGAAGTCGTTTTGGCCGGGCGTTCATTCTGGCGGATGATCGATGCGGCCAAGGAAAATGGCTACCTACAAGACGCGCCCAATTTTCTCGATGAAGATTATTTCGGCGACATTCCCAAAGACAAGGTGCTGTTGATCTGCACCGGATCGCAGGGCGAAGCCCGCGCCGCCTTGGCGCGTATCGCAGCCGACGAACATCCGCGCATCTATTTGAATTCCGGCGACACGGTGATCTTTTCGTCGCGGCAAATCCCCGGTAATGAAGTGACCATCGGGCGGTTGCAAAACCGTCTGGTGCGCCGCGGCATCAACTTGGTCACCGATAAAGACGCCTTTATCCACGTATCGGGCCATCCCGCGCGCGATGAATTGCTGGAAATGTATCAGGCGGTCAAGCCGCAAATCTCGATCCCCGTGCATGGCGAAATGCGCCATTTAACCGAACACGCCAAGCTGGCGCGCTCGGCCCAAGTCAAGGAAACCGTCATCAACGAAAACGGCGGCATGATCCGCATCGCGCCGGGACCGGCGGCGGTGATCGAACAGGTGCCGTCGGGCCGCTTAGCCCTTGAAGGGGGACGGGTGGTGCCGTTGGACGGCGAACTGGTGCGCGGACGGGCGCGTGCGCTGTGGAACGGCAGCGCCACCATCACCATGGTCATCGACAAAGTCGGCAACGTGCAGGGCGATCCGATCCTCACCACCAGCGGTTTGCTGGACACGGGCGATTTCGATTATGAGGACGATATTCTCGATGCCGCTGAGGATGCGGTCGAACGGCTATCGAAAAAAGACCTGCGCAAAGACGATCTCGTCGCCGAAGCCGTGCGCATGGCGGTGCGGCGCTATTTCCGCAACACGTTCAACAAAAATGCCGTCACATCCGTTCACTTGGTTCGCGTGTGACGAACAGATAGGAGACCTCCCCCCATGATTGGTAACCTCAATCACGTCGCCATCGCCGTGCCTGATTTGGCTGCGGCCACCGCCAAATACCGCGATCAACTGGGCGCTAAAGTGTCTGAGCCGCATGATGAGCCGGATCATGGCGTGCGGGTGGTGTTTGTGGAGCTGTCCAACACCAAGATCGAGCTGCTGGAGCCGCTGGACGAAAATTCGCCGATCAACGGATTTTTGGCCAAGAACCCGGACGGCGGCATTCACCATTTGTGTTTCGAAGTCGATGACATCACCGCCGCCGGCGCTAAGCTGAGCGCGGATGGCGTGCGCATCCTCGGTGGTGGCGAGGCCAAAATCGGCGCGCACGGCAAACCCGTTTTGTTCCTGCATCCGAAAGATTTTTGCGCTACGTTAATCGAGTTGGAGCAAGCCTGACGCATTTCCTCCAACATGTTTGGGAGGAAACAATGAACCAGCAACCTCAAAACAAGCCCGACAAAGCGCCGCAAGACTTTATCATGACCGGGCAAAGCCAGATCACGATCAACAAAAAATGGGTCGCGATCATCGTTGCGATTTTGATTGTGTTTACACTTGGGGTCGGGGGGATGTATCACATCACTGCGATCGCGCGACCGGCGACCACACACACAGGTGGGTATTGAACGCATGACGGGACACCTTAACAACCAGCCCATACAGCGTTTGAAAGAAGCGCGCCCCGTGCGCATGGACCGCAAAGTGGTCCTGTGGGTGGCTTTCACCGCCACGATGGTGGCCTTGGTGTGTTTTTCAATTCTGTTTATCCACGCCGCGTATCGAAATCACTGGCTGTGATATGAACTGGTATTGCAAAGTCGCCGTCGGTAACCCCATTCACGGTCCATACCACGACACCGAATACGGCTTTCCCGGTAAGGGCGAACAGGCGTTGTTCGAGTTGCTGTGCCTGGAAATTTTCCAGGCAGGTTTGTCGTGGGAATTGGTGCTGAAAAAACGCCCGACCACCGTGGCGGCGTTTGACGGCTTTGATGTGGATACCGTGGCGGCATATGGCGAGCGCGATATCGAACGACTTTTGAACGATCCCGGCATCATCCGCAACCGACTTAAAGTCACATCCATCATTCACAATGCCGGCGTGGTGCAAGGCTTGCGCGCATCCGATGGCGGGTTCGCCAAGTGGTTGGCGACGCATCACCCCCAAGACCTCAGCGCGTGGGTCAAATTGTTCAAAAAGACCTTTAAATTCACCGGACCGGAAGTGGTTAACGAATTTCTCATGAGCACCGGTTATCTTGGTGGGGCGCACAGTGAGGATTGCCAAATTTATAAGGCGGTGCTCAAAAGCAACCCGCCGTGGTTGCAGGCGCAAAAGTCAGATTGAACCATAGCTTAGAATTGATATGAGACGCATTTTAACAGCCTCTTTGATCGTTACGTATACGATGCTCTCGCTTCCTGCGTTCGCCCAAGACGGCGCCCAAGAAGATGAGAAAAAGGTCACCCACATGTCGGTGAGCCTTGAGGACTGTCGCCGTTTAACCCGCCATAAGGCCCGCGACGACGTGGCCTATAAAGCCGGCGTCGATGTGCACGGAAATGCCGTTGCGCCTGCCGATTTGCCGTCGCCCGAAGCGCTGCCCCTGGGCGCGATTAAGGTTCCGGACGAAATTGTCATCGATTTTGGTCTCGACTTGGCGGGACGCTACGGTTTTGGCGCAGCGGCCATGTTCGACGCCACGGCGGGCATCGCCACCATTGAATACGATATCGGATCCGGCGGTTTGACGTTCAACGGCAAGCCGCTGCTTGATGAGGATGCCCGCGCCATTGAACGCGCGTGTAAACTTCGTCAGCAACAGAATGGGACACAGTAGCGCCTCATTTTGTGATTACTTTGCCCAAAGATTTGCCCTGATGAAGGGCTTCGCCTAAAGTCGCGAGACGTCTCGCAGATAACCCCTTTAAGGAATTGTGATACCGATGTTTTCCGCGTTTGAGTGGATGATGGCCGTGCGATACCTTCGCGCCCGCAGGCAAGAAGGTTTCGTTTCCGTGATCGCCTGGTTTTCCTTGCTGGGCATCGCCATTGGCGTTGCGACCCTGATCATCGTGATGAGCGTGATGAACGGCTTTCGCGCCGAATTGATGAACCGTATTTTGGGTCTCAACGGTCACGTCAACATCTATGCGCCGATCGGCCAGATGACCGACTATGACGCCAAAGCCGACATCGTGCGGGGGGTGCCCGGCGTGCTCAGCGCCACGCCGTTGATCGAAGGCCAAGTGATGGCCACCAACAACGGCCAAGCGCGCGGTTTGGTGCTGCGCGGCATCAAATCCACCGATTTGCTGGCCCGCGACATCATCGCCAACAACATTCAATCGGGCAGCTTGGACGCCTTTGGCGCCGATGACAGCGTCATTATCGGCGCTGAATTGGCGCGTCGCCTGGGCGTTCAGGTGGGCGATAAAATCACCATCATTTCGCCCAAGGGCGAACCCACCGCGTTCGGCACCGTGCCGCGCATGCGGGCGTTCGAAGTGGCGGCGACGTTCTCCATCGGCATGTTCGAATACGATAGCGGCTTTGCCTACATCCCGTTGCACGCCGCTCAGGTTTATTTCCAGATGAAAGACAGCGTCAATAATCTGGAAGTGTTCGTCAAAGACCCCGACAACACCGATGGCGTCAGCGCAAACATCAAACACGCGTTTGACGATCAGGCGCGGGTGATGGATTGGCAAAAAACCAATGCCAGCTTTTTCAACGCGATCCAGGTCGAACGCAACGTGATGTTCTTGATTTTGACCCTGATCATCGTGGTCGCAGCGTTCAACATCATTTCCAGCCTGATTATGTTGGTTAAAGACAAAGGCCGCGACATCGCCATCTTGCGCACCATGGGGGCGACGCGCGGCATGATCATGCGGGTGTTTTTCTTGGCCGGCGCCAGCATCGGCGTGATCGGCACCATGGGCGGATTTGCGCTGGGGCTGTGGTTTTCGCTCAACATCGAAAGCATTCGTCAGTGGATTCAAACCATCACCGGCACCGAACTGTTCGCCGCAGAAATTTATTTCTTGTCTCAGCTGCCCGCCAAGGTCGACCCGATGGAGGTTCTGTCCACGGTGCTGATGGGCCTGGGGCTGTCGTTCCTCGCCACCATTTATCCGTCATGGCGCGCCGCGCGCTTGGACCCGGCGGAGGCGCTGCGCTATGAATAAGCCGCAAAACCCGGTGCTGCACCTGAACGGCGTTAAACGTCATTTTGGCGCCGGCCACACGGCCTTGCATGTGTTGAAGGGCGCGGAGCTGAAGGTCAATGCGGGCGAGATCGTCGCCTTGGTCGGGCCCAGCGGGTCGGGTAAATCGACGTTGCTGCAAATCGCCGGTTTGTTGGAAAAACCCGATGCGGGTGAAATCATCATTGCGGGTGAAGCGTGTTCGAAACTGGGCGACGACCGACGCACGGAAATTCGCCGCGAGCATTTAGGCTTCGTCTATCAGTATCATCATTTGCTACCGGAATTTTCGGCCCTGGAAAACATCGTCATTCCGCAGATCATCGCCGGACTGGGCAAGACCGTGGCGCGTGAACGCGCCCGGCAGTTGCTCGAGATGCTGGGCCTTAAGGATCGCGCCAGCCACCGCCCGGCGAAGCTATCGGGCGGTGAGCAGCAACGCGTCGCCATCGGTCGTGCGTTGGCCAATGGACCGTCGCTATTGTTGGCCGATGAGCCGACCGGAAATCTTGACCCCGATACCGCAGGCGATGTGTTCAACATGTTGCTGAACTTGACGCGCAAGACCGGACTGACGGCTGTGATCGCCACGCACAACCCGGACTTGGCTTCACGCATGGACCGCATCGTGCGGGTCGACGACGGTCATTTAATCGAATCCTGAATGACAAAGTTCACTTGATAAAAGTGTGTGCCTCTCCCAAGTTTTGTTGGGAGCGCATCAGCTCGTCTATGGTTAGAGAAGGACCACCCGAATGAATACTGAGGAACAATTGCCTGCAAAGCCGACGCGGTTGGCGCATATGCCGATATCTTTTTTCGCCGTGGTGATGGGGTTGTGCGGCTTGACGCTGGCGTGGGAAAAGGCGGAGCAGGTGATGATCATGCCGTTTATGGTCAGCCCCTATCACGCCGCCATCACCGCCGTCGTGTTTGTGGTGCTGTTGGCGGGCTATTTCTCTAAATTCATTTTTCACCGCGACGCGGTGTTGAAGGAGCTGCGCCATCCGGTCCGTCTGAGCTTCTTTCCCGCGATCTCTATCAGTTTGCTTTTGATTTCTGTGGTTGCGTATCAGTTCAATCCGCAACTCTCCAAAATTTTGTGGATGGTCGGGGCAGGGCTGCATCTTGTGCTGACGCTTTATGTTTTGTCGTCGTGGATCAACCACACCCACTTTGAAATCAACCACATGAATCCGTCCTGGTTCATCCCCGTGGTGGGCAACATCGTGGCGCCGATTGGCGGCGTTCAGCATGGTTTTATGGACCTGTCGTGGTTTTTCTTTTCCGTCGGTCTGGTGTTTTGGATCGTGTTGAAGGTGATCGTGTTTTACCGCATCATTTTTCACAATCCATTGCCCGACAAATTGCTGCCGACGTTCTTTATTTTGATTGCGCCGCCAGCCGTGGGCTTCTTGTCGTATGTCAAATTGACCGGTTCCATCGATGCGTTTGCGATGATCTTGTTTCATACGGCGTTGTTTTTGACGTTGATGATTTCGACCCAGATGATGAAGTTTGCGCGCCTCAAGTTCTTTTTGTCGTGGTGGGCGTATTCGTTCCCGTTGGCGGCGATGACCATCGCGGCATTTGTGATGGCGGAGGCTGTTGATAAGGACTGGTTGCACGTTTTGGCGACCACGTTGTTTGTTATTCTCAACGTGGTGTTGGCTTTGTTGGCGGCGCGCACCATCGAAGCGATGCTGCGCAATCGGATTTGTGTGGAGGAAGATTGATTCTGCTCAGTGCTCCGGCTTAAGGTGCGTACGGCGTCGGTGGTTCGCTCCATCGACGCCGTATCTTTTGTGCACCCCAAGCCGCGCGGGACACCATGGGCAATTCCAACGATCACGATTTTAGCGCTGCAGAGCGTCAAGCGCTGTACCGCACCATTTATTCACGCCGCGATGTGCGCGGGCAGTTTACGTCTGAACCCGTAGACGTCGCGATGCTCAGTCGCATCTTGATGGCGGCGCATTACGCACCCTCGGTGGGCTTTATGCAGCCGTGGAGCTTCATCGTCGTGCGCGCCGCTGAAACCAAGCAAAAAATCCATGCGTTGTTCGAGATCGCCCACGCCGAAGCGACCCAGATGTTTGAGGGTGAAAAACGCGAAACCTATCGCAATCTCAAACTGCAAGGCATCCTCGAAGCGCCCATCAACCTGTGCATCACCTGCGATAAGGACCGCGCCGGGCCGGTTGTTTTGGGCCGCACCCATATTCCGGAAATGGATCTCTACAGCACGGTGTGCGCAGTGCAAAACTTGTGGCTGGCGGCGCGCGCCGAAGGCTTAGGCGTGGGCTGGGTGAGCATCTTGGATCAGCAGCGTTTAAAAGACGTTTTGGGCCTTGGGCCAAACGTCGAGCCGGTGGCGTACCTGTGCCTAGGCCACGTGTCGCATTTCAACGACAAGCCGGACCTGCAAAAATCCGGTTGGCGCAAACGCTTAGCGGCGGATGAGTTGACCCATTTCGAAGGTTTGGGGCAAAGCGCTAACGACGATTTCGCCACCCAGTTGTTGGAACAGTTGCGCCTGGAACAAGCCCGCGTCGAAGGCGGCTGAAGGCCGTTAGGTTTGCGACGTTGGCGTGATGGGCGCAGGACCTGTGGGTGGCGTCGTCGTCGTGGGGGGCGGCGTAGCGGTTTTGGGGGGCTCGGCCTTTTGCGTGGTCTGCGGATCGGTTTGTGGCGCTGCGGTGATGCGCCGGATGAAAAACGTGATGGCGCGTTCCAGTGCGGCGAAGAAAATCTCCACGCTGTAGCCCGATATAAACGCCATGGCCCAAGGCGTGAAAGCGCCCAAAAAGCTGATCGACGTTAGCGGCGCCGCTTGGGCTGTCGGCTCGACACCGCCATCGTTCGACGAGATGATGATCAGCCAAGCCATGCAGACACCTGAAATGACCCCCAAAATAATCCGCGTGCGGATGGCGTAAAGCCGGTTGGCGGTCAACGATACGGCGTCGATTTCCGCCGAAAGGCTGCGCAACGCCTGGGTCATGGAGCCAAGTAAGGCGAAAAGCGCGACCAAAACATAGTTGGATATCACTTCCAAGGTGAGCTGTGCGCGGGTGAACTCGATGCGTCGCTGTCCTTCGGCGTCAAGCTTGACCAGGCCCGCTTCAATCGGCGGTCCTTGGTCACTCAGTTGTAAATCATAAGGCGGTATCATCCCGGCGATTTGTCGGTTCCACCACCACAGTCGCACGTAAGAGACATCGTCCCATGAGCCGTCCTGCGCATGACGGCGTTCAAGCCGTTCAAGTTTGATCGCGGCGTCGGCGCCGGCGACGGTGTCGGAGTTTTTCAAGGACTCGCTCAACAACTTCGCTTCCGCCAGTTTCGACGTTGTGTTCAGCAGGTAGCCATGAACCTTATAGGCGTCGTTGAAGACCGCCATGCCGATCGCCCATTCCATTTGCAAAGCCAGCAACGCCAGTAGTGAAAAAACCGCCACCGTTAGGTAGCGCCGCAGGACCTGATCCGCGGGGCTCGATTTATTGAAAAGCCGGCTGAGCCAATGGCCCTTGGGTTCATCGTCGTGGCGTTGAGTGGTGAAATGGATGCTGTCGACGCTGACCGGATTCACCCGTTCGATGATCCCTGAAAAAGCCGCCCAGAAGTGAGCTTTCTCGTCACCGCTTAAGGCGTCGCCTTGAGATGTTTTGTCATGCGAGGCGATCAACGGCGCGACAATGTCATGTTTGATGTCGATGGCGTGCCGCGTGGCGTAATCGAGCAGCGTTTGGGCGTCTTCGATGGCGATGCGCAGACGCTCGTCAGGCGCTGTGTCATCGCCCGTTTGCGGGTCGGGTTGCGGCGCAGGCGCTTGCGCCGCGCCCTCAGACAAGGCTTGAGGCGGCGTTTGTGGCGGTTGCGACGGTGCGACATCGGGCATAGGCGTGGGTGCTCCTGAGCTTCTTAGATGACGCGCAGGGAGTTCGTTTGTGACGTGTTTTTTCCTGGTATTCCACCCGGCATTCCACAGGGGGCGTGGGGATAACTTTAGGGTGGGCAGAATCGACCCGGATATGGTTTGATTTACCCATGTCTCATGCCGATTTTGTCCATTTGCGCGTCCACAGCGCTTATTCCCTGTCCGAAGGTGCGATCCGCATCAAGGAACTGATGGGCTTGTGTCAAAGTTTCAAGATGCCCGCGGTTGCGGTGACCGACACCAACAATCTGTTCGGCGCGCTGGAATTTTCCCTTTCGGCTGGCGACAGTGGCGTGCAGCCGATCATTGGCGGGCAAATCGCGGTGAGTCGCGAGGGCGGTGAAAATCCGACCATGGGCCGCACTGTGAGCGTCCAGCGCCCCGACCAAGTGGTTCTGTTGGTGCAAAACGACACCGGCTATCGCAACATTTTGAAATTGTTGTCCACCGCTTACATGGAAAGCGACAACGTCGAAGACCCGCAAGTCACCATCGAGGACTTGGAAAAATATTCCGACGGCCTGATCCTGCTCACCGGCTCCATTCACGGTCCGGTGGGGCGCTTGTTGGTGGATGGCCAGGTCGAGCACGCCGAGGCTTGCCTGGACCGTCTTGCGAAAGCCTACCCCGGTCGGCTGTATATCGAGTTGCAGCGACATGGTTTGAAAGAGGAAGCGCAGATTGAGCCGCGTCTCATCGACATGGCCTATGACAAAAACCTGCCGCTGGTCGCCACCAACGAAGCGTTTTATCCGGGGCGCGACATGTTTCAGGCCCACGACGCTCTGGTTTGCATCGCCGAAAGCGCCTACGTCAGTCAGGATCAGCGTCGCCGCTTGACCCCGGATCATTATTTTAAAAGCGCCGAGGAAATGAAGGTGTTGTTCGCCGATGTGCCTGAAGCCATCGCCAACACTTTGGTCATCGCCCAACGCTGCGCCTACAAGGTCGAACGGGTCAATCCGATCTTGCCACCGTTCGATTGCGGCGAGGGCCTCAACGAAGAAGACGAGCTGCGCAAACAGGCCCATGAAGGTCTGGATAAACGCCTCGAAGCTCAAGTCTACACGCCGGGGTTGGCGGATGAAGAGAAACAGGCCATCGCCAGGCCGTACCGCGAACGGCTGGAATTTGAGCTGGGCGTGATCATCCAGATGGGCTTTCCCGGTTATTTCCTGATCGTTGCCGATTTCATCCAATGGGCCAAGGATCACGACATCCCGGTGGGCCCGGGACGTGGTTCAGGCGCCGGTTCCGTGGTCGCGTGGGTGCTGACCATCACCGATCTAGACCCGCTGCGGTTCGGTTTGCTGTTCGAACGGTTCTTGAACCCCGAACGTGTGTCCATGCCTGATTTCGATATCGATTTCTGTCAGGACCGCCGTGACGAAGTCATCAAGTACGTTCAAGACAAATACGGTCGCGATCGCGTCGCCCAGATCATCACCTTTGGTAAGTTGCAAGCCCGCGCGGTGCTGCGCGATGTCGGTCGGGTGCTGGAAATGCCTTACGGTCAGGTGGACCGCATCTGCAAAATGGTGCCCAACGATCCGGGTAAGGCCATGACCGTGCCCGAAGCAGTCGAGGCGGAGCCAGAGCTTCGCCGCATGATCAAGGAAGAGCACGAAGTTGCGCGCCTGATCGAAATCGCCAAACCGCTCGAAGGGCTCTATCGTCACGCCTCGACCCACGCGGCGGGCGTGGTGATCGGTGATCGACCGCTGGACCAATTGGTGCCGCTGTACCGCGATCCGCGCTCCGACATGCCGGTGACCGGGTTTAACATGAAGTTCGTCGAACAAGCCGGGCTGGTGAAGTTCGATTTCTTGGGGCTGAAAACGCTGACCGTGCTGTCCACGGCGGTGAAGTTCGCGTCCGAGGGCGGGCACACCATCGATCTGACCACCGCGCCGCTGGATGACGCTGCGTCGTTCGAGCTGTTGCAGCGCGCCGAAACCCAAGGCGTGTTCCAGCTTGAATCTGCGGGCATGAAAGACCAGCTGCGTCAGATGCGTCCGACCACGTTTGAAGACATCATCGCCATCGTGGCGCTGTATCGTCCTGGCCCGATGGAAAACATTCCGAGCTATATTCGTCGTAAGCACGGCGAAGAAGAGCCCGACTATCTGTACCCGACGCTGGAGCCGATCCTCAAGGAAACCTTTGGCATCATGATCTATCAGGAACAGGTCATGCAGATCGCGCAGGTGTTGTCGGGCTTCTCGCTCGGCGGCGCCGATTTGCTGCGCCGCGCCATGGGTAAAAAAGATCAAGCCGAGATGGACAAGCAACGCGCAATGTTCATCGAAGGGGCCGAGGCGCGCGGCGTGCCCGCGACCAAGGCCGGTGAAATCTTCGAACAGGTCAACAAATTCGCCGGCTACGGCTTCAACAAATCGCACGCCGCTGCATACGCCTTGGTGGCGTACCACACGGCCTATATGAAGGCCAATTTCCCCTACGAGTTCATGGCCGCATCCATGACGCTCGATCTGGGCAACACCGACAAGCTCAACGCCTACCGCCAAGAACTCGACCGCATGGGGGCCAAGCTGTTGTCGCCCGACATCAACGCGTCGGAAACCTATTTCAAGGTCGAACGCGACGCGGACGGTAAACCCACCGCCATACGCTACGCTTTGGCGGCGCTGAAAAACGTCGGCGAGGCGGCAATGGCCAGCATCATCGAAGAACGCGAAAAGAACGGACGTTTCAAAGACCTGGAAGATTTCGCCGGGCGTCTGGATACCCACCAAGTCAACAAGCGCCAGATGGAAAACATGGTCCGGTCCGGTGCGTTCGACAGCCTTAACCCCAACCGCAAGCAATTGCATATGGGCATCGAAGCGATCATGGGGGAAGCTTCCGCCCAGCAATCGGAACGCGAAAGCAATCAAATCGGTCTGTTCGGCGGCGGCGATCAGCCCAAGCAGACCATCCGTCTGGCCGACGTGCCCGACTGGCCGCCGATGGAACGGCTGCGCGAAGAATTCGACGCGATCGGCTTTTACCTCAGCGCGCACCCGTTGGACAGCTACGGCAAAAGCCTACAGCGCTTGGATGTGGCGCCCATTTCAAAGGTTTTGTCGCGCGGCCAAGCAGGCAATTTCACCCTGGCGGGGACCGTGGTCAGCAAAAAAGAACGCATCAGCCAAAAGGGCTCGCGGTATGCCTTTGTCACGTTTTCTGACGCGTCGGGGTCCTATGAAGCGATGCTGTTTTCCGAAACACTGGCGGCTGCGGCGGACTTGCTGGAACCGGGAACCGCGGTGCTGATCAAAGCCACGGCGCAGTTTGAAGGCGAAAGCGTCAAGCTACTGGCTCAATCCGTCCGTGGCTTGGATAAAATGGCGTCGCAGACCTCGGCGGGGTTACAAATCACCATCACCGACGATAAACCGTTGGCTGCATTGAAAGAGGCCTTCGCGGACGCCAAACCGGGCAGGGGGCTGGTGCAGATCATGGTGCGCACCCCGCACTATGAGACCCGCGTCGACCTCAAGCACAAACCCATATCCGTGACCCCGGAACTTCTGCACGCGGTCTATTCCATCGCCGGCATCGCCGAGGTAATGGAGATTTAGTCCTCAACACAATCACGCCGCCAAGGCTAAGCTGCCGATCACAACAATCAGAAATAGACTGCAAACCTTGCAGTTGCGGATGAAAAGTTCGTTTTGACGGATCAGGCGTCCTTGGTGGTAACGCATGAAATGTTTCTCCTGCGAGGGTTGGCGTAGGCGGTTCGCTTATGCGCTCACCAGATCAACAGCGGTGGGCAGATCGACCCAAAACTCGCTACCCTGGTCGGGGGTCGAGCGGTAGCCGAGCTCGCCTTCCATGTTCGTCAAGAACCTCTTGACGATGGCGAGACCAACACCGCCGCCTTCTATTGGTGAGTTTTCAAACGTCAATCGTTCGAAAGGTTCCAGAATTTGACCGGGATAGTCCTCGCGGAAGCCCTGGCCGGTATCTTGGATGGTGATCCTGACCTTATTGTGACCACTCAACAGAGATGATTTGATGGTGACGCGTCCATTGATGCGGTTGTATTTCACAGCGTTGGTCAACAAATTGAGAAACACTTTTTGCAAATGATCCTTGTTGGTGAGCACGCGCGGCAGATGGGTGGCGTCCACTTCGTTGACAACGGTGACGCGGTTGTGACGCGCAAGCGCCTCTATGCCATCGATGCTGTTCTTTAACACTGGAATTAAGCTGATTTCACCCAGCTGGATGGGAAAAGTTGCGGTTTCCATTGACGACAGCGTTAGAATTTCATCAATCAGCGCCAGCAGGACTTCACTGCTCTTGGTGATCGCGGCGAGATGCCGCTTTGCATCCAGAGAGGATGTCTTTACGCCGTTTATATCGAGGAGTTGAGTGTAGCCCATAATGGCGTTGAGCGGTGTGCGCAATTGGTGGCTCATGGCGGAAAGAAAACGCGTTTTCGCCGTGCTTGCGGCTTCGGCGCGGTTCATGGCTGTGCGGAGCTCTTTGGTTTGGGCTTCGACCAAAGTGTGAAGCTGCTCGTTGAAGGTTTTGAGCTTCGCTTCGTCCTGGTCGCGTCTTTCGTTCATATCCTGTAGGCGTTGGGCCATGGTGTTGAAGTGCACAGCCAACTCGCTCAATTCATCAGACCCGCTTTCTTCAACCCGCGCGGACAGGTCTAAGGAACTGATGTCGTTGACAACGGCGTTTAATGTATTGATCCGATTGATGATTTTACGGACCATGAGCTGTCCGGTGAACAGCACGAGCAAGAACAAGGCGGCGAACACAATCCATACGGCTTTTTGCGACGTGCGTAAGGTGGCGTTGAGCGCTTTGATGCGTTCACGAAGTTCTTTAGCTTCCCAATCAAGCGCGGCGTCAATTTGCGCCAAGAAGTCGCTTTCTATCGATTTGAAATTATTCGTGAAGTTTTGCAATTGGGTGCGCGTCATCGGTTCGACGGGTGTTTTCAGATTGTCCATGCGTTTGAAAAACGTTGCCGTTGAGCGGGTCAATGCGCCGCTGATCAGCAAAATGTCATCGCGTGTCTTGGTTTCATCGGGGAAGAATGTGTCGATGTAGTGGCTGTATTTGGACAGTCGATCCAGCATCAAGGTCGTATGCGCATCGTATTTTCGGTGGGCTTCGGAAAAATTACTTTGTGTGCTTTGATCGGGCTCCGCCATTAACGACAGAAGAACGCTTTCATTGACGGAAAACGTAATCGAAGACCCGGCATGGCGGATTTCATGGAGCAATGCTGTGACGATCAGTGTTTGCTCGGTGATCTCTGCGATCCGGCTCTCCACGCGCTGCGTCGTGTAGGTCGATGTTCCAAGCAGCGCCAGCGTGCCCAAAAGCATGGCGGCGAAGAGAAGGCTAAACTGGGCAGATATTCTTTGTTTAATCATGCTGTAGCGATAACCACCCTGTCTGATCTTTTCCGATCAATATTAACCGAATTGGCGCATTCATAAACCTCAATTGCTCAAATTGACAACTGTAGCCTGTTTATACCCGCAGATACCGTGAAAACCCCTTGCAATGTGGGCGGCCCCGGCGTAAAAACCGCCCACACGTTCCATGAGGGGACGTGATTTCGCACGTGGACGTGCGGCCTTGGCGCAAATTCGTCAATGTGTCGCTCCGGTGTCTCTTGATAGAGACGAGTGTCCGCGGAGGCTTAACCGGAATAGGAATACAACAATGGCAATGCCAACCTTTACCATGCGCCAGCTCCTTGAAGCTGGTGTGCACTTTGGTCACAACACCCGCCGCTGGAACCCGAAAATGGCGCCGTACCTGTTTGGTGCGCGCAACAAGGTTCACATCATTGATCTCGGCCAGACCGCGCCGCTCCTTGGCCGCGCCATGGAAGCCGTGCGCGACGCCGTCGCCGGTGGCGGCCGTGTGCTGTTCGTCGGCACCAAGCGTCAGGCTGCAGATAAAGTTGCTGAGACCGCGCGCAACTGCGGTCAGTACTTCGTCAACCACCGCTGGCTCGGCGGCATGATGACCAACTGGAACACCATTTCCGGTTCCATCAAACGCCTGCGCGAACTCGACGCACAGCTCGGCGACGTCGCCAAGAGCGAAGGTCTGACCAAGAAGGAATTGCTGCAGCTGACCCGCGAACGCGACAAGCTGGAACTGGCGCTGGGCGGCATCAAAGACATGGGCGGTCTTCCCGACATCATGGTCGTGATCGACACCAACAAAGAAGCCATCGCCATCGCCGAAGCCAACAAACTTGGCATCCCCGTTGTGGCCGTGCTGGACAGCAACTCCGACCCCAAGGGCGTCGATTTCCCGATCCCGGGCAACGACGACGCGATTCGCGCCATCACCACGTACTGCGAACTGATTTCCGGCGCTGTGCTGGACGGTATCCAGGCTGAAGTGGGCAACAGCGGCGGCGATCTCGGCGCAGCTGCTGAGCCGATTGCTGAAGTGCTGCCGGCTGCTGAAGCCGAAGCCGTTGTGGAGGCGGCTCCTGCTGCCGAAGCCGCCGCACCCGTCGCTGAAGAAGCTGTTGCTCCCACCGAGTAAGCTTCTGCGTAAAAATTCTGTCATAGCAATATGCTAGGACATCATCTTAAAGGAGATATTTAAGATGGCTGCTATTACTGCTGCTTTGGTTAAAGAGCTTCGCGACAAATCCGGCGCGGGCATGATGGACTGCAAAAAGGCCTTGAGCGAAACCGATGGCGACATCGATGGCGCAATCGATTGGCTGCGCACCAAGGGCCTTGCCGCCGCCGCCAAAAAGGCCGGTCGCATTGCCGCCGAAGGTCTGGTCGGCGTTGCCGTCGAAGGCAACAAGGGCGCTGTGGTCGAAGTCAACTCCGAAACCGACTTCGTTTCGCGCAACGATCAGTTCCAGGGCTTCGTGTCCACCGTGGCTAAGCTCGGCTTGGCGTCGAACGGCGACCTCGATGCGCTGAACGCCATGGATTACCCACAAACGGGCCGCACCGTGGCTGAAGAGCTGACCCATTTGATCTCGACCATTGGCGAGAACATGAACATCCGCCGTGTGCAGGTGATCAACGTCGATGGTGGCGAAGTTGCCTCGTACATGCACGGCGCCATTGCCGATGGCCTGGGTAAAATCGGTGTTTTGGTCGCCGCCACCGGCGCGGACGCAACCACCTTTGGCAAGCAAGTCGCGATGCACGTGGCCGCTGTGAACCCGGCGTCCTTGTCGCGTGACGATCTCGATCCGGAATTGCTGGAACGCGAAAAGCAGGTTCTCACCGAACAGGCTCGTGAATCCGGCAAGCCTGAAGAAATCATCGAAAAGATGATCGTTGGCCGCATCAACAAGTATTACGCAGAAGTGTGCTTGTTGGAGCAGACCTTCGTCATCGATGGCGAAAGCAAAGTCGGTAAAGCTGCTGAAGCTGCCGGCGTTGAAGTCAAATCCTTCGTTCGTTTCGGCCTTGGTGAAGGCATTGAAAAGAAAGAAGAAGACTTCGCCGCCGAAGTGGCCGCAGTCGCCGGCGCCTAATCGCCGCTGATCACGCGTTGAATGCAAAGCGGGGGCTTCCTTTACAGGAAGCCCCCGTTTCGCGTTTTAAGTCTGCGTAGACAGATCAGTTTATGCACTTATCGTTGTTGGCCAACCAGCTAAGGGCCTTCGACGCATTTTCGAACGTTTCCGGATCTTCGTCCTGCAACTGGTTCATCTTGTCTGAAAGATCGTAAAAGGTGGTGATCAGGCAATCGGGTACTTTGGTCGCCACGTTACAATGGGGGTTCGGCGTGTTGAGCATGACCTCGGCGCGAATATTGGGCAGCCCCGTTACCGTGCTGATAGGGTGCGATTCCGTCAACATGGTCTTGATGACTTTCAACACATCGGCAATTTGCTCAGGGCTTTCGGCTTGTTCGACCTCTTCTTGAATGTAGTCCAGCATGGCGTGAAAGTTAACGTGTGAAGGTTGATTGTTATCGGAGATGCTCATGAGGTGCTCCTTTAAGCGGCCTGAACGTGCGGCATAGGATGAGGGATGCTGGAAAGAATGGTGTAATGAATCCCTGTTTTATCGCGGATCATTTGCGTGATTTCGGGGCTTACCGGAAGGCGTGCGGCGCCTAAGCGGACGCCGTCTTGGATCCACACGGGGCCAATGTTTTCAACCGGCCAGCCGTTGCGCGCATAGACAGATCGTAAAATACCGATGGGCATCACGCCGATGAAGGCTTCGATGCCGTTCATTTCGGCAAACTCTGCATATGCGACAACCATTTCACGAATGATTTTTACGCGTATTTTTGGGGATAGGTCGCGATCAACGCCAAAGCGCGTTCCTTCCCAGATGGCATTGCTTTGCGGAAGGTCGAATTCTGAAACCTTGTCCGGCCAGACCTCTTGAAGCATGTAAGGCCTGGATGTAGGGGAGAGTCGAGATACAGCCCGCACTTCGCCAGAGTGATCGCGCCACACCAGATAATGAGCTGCTGGCGTATCGAACTGGTCGTACTCCATGCCTTGCCAGCTGGGCACTTTATAGTCTTGGCGCTCGATGAAAACACGATGGCGCAAGCGATGTTGCGACGCCATTGCGTCACCGTAGTGATGGGCATTTGTAATGTTAAGGCAATCTATCATGGGGGGCCTCCTTTCCGTCCTGAAAAGAGGTTCTCATGATGGTGTGCTGAGCGCGCCTACGGACACGCGTAGGGTGGGGGGATTAAAGCGTCAGAAGGCCGTTGTGCAGAGCTTTGACAATAGCAGTTACACGCGTGTCCGCGTTTAACTTACGTAGAATATTACGCATGTGAAAATCGACGCCATGTTCCGAAATAGATAAAATTTCGCCGATGGACCAATTGCTTTTACCTGCGGCAGCCCATTTTAAAACTTCATTTTCACGAGGCGTGAGTGTGATACAGGGCGGTGTTGGGTGGTCATACTTCGCCGAAAACAAAATGTGAAACTGTGTCGATATGACCTCAATTTCCGTTAAATTCAACACCGCATGGTTGTTTTTTGTGCTGGATGCCAAGCCGACACCGAATGTTTCGCCCATAGGGCCATGGAAGGCGAGGCCGGCGCCATCGTTCAACCCAGCGTCTTGAGCTTCATGCATAATTTTCAACTGCGATTTGGTAAGCTTTTCGTCAATGATCATGTCATCCCAAACAAAGGCCCGCCGAGAAGCCAATCCCTTATGCCGAACGGGATCGTCTTTCATATAGTTGTGCTGGACGTAATGCTCGAGCCATTCGAGGGGATAAGAGTGAAACAAATTGGGAATTGTGCTGGGTTGATGTGGGGCATTGCGCAAGGCGTCGTAGACAATGCGATCAAACCCAAGATCGAGCATCGCAGTGCGATACAAATCAAACAGCTCATCTGCTGTGTCAGCTTGTAACGACTTATCTACAAAATCCGCGGCTCTCATTAGCTGCCCTTTTATACACGGCTCCGTGCAATCTATTGTGCGCTCGGTACCTATATAATCACCCATAGAGACTATACATGTTAACGTCATTGATTGAAAAATTACACGATATGAAGAAAAAAAATGCTTCCTACATCTTAGGCGACATCAAATGTGTCTATATTGTTCGATTGAATGTGGCCATGTCATTTTGTAAATGAACATTGGGGTTGTTGAGGGGGGCGCTAAAAGGCTGGAAAAATAGGTGCCTTGGTGTAATATCCCGGACAAAATCAGGTGCAGAGTCGCGCCTTGTATGAAATTTCTGTGAATGGGAACAAAACCGCGATGTCCGAAGCCCCGAAATACCGGCGTGTGATGCTGAAGCTGTCGGGCGAGGGGCTTATGGGGGATAAGGATTTTGGTCTGTGCACCGAAACCGTTAACCGCATCGCCGATGAAATCAAAGCGGTTCATGATCTCGGCATTCAAATTTGCTTGGTGATCGGGGCGGGCAACATCTTTCGCGGCGTTTCGGCCGCAGCGTCCACCATCGAGCGCACCAGCGCCGATTACATGGGCATGCTGGCCACCGTGATGAACGCGCTGGCGATGCAAAGCGCATTGGAAGCCAAAGGGGTGAGCACCCGTGTGCAGTCAGCCATTCCCATGGACACGGTGTGCGAACCGTTCATTCGTCGCCGCGCGGTGCGCCATTTGGAAAAGAATCGCATCGTGATCTTTGCCGCGGGCACCGGCAATCCGTTTTTCACCACCGACACGGCGGCTGCGTTGCGCGCCATTGAGATGGGTGCCGATGCGTTGTTGAAAGGCACTCAGGTTGACGGCGTATATGACGCCGACCCCAAGACCAATCCTGACGCCGTGCGCTACGACACGCTCAGCTATCAACAGGTTTTGAGCCAGAATTTACGCGTGATGGATACCTCTGCGATTGCTCTGGCGCGTGACAATGAATTGCCGATCTTGGTGTTTTCGCTGCAAAAACCCGGCGGTTTCGCCGACGTGGTGCATGGCCGCGGGACCTACACGATCGTTGAATGAGGCGTTGAATGATGCGCTCGGGCCCCACAACAGCATTTGGCTGTAAGTCCGGATCGCGCTAAATAAGAACAGACAAGAGAGCATAAGGGGATTAAGCCGTGGCGGATATTAACGCTTTGAAATCGGATCTGGAACGCCGCATGGAAGGCGCGATCGAGGTTTTGCACAAGGAATTCGGCGGTCTGCGCACCGGACGCGCATCGACCAGTCTGCTTGATCCCGTCACCGTGGAAGCTTACGGTCAGGCGATGCCGCTCAACCAAGTCGGCACCGTGGGTGTGCCGGAACCGCGTATGTTGACGGTTCAGGTGTGGGATAAGGGCATGGTCAAATCGGTGGAAAAAGCCATCATGGATGCCGGTTTGGGCCTCAACCCGCAGTCCGACGGTCAAATGATTCGCATCCCCATTCCGCCGCTCAACGAAGAACGCCGTAAGGAATTGGCGAAGGTCGCTGGGAAGTATGCTGAAGATACACGTGTTTCGGTGCGCAATGTGCGCCGTCACGGCATGGATGAGCTGAAAAAGTTAGAAAAAGATGGTGACATTTCCGAGGACGAACTGCACCAGTATTCCGATGAAATTCAGAAAATGACCGACGCCAGCGTGGCTAAGGTTGATCAGACGCTTGCGCACAAGGAAGAAGAAATTATGCAGGTTTAACCACCTCGCGTGTTTCCCCCATATTGAGCGGTAACGAGTATTCGATTTATGCCCATAAAACCTCTACCCCATAACGGCGATGTTCACGTGCCGGTACATGTCGCCATTATTATGGACGGGAATGGCCGTTGGGCGTCCGCGCGGGGCTTGCCGCGAACGGAAGGCCACCGACGAGGCGCTGAATCGGTGCGCGCGGTGATCAAAGCCGCTTCCAACGCTGGGGTCGAATATTTGACGCTGTTTGGTTTTTCGTCGGAAAACTGGAAACGCCCATCCGGCGAGGTGATGGATCTGATGGGGCTGTTGCGCCTATACCTGCGTAAAGAACTGGCTGAATTGCACAAACAAGGCGTGCGCTTTCGCGTTATCGGCGACCGTTCGCGCTTGGCTCAAGATATTCAAGACTTGATCGAAACGGCGGAAATCCGCACCCGTGACAATGTCGGCCTTCATTTGGTGCTGGCGCTCAGTTATGGCGGTCGCGCCGAAATCGCAGATACCGCACGCGCGCTGGCTGAAAAAGTGAAACGCGGCGAGATTGAACCGTCAGACATTGACGAGCAGATGTTCACATCGTCCCTGGAAACGGCTGATATACCCGACCCGGATTTGTTGATTCGCACCAGCGGCGAGCACCGCATCTCCAACTTCTTGCTGTGGCAATCGGCTTATACGGAATTCGTATTTACGGATACGCTGTGGCCGGATTTCAGAGCGGACGAGTTCGAGGCGGCGTTGTCCGTGTTTCGTTCGCGCGAACGAAGGTACGGGTCCGTCGGTGTCTAAAATTCTCTCAAAAACACTTATTTTGCGGATTCTATCCGCGTTGGTGCTGGCTCCATTGGTGCTGGCGACGGTTCATTTCGGCGGCATTTTCTATCACGTTTTGATCGGCGTGATGGGCCTGATCTTGGCGTCCGAATGGGCCAACATGGTGGGCCGCAGGCCGGCTTGGATGGCGCTCGGCGTGCTCTATGTGGCCGTGTCGATATGGGCGTTATGGCGACTGCGTCTCGACCCCGAATGGGGCCAAATGACGGTTTTTTGGCTGCTTGTGGTGGTATGGGGTGCAGATACCGGCGGTTATGTGTTCGGCATGAGCCTTCGTGGTCCCAAATTGGCCCCATCCATCAGCCCCAACAAGACCTGGTCGGGGTTTTTCGGCGGCACGCTGCTGGGAGCCTTAGCGGGGTGGGGCATGGTGTCTTATTTTCGCCCCGAAGTCGCGCTAGAGATGGCGGCGTTCAAGATCATCGCCTTCAGCGCTGCTATGGCCGTTGTCAGTCAGGTGGGGGATTTGCTGGAAAGCTGGGTCAAACGCCGCTTCGACGTTAAGGATAGCGGCTCGATCATTCCCGGACATGGCGGTTTGTTCGACCGCGTCGACGGCTTGGTGGCGACGGCAATCGCATTGGCCTTGATTAACATCGTATTGCAGGGCAACGTTCTGGTATGGCTGTCGTAAGCGTTTCACCTAAATCACGACAAGATGCGAGCCCTCAGAGGCGCTCGGTGAGCATTCTCGGCTCCACCGGATCGATCGGCTGCAACACCGTCGATCTGTTGACGCGCAATCCCGATGCTTTTTCAGTTCACGCGCTGACCGGCAACCGTAATGTTAAGCTTTTGGCTGAACAGGCGCTGCAATTGGGCGCAAAGCTGGCGGTAGTCGCCGATGAAAGCTTGTACGGCGAATTGAAGGATTTGTTGTCGGGCAGCTCTGTCGAGACGGCCGCAGGCGACGACGCTGTGGCTGAGGCCGCTGCTCGTCCCTCAGACATCGTGGTTGCGGCGATTGTTGGCACGGCGGGGCTCAAGCCGACCCTTGAAGCGACGCGGCGCGGCGCCTTGGTGGCGCTGGCCAACAAAGAAACCTTGGTTTCCGCCGGCGCGATCATGACCGAAGAGGTCAAAAACGGCGGCGCGACCTTGATCCCGGTCGATAGCGAGCACAGCGCGATCTTCCAAGTTTTCGATTTTGAACGCGCTGAGGCCGTTTCCAAAATCACCCTAACCGCGTCTGGCGGCCCATTTCGTGAAAAGTCATTGGCCGAAATGAAGGTTATGACGCCAGCCCAAGCGGTTGCTCACCCCAATTGGGACATGGGCGCAAAAATCAGCATCGACAGCGCGACGATGATGAACAAAGGCCTTGAAATGATTGAGGCTTTTCACTTGTTTCCGGTGACCAGCGACGAGATTGATGTGTTGGTGCACCCTCAATCGGTGATCCATTCGATGGTTTCTTACGTTGATGGATCGGTGTTGGCGCAATTGGGCACGCCCGATATGCGCACGCCGATTGCTTATGCTTTGGCGTGGCCCGCACGGATGGCTGCGCCGTCGGAAACCTTGTCGTTGGCCGATATCGGCACCCTGACGTTCGAGGCCCCTGATTTGGTGCGCTTTCCAGCCTTGCGTTTGGCGCGTGAAAGTCTGGAAGCAGGAGGCAGTGCGCCGACGGTGCTGAACGCCGCCAACGAAATTGCGGTTGCCGCATTTCTGGGCGGACAAATTGGCTTCCTCGACATTGCGCAGATGGTCGAAAGGGTGTTGGATGATATGGATACGGTGGCGCTGGTCGACATCGAAACCGTGTTCTCAATCGACGCCGAAGCGCGCCGTCGCACGGCTGCATGCATATCCAAAGCTTAACTTAAGTTAAGCATTAACAAAATGGCACAAGACTTTTAAAACATGGATTTTATAACCTTCATATTTCAGTACGCCGTACCGTTTCTTGCGATCTTGACGGTGCTTGTGTTCGTACATGAACTGGGACATTTTCTGCTTGCGCGGTGGAATGGTGTGAAGGTTGAGGTGTTCTCGGTCGGGTTCGGCAAAGAATTATGGGGCTTTGACGACAAGCACGGGACCCGTTGGCGTCTCAGCTCGGTTCCGCTGGGCGGTTACGTAAAGATGTTCGGCGAAGGCGATATGGTCACCGGCGTCGATGACACTGAAGACCGTCCAATGACCGATGACGAAAAGAAAGTCTCGTTCCATCACAAAAAACTACGCCAGCGCACAGCTGTGGTGGCGGCGGGGCCGGTGGCGAATTTCTTGTTCGCGGTGCTTGTGTTTTGGCTGATCAACGCGGCGTTTGGCGTTCCCAAGCTGCTTTCAGCTGTCGGCGAAGTGATGGAAGACACCGCCGCCGCAGAGGCTGGGGTTCAGGCAGGCGACCTGATTTTGTCGATCAACGGCCAAGCGATTAAAGAATTTAATGAACTGAGCGAGATTGTCTCGGTTAACGCGAACGTCGCCTTGGATTTTGAAATTCTCCGCGGCGATCAGGTGTTGCACCTGAGCGCGACCCCGCGCCCTTGGCGCGACGCCGAAGCCGATGATGACGAAGATATGGCTGAAAACCATGCATCTACATCATCGCGAGGCCTTTTAGGCGTTCGCCCATCCATGGACCACGTGGAAATGGAACGCAGCGGCATTTTCAAAGGCTTGCTGCTGGGGTTTGAGCAAACCTATTTCTTCACCGCCAACATTCTGTCCGGTCTGGGGGAGATGTTCTCGGGCGAACGTAGCGCCAAGGAATTGGGGGGCGTGCTGTCGATCGCCCAATATTCAGGGGAAGCGGCGCAAAGCGGCATCGTCGGCACGCTGCGTTTTTTGGCGATCTTGTCGATCAACCTCGGCCTCATCAATTTATTTCCGGTTCCGGTTCTGGACGGGGGACACCTAGTCTTTTACTTGGCTGAGGCTTTGCGCGGTAAGCCCTTGAGTCAAAAGCTACAAGAATACAGTTTCCGTTTTGGTTTGGTTCTGGTATTGCTTCTGATGTTATTTGCGACCTGGAACGACTTTGGGCGACTTTTTGAGAAGTTTGGATGATCTTCATCCGCTCTCATCACAGTGCTCGAGGGCGGTTTTTGTCGTTTGGGGTTGGAGCCTTCCAGGTGGTCATGAAGTTGAACGCGCATAACAATAAGAAGATGAGGGTGGGGCGCATCGTGCAGGGCGTATTTTCCAAATGGATTGCGATTGTGATGCTGTGCGGAGCTGTCTTCGCGCAGGCGCCGGCTGCTTTGGCTCAAGATTCTGACCGCATCGCCGCAATCGCCGTCGAAGGCGCCGCGCGCGTCGAAGCGGAAACCGTGCGCTCCTACCTTTTGGTGCGCGAAGGCGATAGCTTCGATCCCTTGCGCATTGACCGTTCGTTGAAATCCTTGTTTTCCACCGGATTGTTCGCAGACGTATCCTTGCGCCGCGAAGGCAGCACATTGGTTGTCGTGGTGTCTGAAAACCCGGTCATCAACCGCATCGCCTTTGAAGGCAACAATCGCTTGAAAGACGAAGAACTGGCGGCGGAAATCTCGCTCAAGCCGCGTGTGATCTACACCCGTTCGAAAGTGCAGAACGACGTCAACCGCATCCAGACCCTATATCAAAAAAGTGGTCGTTTCGCCGTGTCGGTCGAACCGAAAATCATTCAACTGCCGCAAAATCGCGTTGATTTGGTCTACGAAGTGGACGAGGGCGCGCAGACCGAAGTGCAAAACATCCGCTTTGTCGGCAACCGCATCTTTGATGACGCCGATTTGCAAGAGGTTGTGCGCACCCGTGAAACCCGTTGGTATCGGTTCCTTAGTCAGGATGACACCTACGATCCGGATCGCATCACCTTTGATCGCGAGCTATTGCGTCGCTTTTATCTGAAAAACGGTTATGCCGATTTCAAGGTGTTGTCGGCGATTGCCGAATTGACGCCGGATCGCAATCAGTTCTTCATCACCTTTACGGTCGAAGAAGGGCGGCGCTATAAATTTGGCGACATCAACCTTAAAGCTGAATTGCGCGACTTGAAAGCCGAAGACGTCGCCGACAAGCTGCAAATCGACAGCGGCGATTGGTATGACGCAACGGCGGTTGATGACACCGTGGCGGCTTTGACTGAAGCCGCAGGCAACCTGGGCTATGCTTTCGTGAATGTGCGTCCGAATGTGGAACGCAACATCGACACCGGCGATATTGGCATTACCTTTGAAATCGAAGAAGGCCCGCGGGTGTTTATCGAACGCATCAACGTGACCGGTAATGTGCGCACCCTAGATGAGGTTGTGCGCCGGGAATTCCGCGTCGTCGAGGGCGATGCGTTCAACGCCGCCAAGCTGCGTCAGTCATTAACGCGTATCGAAAATTTGGACTTTTTCCAGAGCGTAGACATGAAGCAAGTGGCTGGTTCGGCGCCTGACAAGGCCGTCGTGAATGTCGAGGTGCAAGAAAAATCCACAGGATCGCTGTCTATTGGCGCCGGTTATTCGACCAGTTCGGGCGCTTTGGCTGAGTTTGGCATTCGTGAGCGCAATTTGCTTGGACGCGGTCAGGATTTGAGCTTGAATTTGCGCGTCTCCGAACGCCAGAGTCAGATTGATTTGAGCTTCACCGAACCGCACTTCATGAACCGCGACGTGAGCGCCGGCTTCGATCTGTTCAGCACCGAAACCGACAATCAAACGAGCAGTTCTTACAACACCAAAACGAACGGTTTTGGGCTGCGCTTTGGCTACCCGATCACCAGCCACCTTACGCAAGGCTGGCGCTACACTCTGAAAGCGTCGCAAATCTCCGGCGTTCCAGATGATGCATCGATTTACATTAAAAACCAGGCTGGCGATAAGACGCTGTCTGAAGTCGGGCATAGCTTGGCCTATGACCGTCGCAACAGCAAAGTCACCCCATCGGAAGGCTATGTCGTGCGCTTGTCGAACGATTTGGCCGGCTTGGGGGGCGACACCAGCTACCTCCGCAACCAAGTTGTGGGCGCCCATTATTATAAAATCTATGACGGCTGGGTCACGACCACGCGCGGAAGCGCGGGGATGATTGCGGGCATTGGTGAAGACGTCGGACTCTTGGATCGCTTCTTCGTCGGTGGCGACAATCTGCGTGGCTTTGCAATCGGCGGCGTCGGACCGCGCGATTCATCGACGGGTGATTCATTGGGCGGTGAACTGATGTACACTGGCGGCGTTGAACTTTCCGTACCGCTAGGCTTGCCCAAGGAATTGGGGATTTCTGGTAAAATGTTCACCGATTTCGGTAGCTTGATGACGGTTAACCCGTCGGGGACCAATGTGGTCGACAACGGATCTTTGCGCAGTTCTGCGGGTGTGGGCATCACATGGGTCTCGCCCGTTGGCCCCATCAGCCTTGATTTCGCGCAGCCCATGACCAAAGAAAGCTACGACAAAACTGAAACGATGCGTGTCAACTTTGGCACCAAATTCTAGGAGATGGCTTTGACCCTTAAATCTTTCGCGTACATGTGCGCAATCTTACTGGGAGCCTTGTCCTATATCCCTATGGCGTCCGCCCAAGATGCGACCGCTCAGAAAGACCCCCGTGGCGGCGTCGTTTACTGGGCGACTTTGGACGCAGACGGCGTGTTTGCGCAATCCAAAGCCATGAAAGATATTCATGAGCAAATGGCGAAATACCAAGCGGAAATCCAAACGGTAATCGACAAGGAAAAAGAGGCTGCGCAAAAAGAAGAAGAAGAACTTAAACGCAAGCGTAACTTGTTGGCGCCCGAAGTGCTCGCTGAAGAGCGTAAGAAATTTCAAGATCGCATTGTGAGCTTGCAGCGTCGGGTTCAAGAAACCAACCTGAAACTGAATCAAGTGCGCGCCGAAGCGACCCAAAAGGTCTCCGACGTATATCGGACCGTGGTCGCCGACTTGGTTAAATTGAACAAAATCAGCATGGTTTTTCTTAAAACCCAGGTCGTTTACGCCGATCCGAAGCTTGATATCAGTCAGATCGTTCTCGAAGACTTGGATGCGCGTCTGCCGTCGGTTCAGGTCACCAACCCCAACAAATAAGCGGGGCCAAAATGGCTGACGCCAGGTTTTTCGACAATGCAGGCCCGTTTAGCCTCGCTCAATTGGCGTCCATTGCCGAAGCCGAGATTGTATCCGGCGATCATGAGGCGATGATCGACGATGTGCAGCCCTTGCAAACGGCTGCGGCGGGACAGATCAGTTTTCTCGACAACAAGCTCTACGTCGATGCGTTCGAGACCAGCGCAGCAGGCGCGTGCTTGTGTGATCCGAAATATGTCGAGCGTGCGCCTGCGGGGATGGCCCTATTGGTCACAACTGAGCCTTATCGTGCTTACGCACGTGTCGCCCAGGCTTTTTACCCACCCATAGCCGCGGTTGCGAACATCCATCCGAGCGCTCATGTCAGTGCTACGGCAAGCCTCGGCGCAAGCTGCCAGGTCGATGCCGGGGCGGTGATTTCGGATCGCGCTGAAATCGGCGCGGGGTGTCGCATCGGCGCCAACAGCTACATTGGACCCGGCGTGGTGATGGGCGAGGGCTGCGACGTCGGCCCCAACGTCACCATCCAGTGCGCGTTGATCGGCCAAGGATGCGTGTTTCATCCCGGCGCGCGCATTGGCCAGGACGGCTTCGGTTTCGCCCCCGGCGCCGTGCATTTGAAGGTTCCGCAATTGGGCCGCGTGGTGATCGGCGATGGTGTCGATATCGGCGCCAATGCGTGCGTCGATCGCGGCACAGGACCGGATACTGTGATCGGACCGGGCACCAAGATCGACAACATGGTGCAAATTGGCCATAACGTTGAGGTCGGTGCGGGCTGCCTGTTCCCGGCTTTGTCGGGCATTTCCGGCAGCACCAAGATCGGTAATTATGTCATGATGGGCGGCGCCGCGGGCCTCGCCGGTCATTTGACCATCGGCGACGGCGCGCGCATTGCCGCCCACAGCGGCGTTATGCGCGATGTCGAACCGGGCCAAACCGTGGCCGGTTCGCCTGCGCTGCCGGCAAAAGAATTCTGGCGTCAATTCGCCGCACTGAAGAAACTAGCAAGACCTAAAAAGGGGGCTTGAACATTGAGTTCCGATATTGAAGCTGTCGATACTGTGATTGATGTGAACCGGATCATGGAAATGATCCCGCACCGCTATCCTTTTTTGATGATCGACCGGGTTAAAAACGTGGTGCCCGACCAGCAAGCCGTCGGCGTCAAAAATGTCACCGCGAGCGAGCCGCATTTTCAAGGCCATTTCCCCAACCACCCGGTGATGCCTGGGGTGTTGATCGTTGAAGCCATGGCTCAGACCGCCGCCGTATTGGTGGTTGAGACGCTCGGCGTCGAAGCTGAAGGCAAACTTGTGTATTTCATGTCGGTCGACAACGCGCGTTTTCGTAAACCGGTGACGCCGGGCGACGTGTTGGAAATCACCGTGACCAAACTGCGTTCGCGCGGTAACGTTTATAAGTTTGAAGGCAAAGCCCGCGCCGACGGCGTGTTGATGGCCGAGGCCGTCTTTTCCGCCATGATCATGGACAGTTGATATGACCGACATACATCCAAGCGCGATCATCGAAGACGGCGCCCAACTGGGCGAAAACGTCTCCGTCGGGCCGTATTCCATCGTCGGTTCGCAAGTCAAACTGGGCGACGGCGTGCGCCTGGAAAGCCATGTGGTGGTGGGCGGCGATACCACTGTCGGCGCAAATACGCACATCTTTCCCTTCGCCTCCATCGGTTTGCAGCCCCAAGATCTCAAGTTTGCAGGTGAGCCGTCGCGTTTGGAAATCGGCTTTAATAATGTCATTCGCGAACACGTCACCATGAATCCCGGCACCGAAGGCGGGGGGCTTTTGACCCGCGTCGGTAACAACTGCTTGTTCATGGTCGGGGCGCACGTGGCTCACGATTGCCAGATCGACGACCATGTCATCTTGGTCAACAATGCGACCTTAGCGGGGCACGTCGAAGTTGGCGAATTCGCCATCATCGGCGGTTTGTCGGCGGTGCATCAGTTCGTGCGCATCGGCAAACACGCCATGCTGGGCGGTATGTCCGGCGTGGAAAACGACGTCATTCCTTACGGCACCGTGACCGGCAATCGCGCCCACCTTTCGGGACTTAATTTGGTCGGCCTTAAACGTCGCGGCGTCGACCGGGAAACCATTCATGCGTTGCGCAACGCCTATCGCTTGCTGTTCGCCCAAGAAGGCACCATGGCCGAGCGCCAGCAAGACGTCGCTGAAATGTTCAAAGACAATGAACCGGTGATGGAAATCATTCAGTTCATCGGCGAGAGCAGCTCGCGCGCCATTTGTCAGCCGAAAATGGAAGATGCCGCCTGACGCGCCCAAACTGGGCATTTTGGCCGGTGGCGGGGAACTGCCGCGGCTGTTGATTCAGTCTTGCCGTAACCAAGGCCGCGCTGTCTTTGTCATCGCGTTCAAAGGCCAGTGTGACAACGAGACCGTAACCGGGGTCGATCACGCCTGGGTGCGACTTGGCGCGGCGGGGACATCGATCAAACTCCTTCAAGACAATGGCGTTCAAGATCTGGTCATGGCTGGACACATTCGCCGTCCGTCGATGACGGCGTTGATGCCCGACGCCCGCGCCATCCGCTTTCTCGCCGGTGGCGCGATGAGCCGTGGCGACGACGGCTTGCTGCGCACCATCATCGCCGGGTTGGAACGTGACGAAGGCTTTCGCATGGTCGGCGTGCACGACGTCATGCCCGAATTGCTGTCCCCTGAGGGCGCCATCGGTCACATCACGCCGACGGGCGACAACCAAAAAGACATCGAAACCGCCATCCAAGGCGCTTTGGATCTGGGCGCCGCCGATAAAGGCCAAGCCGCGGTGGCGCTGAACGGCGCGCTGGTCGCACTGGAAGAACAAGACGGCACCGACGCCATGTTGAGGCGCTTGATAGGTTCTGGACAGGCGCAGGGCGGGGTGCTCGCCAAAATGACCAAACCGGGTCAAGAACGCCGCGCCGACTTACCCGCCATCGGTCAGTTGACGGTGGAAAATGCTCATGCCGCAGGTTTGAAAGGCATCGTGATCGAAGCGGGCGGCTCGATCATTGTCGGTCGCGATGCGGTGATCGAAACCGCTGACTCCTTGGGCCTGTTCGTGATTGGGGTGAGCCAATGAGCGAACAGATCCAAAAGCCACTGGTGTTTATCATCGCGGGGGAAAATTCCGGCGACGCCTTGGGCGCGAGCTTGATGCAGGCTCTGACGCGCAAAACCGGCGGTGATGTGCGCTTCGCCGGTGTCGGCGGGCCAGAGATGGAAGCCCTGGGCTTGAGCAGCCTGTTTCCCATGCAAGATTTGGCGGTCATGGGGGTGTTCGAGATCTTGCCGCGCTTGGCCTTGCTGCTCAAGCGCATGACGCAAGCCGCGGATGCGGTCGAACGCATAAACCCCGATGTGGTGGTGAGCATCGACGCGCCGGATTTCTGTTTTCGCGTCATCAAAAAGATCAAAGCGCGCGGCGTTCAGGCGCCCGTCGTGCACTACGTTGCGCCCACCGTTTGGGCTTGGCGTGCGGGTCGCGCCGCAAAGGTGGCGGGGTTCCTGGATCATCTGATGTGCCTATTGCCGTTTGAACCGCCGTACTTTCATCGTGAAGGTCTCGACGCCACCTTTGTCGGCCACCCTGTGGTGACACAGACGTTCGAGCCCAGCCAAGGCGTCGCTTTTCGCCAGCGCCACAACATCGCGCCAGACGCCCCGGTTTTGTGCGTGTTGCCCGGCAGTCGCAATGGTGAGGTTACGCGTTTGCTGGCGGTGTTTGAGAAAGCGGTGCAGCGGCTTTGCGCGCAGTTTCCCGGATTGACCGTGGTGATCCCAGTTGTAAGTCATGTCTCAGCACATGTCCGCGCGACGGTATCAACATGGCCGGCACCCACGTTGGTGGTCGATGCGGATGAAAAGAAAGCCGCGTTTTGCGCTTCAGACGCAGCCTTGGCTGCGAGCGGCACCGTGACATTGGAACTCGCCATGGCGGGGGTCCCGCACGTGATTGGTTATCGCGTGAATGCGCTGACCGCATTTGTCGGTAAAATGCTGATCAAGACGCCTTACGTGAATTTGATCAACATCTGCTTGGGCCGCGAAGCGGTCCCTGAGTTCATTCAAGAAAACTGCACCCCGGACAATCTCGCTCGCGAAGTGGCGCGCTTGCTGGACGATGAGGGCGCGCGCGCGGCGCAATGCGCGCTGGCGTCCGAAGCCCTGACGCAATTGGGGCGGGGCGGGGCGGCGCCGGGAGAACGCGCCGCTGACGTGGTGCTTAATGTGATGAATAAGATGAAAAGGAACGGCTGAATGGACACCTCAAAGTTTCGCTTTCTGCACACCATGATCCGGGTGCTGGATTTGGATCGTTCGATCGACTTTTATACCCGCCATCTGGGCATGCAGGTGTTGCGGCGCAGCGATTATCCCGAAGGCAAATTCACCAATGTGTTTGTCGGTTATGGCGACGAAAATGAAAATGCGGTGATCGAACTCACCCACAATTGGGATCAAGACCTACCCTATGAACATGGCGGCGCATTTGGTCATCTGGCGGTGTCGGTGCCCGACATTTACGCCACCTGCGACGTGATGGAAAAAGAAGGTGTGTCCATCCCGCGCAAACCGGGACCGATGAAGCACGGCTCCACGGTGATCGCCTTTATCGAAGACCCCGACGGCTACAAAATTGAATTGATCGAACGAAAGTGATGTGCATATGAACATCATCATTATTGGCATGCGTGGCGCCGGTAAATCCAACGTTTCCAGACGCCTGGCCGTGCTCACCAAGCGCACGGTGCTGTCTTCGGACACCATGATCGAATACGAAAATGGCGGCAAAACCATTGCCGAAATCATCGCCGCAAATGGTGGCGATTGGCGCGCCTTTCGCGACATGGAATACGACGTGGTGCGCAAAATCGCCGCCATGGATGGGGTGATCGTCGATTGCGGCGGCGGCATCATCGTCGATTTGGATGAAGATGGAGATGAGGTGTTTTCGACCCGCAAAGTTGAGGCGCTGAAAAAAAGCGGAACCATCGTATGGCTGAAGGGTGATATCAAACGCCTGGTCGAGAAGGTCAAAAATAAGGCCGAGCGCCCCACCTTGGACGAAACCCGGTCCACCGAAGACTTGATGCATCGTCGTATGCCGTTTTACGAAAAGGCCGCCGATGTGGTGATCGAAATCGATGGTAAAAAACGCCCGGAATTGGCTGAGGCCATTGTAAAGCTATTCACAGACGAGCTTTAGTTTTGCTGCGGTTGTGTCGCGGCCAAATCAGAGGCTATGATGTAGCGGTTTTTGCCCTGATTTTTCGCTTCGTACATCGCGTCGTCGGCTTTGGATAGCAGGTGCTTGAGGTCTTCGCCGTCATCGGGGGAGAAGGCGATGCCGATGCTGGCTGATAGATTTGAAATTTCGCCGCAAGACAACGCGAAAGGGGTGGAAAGTGCATCCAGCAGCTTTTGCGCCACCAAAGCGGTGGTGTCGACAGATACGGCGCCTTCTAAAATAACGGCGAATTCATCGCCACCCATGCGCCCGGCAATATCGCTTTTGCGCAGCAGCGTGACAATACGCGCCGCAATCTGTTTGAGCACTTCGTCGCCCGCCTCATGACCGTACTGGTCGTTGACCGTTTTAAATCCATCAATATCGATGAACAGCAAAGCCAGTTTGGTTTTGCTGCGTGCCGATCGGGCCAGCGCTTGTTCAAGGGTGTTGTCCAATTCACGACGGTTGGCGAGTTGAGTTAAGTCGTCGAGGCTGGCCAGCGCCAGAAGCTTTTCTTCGAGTTTGGTGCGATCCGAAATATCAAGCATCACGCCAATGATGCCGCCGGGGGCGTTGTTGGCTTTGTGAAATACGGCTTTGTGGAACATCACATCGTGAACGGTGCCGTCACCGTGTGAAACCGAGGTTTCATAAACCTGGGAGCCGCCTTGTTGGATCAAGTTCAAATCTGCTTTGTGATAAACCTCAGCCATTTTCGACGGCGCCACGCCGTAGACGGTTTGCCCAACGATTTCATCACGCGACCGGCCTAAGTATTTCGCAAAATGCTCGTTACAGCCGGTGTAAACGCCGTGTTCGTTTTTATAAAAGATAGGCGCGGGGATGGCTTCGATCAGGGATTCCAGCAGCTGAGCTTGATCTAGCGCCGCTTCTTGCTCACGCCCTAAATATGGAATAACCCAGAAAAACAGCCCTGCCAACAGCGTCACAGATAAGATCGAGGCATCCAACATCGCAAACTGGATGGGGGAAAAAACATCCAAGCCATCAAAAACCACCATCGTGATAAATTCGACCACAAAGCAAATGAATGTGACCAATGCAAAATAGCGAAAGTAGGGTGACAGGCGTGATGAGGTCAGTTTGTGCATGGGCAATCAACCGTTACTGGTATTGCTTTGGTTTTAACTTAAGGATAGGTGGTGCATTGACTTAGCTTGTCGTTTAGAAAGATTATAGGATAATGCATCGGGTGCAAATAGATGGTTTGAATGAGCGCCGAATACTTGCACCCCTGTTATCTGCACAAGCGTGCGCAATAAAAAACGGCGACCCTGGGATCGCCGTTTTTTGCACCATGCAATTATTGCTTAGGACCGGCTTTCGATCGATGTGTAATCGCGCGCCGTGTGACCTGTAAACAACTGGCGCGGACGACCGATCTTCTGCGAAGGATCTTCGATCATTTCGTTCCATTGCGCCACCCAGCCAACCGTGCGGGCCACAGCGAACAGCACCGTGAACATATCGGTTGGGATGCCCATGGCGCGGAAGATGATGCCCGAATAGAAGTCGACGTTGGGGTACAGCTTCTTTTCCACAAAGTACGGATCTTCCAGGGCGATCTTTTCCAGCTCCATAGCCAGCTTGAGCAGCGGATCGTTCTCCGCGCCCAGCTCCTTGAGCACTTCGTGCGCGGTGGTGCGCATGACCTTGGCGCGCGGGTCGAAGTTCTTGTAGACGCGATGACCAAAACCCATCAGACGGAACGGGTCTTCTTTGTCTTTGGCGCGGGCGATGTATTCGGGGATGTGATCGACCGAACCAATCTCTTCCAACATGGTCAGCACAGCTTCGTTGGCGCCGCCGTGCGCGGGGCCCCACAAGCACGAAATGCCCGCAGAAATACAGGCAAACGGGTTGGCCCCGGATGAGCCGGCCAAACGCACGGTCGAGGTCGAGGCGTTTTGCTCGTGATCGGCGTGCAAGATCAAGATGCGGTCCATGGCGCGGGCCAGAACTGGATTGACCTGATATTCCTCACACGGGTTGGAGAACATCATAAACAGGAAATTTTCTGAATAATTTAGGTCGTTGCGTGGATACACGAACGGCATGCCTTGGGAATAACGATAGGCGTTGGCCGCAATGGTCGGCATTTTCGCAATCATGCGCGTGGACGCGATGAAACGATGCTTGGGGTCGGAAATATCGGTGCTGTCGTGATAGAACGCCGCCAGTGCGCCCACCACGCCCACCATAATCGCCATCGGGTGACTGTCGCGGCGAAACCCGTGGTAGAAGCTGTGGATCTGTTCGTGCAGCATCGTGTGATAGGTGATGCGGTGCTCAAACTTGTCTTTTTGTTCTTGGGTCGGCAGGTCGCCATAAATCAGCAGGTAGCAAGTCTCGACATAATCTGAATCAATCGCGAGCTGTTCGATGGGGTAGCCGCGATACAGCAATTCGCCTTTATCGCCGTCGATATAGGTGATGCCCGATTGGCAGCTTCCGGTGGAGGTGAAGCCGGGGTCATACGTAAAGTGACCGGTCTCGGCATATAAACGCCGTACATCGATCACGCGCGGGCCTACGCTACCTTCGAGGACCGGCAAATCCCAGCTTTCGCCGGTGTCGTTGTTGGTCAGCGTGAAGGTATGTTCGGCTATATCTTTTGTTTTCATAGAGACTCCTCACCAAATATCTTGCCGGTCCGGTGCGCCATCGCAGCCAGGCGGTCGTTTCCTGTCAGGGGGGTTCCTGGCAGATTGGGCGCTTATGCGCCTCTTTAACGGGCTCGTTAAGGGCTGCCCAAGGCGTCATCGAGACGGCCGAGGCTTTCTTCCTTGCCTAAAATTTCCATCACTTCAAAAACCCCCGGCGATATGTTCGAACCGGTCAGCGCCGCGCGCAGCGGCTGAGCGACCTTGCCGAGCTTTAAATCGGCCTGTTCGGCGAACGCTTTGGCGGCGTCTTGCAGGGGTTCGGAACGCCAGTCAGCAAAATCAGCCAAGATGTCGCGCATTTGACGCAACGCGCTGAGGCCTTCGTCATTGAGCAGCTTGGCGGCTTTTTCGTTCATTTCAAGCGGGCGGACGCGCGCATAAAATACCGCGTTTTCTGTGAGTTCCAGCGTGTTCTTCGCGCGCGCCTTTAAGTCTGGCATGCCCGTCAAAATCCGTTCGGCGGCGTCTTCGGCCAGCTTGCCGTCGAGCAACTCAACCACGCCGGGCCAAATCAGTTCAAATAGACGCTGATCGTCGGCTTCGCGCATGTAGTGGGCGTTGATGCTGGCCAGCTTGTCGGCGTCGAACCGTGCGGCGGCTTTGCCGACATCGGCCACGTCAAACCATTCAATCGCTTGCTCGCGAGAGAAGATTTCATCGTCGCCGTGACCCCAGCCGAGGCGCATGAGGTAGTTGTTGACCGCTTCGGGCAGCAATCCCATGTCGCGATAGGCTTCGACGCCCAGAGCGCCATGGCGTTTGGATAGCTTTTTGCCATCCGATCCATGCAGCAGCGGCATATGGGCGAAAATCGGTTTTTCCCAGCCCATGGCGTCATAGATTTGCATCTGGCGGAAGGTGTTGGTCAGGTGATCGTCGCCGCGCACCACGTGGGTGACGCCCATATCGTGGTCATCGACCACAACGGCGAGCATGTAAGTGGCGGTGCCATCGCCACGCAAAATGACGAAATCGTCGATTTCGGCGTTGGAAACCTTCACTTCACCTTGAATAAGGTCCTGGATAACGGTGTCGCCGGCGTGTTCCGCTTTGATGCGCACCACAGGATCCACGCCCGCAGGGGCTTCGGACGGATCGCGGTCGCGCCACAGGCCGTTGTAGCGCATCGGCTTGCCCGCCGCTTTGGCGGCTTCGCGCATCTCGGTCAAGTCTTCAGGGGTGCAATAACATTTGTAGGCTTTGCCCTTGGCCAACAACTCTTGGGCGACTTCGGCGTGGCGTTCGGCGCGCGAGAATTGCGATACGGCTTCGCCGTCCCAATCCAGGCCCAGCCATTTCAACCCGGCGGAAATCGCATCGACAGCTTCTTGAGTCGAGCGTTGACGGTCGGTGTCTTCGATGCGCAGTAAGAACTTTCCGCCCATATGTTTGGCGTACAGGTAATTGAACAGCGCCGTGCGGGCGCCGCCGATGTGCAGAAAGCCCGTGGGAGAGGGCGCAAAACGTGTTACGACGGTCATGGTTGCCGTATCTTCTCTCAAATCTAATTTGGTGTAATCTAAATGTGCTTTGGACCAATTTTGTGTGGTTTAGCACATTCTCTTCGCTATTGCAGCATTTTGCTATGAGGTGATGCTGCAACAGGTTCGCATTACATACGTCAAATGATCCCAAAAGGACAGAAAAATCCTGAAAATGCGCCATTCCATCAGGTATGTTTCTTTGGTTTACCAAGCCTTTATCGGAGAACGGGAACGTTGGCCATTATGGTTGCCCGTGCTTTTGGGGGTGGGAATCGGGATTTATTTCAGCTTGCCGTTTGAACCACCCTTGTGGGCAGGGTGGCTGACGGCGGCGGTTTTTGGCGCTGGAGCGTGGCGTCTGATCGGTAAAAGCGGCTTTTCCCTGTTGTTTTTGGCCTGTGCGGTGATGGCGTTGGGTTTGGGGGTGTCGGGATTGCGCACCTGGTGGGTTGCGGCGCCGGTGATATCTGAAAAAACCGGGCCCGTCAGCATAAGCGGCCAAGTGCAGCACGTGGAACGTCTGGTCAGCGGCCAGCGTGTGACCCTCATTCACCTACACATAGCGAGATTGGGGCCCGCCAAGACGCCCAACGCCGTACGCATCAAATTGATGGGTGAGCAGCCGCCGTTTAGCCCCGGCGATTGGCTTGAGGTCCGCGCCAGTTTGCTTCCGCCACCCGGACCCGCCATGCCGAGTGCGTTCGATTTTCAGCGGCAAAGCTATTTTAAGGGCCTGGGCGGCGTCGGTTTCGCTTACGGCAAAGCGACGGTGTCCGGCGCTGCGCCTCAGGTGGGGATCGACAGCCTTGTGTTCGCCTTTCAACGGTTGCGCGCCGAGATCGGCGCTCGGGTGCGGGACGGCTTCGATCAAGGCCCAGGAGGTGATGGAGTGGGCGGGGTCGCCATGGCGCTGATGACCGGCGAGCGCGGCGCCATCCCCAAAAACGTGATTGAGGACATGCGCGCCAGTGGTTTGGCGCACCTGCTGGCGATATCAGGGCTACACGTGGGCTTAATTGCGGGCATCGTTTTTTTCGCCTTGCGCGGTGGCTTGGCGCTTATTCCGGCGGTGGCGCTGCGCTATCCGATCAAGAAATGGGCAGCAGTCGGCGCACTGTTCGCCGCCTTTGGATATGCGCTGCTGGCGGGCGCGACGGTGCCGACCCAACGCGCCTTTTTGATGATCGCCTTGGTGCTGTTGGCGGTGTTGTTTGATCGCCGGGCGGTGTCTATGCGCTTGGTGGCGTGGGCGGCGATGGCGATCTTGCTGTTGAGCCCGGAAAGCTTGCTGGGCGCGAGTTTTCAGATGTCGTTTTCCGCCGTGGTCGGCTTGGTTGCGGTGTACGAATTCCTCCGCCGCAAAGGCGTCTTCGACAAAACGCCGCAAGCATGGATCGGCAAGGTCGGGCGCTACGTCGCTGGTGTGGCGTTGACCACCGCCATCGCCGGTCTGGCGACGGGGGGATTCGCAGCTTATCACTTCAACCGCGTGGCCGATTTCAGCCTAGCCGCAAACCTGATTGCGGTGCCGGTCACGGCGTTGTGGATTATGCCGTGGGCGGTTGTGGCGTATGCTTTGATGCCGCTTGGCTGGGAAGGCGTGGCGCTGCCCCCCATGGGGTGGGGCGTCGATGTGGTGATCGCAACCGCCAACCAAGTCGCCCACTGGCCCGGCGCGGTTTCAGACGTCGCGGCGTTTCCCGTGTGGGGGCTGGTCACCGCCGCGTTGGGCGGGCTGTGGTTGGCGGTGTGGCAAAACAGATGGCGGTTGTGGGGTGCGCCGATGGCGGCTTTGGGATTGCTGAGCTTACTCACCGGGGCGCCGCCCGATGTGCTGATCCATCACGACGGCAAACTCGCCGCGGTGCGCACGACAGAAGGCGGCTATAGCTTCTCAACCCTAACGGCGGCGAAGTTTGAGCGCGATGTGTGGCTGCGCCGCGCCGGGCTGAGCGCCAAGCCCAGCCGGTGGCGCGATGCAAACGCGGGCGGACCTCTGCGCTGCGACGCCTTGGGCTGTCTGTATCGCGCGGCGGGGCGCAGCGTCGCATTCACCCGTGCGCCGGACGCGCTGGCGGAAGACTGTTGGCTCGCCGATGTGTTGGTCACCGACGTCGCGTTAAGTCAAAGCGCGCGGGCCGCATGCGGCGCCGTAACGCACTTGATCACGGCAGAGGACCTGAAACGCTTGGGAACACACGCGATTTGGTTGTCGGATGGTCCGGGGGGAGAGCAAGGGCGGGGGCAGCGTGACGACAATAGGGCGATGATCCGTGTGCAAACCGTCAACGGGCAACGTGGGGATCGGCCTTGGGTGGTGAAAAGCCCTCAATAGAGTCCACCGGGGCGAACCTCAATACTTACGGATCAAGCCCACCAAGCGGCCTTGCACCTGCACGCGGTCAGGTCCAAAAATACGCGTCTCATAATCTTTGTTGGCGGGTTCCAACGCGACGTTGTCGCCTTTTTGGTGGATATATTTGAGGGTTGCTTCCTCATTGTCCACCAAGGCCACGACAATCGCGCCGTTTTCGGTGCGTTCAGTCTTTTTGATGATCACCGTATCGCCGTCGAAAATGCCGGCGTCGATCATCGAATCGCCATCGACTTCCAGACAAAAATGATCGCCGCCGCCCAGCATGCTGGGCGGCACGGAAACAAAGGAAGAGGGGTCGGAGATCGCTTCAATCGGATTGCCGGCGGCGATGCGGCCCAAAAAGGGCAGCTCGGCGGCGCGGTCGGGCGAAGTGTGCGCCGGGGTCGGCTTGGCGCCGAACTCACCTTTTACGACATTCGCCATGTCTGAAGGGGGCGTTTGCGGTGCTGAGGACTGGGGGGCGCCGGCGCGGTCGCGTTCAATGTTTTCCGGCATCTTGAGGACTTCAAGGGCGCGCGCGCGGTGCGGCAAACGACGGATGAAACCACGTTCTTCCAACCCACTGATCAGGCGGTGGATACCTGATTTTGACTTCAGCCCCAGGGCGTTCTTCATTTCTTCAAACGACGGCGGCACGCCCGCTTCGCGAATGCGGGTGTCGATCAGCAGAAGAAGTTCGTACTGTTTGTTGGTCAGCATTTCGTCACCTGAATATCACCTGCATCTGCGTTTGATGAAATGGGCCGCGTTCATATTTACGTTAAGAACAAAACAAAAACACGCATCTATGTTCTACTTTGGTTCCCCGGTGAGGTCAAGAGGGCAATGAGATTTTATTTGTGGCTTCAGAGTTGCTTGCGATCCTGGAGCAAGTCCATAATGGATTATGGATGATAAAACCACAGCGCACAGATCGATCGGTATGGTTTTGGCGATGTTTGTGCTGGCATCATGTGGTCAAGAACCGCCAACGATCGAGCCGGAGGTTGAACATTGCGCCATCACTGCAGGGCGCGCCACGCAAACGTACGGCGATATCACCATCGTGCGCATGCACCATTGGACCCTGGAAAATGTACGAGGCGTGCAGTTGCGCTTTGAATACCCCCCTGACTATACAGAATTTCGCTTCGGCAACATCAAGTGTACGTATGCATTCACCCTGGACATTCGCGCCGACCCCAACCGCATCGTTAAGGCGCAGTCGGTCTATTTTAAGGGGCGCTATCTATCTGAAAATGAATTGCATTTTCTCAACACGTCGCCATTTCGACCGAAACCGATTTTTAAGATTAGCCCTTAATGCTTATTTATCGATTTCTATGCCGAATGCATCTGGGTATATGACAAAACCCCTGAAATCATCAAAAACGCCATGTTTTAGGGGTAAAACCATAGAAAATGGCCCTGAAAATGGGCTTTTCAGACATTCTGCAATTTCGGCGCTAAAGCCAAATCGTGGATAAAAGCGTTCATGGCCGACGACGAGCACCGCTTCAATTCCATATTCTCTGCATTTATCAAGGCCTTGGCGGACCAGTTCGGATCCGATGCCGAGACGTTGATGGGTCGGCGCAACCGCCATCGGCGCGAGGGCGGCAGCGCGAATTGAACGTTTATGGTCGTTTGAGGTTACTTCAAGCTCTGAAAACGCGATGTGAGCGACGATTTCGCCATATTCTTCGGCGATCAGAGACACAACCATCAAATCGTCATCGCGCAGCCGATCGACCAGTGCGGATTCGTCCTCGCCGCCAAAAGCCGCATCGTTGACGGCGCGGATGCCCTCAGCGTCTTCTGGTCGTTCTTCGCGGATTTGCATCACAAAGACACCCGCCCGGTGCGCAGGGCGATGATGTCGACAACATCGCCCGCTGTAGCGGCGGGGGCGTGCGGCGCGCGGATCACCAAGCAATCGGCTTCGGCGAATTTGGCGAGCATGGCGCTATCTTGTTTGGAAAACGGCGTGGCGACGCGTTCACCGTCGGCGCCGATGCTCAGCGTGGCGCGCAAATAATCCTGACGTTCGTCGTTTGCGCCCAAATCAGCGCCCAACTGAGCGGTTTGGCGTGGGGTGTGCGTCGGGTCCAGGCCCAGCATGGCTTCCACGGCGGGCTTGAGGAACAGCGCGCTGGTGACGCCGACCGACACCGGATTGCCCGGCAAGCCCAGCACCGGCGTGGCGCCGAGGCGGCCAAAGATCAGCGGTTTTCCGGGGCGCATGGCGACTTTGTAAAAGCCCAAGTCGACGCCTTCGTGGTCTAAAACCTGATTGACCAAATCGTAATCGCCCACCGACGCGCCGCCGATGGTCACCACCATGTCGGCCTCCGACGCCGATTTGATCAAGCGGGTGAGGGATTGTTCGTCATCGCGGGCTATGCCCAGGTCGAGCGGTTCCGCGCCGAGAACCTTCAAGTACGCCGACAGCATCACGGAATTGGAGCTGATGATCTGGTTGTCGCCCAATCCGTCGCCAGGCATCACCACTTCGTTGCCGGTGGCGATGACGGCGACGCGCGGTTTGCGTCGCACCATCACCCACGGCGCGTTGGCGGCGGCGGCCAAACCGATGTCGCGCGCGCCCATCACCCGTCCGGCGTGGATCAAGACTTCGCCGGCTTTGAAGTCCAGCCCTGCGGGGCGGATGAAGCGCCCCGCGGGGGATGGTTCCAAAACCCGCACGATATCGGCGTTTCGTTCGGTGTTTTCTTGAATGATGATGGTGTCAGCGCCACGGGGCACCGGCGCGCCGGTGAATATCCGCACCGCTTCGCCGGTTCCGACTTCGCCGTCGAAACAACCGCCGGCCGGGCTTTCGCCGATGACTTTGAGGTCTACAGGCACTGAGGTCACATCTGCCTGGCGCACCGCGTAGGCGTCCATGGCCGACACGTCCGCCCACGGCTGGGTCAAACGCGCGGTGATGTCTTCGGCCAGGACCCGGCCCAAGGCGTGCGGCAGGGCGACTTGCTCTGCGCACGTTTCCGTCACGTTGGCGATGATTTGCGAAAGCGCTTCGGCGACGGAGATCATGTCAATTCGGCCCTTTAATCATTAATCGGCTGTGAATTCGCCGGACTTGCCGCCCGCTTTGTGAACCAAGCGCACATCGGTGATGTGCATGGCTTTGTCGACGGCTTTGCACATGTCGTAAACCGTCAACGCGGCGACGGACACGGCGGTCAGGGCTTCCATCTCGACCCCGGTTTTGCCGCTCAGCTTGCAGGTGGCTTCAATGTCCACTGCGTTTCGCGCCGGATCGCAGCTCAGGTGCACCTTGACCGAGGTCAGCATCAACGGATGGCACAACGGGATCAGGTCGGGGGTGCGTTTTGCGCCCATGATGCCGGCCAATTGCGCCACCGACAGCACGTCGCCTTTTTTAAAGCCGCGCTCTTGGATTTTCGCCAGCGTCTCAGGCGCCATCAACACTGAACCTTTGGCCGTGGCGGACCGTTCGGTCACCAACTTTTCGCCGACGTCGACCATCCGCGCGTTGCCCTCGCCATCGATGTGGGTGAAGTCAGACATCGGCATTTTCCTTGGTCAAAATGGCGACGGTCGCTGCCTCGACGTCGTCTTGACGCATCAGGCTTTCACCGATGAGAAAACAGTTCGCCCCGACCTTGGACATTCGCGCCAGATCGGCAGGGGTATTGAGACCGCTTTCGGACACCAGAATGCGGCCTTCGGGCGCCAGGGCGGCGAGTTCTTCGGTGGTGGCGAGGTCCGTTACCATGGTTTTGAGGTTGCGGTTGTTGACGCCGATCAGCTCGGTCTTGAGCTTCAGCGCGCGGTGCATTTCATCGGCGTTGTGGACTTCGACAAGAACGTCCATGCCGAACTCTTCGGCGACGCTTTCCAACTCAGCCGCTTGGTCGTCGCTTAAGGACGCCATGATCAGCAAGATGCAGTCCGCACCATATGCGCGCGCTTCAACCACTTGGTAGGGGTCGAGCATGAAGTCCTTGCGCAAAACCGGAAGCTTTACGGCATGTTTGACTTCGATCAGGTAGGAATCCGCGCCTTGAAAGTACTCAACGTCGGTGAGCACCGACAAGCACGTCGCCCCGGCGGCTTGATAGGCCTTGGCCAATTGGCGGGGCTTAAAATCGGCGCGGATCAAGCCCTTGGACGGTGAGGCTTTTTTGATTTCGGCGATCAGGCCATAATTGTCCTCAGATACCGACTGTTTCAGCGCGGCGATGAAACCACGCGGCGATTCCGCCATATGGGCCATGTTTTCCAGATCGCCGATCGAGCGTATGCCCTTCATTTTGGCGATGTGGCCGCGCTTGGTGAAATTGATTTGCTCAAGAATGTCAGCCATCAGCCGCCCACTTCGTCGGCCATTGCCGCGTCGTCACCGTCGTTGGTGATGTTGATGAGATTTTCCAGTGTGTCCACGGCTTTGCCCGCATCCAACGCTGCCTCCGCCTGAGCGGCGCCGTCCATAAGGTCCGCGGCTTTGCCCGCGACCAGCAACGCGGCGGCGGTATTGAACACCACGCAATCGCGAAACGCGCCTTTTTCGCCCTGCAGCATGGCGCGCATGGCCTCGGCGTTTTCATCCGGCGTGCCGCCTTTGAGGTCTTCGGGCTTGGCCACCGCAAGGCCGGCGTCGGCAGGATTGATTTCGAACTCAGACAATTCACCGTTCTTGATCTGCGCCACAGAAGTCGGTCCGGTGGTGGTGATTTCATCCAAACCGTCGGAACCGTGCACCACCCACGCCATCTCAGAACCCAAGTTACCCAGCGTTTCGGCCATCGGCACGATCCAGTCGCGGCTGAACGCGCCGGTCAGTTGGCGTTTGACGCCCGCAGGGTTGGACAGGGGGCCGAGGATGTTAAAGATGGTGCGCACGCCCATTTCGATGCGGGCGGGCATGACGAATTTCATTGCCGCGTGATGACGCGGGGCCAGCAAAAAGCCGATCTTGGCTTCCCAAATGGCGCGTTTGACCAAATCCATAGTGCATTCGAGGTTCACGCCCAGCGCGCTCAACACATCAGCGGTGCCGGATTTGCTGGAAAGCGCACGGTTGCCGTGCTTGGCCACCGGAACGCCGCACGCCGCCGTCAGCAGCGCCGCCCCGGTTGAAATATTGAACGTGCCCATGCCATCGCCGCCGGTGCCGACGATGTCGATGGCGTCGTGGGGGGCGTCAACCGTGAGCATCTTGGCGCGCATGGTTTTGACCGCGCCGGTGATCTCGTCCACGGTTTCGCCGCGCACGCGCAACGCCATCAAAAAACCCGCGATCTGCGCCGTGGTGGCGTCACCCGACATGATGATGTTGAAGGCGTCTTCTGCCTCAATGGCGCTCAACGCTTTGCCGTCCGCGACTTGGTTGAGGATCGGCTTGAGGGCGCTCGGGATGTCGTTCATGCCGCAGCTTTCCTATTTTTGGAGATGTCGATGAAGTTCTTGAGGATATCGTGGCCGTGCTCTGACGCGATGCTTTCGGGGTGGAACTGCACACCGAAAATGGGCCGGGTTTTGTGCATCAGGCCCTGGATCACGCCGTCGGCGCTTTCGGCGGTGATTTCCAAGCAATCGGGCAAGCCTTCGCGGGCAACCATCAGCGAGTGATAGCGGGTGCAGGTCAGCGGCGAGGGCAGGCCGTGAAACACGCCACGATCGGTGTGGGTGATCTCAGACACTTTGCCGTGCATCGGCGTGGGCGAACGCACGACTTTACCGCCGAAATGCTGGCCGATGGTCTGGTGGCCCAGACATACGCCGAAGATCGGCAGGTCGTCGGCGGCCTTGGCGACCACGTCCAAGCAGATGCCCGCCTGATCCGGATCGCACGGGCCTGGCGACAAAACGATGCCGTCATAGCCGCCGTTTACGGCCTGTTCGGCGCTGATGGCGTCGTTGCGTTGGACCTCAACCTCTGCGCCCAGTTCGCCTAGGTAATGCAGCAGGTTGTAGGTAAAGCTGTCGTAATTGTCGATTAGAAGAAACATTTCAATGCCTTAAAGGGCGTGGGCTGACGTTGCGCCAGCTAAAAAATCAGTGTCCGCAGAATGCCTGTCCTATCCCCCAATCGTCAAGGAAAACAGGGACCACTTGACCTTACCGTGTTGGGAAGGTTTACACTCAACCTTAAACTAAAGTGGAAGGTTTGGGACCGTGAACATAACGCTGCCGATAGATGGGATGACCTGTGCTTCGTGTTCTGGGCGTATCGAGCGCCAATTGGCGAAGCTTGATGGGGTCGAGGCGGCGGCGGTGAACCTCGCGAGTGAAACCGCCGACATACGTTTCGACCCAGAGCGTATCAGCGCCGAAGACGTCAAGCGCACCATCGAAAAAACCGGCTTTAGCGTCCCCGAGCAGATCATCGAGTTGAGCGTTGAAGGTATGACCTGTGCGTCCTGTGTGGCGCGGGTGGAAAAATCCATCGCCAAATTGCCCGGCGTGTCCACCGTCAGCGTTAATTTGGCCAATGAAACCGCTCAGGTGAAGGGCGGTGCGATCAGCGCCGCAGAACTCGTGCGCGCCGTCGAAAGGACCGGCTTTGGCGCCAATGTCATCGAAGACGTCGCAGCGTTCGGCGCTGCGGACGACGCCAAAGTCGCCGCGCGATTGCGCCGCGATCTGCTCAATCTCGCCGTCGCCACGGCGTTCACCACGCCGCTGTGGGCGCAAATGGTGTGGAACGTTTTGGGTTTGGACGGCATGCTGCCGGGCTATGGGCAACTTGCGCTGGCCTCAATTGTGCAATTCGGCGCGGGCTATCGTTTTTACGCGCCAGCCTACAAAGCGTTACGCGCGGGCAGCGGGAACATGGACTTGCTGGTGGTCATGGGCACCACCGCAGCGTGGACATTGAGCGCATGGCGGGTGCTGTGGCCGACGGTTGATGGTCATCTGTACTTCGAAGCCTCCGCCACGGTGATCACGCTTATCTTATTCGGGCGTTTTTTGGAAAGCCGAGCCAAGCGCGGCACCACCGGGGCGATCCGGGCCCTGATGAAAATGCGACCCGAAACCGCACGGGTTCTGACGGGCGATGGCGCTGAAGTCGAGCTACCTGCCAGCAGCGTGAAGCAGGGCGACATCGTGGTGATCCGTCCCGGCGAACGGGCGCCGGTGGACGGCGAAGTGATCGATGGCCGCACCTCAATGGACGAAAGCTTGCTCACCGGCGAAAGTTTGCCCGTGAGCAAAACCGTGGGCGATGGCGTCACCGGCGGGGCCATCAACGGCGACGGTATGGTGCAGGTCCGAGCCACCCGGGTGGGGCAAGCCTCGACACTCTCGGGCATAATCCAACTCATTCAAAATGCTCAATCTTCTAAGGCGCCGGTGCAAAAACTAGTAGATAAAATCGCGTCTGTATTTGTCCCTGTGGTGGTGGTTATCGCGGTCTTGACGTGGGCGGGATGGACGCTGGCCGGGTTCGGTTGGGAAGTCGGTCTGATCAACGCCGTAACGGTATTGGTAATCGCGTGTCCGTGCGCGCTGGGGCTGGCGACGCCGACCGCGATCATGGTTGGTACCGGGGTGGCGGCTAAGCACGGCATCTTGATCAAAGACGCCGAAGCTCTGGAACGCACCAAACACGTCGATACGGTGGTGTTTGACAAGACCGGTACGCTCACCAAGGGCGCGTTGCAGGTTGCGCATATCCAGCCCATCATTGGCGATGATTTGTCTGTATTGGCGTTGAGCGCCAGCGTCCAGCACGGCAGCGAGCACCCCATAGCCCGCGCCATTTTGGCGGCGGAGATCGAACCGTTGCGCCCCGTTGACGCCTTCAAAGCCCATCCAGGCAAAGGCGTCGAGGGCGTTGTCGATGGTCGAACCATCATCATCGGCAACCGCGCGATGATGAGCGATTCCGGATTGGACACCACCGATCACGAAGACGCCGCACAAGACTTCGAGCTTCAGGGCAACACGGTCGTGTGGGTAGGGGAACCCGCCATGGGCTTGCTCGGCTTCATCGCGGTCGGCGACGTGGCCAAGGATACGGCGCGCGCCGCCGTGGCTGAGCTGCAAGCGCTGAACATACGTACCGTGATGTTAACCGGCGACAATCGCCGCACGGCGAAGGCGATGGCTGAACGCTTAGGTTTATCGGATGTCATCGCTGAGGTGCTGCCCGACGGCAAGGCGGGTGAGGTGGCGCGTTTGCAACGTGAAGGGCGCATCGTCGCGATGGTTGGTGACGGCGTCAACGACGCGCCCGCGCTGGCCCAGGCCGATGTCGGCATCGCCATGGGCACCGGTACGGACGTCGCCATGCACACGGCGGGAATCACCTTGATGCGCGGCGCGCCTGAATTGGTGGCGGGAGCCTTGGACGTGTCGCGCGCGACGGTGTCCAAAATCCGCCAAAACCTGTTTTGGGCCTTTTTTTACAATGTGATCGCACTGCCCTTGGCGGCAGGGGGCTTCTTGAGCCCAGCCATCGCGGGCGCCGCCATGGCGCTGAGCAGCGTGTCGGTGGTCACAAATTCATTGCTGTTGAAACGCTGGAAGACCGGAGAGGGCGCATGAATATTGGACAAGCCGCTAAATTATCGAACGTGTCGGCCAAAACCATCCGATATTACGAATCCATCAACCTGATCCCCAAGGCTGCGCGCTCTGACAATGGCTATCGAGACTATTCCAGCAACGATGTTGAGATGCTGCGCTTCATCAAGCGTTCGCGCAATCTGGGCTTTTCGGTCGATGCTGTGTCGAACCTGCTGGATTTGTGGAGCAACAAGCAACGCGCCAGCGCCGACGTCAAAGCCGTGGCGCTCAAACATATCGAGGATGTGGAAAAGCGCATCGTAGAGCTTGAAAGCATCCGCGATACGTTAAAAAACCTGACCAAGTGCTGCCACGGCGACAACCGCCCCGATTGCCCGATTTTGGAAGGCCTCGCCGGGGGAGATGTCTCAGCGCCAACAGGCTAGAAGTGATGTGATGGTGAGCGTTGACGCGCGCGTCCTGGCGTAGGACTCTAAGCGTCCTGATTCTGTCACAACCGGATGCTTTTCGTGGCCCGCAAACCCACTTCACACCCTGCAAAAACGCGCAAAGGCAAGCCCCCGCACGCCAAAGCGCACATCAAACGCACGGCGGCCAAGCACCAGGCGCGCAGAACGTCGCGGCCACTGGCTTTGCTCAAAAAGGCGATGGCGAAAACCTTTACGACGCCGAAACTGGGCATTGATTTGCCGGTGGTGGCCACCGCGGCCTTTGTTGGGGTGCTGGGCATCGCGGTCGGGGCTGGCTATTGGGGCGCACAGTCGGTTTTCGGGGGCGATGAACAGGCCGGCGCGCAACCTGGGGCGCCAATGGTCATTCAGCAGACTCACAGCCTGCGCGGGGTGATCTTGCCCGAACCTTTAGAGCCCAATGGCCATCCGCCGCACGCTGGGCTGGCGTACGAGGAAAAAGCCCTGCAAGAGGTCTATGCGCCAGATGTTCCACCCGTTGAAATCGCCAGCGCGACGCCGCCTACGGACGAAATCGACCATGGTGGGCCGCAACCGCTGTGGCTGAAAAACGCCTTGGCGTTCACCGCGCCCAAGGACGCGCCGATGATCGCCATCGTCATCGACGACATGGGGGTGGACCGCAAACGATCCAAACACATGTGGCAAGACGTGCCCGCGCCGTTGACCTTGTCGTTTATGACTTACGCCGACGATCTGGTGGATCAAACCCAGGCGGCGCATAAGCAGGGCCATGAGTTGATGCTGCATATGTCGATGGAACCATCCAGCGCATCCATCGATGCGGGGCCCAATGTGTTGATGACGGCGATGGACAGTTCGGAAATTCGTTCGTTGGCAAATTGGGGCATGGATCGATTCGAAGGGTTCGTCGGCGTCAACAACCACATGGGCAGCCGCTTCACCGAAGACGAACGCGGCATGCGCGTGGTGTTGGAAGAAATCAACAAGCGCGGCCTCTTGTTCCTCGACAGCCGCACGTCGAGCCACACCGTGGGGCCGAAACTGGCGCGAAATCTGGGCGTGCCCGCGTTGGAGCGCAATGTTTTCTTGGACAACGACAATGTGCCCGAAAAAGTCCGAAAGCAGCTTGGCGAGGTTGAGCGGCTGGCGCGTAAATATGGCCACGCCATCGCCATCGGCCATCCTCGCGACGCGACCATTGAAGTACTTAAGAGTTGGATTCCCCAAGCGCGTGAACGCGGTCTTGCGATCGTGCCGGTGTCGGCGCTGATGAAAGAGCGTCTTAAACGAAAGGCTGGATAGCCGATCTTGACCTTCCAAAGGCGGGAAGGCTTAGAATAAGTGTGGATCTATTCACTATGAGGTGAGACATGAGCGAAACCTATAAAGTGATCGGGATGACCTGTGGCGGATGCGCAAAATCAGTCGCCAACGCTATTGTAGACGCCGCGCCGGGCGCGGACGTGGCCGTCAACCTTGACGAGAAGACCGTGAACGTGAATGGTGCAGATGAGGCCATCGTCAAACGCGCCGTGGAAGACGCAGGTTTCGAGTTTTCAGGCGCACTTTGAGGCCTATAGCTACACGGAAATTGAATATGCTTTTGGCTGTGTCTGGTCTTTTCGGTGTCGTGTTGAGCACGTTAAGCGCGGTGCACATCTATTGGGCTTTGGGCGGTCAATTGGGGCTCGACAAAGCCGTGCCCACCATCGATGGAAAACCGGCGTTTCAACCCGGGGCGTTGCTCACTTTGGTGGTGGCGGGGGTGTTGTTGGGCTGCGCGTATGTTTCCCTGTCGCTTGGCTTTTCCCATCAATTCGCCATGCCTTATGCGCACTTGGCGCCGTATGCGGGGTGGGCCTTGGCGGTGATGTTTGCGGTGCGCGCCATTGGCGATTTTAAACTTGTGGGTTTTTTCAAAAAAATCAAAGGTTCTGTGTTCTCAACGCTCGATAGCACGTTATATTCACCGCTATGTCTGGTGTTGTCCGTCGGGTTTGCAGGATTGTCCTGGGCGGCGGGCGCATAAAAGGAATGAAAAGGGAGTGGGCATGTTGAAAACCATCATGCAGGTTGCGCTGGGCGCGGTTTTTATGTGTGTGATTGCGCTGGCGCCACGTGCTGGCGTTGCCGCGGAATTCATCATCGAACCGCTGGATTACGATATTCCAGCCGAGGTCGAAGCTGCAGCCGAGGATGGCAAAAACCTTGTCGTCATGTTCGGTCAAAACGGTTGCCCCTATTGCGACAAGATGCACAAACGGGTCTTTCCCCATCCCAAGGTCGCCGCGCTTTACGGTGAGCATTTCGTGATGTTCGAAATCAACATCAAAGGCGATCTGGAGGTCGTTTCCCATGACGGCGAGTCCATCACGGAAAAGCAATACGCATCTAAAATGCGCGCCCGCGCGACGCCGTTGTTCGTTTTTTACGGCAAAGACGGCAAGGATGTTCTACGCCTGACCGGCTATCAAGAGCCCGGCATTTTTATGACGGCGGCGCGATACGTCTCCAGTGAAAGCTATAAGGACGGTACGTCGTTCATGTCCTTTGTGCGCAGCGGCAAATAAGGGGGGATATTTGATGAGCACCTTTAAACACAGATTTCGCATCCTCGCCAACGCCGCCGCCGGGGCCGCCTTGGCCGCCACGGTCGCTTTTGACGCCCTCGCCGATATGGCCCAGACCGACGTTGCCCTGGTGCAACAGATGGGTGAGGCTTCCAACGAGAAGAAGCTGCAAGCCCTTGAGGTATATTACGATTTGCATGTGTCGGAATTGGTTGTGCAGAACATGAACGAACGCCGCACCGGCGCGATGTTCGCCGTGCAGCGCGCCAAAGCCGCCAACAAAGCGCAGTCCGTGATCGCGAACTTGGATCAAAAAGCTCAAGAGGTGATAGCGGAACGGGCGGCGATGGTTAAAGAAAATCAGCAGTTGCGCGTGGCCTTGGGTGAAATTTCAGGTCTCGACTTTTCCGATCCCTTGGCGATGGCGCCCGATGCGCCGATTGATATGCCGACGGCGTCAGCCAGCGTTCCCGCCGACCTGGCCGCTGCGCAAAAGCAGGCCTGGACGGCGTTGCTCGCTGCGCAAAATGCGTGGCGGGAAGAACGTCTGACGTTGCTTGACGCCCAACAGCGCTACGATGAAACCCGCGACGTGCCCATTGGCGATCATTTGCGCGCCATGACCAAGGCCGAAACCGCATACGCCAAGGCCATTGGAGCATGCCGCTTGATCGAAGCGAAAATCGCGGTGGCGACGGGCAAGCCTTTGCTTGAGGCGCTGAGCGCGCTTTAAAGCCGTCGAAAAACTGTTACCAAAAGGCCGTAAAAGACCTCTTTGTCCAGTTTCACAACGTAGGTTCGTCGCTATGGAGTTTACCGCCTACATCGACATCTACTGCGAACGGACCCAGCCGGGCCTTTGGAGTGAACCGCTGAACGCCGCGACCAACGCGGCGTTCGTCTTGGCGGCGTGGTTGTGTTGGCGTCACTACGGGCAAAAAGGCGCGCCTTTCGACAAAAGCGGCGCGCTGCTGATGAGCCTTGTCGGCCTGATCGGGATCGGCAGCGGCCTGTTTCACACCGTCGCCACCCGTTGGGCGATGTTGGCCGACGTGATTCCCATCGCCATTTTCATCCATGCATTTCTGTTTTTCGCCTTACAGCGCTTTTTCGGCCTGAATAGGATCGTTAGCGTTGCTGGCGTGCTGGGCTTTTTGGGCATATCCGGGATCTTGGATGTGGCGCTGCCCCACGAAGTTCTTAACGGCAGTGGCGGCTATATCCCGCCGTTTGGCGCACTGGTCGCCATGGGCGCCGCGATGTTGGCGCGTAATCATCCCTATAGCGATCACATGCTCATTGCCGCCGCGGTGTTCGCCGCGTCGTTGATGTTTCGCACCGTTGACATGATGGCGTGCGAAGCGATGCCGATCGGCACGCATTTTTTGTGGCACACGTTGAATGGGGTGGCGCTTTATATGGTGGGAAAAGCCTATCTGCGTTCTTATGTGCTAAAGCGCAATATGGACCATAATACAGGCGAGGCGTGAGCATGAACGAACGTTTTCAGAACGGTGTTAAGGCGCTGCTGCTTTGGGCGGTGCTGATGGTTTCGTGCGCATTTCCAGCGCTGGCCCAAACCGGCGCGGACAGGGGTGAGGTCATTGCTCATGTGAGCCGCGTTGAAAATCTCGCAAGCGTTGCGCGGGGCGGACACGAGACGGCTTTGCAGATCGACGCGCCATTGCATCTAGACGATACAGTGATGACGGCGGCCGATACCCGCTTGGAAATCACCTTTGTGGACGGCACCACGCTGACATTGGGCGAAAAGGCTTCCATCACCTTGGACAGTTATGTCTACACGCCAACGCAAACGGGCAATCAACTGGCCGTGTCCGTCGTTCAGGGCGCATTCTTGTTCGTGTCAGGTCAGATGGGCAAGCAAGCGGACCGGGACATGAGCGTGCGCACCGCATACGCGACCATCGGCATTCGCGGCACCACGTTCTGGGGTGGGCCTTTGGATAATCCCTTGGACGTGTTGCTGTTGGATGGCAAGGTCGAGGTGCAAACGCCGGGCGGCGCGGTGGTCTTGGATCAACCGGGCAAGGGGACGACGGTCCCAATGGCGGGACAAAGCCCCACACCGCCGACATCATGGGCCGATGACAAACGTCAACGCGCTTTCGCGACGATCACCTTTAAGCGCCAGTAAGCGCAAATAAACGCAAATAAACGCAAATAAACGCTAGTTGTTTCTTCTGGCGTAGCGCACGGCTTCTTCGGCCGCGCGGATCAGGGCTTTGGCTTTATTGCAGCTTTCTTGGTATTCGCCCTCGGCAGTCGAATCCGCGACCACGCCGCCACCCGCTTGGGCGTACAGCCAGCCGTCTTTGATCACTGCGGTGCGCAGCGCGATGCAGGTGTCCATTTCACCATCCGCGCCGAAATAACCGATACAGCCCGCGTAAACGCCGCGTTTTTCCGGCTCCAACTCGTCGATGATTTCCATCGCCCGCACTTTAGGGGCGCCGGATGTGGTGCCTGCGGGAAAGCCGGCATACAGCGCATCGATTGCGTCCTTGCCATCGGCAATTTCGCCTTCGACGTTGGACACGATGTGCATCACGTGGCTGTAGCGCTCGATAATGTAGCTGTCGGTGACGTGCACAGAACCGACCTTGGCGACCCGACCGACGTCGTTTCGGCCCAGATCCAGCAACATCAGATGCTCGGCGCGCTCCTTAGGGTCGGCCAACAGTTCTTCTTCCAAGGCCTTGTCTTCGCTGGGCGTTGCGCCCCGCGGACGGGTTCCGGCGATGGGGCGAATGGTCACAGTACCGTCACGCAAGCGCACGAGGATTTCGGGGCTCGAGCCCGCGACCTGGAAACCACCGAAGTTGAGATAAAACAAAAACGGCGACGGGTTGACGCGTCGGAGCGAGCGATAAAACGCAAACGGCGGCAAGCTGAACGGCAGCTTGAAGCGCTGGCTCAGCACCACCTGGAAAATATCCCCGGCGAGGATGTAGTCCTTGGCCTTTTCAACCATGGAAAAGAACGCCGATTTGGTCATGTTCGAAACCGGTTCGGGCAGGTCCAGGGCCTCGTCTTGCACCGACTGGGGCGGCAGGGCGCTTTCGAAATCGTTGACCGTGCGCGCCAAACGCGCCTGGGCGTCTTCAAACGCTTCGCTCGCCGATGTATTGGCGTTGGGGTAAACCGGGGTGACGACGAACACCACGTCGGACGCGTTGTCGAAGATCGCGGTTACGGTGGGGCGCAAAAACAGGCCGTCGGGCACGCCCAGCACATCGGCGTTGGCGTCGGGGATGTTTTCCACCAGACGCACGCTGTCGTATGACAAATAGCCGATCAGGCCCGCCGCCATCGGTGGCAACGCTGCGTGACCGGGACCGGACATGTCGATACGGCTTTCCGCCATCAGCGCGCGCAGCGATTTCAACGTGCCCGCAGACGCGGCCACCGGACAGGGTTCAAAGGCGTCGATGTCGTTCAGCGCATTGCGGTTGATGTCCGCCGTATCGCCAACCGCACGCCACACCACATCGGGGCGGCACCCGACGAAGGAATAGCGCCCGCGATTGGCGCCGCCTTCGACCGATTCCATCAAAAAGCCAAGACTGTCGGCGCCCACCAGTTTCATATAAGCCGAAACCGGCGTATCCAGATCGCCCACCAACGTGGTCCACACGACTTGGGCGCGGCTCGCATTATAGGTCTGTTCAAAGTCGGAAATACCGGGATTGAGATCCATCACGTCAAACGTCCATATGGCCGATCAATACGCATCGTTGAGGGCTTTTTGATTGATGGTTACGCCGTACGCGCCTTCCAAGGCGTTGCTCAGTTGCGCCAGCAGGTCGGTCTGCATGTCGGTGAGGGCCTTGTCGCGCACCGCGCGATAGATGACCGACCCGTCATCCGGCGTCGCGGGGGTGACCGCCGACAGACGCGCCACGGTGTGCGCGCCAGTGCCTTCGGCCGACGTGGCTTGGCCGGTTTTCAGCGCAAACAGGCTTTCGATCACTTTGGCGGGCAGGGCGTTCTGTTCCAATCCTTTACCGTCGCGGGTGAAGGGGGTTGTGACGGTGGCCTTAAAGCCGATCGACTGGGCGACGGCGTTTGCGTCTTCGCCGGCTTGCAAGCGGTCTTGCGCGGCTTTGGCCAGTCCCGCCGCTATATCGGCGCGTTTTTTCGCGTCCCAGGCCTGAGCGACGGCCTTTTTGACGCTGTCGAGCGGACGCAGGGCCGGGGCTTTAACGGTATCGACCCGCACGACCACGAATGCGTTGCCGTCGGCGGTCTCAGACATTTGACTGTCTTGACCTTCATTCAGTTGGAAGCCTTGTTTGACCACGTCGGTCAGGTAGGGCGTTTCAATCGCTTTGCCGTCTTCGCCAAAGCCTTGGGCGTCGACAGCGGCAATGTGCGTCGCGGTGACGCCCAGCGCATTGGCGGCTTCTTCGAACGTCATACCGCCGCCGAGCAAGTCTTCGGCTTTATTGGACAGGTCGTACAAAGACGTCAGGGCGCGGTCCATTTTCACCGCATTGGCAAGTTCGTCATGGACTTCGGACAATGGCTTGACGACGCTCGGGGCGATGTCGACGACTTCGAACACATGCCAGCCCAGCGGGCTTTGCAGCGCTTCGCTATGGCCACCCTTGGGCAATGAGAACAACGCTGTGGCGATGTCGGCGCTGAGATTGGCGGCGTCGGCGGTGGTGAAATCGCCGATTTCGATCATCGCGGGGTTGGCGCCAACTTCGGTCGCGACCTCTTGCAGCGATTTACCGCTGTCCAACAAGGCCTTGGCTTTTTTCGCGCTGGCTTCATCGTTGGTCATGACTTGGCGCAGCTTGCGTGTTTCGGGCGTCAGGTAATCGGCTTCGCGTTCGTCGTAGGCGGCCTGGATGTCTTCTTCACTGACTGTGATGCCTTCGGCGATTGTGCTGCCTTGCAACACGATGGCGGTCAGCGTGCGGTATTCCGGCGCCATGAACTTAGCGGCATTGTCGGCGTGAAACTGCATCAACTCGGCTTCCGTCGCCATTTTGACGTTGAGCAGGTTGGCGTGATCGATGCGAATGACGTCCGCCGTGCGTTGTTCGGCGGCATGGGCGTAAAGGGCTGCGACCAGCGGTTTGGGCGCCAGGGCGCCTTCGCGGATGGGGCCTAAGTATTGTTGGCGCGCCATGTTTTCACGCACCCGGGCGACGTAGCTGTCTTCGGTGAAGCCGTTGCGGCTCAAAATATTGATGAAGATGTTGCGGTCGAACCGTCCGGCGTCGTTGAAAAATTCCGGCGTGCGCTTGATTTCATCGAGAATCTGCGTGTCCGTGATCATCAGGCCGATGTCGCGGGCGTTTTCGTTGATCAGCGCGCTTTGCACCAAACGACCGACCAGCAAATTGCCAATGCCCATGGCTTGGCCTTGCTCGCGGGTGATTTCCTGACCGAAAATCTGCGACATACGTTGCAGTTCACGGGCGAATTCGCCGCGGAACGCTGCGGTGGGGATTTCCGTCTCGCCGACCGTGGCCACCGCCGTGTTCGCCGCGCGGCCGCGGAAAATGTCGCCAATGCCCCAAGCGGCGAAGCTCAAAATCAGCAGGCCCAGGAAAGCCTTGATGAAGATGGTGTTGGCGGATTTGCGCATGAAATCGAGCATGAGGGCACGGTGTCCTAAATAAGCTTGGAATTTGAAAGGCCGAAACGCCCCTCAATCAATGGACGCGCATCATAAAAGGGGGATGGGGGCGGGGCAAGCGGTGAATGCGTACGCCATGCCGAGGCTTGATTGTACATAACGATTTGCTACTATAGGCGGGTATCCGTTCACGAAAATTAAGCTAGTGGGAGAGTTTAAATGATCGTTTTACGTCTCGCCGTCTTTTTCATGGCCATGGCTACGTTTGCCGGAATTCTTGTTCTTGGGGCTTTGACTTTGCCAATCGGCATGAACAACGCCATGGGCATTATCGGCGCCGTCGCTATCGGCACCGTTCTCGCCATACCGACGGCATATGTGGTCGCCAAAAAAATGTCCGATGGGATGCAGGGGTAAGCCTCGTCCTAAAGCCTTGAGTTAGAGTGCGGAGCGTGATGACGGTCACGCTCCGTTTTCTATTCACACGCTTTGGCGCGCATGCCCACCCCAAAGTGTATGTCGCAGTCGTGCGTAGCTGTGATAAAACATCTCAACTCATTTTAACGATATAAACACTCGAATTCCGGGGGATGGAAAACATGACCGCACGCCGCACGTTGATCGCAGGCAATTGGAAAATGAACGGGCTCAGCGCCGACGGCGTCGCGCTGGCTTCTGGCTTGGCTGACAAAATGAAGGGCGCAGGCGCCGTAAACTTCGAAATGCTGGTTTGCCCGCCTGCTGCGCTGATCTCCAAGGTCGCTGACGCGGTTGCCGGGTCGGGCATGGAAGTGGGCGGTCAAGACTGTCATATGAACGAAAAGGGTGCGCATACTGGCGACACCTCGGCTGCATTGCTGAAAGACTTGGGCTGTGGCTACGCCATCGTCGGTCATTCTGAGCGTCGCACCGACCACGCCGAAAGCGACGAAATCGTCGCCGCCAAGGCTGCCGCCGCGCAAGCCCAAGGCCTCATCGCGGTGGTTTGCATCGGTGAAACCGAAGCGCAACGCGACGCCGGTCAGACCCTTGAGGTCAACGGTTCGCAAATCGCCGGTTCCGTGCCCGCAGGATCAACCGCCGCCAACACCGTGATCGCTTATGAGCCCGTTTGGGCCATCGGCACCGGCCGCACGCCGACCAGCGCCGAAGTCCAAGACGTGCACGCTTACATTCGTGGTGAGCTGGCGAAAAAGATCGGCGACGATGAAGCTGCCAAGACCCGCATCCTGTACGGCGGTTCCATGAACCCCAAAAACGCCAAGGAGCTTTTGGCTTTAGCGGACGTGGATGGCGGATTGATCGGCGGCGCGAGCTTGAAGGTCGATGACTTTTGGGCCGTCGCCGAAAGCGCTTAAATTTTAAGTTTTCCCTAGCCAAGACGGCTTTTTGGGACTATTTACGGCACAACTTATAACTGGGCCCGGGTGACGCCCTGATCGGCGCACCCGGGCTCTTTACACTTGGAAACTAAGCTATGTCGTCATTTCTGCCTGTTTTGCTGGTCGTCCATGTTCTTGTCACCATCGCGCTGATCGGCATTGTGCTGATTCAAAAAAGCGAAGGCGGTGCGCTTGGCATTGGTGGTTCCGGCGGCGGTGGCGGCGGCATGGGCGGTTTCATGACCGGACGCGAAACGGCGAACCTGTTGACCCGCACCACGGCGATCTTGGCGACCTTGTTCATGGGCCTCAGCCTGACCATCGCGATCGTCACCGGGCAGAACAAAGAACCGGGCTCGATTCTCGATTCGCAACCGAACACGGTTCAAACGGCCCCCGCGACCACCACCCCGGCCGAACCGGCTATGCCCGCAGCGCCCACCGCACCGGTCGCAGAATAACCAGCATTTCCGGGGCTCTCAGTCGATGAGCTCTAGAGACGGACAGGGGCGGCAAAACATTGCCGCCTCTTTCATTTTACACGCGCACACACTTAGCTATATTGGGGTTCCATGACACGGTATATTTTCATCACTGGTGGCGTGGTTTCCTCTCTCGGAAAAGGGTTGGCTTCGGCGGCTTTGGGCGCGGCGCTTCAAGCGCGCGGCTACAGCGTCCGTCTGCGCAAGCTCGATCCTTATATCAACGTCGATCCAGGCACCATGAGCCCTTATCAGCACGGTGAAGTCTTCGTCACAGACGACGGCGCCGAAACTGATCTGGATTTGGGACATTATGAGCGTTTCACCTGCGTGAGCGCCCGGCAGTCCGACAACGTCACCACCGGACGGGTCTATTCCGAGGTCATCGCCAAGGAACGCCGTGGCGACTATCTGGGCGCGACGGTTCAAGTCATTCCGCACATCACCGACAGCATCAAGAACTTCGTCCTTTCTCATGAAGGCGACGAAGACTTCATGCTGATCGAAATCGGCGGCACGGTGGGCGACATCGAAAGCCTGCCGTTCTTGGAAGCGATACGTCAGTTGGGCAACGAACTGGGCCGCGCGCGGGCGATGTACATTCACCTGACGCTGCTGCCGTACATCCCGACGGCGGGCGAGCTTAAGACCAAACCGACCCAGCACTCGGTCAAGGAGCTGCTGAGCGTCGGCATCAAGGCCGACTTGCTGATGTGTCGCGCCGACCGTGATATCCCCGAAGGCGAACGCCGTAAAATCGCGCTGTTTTGCAACGTCGCGCCCGATGCGGTCATTCCCGCGCTTGACGTGCCTTCCATCTATCAGGTGCCGATCAGCTATCACGAACAGGGCCTCGACGATCAAGTGTGCAAGCACTTTGGCATCACCGACGCGCCCGAGCCCGATTTGTCGCGCTGGCAGCAAGTCGTCGACCGCGTCACCAACCCCGAAGGCGAAGTCACCATCGCGGTGGTCGGTAAGTACGTCGAGCTGCTGGATGCATACAAATCCTTGGCTGAAGCCTTGACCCACGGCGGCATCGCCAACACCGTCAAGGTCAAGCTGGAATGGATCGATGCGGGCATCTTCGAAGAAGACGAGCAATCGGTCGTCTATCATCTGGAAGGCATGCACGGCATCTTGGTGCCCGGCGGCTTTGGCGAGCGCGGTACCGAAGGCAAGATCAAAGCGGTTCAGTTCGCCCGTGAGCACAACATTCCGTATTTCGGCATTTGCCTCGGCATGCAGGTTGCGGTGATCGAAGCGGCGCGCAATTTGGCGGGCCTCAGCGGCGCCGGTTCGACCGAATTGGGCGAACCGTCTGAGCCGGTGGTCGGCCTGATGACCGAATGGGCGAAAGAGGGCGATCTGGAAAAACGCGCTCAAGACGGCGACTTGGGCGGGACCATGCGCCTAGGCGCATATGATTGCGTGCTCAAAGAAGGCACCAAGGCGTATGATATATATGGTGCTGCGCAAATTTCCGAACGTCATCGTCATCGTTATGAAGTAAACACCGCGTATATGGAGCGCCTGGAAGCGGTCGGTTTGAAATTTTCCGGCATGTCGCCCGATGGCGTGTTGCCCGAAATCGTCGAATGGCCGGACCATCCGTGGTTCGTCGCGGTGCAGTTCCACCCGGAACTCAAATCGCGTCCGTTCGAACCGCACCCGTTGTTCGTGTCGTTCATTGCGGCCGCCGTTCAACAAGCGCGGCTTGTTTAAAAAACGTTGGTATAAAGAAAGAAACATCGACCATGGTTGAAACCCGTCACGTCAAAGCAGGACACGTCACCTTTGGTAACGATTTGCCCTTGGCGCTGATTGCGGGGCCGTGTCAGATGGAAAGCCGCGACCACGCCATGGAAATGGCGGCGGCGTGCAAAGAACTGACGTCCAAGCTCGACATCGGCTTTATCTTCAAGGCTTCGTTCGACAAAGCCAATCGCACTTCGCTCAAAGGTCAGCGCGGCTTGGGGTTGGACAAGGCGCTTGACGTGTTCGCCGAAATCAAGGAAAGCCTGGGCGTTCCGGTGTTGACCGACATTCATTCCATCGAACAATGCAAGCCGGTCGCCGAAGTGGTGGACGTGTTGCAAATTCCGGCGTTCTTATGTCGCCAGACCGATCTGTTGATCGCTGCGGCCCAGACGGGCGCTGTGATCAATGTCAAAAAAGGCCAGTTTTTGGCCCCTTGGGACATGAAAAACGTGGTCGCCAAGTTGACCGATAGCGGCAATTCCAATGTTTTGGTCACCGAACGCGGCACCAGTTTTGGCTACAATACCCTGGTCACCGACATGCGCGGCTTGCCGCAAATGGCCCACGACACAGGTATGCCGGTGATTTTCGACGCCACCCATTCGGTGCAGCAGCCGGGCGGGCAAGGCGGCTCATCCGGCGGTGATCGCCGTTTTGCGCCGATCCTCGCGCGCGCCGCCGTCGCCGTTGGCGTCGCTGGCGTCTTTATTGAAACCCACGACGATCCGGACAATGCGCCCTCAGACGGGCCCAACATGATTCCGATCCGTGACCTCCCCGACGTGCTGGAAACGTTGATAGCGATAGACAAGGTAGCCAAAGCGCACCCCGTATCGTTATAGTCCGGCGCGAAATGAACGAGACATAGAAGGAAAAGATTGAAATGACGGCGATTGTCGACATTTACGCCCGCGAAATTTTAGATAGCCGCGGCAACCCCACTGTCGAAGTGGACGTAATTTTGGAAAGCGGCGCATTTGGCCGCGCGGCGGTGCCTTCGGGTGCTTCGACCGGCGCTCACGAAGCGGTTGAGCTGCGCGACGGCGACGCCAAACGCTACGGCGGCAAGGGCGTTCTCAAGGCCTGCGAAAGCGTCAATGGCGAATTGTCCGACACGCTCAGCGGTCTGGACGCCGAAGACCAGTTGCTGGTCGATCAAACCATGATCGCGCTGGACGGCACCGAAAACAAAGGACGCTTGGGCGCCAACGCAATGCTCGGCGTGTCCATGGCGGTCGCCAAGGCCGCCGCCGAAGAAGCCGGCTTGCCCCTGTACGCCTATTTGGGCGGGCCCAACGCGCATATTTTGCCGACCCCGATGATGAACATCATCAATGGTGGCGAGCACGCCGACAACCCCATCGATTTTCAAGAATTCATGATCGTGCCGGTGGGCGCCGAAACCATCGCAGACGCCGTGCGCATGGGCTCGGAAGTTTTTCACCAGCTCAAAAAGGGCTTGGGCGGCGCCGGTCACAACACCAACGTTGGCGACGAAGGCGGATTTGCGCCAGCCGTTGCAAGCACCGACGAAGCTATCGGCTTTGTGCTCAAGGCGATTGAGGCCGCAGGTTACACGCCGGGCGACGACGTGATGATGGCGTTGGATCCCGCATCGACGGAATTTTACAAAAACGGCAAATATGAACTGGCGGGCGAGGGTAAGTCCCTCAGCTCCGACGAGATGGTTCGGTATTACGAAGACTTGGTTGGCAAGTATCCGATTTTCTCCATCGAAGACGGCATGGCCGAAGACGATTGGGACGGTTGGAAAACCCTCACCGACGCCATTGGCGGCAAGTGCCAACTGGTCGGCGACGATCTGTTCGTTACCAATCCGGCACGCTTGGCCGACGGCATCAAAAAGGGCGTCGCCAACTCGATCCTCATCAAGGTCAACCAAATCGGCACCTTGTCGGAAACCTTCGAAGCCGTGGAAATGGCGCACCGCGCCGGTTACACCTCGGTCATTTCGCACCGTTCGGGCGAAACCGAAGACACCACCATCGCCGACATTGCGGTTGCGACCAACGCCGGCCAAATCAAGACCGGCTCGCTGTCGCGCTCTGATCGCATGGCCAAGTACAACCAACTGATCCGCATCGCCGAAGAGTTGGACCCGGTCGGTAAATACGCCGGGCGCAGCATTTTGCGCTAACGGTTGACGCATCACTTGTGAAAGAGCGGCCTCCAGATCACTATGGGGGCCGCTCTTTTTTATGAATTCAGGACGCCTAGTCGCATGAAAATTACGAAAACGATGGTTATGGTCGGCGTTGCCGCCGTGATTACGGTGGTTTTGCTGGTGAGCAATGTCTACATGTCGTCCACGGGCGATTTCAAATGCGTCAACACCGAAGACGCGGTCATCAAAAGGTCAGCCAAAGTCGTGATGGAGAGCCGCCCGATCGATCAGGTTAAGAAAGACGCCGACCTGACAAAGTACTGCGCCGTGCATGCAAAGGTCTGCGGGGCAAAGGTATCCGACAAGACCCCCCAAGTTGTCGAGATTTGCCAGCCTTATCGCTAACGTTCGAAAAAGAGATTGTTTCATGTCCAAGTTCCGTGTGTTTGCAGCCATCATCGCCGTTCCCCTAACGCTCGGGTTGGGCGTGAGCGCGCAAGCCCAGGACTGGATGAAGACCTTGCAAGACGTGGTCGGCGCTACGGCGCAGGGCAGCGCCCCCAGCGTCGATGCAAGTACGCTGGCGGGCTTGTCGAGCGCAGACATGGTCGCGGGTCTGAAAGAAGCATTGCGCGTCGGCGTTGACACGGTCACCGCTCAATTGAGCGCGGCGGATGGCTTCAACACCGACCCGGCGATCCACATCCCGTTGCCGCAATCGCTGCAATCGGCGCAATCGACGCTCAAAAAATTCGGTTTGGGCGGGCTCGCCGACGACGTGGAATTGAAACTCAACCGCGGCGCCGAAGCGGCCATGCCCAAGGCCAAAGAACTGGTCTGGCAAGCGATCTCAACGATGAATTTGGATGACGCCAAGGCGATTTTGAACGGCCCCGAAGACGCCGCGACCCAGTACTTTCGCCGCGTCGCGACGCCTGACCTGAAAGCCACGATCGCCCCCGTGATCGAACAAAACCTCCGCGACGTCGGCGCCGTGGCGGCTTACGATCAATTGATGGGCCAATACAAAAGCATTCCGTTCGTGCCGGACCTTAAGGCCGACCTGACAGCCCACGCGACGACGCTGGCGCTGGATGGTTTGTTTACGTACTTGGCGCGCGAAGAGGCGGCGATCCGCAAGGACCCAGCCAAGCGCACCAGCGAAATCCTCACCAAGGTGTTCGGCGCGCTTTAACACCAACCGTATCTAACGCATTTCCTCCGTTTCGTTTGCCGTGCTAAGATTCCTTTCGCGCCAGCGTGTTAAGGGGAAGTGTCATGTTCGAGTCCGCGGAATTAGGCCACACCGTCAGCAAAGCCGACTACAAAGAAGAAGTCCCCAAGCTGCGTGAGCAACTGCTCGACGTGCAATTTGAGCTGGGCGACAAAAAACCGTTCCCGGTCATCTTGATCATTTCCGGCGTCGATGGCGCGGGAAAGGGCGAAACGATGAACACGCTTCATTTCTGGATGGACCCTCGCAACATCCACGCTCATGCGCTTGGCGAACCCACCGATGAAGAGCTTGAACGCCCGGCGATGTGGCGCTATTGGCGCAAATTGCCGCCGCGCGGTTCCATCGGCGCATTTTTTGGTTCGTGGTACAGCCACCCCATGCGCATGCACATCGACGGCGGCAAAGACCGCGATTACCTCGACAGTTACCTCGACGACTTTTTGCGGTTTGAGCGCATGCTCGCCGACGAGGGCGCGTTGATCTTGAAGTTCTGGCTGCACCTGTCCAAGGACGCGCTGAAAGACCGCCTCACGGCGCTGGAAAGCGACAAAGCCACCAAATGGCGCGTGACCAAACAAGACTGGGAACGCTATGAGCGCTACGACGACCTGCGCCCGGTGGCCGAACACGTGCTGCGCCGCACCTCGACCGGGCATGCGCCGTGGATCGTGGTCGAAAGCAGCGATGCAAAGTACCGCAACCTCACCGTGGGGCGCACGATTTTGAAGGCCGTCAAAGCGCGCCTGAGCGAAGACGCCACGCCAACAACCGCGTCGGTTCCACTGCAAGCTCTGGATCACGCCGATGACGTCAATTTGTTGACCAACCTCGATTACACCAAAGAGCTCAGCAAGAAAGAATACAAGAAACAGCTCGAACATTATCAGGGCCGGTTGCACAAACTTAGCCGTTCGGCGAAGTTCCGCGACCATTCCGTTGTCGCGGTGTTCGAAGGCAACGACGCGGCGGGCAAGGGCGGGGCGATCCGGCGCGTGATCGGCGCGATGGACAGCCGTTTTTACAGCATCATCCCCATCGCCGCGCCCACCGACGAAGAAAAAGTCCAGCCGTATTTGTGGCGGTTTTGGCGTCACTTACCGCGCAAAGGCCGTTCGGCGATTTTTGATCGGTCCTGGTATGGCCGTGTTCTGGTGGAGCGCGTCGAAGGTTTTTGTTCTGAGGGCGACTGGCTGCGCGCGTACGGCGAGATCAACGACTTCGAAGAAGAAATGGCCCGCCACGGCATCATCGTGGTGAAGTTTTGGCTGTCGATCACCGCCGAAGAACAGCTCGAACGCTTCGAAGAACGCGAAGCCACCGGCTACAAACGTTTCAAACTCACCGACGAAGACTGGCGCAACAGGGAAAAGTGGGATGAGTATTCCAGCGCCGTGTGCGACATGGTCGAACGCACCTCCACCGAAATCGCACCGTGGACCTTGGTCGAAGCCAACTCCAAATACTACGCCCGCATCAAGGTGTTGAAGACCTTGTGCAAACGGTTGGAGGCGGAGCTTTGATCCGCGCCCATCCGGTTAACGCAGACACCCACGACCTATAGCTTTGCCGTGTACGCCCTTGTTTTGGCTGGTTTTAGCCAGAAGCGGTCATTTTCAGCCTCACCACATAATGCCCGTTTATTTCCATATTTGGCATAGCCGCAGTGAACTGGTTTGTCATACATTAATGCGATAATGATATGTAGGTCGAAACCCCAGTTTTGCCCTCGGTTGAAGTGAGAAGGCACCGCATAGTATAGGCTGCTAAACCACGACGACATGATGTAGCACCCGCCCATTAGTGCATTGGAATACTGCAATTGTTTGAATTAATTACGCCTATTTCTTACTGGGTTTTAACCATTTTATGGCTAGTCATTCTTGGGCTTTATCTTGGGAAACTACGCCAATTAAAGGTCGCAGGTGGCGCAGTTGCCGTTCTTCTTTTCATACTTGCTATTGACGCATTCAGAACCTTGTTCGAGAGCGTCTATTTTGGACTGTACTTTAATTCTCTGTTCGGCCTTTTGCCGATGGGCATTTATGACATGCTCAAGCAACCCGAACTGGTCATTATTCCGAAGCTGATCAATGTGACTGCCGGGCTTTTGGTACTTTTTCTCCTTATACGTCGTTGGGTACCCCGGGAAATACGGGAACGCGAAGCTTCGATCATAGCCCTGCAAAAAAGCGAGAGGCATGCCCGCAACCTCCTAAATTCAACAGCAGAAGCGATTTACGGCCTCGATCTTCAGGGAAAGTGCACATTCTGTAATCCTGCATGCGTTGAAATGCTCGGATACGACCGAGAAGAGCAATTGCTTGGGCAGCACATGCATAACCTGATCCATCACAGTCACCCCAACGGAGAACCATATCCAGTAGAGGAATGTCAAATCTATGTGGCTTTCCAAAATGGGCAAGGCACCCATAACGATGCCGAGGTTTTGTGGCGAAAGGACAACACCTGTTTCCCTGCTGAATATTGGTCTCACCCTTTGCACGAAAATGGAAAGTTGGTTGGGGCAGTCGTTACTTTCTTGGACATCTCAGAGCGCAAGGAGGCGGAAGAAAAACTGGAACGTTCTCACGCGACGTTGCGCAACAACGAGCGATTCCTCGATTCCATTATCAATAACATTCCCAATATGATTTTCATCAAAGAAGCAAAGGAACTGCGGTTTGTACGCCTGAACAAGGCTGGAGAAGAGCTGTTGGGCGTTTCTGCCGAGGAGATGATCGGCAAGAACGACTACGATTTTTTCCCAGAGGAACAGGCCAGCTTTTTTGTTGCCAATGACCAAAAGGTCCTCGAAGACGGAGATGTTCTCGACATTGCTCAAGAGGCAATCGAAACGAAAACACACGGTCAACGAATTCTACATACGAAGAAGACCGGCCTCTATGACGATATGGGCGAACCGCTATATTTGCTGGGTATTTCGGAGGACATTACCGATCGGATCGAAGTGGAGAAGGAGTTGGTTAGCGCCAAGGAAGATGCGGAACTCGCCAGCAGGGCTAAATCGGAATTTCTCGCCAATATGAGCCATGAATTACGCACGCCTCTAAATTCCATCATTGGGTTTTCCGAATTGATGCAAGAAGAAATCTTTGGACCATTACCTGAAAGCTACCAGGAATACAGTAAACTGATCACCACCAGCGGTCGATTGTTATTGGAGATCGTCAACTCCATTCTTGACTTAGCAAAGATCGAAGCAGGTAAGCTGGAGCTGGAGCTAAGCGATGTTTTCATGGGTGCCGTTGTTGATGAGGCGATACAACTCATAAGACCTCTTGCCCATGACAACGGCCTCGAAATCAAGAATGAATGCAGGGATATGCACACCCTTTTTGTCGATGAACTACGCATGAAACAGTTGTTCATAAACATAATCGGAAACGCTGTTAAGTTTACTCAGCATGGGGCAATTCGGATTTATAACCACTGCGATGACACAGGGCACAACATTTCAATTTCCGACACCGGCATCGGTATGACCAGTCAACAAATTGATTTAGCTCTACAGCCCTTCCAGCAAGTTCACGGTCATGCGTATGCGCGCCGTTATCAGGGAACGGGGTTGGGGCTATCTCTTTGTCAGAGCATTATGGAACTCCACGGCGGAAAACTTACTATCCAAAGTGATCTTCATGTCGGTACGACCATAACGATTTCTTTTCCGGTAGATGCTGGGCGTGAACATAACATTTCATAACAATGTCTGTTTTGGGTCAAAACAGACCATTTGACGGGGGCGGCAAGGCGTGTCGGTTGCACTCTATGTCGTGGGTGTCCGTGTTGACCGGAACGGCATGCTATGCCCCATCTGCTAAGCCGTTGTTAACCCATCCCTGTGCATAAAGGTTCTGTATGGCGCGACGCGGCCAGATGTGTTCGCGCGCCAAGCGACCGGGAAGAAGGCCAGGTCATGGGGATCGTTCGGGAACTTAAAGTTCGCGCAGGACAAATCGTAGGCCCCGTCATTGGTATGACGGTGGTGGTGTATTTCGCGTATCACGCCGTTCAGGGTGATCGGGGCTTGCTTGCGCTCGGCAAGTTGCGCGGCGAGGTCAACGCCTTACAGGCGCAAGTTCTCGATGTGCGCAATGAACGGTTCGAGCTGCAAAACAAAGTTCATATGCTGCGTCCCGAAACCCTCGATCCCGATCTGTTGGAAGAACGCGCGCGCGTGTTGTTGGGCTTTGGCAAACCCGATGAATGGATTGTGATCATCCATCCCGAAGACACCTCGCTCAGCGCCTTGGCGACGTTTAATCAGTAATCTCAGATTGCAAATACAGCGCACCTGATGCACCTTCGATGATCGCATAACCGCTCATCAAGGGATCGCTCAGATGTCCGATCACACCGAAGCCAAACGCCCGGCGTATGCCGTCATCTTCCCCAATCAGCGCACCAAGGACGATCCAGAAGGTTACGCCAAGGCCGCTGATCGCATGGTCGAACTGGCGACGAAGCAACCGGGCTGCCTGGGCTTCGACAGCGCCCGCGATGCGCAAGGCTTTGGCATTACGGTGTCGTATTGGGAGAGTTTGGAAGCAATCAAGGCTTGGCGCGACCACGCCGAACATATGCAGGCGCAGGTTAATGGGCGAGAAAAGTGGTATGCGCACTATGATCTGCACATCACCAAAATCGAACACACGCATTCATTTCGAAAAACATAGTTTTGCCGCCCTTAGCTTGGTAATAAAATTGCCCATATGGGCAATTTATCTGTGATATTGCAACGTCGTATCATCGTTTTGCGCAATGTGGTTTCGATTATTAATCATAATCAAGTTAATTGAATATATATCCTTCATATCAATGACTTATGACGCATTAAAAATCTTGCCACCACGTCTGCTGCCGCGTATGGTGTTCGCATATCGCCAAAAAAGAAGGTCCTGGCGCGCATCTGTTTTGCCGCTGACTTTAAAAGGGACCCATACCGCGGCGTCGTAAAGACGTTAAAAAAATGCGGTGGCGCCCCTTTATGTGTTGGAGGTGAAGTCCGATGGCAAAAGCCGTTCAGACCAAAGCGCAGACCAAATCTGCAAAAGCTGCCGTTACCAAATCCGCTGCCAAAAAACCCGCGCGTCGTCGCACCGCCAAAGCCCAGTCCACACCTTCGAAAGAAGAGTTGCTGGGCTTTTATCGTGAGATGCTGCTGATCCGCCGCTTTGAAGAAAAGGCCGGTCAATTGTACGGCATGGGTTTGATCGGCGGGTTCTGTCACCTCTACATCGGCCAAGAAGCCGTCGTTGCGGGCGTGCAAGCCAACGCCTTGCCTCAAGACAGCGTCATCACCTCATACCGCGATCACGGCCATATGCTGGCGTGCGGTATGGACCCCAAGGGCGTCATGGCTGAACTCACCGGACGTGAAGGCGGCTTGTCCCGGGGTAAAGGCGGCTCCATGCACATGTTCAGCCGGGAAAAGAATTTCTACGGCGGTCACGGCATCGTCGGCGCGCAGGTGCCGCTGGGCACCGGCTTGGCGTTCGCGCACAAGTACAACAAAGACGGCGGCGTTTGCTACACGTACTTCGGCGACGGTTCGGTGAACCAGGGCCAGGTGTACGAAAGCTTCAACATGGCGCAGCTGTGGAAGTTGCCGGTGTTGTACGTCATTGAAAACAACAAATACGGCATGGGCACCTCGGTCCAGCGCTCATCTTCGACGACCGAGCTGTATCAGCGCGGTTCCGCCCACGGCATCCCCGGCGCGCAAGTTGACGGCATGGACGTCGTTGCGGTGCGCGACGCGACCGCCAAGGCGTTGGAGCACGTGCGCGGTGGCAAGGGGCCGTATATCCTGGAAATGCTGACGTACCGCTACCGCGGTCATTCCATGTCCGATCCGGCGAAGTATCGCTCAAAGGATGAGGTTTCCAAGGTGCGTTCCGAACAAGATCCTATCGACAACCTGCGTCAAATGATCTTGAAAACCAAAGCCGCCGACGAGGCCGCGCTGAAAGCCATCGACGGCGAGATCAAAGCCATCGTCACCGAAGCCGCCGATTTTGCCAAAACCAGCCCTGAACCCCAGTTGTCGGAACTCTACACCGATATTCTGGTCGAAGTGTAAGGGGGAGGACATACCATGCCGATCCAAGTCTTGATGCCCGCCCTGTCGCCGACCATGACCGAGGGTAACCTCGCCAAATGGAACGTGTCCGAAGGCGATACCATTTCCGCCGGTGACGTCATCTGCGAAATCGAAACCGACAAAGCGACCATGGAAGTGGAAGCCGTCGATGAAGGCGTTTTGGGAAAAATCCTCGTTCCCGATGGTTCCGAAGCCGTCGCGGTCAATTCCGTGATCGCGCTGATCTTGGAAGAAGGCGAGGGCGCCGATGCGCTCGACATGGTCGAGATCGCCGCGCAAACGCCAAAATCCGAACCGGCGCCGGTCGCAACAGACGCGCCCGCTATGGCCGCGCACGCCGATCCGGCCCCCGTGGCCGCGCCAGAGGTTGTTGAGCCCGAATACGACGGCCCGATGATCAGCCAGACGCTGCGTGAATCCCTGCGCGACGCCATGGCCGAAGAAATGCGCCGCGACGAAAAGGTGTTCTTGATGGGTGAGGAAGTCGCCCAGTATCAAGGCGCCTACAAAGTTTCCCAAGGCTTGCTGGAAGAATTCGGCGAAGACCGCGTGATCGACACGCCGATCACCGAAATCGGCTTCACCGGCTTGGCCACGGGCGCATCGTTCGCCGGTCTCAAGCCAATCGTCGAATTCATGACCTTTAACTTTTCCATGCAGGCTATGGACCACATCATCAACTCGGCCGCCAAGACGCTGTATATGTCCGGCGGTCAGATGGGCAGTTCCATCGTGTTTCGCGGCGCCAACGGCGCGGCGTCACGGGTCGGCGCGCAGCACTCACAGTGCTTTGCAGCGTGGTACAGCCAAGTGCCGGGCCTCAAGGTCGTATCGCCGTGGTCGGGCGCCGACGCGAAAGGCTTGCTCAAAGCCGCCATCCGCGATCCCAACCCGGTGGTGTTCTTGGAAAACGAACTGCTTTACGGCGCCACCTTTGACGTACCGGAATCTGACGACTTCGTCATTCCCATCGGCAAAGCCAAGATCGAGCGTGCAGGCGCGGATGTGACCATCACCGCGTTCTCGCGCATGGTCGGGTTCGCCTTGGAAGCGGCGGAGCTGTTGGCGGCGGAAGGCATTTCCGCCGAAGTCATCAACCTGCGCACCATTCGCCCGTTGGACACCGCCACCATCATCAATTCGGTGAAAAAGACCAACCGCGTGGTCAGCGTCGAAGAAGGCTGGCCGCAATCGGGGGTCGGTGCGGAAATCGTCGCCCAGGTGATGGAAAACGCGTTCGACTATCTCGACGCGCCGGTCACCCGCGTGCATGGCGAAGACGTGCCGATGCCGTACGCGGCGAACTTGGAAGCGTTGGCCTTGCCGACACCGGAAAAAATCGCAGCCGCCGCGAAAGCGGTTTGCTACGCCTAAGGGGGAAGAGAGCATGCCCATCGAAATCTTGATGCCGGCCTTGTCGCCCACCATGACGGAAGGCAACCTCGCCAAGTGGAACGTCGCTGAAGGCGATACCATCGCCGCTGGCGACGTGATCTGCGAAATTGAAACCGACAAGGCGACCATGGAAGTGGAAGCCGTCGACGAAGGCGTAATCGGTAAAATCGTCGTTTCCGGTGGAACCGAAGCCGTCGCCGTCAACGCGGTGATCGCGTTGTTGTTGGAAGAGGGTGAAGACGCGTCCGCATTGGATGGCTACACGCCGTCCGCCGGTGGCGCGGCTCCTGCTGTTGAGGCTCCTGCGGCTGCTACAGCCACACCTGCGGCCCCAGCACCAACTGCAGCACCTGTTACATCCGGATCACGTGTGTTCGCATCGCCCTTGGCGCGCCGCATCGCGGCTGACAAGGGGGTCGACCTGGGCGCCGTTACGGGTTCCGGCCCGCATGGCCGCATCGTCAAACGCGACGTGGAAAATGTTAAGCCGGGTGCAAAAACGGCTGCATCTGCTGCGGCGCCTGCACCGGCCTTCACCAGCGACGATCCGGTGTTCGCCAACATGCCCGCATGCGAAGCCGTGCCCAATTCCAACATGCGCAAGATCATCGCCAAGCGTTTGACGGAATCGGCCCGCGACGTGCCGCACTTCAACCTCACGGTGGATGTGGAAATCGACAAGCTGTTACAGATGCGCAAAGACTTGAATGCGCGCGAAAACGCCGATTACAAAATCTCCGTCAACGACTTCATCGTCAAGGCCACCGCGTATGCGCTGACCCAAGTGCCCGATTGCAATGTGGCGTACACCGACGACGCGATCTTGAAGTTCAAGCAAGTCGACATGGCCATCGCGGTGGCGATTGAGGGCGGGTTGATCACGCCCATCGTCAAAGACGCCGCCAACAAAGGCTTGGCGACGCTGTCTAAGGAGATCAAAGAACTGGCGGGCAAAGCGCGCGACGGTAAATTGATGCCCGAAGAATTCCAAGGCGGCACGTTCACCATTTCCAACCTCGGCATGTTCGGTGTGAAGGGCTTCAACTCGATCATCAACCCACCCCAAGGCGGCATCTTGTCTGTGGGCGCGGGCGAACAGCGCGCGGTGGTCAAAGACGGCGCGCTCGCCATCGCCACGGTGGTGACGTTGACGCTGGCGGTCGATCACCGCTGCATCGATGGCGCGACCGGGGCCGCGTTCATCAAAGAACTCAAGGCGGTGGTGGAAAATCCCGTCGCCCTCATGTTGTAAGGAAACGATCATGGCTGAAACAAACTTCGATCTGATCGTCGTCGGTGGCGGACCGGGCGGCTATGTGGCCGCGATCCGCGCTGCGCAGCTGAAAATGAAGGTGGCGTTGGTGGAAGCCAATCACTTGGGCGGTATTTGTCTCAACTGGGGCTGCATTCCGACCAAGGCGTTGCTGCGCTCGTCCGAAATTTATCACAACATGCAGCACGCCAAGAACTACGGCCTCACGGTAGAAGGTCTTGGTTTCGATTTGGATGCCATCGTCAAGCGTTCGCGCAAGGTCTCGCGTCAGCTCAACGGCGGCGTCGGCCATTTGTTGAAGAAAAACAAGGTTACCGTGTTCGACGGCTACGGTAAGTTGAACGGCGCAGGCAAACTTCACGTCGAAAAAGACGGCAAGGGCATCGCCGATCTGACGTCTAAGCACATCATCCTCGCCACCGGCGCGCGCGCCCGTGAATTGCCGGGGATGGAGCCGGACGGCAAGCTGATCTGGTATTACAAAGATGCGCTGGTGCCCGACGTGGTTCCCGAACGCCTGTTGGTGATCGGTTCCGGCGCCATCGGCATCGAATTCGCCAGCTTCTTCCACACGCTCGGTTCCAAGACCACGGTGGTGGAAATGGTCGATCGCATCGTGCCTGCCGAAGACGCGGAAATTTCCGACTTTCTGCTCAAATCCCTGACCAAGGACGGCATGGAGATTTTGACCTCTGCGGGTGTTAAGGGTCTGAAAAAAGGCAAAGATTCTGTGACCGCGACGCTGGAAATCGGCGGCAAAACCGAAGAGCGTGAGTTCGATCGCGTCATCGTCGCCGCGGGCATTGTCGGCAACGTCGAAAACCTCGGCCTCGAAGGCACCAAGGTCAAAGTTGATCGCAGCCACATCGTCACCAACGAGTGGCTGGAAACGGGCGAGCCGGGCGTTTACGCCATCGGCGACGTCGCGGGCGCGCCGTGGTTGGCGCACAAGGCGTCCCACGAAGGCGTTCTGTGCGTGGAAAAGATCGCCGGCGCCAAAGGCCTGCATCCGATCAACAACGACCGCATCCCCGGCTGCACCTACTGCCGACCGCAAATTGCATCCGTTGGTTTGACCGAAGACCAAGCCAAAGAACGCGGCCTCAAGGTCAAAGTCGGCCGCTTCCCGTTCCAAGGCAACGGCAAGGCCATCGCCTTGGGTGAGCCGGAAGGCCTGATCAAGGTGCTGTTCGACGACAAAACCGGTGAGTTACTGGGTGCGCACATGATCGGCGCGGAAGTCACCGAACTGATCCAGGGTTACGGCATCGCGATGGAACTGGAAACCACCGAGTCTGAGCTGATGCATACGGTCTTTGCACACCCGACCCTTTCTGAAATGATGCACGAAAGCGTGCTCGACGCCTTTGGGCGCGCCGTTCATTTCTAGGGTTCATTTCTGGGAGGCAGATCCTGTGGGTGTAACGGTTCGGACTTTGCGCGCCAGTGACGAAAGCTGCTGGCGGGAGCTATGGCAAGGGTATCTAACGTTTTATGAATATCCTGATCTTGATCCCAAGGTGACGGATCACACCTGGTCGATGCTCACCGGCGCGCGCCCGGATGTGTTCGGGTTTGTGGCGCAAGATCAAAACGCCAACGTGATTGGTTTGGTCCATGTGGTTGAGCATGCCAACACCTGGACAGATAAGCAGATTTGTTATTTGGAAGACCTGTTCGTCGATCCCGCCGCGCGCGGTCAAGGGGCAGGGCGCGCGCTGATCGAAGCGGTGGTCAATCACGCCAAAGCCAACGACTGGGGCCAAGTCTATTGGCGCACCGCCACCGGTAACCCGGCGCGTAAATTGTATGATCAAGTGGCTGACAAAATCGACTTCGTCACCTATGTGCGGTCTTTGGGTGATCGCAATGTCTAGGGGGTTGACAACCTCCATCATTTCCATATTTCTAGAAATATGGATAAGACAGAAACCATTGCGGCCCTGGCGGCCTTGGCACACGATACGCGCTTGGACGTGTTTCGTTTGTTGATCGAAGCGGGCCCCAAGGGCTTGGCCGTCGGCCAAATCGGCGAAGCACTGGATGTACCGCCTGCGACGCTCAACCATCATATGGCCGCACTCAAGCAAGCCGGGTTGGTGGTGTGTACGCGTGACGGTCGCAAGTTGATGCACAGAGCCGATTTTAAGCGCATGGATGGATTGCTGGATTATCTGACCCAAAACTGCTGCCAAAGCAGCGCCTGCACCCCCAATGCATGCTCTTAAGAGGACATCGCCATGACAGACCACAACGCCGAACACCACATGGTACGTAACACCGTGCGCGACAACTACGCAAAGATCGCCGAAAGCGGTGGCAATTCCGGGTGTTGCGGCCCGACCTCTGATGGTGGTGGCTGTTGTGGCCCGTCGGATAATGTTGAAATTCCCAGCGCTCAACAGATGTCGGCCTTTTTTGGCTATTCGGATGAAGAAATGGCCGCCGTTCCCGAAGGCGCGAATTTGGGCCTGGGCTGCGGTAATCCGCAAGCTATTGCCGACATGAAGGCCGGCGAAGTGGTCGTGGACCTGGGCGCGGGGGCTGGCTTCGATGCATTCTTAGCGGTAGGCAAGGTCGGTCCGACCGGACACGTGATCGGCATCGACATGACCCACGAAATGCTCGCCAAGGCGCGCGCCAACGCTGAAAAGGGCGGTTACAGCCATGTTGAGTTCCGCCTCGGCGAAATCGAATACATGCCCATCGCCAACGACACCGCGGACGTGATCATTTCCAACTGCGTGATCAATCTGTCGCCCAACAAACCCCAGGTTCTGCGCGAAGCCTTTCGCGTGTTGAAGCCGGGCGGACGGCTGGCGATTTCCGACGTGGTGGCGACCGCGCCGTTCCCCGCCGACTTTGAAGACGACGATCACCTGCTGTCGGGCTGCGTCACCGGCGCTTCATTGGTCGATGATATGCAAACCTGGCTGGAAGACGCGGGCTTTTCCAAGGTGTTGATCGACATCAAGGAAGAAAGCCGCGCTGGCATTGCTGATTGGGCCCCCGGTCGCGGTGTCGAAAAGTACGTGGTGTCGGCCATCATCACCGGTGAAAAGCCCGGCGGCGGTTGCTGCGGCGGCGGCGCCACCTGTTGACGCGAGACCCTTGAAGCTTTAGGCAGACGTACATGGAAACCAAGCCCAAACACCGCCACCCGGAAAAGCGCAATCTTCCGGACAAACCGAGCCCGCGCAAGCCCAAGTGGATCCGCGTCAAAGCGCCGACGTCCAAAGAATACGGCGAAACCCGGCGCTTAATGCGCGAAAAGAACCTCAACACCGTGTGTGAAGAGGCTGCGTGCCCCAACATCGGCGAATGTTGGTCGGCCAAGCACGCCACGGTGATGATCTTGGGCGAGATTTGCACCCGCGCGTGCGCGTTTTGCAATGTCACCACCGGCAAACCCAACGCCGTCGATCCGATGGAGCCGGAAAATACCGGCATCGCGGCGCGTGAACTGGGGCTGCGCCATATGGTGATCACGTCGGTCGATCGCGACGATTTAGCCGATGGTGGGGCTGATCAGTTCGCGCTGTCGATCAAAAAGGTCCACGAACTGTCGCCGGATACCACGGTCGAGGTTCTCACCCCTGATTTTCGCCATAAAGACGGCGCGTTGGAGGTGGTGATCGAAGCGCGTCCCGACGTTTTCAATCACAACTTGGAAACCGTGCCGGGGTTGTATCCCCAGATCCGTCCGGGGGCGCGTTATTATAATTCCCTGCGCCTGTTGGATCGCGCCAAGGAACTGGACTCGTTGGTGTTCACCAAATCCGGCCTGATGGTGGGCCTGGGTGAAACGCGCGAACAGGTTTTGCAGGTGATGGACGACATGCGTTCGGCCAACATCGACTTTTTGACCATCGGTCAATACCTTCAGCCGACCCCCAAACATGCTGGAATTGACCGCTTCGTGACGCCGGATGAGTTTGACGAATACAAGCGCATCGGCTTGAGCAAAGGCTTTTTGCATGTCGCCTCGACGCCGATGACTCGCTCGAGCTATCATGCAGACAAGGATTTCGCGGCGCTTAAAATTGCCCGTGAAGAGGCTCTTGCAAAACAAAAGGGGGCCTGATGCCGTCCCATAGTGAGCAGCAGGTCCTGACCTTCACCCCCCAGCAGATGTTCGATCTGGTGCTCGATGTTGAGCAGTATCCCGATTTTCTGCCGTGGTGCGTGGCGCTCAGGGTGCGCAAACGCGGCGTCGGCGAAATGTTCGCCGATATGGCGGTGGGCTTTAAAATGCTGCGCGAAAAGTACTCCTCGCACATCACCTGGCAAGAACACCCCGACGGCAGCCGCCACATCCACATTCAAGATGCGGGCGGACCATTCAAGTTCCTCGAAACGGACTGGAAATTTTTGCCCAAAGGCGAGGGCTGCGAAGTTGATTTCAGGATTGATTTTGAGTTCAACTCGGCGCTGCTGGAAAAGGTCATGGGCGGCATCTTCACCGAAGCGGCGCACAAAATGATGCAGTCGTTCGTGTCCCGCGCAGAAATAATTTATTCGACTTAATTCAACCGCTTACCGCGCAGCAATTCAGAAGCAGCTTTAAGCTGCTTTCCACCGCTTGAATGCGCACGCGGTCCCGATCTCCCTTAAAAACATGCCGCTCATGACGGGTCTCATAGCCTTCGCGCGCGCACGCCAAGTGCACCAAACCGACCGGCTTGTCTGGGGTGGCGCCGCCCGGCCCGGCAATGCCGGTGACCGACAAGGCGATCTGCGCGTGTGAATGGCTGAGCGCGCCTTCGGCCATGGCGCGCGCGCATTCTTCGCTGACGGAACCGTATTGCATAAACACATGAGCTGGAACGCCCAGCATTTCGCCCTTGGCTTGATTGGAGTAAGTGACGAAGCCGCGCTCAAACACCGCAGACGAGCCCGCGACCGAGGTGATGCAGCCCGCAATCAGCCCGCCGGTGCATGATTCCGCCAGCGCCAGCTTGATGTCTTGGTTCTGGCAGGCCTCCAGCAGATCTTCGGCCATCACGTAGAGAATTTCCGGGTACATCACAACACTCCCAGCAGATACGGCTCGGCATAAAGGATCACCAGATATAATACACCCAAGCCAGCAATCCCGGCCAGTACATCGTCCACCATCACCCCCATGGCGCCGCCGATATGGCGGTCAGCCCATGAAATCGGCCACGGTTTGAGCACGTCAAAAAAGCGAAACAGCATAAAGGCGACGGCGTAAGGCAGCACGTCCAGCGGCGCCGCCAGCAACACGATCCACTGGCCGACCACTTCATCGATGACGATGGCGCCGGGATCGTGCGCGCCGGTTTTGTCCATGTAGACCTTGGACGCCCACAGGCCGATTACAAAAACCACCAGCGTCGCCGCACCCAGCGCGTAGAGTCCGCCGATTTCAACCAACACCCAAGCGAACGGCAACGCGCCGACAGAGCCCCACGTGCCGGGCGCTTTGGGCAAATACCCCGCACCGAACCAAGTCGCCAGCAAGACGCCGGGATGCGCGAGGGGGGGGCGAATGTGTTTGGGTGTGATGGAGGTCATGGTCGAGATCCTGATGATCGAGCACTATGTGATTGAGCATGCATATGAGCATTTTTCATATGATTAACACCCCACACTCAGAGGTATTGAAAGAAAATCCAGACACAACCTTCTGATAATCTTGTGTTATTTTCAAGCGATAAGATGTTTTCAACAAGGTGTAAAAACAGTTAACGATGCCGAATTCGCTTGCCACTCGAGGTCCGGGCAGATACTTTTTGATCGTCGTACGAAAGAGGTATGGTCGCACGGTGAGTATAGCCTGAAATGCGCCTTTCGCCTCAAACGTCGATAGCGGGGATTACACCCAAACTTGCAGGAACGATGCAGAGCCGGTTGCGGCCGGTTGCGGATGTTTTTGCCTTTGGGATGAGCGGCTAAACGCTCTAAGGGGATATGAAAACACATGGCCAGCAAACGCCAAGACACACCGAAACGGACGCCGAAACGGGTTAAGCCGTCGCTGGTCGCTTCGTTTCGGGCTTGGTCTGATGAGCGCCTTTCCTTACTGTTCACCTCCAAGCAAATCGTTTTTCGCACCGAAGGCAGGGTCTCGTGCCTGGACTTGACGCCGCGTTTGCAGGGCGCCGTTGCGGGCGTCGCCTTGATGATCGGCGGATGGATGGCGTTTACGTCTGGCAACATGCTTTGGCATGAAATGGAACTGACGGCCAAAGATGCGCAAATCGCCAATGTGCGCGTCGCCTATCGGTCTTTGCTGAGCGAAGTCGCCGATTACCAAAAACGCTTCTCCGGCGTGGTGCGCAACCTCGAACAAAATCACGCCATGATGCTGGATTTGGCCGGTCAGAACTCCAGACTGCAAAAAGACCTCAAATCGTTAAAGACATCGCGTAAGGAACGCGCCGAAGTCGAAGCGGCGCGCGCAACGATGACGGAGCACCTGGGCAGCGTCGAAAGCCAAATGCAATCGTTGGCGCAACTGAACTTTTCGCTCAAAGACGATATGTCGAGCATCGAAACCGATTTGCAGGACGCTTTGAGCCAGCGCAACACCGCGTTGATGCAAAGCACCCAAATGCGCCGCGACATCATGGTCTTGGAAAACAAGCTGGTGAACCTGGAAGAACAGGAAAACACCACCGTTGAACGCCTGACCCAGCAAGCCGAAGTGATCATCGGCGATATGGAACAACTGATCGAAACCGCCGGCCTCGACGTTGAGGACCTAATGGCGGGCGATGAGGACCTGGTCGCGGGCCAAGGCGGGCCGTTTATCGAATTGCAAGGCGATGGCCGCCCGGCGGGCCGCTTGAAAGTCAAACTGCAGAACCTGGAAAACCGTTTGGCGTATTCGGAAAGCCTACAGACGGTGATCAAAAAAATGCCGTTCGCGGTGCCGTTGCATGGCTATTATGTGACGTCGAAATTCGGCAAGCGGCGCGATCCCTTGAACCGCAAATGGTCAATGCATTACGGTTTGGATTTTGGATCGTCCCCGCGCGCATCGATTTACGTTACGGCTCAAGGCACGGTGACGTATGCGGGACGCAAGGGCAGTTTCGGCAAAATGATTGAAATCGATCACGGCGCCGGGATCAAAACCCGCTATGGCCATCTCAGCAAAATCACAGTTAAAAAGGGACAAACGGTCAATTTTGGGGATAAAATCGGCGTCATCGGCAGCACCGGACGCAGTACGGGCAACCATCTTCATTATGAAATCTTGTTCCGTGACAAGGGTCTCAATCCCATGAATTTCATCAAGGCAGGTCGTTATGTTTTCAAAGAATAAAAAACCCCAACAAACGAACCAGCACCAGCCGCGCGCGGTTCCATCGATCATCAGCGCGGATTTGAAGATTATCGGCGATCTCTCCAGCAGCGGTGAAATCCAAATCGATGGCGAGGTTTCCGGCGACATTCGTTCCAAGGTCTTGCTGGTCGGCGAAGGCGCGTCCATCAAGGGCGAAATCCGCGCCGAAACGGTGCGCGTGCACGGTCACGTCAACGGCCAGATCAAGGCGACGTTTGTCAATCTGGCGAAGACTGCACATGTCGTGGGCGACATCTTGCATGAAAACCTGTCCATTCAAGAGGGCGCCTTCTTGGAAGGCCACATCACCCACATGAGCGACCAACAGGTACGCGACGCCGCGGTCGAAGCCGGTCGCGGCGACAATAAACCGGCCGAAGACCGGGTCAATTTGGTGGTCAAGCCCAATCAGCCTGCGCAGGCGGCCCAAGCTGCGGCAAAACCGCAAGAAGCCCAGCCGATTCAGGGGAAATCCGCATCAGCCCCGGCCACTCCAGCGAAAGCCGTATCGGGCAGCTGATCGCTCCGCTTCGACGATGACCGACGAAAATAACCGATAAGGCCCCTGCACGGCGGGGGCTTTATCGCGTCAGCGCATTGCGTTCACTTGAATTTTAAACAGATCGTCATGGGCCAATTTACCCCCGCCTAAATGGGCTCGGTAAACGCCTAAATTTTCCAATACCCGTTGAACGTAGTTGCGGGTTTCCACATAGGGGATCATCTCGACCCAATCGATGATGTCGATTTCATCTTTGCGAGGATCGCCGAACAGCTTTACCCAGCGCTTCACCCGGTGCGGCCCGGCGTTATAGGCCGCCAACGCCATCGGGTAGGAGCCGTCGAACTGCTTGATCATATCGGCCAGATAAACTTGCCCGATGATCAGGTTGTAGCGCGGGTCTTTGAGCAGTTTGTCGCGCGAGTAGGGGATGCGGTTGTCCCTGGCGACCCGTTTTGCCGTGGCCGGCATCACTTGCATCAGACCGCGTGCGCCCGCGTGGCTTTTGGCTTCGGCGTAAAAGGCGCTTTCCTGGCGGATCACAGCCAACACCAGCGGCGTTTCGACATCTGCGCCGTTTTTGGGCTGCGGCGGCGTCAATGTGGGATAACCGAGCTCACCCAACGGCATGCCCGCACGCTCCGATTCCTTGGCGATTTTGACCGCCAGATCGGGACGCCCGTGGTTGGCGGCGAACGCCGCGGACAGGCGTTTCCAACCCGGCGTGTCGCCAGCGTTCGACAGCTCCAACACAAAGTAGCGCATGCGATTGTGCAGACCGATTTCCCACAACAAGCTTGAGGCGCGCTTTAAGGGGTGAGCATTGAACGCTTTGGTTTGTGCATCGTTTGGCGCAGGCAGGGCGATGCGCGTGGCGATGCTTTGACCCAATCGCGCCCGCGCCAATTGGCCGTAATAGGTGGTGGGATGCGCCGCCGCTGTCTGCAGCATGGCTTGGGCCTTTTGTATTTGTCCCAGTTCAGTGGCGGCGCGAGCCGACCAATAGGCGCCGCGCGCGACACTGATGGGGTAGCTCACCGCGCTCAACATGTTTTGAAAATGCTTTAAGCCGCGCGCCGGGTCTTTGAGAAAGCGCAACGCGATCCACCCCGACACCCACTCGGCATCAGAATATTCGGCGGCGGCGTCTTTGCTCAGTCCATGGCGAGAGGTGATGTCGTAGGCTTTAGCTTGTTGGTTCTCTTGCAGCATGGACCGCGCCAAAATTGCGCGTTCTTTCCACCATTTATCGGCCCGTTGAATATCGCCGTTTAAGTCTTTAAGCATATCCGCGGCGTCTGCAGTGCGGCCCTTACGCCGCCGCCAGCGCATGCGTTCATAGATCAAACCGGGATGATCGGACAGTTCCGGGGCGGCCTTGTCCAGATCGGAAATCGCTTTATCGACATTGCCTTCGCGTTTCAACAACCACAGACGGGCAATCGCCAGCTTGCGGGTTTTGGCATCCACTTTCCAGATTTGGCGCCGTGCAGGCCAATAGCGTTCCTGCCAGATCAAGCGTTCCAAACGGGCCTTGTTGTCGTCGGTCGTGATGGTCTTGCGGTACTTGCGAAAATAGCGTTTTTCTTGGGTTTTGGTGAAGTTCCCGGTGATCCAAATGTCGCGGATGGATTTCAGCGCGAGGTCTTTGAGGCCCAGCTTCATCTGCGCTTCGGCCTTGCGCACGCGCCCAGAGGTCGATACCGGTCCGCCCATGCGGTCGAACCAAGCCATGACCTCAGCCGCAGACATCTTCGCCGGCATGGTTTCTTCGGCGCGTTTGAGCATCGCCCCCCGTTTGGGCCAGTCGTCGTGTTTGTCCAAAAAGGCTTTGATGTCATTGAACTTCGCCGGGGTGTTGGCGGCGGTCAGGTAATTCCACACCAGCACCCGGACCAAATCGTGATTCTTAACCCGCTGGGTCAGTTTCAGCGCATCTTTAAACCGGTTACGGTCAATGGCCTTGAACGCCGCCTTGACGGCCTTGGCGTCAGCGTCTGAGGCTTGCTTGGCGAACGCAGGTTGCTGTGCGCCAAGCATCCAACAGCTCAGGGCGAACATCACCAACAGCTTGGGCAACAGGGCTGGTTTGAAGGTATTAATCGGCAACCTCTTCGGCTGTGCGGTGTTGGGGAACGGCGATGATTCGAAAAAGGGTACGCTCATTGTCTTGGACGCTCAAGTTACGTCGTTTCCACCATGCGCAAGTGATGCTTGCTCGCACCGATGAGAGGCGCTAAGTTCGCCGCCTTGTAACATGACCTCACCCAGGAGACCTCAGATGTACCAGGGATCTTTCGTTGCCCTCATCACGCCGTTTAGCGACGGAACCGTGGATGAAAAAGCCTTTCAGTCGTTTGTCGACTGGCAGGTTAAACAGGGTACCGACGGTCTGGTTCCATGCGGAACCACCGGCGAATCGCCGACGCTGACGCATGCCGAACACAAACGCGTTACCGAACTGTGCATCGAAGTCACGGCTGGACGCGTGCCTGTGATGGCGGGCGCGGGCTCCAACTCGACCGCCGAAGCGGTTGAGCTGGCCAAGCACGCCGAACGCGCGGGCGCCAATTCCGTGCTGGTTGTGACGCCGTATTATAACAAGCCGACCCAGGAGGGCCTCTACGCCCACTTTAAAGCCGTCAACGATGCGGTAGGTATTCCCATTTTTATCTACAACATTCCCGGACGCTCCGTGGTCGATATGACGCTTGATACTTTTCAGCGATTGGCGGAACTGCCCAACATAGCCGGTGTCAAAGACGCCACCGCCGATTTGAGCCGCCCGCTGGTCTACCGCAAAGCCTTGGGCCCCGATTTCTGTCAAATGTCGGGCGAGGACGCCACCGCCATTCCGTATCTGGCGGCGGGCGGTCATGGCTGTATCTCCGTCACCGCCAACATCGCCCCGGCGCTGTGCGCCGAACAGCACGCCGCGTGGAATGCCGGCGACGCGGCGCGGGCGATGGAAATTCAACAGATGTTGATCCCGGTGCACCAATCGATGTTCTGCGAAAGTAGCCCCGGTCCGGTCAAGCATGCCGCCCAGCTGATGGGGCACAGTTCCGCAGAGATGCGTTTGCCGATGGTCGAAATCGCCGACAGTTCCAAGATCGCAGTGGAAAGCGCTATCCGCACCCTTGGCCTGATCGATTAGAGAACGGGCGGCGAAAGCGGGGCGTCATGGCAAAAAAGAAGAAAAAGGGCGGACCTGACGGGGATATCGTCGCGCAAAATCGTAAAGCGCGTCACGACTATTTCATCGAAGAAACCTTTGAAGCCGGCATTATGCTGATGGGCTCTGAGGTCAAATCGTTACGCAGAGGCTCCGCCACCATTGGCGATGCGTACGCCGTTGAAAAAGACGGTGAACTCTATCTCGTCAATGCCTATATCCCCGAGTACGCACCTGCGGCGGCATACAACGGACATACGCCTAAGCGTGAGCGCAAGCTGTTGATGCATCGGCGCGAAATCGATCGTCTGATGGGCAACATTCAGCGCGAAGGCTATACCGTTGTGCCGCTGAGCATCTATTTCAACCCCCGCGGCATGGCGAAGGTTGAACTGGGTCTGGGTAAGGGTAAACACAAAGCGGACAAGCGTCAGGCCACCAAGGATCGAGACTGGAAACGCGACAAGGCCCGTTTGTTGAGCCACAACAACCGCTAGGCTCAAGCGTTCGGTAACCTTTTCCCCGGTGCTTCGAGCGGTCTTGCGGAGGCACTTATGACGGACGACAGCACAGAACGCCCCGGTCTGACCGGCGACCAAGAGGGAACCGTTCTCGGCGCCATCAAGCAAAAGCTGGTCGACACCAAAGAACAATGGGCCCGCGATGGGCGCGGCCTTACGGGTGCAAACCCCAGCCCCGATAAACACAGCCCCGATAAACACAGATTGCCGCCCGGTCAGCGCCTCACACAAGATTTCCCGGTTCTCGATTTGGGCGTGCAGCCGCCGATCAGCCCCGATGAATGGCGACTGACGGTTTCAGGTCTGGTGGACAACCCCATCGACTGGGGTTGGGATGATTTTCAAGATCAGCCGCACGTCGATATACTCACCGACATCCATTGCGTCACCACTTGGTCACGCTACGACAACGCTTGGCAAGGGGTCTCTGGCCAACAGTTTCTGTCCGTGGTCAAACCCCAGGAAAACGCCAAATTCATGGTTTTTCACAGCCACGACGGTTACACCACCAACGTGCCGGTGAAGGTCTTCAGCGACGACGACGTGATCCTCGCCCACACTTGGAACGATGAACCCATCAGCCGCGAACAGGGCGGACCGATCCGCCCGATCATTCCCAAGCTGTATCTGTGGAAAAGCGCCAAGTGGGTCAAACACATCACCTTTTTGGACAAAGACGCGCCCGGATTTTGGGAAGTGCGCGGCTATCACAACGACGCCGATCCGTGGAAAGAAGAACGATATGGCTAAACTGATCGCAACCCTCATCGCCTTGTTCAGCGCAGCCCCCGCATTCGCGGCGGGAACCTCGGCGTTCGATTTCAGCTTCACCGCTATTGAGGGCGAGCCGATGCCCTTAGATCAGTACCGCGGCAAAGCGGTGCTGGTGGTCAACACCGCATCGTTTTGCGGCTTCACGCCCCAGTACGAGGGCCTGCAAGCGCTATGGGACACGTACCGAGATCAGGGGTTGGTGGTGGTCGGCGTGCCGTCCAACGATTTCGGCAGCCAAGAGCCCGGCAGCAGCGGCGAAATCAAGGATTTCTGTTCGACCAATTATCAGGTCACGTTCCCACTGGCGGACAAAGAAGTGGTCAGCGGCGAGGGGGCGCACCCGTTTTACAAATGGGCGCGCGCTGAGCTTGGCATGCTGGCCGCGCCGAAATGGAACTTTCACAAATACCTGATCGCCCCCGACGGCCGCTTGGTCGACTGGTTTTCCACCGCGACCAAACCGGGCAGCACAAAGGTGATCAAAGCGATCGAAGCGGTGTTGCCTTAAGCCTGCTTATATAATCTAATCTTCAAACAACTCGCACGTCACCACGCAGGCTTTGGGGTCTTTTGCGCAATCGACTTTTTGGCCGGTTGCGGTTTTGCACGTGCCTTTGACGCGCAGATTGAAGGTGATGGCGTTTTCGTAGCCGCAGCGCGCTTCACACCGCCCCGATTGCAGGTTGCACTTGGTGGTGACGCTGACGGGCTGTGATGATTTCACGATTGCAGCGGGGTGAGCGCATGAAAGGTAGGAGAGAAATTCTTCTTCGCCGCTCATCGCGCCCCACAGGGCTTTGTTCTTGGTGCGGGCAAAAGCCTCGAACGGCTTGCACTCGCCATCTTTTTCCAAAAACGTCGGACAGATTTTGCGGTAATTGGCGCGCAATTCCTTGTCCGAAGGGCACGCGCCGAGCTGCGCGGCTTGAGCCAAGTCGGGGCAGGCTAAAATCACACTTCCGGCATGCGCCGGGGCGGGCGTCAAAGCCGTCGCCAGACTTAAACTCAAACAGATCATAGCGGCGCAATAAAAGATGATTTTATCCATGAAGCGTTCTCTCATGATGGCTTGTACCCGGTGATTGACCCGATGCTTTATAAGCTGCGATCCTCGTCATGGTTACGCGCAGCGTCGTTTATCGCCTTGCCCACGGTCAAGTACATTTAAAAATTCACGGGCCAGAGTAACGTCTTCCGGCGCATATAAGTTATATTATAAACTGATGAAATGAACATGTGCTCGCTGGCATGAGGGGGGAGGCGATGGCCAAAATTCTCGTTATCGACGACGATCAAGACATCTTGGATTTCATCATCACGTGTCTCAAAGACAAGCACGAGACCAATACCGCTCTCAATGGTGAACTTGGCATCTACGCCTGCGAAGAGAATGAGTATGACCTCATCATTACCGACATCTTCATGCCATTTCGCGACGGTTTGGACATCATCCGTGAGGCCATCAAGCTCTATCCTGAAATCAAAATCATCGCGATGACCGCCCATTACGGCGAAGGCTATACGGATTACTTAAAAGCGGCTGAAGTCATCGGCGCCACGGCGCAGCTGTGCAAACCCTTTACGGTTGAGGACCTCGTCAGCGCTGTCGATACCACTTTGGCGTCCTAGACTCCCAAGCATCCGATCAAGCGGTTAGCTTTTGGGGTTTTCCACATCGAGAACTTCGGTAACCGGCAGCACCGCAATATCACGGAATTTTTCGTATTTGGCATTGTCCAAATCGACCAAATTGGCGATCCGCGAGAAAGTCTCGGGGATCAACATATCGGCGCCGTGCTCGTCTTTGCGCCGAATCCCGTAGCTGATCGCGCCACGGTCCTTGGCGGGCACCTGACTGAGCATAGATTTGGTCACCCAGACCGAACCGCCCTGGGCGAAATCCGACAGACGTCCGGCTTGATTGATGGTGTCGCCCAACACCGTGAATTCGATATGGGTCGGCGTTTGATAGGTGCCGAACCATTCTTGACCTTCGACCAGACCGATATTGAGCTGCAGATCATTGAGCCAGTTTTTGCGCTTTTTCCAGGTGCGTGAAATCTCTTTCATCACGTCTTTCATTTCCTGGGCGCAGCGCACCGCATTGAGCACGTAGTTGCAATCGGGCTGGGGAAAGAAGTAATACACCATGCCGTCGCCAACGTGCTTGCCGTGGGTGGCGTAGTATTTGCGCAATTTAGGCTCCATCGCACCCCATATATCGTTGATCAGTTCGAAATATTCTTCTGGCGGAAGTTCCGCGCAGATTTTAACCGAGCCTTGTAGGTCCGCGACTAAAACCGCCAGCGGGGTCAGATAGGGACGGCGCTTTTTCAGCAGGTCCTTGATCACGATGTCGCGCCGCGCGAGCAGGGCCATCAACTCGTCTTCATGGCTTTCCATGGGCGAATAGGCGAAGAAAATGCCTTCGCGGAAAAACGACACATAGACATTGAACCATTTGTCGCTGACGCCGGCTTGCCCCAGATTGACCTGGGCATGGACCACGCGACCGGGCGACTGCGGCTGGGCGTCGTCGTACATGGTCACCAGAGTGTCCAATTGCTCATCATCAAGGTCGGCGTCCAGGCTCAACAACTGCCGGCGTGAAACACGGTTTTTCGCCACCGATAGATGAAACCCAAGAACGTCGTCCATGCCCGTCGCCCCCTGGATTGCGGCGTCGCCATCCATCAGCAGGCCAAACAGATTGCGCTCTTGAATGTCGCTGGACAGGTTCGCCTCATGGCCCAAAACCAAATCACGCGCGGCGTCGTTGTGCCATTCCAATTCGAACATTGGATTGACCAAATACGCCGGATGTTCGATTTGATCCAAGGTCAGACGCATACCGTCACCACCCATCTGAATTGAGGTCACGCCGCCCGGCAACGTAGGGGCGGCGTATTTATCCACAGTCTCAGCAGCGTGTGCGTGCGTGGTGTGTGTGTGTGCAGCGTTTACGGTTTGGGCCGCAGTGGCCGCAAACGACAGCTTGTCCGTGATTTCAGACATGGAAAATCCCTCGCGTTTGAGCGTGTTGATCTCTTCGATTGTTTTGAGAACTGAGGCCGGGAAAAAGCCTATGCGCGTGGCGCGCCCGCCGGAAATGGTTGGCCGAACATCTGGTTTCGGCAGCAACCCCTGTGCGATGTAGTTGTTCAACGTCGCACGGGATATTCCGGTCTGGTCTATCAGGTCCTTGCTGGTCAGCATGGTTGGTTTCCCCCAAAACCGTCTCATTGTCTAATTACAGTCTAATTTGATGATGGGTGACTGTCAAATTCATATTAAGACTGTCTTAATGATTGTCTAGATAGTGTCTGAATTCTCCCATGTAATGGCCAGTTAGACTCCGATTAGACTCCGATTAGACTCTGAGTTTGCGTGGCCCTGTATATTCAGATCAATTCAGGCGACGGGTTTTCCTTGCTGGATTGAATCTAGAACCGTAAAATTGCTGCAGCGCACAATGTCATTCCCCCACAGAGGACACCCCACCTTATGAGCACACCCGACAAGCAACTTCTGCATTTGGTCTTCGGCGGTCATGTCAAAGATCCGCAAGGGGTGGAGTTCGATGATCCGTCATCGCTGGATATCGTCGGTATTTTTCCCAACAACGCTGAAGCGCTTGACGCATGGCGCGCGAAATCTCACGCCAACGTCGATGACGCCAACGTTAAGTATGTGTTGGTGCATCTGCACCGCTTGCTGGAAGATCCCGAGCACGAAAAGGACTAAGAGCGTTCCGCTTTCGACCTCAATCTTCGTCTTCGCTCTCGTCGCTTAACTTCTTCGCGTCGAGCTTTTTGTCACGTAAAGCCGTGTTGGTGGCGTCAAGCTGCTTGAGCGCCTTGGGCGTTCCGTGTTTGACGCGATTGTCTTGTGCGCGCCGGTCTTTATCGGCGCGCACTTTGGCTTTTCGGGCTTTGTTCAGATTGACGATTTCGGCCATTGAACGTCAGTCAGTGCGGGGCTCAGTGGTGAGCAGAAAACGCGCCGCGTCCTCGTAATCGGTGAAGTGCGGGTAATCCGGAAAATCGTCGAGTACGTTTTGTGGGCTGCGGAAAAAGCTGCTCACGTGGGCGGCTTGTATCATCCCCGTGTCGTTGTAGCTGTCGCCCATGGCGGCGGTCACAAAATTCAGGTCTTTCAAAGCGTTAACGGACTTTGTTTTGTGATCTGTGGTGCGCAGACGGTAGCCTGAAATATGCCCGTCGTCGGCCACGTCGAGGTAATGGCAAAACAGCGTTGGCCAATCGAGCTGCGCCATCAGCGGTTTAGCGAAATCATAGAAGGTGTCGGACAAGATGATCACCTGAGCCTGAGAACGCAGTTCATCAAGGAACGCTTTGGCGCCCTCCATAGGGCCCATGGAGGCGATGACCTCTTGGATCAAATCGATCTTGATGCCGTGCTCATCGAGAACCTTGAGACGATGGCGCATCAATTCGTCATAGTCGCGAATGTCACGGGTGGTGAGGCGTAGATCATCAATCCCGGTTTCAGCGGCGACGCCCAGCCAAATCTCGGGAACCAAAACACCTTCCATATCCAGGCAAATAACGCGCATAACGTCCTCAATTCTTAAAATATCAGTTGGCGACGGCCAATGTCATATCATAGCGCGGCGCGGAAAACATCGTGAAACATGGCTTCGGTCAAGCGTCCGGTGTTGGTGTTGTAGCGCGAGCAATGATAGCTGTCCGTCAGCACCAGCCCGTTTCCCAAGTCGTGCTGGGCGCAATGGGCGAATTTGAACGCTGAGAGCTTGTAGCCAAAGGCCTTGAGCACCGCATTATGGGCCACCAAACCCAAAGCGATGAGCGCCTTGATATTGGGCATGGCTTTGATTTCATCGATCAAGAAGGCATTGCAGGCGGTGATTTCAGCGCCAATGACCTTGTTTTGCGGCGGCGCGCAGCGCACGGCGTTTGTGATGCGACAGCCGGTTAAGCGCAGCCCGTCATCAGCCCTGGCGCCATAGGTTCCCGTCGCCAAGCCAAACGTGAGTAGGGTCGGATACAGAAGATCGCCGGCGTCATCGCCGGTGAACGGTCGCCCGCTACGGTTGGCGCCCTTGAGCCCCGGCGCAAGGCCGACCACCAAAAGCTCCGCCGTCAGCGGGCCGAAGCTGGCGACGGGGGCGTTGTGAAAATCCGGATAGGCCGCTTGGTTGGTGGTGCGGTAGTCCACCAACCGTGGGCACAGCGAACACTCACGATGTGGTTCTAGCTTCGTCATGGCGCAATCTGCTAGCAAAGGTGCGGCGACGCTGAACTTAAATCAATTCAGCGAAATCGCCCGGTGTTTTCGGCGCGTCGAGATCGGCGTCGCTGTCATCGGGCTGCTCATCGCGAGGCGCATAATCGTTGCTGGCTGTGTTGTGTTCACGCGGCGGTCGAATGGGGCGGTCGCCACTGCGGCCAATACTTTTTTGCAAATCGACCAGCTCGATGAAGTGATCGGCTTGACGACGAAGCTCATCGGCGACCATGGGCGGCGATGATTTAACGGTGGAAACCACCGAACAGCGCAACCCTTTGCGCTGGATGGCCTCAATCAAACGGCGGAAGTCGCCGTCGCCGGAAAACAGCACCACATGGTCAAGGTTATCGGCCATTTCCATCACGTCGATGGCCAGCTCGATATCCATGTTGCCTTTGATTTTGCGCCGTCCGGCGCTGTCGGTAAATTCCTTGGTCGGTTTGGTGACCATGGTGTAGCCATTGTAATCAAGCCAATCGACCAGCGGGCGGAGCGGCGAGTATTCCGCGTCGTCCATCAGCGCCGTGTAATACAAGGCGCGCACCAGATGGCCCTTGGCGGCGAAATGTTCCAATAGGCGTTTGTAGTCGATATCGAAATCTAGCGCGCGGGCGGCGGCGTAAAGGTTGGAGCCGTCAATGAATAAACCGATGCGTTCTTGTGGGTAAAATATCATTTAAATCAAGTCCTTATAAAAAAACGAAAACGAAATATATGTGAATTAATGTGGATGGCTTATAGGTAGGCGCTGTCTCTACACCGTGCAAGGGATTTTGCACGAATTAACAGAGGACGCCCGCGCGCTCTTGAAGATGATATCCACGACGATCATTGGCCCAATCTTAGTTGGCGTCGGCGCTAATTTGCCATCCGCGCGCCACGGCACCCCGGTTCAAACCGTCGAGGCCGCCTTGACGGCGCTCGATGAGCACCCACATATTCGCGTATGTCGGCGCTCGCGGTGGTTTGAAAGCGCCCCGGTGCCGGTCAGCGATCAGCCTTGGTACGTCAACGGCGTTTGCCTTATCGAAACGGATTTGGACCCACGTGCGGTTTTGCATGTGTTACACGATATTGAGGCCGATTTTGGACGTGTGCGCGCAGAAAAGAACGCCCCGCGCGTGCTGGATCTCGACCTTTTGGCTTATGCCGGTTTCCTCACCGACGACAATCAAGATTTCGACGTGCCTCATCCACGCCTGCATGAACGCGCTTTCGTTTTGTTGCCGCTGCGCGATTTGGTTCCGGGATGGTCTCATCCGCGCACCAATGCCGCCCTAGACGACTTGATCGCGGCTTTGGACGAAGGGCAAATCATCCGTCCGATGGAGCCCCAGCACGGCGCCAATGTGGGCGAAAACACCGCCAATTACGACGACGATGCGGATGGAGACTGAAAAACCTCAAAAAATTGGGTAATTTTATTTCGTTAAATGTTGCCTTATGCGGGCTAACACCATATATAATCGGCTGATTCACACCCTGGTATTGGAGAAGCTGCACCATGGCCCGCGTTACGGTCGAAGATTGCGTTACCAAAATTCCCAACCGCTTTGAGCTGGTGATGACCGCCGCGCAGCGTGCGCGCGACATTTCCGCTGGCGCTGAACTGACCATGGAGCGTGACAACGATAAAAACCCCGTTGTTGCGTTGCGCGAAATCGCCGATGAAACGGTCGATTACGACGTGCTTCAAGAAACGTTGGTCAAAAGCCTGCAGCGCTACATCGAAAGCGATGAGCCCATCGAAGAAGAGATGGACATGCGCGCCCTTCAGCAAGACGTTTCCGGCGAAGCTGGCGAACCGAATGAAGCCGAAGAAGTCAAAGAGGACGAACTGACCGTCCACGACGTGGCCGCTGAAGATGTCGCCGACGCCATGGCTGAAGCTGAAGCCATGATGGAAGGGGCTGAAGCCAAGGGGTATTGAGCATGATCCGGCGCGCCGACCTTTCTCTTAAGGCGTGCCGAGCCTTTACCCATTGGGCGTCTCGCCCATCCCGTATTCGTGAAAAGCCCTTTGCCTCTTGCCGGTGGAGGGCTTTTGCATGATCCGCCAGTTTGAACTCGTTGAAACCGTCAAAGCCTACGATCCATCCGCGAACGAGGACCTGATCAATCGCGCCTACGTCTTCGCCATGAAGGCGCACGGCTCACAAATGCGCGCGTCGGGCGATCCGTATTTTTCCCATCCGCTGGAAGTCGCCGGCATCTTGACCGGTTACCGTTTGGACGCGGCGACCATCGCCACCGCGTTGCTGCACGACGTGGTCGAAGACACCGTGGCGACCATTGAAGAGTTGGAAAAGGTCTTCGGCCCAGAAGTCGCCAAGTTGGTCGACGGCGTCACCAAGTTGACCCAGATCGAGCTGCAATCGGACCATTCCAAGCAGGCCGAAAACTTCCGCAAGCTGCTGCTCGCGATGTCCGAAGACATCCGCGTGCTGCTGGTCAAGCTGGCCGACCGCTTGCACAACATGCGCACGCTGCATCACATCAAGAAACCTGAAAAGCGCAAGCGCATCGCCACCGAAACCATGGAGATCTTCTCACCCTTAGCCGAACGCATCGGCATGCAGGAGATGAAGAACGAACTCGACGACCTGTCGTTCGCCGAAATCAACGCCGAAGCCCGCGACAGCGTGCTCAAGCGTCTCGATTATTTGCGCGACGAAGGCAAGACCTTGGTGCCGCGCATCATCTCCGAGTTGTCTGAAACCCTCAAAAAATACGACATCGACGCTGACGTCTCTGGACGGGAAAAAACCCCGTATTCGATCTGGCGCAAAATGCAGAAGAAAGACGTGCCGTTCGAAGCGATGTCCGACATCATGGCATTTCGCATCGCGGTCGACGACACGACCGAATGTTATAAGGCCTTGGGCGTGATCCATGATGCCTACCGGGTGGTGCCGGGACGGTTTAAAGATTACATCTCCGTGCCCAAACCCAACGGCTATCAGTCTTTGCACACCGGCATCATCGGGCCGCAAAAACACCGCATTGAAATTCAAATCCGCACCCGTTCCATGCACGACATCGCGGAAAACGGCGTGGCCGCGCACTGGCGCTACAAATCCGAAGACGGCGTCAGCGGCAAGCCCACCGACGGCAAGCAGTATCGCTGGCTGCGTGAGTTGCTTGAAATTCTCGAAACGGCGGCGGAACCGGAAGAATTCCTCGAACACACCAAGCTGGAGATGTTTCAGGACCAGGTGTTCTGCTTCACCCCCAAGGGCGATTTGATCAATCTGCCGCAAGACGCCACCCCAGTCGATTTCGCCTACGCCGTGCATACCGAGGTGGGGGACCGCTGCGTCGGATCAAAAATCAACGGCCGCATGATGCCGTTGCGCACGCGGCTGAAAAACGGCGACCAAGTCGACATCGTCACGTCCAAATCCCACACCCCGTCGCCGACGTGGGAAAACTTCGTCGTCACCGGCAAGGCGCGCGCGCGCATTCGCCGTTACGTGCGGTTGAAAGAACGCGACCAATACATCGAACTTGGCACCGCGATGCTGGAACGCGCGTTCGTCGAAGAAGACTACCCACTTACCGAAAAAGCGCTTAAGGGGGTCTTGAAGATATTCCAACAAGACACCGCCGACGACCTGATCGCCGAAGTCGGCATGGGCCACACGCCGGCGCGTGAAGTCTTGGAAGCGGTCTATCCCGGCACCAAAAAAGAAAGTATGGCGCACAAGCTGGGCAAAATCGTGCCCATCTCCAAAGCGCGCTCGAAAAAAGCCAAAAAGAAGGGCGACCGCGCCGGCATTCCCATCCACGGCCTGATTCCCGGCATGGCGGTGCATTATGCTGGTTGCTGTCATCCTTTGCCGGGTGATCGCATCGTCGGCATCATCACCACCGGCAAGGGCGTGACCATTCACACCATCGACTGCGACGGCTTGCATCAATACGAAGACCAAACCGAGCGCTGGATCGATGTGTCATGGGAGCAAACCGAAACCCAGACCGACAGCCACGTCAGCCGCATTCATTTGACGTTGCTCAATGTGCCCGGCGCGTTGGGGGCGCTGTCCAATGTTGTGGCGCGCGGCGAGGGCAACATCTCCAACCTCAAGATCATCTCCAGGTCGGTCGATTTTTACGATATGCTGGTGGACGTCGAGGTCCGAGACGTCAAACACCTGTCGGAGATCATCGCCGCCCTGCGCGCCACCCCGGAAATCAATTCCATCGAACGTGCGCGCGGCTGAGCAACGGCTCAAAAAAACTCAAGATTCCCTATATTTTGACTACAGTTCGTCAGCCTCTTTGACCTATAGTGCGCTCATGTTTCAACGACGCGATAAACCATCCATTTTTCAGCGCCTGCGCCAGTTTGTCTGGCCCAGTTCGGGCTGGCATCGCTCGACTCGCTACGTGTTTCATCGGGTGGCGCGTATCCCCGGTTCTGCGTATTCTCTGGCGGCGGGTTTTGCCTGTGGCGCGGCGATTTCCTTCACGCCGTTCATAGGCTTGCATTTTGTGCTGTCCATGGCGTTGGCATACGTGATTCGCGCGAACGTCTTGGCCAGCGCCATCGGTACGGCTGTCGGCAATCCGTGGACGTTCCCGTTCATCTGGGTCGGGGTCTACAATGTCGGTACTTGGATTTTGCGCGCCGACGGCGTGGACGCCAAGCAAGTTGATTTCCTCGACGTGCTGACCGAAAGCATGGAAGCCATGCACCGATTGGACTTTGAATTTTTGGCCGAAACCTCAGGCCCGGTGCTATTGCCGATGCTGGTGGGTTGCGTGCCGGTGGCGATTGTGGTGTGGCTGCTGTTCTATTTCCCCTTGATGCCGATGATTTCAAAATATCAGGCCGCGCGCCATCACAGGCGCACCCGCAAATTCCAAAACAGCCAAAAGAAACCAGAGAACCCTTGATATGTCCTCCCCAGATATCAATTTTTCCGACCTGAACTCCTCCGGCCTTAGATTGGGCGTGAACATTGATCATGTCGCGACCATTCGCAACGCCCGCGGCGGAAACTATCCCGACCCCTTGCGCGCCGCCAAGATTGCTGCGCGCGCGGGCGCCGACGGCATCACCGCGCATTTGCGCGAAGACCGCCGCCACATCACCGACACCGATATTTTACGGCTGTGCGACGAGATCGACTTACCGTTGAATTTAGAGATGGCGGCGACCGACGAAATGCTCGCCATCGCCTTGCGCCACAAGCCGCACGCCGCGTGCTTGGTGCCGGAAAAGCGCGAAGAGCGCACCACCGAAGGCGGCCTCGACGTGATTGGCGGCTTTGACAAGCTCAAGCCCTACGTCGCGAAACTGTCCGATGCAGGTCTGCGGGTGTCGTTGTTCATTGAGCCCGATGTCGCCGCGCTGGACGCCGCCAAAGCCTTGGGCGCGCCGGTGGTCGAACTGCACACCGGGGCGTACTGCGATTTTGCCCCGGGTGAGAAGCAAGATGCTGAGTTCAAGCGCATCACTACCGCCGCCGCACACGCCGCGGCCATCGGTTTGGAATGCCACGCCGGGCACGGTTTGACCTATGAAAGCGTTAAGCCGATCGCCGCGATACCCACGATCAAAGAGCTCAATATCGGCCACTTTTTGGTCGGCGAAGCGATCTTTGTAGGCTTTGAAGCGACCATTCGCGAAATGCGCCGCTTGATGGATGAGGCCCGAAACGAAGCCCAACCAGAGGCCCAACATGGGGGAGGCGCCTGATGATCTTAGGCGTTGGCACCGACCTTTGCGACATTCGCCGCATAGAAAAGACGCTGACGCGTTTTGAGACACGCTTTGTGGACCGCATATATACGGACCTGGAACGTAAAAAAGCCGAAAAACGCGGCTCCGCACGGGCCAATCGCTACGCCATGTTCTACGCCGCCAAGGAAGCCTGCGCCAAGGCGCTGGGCACCGGATTTCGCGACGGCGTGTTCTGGCGCGACCTGAAAGTTGACAACCTTCCCAGCGGTCAACCGATCATGAGCCTTTCCAATGGGGCCCAGGAAAGGCTACAAAGCCTCACGCCCGACGGGTTTGAGGCTAAAATCGATATTTCCCTCACGGATGAATACCCCATGGCCCACGCCATGGTGATCATTTCAGCCACGCCCAAGCGCTAAAAAGCGCACAACATACAAGGCGCTGATATGCGCAAAACAGACGAAACAACGGATAGTTTATGACCGATAATCCTCTCGACGTTGACGAATTGCTGGACGCGAAACCTTCAGATGGTGAAGAAACCCTCTGGGATACGGCCAAAACCATCATTTTCGCCGTTCTGATCGCGGTGGTGGTGCGCACGTTTGCGTTTGAGCCGTTCTCCATTCCGTCGGGTTCGATGATCCCGACTTTGCTGGTCGGCGATTATCTGTTCGTGTCCAAGGCGTCTTATGGTTATTCACGCTATTCTATGCCGTTCGGCCTGCCGCTGATTCCCGGCCGGGTGATGTATGATATCCCCAAACGCGGCGACGTGGCGGTGTTCAAGCTGCCCACCGATAACAAAACCGATTACATCAAACGCATCGTCGGACTGCCCGGCGACACCATTCAGGTGCGCGGCGGTATTTTGCACATCAACGGCGAAGCGGTGAAACGCGAGCGCCTCGGTGAGTTCGTCTACAAAGACACGCGGGGAATTTTTCACAACACTGTGCGCTATCGTGAAACGCTGCCAAATGGCGTAAGTCACGAAATTCTTGAAGAATCAGATAGCTATCCGGCCGACAACACGCCGGTTTACCGGGTGCCGGAAGGGCACTTCTTTGGCATGGGCGACAACCGCGACAATTCCCAAGACTCGCGTTTTTTGATGCACGTTGGTTACATCCCCAAAGAAAACCTGGTGGGCCGCGCGGAGATGATGTTCTTCTCCAACGACGGATCGTTCTGGCAAGTGTGGACGTGGCCGTGGACCTTGCGCTTTGAACGCTTCTTCCAAAGTGTGGATTGAGCCAAGTGCTGGAAAAGCTGCAAAACATCCTCGGTCATACCTTTGGCGACGAAGCCTTATTGGTGCAAGCGCTGCGTCATGCTTCGACCACGGAACAACGCACCAAATCCAACGAACGGTTGGAGTTTTTAGGCGACCGGGTGCTCGGCATCGTGATCGCCGAAACGCTGTATCGGAAATTTCCCAAAGAAGAAGAGGGCGAACTGGCGCGCCGTTTTGCGGGGCTGACATCTCGCGATGCGCTGGAGCGGGTCGGCGACAGCATCCATTTGGTCGAATTCGCCCACACCCAACAGGTCGACGCCAAAACCGCGGCGCGCAGCCATGCGTCGGTCGTTTCCGACACCCTGGAAGCGATTTTGGGTGCGTTGTATCTGGACGGCGGCCTTGATGTCGCGGCGGCATTTATTCAAAATCATTGGGACGCGCTGATCGGCGAAGATCTCAGCCCCCCCAAAGACGCCAAGACGGCGCTTCAGGAATGGGCCCAGGCGCGGGCGTTGGGACTACCCACATACGAAATTCTCAGCCGTGAAGGCCCCGATCACGCGCCAACGTTCACCATCCGCGTGAGCGTCAAAGACCACGGCAGCCAAGACGGTTGCGGCGCGTCGCGACGCACGGCTGAACAGGATGCGGCTTCTGCGCTGCTGAGCCAATTGGAGACTGCAAAATGACATCTGAAACCGCCACTGGCCAGAACGCGGGCGCGAACACCGGTTCGCCGAGCGGACCCGATTGTTGCGGCTTTATCGCCGTTCTGGGTGCGCCCAACGCCGGTAAGTCGACCCTGGTGAACCGCGTGGTCGGCACCAAAGTGTCGATCGTTTCGCCAAAGGTTCAAACCACCCGCGCCCGGGTGATGGGCATTGCCGTTCAAGACCGCGCCCAAATGGTGTTCATCGACACGCCCGGTATTTTCGAGCCGCGTCGCCGCTTGGACCGCGCTATGGTCGCCGCCGCCTGGGGCGGGGCGGGGGACGCCGATATCACGTTGCTGTTGATGGATGCCGAACGCGGCATTGACCGCGACACGCGGTCCATCATCAAGCGCATGAAAACGGAAAACAAGCGCGCTCACTTGGTGCTCAACAAAGTCGACAAGGTCAAAAAGCCCGAACTTTTGGAACTCACCACCAAGCTTCACGGCGAAGGCATCTTCGACGAGATTTTCATGATTTCGGCCTTAAATGGCGACGGCGTCGATGATTTGGTGGCGTATTTGGCCGGACACATGCCCGAAGGACCGTGGCATTTCCCCGAAGATCAAGTGTCGGACATGACCGAACGCTTGCTGGCGGCGGAAATCACCCGCGAGAAGCTGTACCTGCAACTGCGTCAGGAACTGCCATACTCCACCACCGTGGAAACGGAAACCTGGGAAGAATGGGACAACGGTTCGGTCAAAATCGAACAGGTGATCTTCGTCGAACGCGACAGTCAGAAATCCATCATCTTGGGCAAGGGTGGGCAGCAGATCAAAACCATCGGCGCGGACGCACGCAAGGAACTTGAAGAGATATTGGACCGCCGCGTTCACCTATTTTTGTTCGTCAAAGTGCGTGAAAAATGGGGCGACGATCCTGATCGTTATCGTGACTGGGGCCTCGACTTCAACGCTTGATCAAACCGATCCGCACGCATTGATCTTCATGATTTTGCCGCATAAGTGGTCTTTAATGATGGTTCACGTTTCATAAGGGGTATGTGTCTTATGCGTCCGACAGTCCTGCTTGCCGCGCTCGCCGTTGTTTTGGCTTTGTCCGGCTGTGATGAACCGCCTAGAGACGCATCCGACACGCCTGGGGCCATGACAAAGGGCGCGCCGACGTCGATGATGAACGTCGCCGCACCGCAAAGGCTGATGGCCAGCGAGATGATGACAAGGGACGCTGCGCCGCGCACCGGGCCGCGCATGCAAATTGGACGCACCTACGCGATTGAAGTCTCAAAGGGCCCCGTTTCTGAGGCCATGCAAGCGGACCGAGCATTTTGCCTCAAGCTTGGCTGCACCGTCACGGCGGTGAACGCCTCAAAGAATTCCGACCATCCCACCGCATCTTTAAGCGCCATGGTGGCGTTGGATAAAGCGGACGAATTTCACGCCTTTGTGATGGGGGCTGAGGGCCGGGATGTCAGCTCATTTCAAGAAACCGCGCAAAATCGCGATGAGCGCTATCAAGACCTGCAAGCGCGGCTTGAGCGTTTGGTCTATATGCGCAAGCGGCTTTACACCCTTGCGGATCAAAAATCGTCGAACATCGGGGAATTGTTGCAGGTCGAACGCGAACTGATGCGCGTCGAAACGGATATCGAGCGCCTGACCCGCGACCGCAAAGGGCTCGAAAAGGTTACCGATAATGTGGCCTTCAACCTTCACTACAGCGAACGTCCGCCCAAAGCCGGAGACGTTAACTTTTCACCGTTTTCAGGCTTAGCATCCGATGTCGCCAATACGGTTATTTACGCCGTGCGCATCACGGTCTTATGGCTGGCGCGTTGGTTGCCCGCCGCACTGCTGGTGTTGGGCGGGGCATTCCTTGTGCGTCGGCGGTTGCGCGTAAAGACGGATTAATCCTGGACCAAATAGCTATCCAGATCCTTATATTTCGTTTCGGCGTAGAGCATCTGACAGGCGTACAGAACGTTGTTCAAAGATACCACCATGTCGCCGTCTTGGCCTTCGCGCGTTGCGTACACGGTGCGCAGCGCTGCTTGGTCCAGGGTCGCGGCTTTGTTGATCGCGGTCGCATCTAGAGCCGGAAACGTTTCCACCACCTGATTGAGAGCCGTCAGCGAATTACTCATGGTGTCGCAGGCGTTCATCGCCGTGAGCAGGTTGTCGCTCGATGGGGCCGTCGCGCCCTTGAAGATATCCGCAACGGTATCGAACGATTTCGCCGCCGCAAGGAAGTCGTTGTAGTGACTTTGCAGCAAGGTGATGGTGTCGCTGGCGCGGCCCGAGGTGGTGGTGTAAGTGCTCCACGCTTGTTCGGTGGCGTTCTGATATACGGTGCTGGTCATGTGAAGTCCTCGATGCCTAAAACAAAGCCGCAATGGTGTGCTTGATGGAAGTCCCCCAATCATTCCAACCCTGTTTGGTGGGGTTCATAAAATTACCGTATCGCAACGGCGTGATGCGCACTTCGCCATCGGGAACGGTCCCAACCGCGGCAAGATCGACCGCATTTTGCACCGCTTGCGCATACCATTGGGTCGGGTCGTTGGGTTGTCGCCAGTGGGTGAATAAGCGGTTGCGCAGCGCCGTGGTGAACGCCACGTCGTCGATTTCCAAGGCGATCTCACCATCGTACTGCATCGACCGATAGGTCCAGTTGCTGGTGCCAATCACGGTGTAGCGATTATCGAAAATGGCCAGCTTGGAATGCGGATAGGTCCAGTCGGCTTGGTCGACCGACTTGTTTTGTGGAGCGTACATCACCGTTTGCGGGGCGGTGATGCTTTTGATTTCACCAAAGGGGATTTCATGCATGGTCGACGAGCCGCCCGTCGAATATTTGTAACTGTAGCTGCTGACCGGCTTGAACGTCGCAATAGAGTTGGGATCAAGCCCCGCGAGCTTGATCAGATTGATGTTGATGCCCGCTTTGTTCAGGGTATTGGGCAAATCACCGTAGGTCAGCGTGGTAAACGAATTCAAGGTCAGGTTGATGTAACTGTAATACATCAGATATGAAAACGGATCGGCATCGCTGGGATAGTTGACCACCGCGATCATCGTCGGCGGATGAGGCGCAACCTGGCGCGCCGCCATCGCTTGCACGATAGCAGGGTCGCTGAGCGCATAATTTTCAAGATAGACCAAATCTTGCGCCGCGTTGATGCGTTCGATCATGACGGTGCGGATGTCAGTTTCAATGGGATCGGCTTCGGCGTTGGTGGTCAGCAAACGGATGGGGATATTTGCGCCGACGATGGCCGGGGTGTTGGCGAACGCTGTGTTGGGCGCAGCGCCATGGCCGTCTTGCTTGCGCCATCTGCGCACCCATTCGGCCTCGATCGCGTCGGTGATCGGCCCGCCGACTTTGACGCCGGTGTCGTGCCAACGGTTGGTGAACGGTGCGATGGCGGGCAGGGTGTGTACGTCATCCGACAAATAGGATGGCATCACATTGAAGCCGCCGACGAAAGCCTGCTTAACGCCCGCGATGGTCACCAAGGCGATTTTCTGATGGGTGCTGTAACCGGCCCATTTGCCGTTGTAAATTTCCATGTACATATCGATGGCGCGATAGGTTGGTTGATGCGCACCGCCCTCGTTGAGCAGGTTGAAGGCCTCACGGGCTTCCCAGTTGCTGTCCATGGTCATCAAGAACGGCGGGCCGTACCACATGATGATCTGCACGATATGGCCTTTGGTCGCCAGCAGGTTGATGAGGTCCTTGATCGGCGTCGCCGCATGAACGGTTCCCGCCCCGTCGGTGCAGCCCGGCAGCACGGTCATGCGATCAAAGCCCCAATAGGCAAGCCGCAGGTAGCTGTTCACCGCGACCGGCGCGTTCAGCAAATTGCGCATAGAGATATGCAGCTGCTCAAAAAACTCATCGCCATCAAGCAGAAAATCGGCGGTGTTGTTGACGGTCGCTGTTTGCATAGGGGCCCTCATCGTTACGTGCCCCTACATGACGCGTCACAGCGATAAATGTGAAAACCCCGGCAACCTCAATGAGATTGCCGGGGTTGTTCGTTCACAATCGCAGGCGTTGGTTTAAGCGAGCAGAACCTTCTGCGCCGCGCCCGCCGCGCCGCCTTGGCCGGTGGAAACGCCCATATCGGTGAGGATCGCTTCCAATGCCGAAAGCGCCAACGTGACGTGACGTGGGCTGGAACTTTGCCCCATCAAGCCGATGCGCCAAACTTTGCCAGCCAACGCGCCAAGACCGGCGCCGATTTCAATGCCGAAATCAGACAGCAACCGGCGGCGCACCATGGCTTCGTCGATGCCGTCTGGAATTTGCACGGCGTTGAGTTGCGGCAGGCGATGGGCTTCATCGACAATGAGTTTGAGGTCCAACGCATCCAAACCGGCTTTCAGCGCCAGATGATTGCGACGGTGACGCTTCCAGGCGTTTTCGATGCCTTCCTCTTTGAGCATCACCAAGCTTTCGTGCAAGCCATAGAGCGTGTTGACCGGGGCGGTGTGGTGGTAAGAGCGGGTGGCGCCTTCGCTGCTCCAATAGCCCATGATCAGGTTCATATCCAAGAACCAGCTCTGAACCTTGTGATTTCGTCCGCGAATGGCTTCCACGGCGCGGTCGGAGAACGTCACTGGCGAAATGCCGGGCACACAGCTCAAGCACTTTTGCGTGCCGGAATAACATGCGTCGATTTTCCACTCATCGACCAGCACAGGCGTGCCGCCCAACGACGTCACCGCGTCCATGATCACCAATGCGCCGTGTTCGTGCGCCAGTGCGGAGATCGCGGCGGCGTCGGACTGAACGCCGGTAGAGGTTTCGGCATGGACAAACGCGACAGCTTTAACGCCGGAATTGGCTTTAAGAGCGTCTTCCAGCTTATTGAGATCAATAGGCTTTCCCCAGTCGTCTTCGACTTTAATAGCTGTGGCGCCGCAACGTTCGACATTTTCGACCATGCGGCCGCCGAACACGCCATTAACGCACACCACCACGCTGTCGCCGGGTTCGACCAAGTTGACGAAGCAACTTTCCATACCCGCCGATCCTGGCGCGCTGATCGGCAATGTCATCTGGTTGGTGGTTTGAAACGCATAGTGCAAGAGGCCCTTGATCTCATCCATCATCAAAATGAATTCGGGGTCCAAGTGGCCGATGACAGGGCGTCCCAGCGCCTGCAGCACCCGCGAGTCAATATCGGAAGGGCCCGGCCCCATGAGCATGCGACGAGGCGGGTGGAATGATGAAACGGTCATAACGGTGATGAGTTCCCGGTCCGGAGTTGGCGGGGAGGCCGTCAGATACCTAGGACACTCCGAACACTTTTTCAACATCCGTGCTTCCCGTGCGCCGCAACGGCGTTACAATGCGGCCCATGGATTGGCAAGACGACGGCATCGTACTTTCGGCGCGCAGGCACGGCGAAACGTCGGCTATCGTGACCTTACTGACCCGTGAGCGCGGCGCCCATGCGGGGTTGATCAAAGGCGGTTTTTCGAAACGCACCCGCGCCACCATTGAGCCCGGCAACCGGGTGCGGGCGACATGGCGGGCGCGCTTATCTGAACATCTCGGTAACTTTCACCTCGAATCGACGCACAGCACGGGCGCCGCGTTGCTCGACAGTCCCGATCTCCTGGCGGGCATGTTGGCGGCGTTGGCGCTCAGCGCGGCGGCGTTGCCCGAGCGCGAAGCTCATCCGGCGCTGTATGAAGTGCTGGGCGCATTTCTCGACGCCTTGGAACATGGCGAGATCCGCGACCACGCCGAAGGCTGGGGCAGTCTTTACGTCAAATGGGAATTGGGATTGCTGCAAGAACTGGGGTTCCGCCTGGACTTGGAACATTGCGCCGCCACCGGGGTTACCGAAGACCTGATTTGGGTCTCGCCCAAATCGGCGCGCGCCGTGTCGCGCGAAGCGGGGGAGCCCTACAAAGCGCAATTGCTGGAACTGCCAAACTTTCTCCGCCAAGACGGCAGCACCGCCGATACCATCGCAGAGGTGTTGCAAGGTTTGAAGCTCACCGGCTACTTCCTTGAGCGCCATATCTTCGCCCCGCATCAAAAACAAATGCCCCAAGCCCGTGCACGTCTTATTGAGCGTCTTGCCGGCTAGGTTATATTATTATTTTGATATATAACACCACGATATTTGTGTATAATTGTTGTGTTGAAAGGCTGTAATACGCGCACAGGTTCGCGCGAAAGGAGGCCTCAGATGAAAACCACCTATCCAACAATCGATGATCATTCACGGTTCTTGTATGGTTCATCGCATCGCAAACATTGGCAGTTTGCCCTGTTGGCTGGCGTCGCTATGGAAGTTGTCATCGCCGTAACCGCGCTCTTCGCGATGTTGGCGGCAATGATCACCATGTAACGACCTTGCTCACAACATGAACGATGACAGCGCCCTGTTTTGTAGGGCGCTGCTGTTGTGCGCTCAGCTAAAGTAAATTTTTTCTATGCATCAGCCACCATAGAGCAAAACCCAACACAGTGATGCCTAAGGTGACGGCGGTAAAAGCCCACGGACTTTCCACCCCGGGCATGCCGCCAACGTTGATGCCCAAAAGCCCGGTGATGAAACCCAACGGCAAGAACACAAAGGCCACAGCCGAAAGCCAATTCATCGAGCGCGTCATCGCATCCGACATCTTTTGCTGAATAGCGTCTTTGAAATAAGTGGCCCGTTCACGCAATGATTCCAAATCTTCGACCAAGCGCGTCACCACATCGACGTTGTGGCGCAAATGAATGCGTTCGATATCCGACAACCATGTGGCTTTGCTGATGGACAGTCGCGAAAGCGCTTCTTGTTGAGGGGCGATAAACCGCTTCAACGTCATGATAACTGGGCGTAAATGGGCCAGATTGTTGAGTAAAATACGATGGTCCGTCTGAGTGTCCAATTGCGTTTCAAGCTCGTCCATCTTCTCTTCGAGTTGCTGTACCTCGGCGCTGATGCGCATCGTTAAGCCTTCGACCAATTCGATGACAAAGGCGCCGATACCATCTACGCCGGCCACAGTTGAGAACCGTCCAACAACTTCTCTCAGCGCCATAATGGGGTGAGCGTGCAGCAAAATAACCGCTTCGTCCGTGATCCACATGCGCGCGGACAGCATATCTCCCCATTCTGCGCCGGGATTGAGGTTGATGCCGCGCACGTTGAGCAACACACCGTTTTTGAAGCTTTCACAGCGCGGGCGGGTGTCTTCCATCAACAACGGTTTAAGCAATTCGTCGGGAACCAACGTGTGATCGGACAAAAAGGCTTCAACGTCCGGGGCGTAGCGATTGACCAGCACCAGGGCGGGGGTCTGGGCGGAGCGCTTTTTCAGATCATCTGTTGTGGATACAGCCTCGGCAAGCCCTTCGCTGGACCACAGCCATGCCTCTTCCATCGCGATTTGGTTCATTTGATCTCCATCCACATTGACCCGATTGTGACATCCACTACGATACACACATAGACAGAGTGATTCTCCTACGAAATCCGAGGACCGATGACAGAACCCGCCACCAAAGGCGAAATCCGCGATACACGGCTCGCCGATGCGCTTTCCGAGCGATATCTCTCTTACGCCATGTCCACCATCATGTCGCGCTCTTTGCCCGACGTGCGCGATGGCTTGAAGCCGGTGCATCGACGCTTGCTTTACGCGATGCAGCAATTGAAGCTCGACCCCAAGTCCGGCTTCAAAAAATGCGCCCGCGTGGTCGGTGACGTGATGGGTAAATATCACCCCCACGGCGACATGTCGATTTACGACGCCATGGTGCGTTTATCGCAAGATTTCGCGGTGCGTTATCCGCTCATCGACGGTCAGGGCAACTTTGGCAACATCGACGGCGATAACGCCGCCGCGATGCGCTACACCGAAGCCCGTATGACTCCGGTGGCGATGGCGATTTTGGACGGAATCGACCACGATACGGTCGATTTTCGGCCCACCTATGACGGTGAAGAAGACGAACCGACGGTGATGCCGTCGAATTTCCCCAACCTGTTGGCCAATGGCGCAGCGGGCATTGCGGTGGGTATGGCGACGTCGATCCCACCGCACAATGTCGGTGAACTGTGCGACGCGTTCAAACATCTGATCAAGCATCCAAACGCCACCATCGATAAACTGGTCGAATTCATCCAAGGCCCCGATTTTCCAACCGGCGGTTCCTTGGCGGAAAACCGCGACACCATCGTGCAGGCGTATAAAACCGGGCGCGGCGGCTTTCGCATGCGCGCGAAGTGGGAAAAAGAAGATCTCGGCCGCGGCACCTATCAGATCGTCATCACCGAAATTCCCTATCAGGTGCAGAAATCGAAACTGATTGAGAAGATCGCCGAGCTGATCACCAACAAAAAGCTGCCGATCCTCACCGATATTCGCGATGAAAGCGCCGAAGACATCCGTGTCGTGCTGGAACCGCGCACCGGCAAGGTCGAGCCTGAGATGTTGATGGAACAGCTCTATCGCCTCACCGACCTGGAAAGCCGTTTTTCGCTCAACATGAACGTGCTCGACGCCGACAACACGCCGCGGGTGATGAACCTGCGCGAAGTGCTGCGGGCGTTCTTGGATCACCGCATGGTGGTTTTGGAACGCCGATCCAACCACCGTTTGAAGCAGATCGCCCACCGCTTGGAAGTCTTGGGCGGGATGTTGGTGGCGTATCTGAACCTCGATGAAGTGATCCGCATCATCCGCGAAGAAGACAACGCCAAAGCTGCGCTGGTCGAAGCTTTCAAGCTCACCGACGTGCAGGTCGAAGCCATCTTGAACATGCGCTTGCGCCAGTTGCGCAAGCTAGAAGAAATGGAAATCCGCACCGAAAACGACGCCTTGGTCAGCGAACAGGCCGAGCTCAACACGTTGCTCGCCGACGAAAGCCTGCGCTGGGCGACCATTACCGCGGAAATCAACACCATCAAAGAAAACTTCGGTCCCAAAACCGAACTGGGCAAGCGCCGTACGGTCATCGGCGAAGCGCCCACCGCCGTGGTTGTTCCGCTGGAAGCGATGATCGAACGCGAACCGATCACCGTGGTGTGCTCCGAAATGGGCTGGATTCGGGCCATCAAAGGGCATTTGACCGATGAGCAAATTAAGGACCTCAAATACAAAGAAGGCGATAAAGGGCGTTTCGCCATCACGGCGCAAACCACCGACAAGCTGCTGACGTTCGCCACCAATGGGCGCTTTTACACCCTTGGCTGCGACAAGCTGCCGGGTGGGCGCGGCCATGGCGAGCCGTTGCGCTTGATGTTCGACCTGCCCAATGACGCCGATGTCATGCGCATGTTGGTGCATGCGCCGGGGCGCAAGCTGATCGTCGCGTCCGATTCCGGGCACGGCTTCATCGTTCCCGAAGACGACGTTTTGGCGCAAACCAAAAATGGCAAGGTGGTGCTCAACGTCGTTGCCGGCGCGGAAGCCGCAGCGTGCAATATCGTGCCGGAAGGCGCCGATTCCATCGCCGTTATCGGATCGAACCGCAAAATTGTCATTTTCCCCCTCAATGAAATGCCGGAAATGACCCGCGGTAAGGGGGTGATTTTGCAGCGCTACAAAAAAGGCGGCGGCGCCGTGCTGCGCGACGTCAAAGGGTTCAAGCTCGAGGACGGGCTATCGTTCCCGTTCGGCAGCGGTTGGCGCACTGAAACGGATTTGATGCGCTGGCAAGGCAAACGGGCTGGCGCCGGGGCGCTGGCGCCGCGCGGTTTCCCGACCTCCAATAAATTCACCTAGGCATGTTCGCTTTGGCGCTCAGTGCGCTTGAGCTTGAAGGGCATATCCTCCATAATCCGAACAGATCATTCCCAGGGTTTAACATTTCAAAATCACCCAACGTATGGGATCAAGAGGAGTAGGGCGCACATGATGCAAACATCACAGGTTCACAACACGTTGATTGGCGCAATCTGGCCTTCGACAGATCGTTCCAGCGCGCTGATGCGTAACGCCGTTCTGGCTTTGGCCGGCACGATGTTTTTGGCCTTGTCTGCAAAAATCCAAGTGCCCCTGTGGCCCGTTCCGATGACCTTCGGCACCTTGGCGGTGCTCATGGTGGGCATGGCGTATGGCTGGCGCTTAGCCGGGGCGACGCTGATGCTGTACATGGCGCAAGGCGCGATGGGGTTGCCCGTGTTCGCCGGCACGCCGGAAAAAGGCATCGGTCTCGCCTACATGATGGGCGGAACCGGCGGTTATCTGATCGGCTACGTCCTGGCCGCTATGGCGGTTGGTTGGTTGGCTGAAAAAGGCTGGGACCGCACCGTTTTGGGGGCCGCATTGGCAATGCTGATCGGCAACGCCCTGATTTATGTGCCCGGCGTGATTTGGCTGGGCGCATTGCTGGGTTGGGACAAGCCTATCTTGGAGTGGGGCTTTACGCCGTTCATCCTCGGCGACGTCATCAAACTCGGTCTGGCGATGTTTTTGATGCCGATGGCTTGGCATTTCCTTGGCAAACGCAGCCGCAGTCAGGATATAAATACGTGAGCATTCCTAAGGATCGCGGCATTCATTCGGGGCGGTCGTCAGCGGCCGCCCCGTTTCACGTCGAAGACTTGTTCGACTATCTTGAAGGCACTTGGCAGTTCGATCGCAAGGTGCATGACGCCTTGTTGGACCAAGAGGGCGATTGCATCGGCGTCGCGCAGTTTTACGCCGACGGCGGCAATTTGAATTACCGCGAAGAGGGCGAGCTCAAGATGGGCGCGATTGAAACCTCGACCGAGCGGGAATACATCTACATGTTTCCCGCGCCTTCAATGGCCGAGGTGCGCTTTCCCGATGGGCGCTTATTCCATCTGTTGGACTTGACCAAGGGCATCGTGCGCGTTGAACACAAATGTGGCGACGACCTCTATCAGGGTCTCTACCGGGTGCTCGGCCCCGAAGGCTGGCTGGCGGTGTGGCGCATCACGGGCCCACGCAAATCTCAAGTTATCACAACCCGTTACATCCGCGTGCTGCCCACTTAGTTGAAGACGACTTTGGGCAGCCATGTCGCCAAGGCCGGAAACATCGCCAACAGCAACAATCCGATGATCTGAATGGCGACGAACGGCATCACGCCACGGTAAATATCGCCTGTGCTGACCGATGGCGGAGCCACGCCGCGCAGGTAAAACAGCGCAAAGCCGAACGGCGGGGTGAGGAACGAGGTCTGCAGGTTCATCGCCATCATGATGCCCAACCACACCGGATCGATGTCCATACGCAGCAGCACCGGGGCGACAATCGGCACCACCACGAAGGTGATTTCGATAAAGTCGAGGATGAAGCCCAAAAAGAACATCACCACCATCACCACCAAAATCGCGCCCCACTTGCCGCCGGGCAGGTTGGCGAGGATTTCATGGACCAAGTCGTCGCCGCCAAGGCCGCGAAACACCAGGGAAAACACACCGGCGCCGATCAAGATCACGAACACCATGGCCGATATTTCCATGGTCGTGCGCATGACCTCATAAAGGATCGGGTCGCGGCTGCCGTCCATGGTGGTTTCCAAAACCCGTTTGAGGCTGGTGCCCAGCCCCCACAACAGCAATCCGACGCAGCCGAACGCCGCGATGATCGCCATCATGTCGGTGGTGGGTATTTCGTTGCGGCTCATACGCAGATCAAAGGTGTTGGCGAGAACCAGCATGATCACCAACCCAACGCCGCCAATGATGATGGCTTGACCGCGGCCTTCGTTAAACCGCAACCCCGCGAGCATCAACGAGCCCACCGCGCCTACGCCTGCGGCTTCGGTTGGAGTGGCGACGCCCGCCAAGATCGAGCCGAGCACCGAAATGATCAGCACGATCGGCGGCACCAAAGCGTGCAGAATACGGCCCATCAAGCCGTCGACCTGCAATTCTTCGGCGGGAATAGCGGGGGAGTTTTCGGGCTTGAGCAAGGCCATGAGGATTTGGTAGCCGATGTACATAGCCACCAGCATCATGCCGGGGATCAACGCGCCGGCGAACAGATCGCCGACCGAAATGGGTTCCGGCGACCAGTTGCCGATGGCGCGTTGCGCATCGATATAAGCGTTCGATATCTGATCGCCCAACAACACCAAAACAATGCTCGGCGGGATGATCTGCCCCAGCGTTCCCGCCGCGCAGATGGTGCCGCACGACAGCGACGGCGAATAGCCGCGCTTGAGCATGGTGGGCAGGCTCAGCAGCCCCATGGTCACCACGGTGGCGCCGACGATGCCAGTGCTGGCGGCGAGCAACGCGCCGACCACGGCGACCGAAATACCCAAACCGCCGCGCAGGGCCCCAAACAACATACCCATGGCGTCGAGCAGTTCTTCCGCGACCTTCGAGCGCTCGAGCATCACACCCATGAACACGAACAACGGCACCGCGACCAACACATCGTTGGTCATGGCGGTGCCGAAGATCCTTGATGGCATGGCGCCGAACAGCGAAAAATCAAAGACACCGAACGACCAGCCGATGACGGCGAACGCCAAACCGGTGCCGGCCAGGGAAAATGCCACCGGGAAGCCGCCCAAAAGCGTCATGCAGACGGTCAGAAACATGATGACGGCAAGAATTTCATTGAGCGGCATCAGACGTGGGCTCCATCTTCGCGGGCGTGTTGGGTTTTGTGCCCGGTGAGCGTCAATAAGGAACGCAGCATCATGGAGACGCCTTGTAGCGCGATCAGCGCGGCAAACATCAAAATCAAGGTTTTCAGGGCGTAAACGGCGTGGATACCGCTGGTTTCGCGTGAACTTTCAAGGATAGACCACGACTGCGCCACATACGGCCACGACCACCACCACAGCAAAATGCACACCGGCAGTAAGAACACGATGGAGCCGACAAAGTCGACAATGGCTTTGCCGCGTTCGCCGTGTTCACGGTAGAAAATATCGACCCGCACATGGCCTTCATGCAGCAACGTATAGCCCGCACCCAACATAAACAGGATCGAATGCAGATAGAGCACCGATTCCTGCATCCAAATGAAGCCCAGACTGAAGATATAGCGCATCACCACAACCAGGAACTGGACCATAACCATGACGATCGCAGTCCACGATATGATCCGTCCAATGCGATTGCTGAAGGTGTCGATGCCTAAATACAGCTTCTCAAGAAACCCCATACTCGCCTGCTTTTGTTGGTGTTTTTATGTGACCGATATGAAAACGGGACGGTGGAGCGCATCCACCGTCCCGGACTCGTCAGGCCGTCGGCTTAGCTGCCGTATTTGTAGTCGAGGGCGCGCGCCGCGGTGTACGCGGTTTCGGACAACGACGTCCAGCCCATAGCTTTTTTGCGGAACGACAAGAAGTTGTCATAGATTTTTTGCGACAACGGGTCCGAAGCCGCGACCGCAGCCATGACGTCACCCGACGCATCGCCGATGGCCTTGAGGATTTCATCAGACTGGCGACGCAATTGCACGCCATGTTCGTTGACCAAAGTGTCCAGAGAATCGCCATTTTTGGCGTTGAATTCGCCGAACATGCGATTGTTTTCCGCCGCGCAGGCAAACTGAACCACGGCTTTGTCTTCGGCGTTGAGGCTGTTCCACACGCCAGCGTTCATGCCGCAGCTGAGCGTCGAGCCCGGCTCGTGGAAGCCCGGATAGTAGTAGTACTTGGTGACTTTATAAAAGCCCATGGCGAGATCGTTCCAAGGCCCGACCCATTCGGTCGCATCGATGGCGCCCGATTGCAGGGACGGGAAGATTTCTCCGCCCGGAAGGGTGATGGATTGACCGCCGATCTGGCGCAGCACTTCGCCGCCCAGGCCCGGCATGCGCATCTTCAAACCTTTGTAGTCTTCGACGCCGTTGATTTCCTTATTGAACCAACCGCCCATCTGCACGCCGGTGTTGCCTGCGGCGAACGGCTTGACGTTAAAGCCGGCCGACAGTTCGTCCCACAGCTCTTGACCGCCGCCATAGTAGAGCCACGCATCCATTTCGTTGGCCGTCAGACCGAACGGAACGGCTGTGAAGAAGTTGAAGGCCTTCGATTTGCCCTGCCAATAGTAATCGGCGCCGTGGTACATGTCGGCGGTGCCGTTTGAAACGGCGTCAAACGATTCAAGCGCCGGGACCAATTCTCCGCCGCCGAACAATTTCACGGTGAGGCGACCGTCGGTCATGGCGGTGATGGAATCGGCCAAGCGCTGCGCGCCGGTGCCGAGACCAGGAAATCCTTTGGGCCACGTCGTGACCATTTTCAATTCACGCATTTGCTTGGAAATGGCAGGAGTGGCGGGGGCGGCGGGGGCCGCCTCTTTCGGCGCGGCGGCTTGCTCTTCATTTTGACCGCACGCGGTCAAAGCGACGGCGCCAGCGGCCAGGGCTGCGCCCTTAACAAAATCACGACGTTTCATGCTGGAATGATCCTCCCCAATTTAAGCCCACAACGCATTTCGCAGAGCGCTGTTCTTGAATGCCAATCCCCCAGGACAGGCTTGTTCGATTGCGAAGACTATCTTGGAAAGACGCCCCACCGCAACGCATTATTGAACATATGTATCAATCGGGGAGGCAATGCGTCCAAATGTATTATGCGTTTGAAGGCTTGCGGTTTTGCGGCGGCGGCAATCGCTTCCAGCCATTGGGCGTGTAAGCTTCCAGGGGACGGAAGTTGCGTTTGTAATCCATCTTCGGACTGCCTTGCACCCAGTAGCCGAGATAGACGTACTCCAAGCCCAAATCACGGGCTCGTTCGATCAGCCACAGCACGACAAAGGTGCCCAAACTGCGCTTGGCGTCTTGGCTGTCGAAAAAGCTGTAAACAGCGCTCAACCCATCGCCCAGTCGGTCTGTTAGGCATCCCGCGAGCAATTGACCATCCGGGTCGCGAAATTCGATCAAGTTGGAGCGCACCGGCGTTTCCTCGACCAAAGCGCGGTAATCGGAATGGCCCATCAAGGCCATGTCGCCGTCGCCATGACGGGTATCAATATAGCGCTTGAACAAATCGTACTGCTCACGCGTGGCGATGGCGGCGCGCTCATCCACCACCAAGTCGTCGTTGCGCGTGCGAATGCGTTTCTGCGTGCGGCTGGCGGCGAAATCTTTCACCGGAACGCGCACCGAAACGCACGCCGAACAGCCGTCGCACACCGGCGCATATGCAATGGTGTGGCTGCGGCGAAATCCGGCCAAAGACAGTTTATCGTTTAAAGCCGTCGCATCCGGTCCCATCAATTCCGTAACCATGCGCCGTTCGACGCGATCGGCAAGATAAGGACACGGCAAAGGCGTGGTTGTAAAAAAGAAATGAGCGTTGGACGTCAGGTTGTGGCGCATCACTCACTCCATATCAACCATCGGGGCGAATGATGCTGGGCGGCGGGCCACTGGGTTTGGGGGCGGCCTGTTCGCCGGTGCCGCGCATCAACACAATGGACAGGCGGCGATTTTTGGCGTCGGCTGGATTTTCAGGCAAAAGAGGCTCCGTCGCGGCCTTGCCGACCACCCGCGCAATACGTTTTTCCGGAACGCCAAGACGCAAAAGCCCCCGCCGCGCCGCATTGGCGCGATCCGACGACAGCTCCCAGTTGGTGTAGGTGCCGTCGCCGCCCATGGGCACGGCGTCGGTGTGCCCGCTGATGGCGATATCTTGGGGCATTTTTTTGATGATTTCGGTCACCAAACCCAGCACCCGCTCGGTGTGATCGTACATCGACGCACTGCCGGACGGGAACATCGACAAGCCCTCTTGATCAACAATCTGAATGCGCATGCCTTCAGGGGTGTTGTCGATCATCAGGCTTTGCGCCATCTGCTGGAACTCAGGCAGCGTTTCGAGCGCCTCCTTGAGGTCCTTTTCAGCATTATCGAATTGCTCCTGTTCGGCCTTTTTCTTGGCTTCCTCAGCATCGACTTCGGCTTGCACCGGCTCGTCCTGCATGGCTTCGCCACCCGATCCGGCCGAAGGCGGGGGCAGGTCCATGGTCACCGAAGGTCGGCTTACCGTGTCTTCCAACGCGCCATCGACGGCGACCGTGGTGCCACCGAGAATTTGTCCGGAACCGCTTTGCGACGTTGACGAAACCGTTGGTGCAAAGTAATCCGCAATACCTTCTAGTTGCTCTTGAGACACCGCGTTGAGCAGCCACAACAGCAAAAAGAACGCCATCATCGCGGTGACGAAATCAGCATAAGCGATCTTCCACGCGCCGCCATGGTGGCCGCCCCCGCTTTTTTTGATCTTCTTGATGATGATCGGTTGCTGATCCATAGCCATTCAGGCGTCTCCGGTGGCGTGCGGCAGATTAAGTCGAGGCGCAAGAAAGGGGGTTATTCGACCTTACCGACATCTTGCAAGGCGTCTTCAAGATCTTTAAAGCTCGGGCGCAAGTGAGCGGGAACCGTTTTTCGTGAGAATTCAATCGAAACCTGCGGCGCATACCCCTGCATATGGGCGATGATGCCAGCTTTGATGCAGGTGAAGTAGTTGGATTCTTCGTCCATGGTCGCACCCATAGACGCGGCCATAGGGCCAACGAAACCGTACGAAAACAAAATACCGCTGAACGTACCAACCAAGGCAGCGCCGATCAGGTGACCGAGAATTTCCGGCGGTTCCGTGATCGAACCCATGGTGTGAATGATGCCCAACACGGCGGCCACAATACCCAAAGCGGGTAAGCCATCGGCCAGCGCGTTCATCGCGCCGTGGATAGCGTGGTCGGCTTCGTGATGGTTCTCCAACTCGATATCCATGATGTTTTCGACTTCATGGGGATTGGACGTGCCCAGCGTCAGCATGCGCAAATAATCGCACATGAATTCCAGCGCATGATGATCCGCCGCAAAACCGGGATACTGGTTGAACAGAGAGCTTTCATGGGGATTTTCGATGTGACTTTCCAGCGCCAGATCGCCCTTGCTTTTGGCAAGTTTGAAAATCGCGTACTGAATGCTCAAAAGCTCTAAATAACTGTCTTTATTGTACTTGGAGCCCTTGATGAGCTTGCCCAGCGTGCCCAACACGCCTTTAATCACCGAACCTGGGTTCGAAATGATGAACGCGCCGATACCTGCGCCGAAAATGATCAGAAATTCGAGCGGCTGCCACAGGACTTCCAAGTGTCCATCGGCCAAAACATAGCCACCGATGACACAGGCAACAACAACCACAAACCCAATTATAAACTTCATTCAGAAATGTGCCTCAAAGGATCGAATTCTTAAAATGCTGGCCGCCATGCGCAGGGTATCTGTTGGGGAAGGCCTTGATCAAGCTAATTCCGGATATACATATGATTTTTCACACCATATGGGTACATAAAACTGGTCTCAAAGCGGATATCTTGAAATAATCTCAATAAAGCTTGCAGCGTCATGATATAGGCTGCCAAACGAAATTTCGAATTGCATTTTGCACAATACGTTACGTTCCCCACATAGAGTTCAATGGCCGATGTCTAAAGGGCCTTTTCTGAACCCCTTCATCATGGAGACGAAGCCTCAGTGACTACCCCCAATTCCTTTTCCGATCGTGAATTTCGCGACGCCGTGGGTCGTTTCCCCACAGGGGTGTGCGTGGTGACGGCCAAAAACGCTTACGGCGAACCCATCGGCATGACCGTGAATTCATTTTCTTCCGTCTCTTTGGACCCACCATTGGTTTTGGTGTGTCTCGGCGAAGAATCACCGCGCGCACGCGCCATCATCAACGCCGGTCAATTCAACATTTCGATCTTGAGCCAAGATCAAACCGATGTGTCCAGCCATTTTGCCCAACCAGGACAAGGCTTAGCCGCTGAATCCATGGTTGTCGCGGGCCACAACGCCAGCCCTGTGGTGCCCCATTCGGGCGCGGTGGTGGAATGCGATGTCGAGGCGCAGTATCCAGGTGGCGACCACGTGATCTTGATCGGACGCGTCACCCATCTCACCACCGACACCTCCACTTCACCGCTGCTGTATTTCGCTGGCGGCTACCGCAAGCTGGACGGTGAAGCCTGAAGGATGTGGGCGGCGTGAAGCACGAAACGACGCGTTCTGATCGCTTAAGTTCCGTCGGCCCGCTGGCGCGCGTATTGGCCGCACAAATTCTGGCTTTCAGCTTGATCAGTGGAGCTGGATGGACAGGGTGGGCCATCTTTGGCTGGAAACCACCGGTCGAAACCGTCATCGTTGCGCAAAGCTTGTTCGCCATGGCCTTAAGTTATGCGTTCGCCTTGAGACGCTGGTGGCTAGGCGTGCAGTTCGCTCTGCCCATATTGGCCTGGGCTTTCTTGGCTTTGCCGGTGCCGTCGTGGGTGTATTTGACGGTATTTGTGGTGCTGTTGCTGGTCTACAGCAATGCATCGAGCGAACGGGTGCCTTTGTATTTAAGCAATCGCACCACCTGGGCAGCCATATCGCAGATGATTGCCGCAGAAACCGTCGCACAAGACAGACACGACGCACCAAGCTTTGTCGAATTGGGCTGCGGTCTTGGCGGCGCCATCGCCTACCTGTCCAAGGCGCATCCCGATTGGCGATTTGTCGGTGTTGAAAATGCGCCGGGACCGTACCTCATCAGCCGTCTGCGCTTGATCGGTCGGGCGAATGCGCGGGTTGAATTCAAAAATCTTTGGGATGTTGAGTTTGGCGGTTTTGACGTCGCCTACGCATTTTTGTCGCCCGCACCGATGCCGCGACTGATTGCCCGCGCCAACGCCGAGATGAAGGCGGGCGCCTTGTTGATCAGCAATTCCTTTTGGGCCCCCGATCTGCCCTATGACGGCGCGGCTGAGGTCAATGACGGGCGCAAAACGTCATTATTTTTCAAAAGAATAGAAATTAACTGAATTGTTTTAGATAAAATTTGAATGAAAACATTGCGCCAGACGTTGTCTCCATGAAGCCGCCCTTAAGATAGAGGATTTGTGGAATGAGTCTGTTCAAGCATCAAAACAATATGGACCATCTGCGCCGCCGCGCCGAGCTTCACATCATCAAAGGTCGGGCGCAGACGGCGCCAAGCCCCGCCTCGGTGGGCCACAAAACGGTCATAACTCAAGCCCATTCCACAGACATGCGCGACGGCCTTACGGATACTCCATATCTCAGCGATATGAGCGGCGCCATCGGCTTTAACAAGCAATAGCCAACCGCAAGAAATTCAACCAGCGATATCTAATACTAAGGTTGGCTATACGATATAGCCTCTTGAAACATGATCCTTAACACGCCAAATTCTGCAAACGCGCTTTTATCATAACAACCCAGGGTATGTATTTCCATGAAGGTATGGGGCAGCCACACAAAGGGAATGGACCACTTGCAGCGGCGCGCCATGCAGCACATCGGGGGTGCGCGTGCGCCAAAGGCTTCAAACGCCTCGCAAATGGAACCGTTATCGCAAGCTGAGCAACGAAAAGCTCTTTATGAGCAACGCTTTCAGAACAAATTTCACACCAAACGCGGCCCGCATAAAGGCGCTCGTTAGGCCCCAAGCCCCAAGTCACAAACCCCATAAGCCCTCATGATCAAGGTGGCGTTATTCGGATGTGCCGCTCAGCACGCGGGTTTCAAAACCGGCTTCACACAACACTTTCACCAAGTTTTTAACGTGTTTTTGATCGAGCGTTTCGACCGCAACATCCATTTCCGTCTGTTTTAAGGGCACGTCGGAAAACAGCCGCTGGTGATGCACTTCGATGATGTTCGCGCCGGTGTTGCCGATGATTTGCGAAACCTTGGACAAAACCCCGGGCATATCCATAATTTTGATGCGCAGGCTGACCAAACGGCCTTCGCGCGCCAAACCGCGCATCAAGATGGTCGACAGCATGCGCGAATCGATGTTGCCGCCGGACACCACCAAGCCGACCGTGCGGCCCTTAAAGTGCTCCCGATTGCGCAACAATGCCGCCAACGGGGCCGCGCCGGCGCCTTCGACCACAATGCGTTTGAGCTCCAGATAAGCTTGAAGCGATTTTTCAATCTCGATCTCGCTGACCAAAAAGACATCGTCAACCATACTTTCGATGATGGCTTGGGTGTTGGGCGAGGGGGTTTTGACCGCGATGCCGTCGGCGATGGTCTGACCGTACAGCGCATCGGTGGCGCAGTGGTGGTAGGCGTCGTACATGGACGGAAAGGTGTCCGCCTGAACGCCGTAAATTTCAATGTCGGGGTTGAGGTGCTTGGCGGCGATCGCCATACCGGAAATCAAGCCGCCGCCGCCGATGGAGACGATGATGGAATCGAGTTGCGGCTGGTCTTGCACCATTTCCAGGCCAATGGTGCCTTGCCCGGCGATGACCTTTTCATCGTCATAGGGATGAACAAAGGTAAAGCCTTCGCGTTCGGCCAAGGTGTAGGCGTGATCGCGCGCTTGAATGAAACCTTCGCCGTACAACACCACATGCGCGCCCAGCGCTTCCGTGCGCGCAATTTTGGTGAACGGGGTGTTGGTCGGCATCACGATGGTCGCGGGAATGTTCAGCTGGCGGGCGAAATAGCCCACACCTTGGGCATGATTGCCCGCAGATGCGGCGATCACGCCGGCCTTGCGCTCATCGTCGCTGAGCGACAGCAGCTTGACCAGCGCGCCGCGCACTTTGAAAGCGCCAGTGTGTTGCAGGTTTTCCAGTTTCAACACCACGTTTGCGCCGGTCAGTTCCGACAGGCGCGCGGCGGGAAAGCAAGGGGTGCGCAAGACCCGGTCTTCGATCAGTTTGGCCGCAGCCTGGATATCTTCAAACGTAACGTTCATTGTGCCTCAGCCGCGACCCGTGCGGGCGGTTTGAGCGGCTTTTACCCCCTTGATGATGCTGTAAATGAGCGCGTTTATAGCACCCAGTCGGCCAAACAACCGCAACAAAATGTATAAATCGCATTCTTGTAAAGAACTCTGCAACGGTGATTGCCGCTTGTGAGTCAATCGATTACACTGTCATTCTATAGGTGTATGGCATTCTTTTTTCAGTTGCGCTTGGGACCTCATACGCCCCATATCATATGCATCGTGTTTAGAACACCGCAGATACTGAGCGGCAAATTATAGAGGGAGTTGGGGTTCAATGGCAGGGCAGGCACTCGTGAAAGCCGGATCCACCGATGTCGATGCGGTTGGACGTGAGAATTTGGAAGAATTTGTAACGTTCAACATTGCCGGCCAATTGTTCGGCATCCCCGTATTGATCGTGCAAGATATCCTGGTTCCGGAAAACATCGCTTCTATTCCCCTGGCGCCGCCGGAGGTTCGTGGTTCCATCAACTTACGCGGACGGATCGTCACCGTTGTTGATGTGCGTGTGCGTTTGGGTCTGGAACGACGTGAAATTCGCACCGAATCCATTACCGAAGAAACCCCTCCAGCGCTGGAATTGATCGAAGGCGGTGAAGATCAAGACGAAACGTCTGACGCTTCTGGTGGCGAGGCCGAGCATGACCATGATGTGGTCGAGAGCGTAAAACGCAAAAAACGCGAACACATGATGGGCGTGACCGTCGAGCAACAAAACGAGCTTTACACCTTATTGGTCGATAGCGTCGGCGACGTCATCAGCCTCAGCAAAAACAGCTACGAAGGCAACCCTAGCACCTTGGACCCGATCTGGCGTGAATTCGCCAGCGGTGTTTATCGCCTCGACAGCCAGTTGATGGTGGTTCTCGATGTCGAGCGGCTTCTGGATTTCAAAGCCTCCAAGCATTAAGTCTTATGTACGAATGAAAAAGCGGCGCTTCTTTGGTGAAGCGCCGCTTTTATTTTGCCAAAAGGGGCCTGCCCTAACCGTCGTTGAGCAACCGCGCCGCACGAGGGGCGTAATAGCTCAACACACCGTCTGCGCCTGCGCGCTTGAACGCCATCAGGCTTTCCATCATCGCCGCTTCGCCGTCCAACCAGCCATTGGCGCTCGCGGCTTCGATCATGGCGTATTCGCCGCTGACCTGATAGGCGAAGGTCGGCATGGCGAACGCGTCCTTGATGCGCCGCACAATATCGAGATACGGCATGCCGGGCTTAACGATCAGCAAATCGGCGCCCTCGGCGATATCCAAAGCGACTTCGCGCAGAGCTTCGTCGGAGTTGGCCGGGTCCATCTGATAGGTCTTTTTGTCGCCCGTCAGTGCGCCGCCCGAACCCACCGCATCGCGGAATGGGCCGTAAAAACCTGACGCATATTTGGCCGCATAGGACATAATCTGAACGTGCTGAAATCCTTCTGCATCAAGGGCTTCGCGAATACTCTTAATGCGGCCATCCATCATATCGGACGGCGCCAGGATGTCGCAACCGGCGCGCGCTTGCACGATGGCTTGCTGACACAGCACCTCAACCGTATCGTCGTTGAGGATTTCGCCGCCCCGGACCAAACCGTCATGCCCGTCGGAATTGTAGGGATCAAGCGCCACATCGCAGATCACGCCGATGTCGTCGCCATGCGCTTCTTTAACGGCGCGCACCGCGCGACACACCATGTTTTCACAATTGAGCGCTTCTTTGGCGTCAGGCGTTTTAACCGCCGGGTCGGTGTTGGGAAACACCGCAATGGCTGGAATGCCCAGCGCTTTAGCTTCACTTGCAGCTTTGACGATCAGGTCGATGGACAGGCGTTCAACGCCCGGCATCGATGAAACGGCTTGGCGCTGGCCATCTCCGTCGATGATGAACAACGGCCAGATCAAGTCGTTGGGGCTCAGCGCGTTTTCACACACCAAGCGCCGCGACCAGCTTTGCGCGCGGTTGCGGCGCATGCGAACGTTGGGAAAGGACCCCAAACCGATAGACGAAGTACTCAAAAGACCAAACCTTTGGTGAAGCGTGAAAGCAATGGCGTGCGCCTAAGATATCGCCCGTCGGTCAGAAACCAACAGAAATCTTTTCACGCCGTTTGAGAATCGCTATGTAAAGAACATGACGATGAAACGTGCAGGGGGCGGCCAACCGCCAATGCTGGGTGAGGTGTTGTTCGAATTTCAACGCCACGGCAATGTCTTGCGCGTGACCGCCATCGATCCCAAATCTGGAACCGAGGTGATCATGGTCGCCGATCCGCGCCAAAGTAAAACCGTGATCCAACGCTTGGCCGCGCGCAAACTCGCCTATGTGATGGCGAAAAACCACGCCAAAGCCCCGCAGCGCTAATATATTTAAGTCACGCGCCAACCGATGGGGTCGGCTTGAAAATTCTGTTTCAGGTTTCGGTTTGCATGCCCTTACGAATTGGCTACCATCGCCGCTTAAAGGGATTTATTGCGAAATGACGGCGACGGTCTGAATTCATTCGCCGCATTGTTTCGCCGCAATGATTTAAGGGGAAAGCAAAATGATTGCAAAGCGCATGGGATTCGCCGCAATGGCGGCAGCGGTTTCGCTCGGATTTTCAACACTGGCCGTGGCCGCTGACATCCACGTCGCGATCACGCAAATCGTTGAGCACCCGGCGCTGGACGATGTGCGCAAAGGCGTCAAAGACGTGCTGGCGGAGGCTGGCTACGTCGAAGGCAAGGGCCTGAAGTGGTCCTTTGAGAGCGCCCAAGGCAACACCGCCACGGCAGCCCAGATCGCCAAGAAATTCGTCGGCGATGCGCCCGACGTGATCGTCGCCATTGCGACCCCGTCCGCGCAAACCGTTATTGCCAGCACCAAAACCATTCCCGTGGTGTTCAGCGCCGTGACCGATCCCGTCGGCGCAAAGCTGGTGAGCAATGCAGCCCATCCCGGCGCAAACGTCACCGGCGTGACCGACTTGACGCCAATTGCCGCACACATGGCGCTGGTCAAGCGGGTGGCGCCGAACGCCAAGCGTCTGGGGGTGATCTCCAACCCCGGCGAAGCCAATTCTGTGACTTTGGTAAGCTTGATCGAAGCTGAAGCCCCCAAAGCGGGCATGAGCGTTGTCGTCGCCGCCGCCACCAAATCAGGCGAAGTGCTGGCCGCGGCGCGGTCCTTGGTGGGTAAAGTCGACGCTATTTATATCCCCACCGACAACACCGTCGTTTCGGCGTTCGAAGCGGTGGTCAAGGTCGGCAACGAAGCGGGCATTCCGGTGCTTGCTGGCGATACCGATTCGGTCAAACGCGGCGCGGTCGCGGCGGCGGGCTTTAACTACTATGACATCGGCCGCCAGACCGGCCACATGGTGGTGAAAATCCTGGGCGGCGCAAATCCGGGTGACATGGCTGTCGAAGGCGTCGCCAAGACGGAACTGTACCTGAACATGAAATCCGCCAAAACCCAAGGCGTGACCTTGTCCGACGCGCTCATCGCTGAAGCCAAAGACGTCATCCGTTAGACCTGGACTAAAGTATGAGCCAAATAGCCTTTCTCGGCGCGATTGAGGTCGGACTGTTGTTCGCCTTGGTCGCGCTCGGGGTTTATTTATCCTTTCGTGTGCTGCAATTTCCAGATTTGACCGTCGACGGCAGCTTTCCCTTGGGCGCCGCCGTGTGCGCCAGTCTGATCGTGGCGGGCTATAATCCGTATTTCGCCAGCCTCATGGCCGCCTTGGCCGGGGCTTGTGCGGGCATGGTCACGGCGTGGCTGAATGTACGGCTGAAGATTTTGCATCTGCTGGCGTCGATCTTGACCATGATCGCGCTGTATTCGATCAACCTACGCATCATGGGCCGTCCCAACATCGCTTTGCTTGGCGAAACCACAGTGTTCACCCCGCTGGAAGCGCTGGGAGAAGCCGTGGATCTGCCAACCTATGTGCTGCTGCCCATCGCGCTGTTTGTGCTGGTCATCTTAGTCAAGCTGGCGCTGGATTGGTTTCTCAATTCCGAAGTCGGCCTAGCGATGCGCGCCACCGGCGTCAATCCGCGCATGGCCCGCGCCCAAGGCATCCACACCAATCACTATATCTTGGGCGGTATGGCGCTGAGCAATGCACTGGTGGCGCTTGCGGGCGCCCTGTTCGCGCAAAGCCAAGGGGCGGCGGATGTAACACTGGGCGTCGGCGTGATCGTGGTCGGTTTGGCCGCCGTGATTGGTGGCGAAGCGGTGATGACCACCGCCACGGTGTTTCGCGCCACGTTGGCGTGCATCATCGGGTCGATCTTGTACCGCTTGGCCGTCGCGGGCGCGCTCAACGCCGATATGCTGGGCTTGAAAGCTCAGGACTTAAACTTGATCACCGCCGTTTTGGTCACCCTGGCGATGGTTTTGCCGGGGGTGCGCATGCCGTTTCGCGGTAAACGCAAAGGGGGGATGACGCCATGATCGAAGCCCGTCAAATCGCCGTCACCTTCAACGCCGGAACGCCGATGGAGACCCCCGCCATGCGCGGCATAGACCTGACCATTCCCGAAGGCGACTTCGTCACGGTAATTGGTTCGAACGGGGCAGGGAAGAGCACCTTTCTCAATGCGCTCGCCGGTGAACTGCGTCCCGACAGCGGTCAAATCCTGATCGGCGATCAAGACGTCACCGCGTGGCCCACCGCCAAACGCGCCGGTTTGGTGGCGCGGGTATTCCAAGATCCGTTGGGCGGCAGCTGCGCCAACTTGACCATCGAAGAAAACCTGGCGCTCGCCAACGCACGCGGAAAACGGCGCAGTTTCGGCGCATCGGTCGGCGCAAATCTGCGCGACGAATTTCGCGCCCAGATCACGCGCCTGAACCTCGGCCTGGAAAACCGCCTCGGCGACCGCATGGAGCTGCTGTCAGGCGGTCAGCGCCAAGCGGTCAGCTTGCTGATGGCGGCGATGCAGCCGATGAAAATCTTGCTGCTGGACGAACACACTGCCGCGCTGGACCCCAAAACGGCGGCGTTCGTCCTGGAACTGACCCGCGAGATCGTGGCGGAGCGCAATCTCACCACCTTGATGGTCACCCATTCCATGCGCCAAGCCTTGTCGATCGGCAACCGCACGGTGATGCTGCACGAAGGCCGGGTGGTGCTCGACGTGCGCGACAGCGAGCGCGAAGGCCTTAAAGTCGAAGACCTGTTGCACATGTTCGAAAAGGTCCGCGGCGAAGAAATCGACGACGACGCGCTGCTATTGAGCTAAGAATATGGGCCACGAGCGCTTGTGCCCGCTTGGCAGGGGGGGACGATATATGGTAACTAAACGCTCGTTTGGACCTTCCCCACGGTTATGCTTTCAATCTGGATATGGACGAGACACACATGTCGACTGACACCATCGCCATCGCTTGCGACCACGGCGCCTTCGCCCTCAAGCAGCACCTTGTGGATTTCCTTGAAGCCAAAGGCCTGAAGGTTCTGGATCTCGGCGTCAAAGACACCGAATCCGTGGATTATCCCGATTACGGTTACGCCATGGCCCACGCCATCAAAGACGCCAAGGCCTCGCGCGGCATATTGCTGTGCGGCAGCGGCATCGGCATTTCCATCGCCGCCAATCGCTTTCCCGAAATTCGCGCCGCCCTGGTCCACGATGTGACCGGCGCGCGCTTGTGTCGCGAACATAACGACGCCAACGTCATCGTGTTCGGCGGACGCATGATCGGTTCGGATTTGGCCGAAGAATGCGTCGATACCTTTTTAGGGACCAATTTCGAAGGCGGACGCCATCAGCGCCGCGTCGATAAGCTGTCCAACCCGAGCTAATGAACCTTACTCCCCACTAGGACAAAGTGCTGAACCCATGACCAGCTATCCCAATGACGAACTCGCGCAGTTCTTTTCCAAGACCTTGGCGGAAACCGATCCGGCGCTCAAAGCCTCCATCGATGATGAACTTGGCCGCCAGCAAAACCAGATCGAACTGATCGCGTCTGAAAACATCGTCTCCAAAGCGGTGTTGGAAGCCCAAGGCAGCGTGCTGACCAACAAGTACGCCGAGGGTTATCCGGGGCGTCGTTATTATGGCGGCTGTGAATACGTCGATGTTTCCGAAAAGCTGGCTCAAGACCGCGCGAAAGAGCTGTTTGGATGTCAGTTCGTCAACGTTCAGCCCCATTCCGGCGCCCAAGCCAACGGCGGCGTGTTCATGGCGCTGTTGCAGCCGGGCGACACCATCTTGGGTATGAGCTTGGCCGCTGGCGGTCACCTGACCCACGGTGCACCGCCGGCCCAGTCGGGTAAGTGGTTCAACGCCGTTCAGTACGGGGTGAACGAATCTGATCTGTGCATCAACTTCGATGAAGTCGAAGCTTTGGCCCGCGAACACAAACCGAAACTGATCATTGCGGGCGGTTCGGCCTATCCCCGTCATATTGATTTTGCGCGTTTTCGCGCCATCGCCGACGAAGTCGGGGCGTATTTGATGGTCGACATGGCGCATTTCGCCGGTTTGGTCGCCGCTGGAGTGCACCCAAGCCCCGTGGGCATCGCCGACGTCACCACCACCACCACCCACAAAACCCTGCGCGGTCCGCGCGGCGGGATGATCCTGACCAACGATGAAGCGATCTCGAAAAAGATCAACTCGGCGATTTTCCCCGGTCTGCAAGGCGGCCCGTTGATGCACGTCATCGCCGCCAAGGCCGTAGCGTTTGGCGAAGCCTTGCAACCGAATTTCAAAGGCTACGCTCAGCGTGTGGTCGCCAACGCTCAAGCGCTGGCGCAGACCATGGTGGACGGCGGTTACGCCATTTCCACCGGCGGCACCGACACCCACTTGATGCTGGTCGATTTACGTCCCAAGGGCGTCAAAGGCAACGCCGCTGAGCATGCTTTGGACCGTGCGGGCATCACCTGCAACAAAAACGGCATTCCGTTCGACACCGAAAAGCCGATGGTTACCTCTGGCGTGCGGTTCGGCACCCCGGCGGGCACCACCCGCGGCTTTGGCACAGAAGAATTCAAGCAAATCGGCTTGATGGCGTGCGAAGTGCTCGACGGTCTGGCCACCAACGGTGAAGATGGCAACGGCGCCGTCGAAGCCGCCGTGCGCACCAAGGTCGAAGCGCTGTGCGCGCGCTTCCCGATCTACGGTTAATCGCTACGGCGAGGGGGGAAACACACCATGCGCTGTCCATTTTGCGGCAACAACGACACCCAGGTTAAAGATTCGCGTCCCAGCGAGGACAACGCCACCATTCGTCGGCGGCGCTACTGCCCATCGTGCGGGTCGCGCTTCACCACCTTTGAACGCGTGCACCTGCGTGAGCTGACGGTGGTTAAAACCGATGGCGAAAAGGTGCCGTTCGACCGTGAAAAGGTTAAACGGTCGATGGAAATCGCGCTGCGCAAACGCCCCGCCACCGACGATCAGATCGAACGCATCGTCAACGGCATTCAGCGGCGCTTGGAAACATCCGGCGAAACCGAAATCCCGTCCAAAGCCATCGGCGAGCTGATCATGGAACGATTGATGGAAGTCGATAAAGTGGCCTATGTCCGCTTTGCCTCAGTCTACAAAGATTTTCACGAAATCAAAGACTTCGACGACTTTATTGGGAATTTAGGTGACAAGGAACAAGACTGAGTCACGCGACCAAGACTTCATGCGCGCCGCGCTCCACTTAGCGCGGCGCGGTATTGGTCATACCGGGCCGAACCCGGCTGTCGGCTGCATTCTCGTTAAAGATGGCATCGTTGTCGGGCGCGGTTGGACCCAGCCCGGCGGGCGTCCGCATGGCGAAACCATGGCGTTGGCCCAAGCGGGCGACGCGGCGCGCGGCGCCACCGCTTATGTCACGTTAGAGCCCTGCGCTCATCACGGACAAACCCCGCCGTGCGCCAATGCCTTGATTGACGCGGGCGTGGCGCGTGTGGTGATCGCCATCACCGATCCCGACGAACGGGTGGGCGGCAAAGGCCTGCAAATCCTCAAAGACGCGGGCATCGAGGTCACCGAAAACGTGCTGCGCGATCAAGCCTGGCGCGCCAACCTAGGCTTTTTCAAACGCATCACCGCACATCGCCCGGCCTTCACCCTTAAACTCGCCACCAGCCAAGACGGCCGCATTCCGCCACGCGGCGCTGTGGGTGAGGCGAAATGGATCACATCACCCGCGGCGCGCGATCGCGGTCATCTGCTGCGCGCCCAGCATGATGCGGTGCTTTTTGGCGTCGGCACCGTGCTCGACGACGACCCAGCCTACACTTGCCGCCTCAGGGGCTTGGAACAGCAAAGTCCGATCCGGGTGCTGTTGGACAGCAAACTGTCTCTGCCTGACGACTGTAAGCTGCTGCACAGCCTGAACGATGCGCCGCTGTGGATCGTAACAGGCGAGGAAGCGGACCCGGGGCGCATTCAAACGCTTGAAAATCAGGGCGTCATCGTCATCAAAGCGCCCGATGCGCGACCTGATCCCATTTGGATCGCCGCGGAGCTCGCTCAACGCGGCGTCAACCGGGTCTTGATCGAAGCTGGCCCCACGGTGGTCTCATCGTTTTTACAAGCCGGTCTGGTCGATGAAATCGACTGGTTTCGCGCCGAAAAGGTCCTGGGTGAGCAGGGCGCGCCTGCATTTCACGGTTTTGATGTGGAAAAACTGGCCTTGGCGCCGCAAGCCGTGCTACAGGCAGGGCCTGACAAATTGGAAATCTACGCATTGGGGGACTGATCCGTGTTCACGGGCATCGTTACCGACATTGGCCGCATCCGCGCCGTTATCAAAACGGGCGCCGGAGACGGTGAAGGCCGTCGCTTCGAAGTCGAAACGGCGTTTGACGTCGCCGACATCGACATGGGCGCATCCATCGCCCACGCCGGCGCATGCATGACGGTGGTTGAGAAGGGCGATAATTGGTACGCCATCGAAGTTTCGGCGGAAAGCCTGTCCAAGACCACGCTGGGATCTTGGGACGTCGGCAGCCGCATCAATTTGGAACGCGCCATGCGTTTAGGCGATGAGTTGGGCGGTCATATGGTGTCGGGCCATGTGGACGGAGTCGGCGAAGTGACGGGCCGCGAAAACGATGGCGACAGCGTGCGTTTTACGTTTGGCGCGCCCAGCGATTTGGCCAAATACCTTGCCCCCAAAGGCTCGATCACCATCGACGGCGTTTCGCTGACGGTCAACGAAGTCGAAGGCGATCAATTTGGCGTCAACGTCATTCCCCACACCCAAAACGCCACCACCATCGGCGCTTTGCAGGTTGGCGATAAGGTCAACCTGGAAATCGATATGCTGGCGCGCTATGTTGCGCGACTTATTGGCAAAGAATAACTCCACACGCGAGTAGGACCTGAAACGTGCCGTTTAAAGACAAACTTTCTCCCATCGAAGACATCATCGAAGACGCGCGCAACGGGCGCATGTTCATCTTGGTTGATGATGAAGACCGCGAAAACGAAGGCGACCTTGTGATCCCAGCGCAAATGGCGACGCCCGAAGCGGTCAATTTCATGGCCACCTTTGGCCGTGGGCTGATCTGCTTGACGCTGCCGCGTTCGCGCGTCGAAGAGCTCGAAATCCCGCACATGGTGCAGTCCAACGTGTCGCGCCATTCCACCGCATTCACGGTGTCGATCGAAGCCCGCGAAGGGGTCACCACCGGCATTTCCGCATCGGATCGCGCCCACACCATCGCGGTCGCCATCGACCAGACCAAAGGCAAAGCCGACATCACCACGCCGGGGCACATTTTCCCGTTGGAAGCGCGCGACGGCGGCGTTTTGGTCCGCGCCGGACACACCGAAGCGGCGGTCGACATCTCGCGTTTGGCTGGGCTCAACCCGTCCGGCGTGATTTGCGAGATCATGAACGAAGACGGCACCATGGCGCGCTTGGGCGATCTGATCCCCTACGCCGAAAAACACAAACTGAAAATCGCCACCATCGCCGATTTGATCGCGTATCGTTTGAAAAACGATCACGTGGTCGAAAAAGTGATGAGCCAGCCGTTCTCCTCCATCTACGGCGGCGATTTCGATATGACCATTTATCGCAGCGAACTGGACGGCACCGAGCATGTGGCGCTGAGCTGTGGCGACGTCAGCACCGGCGGTCCGGTGTTGGTGCGCATGCACGCTATGGACATCCTCACCGACGCCTTGGGCGACAGCAGCGGCGGCAAGGCGGACGTTTTGCAACGCTCGCTCAAAGCCATCTCCGAGGAAGGCCGCGGCGCCGTGGTGGTGATCCGCAATCCGCGCTCCAACGCGCTTTCACAACGCAAAGCTGTTCCGCTTGAATCTGAACCCGGCGACGCCGGCGGCGTCAGCGCGCAATTGCGCAACTACGGTGTCGGCGCGCAGATTTTGCTGGACCTCGGCATTAAGGAAATGACCTTACTGTCCAACACGTCGCGCACCATTGTTGGTCTTGAAGGCTACGGCCTGACGGTCGCCGGTCAAAAACCGATCCCCAATTAAGGAAAATGTAAGATGGCCTCCAAGGTTCTCATCATCGTCGCCCCGTTCTACCAACATATCACCGATCAATTGGTCGCAGGCGCCGCCGCCTACTTGGACGAAGCGGGGGTCGGATATGATCAAATCACGGTGCCCGGCGCATTTGAAATCCCCGGCGTCATCACCTGTGCCGAATTGGCGAAAGAAGACCACCCGGTGGCGGCGCAGCACTACGAAGGCTACATCGCGCTGGGCTGCGTGATTCGCGGCGAAACCAGCCACTACGACTACGTTGCGGGCGAAAGCTGCCGGGCGCTGATGGATCTGTCGTTGGAAGGCTTGGCCGTCGGCAACGGCATCTTGACGGTCGAAAACGAAGCCCAGGCGTTGGTTCGCGCCGGGGTCGATCAGAAAAACAAAGGCGGCGACGCCGCCGAGGCTTGCCTGCGCATGATTGAAGTGCGCTCCAGCCTGATCCATGGGAAAACCTGATGAGCGACGGCGAAGCCCCCCAAAAGTCCGCCAAATTCGACGCCAAAGGCCGTAGCGCCGCACGTATGGCGGCGGTGCAATCATTGTATGAATTGGATATGGTCGAAGGCGACGCCGATCCGGTGTTGCGCACCTTCATTGAAAAACGCTGGACCGTTCCGGTCGAAGACGAAGACGGCGACGAGATCGGCGAAGCCGACTTTCTCGACCCCGACAAATCGTTTTTGATCGAGCTGGTGCGCGGCGTCACAGCGCGTGAAAGCGAAATTGATGAGATTTTGAACGGCGCGCTCGGCGACAAATGGACGGTCGAACGGCTGGAAGTGCTGTTGCGCGCCATCTTGCGCGTCGGCGTTTTTGAGCTGTTGGCCCGCACCGATATCCCCGCCAAGGTGATCATCAACGAATACATGGACGTCGCCAATGCATTTTTCAGCGAAGGCGAACCCAAGATGGTCAACGGGGTGCTGGATAAGCTGGCCCACGTCCTGCGTGACGGCGCGATGACCTGATCCTGGCCATGGCAAACTCCTCAACCGGTAGAGAATTCGACATTATTTCCAAATACTTTCAGCCCCTATCTCAAGGTGCAGATGAAGCATTGGGGCTGTTGGACGATGCTGCTGTTTTGAGCGTGCCTTCCGGCCATCAATTGGTCGTCACCACCGACGCGGTGGTGGGCGGTGTGCATTTTCTAGAAAGCCTGAGCCCCGAAGACGTGGCCCATAAAGTCGTCGGCGTGAACCTTTCCGATTTGGCCGCCATGGGCGCAACGCCGCACGCGGTGTTTCTCGCCGCGCAGCTTCCAATTGGCCTGCCTGAAGACTGGATCGCGGCGTTCGCGTCGGGATTGCAGGCTGCGCTTGAGCCATCTGGCGCGAAGCTGCTGGGCGGCGACACGGTCTCAACCCCGGGTCCGATGGCGTTCACCATCACCGCACTGGGCCATGTCCGCGACGGGCGGGCCTTAATGCGGTCCGGCGCCCGTCACGGCGATCTGGTGCTGGCCACCGGCGCCATCGGCGACGGCGCGTTGGGGTTGGCGGTGTTAAAAGGCGAAATTCAAGGGCTCAGCGCTGAGCATCACGACCACCTTGCCCGCCGTTATGCGCGCCCTGAACCGCGCTGGGATTTCGCCATGGAACTCAGCAAGCGCGGCTTGGCCAGCGCCGCCATCGACGTTTCCGACGGCTTGGTCGCCGATTTAGGCCACATTTGCAAAGCATCCGGCGTCACCGCCACCATTGAGGCCGAACAGGTCTTGCTGTCCGACGCCGCATATGCGGTGCTTGAGAACTATCCCGAGCGCCTACAAACCGTTTTCACCGGCGGGGACGACTACGAACTGGTGTTCACGGCGCCCGAGACCGCTTTGGCCGATCTGGAAGAGCTGAGTGAAATGCTATCGTTGCCGCTCAGTGTGATCGGACGCATTGAACCTTTGGACGGCGTGTGTGAAGAAAGCGTACAGGTGCTCGACGCCAATGGCCATCCGATCCTCTTAGGTCCTGGCGGCTATCGACATCTCTAAACTTTCAGGCCTTTTCACCAACAAACTCATGGTTATAATCGGCGCACGATCACATAAATGAGCCCAGACAAATCAAGCCCAGACGATTTTTAGAGAATTGAACACATGAAAAAACTTGTTATCGCATTTGCCGTCTTGATTATGCTCGCGGGCGGCACCGTCAGCTTGCTGAAATATTTGTCGCTTGGGCCGTTTCAAGTCACCCCGGAAGAACTCGCCGCTCAGCAAGCGGAAGAGGCCAAAAAAGAAAAAACCAAAGCTTTGTTCGAGTCGCGCCCACGCTACATCGAAATGGACCCGATCCAGGTGCCCGTATTTCAAGACAACGACGTCGCTGCGACCATCATGATTCATTACAAATTGGAAGTGATGAACGTCGATAACGAGCGCACCGTCGCGAAAGCCCAGCGCCGCCTGGGCGACGCCTTGATCAAGGATTTCTCGTTTTATATTCCGCGCACGCTGCGCAACAACAAGACCCTCGACGTGACGTTGGTCAAATACCGCATCATGATGACGGCCAATAAAATGTTCGGTAAAGACGTCGTCAGCGACGCCCTGATTCAGGCGATGACCAGCACTGACGATAATTAACCGCCATTTTTCACGGCTCGACATGCGCTCTCTCCTGGAACCGTTCCGGGCAACTCACGAACCGTTTCATATATAAGACAAGAATAATATACGCCCACTGGTTGCCTTTAACCTTCTGATCTGGCAACATTTGCCTTGGGGATGGGTTAGGTGCGCATAGTCACCTCTCAGGCCCTGAAGACAGGGAATATTCTGGGAAACCCAGTGGGGAGAAGCTATTCATGTCGATTATCTATTATCTAGTGCTGGCCTGTGGCCTGCTTGCCGTATTGTACGGCGCTTACGCCATTCGCGCCGTCCTGGCCAAACCGGCCGGCAACGAAAAAATGCAAGAAATAGCCGCTGCGATCCAAGAGGGTGCGGCGGCTTATTTGAATAGGCAGTACACCACGGTCGCCATCGTTGGCGTCGTCATCGGCGTATTGTTGGGCCTGCGTCTTGGAGTGTCTGTTGCCATTGGCTATTTCCTCGGCGCGGTGTTGTCCGGACTTGCGGGCTACATCGGCATGAACGTTTCGGTGCGCGCCAATGTGCGTACGGCTGAAGCGGCGCGGTCCGAAGGACTGGCTGGCGGCCTGCACATCGCGTTCACCTCCGGCGCCGTGACCGGCATGTTGGTGGTCGGCTTGGCGCTTTTGGGCGTGGCCGGCTATTACATGGTGTTGCGTTCGATGTTCGATCCATCGTCGGCCGAGGGCATGCGCAGCATTCTCGAAGCCTTGGTGGCGTTGGGCTTTGGCGCCTCGCTGATTTCCATCTTCGCTCGACTGGGCGGCGGTATCTTCACCAAGGGCGCCGACGTCGGCGCGGATTTGGTTGGTAAGATCGAAGCCGGCATTCCCGAAGATGATCCGCGCAATCCCGGCGTGATTGCCGATAACGTCGGCGACAACGTCGGCGATTGTGCTGGCATGGCTGCGGATTTGTTCGAAACGTACGCGGTGACCGTGGTGGCGACGATGTTGCTGGCCGCTGTGTTCTTCACCGGTGGGGATAAAGAACTGATGATGTTGTTCCCGCTGGCTGTTGGCGGCGCATGCATTATCGCTTCGGTGATCGCGACCTTCTTCGTCAAACTGGGCTCAAACCAATCGGTGATGGGGGCTTTGTATAAAGGCTTTATCGCCTCCGCCGTTATTTCGGCGGGACTCATTGCGGTGTTGATGCACTACATGCTCGGTGGCTTCGACAACATTTTCTCGATGAACGGCGACAAAGTCGTCACCGTCAGCCAATTGTATTTGGCTTCGCTGTCAGGCTTGGTGGTTACTGGCTTGATCGTGTGGGTCACGGAATACTATACCGGCACCGAACACCGCCCGGTGAAATCGGTGGCGCAAGCCTCGACCACCGGACATGGCACCAACGTGATCCAAGGTCTGGCGGTGTCGATGGAATCGACGGCCATACCTGTTTTGGTGATTTGCGGCGGTATCCTCGTCAGCTTCATGGTCGCAGGCCTGTTTGGTCTGGCCATTGCGGCGACGACAATGTTAGCGCTGGCTGGCATGGTGGTGGCGCTGGACGCGTTTGGTCCTGTGACCGACAACGCCGGCGGCATTGCAGAAATGGCGGACCTGCCTGAAGACGTGCGCAAAACCACCGATACGCTGGACGCGGTGGGTAACACCACCAAGGCGGTGACCAAGGGCTACGCCATTGGTTCGGCCGGTCTGGCCGCATTGGTGTTGTTCGCGGCTTATACCGAGGACTTGGTGCACTATTTCCCGACCGTCTATGAACAGGTGAACTTCAGTCTGCAAAACCCGTTTGTGGTGGTCGGTCTGTTTGTCGGCGGCATGCTGCCGTTCCTGTTCGGCTCCATGGGCATGATGGCCGTGGGCCGCGCCGGTGGTCAGGTGGTGGTTGAGGTGCGCCGCCAGTTCAAGGAAATGCCGGGCATCATGGAAGGCACGCAAAAGCCTGACTATGCACGGTGTGTGGACATGCTGACGAAAACCGCGATTAAGGAAATGGTGGTGCCGTCGTTGCTGCCGGTTCTGGCGCCGATTGTGATGTACTTCATCATTCTCGGCATTGCGGACCAAGCGGCGGCGTTCTCGGCGCTGGGCGCGATGCTGATGGGCACCATTGTCACCGGTATCTTCGTCGCCATCTCGATGACCTCGGGTGGTGGCGCTTGGGACAACGCCAAGAAGTACATCGAAGACGGCAACCACGGCGGTAAAGGCTCAGACGCCCACCACGCTGCGGTGACCGGCGACACTGTTGGCGATCCTTATAAGGACACCGCGGGTCCGGCGATCAACCCGATGATCAAGATCATCAACATCGTGGCGATCTTGCTTTTGGCGGTTTTGGCCGGCTAAGCAACATCTTCACTGCACACAGAAAAAACCCCGAAGGCTCAGCCTTCGGGGTTTTTTGTGTAAAAGCGAGCGAAACGGGGGCTATTTCTTCTTGTTGAAGCGCCCGAGATTGCTCAGGAATTGGTCGATCACGCCCACAGAATTGCCCGCCGTCGGCGTCACCCGGTCCACCGGTTCAACGTTTTCCGCATTATCTTTGTCATAGACATCAACGGACTTAACCACCCCATGCTCGTCGAACACCACCGCAATGACTTGGCGTTGAATCACTTTCGGGGCCAGAAACGCCAGTGTTTCCGTGCGTTCGGAAATATAATACCAGACATCGTCGCCAAAATTCGCGGTGCTCGACGGCGAACCAAGTTTGCTCAAAACGTGGTCGCGGGTGAAAACGCCGGGCTCGACGGCGGCGACATCTTCCATAAGCACGGCATTGCCGCGGGTATCGACGCGTGGCGCACAAGCCGACGTCGCGCCCACCACGATCATCGTCGCAACGAAAAGAGCGCGCCGTGAGGTGGATTTGCGGAGTTGTTTGTCAGCGGGGGCTTTTTTAATTGTGTTCATTGCCCTACATTCTGCCCAGTCTTTTAAGAACGCCACGCCCAAGAGCGTGAGTTCCGATTGAATTGAGCCCCGAAAATCGCACCTGACGCGGTGTGTGTCAATGCAAGGGCTTTGAGATCGAGGCCACAGTACACCCCGAAATCAAAAGCAACTGAGAAAAGTCGAACTCCCCATGAAGGCCTTGCTGAAAAAATTAGGTTTTGCGCGCCCCGATCCGATCGCCGTGGCGTGGTACGCAACCGCCGTCAAAGCCGCCCGCCAGGTTGAATATTTCACCGACTGGGGGGTGCCCGACACCGTGGATGGCCGGTTCGATATGATTTCGCTGACGTCCGCCTTGATCAATCGACGCATCGGTCTGGTCGATCCCAAACACGCCCAGCGGATCCAGGAACTGGCCCAGGAACTGTTCGACGTCATGTTCGCCGATATGGACACCAATCTGCGTGAATTGGGCGTATCGGATGAAGGCATGAAACATCGCATCAAACCGATGGCCAGCGCCCATCTGGGCCGCGTCAAGGCGTATACGGACGCTTTGTCTCACGCGGATCCGGTTGAGCGCCTCACACACTGTACGCAAGCACTGGAACGCAACATCTACCGCACCGTCGAAGACACCTCCGGCGCGCCCAAGCTGGCGGCGCGGATGATCGAGCTGTCTTTGGAACTCGACAGCGCCAGCGACGATGACATCCTCAACGCGCGATTCGTCTTTCCTCATCTGGATGAAGGGCAGGGCGATGACTGAGACAAACACCCCAACGATCATCAAACCGGAGCTTTCACGCATCGTTCGAGTCGAGAAATTGGGCTTGCAGGAATATACCCAAGATTTCCAAGCCACCGACCGTGAACTCAAAGCCCTTGCTGAGCGTTTCAAGGTCAAAAGCCTTGATGCGCTTTCGGCTCAAGTTTCTTTACAATTGTTGGCGAACGGCGACGTGCTGATGACGGCAAGCTTTCAAGCGCGCGTTACGCAAACCTGCGTGGTTACCCTAGACCCGGTCACAAGTGAAATATCTTCAAATTTCACAATGAGTTATACAGATTCAGCAGATGCAGAAGGGGGCCACGACGAGGAAGAATTCGTGGACTTGGATGACGATATCGAGCTGTCTGAAGCGATCATTGACGGAAAAATCGACATCGGCGAAGCGGTATCGGAGCAATTGGCTCTTGAAATTGACCCCTTTCCCCGCGTAAAAGGCGCTAAGTTCGATGGCTATTTCACGGGAACCAAAGCTGAAAACGAGCAGGTTACTGAGAAGAAGAACCCCTTTGCGGTTCTCTCGAAACTTAAGGTCTCACCGGAAACCTCTGAATAAGAGGGGCGAAACGCTTGCCCCGGTGTCTTTTTTTGGTTAAGTAAGCACCCCTTACCACCGTGTTGGGGGTACACCCTCTGTGGTGATTGAAATTTTAAGGAATGTAAGATGGCTGTTCCCAAGCATAAAGTCTCGACCTCCAAGCGCAACATGCGCCGTTCGCACGACGCGCTGAAGGGCAACACCTATGAAGAATGCCCTTCGTGTGGTGAGCTGAAGCGTCCGCACCACGTGTGCGAGGCCTGCGGTCAGTACAACAAACGCGAAGTCGTGTCGTCCGAAGACGCCGCTTGATTTAATCCGACGATCTGCACCCAGCTCTGAGGACATAGCGCATCGTGTCGCAACACATTACCCTCTCGATAGACGCCATGGGCGGCGACAACGCGCCGGACATGGTCGTTGAGGGCATGGACATGGCCCTTCGGGACCTGCCCGGCACGAAGTTTATTGTCTACGGTCGGTCGGAACAATTGGTTCCGTTGTTGGAAAAGTTTCCGAAACTATCCGCCAACGTTGATTTGCGCCACACCGACGACATCGTCAGCAACGACGAAAAGCCCGGCATCGCTTTGCGGTCCGGGCGTCAGTCGTCCATGCGCAAAGCCATCAACGCCGTCGGCGAGCATGAGGCGGACGGCGTGGTGTCTGCGGGCAACACCGGCGCGCTGATGGCGATGGCCAAGTTCGTGCTGAAAACGCTGCCCGGCATCGACCGCCCGGCGATCGCATCGTTGCTGCCGACCATGCGCGGCGAAAGCGTGATGCTCGATCTCGGCGCCAACATTCAATGCGACGCGGAAAACCTGGTGCAGTTCGCGGTGATGGGTGAAGTGTTCGCCCGCAACGTGCTGCACATTGAAAAACCGTCGATCGGCATCCTCAATGTCGGAACCGAAGTCCTTAAGGGCAATGATTCGGTCAAGCAAGCCGCAGCGATCCTCAGCGAAACCAAACTGCCGATCGACTTTTACGGTTTCGTCGAAGGCGACGACATTGGCAAAGGCACCGTCGATGTGGTCGTCACCGATGGTTTCACCGGCAATGTGGCGCTGAAAACCGTCGAAGGCACCGCCAAGCTGTTCGCCGGCGCGTTGAAGCAAGAGCTGATGAAATCGTTGCCCGGCAAAATCGGCGCGTTGGTCGCCAAACCGGCCATCGATGCTTTTCGCAACCGATTCGACCCACGGCGCTACAATGGCGCGATGTTTTTGGGCCTTGGCGGCATCTGCGTCAAAAGTCATGGCGGCACGGACGCCCTTGGTTTCTGCTATGCAATCAAGGTTGCGCACGAACTGGTCAAGGATCAGTTGAATGAGGGCATCAAGGAGGACTATGCTCGGTTCAGTTCCGAACACCACTCCATCCCCCTCATAACTGCGGAAGATTGATGGCCTATTGTTCCCGTATTGTCGGCACTGGCTCACACTTGCCAGACCAAATTATGACCAACGCTCAGCTGGTCGAAAAACTCGACACCACCGACGAGTGGATTGTCGAACGCACCGGCATTCGTGAGCGGCGCATCGCGCGTGAGGGCGAAAGCACCTCGGCCTTGGCCTTCCAGGCCGCCGAAAACGCCCTAGAGGCCGCTGAATTGACCGCTCAAGACATCGATCTGGTCATTGTCGCCACCACCACCCCAGACAACACCTTTCCGTCCACCGCAACGAAGGTCCAAGCCATGCTGGGCATGGACAACGGCGCCGCGTTTGACGTCCAAGCGGTGTGTTCGGGCTTTATCTACGCGCTATCGATCGGCGACAACTTCATCCGCGCGGGCCAAGCCAAGAACGTTCTGGTGATCGGCGCAGAGGTCATGACCCGGATTTTGGATTGGACGGATCGCGCCACTTGCGTGCTGTTCGGCGACGGCGCTGGCGCCGTGGTTCTGCAAGCGCAAGAAATCGAAGAGGGCGACAAACTCGGCATTTTATCCACCCATCTGCATTCGGATGGCAAACTGCGCGATTTGTTGTATGTGGACGGCGGTCCCGGCACCAATGGCAACGTCGGCCATCTGCGCATGCTGGGCCGTGAAGTGTTCCGTCACGCCGTTACCAACCTTGCCGCCGTCGTCGGTGAGGCTTTGGACGCCAATGGCTACGATCAAGCCGATATCGACTGGCTGGTGCCGCATCAGGCGAACAAACGCATTCTCGACGGCACCGCCCGTAAACTGGGCCTCAGCGCCGAGCAAGTGGTGGTCACCGTGGACCGTCACGCCAACACCTCCGCCGCATCGGTGCCCTTGGCGCTGGATGAAGCGGTGCGCGACGGGCGCATCCAGCCGGGCCAATTGGTGCTGATGGAAGCCATGGGCGGCGGTTTAACGTGGGGCGCGGCGCTGGTGCGCTGGTAGGTTCGCCCACCAATCGCCACGCCAAGCACGCAGTGTTTGCACTGCACCAAATCGCACCTTCAATGCAGATTCATGTCTCTGTTGCATCCCTTTGATATTGACGGCTTTTGTTCGTCGCGATAGGCTCTGTCCATCAACCTTTGAAAGGGGTGGGTGGATGTCCAACCGTACCATTACCCGCGCACAGCTAAGCGAAGCCGTTTATCAGGAAGTCGGCCTGTCCCGCAACGAGTCTGCGGACTTGCTGGAATCCGTCTTGTCGATGATGTCGGATGCGCTGTCTTCCGGTGAAACGGTGAAGATTTCATCGTTCGGAAGTTTCTCTGTTCGCCAGAAAGGCCAACGTATTGGCCGCAACCCCAAAACCGGCGAGGAAGTTCCTATTCTTCCGCGCAAGGTACTGGTGTTTCGGCCCTCGCAAGTCATGAAGGCCCGCATCAACGCAAAGCGTGCGCCTGACGCATCTTAAAAGCTGTGACGAACGTGACGCCGAAAAAATCTCAACAAGCGTTCCGCACCATCAGTGAGGTGGCGGGTGAACTTGACCTGCCGCAACATGTGTTGCGCTTTTGGGAAACCAAATTCAGTCAAATCTCGCCGATGAAACGCGGCGGCGGGCGGCGTTACTATCGTCCCGAAGACGTCGAACTGCTGCGCACGATCAAAGCGCTGCTGCATTTTGACGGCTATACCATCAAAGGCGTGCAGAAATTGCTCAGCGCCGGCGGGATCAAAAACTTGCCGTCCGCCAGGGCTGCGTCTGACGCCTCAGGCGCAACCGATTCTTCCCAATTTGAAAATCAAGCACAACCGCAGCCCGCTACGCATGCGTCCGCGTCCACTGTTGGCGGGGCGCAGCAGGGGCTCAACGTCGCGGAATTGGCTGTTTTGGTTGGCGAATTGGAAGAAATTCGCGATCATCTGAAAAAATCTGTTTCCTAGCGCTTGAGCCGTTGCAACGGGCGGGGCCAGCGCGTATATTCGCGCCGCTTCCACCCTTTAGGGGTTTGGACGCATATCATCTGTCGGAGCGTGGCGCAGTCTGGTAGCGCACTACACTGGGGGTGTAGGGGTCGTAGGTTCGAATCCTATCGCTCCGACCAAAATACGGGGTTGGGCCTAACGGCCTGACCCCTTATTTGTGTCTGCTGATTATGTTTGCGTATCAATCGTGAGCGGCTTCCTGTGCAAGGCGCCGGCCACTTACTGGTTAGCCCCGCACAGACAAAGAAATGGCCGGTTGTATACCAACCGACCATAGTTTGTGCTCTTGAGGGTAGTCTGAAAGGCTCATCAGAGCCCGTCTGAAGCAAATCTCTCACGTCGCCGTTGTGTTCGCTGTGATATTCGTCACACCCGACAAAAAAAGCCGACTGCAATTGCAGCCGGCTAGAGTTTGTGCTCTTGAGGGAAGGGAAGGGTTCAACATGAACCCGTCCACACACACACCATGGCGCTATCGTGCTTTCATGACTGTGATGCGTATCACAGGCTCACGCGTTTTTTGATAAAACGACGATCTGCCGCCGACGTGCGAAGTTCGTTATATTTTTATTCAGAGCTGGCGGATAAAATTGAATTCACCAAACGATCTGTTGGCCACATATGGAAGGTCTGTTCATGAGCGAAGATCACACCGATGATTATAAAAAAATGATGAACCAAAAGCGGTTTCTCAACGAAATTGAGCAAGGCATCCGGATCGCCAACCGCGAAATCATCCACAAACGCATTCCCGCCTTGGATAAAGACACCGTACTGTCCTTTGCGGTCGCCATCGCGCGTCTGCGCGCACGGTACCTGGAAGCGTCCTTTAAAGCTGCGGAAACGGACAGGGGCGAGCCCTTGGACCAGAGCGAAGTCATTGAATTGCGCACCCACCGCGAAGCCTATGAGGAAACAAAACTGGCTTTCGAAGCCCTGCGATACGCCATCGAGCAAGGTTATGTCGATGTCGAAATAACTGACGAGTAGTCCACTTCACACGATGCGAAACACGATACGAAATCGCAATTAGTCTACTGCGCTTGAAGTTAGACGATGGCGCGCCGTTCAAGTTATTGTGAATGGCTTTGCCGGTTTCAAGCACCATATCCTACTCAAGACGTCCGTATTCGGCTCAACTCCTCCTTCCCCCCACATCACCGCTGAGCCGGTGCGGACGTAAAAACACAACGATAAACTCCCCCGTAGACCATGGTCTGCGGGGCGTTTTTATGGGTGAGGGGGGGCTCGATTGATTGGCTTGAAGTGCGTTTAAGCTATCGCCGCACGGCCGGCGTCGGTCAACTTGCACACGATCCAATCGGGTTTGAGCGGGTTGGAAAACCACGGCTCGGCCCAACCTTTATCGATGCAGCTGCGCACGGTGCGCTCGCTGACCTGTTGGCCGTCACTATCGAACAGGGGAAGCTTGCCGCCGGGCTGGTTGAGGCCGCGCCGCAGCCAAGCGTGTTGAGACTCGCTCGGCGCGGCGCCTTTCAAGGACTTGGTCTTTTTGTCGGTTGCGGCTTCGCTGAGCGCTGGCATTGGCGCGGGGCTCCTGTGACGGTAGAGTGGCGTTGGGTTTATTTTACGATATTTGATGGGTGCATCACAACCACCGCAAAATGGGGATAACTATGGCGCAAAATCCAGAAGCCGTGAAAATCACCGAAGATGTGGCGCAGATGATTTACGTCACGGCCCCGAATCAAGACGAAGCGCGCGCCATCGCCAAAGCTGTCGTCGGTGAGCGCCTAGCCGCGTGCGCCAACGTTCTTGAGGGCGTGAGCTCGATATACTGGTGGGACGGGGCCTTACAAGAAGATCGCGAAAGCGTTTTAATCTTCAAAACGCGCCGTGAGTTGGTTGCCAAACTCACCGCGCGCATCAAGGCGCTGCACAGTTATGATTGCCCCTGTGTGGTCGCCTTGAAGATCGATGACGGCAACACGGATTATTTAAACTGGATTGTCAGCCAGACAACTTAGTGCTTTGTATTTCATCACTATCTTGAAATGGTGTCGGAAATTTCTCGAGCCGCGCGGGCGGCTTCGGTATCGCTTTCATCAAAGCCGCGCTGAATCGATTGCGCCAATGGTTTTAATAGATCGATATCTTTGTGGGCCGGCAAATCACCGGCATCCAGGATGCGCTGCGTCACGCTGATCAGCGATTTGCACAGCTCACCGACATGTTCGAATTTGGTGCCGACCATGCGTCGGGACACGTCTTCACCCACAAACAACAGACGTTCAAGCGATTTGACCGTGGCCTCATCGGGCGGACCGAAGGTCATGGCGGGAACAATGCGTTCGACCAACCAGGTGATTTGATGTGAATGGCGGTCAAGCTTCTCCAAATTGACCTTTTTGATGCAGTCATCGATTTGAGACTGGATTTCATTGACGTCCACGTTGCGTTCGCCCAGAGCCTTAACACGCAAGGTATTGGGAACCTCAATGGGGTCGATTTTGACGCCGCGGTCATGATCCGCGCCCGGTTTGCGGCGATCGGGGCCGATGTAGCCGCTGGTCACCACAAAAGGTTTGCGCGCTTTGATCAACGCCCTGATGCGCTGCAAAATCTGTCCCGCCGAAAGCGGCTTGGTGATCATGTCGTCGGCGCCCGACTGCACGATGGCGCGGACATCGTCGGTGGTGGGCGACCACGCGGTGACAATCACCGGCAAAAAAGGGTTGGAGCCAACATTGTGGTGGCGCAAACCAAACACAAAGGCGTTCAAATTACCGTCTTCAATGTGGAGGTCGGAAATCAGCAAATCGGGCATGCCGATGCGCATCTTCATCTCGATATCGGCCATGCCGCTACCGACGGTGACGTGACGAAAACCATTATCGATCAAGATGTTGCGAATTGCCGTTCGCACCACCCGATCAGGATCGATCAACAGGATGTCGATCTGATCAAAAGACATTTTTTCCATCTTAAGCCCATTTCGTCTTTTTTATTGGGCCCTCAAGCACACACGGCATCATCACTCTAAGGCGCTGTTTCCCCAATTCCCGATTCTTATATTAAATCAACTGGCTAAGGTGCGCCAGTCCACCAATGTGCGTAGGCCGGCTAAATCGGCAAGCGCACGCTCGCCAGGGCTTGCGCCGCGATGCCTTCGCCCCTCCCGGTGTAGCCCAGGCCTTCTGTGGTGGTGGCCTTGACCGACACCCGGTCTTCGGCGATCGCCAATATTTCCGCCACCCGCGTAACCATTTTGGCGCGATGGGGACCAATTTTCGGGGCTTCGCAGATCAGCGTGATGTCCACATTGACGATTTCACCGCCCCGATCATGAATCAATTGGGCGCTATGGCGGACGAAACGATCCGACGAAACGCCTTTCCACTGCGGATCGGACGGGGGAAAATGCTGGCCGATATCGCCAGCGCCGATGGCGCCCAGCAACGCATCGGTCAGCGCGTGTAGCGCCACATCGGCGTCGGAATGTCCAACCAAGCCGTGACTGTGGGCGATTTCGACGCCGCACAGAGTGACAAACGCGCCGTCGCCCACACCGTCATCGAGGCGGTGGACATCAAAGCCCTGAGCGGTACGGGTTTCAGTACTGGCGGCCAGCAAACGTTCAGCGCGCATCAGATCCTCTTGGGTGGTGATTTTAAAATTGTCTTCCGCCCCCGGCGTCAGCGCGACGGTGAGTCCGGCGCGCTCAAACAACTGGGCGTCATCGGTAAGCTCTTGCCCGGCGAACGCTTCATGGGCTTTCACAATGTCGTCAAAACGAAAACCCTGCGGGGTTTGAGCCCGATACAGGCCTTCACGCGACACGGTGTCTTCGATCAAACCGTGATGGCCGCGCTTGAGGGTATCGGCCACCGCGACCGAGGGCAGGGCGCCAGAGTGCTCATCCAGCGCATCGATCACGCCTTGGATCAACGCCTGACTGACGAACGGGCGGGCGGCGTCGTGGATCAACACTTTATGCGCATTGAGCTGTGACAGGCTTTTTAAGCCCAAGCGCACAGAATCTTGGCGGGTTTCACCGCCGTTGACCGGCGCAAGCAGATCAAGACCGTCCAGTGCTGCGTCATATAACGCGCGGTCATCGGGATGTATGACACAGCCCACAGCGTCGACGCGCGGGTGCTCAAGCAAGCGCATAACCGTGTGGCGCAGCACCGTGTGCTTCCCTAAACGGGCGTATTGTTTCGGCAGATCGCCGCCAAAGCGCCGTCCGCGCCCCGCAGCAACCACCAACGCAACCGTCTTGACCATATCAATGAGACCTCAAAACCCTTCAATCCAAGCCCTTAAGCTAACACCTCATCGATCGCCCGGGTATCATTTTCCCAACCATTTCACTTGCATCTTTATGCCTTTAGGGCAAACAATGCGGCCATGTCACAAACTATCGGTTACAACCTGATCGCCATCTTTTCATTGCTGCCCGCGGCTCTTGTCGTCCATCGCAAGAACGCCACAGCCGATTACGCCCATTGGACGGCCATCATCTTGGGCGTCATGGGCACCGGCGTGTGGGCCTTGGCGCAAACCTCAGGTCAATGGCAAGCGGGGTTGAGCGCTGCGTTGTGGGTCACCGTCGCGGTGACCATGGCGTTGTTCGCGATGTTGTCGTGGTCGGTGAAAGAATCTTGGCGCCTGACGCCGTTGATCGCGCCCTACATGATGGCCATCGGCGCGTTGGGCCTGATTTGGACCCACGCGGCGGGACATGCCTTACAAGCGGGCGTGATGGACGGCTGGGTGATCCTGCACATTGCCGTTTCGGTGGTTACGTACGGCCTGGTGACCATTGCCGCCGTTGCCGCGCTGGCGGCGTTTTTGCAAGAACGCGCCTTAAAATCCAAGCGTCCGACCAAGCTCACCCACAAGCTACCATCCGTATCCGATTGCGAATTCCTCACCGTGCGGTTGTTGGGCTGGGGGGAAGGGATCTTGGGCCTGGGTCTCATCACCGGCATGGCGGCGGAATATCAATCGATGGGAAGATTGCTCAGCTTCGACCACAAAACGGTGCTCAGCGTGCTGACCTTTGTGATCATTGGCGCGCTGCTGTACGCCCATCACAAAACCGGCATGCGCGGACGCAAAGCGGCGCGCATCGTGCTGTTGGCGTATCTGTTGCTGACGCTGGGATATCTCGGCGTCAAGGTGGTCACCGACGTGTTGATGGCCTGATCACAGCCTTTTTCCCCCATATTTTCTGCACGCACCCTGCACAACGGCTTGCTTTTTGGCGTGTTATGCACAATAAATGGGCGCCTAATCGGGCGGTATTCACAAAAGCGTAAGACACCCCACCCCATGAGTTACAAAATCGGTCCTGTCGACCTGAGCAGCAACGTGATGCTGGCCCCAATGGCTGGCGTCACCGACATGCCGTATCGCCGCCTAGTCAAATCGTTTGGCGTGGGCCTTGTGGTGTCGGAAATGATTGCCTCTAAGGCGATGATTTACGCCAATAAAAAGACCCTGCGCATGTCGACCGGGTGCGCCGACGAATACCCGATGTCGGTGCAGCTGGCGGGCACCAATCCCGAAGATGTATCTGAGGCCGCGAAGCTCAACGAAGACCGCGGCGCCGCGATCATCGACCTCAACATGGGCTGTCCGGCGAAAAAGGTGGTGAACCACTATTCGGGCTCGGCGCTGATGAAAGACGAGCTGCTGGCCGGGCGCATCATGGAAGCGGCGGTGAAGGCCGTCAGTCTGCCGGTGACGCTGAAAATGCGCACCGGCTGGGACGACGACAACCGCAACGCCCCCAATTTGGCGCGCATCGCTGAGGAATGCGGCATCCAGTCTTTGGTGGTTCATGGCCGCACCCGCTGTCAAATGTATCGCGGTCACGCCGATTGGGATTTCATCGCTGAGGTCAAAAACGCCGTCAAAATCCCGGTGACCGGCAACGGCGACGTCAACACACTCGACGATGCGGCGGAACTGCTCAAGCGTTCCGGCGCGGATGGGGTGATGATCGGACGCGGCACCTATGGCCGCCCATGGTTTCCGTCCCAGGTCGCGCACTTCCTCAAAACCGGGGAACGCATGGCGGAACCGACCCTTGAAGAGCTCATGAACATCATCCTGCGCCATTACGACGCGATGCAGTCGCATTACGGCAAAGAGCTGGGCATCCGCAACATGCGCAAGCACATTGCATGGTATTCCAAGGGCTTGCCGGGATCCGCTGAGTTTCGCGCTTCGATTTTCACCAGCACCGATGCGGATAGCGTGGTCGATTACGTGCGGGCCTTTTTCGAGCCTTTGATCGAACGCGGTTATTGCCCAGACAGCAAAAGCCCCGACACCACAAGCAAGGCCGCTTAAATGGGCAATTCAGCCCACAAAAAAGACCCCTTTGGCACGGCCGGCTCAAATTTTGAGGCCGGGGCGGTGCTCAATGCGCTTGGCACCGCGGTACTGGTGGTGGCTGAGGATGAGCGCCTGCTGTACGCCAATGCGGCCGCAGAACAACTGTTCGCCCGCAGCCGTTCAAGCCTGGCGCGCGCCCCCATCACCGCGCTGCTGCCCACCAACAGCCCCATTTTCGAACTGATCCAACAAGTGCGCGGCGGCATGAGCGCCATCACCGAGCACGGTCTCGCGCTGGACACCCCCAAAACCGGTCAACGCCTGGTCAATGTGCAAGCCGCGCCGATGGTCGAGGTTCCGGGCGCTGTGGTGCTGACGTTTCAAGAACGCTCCATCGCCGACCAGATTGATCATCGTCTGACCCATCGCGACGCCACCCGCACCATCGCCGCAATGTCGGCGATGATGGCGCACGAGGTCAAAAACCCATTATCGGGCATTCGCGGCGCGGCGCAATTGCTGGAAACCAACGCCAACGCAGACGACCAGGAACTCACCCGCCTGATCCAAGACGAAGTCGACCGCATCAAAGACTTGGTCGAACGCATGGAGATCTTTTCCGAAAGCGCGCCCATCAAAACCGGGCCGGTGAATATCCATCAAGTTCTCGACCGTGTGAGGCGCATCGCTGAAAACGGCTTTGGTCGCCATGTCCACTTCGTTGCCGAATACGATCCATCCTTACCGCCGGTTTCGGGCAACCGCGATCAATTGATTCAGGTGTTCTTGAACTTGATCAAGAACGCCTGTGAAGCGGTGCCCCAAGAAAACGGCGTCGTGCATATGAAAACCGCCTACCAACACGGCGTGCGCTTCGCGATGCCGGGGTCCCAAAGCCGGGTGCACTTGCCGTTGTCCATCACCATTTGCGACAATGGCCCCGGCGTCACGGCGGATATGCAGGACCATCTGTTCGATCCGTTTGTCACCACCAAGCCCAAGGGCAGTGGATTGGGGCTCGCCCTGGTGTCCAAAATCGTTGGCGACAACGGCGGCGTGATCGACTTTAAAAGCGATCCGGGCCGTACAGAATTTCGCATTCTTTTGCCCATGTCCAAACAACCGCTACCGCCCGAAGACATGAACGGCGACCCCGGCGCCAACGCGACGCCGACCACCGGCGAACCAGTGTAAGGAACATCGACGTATGACCGCAGGCTCCACCATTTTGATTGCCGACGACGATGCCTCCATCCGCACGGTGCTCGAACAGGCCCTGACCCGCGCGGGTTTCGAAGTGCGCACAACCTCCAACGCCTCGACGTTATGGAAGTGGGTTTCCGATGGTTTGGGCGATTTGGTGATCACCGATGTGGTGATGCCCGACGAAAACGGCCTCGACTTGGTCCCACGGATTCTCAAGATCAGGCCCAACCTGCGGATCATCGTCATGAGCGCGCAAACCACAATTTTAACAGCCGTGAAGGCGACTGAACGCGGCGCCTTTGAATATCTACCAAAGCCATTTGATATCAAGGAACTGGTGTCCGTTGTTCAACGCGGACTTGAAACGTCAAAACCATCAAAACAAGCCACATCCCATCCCGATGACGATGAAGAATTACCGCTCATCGGACGATCCACGGCGATGCAGGCCATCTATCGGTCCATCGCCCGGTTGATGCAAACCGACCTGTCGGTGATCATCAACGGTGAATCGGGCACCGGCAAGGAACTGGTGGCGCGTGCGCTACACGACTACGGCGCGCGGCGTAACAAGCCGTTTGTCGCCGTCAACATGGCGGCGATCCCGCGTGATTTGATTGAATCAGAACTGTTCGGCCACGAAAAGGGCTCGTTCACCGGCGCCACCAACCGCAGCGCCGGACGGTTTGAGCAAGCCCAAGGCGGCACGCTGTTTCTCGATGAAATTGGCGATATGCCGCTGGAAGCCCAGACCCGCTTGTTGCGCGTTCTGCAAGAAGGCGAATACACCACGGTTGGCGGACGAACCCCAATCAAAACCAATGTACGCATCATCGCCGCCACCCACCGCGACCTTAAGCAGTTGATCCGACAAGGTGTTTTTCGCGAAGATTTGTATTTCCGCCTCAACGTCGCGCCCTTGCGTCTGCCGCCGTTGCGCGAGCGCCCCGAGGATGTTCCGGAATTGATCCGTCATTTTCTCGCCCAGGCGGCCAGTGAAGGCTTGCCGTGGAAAACCATCGCACCGCCCGCCATGGAACGCCTCAAACGCCACATGTGGCCGGGCAACGTGCGCGAGTTGGAAAACATGGTCAAACGCCTCGCCGCGCTGTGCGCGGAAGAAGAGGTCGGCCTGGAGACCATTGAAATCGAATTGGCCGAAGCCCCAGCCAGCATGCCCGAAGGCGACGGTGGCGGATTGGCGCAATCTGTAGAGCGCCATCTCAAGTCCTATTTCGCGGCCCATGGCGACAGCTTGCCGGCTTCGGGATTGTACGATCGCATTCTGCATGAAATCGAGCGCCCCTTGTTGCAGCTCACCTTAGATGCTACCCGTGGCAACCAAGTTCGCGCGGCTGATGTTTTGGGTTTGAACCGCAATACCTTGCGCAAGAAAATTCGCGAACTCGACATTCCCGTGGTCCGAGGCGGTGCGAAGTAGCGCCATTTCCGCGTGACCGAAAGGGCGAACATGAACGAGCAGTCGGCAAAACCGTTAAGCGCATTTCAAATAAAGCTGCGCAAAAAGCTGTCCAGTCTGCTGGTCAGCCGCCGCGTTGCGTTCGTGCTTGCCGCCAGCGCGATCTTGTCGGGTATCGCCACGTTCGGGCTTTTGACCGGCACCTCGACCGGCACCGGCACCCCCGATCCGCAAAAATTGCAAGCCTTACTGGTCGCCGATTTGGTGATTTTGCTGTTGTTGGCCCTGGTCATCACCCAACGCACCGTGGGTATGTGGGTGCAACGCCGCAAGGGCATGGCCGGTTCGGCGCTGCATGTGCGTATGGTGGTTATGTTTTCACTGCTGGCGGTGACACCGGCCATTTTGGTGACGGTGTTCGCCGCGCTGTTTCTCAATTTCGGTTTCAATTCGTGGTTCTCTGAACGCGTGCGCACGGCGGTAGACGCCTCGCAAGCCGTGGCCGGCGCCTATTTTGACGAACACATCCAAAACATCCGCGCCGACGTGCTGGCGATGGCCAACGACCTCAACCGCGACCAAGCCTTGCTCACCGCCAATCCACGCCTGCTGGCGCGCGCCTTGTCGAACCATTCCGTTGAGCGCAACCTCACCGAAGCCACGGTGCTTGACGGCAGCGGCAAGATCATGGCGCGCTCGCAATATTCGATGCTGTCACTGGGTGTCGGCGACATGCCGCCCGGCGCTATTGAGCGCGCCGATCACGGTGAATTGGTGATTTTGACCGCGCCCAACGCCGATCAGGTGCGCGCCCTGGTGCGCTTGGAGCGCTACATCAGCGCCTATTTGCTGGTCGGGCGCTTTGTCGACGCCAAGGTGCTGTCGAACATGGAAAGCGTGCGCGAGGCGTCGCAAACCTATCTAAGGCTGGAAGAAAGCAGCGGCAAAATCCAAATCACCTTCGTCGCCATTTTCGCCATGGTGTCGTTATTGCTGCTGCTGGCTGCGGTATGGATCGGCATGACGCTGGCCAACCAGATGGCGCGGCCCATTTCGCGCCTGATCGAGGCGGCGGAAGGGGTTTCTTCCGGCGATCTCAGCCAACGCGTTCACGTTGACGACACCATCGGCGAGTTCGGCACCTTGTCCACGGCCTTCAACGACATGACCGAGCGTCTTGAACAGCAACAAGACGGCTTGATGCAGATGAACCGCAAGCTCGATGAACGCCGACGCTTCACCGAAACCGTTTTGGCGGGCGTTTCCGCCGGTGTTGTGGGCTTGGACGGGGACGGGCGCATCAACTTGCCCAACCGCACCGCAAGCTTATTGCTGGGCACCGATTTGCAAGACGTCTGCGGGCGCTATCTGGCCGAGATCGTGCCGGAAATGTCCGAAGTTCTCGGCGAAGCCATGGACCGCCCCGACCGGGTGGCGAAATCCGAAGTCTCCGTGACTCGCGACAACCTCACCCGCACGCTGATGGTCACCATCGCCGCCGAGCAGTTGGAAGGCGACGTGTTCGGTTACGTTTTGACCTTCGACGATATCACCGAGCTGCAATCGGCCCAGCGCAAAGCGGCCTGGTCGGGCGTGGCGCGGCGCATCGCGCACGAAATCAAAAACCCGCTGACGCCGATCCAGTTGGCGGCGGAACGGCTCAAACGCAAGTATCTCAAGCAAATTAAAGACGACCCGGAAACCTTCGTGACGTGCACCGAAACCATCATTCGCCAAGTCGAAGATCTTGGCCGCATGGTGGATGAGTTTTCGTCCTTTTCACGCATGCCCCAGGCGGTGCTGAAACCGGAAAACCTCTCCGAAATCTGTCGCCAATCGCTGTTTTTGGAAAAAAACCGCTCGACCGGCATCGTGCTTGAAGACCTGCTGCCTGAAACGGACATCAAAACCCTGTGCGATTCCCAACAAGTGGCGCGGGTTCTGACCAATATTTTGAAAAATGCCGCCGAATCGGTCTCCGAGCGCTTAGACCAAGAAGGCCAGGACGCAACGCCGGGATGGATCAGATTCACCTTATCGCAGCAAGAGACCTCCCGCGGTCCGCGCGCGACCATTGAGGTGGATGACAACGGAACCGGCCTGCCGCAAACGGATTTGGCCCAATTAACCGAACCTTATGTCACCACCCGAACCAAAGGCACAGGACTGGGGCTGGCGATTGTTAAGAAAATCATGGAAGATCATGGCGGTGATCTGATACTTGAAAATAGACGCGAAGGGGGCGCACGTGCGACCTTGATTTTCCCGCCTCAAGATGATGCATCACCTCAACCGGCCACCACCACCCTGGCCCAAGCGAGCGAGTAAAAAGTTTCATGGGGCAAGACATCCTCATCGTTGACGACGAAGCGGACATCCGCGCGCTGGTTGCCGGTATTTTGGAAGACGAAGGTTTCCAACCGCGCGAAGCCGGCAGCGATACCCAAGCGCTTGAAATGATTGAAATGCGCCGTCCCAACCTGGTGTTGCTCGATATCTGGCTGCAAGGCAGTCAGATGGACGGCTTGCAAATCCTCACCGCCGTAAAAAAACGCCACCCCAGCCTGCCGGTGGTGATGATGAGCGGCCACGGCACCATCGAAACGGCGGTCAAGGCGCTCAAAGACGGCGCTTACGACTTCATCCAAAAGCCCTTCAAGGCCGACCGCTTGGTGTTGGTGGTCGAACGCGCCATCGAAGCCGCGCGCCTGAAACGCGAAAACGAAGAATTGCGCCTGCGCACCGATTCCGATGACAACCTGGTAGGCACCTCGTCGGTGATTTCCCACGTGCGCCAAGCCGTTGAGCGCGTCGCCCCGGCCAATTCTCGCGTATTGATCACCGGGCCCAGCGGCTGCGGCAAAGAGGTCGTCGCACGCATGCTGCATGACCGCTCAGCGCGCACATCGGGGCCGTTTGTGGTGGTCAATTGCGCCACCATGGAACCCGATCGCCTGGAAATTGAGCTTTTCGGCACCGAAACACCCGCCGAAGACGGCGAGGGCGGGCGTAAAGTGGGCTATTTCGAAGCCGCGCACACCGGCACGTTGTTTCTCGACGAAGTCACCGATATGCCGATTGAAACCCAAGGCAAAATCGTCCGCGTGCTGCAAGAGCAGATCTTTGAGCGAGTCGGTGGAACCACCAAGGTCGAAGTTGACGTTCGTGTGGTCGCCAGCGCAACCCGCGACATTCAAGCCGAAATCGCCGCCGGACATTTTCGGGAGGATTTATTCTACCGCTTGTCCGTGGTGCCCATAGACGTGCCGCCGCTTAAGGCGCGCTGTGAAGACATTCCGATGTTGGCGTCGCATTTCATCAGCCAAGCGTCGCGCCGTTCGGGGCAACCGGGCCGACGCCTTTCCGAAGACGCCGTTGCGGCTTTGCAGGCTTACGATTGGCCCGGCAACGTCAGAGAGCTGAAAAACATCATTGAACGACTGCTGATCATGGCCCCGGGCGGCAGCAACGATCCAATCCGCGCCGAAAACCTGCCCGGTGAGCTGGTCAACGGAAACATTGCCGCAAATAGCGTCAACGGCGGTTCTGAAGTGATGGGATTGCCGTTAAAGCAAGCCCGGGAAGCTTTTGAGCGCGATTATCTGCTGGCGCAGGTTGCGCGGTTTGGCGGAAACATTTCCCGCACGGCTGAATTCGTCGGCATGGAACGTTCGGCCTTGCATCGAAAACTGAAGTCGCTGGGTCTCACCGGCGACGATATAACGAAAAAGGGCGGATAACCGCTCTTGTTTCTAAACATGAGGGGAAGGTAACTTCCATGAAAGTGATCGTGTGCGGCGCCGGACAAGTGGGTTTCCACATTGCCCAGCATTTGTCCCGTGAAAACAATGATGTAACGGTGATCGATCAATCGCCTGAGCTGGTTCGCCGAATTTCGGACACCTTGGATGTGCAAGGCGTGATCGGTCATGCGTCGCGCCCCGACGTGTTGGAGCGTGCGGGTACCGCCGACGCCGACATGATCATCGCCGTAACCGCGGCCGATGAATCCAACATGGTCGCGTGCCAGGTGGCGCATTCGTTGTTCGGCGTTCCGACCAAAATCGCACGGATCCGCGCCCAGGCCTATTTGCAGCCGATGTGGGCAAACCTGTTTTCGCGCGAACATATGCCCATCGACGTGATCATTTCGCCTGAAATCGAGGTCGCGCGCGCCATTCAGCGGCGTTTGACGGTGCCGGGCGCGTTCGAAATGATTCCCCTGGTCGGTGGCAAGGTGAAGCTGCTGGGGGTGCGCTGCGGCAAGGCCTGTCCTTTGGTCAACACACCGCTGCGCCAGATCAATCAGCTGTTCCCCGACCTGTCGATCACCGTCATCGGCATCGTGCGCGACGGCGTTTTCATGGTGCCCGACGCCGACAGCCAGATGCTGCCGGGCGATAGCGTCTATTTTGTCGCCGACGCCGAAAAGCAAGACCGCGCCATGGCCGCGTTCGGCCATGACGAGCAAGAAGCCCGCCGCTTGGTCATTTTCGGCGGCGGCAACATCGGCCTGTTCTTGGCCGAAGAATTGGAACTGTCGGAAAGCAAGCTCAACGTCAAACTGATTGAGTGGGATGGCGAACGCGCCAGCTTGTGCGCCAGTCGACTGAAAAAAACCATGGTCATTCAAGGCGATGTGCTCGACACCCAGATTATGGACGAAGCCAACGTAGCGATGACCGAAACCATCATTGCGGTCACCAACGACGACGAAAACAACATCTTGTCGTCGCTTTTGGCCAAACGCGAAGGCGCTCAGCGCGCCATCACATTGATCAACAAAGGCGAATACGAAAGTTTGATTGGCTCGTTGGGCATCGACGTTGTGGTCGATCCGCGCAACATCACCGTATCGACGATCATTCAGCACGTGCGTCGTGGGCGTATCCATTCGGTCCACACCCTGGGCGAAGGGTTCGGCGAATTGATCGAAGCGGAAGCCCTGGAAACCTCGCCTATGGTCGGAAAACCGTTGAAAGAAGCCGATTTGCCCGAAGGCATGGTGATCGGCGCGGTGGTCCGTGGCGACGAGGTGATCAGCCCGCGCGGCAACACCATCATTCTCGCCAAAGATCGCGTGGTGGTGTTCGCCACCAGCGACATCATCACCCAGGTGGAAAAGATGTTCTCCGTCCAGCTTGAGTATTTTTAGAATGTCGATCTCTTACGTCAACGGTCGCTACGTCCCACATCGCGAGGCCAGCGTGCACATCGAAGATCGCGGCTTTCAATTCGCTGACGCGGTGTACGAAGTGTTCGCCCTACAAGGCGGGCGTTTGATCGATGAAGAGGGCCACCTCAATCGTTTGGAGCGCTCATTGGGCGAGCTCGCCATCGCGCAACCGATGAGCCGCGCGGCGTTGAAACTGGTCATGCGCCAGCTTTTGCGCGTCAATCGCATCGCCTACGGCAGTCTCTATCTGCAAATCAGCCGCGGCGTTGCGCCGCGCGATTTTGCCGCCCCTCAGGGCCTGACGCCGACCTTGGTGATGACGGTGATGCGTCAAAAGCCGTTCGACGCCCAAGCCGCGCTGAAAGGCGCCCGCGTCATCACGGCCCCCGATATCCGCTGGAAGCGCTGCGACATCAAAACCGTACAGTTACTTGCCGGCGTGATGTGCAAAACGGCGGCTCATGACCAAGGCGCGGCGGAAGCTTGGCTTTTGGATGCGGACGGCTTTGTCACCGAAGGCTCATCGTCCAATGCCTGGATCGTCACGGCGGATGGTGAACTGGTCACACGCCACACAGACCACGCCATTTTGGGCGGCATAACCCGCAAAACGGTCATGAAACTGGCCGAACATAATGGTCTCAAATACGTCGAGCGCATATTCAGCCTGGATGAAGCCAAATCCGCGCGTGAAGCGTTCACCACCTCGTCAACGGTGATGGTGCGCCCGGTGACCCACATCGACGATGCGCAAATTGGCGACGGAACATGTGGTCCGTTCTGCCGCAAAGTGATCGAGCTTTATGGCGCCTACATGAAACAGGACACGTCCACATGACCGCTTCTCCCGATACGCGCCTTCCCAACACGCGCCCTCAGGCGATCATATTCGATTGGGACAACACCCTGGTCGACAGCTGGCTGATCATCCGCGACGCCCTCAACGCGACCTTCGCCGAATACGACGTTCCGCCCTGGAGTCTGGACGACACCAAGGCGCGGGTGGCGAAGTCGTTGCGCGACAGCTTTCCCGAATTGTTCGGCGACGCCTGGGAAGAGGCCGGCAAATCCTTTTACGGCCACTTCGCAGCCATCCACCTGGACCGCCTGAGCCCCTTGGATGGGGCGGCGGAGATGCTCGAAGAACTATCGCAACTCGGCATCTATCTCGGCGTGGTCAGCAACAAGACCGGCAACCTGCTGCGCGCCGAAGCGCAACAGTTGGGCTGGGACAAATATTTCGGTCGTATCGTCGGCGCCACGGACGCCGTGCGCGACAAGCCAGCCACCGACCCGGTGGTGATGGCCTTGCGCGGCACCGGCATCAAACTGGGCCCCGATGTGTGGTTCGCCGGCGACGCGCGCATCGACATGGAATGCGCCCTCAATGCGGGCTGCACACCGGTTTTGCTACGTGCCGAACCGCCCTCGAATGGCGAGTTCTCAGGGGCCGATCCGGCGCTCTATTTGGACGCGCCTCTAGGGCTTTCCAAGTTCGCCAAGAACCTGTAATATCTGCCATTCCATCTGGGGGGGCCTTTTCGCGGGGGACGCAAAAGGGGGGCATTAAGCCTTTCATGCAATCTCCGTACTTCTGGCCTACATGGGAAAAATAATGGCGCGGATTCCAATTCCGGAGGGTCCGCGCTGATAATCTTAATAAGGAAGCAACCATGGCTTCGGAAAAATCACAGAACGTCCAAGACGTCTTTCTCAACCACATCCGCAAACAGAAGACACCCGTCACCGTATTCTTGGTGAACGGCGTTAAACTTCAGGGCATTGTGACGTGGTTCGATAATTTCTCGGTGCTTTTGCGCCGTGACGGTCATACTCAGCTTGTTTACAAGCACGCCATTTCCACCATCATGCCTTCACAGCCGATTCAGCTGTTTGAGCCTGAGACGGCTGGCGACACGACAGAATGATGCGCATTGTCTAGTCACTCCGTAGGGGGAGAGGGCAACGACGCGCATGACGACGACGCCTTGGGGGAGGACGGCGGCGCTTCTGTGCGTGAAGATTCTGGTCCCAATGAGCACGACCTCGATGAACGTGTCTCCGATGAGCATGGACACGAAGAATACGACGATGGCGACTTTGCCAAAGGCGAACGCTGCCTGGTCATTCATCCCTATCTAAAATCCGCCGCCCGCAAGAGTGACAGCGCGACGTCGCGCGCGCCCGAAGCCCGTTTGGCGGAAATCGTCGGTCTCGCCGAAGCCATCGACCTGAACATCGTGGCTACCGAAATCGTCGCACTCAGCGGCCTCAAGCCGGGCTCATATTTCGGCAAAGGCACGGTGGAACGCCTGGACGCCATCGTCAAAGGCCGCGACGTCGGCGTGGTGATCATCGACACCCAGCTCAGCCCCGTGCAGCAGCGCAACCTGGAACGCGCTTGGGACTGCAAGGTCCTGGATCGGACCGGCATCATTTTGGAAATTTTCGGCGAACGCGCACGCACCAAAGAAGGCCGTTTGCAGGTCGATTTGGCGCACATGACCTATCAACGCTCACGCTTGGTGCGGTCTTGGACTCACTTAGAACGTCAACGCGGCGGCGCGGGTTTCATGGGCGGTCCCGGCGAAACCCAGATCGAAGTCGATCGACGCCTCATTGATCAGCGCATCGCCAAGCTCAAGCGTTTACTGAAAGAGGTCAAACGGACCCGCGAGCTACACCGTAAGGCGCGGCGCAAGGTGCCGTACCCCATCGTCGCGCTGGTGGGCTACACCAACGCCGGAAAATCGACCTTATTCAACCGCTTGACCCAGTCCGATGTGTTCGTCAAAGATCAGCTGTTTGCGACCTTGGATCCGACCATGCGCAATCTCGAACTGCCGTCGGGCAAAAACATTATCCTGTCCGACACGGTTGGGTTTATTTCCGATTTGCCGCACGAACTGGTCGAAGCCTTCCACGCCACCTTGGAAGAGGTGCTGGAAGCCGAGGTTATCGTCCATGTTCGCGACATGTCGCACCCCGACAGCGAAGCGCAAAAAGCCGACGTCGCCGAGGTCATGAAGGGCCTTGGGCTCGACGAAGAGCGCATCAACGACGCGATGATCGAAGTGCGCAACAAATCCGACCTTCTCGATGCGGATGAGCATGAGGTTCAAGCCAACATCGTGCGCCGGGCGGACTCCCCGGTGGTGCTGATGTCGGCGGCGACCGGCGAGGGCGTCGATGAATTTCTAGAAGCGGTCGAAGCGCAATTGTCGCGCGCGCAAGAAACCCTCACCGTGACGCTCAAAGCCCACGACGGCAAATTGCAATCGTGGCTCTACACACACGGTGACGTGATCGATCGTATCGACGATGAACATGGCGTTCACATGACCGTGCGCATAGAACCCGCAAACGCGCGCCGGTTCGAGCAGCTCAAAACCCAAAGCTAAATCAACACGAAATACGGTCAGTAGCTGTGGCGGTTGTCTTTACAACCGCGCTGCTTTCGCGCGTCTGCACCGCAACCTCACATATTGCGCCGTTTATCCATTGACAAACCATTATCTACTAGTAGATAATGTCAGGTAATGTTTTCCATCAACCCAGAAGGGGCGAAAGGATAGATCGATGGCCACAGCCGACGCGCAGCGCAAATGGCGCGACAAGCACCGCTTTGTGAAATCGCAGCTGAATGTCATGGCGCGCAAGATCACCCATGACGGTTTGAAAGAGATATCGGAAACCTTTGGTCTCCACGGTAAAGCCGAGGCCGTTGCGTTTTGCGCGTTCGTGGTGCGCGCGATGAAGCAAAAAGGCGAAAGTGACGCCGCGACATATCTGTATCTCGACGCTTTGAAGGCCGGCTTCAAACGCGACCGGGATGTTTTTTCGCCATAAAAACCCACCAACGGCAATTGTGTGCTTGTGTGGAGGCCGCCAATGACGAAAAATGACCCTATGGATGCTTTGGTGCACAACGTAGAAGATTTGCTTCGCCATGTTGCGGAGCAGGAAATCCTGTCGCGTTTCGGCCAATTGCAAAGCGAAGACATTCAAACCAAAGCTCACGCGCGCGACGTGGTGACGACCGCCGATCTGGAGGCTGAAAACCGCCTCCATGAAGGTTTAAGCAAGCTGTTGCCCGACAGTCTCGTCATCGGCGAAGAAGACTGCTTTCGCAATCCCGATATTTTGGATCGTTTGGACGGAGACCTGCCGGTGTGGGTGGTCGATCCGCTCGATGGCACCAACAACTTCGCCCAGGGCAAACCGTGTTTCGCCATGATCTGCGCCTTGGTGGAGGGTGGCGAGACCCAGATGGGCTGGATTTATGATCCCATAGCAGGCGTCTGCGCCACCACCCGGCGTGGCGAAGGGGTCTATCTGGCCGGGCAAAAGATCGCCATCAAACCGCCAGAAACCTTGGATCGTATGACCGGATCTCTTGGCGATGGCGTGCGCAAACGCATCCAAGCGCGCAAAGACGCAGGAGAAAGCGGGTTGCCGCAACATCTGATCCGCTATCACTGTTGCGGGCGCGAGTATCTTGATCTTTTGTTGGGCAAAATCCACTTTGCGCTTTATGGCGGCAAGCTGATGCCGTGGGACCACGCGGCGGGCGCGTTGATGATCGAAGAAGCCGGCGGTTTTGGCCGCATCCACGAAGACAATAGCGCATACGACCCATCGCGCATCGGCGCCGGAAAGCACCTATTGCTGGCCCCTAACGAGCATACCTTTGATCGCTTGCAAGAGGTCCTGTTAAAGGGCTAAGACTCTCCGTAAACCTCATAGCTATTCGCATTTAAGGAGCTCCCCGCATGAAAACCGCGTTTCTCGGCCTTGGCGTCATGGGTTATCACATGGCTGGTTACCTGCAAAAAGCCGGTCATGACACGACTGTCTATAACCGCACCGCAGCCAAAAGCGAAAAATGGGTGGCTGAATTCGGCGGCTCAAAAGCCGACACCCCCACAGACGCAGCCGAAGGCGCAGACATCGTGTTCGCCTGCGTGGGCAACGACAACGATCTGCGTGCGGTGGTTATGGGTGAAAATGGCGCACTGGGCGGGATGAAGTCCGGCGCGATCTTCGTCGACAACACCACCGCATCCGCCGAAGTGGCGCGTGAACTGTACGCGGCCGCCAAAGAACGCGGCGTCAGCTTTATCGACGCACCGGTGTCCGGCGGCGAAGCCGGGGCGCAAAACGGCGCACTGACGGTGATGTGCGGCGGTGACGCGGACGCCTTCGCCACCGCCCAGCCGGTGATCGACACCTTTGCGCGCGCCGTGACCTTGATGGGGCCGAGCGGCAGCGGTCAGCTGACCAAAATGGTCAACCAGGTGTGCATCGCGGGCGCATTGCAAGGCTTGGCAGAAGCGCTAAACTTTTCCCAGCGCGCCGGGTTGGACAGCAAGCTGGTGCTCGACGTGATCTCCAAAGGCGCGGCGCAATCGTGGCAGATGGAAAATCGCGGCGTCACCATGGTCGACGATCAGTTCGAATTCGGCTTCGCGGTGGATTGGATGCGCAAGGATTTGGCGATCGTGCTGGGCGAAGCCGAAAATAACGGCGCGCAAATGCCCGTCACCGCACTGGTCGATCAGTTCTACAAGGACGTTCAAGCCATGGGCGGCAACCGCTGGGACACGTCCAGCTTGATCCGTCGCCTGCACAGGGATTAAGCCACGCCACACGGTTTACGAAACGGCGCGCGCCTCACGGTGCGCGCCGTTTTGCGTTGATTATTGGATGATGAATACGGCGCGCGGGCGCGGGCTCATGATCGACGCGATGTCCCACGCCAACCACGTAAAGCGCGGGTCGCGCGGATCTTTCTTTTCGGTGGTGGCGTTGTGGCTTTTGATCGGCAAGTCGGTTTTGACGCGGATCTGGCCTTGCATGTTCAGGCCCATGTCCTGAATGCGCTGGCGATTTTCTTTGGTGATGGATTTGCCTTCCAGCACGATATAACCTGAATTTTCGACGTATTTAAGCTGCAAAATCAATTCATTGCGACGAATGAAGGTCACCGTCTTGGCCTTCAGCATATCGCCGGAGCGTTCCCATTTCACCCTGAAGTGACCTTCGCGGTAATACTGGTATTCCTTGGTGCTGGCGTCGCGAGCGAAGTCGCGTTCGATCACCGCCATTTTTTTCTTTTCTTCGTCCGGTGAAATTTTGCCGTCTTTGAGCCCTTGATACAGGCCGACGTCGGCCATGTAGCCGTCGAATTTCAATGTATAAAAACCGGCTTTATCAAGTTCGATTTCCGCATCGAAGCGCGCCGGAAGGTAACACGACCCCAATATGACGGCGGCGACGCTTAAAGAAATGGCTTTGGCCGCAAAGGCTTTGAAATTCATTTTAATCATAGTCCTATGATGGCGAGACGGCGCTGATGCGCAAGCCTAATCTTGTTTGAGCTTGGCTTGATCCCACAGCCGGTCCAACTCTTCAAGCACGGTGTCTTCGACGTTACGGTCCTGAGCCCACAATGTGCGCTCAATGTGGCCGAAACGTGTCTCGAACCGTCCGTTGGCGTGACGCAACGCGGATTCTGGGTCGATATCGAGCTTGCGCGCCAAATTCACGCAGGTGAACAGCAAGTCGCCGACCTCGTGCTCCATGGCTTTTTGATCGCCGTTTTCGATCTCAACTTCCAATTCTGCCGCTTCTTCGCGGAATTTATCGAACACCGGTTTGGCGTCCGGCCAGTCGAACCCCACCCGGGCGGCGCGTTTTTGCAATTTGGCGGCGCGCATCAGAGCGGGCAGGCCGGGGCTGACGTCCGCCAATGCGCCGTGCGGCTTGCCGTCAGATTTGGCTTTACGTTCTTCGGATTTGAGTGCTTCCCAGTTGACCGTCTGCGCCTCGGCGTCGTCGATGCCGCTTTGGTCGCCGAACACATGGGGGTGGCGGCGGATCATCTTGTCGGTGATGGCGGCGGCGATGTCGTGAAAGTCGAAGTCGCCTTGTTCCTTGGCCATTTGGGCGTAGAACACCACCTGAAACAGCAAATCGCCCAGCTCATCCTTCAAATGCGCCATGTCGCCATGATCGATCGCGTCGGCGACCTCATAGGCTTCTTCAATGGTGTGCGGCGCAATGGACGCGAAGGTCTGTTCGATATCCCAAGGGCAGCCGCCGTCTTTTGAGCGCAAACGCGCCATCAACTGCAACAGGCCATCAAGATCGGAAGCGGGAAGGGGTGTTTTGCTCATAAGCCGGATTATCCGGGCCAAGACGAGCAAGCACAAGCCATTTCAGGCAACACCGTGCGGTGATGCGCATCTAGGGCTTTGAACAAGCAGTCTTAAATGAGATAATCATTGGAGGCCTAAAATAAACCTTCCCTTGCAAAAGGTCGCGCCATGTCTAAACGCCTTTCCGCCCCGAACCAACAAGTGCCTCCAACGCCACCATGGCACGCCCAAGACAGCGCCGCCGTGTTCAGCGCCCTCGACAGCTCCGCCAAAGGGTTAAGCACCACTGCCGTGGCGGAACGCTTGGACCGCTATGGCCCCAACAAACTGTCCGAAGTGAAACCCAAGGGACCGCTGGTGCGGTTTTTGGCGCAGTTTCACAACATGCTGATTTACGTGTTGCTGGCCGCTGCGGGAACCACGGCGATGCTGGAGCATTGGATCGACACCTCGGTGATCGTCGGGGTGGTGCTGATCAACGCCCTCATCGGCTTCATTCAAGAAGGTAAGGCGGAGGACGCCTTGCGCGCCATTCGCCAGATGCTGTCTCCCCATGCCATGGCGCTGCGTGACGGGCATCGCATCACGGTCGACGCCGCCAATCTGGTGCCCGGCGACGTGGTGCTTTTGCAGTCGGGCGACCGGGTGCCCGCCGACGTGCGGCTGTTTCGCGTCAAAGGTCTGCAAATCCAAGAGGCGGTACTGACCGGAGAGTCCGTTCCCGTGGGTAAAGACACGGCCACGCTGGCTGACCAAACGGTGCTCGCCGATCGTCTGTGCATGGCCCATTCCGGCACCTTGGTCACGTCCGGCCAAGGGGAGGGGGTGGTGATCGCCACCGGGGCCGCCAGCGAGATCGGGCGCATCAGCACCTTGGTTGCCGGGGTCGAGCAACTGACCACACCCTTGCTCAGCAAAATGTCGGTGTTCGGCCGATGGCTGACCGGCGCGATTTTGTTGATCGCTGCGGCGACCTTTGCCTTTGGCGTACTGGTGCAAGGTTACACCCCAACGCAGATGTTCTTGGCCGCCGTCGGTCTGGCGGTGGCGGCGATCCCCGAAGGCTTGCCCGCGATCATGACCATCACCCTGGCCATCGGGGTGCAGCGCATGGCGACGCGCAACGCCATCGTGCGCCGACTGCCCGCGGTCGAGACCTTGGGTGAGGTCAATGTGATTTGTTCCGACAAAACCGGCACCTTGACGCGCAACGAGATGACGGTGCGCACCATTGTTACGTCTGAGCGCACGTTCGAGCTGTCGGGCACCGGTTACGATCCTCACGGCGGCTTTCAGATCGACGGCAAGGATGTGTTTGTCAGCGAACTCGCCGTGTTGCAAGAGGCCGTGCGCGCCGCGGTGCTGTGCAACGACGCTGAACTGGAACAACGCGAAGGCGAATGGCGCGTGCATGGCGATCCCATGGAAGGCGCGCTGCTCATTGCCGGGATCAAGGCCGGGCTCGACCCACAAACCGTGGTCCAGCAATGCCCACGCACCGATCTGATCCCGTTTGAATCCGAGCATAAGTTCATGGCGACCTTGCACCACAGCCACACGGGCGAGGCCTTTATCTTTCAAAAGGGCGCGCCGGAACGGGTTTTGTCGATGTGCTCGCACGTGCGCACCGACGCCGGCGTCGCGCCGTTGGATGTCGAGCACTGGCACACCCTCACCGAAACCATGGCGGCGCGCGGGCAACGCGTTCTGGCCGTTGCCAACAAACCCGGCCAAAGCCATGAAATGGAGCTGGATTTCCAAGACGTCGAAGAAGGCCTGGTGCTGCTGGGCTTGTTCGGTTTTATCGATCCACCACGCGATGAAGCCATCGCCGCCGTGCAGACCTGCCAGAGCGCCGGAATCAATATCAAAATGATCACCGGCGATCACCGCGCCACCGCAACCGCCATTTCCCGCCAATTGGGGCTTTTGAACCCCGATGTCGCGTTAACCGGGTTGGATTTGGAAAATCTCAGTGATGACGAACTGCGCGAACGGCTTAAAGACGTCAATGTCTTCGCCCGCGTCAGCCCCGAAGACAAGCTACGTCTGGTGAGCCTTTTGCAAGAACGCGGCCTCACCGTCGCGATGACCGGCGATGGGGTCAACGACGCCCCCGCGCTGAAACGCGCCGATGTGGGCATCGCGATGGGCAACAAAGGCACCGAAGCGGCCAAGGAAGCCGCTGAGATGGTGTTGGCGGACGATAATTTCGCTTCGATCGCCCACGCGGTGGAAGAGGGGCGCACGGTCTACGACAACATCCGCAAGTCGATCTTGTTCATCTTGCCCACCAATGGTGGCGAGGCGCTGACCATCATCGCCGCGGTGCTGCTGGGCTTTCAGGAGCTGCCGCTGACCGCATTGCAAATTTTGTGGGTCAACATGATCACCGCGGTGACGCTGGCGCTATCGTTGGCGTTCGAGCCGCCGGAGCGCGACGTCATGAAGCGCCCGCCCAGGCGCCGCGACGAGGCGGTTTTGTCGCCGATGTTTCTGTGGCGCATCGCGTTCGTCTCGGTGGTGTTGCTGATCGGCACGTTCGGCTTGTACATCTGGGAGACGGAGCATGGCGCCAGCATCGAACGCGCACGAACAATCGCCGTCAACACTCTGATTTACTTCGAAATATTCTACCTATTTAATTCGCGCTACATCACCGCACCGGTGCTCAATGTGCGCGGTTTGTTCGGCAACAAATACGTCTTGATCGCGGTGGCCTTACTGGTGGTGTTCCAACTCGGTTTCACTTATTTAAGCCCGTTCCAGACCCTGTTCGGCACCACCGCCATCGACCTCATGGACTGGCTGCGCATCGTCGCGGTGGCGTCAACCGTGCTGTTTTTGGTGGAGATCGAAAAGGCGCTGTTTCGCAAGAAAAACGGCTCAACCTAGCATCCGGCGCCACTCATCGGCGCACGCGACGTAACGTTGGTGTTCGGCTTTTTGGTCTGGATTATCTGCGGTGAGGGCGGCGAACGCCTCCATCACCGCCAATTGTTGCGCGGCGAGGGCGTAGATGTCGACATTGCTTAAGCGCGGCACCAGGGTCGAAAAGTTGACGATCACGTGACCGCCTTGCGGACGCGACGCCATTTTTTCCAGGTCCATGCGCAAGCTGGGCACACTGTCGAGCATCAGTTCGGCGAACGGGCGGAGGATTTCCGCATCCTCGAGCAACATTGTGCGCTCAGCCTCAAACTCAGTGCGCTCGACGATCTTTTTGTCGCGATACAGCACAGGGGCGGCGTCGGATATGTCGCATTCCCAGCCGGAAGCGGGGATCAACAGATCGGTCTGATCGCTTTCGGCGCGACTGCCCGAAAGCGGCATGGTGCGACACCGCTGCGGCTTGGTTTCATGAACGCCGCACAGCCCATCTGCCCCCAACGCCGGACAGGGTGTGTGTGAGGGCACGTACGACATCGCCGTCAAACGCACCGCGGCCTGTTTGCGCTTTTTCAGCTTAAGGGTAAAGCCCAACTTCGCGGTCAGATCAAACGACTTACCGCCGGGCCGCACCGGGGTCCACAGCAAAAACAGCGGAAAACGGTCCGCATGGCGCAGCGCATCCGCTATGGACAGGGGCAGCCAGCCCTGGCAACACTTACCGCACGCGGTGCACTCAAAATGACGTTCCATGGTTGGTTCCTTGGCGGTAAACTGGCGCCATCAATCGACAAAAAGGAAACCCGGATTTCATGCCCAGCCTGTTCGCACTCAAAGACTTTGCGACACATGCGCGGTTACGCTGGGCGGCGTTGGGGCTTTTGGCGTCCGTCGTCGTCTTTGTCGTCTTCATCCATTGCCTAATGATCGAAAACACGCGTTGTGCGGCCATCAGCGGGCTGATCGGCGTGGCGAGCCTGTGCGCCACCACTTGGCACGGCTTGATCTATATCGCACAGCGCCGAGGCGGATATTGAGCCCTCAGCTTAGGTGGCGCCACAGCACTTTTTGAATTTTTTGCCCGAACCGCAGGGGCAGGGATCGTTGCGACCGACCTTATCGACGCGTCGGGGCTCGATCTGCGGATTGATTTTACCGTCCACATACATCCATTCACCATTTTCACGGTGAAAATCGGAACGTTCGCGGTGCGCATGCAACTTGCCGTCTTCTTCAAAGCGCGCCGTAAAGGTCACGGTACCGGTTTCGTCATCCACGCCGCCACCGGTGGTTTCGGTGATTTCCAAGCCAACCCAGGTGGTGTGTTTGGACTGCGCTTGGGCGGCGGACTTGTTGTAGCTGTCTTGCGCTTCTTTGGCATGGGTGTTGGCGACATGGTCGAAATTGCCTTCGACGTGGGCGGTGTAACGCGAACGCATCAAAGCCTCAGCCGTCTCGGCTTTTTTCGCGCCGCTCAAAATCGGACCGCAGCAGTCGTCATATTTTTTGCCGGAATTACAGGGACAGGCGTTCGCGGTCATATTGGAAACTCTCATTCAATGAATTGGGCTACAGATACAGTCAGTGCATTCTATACCGTTAAACACCGCGGCAGGGCAATGGCCACACGAATGCCGTTCGCGACACGCCTCAACGCCCCAAGCATTTTCGCATAATGTATAAGCTGAGTTCGGTTCTTGAGACGCTGTAAGGTGCAGAATTCCAAGGCTTTTATTCATCAGCCGTTTCCTCCACCGATTTCATAATTCGATGCGCTTCGCTCTTTGAGACGCCAAGCTCTTTTCCGATTTCAGATGCAGAACGGCCAGCCATCATCAACACTTGCGTTTTGGCCTGGCGCTCTTCTTTCTGCTCGGCCTTAAACTTGCGTGTGTAGAGGGAAATCAAGCGCTCAATATCTTTGTGCGGCTGTCCATATACGCGGCCAAGCTCGGCAAGAGCTTTGTGACGATCCAGGCCTGTATTGCGGAGTTCTTTTAGTTCTGCAGCGTACTTTTCACCTTTTTCAAGGTTTTCCCGTTTCCGAGCCTCATACACGTTGTCGTTAGCAGCTTGGCGCTCTTCAACCACGTCTTGTTCGCGACGTTGCGTCTGGATCACCTGTTTGAACTCTCCGAGAGCGACAAAGAAGCAATCCAGGTGTTCAGCAGCCTCCCAGGAAAGATGTGCATCGACATGAACACCATGACAGGTCGGCTCTACCTTAATTGAGACGCCGTCTTGTCCGCGTTTATGTGATGAGGTATTGTCGTTGGACACAAACGACTTCATCAGTCCCTCCCTTTGGTATGATTGGTGGAAGCTGCGCCAACAGCTTCAGGGTTGTTTGATGTTTGTTCAGGACGGCTCGGATCATCACGGTCCGGGCCGTTTTGTTTTTCTTCTTCTGATTTTCGCAATTGGGAGATTTGAGCTTCCATTTTCGCTTGCAAATCATTGTACTCAGGGCTGCTACGAAATTCTTCCTCAAGACGATTTTGCTCAATTCGAGCAAGTCTTTGGTCAATATGCTGAAATTCATAAAGATGTTGCTCAAGAACTGCGTTTAACTCTTCAACATCTTTAACCGCGAGCTTCCAATTTAAGAAATCGGTATCAGTAGCGAAGTGGTTTCTAAAACTAAAATTGTCATGTTCTTTGACCTGATAGTCGTAAATGCGTTGAAAAATCCAACGCGGATCAATCTCTAAAACACGCGCAATAGTGACCATCTTAGGAAGAGCAGGGGTCTTTCCGCCTTCTTCCTGAGCCAACTCATATTTGACAAGCGTATTCGGGCTGATGCCTGTGAACTCGGCTAACTTAGTGCGCGTCATACCTTTCCGCTCGCGTGCGGTTCGGATCATTTCGCCAAGGGTAAACTTTGGTGACAACATTTCTCGCCCATCAATTTGGTACAACAATAGTTACCCCATTTTGACGCACCCAGCAATGGTTTTATGAACATCGATGTCTATATGTCGCGCTAGAAACTAAATTCATTCGCAAAATGTTGTGAATAACTTTGAGCTGGACGCACAAAAATACGTGGATAACCTCAATTTTGACGGTAAATCAACAAGAAATTTAAATTAATAACATACTGATATTATGAGTGTTTTTACGCCCTGTGGATATTTATGCACAATATTTTGTGTCTTCCCACATTGACGCCAGGGGGAACAACCGTACAATCATACAATCAATACAGACGCCAAAAAAGCCAGGGGCGGCAACCCCCGGCTTTATTGGACGGAAGAAAAGCCCTGAGAGCTGTGCTTCCGAAAGTTTTGTCGCTGTATGTAAGCTACACTTACATCCTCATCCAAGACTCTTCTTTAGTCAACACAGCTCTCTTCATCTCGCTTCCAGTTATGTGGATAACCGGAAGCACAGACTATGAAGAGGAAGCCGGTTATGCCTGCTTTTCTTATCACTTACGACCTTAACAGCCCGGGTCAAGATTACTCTAAGCTGCACGATGCCATTAAGGCTCAGTCCAGTGAAAACCTCTGGTGGCATTACCTCGACTCGACTTGGATTATCGTTTCTAACGGAACGGCAGGCAGTGTCAGGGATGCTTTGATGGCGACCATCGACACCAATGACAAATTGCTTGTGATCAAAGTCGGCCCCGGTGGCTGGGGTACGGCAAACATGCCGGAAAAAGCTAACCAGTGGCTCAAGAATAACGTTTAACGTTAATCTATATGCGGAACAGTATCCGCGTGAAAAGTTCACAACAAAAAAAGGGCCGGGCTTATTAACCCGGCCCTTTTCGCGGGCTTCCTTTAACAATCACTCTTGCTGTCGAATTGGATAATCACCTAGCTCGTCAAAGTTGAAGCCATTTCCAGATAATGCCTGAGCCTGAACATAAGGGCGGATAAGCGGCACAAAACCCTTGTGCTTTCCCCAGCCGAGACCAAACACGCCGGGCTTTTCGATATCGTGCTCATCTTGAAGCTGATCGGCCAACTCCACCAGCGCATCACGATCAATGTTGTACAGATCCAAACCCAAAATAGCCGTATCAATGATGCGCTCTTCGACGCTACCGCAATATGCCTGAGCCTTATGCGGGTCCTTCTTGAAAACGTCGATCATAAACGTGATTTCGTTTTCACATTCGTCCTTATACAGGCCGCGCTCATCGGCCAGGGCCAAAAGCTCATCAGGTTCAAACACCTTTAGAGCAGCGCGAATTCTGTCTGCCAAGGCCATTGCTTGGCGCTGTACGCCATCGAATTCGTCGGTGCGCATGTCGTCCAATTGTTCCAACATTTCACGCACAGTCGGTGCTAAACCTTTTTGCATCGGTGCTTGATCATTCTGGTTCGACGGCAATGGCTGAGCCTTTGTTGTCTTGGGAGCGGTCTGCTCTTCACCCATGATCCATTGGCTTGTCACTTCCAAGGCCTCGGCCAGCACTTGCACTCGGCTCAAGGACGGCTCTTGCGAACCGTACTCAAACTTCTCAATTGACTTTGCCGGAATGCCGGTCATGCGGGCCAGTTCCGCACGTGAAAGCCCAAGACCTTCACGAGCTTCGCGTAAGCGCATTGCCGGGGTTTCTTCAGTGTCAGCGGGGATATCTTTTGTTTTCATAACCATCATTTTGTTTCCTTGTGCCCTGCGAAAAATTGAGGCGTGACTCAGGGCAGGGTGAACCTGAGGGGCCTTATTTGAAGATTTGGAGGGGTGAGAGCGGATCATTGAAACACCCTCCCATCTGCGTTTTGGGGAGTAGGGGGAGGCGAGCGGTGTTGTGCCCGCGAAAACGCATCCTCTTCCGGGACAGTTGTCGTTGTAGTGTGCTTCATAGAAGGGCTGGCGCCCTGGGCTTCGCTGTGCGCCTCTTTGGCGGCTTTCTCGTCCAGGGCCACTCGTTGGGCAAAGATGCCCTTGGCTTCGCTCACAGGGCCTTCTAGGCCGTTCGCGGCCACCATCTCGGCGAAGTTTCCGTTGTAGCCCTGGACGATCACGCAAGGTTCCATGCGCGGCGTGAATTTCGGCATGGGGCGGGTGATCGCCAACACCACGTTAGGACGCTCTTCGCCGCCGCTCTCAGTTCGGGACTGGCGTGCTTTGCGTTCCGTGAGACGCCAAATCCAGCGGCCATCTACCGTGGGAACTTGAATGAGTTTCTGGTTGCTCTGATTGAGCTTTGAACGGAACTGGCGAAGAGCGCCAAGCGGGTGAAAGAATTTGAGCGGGCCTTCGCATATTGCGATCAACGCGCCGTCTTCGCCTTTGCGGGTTTCAACTTCGCCAGTGTCCGGGTCAAATTTTGGTCGACCACCTGAAACTTGATGAAACAGTTCTGCGAATTCTTCATCGCTCAAAAGGTCGAATTCAGCGGGCTTGAAGACGTACTTCACAACCTCGTTGGCTTTCTCGATTTTGCTGTCGTGGACGTAGCCTTTGGGGAAAAAGTTGGTGGCGAACTCTAAAAACTCAGCCCATTTCTTTTTGCCTAAAAAGCGGTTGAAACGCAGCAATGCATGGCTGTGCTGATTGAGCATCGCCTCACCGTCGTCATTGCGGTGAATGGTGTTTTCGACGTTGTAAAACTGCGCCTCGATCCCGAGTTCTTTCAGCTTCGGGTGTGCTGCGAATTTTGACATGCGTCGGCAATGAACCTTGTGGTGGTCCCGGTAGTTTTGCAAAGGACACCAGCCAGCAGAAACCACCAACATGCGCAACCGTCCGGCTTTGGTGTGATCGACCAAGTACCGGACGTGTTTCAGCATGTTGTGGACGTTGCGCGATTGTTGAAAGGGAATGAGGTTGCAGTTGCGGTAATCTGTCGCCAGTTCGGCTTGACCGGATACGAGCCCAACAACGGACGTGTCGCCACGTGAGACGCGCCCTTCAATGCCCATGCGTTCCAGGCGTTCAATGATGTCTTCAGATTGATCGCGGAGCTGGCGTTCCCGACTGCGCCCATCAAGGTATGTGTCGCGGGCAACTTCGCGACCGATCAGGCTTTCGTTGATTTCACGATTACTGATCTCACCGGGGCCAGCATTCCAACCGAAACCATCCTCTTTGTTGTTTTGTTTGGGCAGGGGGAGGGCGTTGCCCTTGCCTTTGGCATCGGCGCGGGGGGAAAAACCGGTTTCGCCTGACGGCGAAGTAGCAAAGGCTTTAGGAGCGCGGTGTGTTTCAGTGGATGGGGCACACGCAAGCGCCTGACCAGTTTTTGAGGGGGGAAAGACACGGCCCGAGGCCAAGGCCTCGGAACCGCGCTCCCAAAGTCCCACCGGGGCTACTACCTCCCGATGGGCGAAACTTGAATTCTTGCCGGGAAGGGTGCTCATGCGCGCCCTCCAGCCTGTTTAATGGCCTTCCACGAAATAGGATCAAGTGATCCCGGGCAAGGCTCGGAGACTTTTGTAATTTCCTCTTTTTTCAGTGTGTTACAACTCCCGGGGTGTGCCCGGGCATAAGCACGAATTTCGGCTTTATGGTCTCGCAGATAGTTCGAAAGCGTGTTTTTGTGGACCTTAAGGCGTTTCGCGATCTCAGCATTGCCTAGTCCGGCCAGATACAAGCGGGTGATTTCGCGGCCACGACGGTTGCGGACCTTGTTTTCTATCGCACGCTTAAAGCGGAGAACCGCAAACTTCAGAACCTTGGGGTCAACACCAAGCTGAAGGGCGACCTTGTCGATAAGGTCAATTTGGTTAGCTACGTGCTTACCGCCACCGAACCGACGAAAGAGGCGATAGCCATTGCGGCCCATCGACCACAGTTCAATTTTGCGCGCTTGTCGTGAGGCTTCACGCTGGCATTGATGAGCTACAGATTGTCGCTGCGCTTTCGCCGCCGCGATTGACGCCATTTGCGCCAAGAGTTCACCGTTCGCGGCGAGCCACTCAGCAACCTCAATCGGAACCTCAAGGGTCAGCGTCGCGTATCCGGGGCGTTCGCTCTTAGACATGGCGAACCTCCCGGAGAGAGGCATCAATTAGGCGGGGGATGTTCTCGTGAACAGAACGAGAAACCGGAACAACGTCCCAATCATTATCGCATAATGTATATTATGGAAAATACGATATATTATATATACGCAATGCATTAGAGATCGTAGACCATGCTTTACGCAAATATATGATTTCATCAATTGGGATTGGTCGCAGCGTGTGCAGAACCCTGCCCCTGACGCCCCATCAAATGTCGATGGTCATGCCATCAAAGGCCATGAACACATTTTCCGGCAGCCTCTTTTGCACCGTCTCGTAATCTAAGCCGAAGCTCAGGTGTGTCAGGTAGGCGCGTTCGGGTTGCACCCTTTCGATCCACTCCAACGCGCGATCGATGTGCAGATGGGTCGGATGCGGTTTGTCGGTGAAAGCGCCGAGCATCCACACCTTGACGCCGGCCAGCAAATCGAAACCGTCTTCATGCATGGCGATCAGATCGGTCGAATAGGCAAAATCACCAAAACGCAGACCATAGGTGTTCATGTACGCGTGATCTTGCTCAATCGCCGTCACTTCAAGCCCGCCCGCGTTAAAACTATCGCCATGACCAAATTCATGGGCAACCAACGTCGCTTTGTAAAACATCGTGGCCTCTGGCGCCAAAGGCTCCAGCACATAGGGAAAGCGATTGCGGATGGATTCAATGGTCGCCGCATCGGCAAATGCGGGGATCGAGCTGTTCATCAAGCGGTTGATCCCACGTAGATCATCGACCCCATGCAGGTGGTCGGCGTGCGCGTGGGTATAGACAACGCTGTCTATGCGTTTGATTTCGTGTCTTAAAAGTTGCTCGCGAAGGTCTGGAGAGGTATCCACCAATACGGCTTTGCCGTCGTCTTCGACCAAGATCGATGGTCGGGTGCGGCGGTTTTTCGGGTTGTTGGGATCGCATTTTCCCCAGCCGGCCTCAATCGAGGGCGTGCCGGTGCTGGAACCTGATCCGAGAACCGTGACCCGCACTAAGCGCCCCCCTTTAAGATGTCCGGCCGTTGAGCCTTGGTGAACAAGCGATAGAAGTTATCGGTGGTCGCTTGCTCCAATTCGGCGAAGCTCACGCCTTTGATTTCAGCCAGTTTTTCTGCCGTGTGGCGCGTATAAGCCGGTTCATTGGGCTTGCCGCGAAACGGGACCGGGGCCAGATAGGGGGCGTCGGTTTCGACCAGTAAACGGTCCAACGGCAGGTCTTTGACCGCTTCGCGGACATTGTCGGCCTTGTTGAAGGTGATGATGCCCGAAATAGAGATATAGAGCCCCATCTCAACGGCTTTCGCGCCAAACGTCTTTGAGGCGCTAAAACAGTGGATAAGGCCCGGAAATGCGCCCTTTTTCATCTCATCAGTGAGAATTTCAAGGGTGTCGTCATCGGCGTCGCGGGTGTGCACGATCAGCGGCAGCTGCATCTGCCGGGCGGCTTCGATGTGAATGCGAAAGCTTTCTTGTTGCTCGGCGCGCGGGCTGTGCTCATAAAAATAATCCAGCCCGGTTTCGCCGAATCCGACCACTTTGGGGTGCTGAGCCAAACGCAAAAGCTCATCGAGCGCCACCATATCGCCCCTACCCGATTCACGGCCCGCTTCATGCGGATGAACGCCGACGGTGCAGTAGATATTGTCTTGGGCTTCGGCCACCGCCAGAACGCCGGGAAAGCGGCTCAACTCGGTGCCGATACTCAACATCGCGCCGACCCCCGCTTCGCCCGCGCGGCTCACCACCGCATCGAGATCGGAAAATTCAGGGTAATCGAGATGACAGTGGCTATCGACGAGCATGTGCGCCCTACTTTCCTTCACCCGCTTCCGCTTCGACGAAGCGCGGGAACACCCCTTCTGGTTTCGGCAATGCTGTGCCGGGAACCAGGGCGTGACCTTCGCCGATAAAATCGAATGTGCGGTGCTCAGGCGACACCATCAACAGATCGAGCATCTGTTCCATCGCTTGGGGCATGAACGGCTGCAACACCAAGGCGATATGGCGAATGCATTCCGCCAGAACGTAAAGCACCGTTTCCATGCGCGCCGGGTCTTCTTTTTTGAGCTTCCACGGCGCTTGGCGGTCGACATAGCCGTTGCCGGCGCGCACCACCACCCACACGTCTTCAAGCGCATGGTTGAACGCCTGAACGTCCATGTGTTCGCGCACCTTGTCGATGGCGTCACGCGCGGCGTTCAGCATATCCATGTCGTCTTCGCTAAACGCGCCGTGCTGAGGGACCGCTTCGTTGCAGTTCTTGTTCACCATCGACAGCACGCGCTGCGCCAAGTTGCCCAGATCGTTGGCCAGTTCGCTGTTCATGCGCCCGACCATGGCGGCATGGGAAAAGTCGCCATCGTTGCCAAACGGCACTTCGCGCATCAAGAAATAGCGCACCGCATCCAGGCCGTAGGTATCCACCAATTCGATGGGATCGATGACGTTGCCGGTCGATTTGGAGATTTTTTGCCCTTCGTTGGTCCACCAACCGTGGGCGAACACACGCTTGGGCGGCTCGATCCCCGCCGCCATCAAGAACGCCGGCCAATAGACGGCGTGAAAGCGCAAGATGTCCTTGCCGACCATATGCAGATCGGCGGGCCAATAGGTCTGAAACTCGCCATGCTGCTCATCGGGAAAGCCGACGGCGGTGATGTAGTTGGTCAGCGCGTCGAGCCACACGTACATGATGTGCTCATCATCGCCCGGCACAGGAACGCCCCATTTGAACGTGGTGCGCGACACCGACAGATCCAGCAGCCCACCTTCGACGAAGCTGGTGACTTCGTTGCGACGGGTTTTGGGCAGGATAAAATCGGGGTTTTCATCGTAGAACTTCAACAGGCGCTCGCCCCAAGCCGATAGCTTGAAGAAGTAGCTCGCCTCTTCAACCCATTCGACCGGCGCGCCGGTGGGCGCAATGAAGGCGCCCTCAGAATCTTTGGTGAGCTCACTTTCGGCGTAAAAGGCCTCATCGCGGACCGAATACCAACCTGCGTATTTATCGAGATAGATTTCGCCGTTGTCTTTCAGACGCTTCCACAACTCCTGAACGGACAGACGGTGGCGTTCTTCGGTGGTGCGGATGAAATCGTCGTTGGTGAAATTCATCGTGCCGAGCAGATCGCGAAACCGCTGCGACACTTGGTCGGTAAAGGTTTGCGGGTCGATGCCCTTGTCCTGGGCTGACTTTTCGACTTTCTGGCCGTGTTCATCGGTGCCGGTCAGGAATTTGACGTCATAACCGTCCAAACGCTTGAAACGGGCCAACACATCGCACGCCAGCGTGGTGTACGCATGGCCGATGTGCGGCACATCGTTGACATAATAAATCGGCGTCGTGACGTAATAGCGCTTAGCAGCGGCCATCGATAAACTCTTTCCGTAACCAATATAACGTTTTAGCGCGCGGATTGAACGGTGCTTTCCAGCCCCAAAAAGGCATCCAAGACGATTTGTTTTTTGTCCAAATTCAAACCGTCTGCGCACGCCACCAAGTGATTGATCTTTTCCCACACTAAGAACCAGCGATCAAGGCTTGCCTGGGACGCCAGCCCCGCCATGAACAAGGCTTCGTCGTCCGCCGTACCTGAGGTCGCTGGCGATTTGCCCGCTGCGGTCAGGACCATGCGCTCCAACCACCAACGCAACAAACCGGTGACGGTGCGAAACGCATTGTCGGCGCCCGCACGCGCCACCTTGTCGGCCAAAGCATGTAAAGCTTGGACGTCCAGGCGGGGTAAGGTGTGAAGCAGGGACAGCAGCTCAGCATACAGCTCCAAGCCACCCTCTTCCACCAAACCCAAGGCATGGCCGATGGAACCGTCCGATAGCGCGGCCAAGCGCAAAGCGTCCTCGCTTGAGACGTCAGGGGCGTAGGTATGCACCAAGCTGGTGAGCAAATCGGGCTGTAGGGGGCGCAGCTTAAGGGTCCGGCACCGCGACCGAATGGTCGGCAGCAAGCGCCCGGGATTGTGGCTGACCAACAGCAACAAAGCGTTCTTGGGCGGTTCTTCCAAGACCTTGAGCACCGCGTTGGCGGAATTGGGGTTCATTTCATCGGCGCTGTCGATCACAACGACGCGCCAGCCGCCTTCGGCCGGGGTCAGGCGCATGAACGCGCCCACTTCGCGCACGCTGTCGACGTCGATGACCGTCTTCAGCTTGCCGGTCTTTTCATTGACGCGGCGCTCGATCACCAGCATGTCGGCGTGACCACCCGAGACGATGCGTTGATAAACCAAACTGTCGCGTTCGACTTGTAAGCTGGTCGGATCGACCGCGGGCAAGGCGTCGCCGAACAAGCTTGGACCGGCGTCTTTCTTGCCGTTGGCCAACACAAAACGCGCAAAGCGGTGCGCCAAGGTGGCCTTGCCGATGCCTTTCGGCCCGGAGATCAGCCACGCGTGATGCATGCGCCCTGAATTGTAGGTGTCCAGAAGCACCTGTTCGGCCTCATCATGGCCTTGCAATTGAGTGTTTTCGATGGGCCGTGGCGGCCATTCTTCGGGATCGAAGTCCTGATCTGTCACAGCTCGATCCCCAATTTAGAGGTGACCGCATCATGAACCGCCATCGCCACCGCGCCGATGTCGCCGGTGGCGTCGATCACGTGGCAACGCGCCGGATTTTTCTTGGCGATTTCCAAGAACCCTTCGCGCAAACGATTGTGAAATTCCAGTCCCATGCGTTCATATCGGTCTTCATCTTCACCGCGCACGTTTGCGCGCTCAAGCCCTGCCTCAACCGGCAAATCGAAGATCAGCGTCAAATCCGGTTTGGTTTCGCCCACCACCAAGCGATGCAAGCGACGAATGATTTCGCGGTCCATGCCGTGGCCATAACCTTGATACGCCAAGGTGGAATCGGCGAAGCGATCGCACAGCACCCAAGCGCCGTGCTTCAGCGCCGGCAAGATGACTTTTTGCAGGTGTTCGTAACGCGCAGCGTAATTCAGCAGCGCTTCTGTGAGCGGCTCCCAGCGATTGGTTGCGCCGTTGACCAAAAGATTGCGGATATCTTCGCCGCCGGGCGAGCCGCCGGGTTCGCGGGTGGTGAGCACGGTGCGGCCAGACGCTTCAAGCGCGTCTTTTAAGAGGGTGATCTGCGTGGACTTGCCCGCGCCTTCTCCCCCTTCCAGCGTGATGAACCGGCCCCGCGTCATCGCCCCTCACCCCTCATCTTGTTTCCTTAAACTCTAGAAAGACCCGCCGCCCCACAAGATGTAATCAAGCGCCGCGCCCAGGCGTCCCACCAGACCAAGCTGTTCAACGGATTCGCCAGCAAGAAGCGGAATTTCGATGGGCGTCACGTCGGGCGCGGTGATGCTCAACGTGCCGATAGGCTGGCCTTTTTGCAGTGGCGCCGGCACCGGGCCTTCGAAGGAAACTTTGACCTTCATCTCGCGCCGCGCGCGCTTGGGCAACGTCAGCGTCAGATCGTTTTCGATGATCAGCGGCACGCTGGCCTTTTGCCCCAACCACACACTGGCGTCCGTCACCACGTCGCCCGCTTTGAACAACGCATAATTGCCAAATTCTCGAAAGCCCCATTCAAGCAAGCGCTCAGACTCGGTCGAACGCATTTTCTTCGACGACAACCCATTGACCACCAAAATCAAGCGACGATCTTTGCCGCCATCGTTGCGCACCGCCGATGCTGTCAGGCCATAACCACTTTCTTGGGTGTGTCCGGTCTTCAAACCGTCGGCGCCCATATCTTTGTAAATCAAAGGGTTGCGGTTGGATTGTTTGATGCCGTTGAAGACGAAGCTCTGTTCGGAATAGTAGTGATAATATTCCGGGAAGCGTTCCGCCGTAAGCTGCGCCAAACGCGCCAAATCGTGCGCCGTGAGGCGATGTTCGGGGTTCGGCCAACCGGTGGAATTCTTAAACGTCGATCCGGTCATGCCCAGTTCGCGCGCTTTGTCGGTCATTTCTTGGGCGAAGGATTCTTCGCTGCCCGCCAGCGCTTCCGCCACCACGATACACGCGTCATTGCCCGATTGCACAATGATGCCGCGGATCAGGTCTTCGACGCGAACGCGCATGCTGGGCTCTAAGAACATGGTCGAGCCGCCGGTCTTGGCGCCGCCCTTGCGCCAGGCGTTTTCGGACACATAGAACTTATCGTCCAAGGACAATCGACCGTCTTGCAAGCGTTCAAACACCATGAACAGCGTCATCAACTTACTCATGGACGCGGGCGCCATGGGTGCGTCGCCGTTTTTATTCATCAACACGGCGTTGGTCGTGGTGTCGACCAAGTACACATGAGTTGCTGGCGTATCTAAGGCCCGCGCGGGTTGCACGAAAACCAAAGCGCTCAAAAGGGTTGCGGCGAGAACGGAACGAGAAAAGTGACGAGACAAAAACATACGGGACGTCTTACAGCTTTAAGAGGATTGGGAATCGGCTCAACTTTACGCGCCCTATAGCGTTAGGGCTAGCCCCCTATAGGCGCGAAACATGTCAACTGTGTGGAGATCAATTGGCGGCGCTTTCTTCCACCACGGTCTGGGCGCCGCCATATCCTGCGGCAACCACTTGTGGCAACAGCTCATCGGCTTGCGCGACCGTGCTCAAAGGTCCGATGCGCACGCGGTAAAAATCGCGCCCGCCTATGGAAACCGATGTCACGCGCGTGTCGCCTATCGTGGCGAGACGTTCTTTGACTTTATTTGCATTGCTTGCATTGGAAAAAGCCCCCGCCTGGATGAAAAGACGTGTCGGCGATACGGCGAGTTGAGCAACATCGCCAACATTTGCCTGCAATGCGGCCTCTGTGACAGGCGCATCGACCAAGACAGCCTGCTCCACTTCAACAGGTTTAAGTGCAGGCTGTTCAGCAACTTCGCCCGGATTCACATATAGCTTGGATTGCACTTTTTGCATCGCCGGAACCGGCTCGGGTAAAGACTGACTGGCGACAGCTTGCGAGCCGACGCCTTGCGCTTTGATCGGCGTTTGCGCGGCGGTGATCTGGGTTCCCCCGGCCTTGGCGCGCCCGGCCAAAATGCGGCTTTCCTTGGCCAAGATTTGCACCCGCACCTGTGCGGTGCCAGCCTGCTCGATACCCAGCAACTGCGCGGCGCGGCGCGAAAGGTCGATGATGCGTCCGGGTTTGAACGGTCCGCGATCATTGATGCGCACCACCAGGGCGCGACCGTTGACCAGATTGGTGACCCGCACAACGGATGGCATTGGCAACGTCTTGTGCGCGGCGGAAACCTCCCACTGATCGAAAACTTCGCCGTTGGCCGTTGCTTTTCCGTGGAAATTGGGGCCGTACCACGATGCGATTCCGGTGCGGTCGTAGGCCATGTCCTCGCTGGGATAGTACCACACGCCCTTAACTTGATAGGGTTTTCCGACTTTGTAGTCGCCTTGACTCTTGTTGGTTTCGCCCAAACGCTTTGCGGTGTGCATGACGAACTTCGTTTCCGCACATGCCGACAGCATTGCGGCGGTCACGGCAACAAGGCTCAATTTGGTGATCAGGCGCATGTGAAGTCTCTCAAGCCGAATAGGTATCCTCTTGAGTTTGCCACGCCAGTGCTTTCGGAAGTGTAAACGCCCTATTGATCTAAATGCCTTTTTTCACCCGCTCCAACAGCTCCACCGACGGATGACCGTCAGGCACCAGCCCCGCGGCGCGCTGAAAGTCGCGGATCGCTTCACGACTTTTGGGGCCCACCACGCCATCCACGCCGCCGGTGTCAAAACCGAGCGCGCTCAGGCGTTGCTGCAATTCTTTGCCTTCCGCATGGGTCAGCCCGCGACCGTCTTTGGGACCCAGCGTGGTGAACGCGGGCAGCCCGACAAGACGATCGGCCAGCTGACCGATGGCCAAAGCGTAAAAGATCGACCGGTTCCACACCATGATGGTGCGGTAGTTTTTATAGACCAAGAACGCCGGACCTTGAGCCCCCGCTGGCGCTATGACGCTGGCTTTCATGTCGCTGTTGGCGGGGATCGGCAGGTTCGCGCCGCCGACCTTGCGCACGCCCAAAGCTTGCCACTCGGACAAAGCCTTGCGCACCTTCATGTCGGCGAGGTTGAAATCGAAACCTTGCGGCAAAACCACTTCGCGCCCCCAGATTTCATCGCCCTTCCAGCCTGATTTGGTGAGGAAGTTGGCGGCGGATGCATACGCGTCGCCCTGGTTGCCCCAAATGTCGATCTTGCCATCGCCGTCGTAATCGGTGGCGTAGGCGTCAAACGTGGTCGGGATAAACTGAAAATGCCCCATGGCGCCCGCCCATGAGCCTTTCATGCGCTCCGCCGAAATGTGGCCTTGATCGATGATTTTAAGCGCGGTGAGCAATTGTTCGCGAAAGAACGCGCTGCGCCGCCCGTCGTGCGCCAGCGTCGCCAAGGCGGCGATGGTCGAAAAGTAGCCCTCCGCGAGCCGCCCAAAATCCGTTTCCAGTCCCCAAAACGCCACTAAAAATCGCGGTTGGATACCGTATTTATCGCCGATTTCGGTCAGCAACTTGGCGTTTTCGGCAAGCTTTTGCTTGCCCTTGGCGATGCGCTGGTTGTTGACCAGCTTTTCCATGTATTTGCGGAACGTCCAGGTAAACTCCGGCTGGCGGCGATCCAATTCGATCACCCGCGGGATCGGCTCCACCCCCGTCAGGGCGGCGTCCAACGTCGCCTCCGATATGCCCTTCGTGCGCGCTTCATCACGCAACGCGCTCAGCCATTCGGCGAACGATTGCTGTTGAGCGTGCGTTTCGGCCCACGTCGGCATGGACGCGGTCAAAACGAATACGGCGACGAGCGTGATGAAAAGTCTGCGCATGGGTGTGGTGCCCTTAGGTTCGAGAATCACGAGTTGCTCACTTGTGCCACAGCCCTGGTTTTAGGGAAAGGACCGGGAAACGGCTCGTCGATTTTGCCGCGCGCCCATGCGAAAAGAAGCCCCACCCATTCGTACAGCGCCTCATTGGCCATACCCAGGCCGCCCGGCCAGGACGGCGTCCACGAAATTTGCCCACCCGGCAAGGTCAGATAATCGGTGGGGTGCGCGATCACCGTCCAACCGGCTTTGCGATAAAGCCCAACCGCGCGCGGCATGTGGCGCGCCGAGGTGATCAACACCCACGGCTGAGTTCCTGGCTGAAGCTGGCGAAAACTCATCTGCGCCCCCTCTTCCGTGTTGCGCGAGCCGTCTTCGAACGTCACCGCACGGGTGTCCATGCCGGTTTCGCGCAAGAACCGCTCGGCCACCTCGGCTTCGGTGGGCTTGCGGTCGAACACCCGACCCTGGCCACCCACATAAACCAGCTTGGCGTCGGGATGCGTGCGCGCAAGGCGCACGAATTCGGTCAACCGCTCGACATTGCCGCCGACCGAGACCTGATCACGCTCGCGCGTCATGACGGTGCTGACGGATCCGCCCAGCACCAAAATACCGCCGATGGGTTGTGTATGATCGCGCGCGGTGGCGAAACGATCTTCCAATACATTCACCGCCCACGCCCCGAGCGGAAACATGCCCACCGCGACGTAACACAGCAACACAAACCCCAGTAACGCCCGCCCCTTGCGATACCAACGCCGCGTCATCAGCAGCATCATGCTGAGCAGCAGCCCTGCAATAAACAGCGAGACGGGATTGAGAAAAAAGGCGAGTAGTTTGGTGAACAGAAATGTCAGTGTGGAGACGTCCAAGATGCCCTCAATTGGCGGCTCCTGCCGTTTGCAGCCGCGCGATCATGTTTTTGTACAGAACGCGATACTGCTCCAAGCCCTTTTGGCGGTCAACGGAGCTGAATTTCTTTTTCGTGTGCTGCAACAACGACTGGCCGAATTCGGTGCGCACATTGACCTTTGCGCCTGAACTCAACAACACATCGAACGACGCCAATGAGGCGCCGTTCACCGCCGTGACCAAAGCGGTGTGTCCAAGAACGTCTTTGCAGTCGACATCGACGCCGTGGGCCAGCGCATCGCGCACTTCATCGGGTTCATCGAGAAACGCCGCTTCGTGCAGCTGTGGGCAAGACCAGGTTTCCGCGTGGGCCGTTTGAACCACGATGGCGCTGAACGCCAGGATGACGCTGGCGATACGAAAAGCGGCGATGGCGTGCATGTGAAACCTCCGACCTGGAACGCTTGATATTCATGAAACTTGGGATGTTTGGCGCTGTTTTCAACATTTCTCGTCGCCATTAAACCGCTCACAAAGTGTTGATGGGTCAAGGGCGATGTATGCATCTGGAAAAATGCAGCGAATTTCCCTACAATGTTACGTCTTGCGTCACAAGAATGTGGCGGATACGGGTAGAAACCCTCTGTGAAGCGCTTTCGCCAACCACACAGAGTGGCTTTTGATGATCGACAGTCAGATCCGCACCAGTTATGGATCCGCCGATGCCTCTTCATTGGGGATCGGACCGTCGTCGCGTCCCAAAGCCCGCGCCGCCAGCGTTGGCGCGCCGCCCCCCAAAGCCACGCAAGGTCCCGGCTACACCACCTATGTCACCACCCAGGCCACCTTGCTGGCCGCTCAAGAAGCGGGCGCCGACACCAATGTCCGCCGCGATAGCCCTTTGCGGGCGCAAGGTGGGCGCGCCGATGAGAAAGATGGCAAACAGCAAGGCCAAACAAGCTCTGGTGACGCCGAAGCGTTAACCGAAGACGAACAGCAGCGCGTTCAAGAGCTCAAAAAAGTCGACCGCGAAGTGCGCGCCCACGAACGCGCCCATCGTGCCGCAGGGGGAACGCTGACCGGCGGGGCGCAATTCACCTACACCCGCGGCCCCGATGGCCAACAGTACGCCACCAGCGGCGAGGTCTCCATTGACACCGGGCGCGAGCAATCCGCCGCCGCAACGGCTGCAAAAATGGAAGCCGTGATCCGCGCCGCGTTGGCCCCGGCCAATCCATCCAGCCAAGACGTCGCCGTCGCCGCCCAAGCTCGACAGGTTCTGAATGAGGTGGCGCAAGAGGCCCGTGAAGAACGGCTGAACTTAAATGAGCCCCAAAACACGCCCGTGCGCGCCGATCTGAGCAAAGCCAATCAGGCCTATCGCAACAACGGCGCCGAAGACGGCCAATCGTTTGCGTCCAACCAAGCCCGCGACGCGTTGTTTTCAAACACGCAGCAAAGCTTCAGCATCGTCATCTAAACCTTCAATTCAGAATCTCAACGGCCTGATTATTCAGGCTTTAAAACCATTTTACGTGAGCGCGGCACCCCTTTGCGCACCAAATGAAATGTCAAAGCTTCATTGAGAATTTTACGTGTGCTCAGGCCTGTTTTTTGCGCCAGATACTTGAGCCTCAAGTACGTCTCATCTTCGATGCGCAACGTTAACGCAACATCATCAACATAGCTTTGTGGACCTGGTCGCACATGTGTTTTGAACGGACGCGCGCCAACAAAGCTTTCCGTGCGCAACCGCGCCGTGGCGACCGTTTGAGGCCGCACCGCCGGTTGTGCGACCTGTTGCGGTTGATGGTGTTGGCTCTGGAAATCTTGCGGATGCGGCTGTGCGCCCCACGCCAAACCAGGATTGTTGTGTTGGGTTGCGGCGATGGCGGGCATCGCTTCGCCCTTGCGCGCCAGCAACAGTGAAGCGTCAAGGCGCGCGGCGGGACGCGTTGTGGGGCGAGATACCGTTTTAATACTGGCCATGTTCGATCTCTCCTGCCCTTCTTAAATCACTTGGCGCACTTGGCGACGGCCAAACACACGTGGTTCAGGACCGCCAGATCGGCGCTCTGACAGCGTTTGCGACCTCAGGTCTTGGCCTTGCTCGGGGCGCTCATCGGGCGAAGGAGCGAAACCATCCCAGATATTTTGCTCACTCGGTGGTTTGCTGAACGCCATCGGCACGGGATCGGGTATGCGCTCCAGCGGTTTGATATGGGTCAGCGGGACTTGCTGTGGATCGGGAACCTCAGCAATGGTTTCCGGGGCTTCTTCATCTTCATCGCTGAAACCCGGCTCCGCCTTCGACAGTGTATTCGATAACGCAAATGGCTGCTTACCAGTGGACAAGCCGTCGTGGCGGTTGGTGGCGTCCAAACCGATCGCCGTCGGCGTCACCTGAGCGTTGAGGCGCGCGTTGATGTATTCCCACAAGCCCAGGATCTCGGTGGCCGATTGGCCGTTTGGCTCCAACTCCATGGCCGTGCGACCATCGATCATGGCCGATGCGAACAGCGTGCGGTGATGCACCGTCACCGGCGCCACGGTGCCGTGCTGGCTCAGCGCAATCGCCGCTTCAAAGGTGATTTTCGCCCGTGGCGAAGCGTCATTGAGTACAAACACCATCGGCTTGGCGCACGATTCAACCAATTTCACCGTCGCCCCCACGGCGCGCAAATCATGCGGGCTGGGCTTGGTCGGCACCACCACATAATCGGCGATGCGAATGACTTCATGAATGGCCCCGGTGATCGCAGGCGGGGTGTCGATGACCACCGTGCGCACCCCGGCTTGATGCAGATTGTCGAGATGGGCGCGCAACTCATGCAACGTGGTTTGCACGAACACAGGGGTCGGGTTTTCACGTTCGTTCCACCACGCGGCGAGGCTGCCTTGCGGGTCGGTGTCGATGACGGCGACGGGACCATGACCGCTGCGTTCGGCTTGCACTGATAAATGGCCCGAAAGCGTGGTCTTACCCGAACCGCCCTTTTGCGAGACGACGGCGATGACATGCATGGAAGGTCTCCTTAGGCTTCATCTGACTTTCGATAAGCTTAAGGTGGTGAGCAGCACAGCGACTATGACGTCAATCACTCGGTAAAATTGTCGATAAATTTGCCTAAAAGCGCTTGATGACGAAGCTGGTGATGTCGTCGGACTGCGGCGCGCCGTCGGTATGGCCGCTGACGAAAGCGAACACGTTGTCGGTCAGCGCATGTGCGGACAGCGAACGGTTTTCCAACAAACAGTCGATCAAGCGCTCTTCGCTGAACGGGTTGCGCTCGGCGTCGAACGCTTCGGTTAAGCCGTCGGTGTAAATGAACAGCGCATCGCCCTTTTCAAGTTTGAGCGCATCTTGTTGGTACGGCACGCCGTGCTCGAACCCCAACACCACGCCGCCGCCCGTTTCAATCGGCGTGAGATCGCCATTTTCGCGCACCAGATACGGCGGCATATGCCCGCCGTTGGCGAACGTGAACTCCCACGTTTCCGGATTGAGCACGCCATAAAATGCGGTCACGAACATGCCTGGAATGTCGTGACCGATCAGCAAGCGGTTGACTTCGGACAAGCACGCAGCAGGTCCCGGCTGACCTTGCGCGGCGGCGCGAAACAGCGTGCGCACCACCGCCATGTAAAAGGCCGCGGGAACCCCCTTGCCCGACACGTCCGCCACCACCACGGCGATGGCGCCATCATCAAGGTCGAAGAAATCGTAAAAGTCGCCGCCCATTTCCTGCGCCGGAGTGGTTTGGGCGAACACTTGTAGATGCTTCGAGTTGGGAAACTGGGCCGGCAGAATGCGTTTTTGAATGGTGCCCGCCAAATCCATTTCGCGACGAATGGCGGCCAGTTGCGATTCGGTGCGCCACGCTTTGCGGCGCACTTCACAGTCAGCATAAACTTTGCCCAAGGTCGCCAAAAGATCGTCCATCGCCACCGGCTTGGTGAGGAAGTCGACCGCACCTTGGTTCATGGCGGTGCGAATGGCGCCCAAATCACGGCTTTTGGTCACGGCGATGCGCGGCACCCGCAGACGTTTGCCCTTGAGTTTGCGAAAAACGCCCAACCCACCAATTTCCTCGCTATCGATGGTCACCGCGGCAATGTCGATATCGTCCAAATCAGCCATCATTGTAAGCGCTTGGGCTTGGTCGTGGGCAAAGACGAAACGGGTCTCATCGTCACCGGTGTCGCCGCCGAAATGGGCGCGAATGTGCTGTTCGAATTCAGGGTCGTCGTCGATGATCAATGTCTTGGGCATCGCCCAGGCGTCTCCATGTTCATGGGCCACCGCCGACCCTATTGCTTTGATAACACCAAATGCAGGTAAAACCAAAATCATCCAAGGGTTACAAATACATGAAAAGCGGTTGAATATGTCGCCTGTTCGTGGCTGAATTCATTGAGGGCATTAAAAAAACAATCATAATGCATTGCCTACACACACTAAGGCCTAAGCCTGAGGGGGATTTATGACGGCCAAAGTTGTCTGGACCGATGATATGAGTGTTGGCTGTGCGGCGCTCGATAACGACCACAAAATACTTATACATGCGCTCAACGATTTTATCGACGCCTTGGAAAATGACGAGGGCGTGTTCGTCACCGATGGCATCTTTTCGGTGCTGCTGGATTACACCAATTTCCATTTCGCCCGTGAAGAAGCAATCTTGGACGCGTGCCATTACGACGACCTAGCGCGTCACAAGCAGACCCATATCCGCCTCAAAGAACAGCTGCTCGACGCTCGGCGGCGCTATATGCTCAATCCGTCTTCCGACCTGGAGGAAGAGATTCGCGAGTTTTTGCTCAATTGGCTACAAACCCACATCCTGATCCGTGACATGGACTACAAAGACGTCGTCGCCAAATCGGGACAAGATATCGATACTATTTTGGCCACAATCCATTAGTATCCTCGACCTCAACCCTTCCCCCTCACCAATCGGATCAAACACATGGGACAAGTCGTCAAGTTTTTCGGATGGCTGGTCATGGGCATTGGCGCCACGCTCGCAGTGTTCAGCCACCTGACCATTGGTTTCGTTTATGGGTGGGACAAGCTGGCCCAGCAAATTTCAAACGACCCCACCGGAACGGCGCTGACGATTTTCGCCTTGGCGCCGGGTGGTCTGTTGTACGGATTTGGTGTGTTGCTGGAAAAATGGTCCAAACGCTCTGATGAAAAATGGGCGGAGAAGCAAGCGCAAGCGGCAAAACACACCCCGCCTCCTCAAGTCGAGTCTTGAAAAAACTCCAGCTGCCAGGTCATTTCTTCTTCTGTAAACGGATAACCGCCATCTGCGCTGCCTTGGACTTCGCGTGGCGGAATTTTAGCGATGCGCTTTTGCACCAAAACCGCCGTTTGCATGCTCAGGTCGGCTTTCCAGCACAACGCAACCACCCCTTTTACACTGGCGACGTCTAAAATTTGGCTGACGATGCCCATCTGCAAGCCTGATTTCAGCACCAGTGCAGCTTTGACGAATTCCATCTCTCCGCCTTGGCTGGCTTCGCGGACGGCTTTGTCGTCAAGCTCGCCGTGATCGTACAGCTTTTTCGCGCGCTCGCCCGGTGGTCCGCCTTCATCACGGTTGCGGCTACGCTCGGCGGCTTCCATGCGCCGCTCAAACTCCTCGCGCACCGCTTCGGCGACGTTATCCCCCAGATCGGAGCGCAACGCCAGCGTATCGAGCAAATTGTCGGAAACGTATTCCGCCAAGCGCAACACCGCTTTGCGCGACAACGTCGGCCGTCCGATCAGGGGCTCGTGCCAAGGTTCGATATCGCGCGCCCGCTCGACGATGCGATCGAGCGTATCTTCACGAATTTGCGCCGATTTATTGCCCAACATGATGCCGATGGCGTCGATATCTTCGGAAAAGAAGATCGCGTCGCTCAAGTCTTCGCTGATGTTCTTGCGTTTGGAGATGACGCTCAACGCCCCCAGCACCGGGCCGGAGGTGATGATTTCAAGAAGGTCTTCATCCGTGAGTACGGTCGAGTGCTCCAACACTGGCGCGCACACCACTAGGTCCACATCGCGCGCTAAGCGGCGAATAATCTCTGGCGGAGCGTTGGCGATATCTTTGAGGGTTTCAGACAGAATGCGACGAACCCGCGTGGCTTGGTCCTTAACCAGCAGCTCCAAAACTTGATGCGCAAGCTCATGAACTTTATCCAGCTCGGCCTCATTCAGTCCAGGGATCAGTTGGGCGATTTTTTCCGCCAAATTGAACCGCACCGCGACGTCATCGTCGCGCGACAACAGCAGGTCGGCTTGACGCGGGGTCGAGGCGTTTTTCGCAATCGCACGGCGCACTTCGGGGGCGGGATCTTCGGCCAGAAAATACAACAGTTCCGGGGCTAAGTCCTCGCGTTTGGCGAGTTTGAGCCGCACCTTTACGTTCTTGTCTTTGGCAAGTTTCTTGGCCTCATCATAGTCGATGGGTTTACCGCGAAACGTATTGACCAACCCTTTAAACACCGTGTGCAGGCTCCTCTTCAACCAGCTTGGCATAGGGCGCCGCCAAACAGCAGTCGCCTTTAGACTTTTGCTTCACCTCATACATGGCGCTGTCGGCGCGCGCCAACAGACTTTCCAGGTCTTCTTGCGTCTCTGGGCGGTAGACCGCGATGCCGATAGAAATCCCCAAGGGACGATCCGGCGCGCCGGACAATTCGCGTAGCTGTTCGGAAAGCGCCAGCAATTGGCGTGAGCGCACCACAGCCGCATCCTCGTCCATGCCATCCAGCCACAAGGCAAACTCATCGCCGCCCAAGCGCGCAATGACATCGCCGGGACGCACGAAATCATACAACAGATCACGCAATCGCATGATCGCTTCATCTCCCATCAAATGGCCGTGCACATCGTTGACCAATTTAAAATTGTCCATATCGATATAGAACAAAGCGCCGCTTGCACCTTCGCGGGCGAGACGCTGAAAGCGACGCGGTAGTTCTTCATCGTAAAAAGCGCGACGGTTGAGCAAACCGGTCATCGCGTCGGTGCGCGACAAACGTACAATGCTTTCATGGTTTTCGATCTGCTCAATCGCGATGCCCAATTGATTGGAGATATCGTTGACCAGCAATCGGTCGTCATCGGACCAATCGCCGCGTTTCCACAAACAGATCACACCATTGATTTCACCACTGTGCAGACACGGCGCAGCGATCACCTGCCAGCCTTCGATATCTTGTTCGCGCAGCCACGCATTGTCTTTGGAAAACGTCAAAAACCCTTCGCCGAACTGCCCCGGCCCGCCGGAGCCAAATTCAGCGGCGGGCTCGAACTCCAATCGAGCGTCTTCTTCTTTGCCCACGGTCATGCGCAGGACGCGACAACCGCTCGCCCCCATGGCCCGCGCGGTCGCGGCGGCGGCGGCGCCCAGCATATCTGTCGGATCGATCTCATCGCGAATGGTGTTGACGATATAACCCAGAACCTGTTCGCGTTGATGCGCATGAGCCAGCGCCACAGCGCGCTCACGCTCCGACGTGACATCGCGACACACCCCACGCACCCCAAGCGGCGTGCCGTCGTCTTCGAAAAAAGGTATCGCCGACACCACCACGCACGCCATGCCGCCGTCGGCGCGATGCATCCACACTTCCATGTCTTCGACACGGGTATCGGACAAAAACGGAATCGGCGCATATTCTTCCGCGCCGACGACGAATTCTTCGGGCTTGCGTCCGATCATGTCATCGGATGCATAGCCCATGGCGCCCGCACGCGAAACGAAGATAAAGCGGCCATTGACATCGACTTCCCAGGAAAAATCGCTGGAAACTTCCACCAAGTCCTTAAAGCGTTGGCGCGATTCGATCAGGGCGTCACGCAGGTTGCTGTCGAGCGTCTGGTCGTGAAACAAGAATAACAATTTGTGGCCCAGAACCTGCGGAATGAGGTTCAATTGATACACCGCTTGGCCCGAAAGCGCCGGCAGGACCAAATTGGCCGTGATCACTTTGGCGTGATTGACCGCCGTGGCGATCAGCTGGTTCAATTGGTCGTCGATGGCGCCTTCGAACAAAAAGGCGACCCGCGTCGCATGGCGGTTGGCCACTGCATGGTTGCTTTCCAAATCCAAAAGCACCGCCGCCTCCCCATAGCCCGACACCAGCAAAGCTTCCGGGCTTAACGCGTCGCTCACGGCGACATCCGTTGCCGCGTGCTCATGGTCCGCAGGTGGCGCAATCGTTACATTGATCAGTGCAGAGCTTGTCATGGATTTCATATTAAACGATTTTTCCCAGACGTTTCCATAAGCTAAAGCGCGTTATCTCTGTCTGTGGGTAAACAAAAGCCCCCTTAGGGGGGCTCTCGTCATGGGCATGTCGTTTGCGCATCGAATTTGAAACTGCGTTTGTACCAGCCGGGATCAAGCCAAACCGCAACAGGACGGTCGGCGACAATGTTGTTTTTCACCGCAAACGAAATCCGTTGATGATCGGCCAGGCGCAAGCGGCGCTGTCCGATTAAAGCATGATCGTCTGCGTAATAGAGTCGCAACAACCCAGTGCGCGGCCACTGATCGCCACGGTTGATGATCTTAAACACGGCGCCCTGGTCGGCGCAGACCGCAGAAACCTCAACGCGCAAAAGGGCTGGCGGCGCCGCAGCGATTTCCGCCTGAGCGATGAGCTCTACGGCGCCTGAGTTTGACGCGAAACCGAGCGATAAGGCGCAATAGGCCATGACGCTGACGATCGCTTTCGATCGCAACGCAACCCGACGGCGCACCGGGGCCTGACAGCCTGAATGTGTTGAATGGTTCAAGGTCGACTTCCTGTCTCTGAATCCAGCGTCCTTCTGGACGCCAAGCCGTTACATAGAAATGCAAACACCGCTTTCAATAACAGGTACTTATAGACCTTGCGCCTTAACAAATCGTAACCCGCCCCTGGACATCTGCGCATCAAAGCCCTAAATGCCAGGGATCAAAGTTCCCGTCCCCAACCAAAGCAACCTTGTCGAGACCACCATGAACACAATGAGCGCCCAAAATTTTGAAGATTTGGCCCAGAAATGCGTCTTGTCTGGATTCAAGCATCGCATGCTCTACGTCTTTGTGCGCGTCGGCTCCGTTCCCGGGGCGAGCGCAGATGATGACGCCACCATGGTGCAGGTGCTGTTCGACGCCCACCAACCCGCCGCTCACGGCATGACGTTCAGTTCGGTGCGCGAAACGGCGGATGCGCAAAGCGCCGACTGGAACATGGTCATTGTCGGCATCGCCAAGAATTCCGACGCCAGCTTGCCCAGCGAAGAGCAAGCCCAGGCTATTTTGGCCGACATGCGTGAAAAAATCATGGTCGGCGCGGTCGACGACTTTGCCCTGTTGGACCGCGATGGCAATCCGGTCGAGGTCGAAACCGAGGTCGTTCCCCTCACCAATAGCCCGACCCTCAACTGAGCATACGTTGAGAGTGCTGATGACGTGCGCGACATCACCTTGCGCCGTCTGATAAAAATTTGTATCTGAATTGGGAGATTGTTTCTAAATCAAGGAGCATGAGATGACCCTACACACAGGTCTCAAGTTCAAAACATCCGTGCAGATCAACGTGATCGAAGATTGGTTGGACGCGAATTGCAAAGGGGAATGGGACATCGACATCGAAGCCATTTCCACCGAACTGAGACAAAAATCCATCGCGGTCTATTTCGAAAACGAAGATGATCGAGACGCTTTTAAAGCATCTTACAAGTCATTCACATAAAAAGAAAAAACCGCATAACCCCGAAAAACCGCATAACCCCGTCCAATCTACGTACAGAATATGAAGCCCAGCCACCCCAAAGGATGGCTGGGCTTTATCTGCAAGCGCCTCTTGTCGAAATATGCTATAGTCAGGCCATGGCGACCATAGAAGCACAACACAACAGCGTCCGGGATGTTTTCAATCGGGCTGTCAATGCTGGCAAGCCCGCCCCTGCGGGTGCGGCCCCGTCAAACGACAGCGTCGCGAAAGACGACAGCGCCTCTGAACGCACCGTCAACGACACCGTGACCTTGTCCGAAGGCGGCCAGAAAGTCGTCAACTTGGGCCGCGGTCGAGACTTGGCGCAAGAGTTCAAAAACGCCCCGCCCAGCACCCATGGGGACCCATCCTTCGCCGAGGCCCTCAAACAAGCCACCGCCGACGTCTTTCGCATTACCCAGCTGTTCACTGAAACCATCAAGTCCGCGTTCAACTGGCGGCGCTAAAGCTTACACCACCGAACCCAATAAAAAAGGGCCCAGCGTACAGCGCGAGGCCCTTAATTTATGGCGGATGGGGTGGGATTCGAACCCACGGAGAGCGTTAACCCTCGCTGGTTTTCAAGACCAGTGCCTTCAACCACTCGGCCACCCATCCTTTGCGAGTGACCTGATAGCACCCAGCGCGGAGCGGAGCAAGGGTTAGAGTACGGTCAAAATCTTACCCACCACGCCGAGCACGGTTTTGGCCGCTTCGACGGTGTCTTGGACCTCATGCATGTGCGTTTTTGCGCGTTTGGCTTTTTGGTCCAAATCGTCAAGTTTGTCGAGCATATTGCTCCACTGCTCGCCCGTTGCTTCGAGGTCGCGGCGCCGAGCGCGTAATTCGGCTTTTTTGCCCATCAGCAACATGGCTTGGGTCGCGAGATCCTGAGCTTTTGCCGGATCGCCGTCGCGCATGGCTTGCGCTGACAATGATTGCAAGTTAATCGCGCTGTCGCCAAGGCGCTCTATATGCGCGCTCATGGTATCGAGATCGTCAGCCATATCACATCATCCCTTGAAGCGTGCTGAGTGCGTTTGAAGCATTCGTGGAGCTGGCGCTGAAGTTCTCAATCGCCTCGACAAGCATGCCGATATCGGTTTCCGAGAATTCTAGGGCGTGCAGCAACGCCGCGTGCGCCTTGGCCATGTCCCCAAACGCGACGTCGATGTCCATACGCGCCACACGCTGAAGCCGCCCGCTTTCGCGAACCAATCGCGATAGGGATTCGCGGCGCAGCACTTGTGCGCTGGCCATGGCGCTGGCCTGATTTGGCGCCCCATCCCCCGCTTTCAACAACGGTCCCAGATTGTTGAAATTGAGAACCTGCACGTTGAGGCGAAAACTCTGGGTTTCCAGGTAGCTTTCGCGCACGTCGCCCAATGTTGAGGCGAGCATTTTGCTGCTGGCCGCAATTACCGGGTCGGCGTCTTTGACCAATGCGGTGAGTAAGTGACGCCGCTGGCTTTGCAGGTAAGCCCCGGCCAGGGCGTCCTCTGCGGCGCCTTTGAAATCTTTAAGGCCGCGTGTGCTCTGTCCGGCTTTCAGCGCCGCCGCCCCCGATTGCAGTTGATCCAGCGCGCTGTCAGCGGATTTTTGTCGCGCTTGCAGTTCTGCTTCGGACACGGCCCCGGCAACATCGGCAAGAAGCGCCGCATATGTTTCAATGCGAGACATCATCTGCACGGTTGGCGGGATCGTTAGGCCGTTGCTCACGATGGGGCCGCCATCGCCGTCAACGACCGTGCAGGCCTTTGCGTCTTGGCCCTTGGCGCAGGTCGTGACGTCAAAGCGAATGGTCGCGTCCGGGCTCACGACCAACGCACTGATGGCGGCGTTGTTGAGGTCCTGACGCGCCAAAGCGCTGTAGATGCGGGTCGCCGTTGCGGTGCGCTGGACGGCTTGCTCAAAATCGTCAAGCGGACGCGCATAGAGGTTTTCGCCCCCCGCACACCCGCTTAAAACCAGCACAACACCCAGTACAGCGCCAGATATCGCTATGCCATGACGATGCATATCGCGGCCTCTCCCATAGGTTTCGCCCTACGCTTGAGACGCTTGAGAGATCATGTTGTGAACGTTTAAGCGCGCAAATCTTCCATAACCTGGCGGACCATCGCTTCCAGCATGATTTCGCGGGGAAAGGCGTTGCGGTTCAGCAAACGCCGGGTCACGAAACGCGCCACCGCGCCGGGGTTGCGGTTGAACGGCATGGCGGTGGCGATATGGTCGCAGTTGAGCGCGCCCAAAAACGTCGAACCCGGTAGGATTTGATCGCCGAGCAGCATCTGACCGTCGTTGAGCGGGTCGATGGCGCTCAGGGCCCGGTAAGACGGCAACATACCCGCCGACATCTCCCCCTCACCCACCGCGGCGCCGAGGCTATAGGTGCGCAGATCGCCCGGCATGCGAAAACCGTCCAAAAAAGACATCCGCGTTTCGGGTTTAAGGTCTTCCACCGCCGCCCCGCCGAACCGCGCGCATGTGGGCATCGGCAGCGTGCGTTCGACCCACTTCAACCAATCGGGCGCAAAACGGTGCAAAGGCGATCCGCACACGCACCCCACCAAGGAAACGACCGCGTCGAGGCGCTTGATCGTTTCAGGGTACAGCGCCAACATCACCAACGTGTCCGCCGCGCCCTTGGACATGGGGACCAAAATGGTCAGCGCGTCGCCGCTGTGGCGCTGCTGAGCCATCACATGATCGCGCAGCCGATGCGCATTTTCGACGCACCCGCCCCGCCCCGCGACCGGCGCGATCGAGGTCCTCGCCCCAAGGCTTTCCAGGTGCGCTAGCCCGTCGGTCAAACAATTGGCCAAAAACGCCACGCATTCGGTGAGGAAACCGGGCACGGCGATGACGTTGACGCCATCCAGGCGCGCCGCCACATCGACGGACGCATCGGTTGGGGCGGGCTCGTCTCTCAAGGTGGTGAAAAAGGCCTCGGTTGTCCGCGCATCCGGTAAATGCGCGCCATGATCGGCGTTCAGCGCGGCCACGATTTCGCGAAACCGCGCCCGTCCATCCGTCAGGCTGGCGCGGTCGATGGCAATATTCACAGGAATTGCGGCGGGTAAACTCATGCGCCCACTGTAGCAACAGCATGTGTCCAATTGTTGACAAAAAAAGCGCCCCACACGGAAAACCCAAACGGGCGAAACCGAGGGGCGCGTTTTTCAAGTATCGCGGCTTGGCTGAATCTCAGACCATCGAAATGATCATAACGATAAACGCCACGCCTGCGATGGCCGCTTCCATACCGACGCCCGCCAACAAGATGAGGGGCCAATGGCGACGCTTTGGCGCGCCGACCAGATGCGATGTGTATTCATCGATATAAGGCGCTTGCATAAGACCTCCTTTCCCGCGCAACAGCGCAGCAATTACATGATGGATAAACAAGTCAGCCTATTCGCATGCATCATAGCTTATTTTTCAGCACTTTTCGCGTGAGCAGGAGGAAATCTCGGCAACTTCACAAACATTTGAAATCGTGAAACACGTTCACGCGCCCATCACCGTGACCGGTCACACCTGTGAATCAGAGGCGAAAGCGCTTGTTGATCAAGGCCGTAAGCTCTTCGGCGCCGTCGTCAAGCGGGCGTTCGCCGGTGTTCAACACAAATTCAACGGCTCGACGGCGCACGGGCGACGTGAAAGAATGCGCCTATGCAAATAGACGTTTTTTTCGATCCGATCTGTCCGTGGTGCTTCATCGGCAAGCGCCGCCTCCAACGTGCGCTGGGCTTGCGTTCAGCCATCAGTGCGACGCTGACGTGGCGACCGTTCATGCTCAACCCCGAAATGCCGCCTGCGGGCATGGAACGCAACGCGTATTTGATTAACAAATTCGGTACCGAATCGCGCGTGCGCCGCTTGCTCGGCGCTTTGGAAGCGACCGGGCAATCGGAAGAAATCACCTTTCAGTTCGACCGTATTCATCACACCCCAAACACCGTCAACGCCCACCGTTTGGTGCATTACGCCAGTGAGTTTGGCCTCGCGGAAAGCGTGGTGGAAAGGCTGTACTGCGCCTATTTTCAAGACGGTCGCGACATTGGCGATTTAGATGAGCTCTGCGCCATTGGTCGGTCCGTCAGCCTGGAAAGCAGCTCATTGGACGCCTATCTGGACAGCTCTACGGACGTTTCATGGGTGCGTGAGCAAAACAGCCTCGCCCACAGAATGGGCGTCAACGGCGTGCCCTGTTTTCTGGTCGATGGCGAGCTGGCCCTGCAAGGCGCGCAACCGCCGGAAGTCCTCGCCCGGCTGCTGGACGCGGGCGCAGCGGCCTAGAACAAAGCGGCCTAGAACGATAATGGGGGACTCATCTGAGCCCCCCATTGTTTTTTGAGATCACGATCAAATCAGAACAACGGCGTGCTCAACTTCACCACCACCACGGCGGTGCCGTCGCCTTCGATGCCGAAATCGTTGTCGTTGATCAGCATCATGGTGTTGGCGTCAACCAGACCGATGCCTTCGATTTTTTTCGGCATGCCGCCACGGTTGTCGGTATTCATCACCAAGGTTTTGGCCAGCGCCGGAACGCCCTTTTTCGCCATGCCTTCGACCTTCAACTGTTCCAGCGACGGCGACACGACTTCCGCGTCCCACTTGCTGCCGGCAATGTTGCGGCCTTTGGCGAGATCGACCACATAGAACTTGGTGGTCTTGGAGATGCGTTCCAGAACCAGCAAACGATCACCTTTCAGGGCGGTCATTTCGCTGATCTTCACGTTGCTTTGTTTGCGCGCCTTTTTGGCGTTGTCCACCGCGAAGCTCTTTGGATCGTCGAGCGGATAGATGTATTCGCCGACCACTTCAAGGCTGGCGATATCCATCTTGAACAAACGCACCGCGTTGGAGGTCTTGTAGGCTTTGGCGTCGGGGTAAGCCAACGGGCTCTGCATTGCGAAATAGAGCGACTTTTCGTCGTCCGACACGGCGATGGATTCGATGCCGCGGTTGAGCTTGCGCCATTTCAAAATGCCCGGCAGTTTGGCCATCACCGGGTAGCGCGCGTCGGCGAGATCTTTTTCCAACCCGGTCGGCACCAAGCGCTTGAGGATGCGGCCATCCGCCGCAATGTGGGCGATGGATGGGCCGTATTCGTCGGAAATCCAGAACGTGCCGTCGGACAGACGCACCACAGATTCAACGTCGAGACCTTCGCTGTCGAACGCCAACTTTTCGCCCATGTTGGCGTAGCCGTTTTCGGTGTTCGATGTCACCAACGGGTTGACCACACCGCTGATCGGCTGGCCGATAGTGTTTTTCAGCGTCACCGTTTCCAAAACCGTGAAGCTGCGATCCCTATTGAGCGCGATTTTATAGATACTCGGCGCGAAGCCGGGCATGGGAAAGACCTTGCCCTTTTTGTCAGTCCCGCAAAGCCCGGCGTTATCCGCGCCCAGCAGCTTCTTCACGTCGGAACATTTGATGTTCGGACCACGGTCGGTGACGGTGTAAAAGACGTTGTCGGGGTCGCCCTTGTAGTGAAACGCGCCGCTGCCGATGCCGACGGTGAAGTCCATGGTCTTTTGACCGTGAAACGCCACCGCACCCAGATCCAAAGCATGCTTTTGAGCCGTGTAAACGCCCTGTTCCAACGTCGATGTCTGCGCGCATGCCGACATGGCGATCGCGGCGATGAGAACGGACGCGCCGCCCAAAATCGGTTTCATGGTCATGGTGAAAGCCCTTTTAAGTCACAAAAAATGAAGGCGCCGAATCTCAATCCAGCCTGTGACGGGACGCTAGGGGCGCCCTGTAACCGTTTCGTGATGACTTAATGAACTTTAGGAATCAGCCTCAGCAATGTCGGCCAGTGTACGCACCAGCGCCGTGACGCCTTTCATCCGCTCGACGCCGCCATCCCATTTGCGTTTGAGCACCAGCTTGTGATCGGGGCGCAGTTTGACGGTGCCGACTTGTTCGGTGATGTAGCCGATCAGGCCGCCGGGGTTGGGGAATTCGTTACCCCGGAACGACACCACCGCACCCTTCGGTCCGCTGTCGACCTTGTCAATGTGCGCGCGCCGACACAGGCGTTTGATGGCGACGGTTTGCAGCAGGTTTTCGACCTCGCCCGGCAACTTCCCGAAACGGTCGATCAGTTCCGCGGCGAAGGCTTCGGATTCCTGGTCGCTGTCTAGACGCGACACCCGGCGATAAAGCTCCATGCGCAGGTTGAGGTCTGAGACGTAGCTTTGCGGGATCAGCACCGGAATGCCAATGCTGACTTGCGGCGAGTAGTCTTCTTCGACGGGTCCTTCGCCGCTGACTGCGCCCTTGGCTTCGGCGACGGCTTCTTCGAGCATCTGTTGATAGAGCTCCACGCCGACTTCGCGGATGTGGCCCGATTGTTCTTCACCCAACAAGTTGCCCGCGCCACGAATGTCCAGGTCATGCGACGCCAACTGGAAACCCGCCCCCAAGGTGTCCAAAGTTTGCATCACGGTCAGGCGTTTTTCCGCGGTCGGCGTCAGCTTCTTGCCTGGCGGCAAGGTCAAATACGCATAGGCGCGCGTTTTCGAGCGCCCCACCCGACCGCGCAACTGATAGAGCTGCGCCAAGCCAAACATGTCGGCGCGGTGGATCAAGATGGTATTGACGCTGGGCAGGTCCAAGCCGCTTTCAATGATGTTGGTGGACAGCAACACATCGTATTTGCCGTCGTAAAAATCCGAAATGATGTCTTCCAGATCGGACGCGGGCATCTGACCGTTGACCACCGCGACGGCGGCTTCGGGGACAAGTTCCTTGAGCTTCTTTTTGAGATACCCTTGGTCTTGGATGCGTGGGCAGACATAGAACGTCTGACCGCCGCGAAAACGTTCGCGGATGATCGCTTCGCGCACCACCACCGGATCGAACGGCATCACAAAGGTGCGCACCGCCAAGCGATCCACCGGCGGCGTGGCGATGAGGCTCATTTCCCGCACCCCGGTCAACGCCAGCTGCAACGTGCGCGGCAACGGCGTCGCCGTCAGCGTCAGCACGTGCACGTCGGCTTTGAGCGCCTTGAGCTGTTCTTTGTGCTTCACGCCGAAGTGCTGTTCTTCATCGATAATCAGCAGCCCCAAATCGCGGAATTTGACGTCTTTGGCCAACAAAGCATGGGTACCGACGACGATGTCGACATTGCCCGACGCCATGGCGTCTTTGTTGAGCGTCATGTCCTTAGGCTTGACCAACCGCGAAAGTTGGGCGATGCGCACGGGAAAGCCCTTAAAGCGCTCTTGGAAATTGCGAAAGTGCTGGCGCGCCAACAGCGTGGTCGGCACCACCAGGGCGACTTGACGCCCCGACATCGCGGCGACGAACGCGGCGCGCAACGCAACTTCGGTTTTGCCAAAGCCAACGTCGCCGCACACCAAGCGGTCGGTGGGGCGGCCTTCGCCCAAATCGGACACCACTTGGGCGATGGCGCGAGCTTGATCTTCGGTTTCATTGTAAGCAAAGCGTGAGGCGAACTCATCCAACGCGCCGGGGTCCGGCGCCATGCGTTCGGTCTGGCGCAATTCGCGGGCGGCGGCGATCTTGATCAGCTCTTCCGCCATGTCTTTGAGGCGTTGTTTCAACCCAGCCTTGCGCGCCTGCCAGCCTGCACCGCCAAGCTTGTCGAGGTGCGCGCCGGCGTCTTCGGATCCGTAACGGGTGATGACGTCGATGTTTTCCACCGGCAAAAACAGCTTGTCGTCGCCGGAATAGATCAGCTTCAAGCAATCATGCGCCGCGCCGCCGACATCCAGCGTCACCAACCCCGCGTATTGGGCGATGCCGTGTTCCAAGTGCACCACCATGTCGCCTTCCGAAAGCGACGTGACGTCAGCGATGAAATTATCGGCGGAAACCTTGCGTTTTCCCGGACGACTGAGGCGCTCGCCCAAAATGTCTTGTTCTGAAATGATCGCCAGATCTGGGGTGACAAAGCCGCGTTCCAGACCCAGCACCGCCACGCCGATGGAGCCTTTGGTGAGCTTTTTGACATCCGCCCAGCCATCGACCTGCACCAAAGGCTCGAGGCCGTGTTCGCCCATCACCGTCATCAGCCGTTCGCGGGTGCCGATGGTAAACGCGCCGATCAAGGCGCGGCGGCCTTCTTTTTCCAGCGCCTCGACGTGATCGCCCAAGGCGTCGAATACGTTGATATCGGGATTGACGCGGGCGTCGGAAAATTCCCGCCCGGCTTTGGCCCCAGCGTTGAGCGTTTCAACGCTTTCGGGCGCATCAAAGGGGTCCAGCTGGGCGCAAGCAAATGGCTTAAGCAACTGATCAACGTCGCCTGCAGTCAAATACAGGCGTTCGGGCGGCACCGGCTTGTACAGCGGCGCATCAGAAGTCTGCGCGCCCTTGGCCGCCCCCATCATGGCCTTACGCGCACCGTAGTACTCGCCGATCAGATCAAGTCGCGCTTCAATGGATTCTGGCGTTTGATGGTCAAATAGAACCACGGCGCCAGACATATAGTCGAGTATGGTTTCCAAACGCCCGTCATAAAACAACGGCAACCAGTGCTCCATACCGATGTGACGGCGCGCTTCGGACACCGCTTCATATAAGGCATCCGTCTTGGTCGTTGCGCCAAACAAGGCCCGATAGCCGGTGCGGAAGCGACTGATGGCGTCTTCATCCAGCGGCACTTCGCTGACCGGGCGCAACGCCAGCTCAGCAATGTCCCCGGTGGTGCGTTGAGTCGCTGGATCGAAACGGCGCAGGCTTTCGACCTCGTCGCCAAAGAAATCCAGGCGCACGGGCTGCTCAGCGCCGGTGGGGAAAATATCGACCAAGCCGCCGCGCTTGGCGAATTCTCCCGGTTCCATCACCGTTTGGGCGTGGTGATAGCCGTGTTCGATCAAATAAGTATCCAGGCTGTCCGGCTCTACCGTGTCGCCAGCGCTGACGATCAGGGTCGCGCCCTTAAACGCATCGCGCGGCGGAACACGTTGCAAGAACGCGCTGACGGTGGCGACCACAACGCGACCTTTGTGTTCAGACTTGGATAACAAACGCGTCAGCGCGTCGATGCGTTGCGACACGATGGCGGCATTGGGCGACACCCGGTCGTACGGCAGACAGTCCCACGACGGGAAATCGATGCGTTCGACCTCAGGCGCGAAAAATTGCAAGGCTTCGTCCAGGCGTGCGCCCGCAACGTCGTCGCGGGCAATGAACAAGACGTCACGCCCCGCGTTCGCCAGCTCCGCCACCACCCGCGCGTCCATGCCGCCGGGCGCACCCGCGATGCGCACGCGCCCAGGCTGAGCCAATTTTTCGATCAGATGTTTCAAAGGCTTATCCGTGCCGATTCTGAGACTGGTTGAAGTCTTGCAGGCGTTTCATCAACGCCGTATTCCACTGGGGTGGGATTTCGGCCTGGCCCATCACCCACTTGAACAAATCCATATCGTTGTTTTTGAGCAGCGCTTCAAGCTCTGCGACCTCACCATCTGACAAATCCGCCAAATGCGTTTCGGCAAAGGCGCCGAACATCACGTCGTTTTCCTTCATGCCCATGTGGGTGCAATGGAAAAGCAGACGTTTGCGGGTGCTGTCTTGTGTTTGGGCCATCGCTTCGCTCGGCTGGTGTTGGGGGGCGGGTGCAGGTATAAAACTTTGAACGCCGTCTGTCAGCACACTCATTTACGGAACCCGCATGCGCCCGCAAGTTCTCTATCCCCTGTTCAAGCCCGTCGACACGCTGAAAGGCGTGGGTCCGCGTTTGAAACCGGCGCTGGAACGGCTCGCGGGCGTGCATGTGGTGGATTTACTGTGGCACCTGCCCACAGGCGCGGTAGACCGCCGTCATCAGTGCACAGTGTCCCAAGCCGGGCACGGTGAACTGTGTACGATGACCGTGCGCGTGATGCAACACATCCCCCCGCAAACCCGTTCGCGGCCCTACCGGGTTGTGTGCGAAGACGAGACCGGAACGCTGGTGCTGACGTTTTTCCACGCCCACGCCGATTACTTGATCAAGACCTTGCCCGATGGCGAGCTGCGGGTGGTGTCGGGCACGGTTGAGCACTACTCAGGCGAAATCCAGATGACCCACCCCGATCACATGGTGAAGGTCGAAGACATCGACACCGTGTTGAAGCTGGAGCCCACCTATCCGCTCACCCACACGGTGTCGCAAAAGGTCCTCGCCAAGGCCATCCACGGTGCGTTAGCTGAAACCGCAGCGCTGCCCGAATGGCACGATCCATCGTTGCTGGCGAAGCACAAGTGGCAACCATGGCATCAAAGCCTGCTCAAAGCCCACGCCCCCAACGATATGACAGACCTCGATCTGCACGCTCCGGCGCGTGAACGCTTGGCCTACGACGAACTGCTCGCCAACCAACTGGCGTTGGGGCTGGTGCGGCGCGGCATGCGTAAAGCCAAAGGCCATCCGACCCACGGCGACGGAAGCTTGCGTCAAAAGGTGCTGGACGCCCTGCCCTTCGCCCTGACCGGATCGCAAACCGGCGCTCTGGACGAAATCATCCAAGACATGGAATCCGACCTGCGTATGCTGCGCTTGCTGCAAGGTGACGTCGGTTCGGGCAAGACCGTGGTGGCGCTGCTGGCGATGCTGACGGCGATTGAGGCCGGTCATCAAGCGGTGCTGATGGCCCCCACCGAAATTTTGGCCCGCCAGCACTTGAACACCATTCAACCGCTGGCCGAAGCCGCCGGGGTCACCGTCGCGGTGTTGACCGGACGTGAAAAAGGCAAAAACCGCGCGGCGATCTTGGACGGCCTGAAATCCGGTGATATCAAGATAGCGGTGGGCACCCATGCGCTGTTTCAAGACGACGTGGAATTCGCCGATCTGAGGATGGCGGTGATCGACGAGCAGCACCGTTTCGGCGTGCATCAACGCCTGGAACTAGCCGCCAAGGGCTCTGCCGTCGATGTGTTGGTGATGACCGCAACGCCGATCCCGCGCACCTTGATGCTGACGGCGTATGGCGACATGGACGTGTCGCGCTTGCTGGAAAAGCCTGCCGGGCGACAGCCGGTGGACACACGGGTGTTGCCGTCTTCTAAGCTCGGCTCCATCGCCGAAGGCGTGCAGCGCAAGCTCGATGAAGGCGCCCGGGTCTATTGGGTGTGCCCGTTGGTGGAAGAAAGTGAAAAGCTAGATTTGGCTGCCGCCGAGGATCGCTTTGTTGAACTGACAAAGATGTTCGGCGAGCGTGTCGGCTTGGTCCACGGACGCATGAAGGGTAAAGACAAAGACACGGTGATGGCCGCCTTCAAGTCCGGCGAGATCGACATCTTGGTCGCCACCACGGTGATCGAAGTCGGCGTCGATGTGCCCGAAGCCACGGTGATGGTGATTGAACACGCCGAGCGTTTCGGCCTTGCCCAACTGCACCAACTGCGCGGACGCATCGGGCGCGGCAGCGGGGCGTCAACGTGCCTGCTGGTTTATCAACCGCCCTTGGGCGAAGTGGCCGAAAAGCGTCTCAAGATCATGCGCGAAACCGAAGACGGGTTCGTCATCGCCGAAGAAGACCTCAAACTGCGCGGCGCCGGCGAATTGCTGGGCACCCGTCAAAGCGGCCTGCCGGAATTTCGCATGGCCGATTTGGAGGCGCATCAAAACTTGCTCACCACCGCAACCAACGACGCCAAGGTGATCTTGGAAACCGACCCGGATCTCAAAACCCCACGTGGCGAGGCGCTGCGCACACTGCTGTATCTGTTCGAGCGCGATGCGGCGATCAAGTATCTGCGGTCCGGCTAAGGACATGCCCCCATGAGCGCCAAATTCGCCGTCGCCGTCACCGCCATCATCAAGCGCAATGACACCGTGTTGCTGCTCAAACGCAGCCCCGACAAAGCCCACCTGCCCGGCTATTGGGACCCCTGTTCGGGGCGGATGGAACGTGGCGAAACACCCGAACAAGCGGTGATCCGCGAAGCGCGAGAAGAAACCGGTCTCGACGTCGAACCGATCCGGGTGCTCGACACCTTCCACTTTTTCTATGGACCGGAACGCGAAGAAATCGTTGGCATGACTTTTTTATGTCGCCCAAATAATGGCGAGGTCGTGCTGTCAGCCGAGCACACCGAAGCGCGCTGGGTGAAGATTGACGAAGTGGATGATTATGAAATGGCGGACGGCTTGCAGGACGTCGTCAAAGCTCTGGCTTAAGCGCTTTCGTCTTTAAGAAACTGTTCCGATGAGCGGACCTGGATTTTGCCCCGCTCTTCCATCGGACGATGGTCGGGCGGCGTAACGATACCCCCCGAAATCACCATTTTCAACGCGTCTTCGACACTCATCGACAACGGCACCATGTCTTCTTTGGGCACAAAAATCAAAAAGCCCGAGGTCGGGTTGGGCGTGGTCGGCACGAACAGGTTGATGACGTCTTCTTCGGTGACGCTCTGCACCTCACCTTGGGTGCGGCCAGTGATGAACGCAATCACCCACATGCCGCGGCGCGGATATTCCACCAGCACGGCTTCGCGAAAGGCGTTTGATTGCTGCGCCAATACGGTTTCAAGGATCTGCTTGAGCGCCTTATAGACGCTGCGCAGCACCGGCACATTGCCGACCATTCGGTCCCACACGCGCTGGAAGAAACGCCCCATGAAGCCCGCCGTGAACGCGCCGATGAAAACCAAAGCCACCACCACGGCCACGACCCCAAGTCCAGGTACGCCGTAAGGCAGATACGTTTCGGGGTTGTATTTATCGGGCAACAGCGCCGTGACCTTGCTGTCCACGTAGGTGACGAACAACCAGCCGAGATAAAAAGTAATCGAAATTGGCGCGGTGATCAAAATGCCCGCCATGAAATAGCCGCGCAATTTGCCCAATAGACCGGTGCGAGGGGGCTTGGGTTCTGAGCTTTGCTGGTTATTTTCAGTTGTCATCAAGATCGCCTAATGGGGTTCAAGGGCGCCAATACAGATGCAGGTGCAACATCTGCGACGCACACTCTACCAAGCGTGCGCGTTCAGCAAGTGATTTACGTCACCATTTCAAAATCGCAAGTTCCGGCAGCGCGGAATTTATCCTGACGTCTTACCGCTCATGGACCGAATGGTGTCGGCCATGATGTGCATCAAGCCGCGAATAAATGGATCTGCTTGGTCCAGCTTGTGCAAAAACATCTGTTCCGTCACCACGATCACCGTGGTGGGTTCGGTCGCGCGCGCGGTGGCCATGCGCGGGCTGTCGTCGATCACCGCCATCTCGCCGAAGATCGCGCCGGCGCCCATGGTGGCCAATGGTTTTTCCGAACCATCCTCGTTCTCGCGAACAATCTCGACCTGGCCCTTTTGCACGATATAGGCGGTATGCCCCAATGAGCCTTGCTTGAAGATCACAGAGCCTTCGGGATAAACCTTTCGTTCGATCAGCGTATCGCGCGCCATGCTCCACTCCCCATCTGCTGCACTCGATCAAGTGTAAGCTGATTATGGCTGTTTCGCCAAGGCGTCGGCAAAAATACCGCGTGCTATGTAAAGAGCGTCGACGGGTTTCATCCCCGCCTTCAGACGTGGGTCGTACAGGGTTTTGATGTAAAGCTCATCCCAGCGCGACCATTTCACCGACATGTCGAGCGGTTTGAATAGCGTCGGCCAGTACGTATCGACATCGTTGGGCAGGCCCATAACCTGGGTCAGCTCTTCCAACAAGCACGAATCGATCTGTGCGGGGTCGCGTTCGACATTGACCACCACAATGGCTTTGATGATGCGATCATCGGGCTTTTTCCAATTGAGAAAAAAACACACCATTGTCGGGTCGTCGGTGAGGCGCTTAATAACCGCTGAATCGAGATTCCCCCCCCTGATCTTGGCCATTTCTTTTCGTTTCAAAAACAGCAGATCAATCGTCGGCCCCGAGGTTCCCGGTTTGACCTGCTTGAAATTCAGCCCCGTCAACTGGGCCAAACCGCCAAGATGACGGCCGATCATTTTGCCCAATTCAGGCGTAGCGCGGCCTTGCACCGTGAACCCCACCGGGCCTTGCCATTTGGCGATCACCTTCGCCCCGGTATTCATGCCGTACTCATCGCCGAAAACGACCCGCGCAAAGTGACGCACCATATCGTCGAGCTGCGGGCGCAAGTCTTCGGCGCGCGGCGAAGATACGCTCATCAAGACCAAGCACAGGGTGGCGGCGAATAGGTGACGCAAAGCGATAACTCCACAAAGATCGGGAATAATCAAAATGATAACATGCCCATGTCGTGTTATCTTTGTAACTGAAGGCCGAGGTGTATAAAATACCTTAACAACGAAAACAGCAGACAGAGAGCCCCCATGTCCACAACAGCTTTGGTTTCCATCATCGGCCCGGATCGCATCGGTCTTGTATCCGCCGTGACCGGTCGGCTGTTTGACTTGGGCGCGGACTTGGGCGACACCTCTTTTGCCGTGCTGGGCGGCGGCGCCGAATTCACCGCCATTTGCGAATTTCCCGGCGGAATGGAGCTGGAAGCCCTACAAGATGAGCTTGAAGCCTTGGCTGAACTTACTGACGCCGAGGTCAAAGTATCGCGTTTTGAGTTGGCGGCGATGCATCCCGCATCGGAAACCATCACCCACACCATCACGGTATCCGGTGGCGACAGCCCGGGTTTGATGGCGCGGTTGTGCGAAGTGTTCCAGCAATCGGACGCCAACATCGTGCGCTTAAACTCAGAACGCGTTCCCGGCACGGAACAACACCAAACGGGGCACCGCCAATACGTGATCAGCGCATCCGTCGCCATTCCCGTGCAAAACGAAAACACCTGCCTCGCAACCGTAACAAATACCGCCGGTGAATTAGGCTTGGCGTGCCAGTGGAAAAAGGTAACCCAATAGGTGTACCACCACCCCAACCGCATTAAACGTACAGCATCATGAGCCGTGTAAAAGACGATTACCGCTCCCTCACCGGCCCGCAAAAAGCGGCGATTTTCATGCTGTCTCTCGACGAGTCGCAGTCAACATCTCTATTTGAATTGATGGACGACGAAGAAATCCGCGAGCTTTCGCAGATCATGTCGAACTTGGGATCGGTCAATTCCAAGGTCGTTGAGCGCTTGTTTCTCGACTTTGCCGATCAGCTCTCAAGCACCGGTTCGTTGGTGGGTTCGTACGACAGCACCGAACGTCTGCTCAACAAAGCGCTGTCGGAAGAACGCGTATCACAGATCATGGAAGAGCTGCGCGGCCCCGCCGGGCGCACCATGTGGGACAAGCTGGGCAACGTCAACGAAGCGGTGTTGGCCAACTATCTGAAAAACGAATACCCGCAAACCGTGGCGGTGGTGCTGAGCAAAATCCGCCCCGAACACGCCGCCAACGTGTTGGGCACCCTGCCCGAAAGCTTCGCCATGGAAGTGGTCATCCGCATGTTGTCGATGGAAGCGGTGTCGAAAGAAATTTTGGATCACGTCGAAAAGACCCTGCGCACCGAATTCATGACCAACTTGGCGCGCACCGCCCGTCAAGACAGCCACGAAATGATGGCGGGCATTTTCAACACGCTCGACCGTACCACAGAAACGCGCTTCATGGGCGCATTGGAAGAACGCAACCGCGAAAGCGCCGAGCGCATCAAGCAATTGATGTTCACCTTCGACGATCTGGAACGCGTCGATGGCGCCGGCATTCAGATATTGTTGCGCCAGACCGACAAGGCGCAGTTGTCAATCGCGCTCAAAGGCGGTTCGGAAACCGTCAAGGAACTGTTCTTTTCCAACATGTCCGAACGCGCGGCGAAGATCATGCGCGAAGACATGGACGCGATGGGCGCGGTGCGCCTCAAGGACGTCGACGAAGCGCAAGCGGCGATCGTCACGGTCGCCAAGCAACTGTCTGACTCTGGTGAAATCGTCATCGCCGGACAAGGCGAAGAAGAACAGCTGATTTACTAGAGCGTTTCCGCGATTCTTGAATGCCCTTTTTAATGTCCGGGCAACCCTTTGATAAATTTTATGAAATCGACAGACGCCAGCGGTCTAGAGAAGAAATACCCCTGAATCTCATCGCACCGATAGGCCTTGAGGATATCCAACTGCTCTTCCGTCTCTACGCCTTCGGCGATGATCTTGCGGTTGAGCGTGTGGCCCATATTGATGATGGTGTGGATGATCTCGGCATCATCGGCATCGACGTGGATGTCATTGACGAACGAACGGTCGATTTTGATGGTGTCGATGGGGAAGCGTTTTAGATAGCTGAGCGATGAATAGCCGGTTCCAAAATCGTCCATGGAAATGTGAACGCCGAAGTCGTGGAGATCTTCCAGCGCCGCGACGATGATCGGCGCATCGCTCATCAACATGCTTTCAGTGATCTCAATTTCAATAGCACTGGGCGGCAAATCGGTGTTTTTCAACGCATTTTTGACGATATCGACGAACGACGGTTCGCGCAATTGGCGCGCCGACAAATTCACCGCGACCTTAATCGGCGGCAAGCCTTGTTTAAGCCATAGGGCATGCTGGCGACACGCGGTGTGAATGGCCCATTCGCCCACCTCAACCACCATGCCGGTTTCTTCAAGCACGGGAATAAACTTCACCGGACTGACCAAGCCCATGTCGGGACTTTCCCACCGCATCAAGGCTTCCGCACCGGTGACGCGATTAGTCTTCAGGTCCAGTTTAGGCTGATACAGCAACAGAAATTCGTCGTTTTCCAGGGCCTTGGACAGCCCATTTTTGACGATCAGGCGTTCCTTGGTCTGGTCGTTCATGTCGGAGGTGAAGAATTGGTAGTTCGCTTTGCCTTCTTCCTTGGCGCGGTACATCGCGGAATCGGCGTTTTTCAAAAGCTCCTGCGCATCCTTGGCGTCGTCGGGATAAATGGTGATGCCGATAGATCCCGAAATAAACGCTTCATGCCCGCCCAGTAAGAACGCTCGGCCCAAGCTGTCCAACACACGTTGCGCCAACAGCGGCGCATTTTGCGAATCGTCCAAATTCGGCATGATGATGGTGAACTCATCACCGCCCAAGCGCGCCACAGTGTCGCCCGTGCGCACGCACGAGCCCAATCTTTTGGCCGTTTCCTTCAACAACATATCGCCGACATCGTGGCCAAGCGTATCGTTGACCAGTTTAAAACCGTCCAGGTCGATGAACAAAAGCCCGAGGCTCTTTTGCGAGCGTTCCATATTGTTGATGGCTTGGGTCAAGCGGTCCAGGAACAAAGAGCGATTCGGCAGCCCCGTTAGGCTATCGTAATTGGCCTGATAGAGGATCCGTTCCTCATCTTGCTTGCGCTTGGTGATATCGGAAATGATTGCTGCGAATTGCATCACCTCGCCGGAGGGACTGGTGATCGCCGTAACAGAGAGGCGTTCGGCGTACTCTTCGCCGTTTTTACGCATATTCCAGAATTCACCTTCCCAGCGCCCGCGCGCTTCAAGTCCCGACCACATCTCATCGAACATCGCCCCGCCCTGGCTGAGCGCGGTGTGATTGATGGGGAAGTTGCCGATGACCTCTTCAACGCCATAGCCGGAAATAACCGTGTAAGCTGGGTTCACCGAACTGATGCGAAAATCCGGATCGATGATAACCACACCTTCGGTGAGCGCTTCGATAACCTCGCCGGCCAAACGCAATTTATCTTCGGCGCGGTGGCGTTCGACGATTTCTTGGGTTAATTCGCGGGTGCGTTCTTCGACCCGCATCTCCAACTCGTCATGAGCGCGACGCAGCTGCTCCTCGGAGTGCTTGCGTTGCGTGATGTCGCGCACCACGCCGGTAAAAAAGCGCTTGGCGCCGTGACGCAGTTCGGTGACGGCCAATTCCAGCGGAAACTCTTCACCGCCTTTGCGCACGCCGACTTCTTCGCGGCCCGCAACGCCGATGATCTTTTTCACGCCGGTCTCGACATAATTGGCCAGATACTGATCGTGGTTGGTGGCGTGCGGTTCCGACACCAACATCGAGATGTTGTGGCCCAGAACTTCGCGGGATTCGTAACCGAAAATGCGCTCCGCGGCTTTGTTGAAGGCCACCACCTCACCCTTGACGTTGATGGTGATGATGGCGTCGGCCACGGTGTCGAGAATGCCGCGCAAACGTTGTTCGCGTTCTTGCAGGATTTCGGCGGCGCGGGTGCGATCGGTGATGTCACGCGCCTCAAGCATAAACTGGCCGTCGCCGATGGGCGAAAAAACCACCTCAGCATCGATGATGTTGGCGTCCGCGCGCAGGAATTTTAGCGGCAGCGGCTCCGTTTCGGCGGCGAACAGGTCGAGTCCAGCCTCCATCACGCCATGATAGTCAGGGTGCACGATGTGTAAAAATGGACGTCCCGCCAATCCCGTCGCACTCTCATAACCAAGAATGCGCCACGCAGATGCGTTGGACAGCAAAATATAACCATCCTGGTCCAAGACGCAGATCATCGCTTGAGACGTTTCGAATAGATAGCGATAGAGGTTGCTGCCGATCATATCGACTTGCTGTTTTTGGGCTTGCGTGCGCACCCGGCGCGCGCGCAACGCCAAATCATCGGTCTCGCCGCCCATTTTGAGCGAACTGATGGCCACCTCAAGATCGCCGCTATCGTCTTTGGGCTGCAAGCGAACGCTGACTTCCGTGCCGGGATCGGCTTTAGCCGACAAAACCGGCAACGCGCCCGTCAACTGGTCGCGGTCAACATAGTCGGCAAAGAAGGTACCCAACGCCTGATCTGCGCTGTCCAGCCCAAGCATTTTGAACCCGTTGGCGTTAATGTCGAGAATACGTCCGCCGCGCAAATACACGACGAGATCGTTTTGCAGGGTATCGAAAAGATCCCGCGTCCAGCTGACCGGAACTCCCGAACCGACAGCCCCCCCTTCATCAGTCGATGAAGCCATACCCTGCTGAACCTTTCCGCTCTTTGATCGTCCCGTTTTATACAGAACTGTTTTTCATGAGGCGTTGACCGCCATAAATTGCCGTCCTCCCCTTCCCGAACAACCGGGCAAACGGCAAATCATCAATGATTCCAGTACTATTCTTCCCCTGCACATCATCAAATGCAAGCAAAGAAGGCTACCGCGCACGACTTAAGAACAGCACAATGACTTTAAGATGGAGATAACGAACGGATATCAGCAGGTCGAATTGGGTTGCTGCGCGCCATGACCGGGACATACCGCAGAGTTTTGCGTGGACGCTAAAGGTATTTTTTTAATCAACCCGTCCAGCTGTTCCCAAAAGAAAAAATCACCCATGTAACCGACAATCCGTCCGATCTCTCGACCGTCTTCGATGGCGACAAACGTCGGCGTGAAGATGACGCCTTTGATAAAAGCAAGATCGGCGGGTTTGTCGTCATGCAGGTCGTGCTGGCGCAACGGCAAGACTTTGGATTCTTCTGTTTTTGGATAAATTTCACCGACTTCCTGATCCCAGGTCTCACACACAGGGCAAGAACTGGAACCAAAATACACAAGCTCAGCTGCGTCTGCAGATGGAGCTGGCAACAACGCCGCAAGCGCCAATACAGGCGCCAATAAGGCAAAAAACACTCGACTCATTATCTCAGCCCTCGACATCCTCAGCAAAACAACGCCAAAAACAACCGGTCCCGAAACAGATGCACTGCTTCGGGACCGGAATAGACCGTAACGTTACGAAATCGAAAAACCGCAACGTTTTCCAATCCTAAAAGAGCTATTAGCCCTTTTGGATTTCGTAGGTGTAAACGCCACCGTCTTCATTGCTGCTCACCAGCGTGTTGCCGGTGGATTTGCAAAAAGCTTCCATGTCTTTCACGGAACCGGGATCGGTCGAAAGCACCTCAAGGGTTTCGCCAGCAGCCAGATCTTTCATCGCCTTTTTGGTTTTGAGGATCGGAAGCGGGCAGTTCATGCCTTTGGTGTCAAGAGTTTGGGTAGCCATTTCGTGTCTCTCTTGTCTTTGGGGTGATGGTTAAAACGATAAATCCTAAAAGGATTTGGATATGCGGATCAGTCCATTAATTCTACAAGCCAATATTGATAAACTTGAGACAGACAACCCGCAAGCACGAAGCTAAGTTTTTTTGATTGGCAAACTGACAATGGTCGTAAATTTTGGTGACGATTCCAGCAACGGTCATGTCTTCCGTCGCTGCGAGTTCTTCAAGAACATTCCAAAAAGCGCGTTCCAACCGGATGGTGGTGGAATGGCCATGGATTCGCAGCGACCGACGCTCAGGCAAGAACTCAGTATCTTGATTGCCCGCGCTACACAGCCCGAACAACTGATTGAGAGGAGTTACCTCGTCTTGACCGTTGGGTAGGTCTACTATCACGTCAAACGCTCCAATTTGCGCCGCTCAAATGAACTCAGAGATCTTTTTTCAGCGTGAAGGCGCCACGAATGTCGCCCTTTGAAAAACCGCGCGCCTGATCGCCGGGATACAAGCCGTCCAGCTTCGCCGTGACGTCCGGTTTGATGTCGGAACCATGGCAATTCAAGCACAGGTCAGCGGTGCCAATGGCTTTCATGAAGCGAAACTGCTTCTTGCCGTCCATCTCGACCACTTCGCCATATGCAATGGCGTCAGGTTTTTCGCCGGCTGCTTTGCGGTCTTCAAACTGGTTGAGGACTTTGAGTTCCCAAGCATCGGGCTCGTTGTTCGGATTGCGCAGTTTCAAGCTTGTGCGCGCGACGCTCCAGCCGGATTTTGCGGCGGCGGCGGCGGCGATTTCAGGGGCCTTCTCGTTACAAACGCCAATGGCGTTGACGGGGCCGCCGTTTTTCATGCCTTCCTGCAGAGCCATCTTCAACGGCCCGCCGAAAGACTTAACCACGGTCACGGCTTCGCCTTTGAGGGCGTCCGCGTCCATTGCATGGGAAACGCTTGCGGTCGTCAATGTGGCAACTAGGGCCACAGCAGTCATCACTGTTTTCATCACATGAACCTCAATATAAGAAATAAAGACGTTATTATGCGGCCAAAAGACAGAAACTGTCATCCATTTCGCTCATGAGGCTGGCTCAAAAGCAAAATCACGATGGCCCCGCCTGGACAATATTTGCCCAGGCGCGCGGCGTCGTTAGATGTACAGGTTGATATCGGATTCCAGAGCTTCGCCCATGTAGGTCGCGGCGCCGCCGAGTTCCATTTCCGGGATCATCATTTCCGGAGTCCACTCGAACAAATCCAGGGTCATCTGACAGCCGACGATTTTGACGTCGCTTTCGACACAGATGTCACGCAGTTCGGGAATGGAGGCCACGCCTTTTTTCTTGATCATGCTCTTCATCATGGACGTCGCCATGGCGTCAACGCCAGGGATCGCAGAAATGATGTTCGGCATCGTCATATGCATGCCCATCATCGGCATTTCCATACCTGGGTTGCCGAGCGTGGAAATCTGCAAATGGTCCAGGTCTTTCTTCAAAAGCTGAAGACCGTAAAAAGTGAAAAAGAGCGTCACATCAACATCCAGGCTCGCAGCCGTGGACGCGAGAATGAACGGAGGGTAAGCCCAATCCAGGGTGCCCTTCGTAACGATGATGCTCATCTTTTTGTTGTTGCTGCCTTCACTCACTGTTCGTCTCCCAATTGTTTGCCGTCTCGACCGTGATCGCATGTCCTGCGTTTTGGCGGCCGTCCCTGGCACATTTCGTTTGCGCAGAGCTGCTACGCAGTGATTTTAGATTTTGCTTATATACGCACAATCTAAACGCCAACCGGATGTGCTTGGTAGTATTCCGTGCCTACGCGACTCATTTCGCCTAAAGTTAGCGATTATTACGTACTCGCAAGGCGGCTGACTGAAACCCTGTATTTGCCACAACCTTACATGGACCACCCTCTTCGGGGAGATTCTCATTTAAGGTCGATCTAATATACACATTCAAGCCGTTTAGACAAACCTAATATACAAATAGACTAAAATACTCTATATCGAATGCCCAATTAAAGTGACTCGGGCATAATCCGCGTCTTCAAAAGCGGCAATACCGCAATAAAAACACAGCACAGGCAAACACCCAAATGGGCATGATGGGAGACACACGATGGAAGACATGAGTGTGGCCACTTTGGTCGCAACCGCAGGATTTGGTGCGGGTATCCTATTCGGCGCGACAGCCAACAAAACAAATTTCTGCACCATGGGCGGCGTGTCCGACATGGTTCTGATGGGCGAAACCACCCGGTTTCGGGCGTGGATGCTGGCCATTGCGGTGGCGATTCTCGGCACCCAGGCCCTACATATGCTTGAGATGATCGACTTGACGCTGTCTCCTGCTGAAAGTGGTCCGATTTACTTGACCGCCAGCTTGGGTTGGCCCGGCGCCATTGTCGGCGGCCTGCTGTTCGGCTTCGGCATGACCCGCGCCGGTGGTTGCGGCAACAAAACGCTGGTGCGCATCGGCGGCGGCAATCTCAAGTCCATTGTTGTGTTTTTGATCATGGGCGTCACCGCCTACATGACGCTGCGCGGGCTCATCGGTTTGGCGCGGATCGAGTTGGAAGCCTTCAACACCGACCTCACCGCCTATGGTCTGCAAAGCCAGTCGATGGTTGAAATGCTGGGCGTGATGGTTGGCATGGAAACCGAAAGCCTGCGCCTGGGCGTGACCTTGGCGTTCGCTTTGGCGATTGCCGCCTATTGCTTCAAAAACGAAGAGTTTCGGAGTTCTCCCACCGACATCGTCGGCGCGATCATCATCGGTTTGTTGATCCCGGTCGGCTGGTACATCACCGGCGTGCTGGGCGCGGATGAGTTCGAACCGACGCAAATGTTCTCCTTCACCTTTGTCGCGCCATCGGCGGAATCGATCCAATACATGATGACCTTCACCGGGGCCTCCATCAACTTCGGCATCGCAACCGTGGGCGGCGTCATTGTCGGTTCGTTCTTAATGGCGATCGCCACAAAATCGTTCCACGTCGAAGCCTTCAGCGGCGCCGACGACATGAAAAGCCACATGATCGGCGCGACGATGATGGGAATCGGCGGCGTTCTGGCGCTTGGTTGCACCATCGGCCAAGGCCTCACCGGCATGTCCACATTGGCTTTAGGCTCATTGATCGCACTGGCGTCGATCATTATTGGCGCCATCTGGGGTCTGAAGGCCTTGGAAGAGGACTCCGTACTGGGCGGTCTCAAAGCTATGATAAGCCGCAATTAACCTATTAGGGAAAACCCTAATAAGGGCGGAAAGGCGGGGTAAATCCCCGCCTTTCTTTTATAAAACTGTATACCAATTTCATCACTGGGGGCTTGCCACAAGGATCAAAGCTCTCTAATGTAACAGAGTGCTAATACACACAGCGCGCGTGGGATATAAGCTGTACCCCACACATTTCGATACAAATGCACGTATGAACACAATTTCTACGCATTAAAGATGGAAACATCGTGCATTTGGGAGGCCTAAACCAATTCAAGTCCGTTATTTTGATAAATGGGCTTGTTCTATCCGGGATCTAGCCATTAGGCTTGTTCACGTTCCCCTTTTCGTTCGAGGGATGATTTTGGGATACTGGTCAAATCTGGCTAGTCTATGGGAGGGATAATGAAATACTCAAAACTGATGAGCGCCTTATGTGGCCTTTCACTTGCCGGCACCATTGCCGTCGGTGCGCAAGCTGCAGAAGTGGCGCAATACAGCGTCGTGGATGAAACCATTCCTGCGTCTTTAACCGGCAAAGCCGGTGATGCGGCGAATGGCAAAAAAGTCGTCATCAATCGCAAAAAAGGCAACTGCCTGGCTTGTCATGTGATGCCAATTCCTGAGCAACAGTTCCACGGTAAAACCGGCCCCGACTTGGCTGGCGTGGCGCATCGTATGGATGAAGCGACGTTGCGCATGCGTGTTGTCGACCCCAAGGTCATCAACCACGACACCATGATGCCGAGCTTCTATAAAACCGGTCAACATCGTGTCCTCAAAAAGTTTGAAGGCAAAACGATTTTGAGCGCCCAGGAAGTCGAAGATGTCGTCGCTTACCTGCTGACGCTGAACTAAGTCCCCTGGCGAGACTGACGCAATAACAAAGAAATAGAGGATATAATGAGCAATAACATCCAGCAAATGGTCCGTTTGGACCGCCGTGAGGCTCTTAAAGCCGCAGGCGCAGGTGTGTTGGCTCTGGGTTTCGCTACGACTGCCCATGCCACACCCGAAGCCGCTGCCGAAGCGCTTGCAAAGATATCTGGCGGCGCTGCCGCTACCATGTCTGATAAAGTCACCATCTCTTTGCCGGAAATCGCGGAGAACGGCGCAACCGTTCCCGTTGGTGTTTCCGTCGATAGCCCGATGACCGCAGACAGCTATGTCAAGCACATCCATGTGTTTGCCGAGGGCAATCCAAGCCCCGAGACCATTTCCTTCAATCTGACCCCGACGGGCAAAGCCGAAGTGAATACGCGTATTCGCTTGAGCAAAACCCAAAATGTCGTGGTTGCCGCCGTCATGAGCGACGGTTCGGTCTTGACCAACAAGAAGGAAGTGAAAGTTACCATCGGCGGCTGTGGCGGCTGATCAGCCCCCTTCCCCTTTGGTCACTCAGACATAATCTAGGAGTGCTATAAAAATGGCAAAAAAACCTCGCGTTAAGCTGCCTAAAAAGGCAAAAGCTGGCGATATGATCCAGGTCAAGACCCTGGCGTCTCACAACATGGAAACCGGCAACAGGAAAGACAAAAAAGGCAATAAAATTCCGCGTCTTATCCTGAATAAGTTCGCCTGTACCTTTAAGGGTGCAGAAGTGTTCAGCGCCGACATGCATCCGTCCGTTTCCGCCAACCCGTATATTTCGTTTTTCATCACAGCGAAGGAAAGCGGTACGTATGAGTTCACGTGGACTGACGACAACGGCAAAGTCACAACCGTGTCTAACGACATGGCCGTGTCTTAAATCACGACGAAGGGAGGGCTAACGTCATGAATTTCAAGACAATCACCGCCGCTGTTGCCGTGTTGGGCGCAGGTCTTGCGTTGAGCGCATGTAACGGCGCCAACACCACAGCTGCAGTTGACCAAGTACCAAACCCATATGGGGACAATGTTTGGTCTGGTTATCAGACAGCCCGTTCGGGTGTCCGCGCCATGCAGGATGACGATTTCGAAAATCCTGGCATGCCGGTCTACGATGCGGCTGAAGAACTCTACAACGCCGATGATGGTGTCGCCGGTGTTTCGTGCGCCGACTGCCACGGCGCTGTGGACGATGCAAAGGGTGGCCGTTTTGGCATCCCGATGAAAGGCGTCGCGGCGACGTATCCTGCATACGACGTCGAAGATCACAAGCCGATCAATATCGAGCTGCGCATCAACAAGTGCCGCACCAAGTACCAGCAGGCCAAACCGTTCAAATACGAATCGGACGCCATGCTGGGCATGACCGGCTTGATCGCCAAACAGTCTCGCGGCATGCCGCGCATGACGACGGCTGACTCCAAAGGCGACGTGCTGAACCCGTTCTGGATGCAAGGCCAAGCCTTCTATTACCAGCGTCGCGGTCAGCTCGACATGGCCTGCAGCCATTGTCACGAAGACAATGCGGGCAACATGGTCCGTGCGGAAACCCTGTCCCAGGGTCAGTCCAACGGCTTCCCGACATATCGCCTGAAATGGCAAAAGCCGGGTTCCCTGCACCGCCGCTTCCGTGGCTGCAACAAAAACATCCGTGCTGAGCCTTATGGTTATGGTTCGGATGAGTACCTTGCGCTGGAAACCTATCTGGCGTGGCGTGGCCGCGGTCTGCCTGTCGAAGGGCCGTCCGTTCGCAAATAACGCTTAGACGATCAGGGGCGGCATCCGCGTGGATTGCCGCCCCTTTTCTGTCAAATTTTCCGACCAAACGAACATTCGTTAAGCCTATAAATCATAAAAACAATCTAGACCTTGAGTAACGGAGACTTCACATCATGATCACCCGTCGCGACTTTCTTCAGGTGACCGCCGCCACGGCTGCGTTGCTTGGTTCCGGCGTCAACATCGCCCGCGCTGCATCCAGCCAGGCCATCAGCCAAGATGACCTTCTTAAGTTTGACAGCGTCGGCCAAGTCACGTTGCTCAACTTCACCGACATCCACGCACAACTGGTGCCGCTGTATTTCCGCGAGCCGTCTGTGAATCTTGGCGTCGGCGAAGTCCACGGTCTGCCGCCGCATCTAACCGGTGAAGCGTTTCTCAAGCATTTCGGCCTGATGGCCGGCACCCCGGACGCGTATGCATTTTCTAGCGTCGATTACAGCCAACTGGCCAACGAATACGGCCGCATCGGCGGGTTGGCTCACATGGCGACGTTGATCAAAGCGGTCCGCGCCCAACGCGAACCCAACACGCTGCTGATCGATTGCGGCGACACCTGGCAGGGTTCGTACACCTCGCTGGCGACTCAGGGCGAAGACATGGTCGACGCCATGAATGCGCTTGGCGTCGACGTGATGGTGCCGCACTGGGAATTCACCTACGGCGCAGAACGTGTGCAAGAACTGATCAGCAAGCTGAACTTCCCGTTCTTGGCGGGCAACGTGCTCGACAACGAATGGCAAGAAAAAGTCTTCGATTCCACCGCTCATTTCGAGCGTGGCGGCGTGAAGATCGCTGTGATCGGTCAAGCGTTCCCCTACACCCCGGTCGCCAACCCGCGCTACATGATCCCCGACTGGTCGTTCGGTATCCGCGATGAAATGGTCCAAGAAAGTGTCAACAAGGCCCGCGCCGAAGGCGCCGAGTTGGTGGTTTTGGCCTCTCACAATGGTTTCGACGTGGATCGCAAGTTGGCGTCGCGCGTCAACGGCATCGATGTGATCCTCACCGGCCACACCCACGACGCCATTCCCGGCGTGATCGAAGTCAACAACACCTTGTTGGTCGCCACCGGCTCCCACGGCAAGTTCTTGGGCCGCTTGGATCTGGATGTGCAGAACGGCAAGATCAACACCTACAACTACAAACTGATGCCGATTTTCTCCGACGTGATCACGCCGGACCCGGAAATCCAAGCTGTTGTGGACGGCATTCGCGCCCCGCACCAAAAAATCATCGGTGAAAAACTCGGCAAGACCGAAAGCCTGCTGTATCGCCGCGGCAACTTCAACGGCACCTTCGACGACCTGATCTGCAATGCGATCATGGAAGAACGCGAAACACAAATCGCGCTGTCGCCGGGCTTTCGTTGGGGCGCAAGCCTCATCCCGGGTCAAGACATCACCATGGACGATGTCTACACTCAGACCTCAATCACCTACCCCAGCGTCTACCGCAGCGACATGACAGGCGAAACCATCAAGCTGATTTTGGAAGACGTCGCCGACAACCTGTTCAACCCCGATCCGTATTACCAACAGGGCGGTGATATGGTGCGCGTTGGCGGCATGGGCTATCGCATCGACATTCACAAAACGATCGGTTCTCGCATTTCGGACATGACGCTGTTGTCGACGGGCGAAACCATCGATCCCTCGAAGAAATACGTCGTTGGCGGTTGGGCCTCCGTCAATGAAGGCACTGAAGGCCCCCCCGTATATGATCTCGTGGCAGATCATATTCGCAAGAAAAAGGTCGTCAATGTGCAACCGAACACCAGCATCAAAGTTGTTGGGGGCTAAATCCCCCCCCTCTTCGCACACGACAACTGAGGAAAATGCTCAATGGATCCGTTTGATATCACCTACCTGGGCTCGTTCGGCGCTGGCGTACTCAGCTTTGCTTCGCCATGCGTGTTGCCCCTGATTCCCGCCTACCTGTGTTTCTTGGGCGGCGCGTCGCTCGAAGAGCTCACCGCCGAAGGCGGCATCGATAAAAAAGTCCAACGCCAAGTGTTTGTCTCGGCGTTGGCGTTCGTGCTTGGCTTTGCCACCGTGTTTATCGCCCTCGGCGCGACAGCCACCACGGTCAGCGCCATGATCGCGGACAATATGGATATCCTCGCCAAAGTGGCAGGTGTGGTCATCGTGATCTTCGGTCTGCACTATATGGGGCTGTTCAAAATCGGCTTCTTGAACTTTGAAAAGCGTTTCCATCTGGAAAACAAGCCCGCCGGTCTGGCCGGGTCTTACATCTTAGGTCTAGCGTTCGCGTTTGGCTGGACACCGTGCGTCGGCCCGATCCTGGCGACCATTTTGATGGTTGCCGCCAGTGGCGACGACGTCATGTATGGCACCTCTTTGCTGGCCGTATATGCGGCGGGTATCGGCTTGCCGTTCTTGCTGGCGGCGTTTGCGGTTAAGCCGTTCATGCTCTTTTTGGGCAAGTTCCGCCGCCACATGCGCACCGTGGAAATGGCCATCGGAACGCTGTTGGTGGTGACCGGCGTGGCGATCTTCACCGGCTCGCTGTCAGAAGTGTCCGTCTGGTTGCTGGAAACCTTCCCCAGCTTTGGAGAAGTCGGATAATGCATTCATAACATTGCGTTAATTCAGATATCTTGGCAAACCCCGCGCGCTATACCTAGGTATAGGATGCGGGGTTATTCGTTAACCTTTTGAACACCGCTCGATACTTTTGCTCAGCTGTGGCGCGGTTCGTGTTTGGATATGATCTAAAAGTGATCGGTGGCCTCCTCCCCCCTCAAGAGCCACCACACATTCCGCCCCTCCCCATCCCCCCAAATTTGGGAGACACGGCGGACGTAGGCTAGTTCAAGGTGTACGTAAAAAAAATATGGCGACAGACCCTCACCCTCCCCCCTAAAGGTTGAGGGCTGTTCGCCAAAATATAAAGCGGAGTTCCTGCCCCACAGGAACTCCGCTTTTTTGTCTCGTATTGAGGCGTAGTGAGCGCGCTTTACATCAAATGCTTTGTGAAAAACGCCGTGGTCCGCTCCCAAGCCAATGCGGCGTCGGCCTCGTCATACCGCGACCCGGTGGGGTTGGCGAACGCGTGATTGGCTTCATACCAATTCACGCTGAGATCGGTTTTACCCGCCGCCGCCATGGCTTTTTCAAAGCCACCAACCATTTCGGCGTTGATGTTTTTGTCCAGTGTACCGAAGTGTCCAAGAACCGGGCTATTCAACGACGCCAGCTCGTCGGCGGTCTTGTTGACGCGACCGTAATAGATCACCGTGGCGTCCACCGGTGTGGCGATCGATGCGTTCAGTGACCAACCGCCACCAAAGCACCAGCCGATGGTGCCGACCTTGCCGGTGCTCTTTTTATGGTTTTTCAGCCAATCGATCAGCGTCACCAGTTGTTCGGTCCCGGCTTTAGGGTCGAGGTCGTTCATCAGCTTTTTCGCGCCGGCGCTATCCGTCGCATATTCGCCGCCGTACATATCCACGGCCAGCGCGATATAGCCGAGCTTAGCGAATTCGGCGGCGACCGACTTGATCTGGTCGTTCAGCCCCCACCATTCGTGGATCAACAGAACCGTCGGCGCAGGCGTTACCTCAGGCATGGCGATATAACCCATCGCGGTTCCGCCGCTGGGGGTCTTGATCGACACCGGCGCGGTCGAATTGTCGCCCGATGCCTTTGCCAGTTCTGGGTAAGCCAGAACTGTGGCCAACGGCAGAACCGCAAGGCCTTTGATAAAGTTTCGACGCTGCCCATCGGTGACTTCGGGCAACGGCTTGTCGGACGGCGTATAGCCGCAACTGATCTCATCACACATGGATGTACTCCCCAGTTTGTTTTGATTTACATATCTGTGAACAGGTCTTTTGGCAGGTCCTTGGGCAGGTCATCGGCGTAGAGGTCGTAATGCACGCCTAATTCGTCCAATTTGTTTCCCACGGCGCTCAGCCAACGTTGAAAGCTCGGCTGCTTCTCATACCCGCCGGTTTTGGCGTACTGCAGCAAAAAATAGAAATGAAACGGCTTAAAATAGCCAGGAATACGCACCACCTCGCCATCCTCGCCCGATTGTCCGGCCATTTCCTGAGCCGTGGCGGGGAAAAACTGCAGGGTCGGCGTGAACATCACCCGCCATTTGTTGGCCAAGTCTTTTTCCTTGAGCACTTCGCCGTCAAAGTCGGTGACTTCACGGTCCCCCCAAAGATTGAGCTGGATCACCATGAAATCATTTTTCAAGGTCTCGACCACGCGGGGGATGCGTAGGTTCACGTCGTGCATTTTTTTGCAATACGGACAACCACGCTGTTCCCAAAAGATCATCAAGCGCTTGCCTTGAGCTTCGGCATCGGCCAGGTCTTCGCTGAGATCGAGAAAACTTTCATGGAACCAAGGCTGTATATGCAGCCCGTCTTCGCCCACCTCGCCGGTCGGCAACAGGTGTCCGTCGGCATGCGCCAGGGTCGCACCTGCAAGCCCCAAGCCGACGGCGAAAAACACAGCCAATATAGCGCGCAAAGCTTTACGCATAGCAAGACCCTCCCCAGGTCATTCCGTTGAGCAGATATATCGGTACGATGACGCGAAAAATCAAGATATTAAGGCTTCAGATCGACCCAGCCCGAGAGACGGCGCTCGACGATTTCCACCAATCCGGCGCGCGTCCATGTCACCCCTTTGATCATATCGGCTTCGGTTTTGTGAATCGCATCCAAGGTGTTGCCGCAGGCGACGAATTCGATTTCGTACATCAACATGCTTTCAACGCGCGCGCGCACCGGCGAATCCTTCAAAATCGACCAGATTCCCGGTCCATATGCGACCACCGCCAGTTTGACGTAGTCGGCGCCGTAAGCCTTTTGAATGTTCATGACGTTGTTGAGCACGGCATTGACGCGTTTTTCGTCTTTTTCATTCAGCGACACAACGACTTGGCGCGGATTGTCGAAGTCGGGTTCCGGCTCCGCCATGGTGGCGAACGCGGGGCTGGATAAGCCGATCAGGGCCCAAACGGCGATCATAGGCGCAAGGATAAGTTTTTTCATCGGGGTTTCCTACGTCAATGGATTTGCGCCAGTTTACTTCGAAATGCGCCTCACCTGAACTGAATTCAGGCGCACATAGACAAACGTCGGTCATAGGGTAAATCAATCATTTCGTGCACCCCAGGCGATACGGTACTTGACTTTTTGCTAATATAAGCGGTATCTAATCAACAAACAGCATTGAGTGAGGTGGCCGTGGAATTGGACGTGAAACTTGAAGAAATGGAAGGCAACGCTCAGGCTGCGAGCGAGCTGCTCAAAGCGATGAGCAACCAGACGCGCCTGATGATTCTGTGCCAACTACTTCATGGGGAAAAAACGGCGGGCGAGTTGGACTCGGCCACCAGTCTATCCCAGTCGGCGCTGTCTCAGCATCTGGCTGTGCTGCGTGATCATGGTTTGGTTCAAACCCGCCGTGAATCGCAAAACATCTTCTATTCGCTGGATGGCGACAAACCAAAAGCGATCATTGAAGTCCTGTATCGCTTATTTCACAGCGGCGACGCCAGCTGCGCTTGACAATTAATCGCACGATAATTAAAACTCGCCGAAGATCCTGTCTGGCAATTTAAAGCCACCCAGCACACCACAACATCATGCTCCGCTGTGCAGCGGAGCCAAGTCGCGAAACCTGCCGTTGCCTACCCCGGGGCTCTTCCGGTGGGCCTTTGGTTCTTTCTGGTTTGCCGCATATTCGACTTATGCTTGGCCTGCGTTCGTCTGGCCCATTCTGGATCTCGGCCCTCATATACGACACTTTTTGTTCGGCTTGATGCGAAACCCAATTTGGACGCGTTGAGACCACTTCATGCAAATTTACCTGCCCATCGGCGAAATCTCAGTCAACATCTTCGTCTTGCTTGGCATCGGAGGCGGTATTGGCTTTTTATCCGGCCTGTTCGGCGTGGGCGGCGGTTTTTTGCTCACCCCGCTGCTGATTTTCATCGGCATCCCCCCGGCTGTCGCCGTGGGCACCGGGGCCAACCAGATTGTCGCCTCATCAGTTTCCGGCGTGTTGGCGCACTTCAAGCGCGGCACTGTCGACGTCAAGATGGGCATGATGCTGCTGGTCGGCGGCATTCTTGGTTCCGGCGCCGGGGTATGGCTGTTCACCCTGTTGCGCGCCCAAGGTCAGGTCGATCTGGTGATCAAGCTGACGTATGTATTTTTCCTCGGAGCCATCGGATTTATGATGTTCGTTGAAAGCGTCGGCGCGTTGGTGCGCACCAAACGTCGCGCCACGCCCAAACGGCGCACCCACAACGCCATGACCGGCTTACCGTTCAAAATGCGCTTTCGCCGTTCACTTTTGTACATTTCCGCGGTATTGCCGCTCGGCGTTGGATTTGTGGTGGGTATTTTGACCGCCATCATGGGCGTGGGGGGCGGGTTCATCATGGTCCCGGCGATGATTTACCTGCTGGGCATGCCCACCGCCGTGGTGGTTGGCACCTCTTTGTTCCAAATCATATTCGTCACCACCAATGTCACCATCTTGCAGGCGATCAACAATTTCGCCGTCGATATTCCCTTGGCGCTGCTGCTTTTGGTGGGTGGGGTGATCGGCGCCCAATTCGGATCGCGTGCGAGCACCAAGATGAACGGCGAACAATTACGTGTTCTGCTCGCGATGATGGTTTTGGGGGTGTGTTTTAAAATCGCTCTGGAACTGGCTTTACCACCTCAAGAGCTCTATGTTTTGGGGACGATAAATTAAGCCGATTTTGCTCTTTCCGTGCTTAAAACACCTCATAAAGTGATTTAATGGACATTTTATGACACAAATCGAACTTATGCTTGACATATTTGGCCACAATCATTAGAAGCCACTAATATTCGCTGTAGGCCTTTTCAAGCCTCCCCGATTCAAAAAACTCAATGTCCGGCCAATAGGTTGGGCCAAGTCGCGAAACCTGCCGTTACCTTTAACCGGTGGGCCCATCAGCATCTTGCACGTCAATTTATAAGAACATCTTTAAATTGTACGATACGGGCCTCTCAACGACACTTTTTCTCTCGGCTTGTTGTGCGAAACCAAACACGTTCGAGGCGCTGAGATGCAAATTTATCTCCCAATCGCTGAAGTCTCGGTCAACATCTTCCTCATCCTTGGCATGGGGGGCGGTATTGGCTTCCTATCGGGGTTGTTTGGTGTCGGCGGTGGCTTTTTGATGACCCCCCTACTCATCTTTATCGGCATTCCGCCCGCAGTTGCGGTTGGCACCGAAGCCAACCAGATTGTCGCCTCGTCCATTTCCGGCGTTCTGGCGCACTTTAAGCGCGGCAATGTCGATATCAAAATGGGTGTGATGCTGCTGATCGGCGGTGTGATCGGGTCGACCTTCGGCGTGTGGCTGTTTACGTTCTTAAAAACTTTGGGCCAGATCGATCTGGTTATTAAGCTATCTTACGTGATCTTCCTCGGCGTGATCGGCTCGTTGATGTTTATCGAAAGCCTCAACTCGATGCGCGCGTCGAAGAAAGCGGGCCCGCCCAAACACAAGGGCCACAACATATTACACGGTCTGCCGTTCAAGATGCGCTTTCGCCGCTCCAAGCTCTATATCTCGGCCGTTTTGCCGCTGGCTGTCGGTGTGGTGGTCGGCATTTTGTCCGCCATCATGGGTGTCGGCGGCGGCTTTGTCATGGTTCCGGCGATGATTTACCTGCTCGGTATGCCCACGGCTGTGGTGGTCGGCACCTCGCTGTTCCAGATCATCTTCGTGACCGCCAACGTCACGGTGCTGCAAGCGGTCAACAACTACGCGGTTGACGTTGTGCTGGCGCTGTTGCTGTTGATCGGCGGCGTGATTGGTGCCCAGTTCGGGGCCCGCGCGGGCGCCAAACTCAAGGGTGAACAGCTTCGAGTCCTGCTGGCGATGATGGTTTTGGGCGTGTGCATCAAGATCGCCCTCGACCTGACCCTGACGCCCGACGACCTTTACGCCCTTGGCACCACGGGAGGACATTGATCATGTCTGGTATCCAACGTTTCATCTCCCTGCTGTCGCTTGGGGCTATCTTGTTCGCTGCGGCCCCTGCTTTGGCCAAGGGACTTGAGGTCGATCTGTCTAAACCGGACGTGCGTCTTGACGTGTCGTTCGAAGGGGCCGACCTGCTGTTGTTCGGCGCAACCGATCACGAAGGCGACATCATCGTCGTGGTGCGCGGACCGAACAAAGACACCTCGATCCGCCTTAAGGAACGCGTTGCCGGTATTTGGGTCAGCACCGACGAAGTGATCTTCGACGGCGCGCCAAGCTTTTACGCCCTGGCGTCATCCAAACCGATCGCAGATTTGCTGCCGACAGATGTTCTGCTGGACCAGAAAATCGGCACCGAAAACTTAGGCCTGACCGCCAAATCGGCCCCTGACGACGCCACCGCAGACACCTTGAAAAACTTCAAGGACGGTCTGGTGCGCAACATGGTCGCGAAAAACCTCTACACCGGCGAGCCGGGCAAAATCGATTTGCTCGGCAAGCAGCTGTTTCGCACCGACCTGTGGTTTCCGGCGAACGTTCATGTTGGCCAATACGTGATCGACACGTATTTGGTCTCAGATGGACGAATCGCGACACACAACTCCACTCAATTGAACGTACACAAAGTGGGGTTAGAGGCTGAAATCTACAGCTTCGCTCACGAACACGCGTTGTTGTATGGTCTGCTTGCCATTCTCATCGCCGTAGTGGCAGGATGGACCGCAAATGCCGTGTTCAAAAAGAGGGGCTAAGGTAAATGAGCGACACCCAAAACACATCTGCCGACGCAGCTACGCCTAAGGAAAAGGAATTTACGTTCCTGTGCGTGGTTGATGAAAGCCCGGAACTGGGCCCCGCGCTTCGTTTCTCCTGCCAGCGCGCCAAGCGCGTTGGTGGACGCGTGGCTCTGGTCTATGTCCTTCAGCCCGCGGAATTTCAGCACTGGATGGCGATTGGCGATCTGATGCAGGAAGAAGCGCGCGAAGAAGCCGAAGCTTTACTTTCGGAAACATCCGACAAAGTTGTGCGCGCCACCGGCAAGATGCCGATCATTCACCTGCGCGAAGGCAACACCGCGGAAGAACTGATCGCCCTGATCGACGAAGACAAAAGCATTTCGCTTTTGGTTCTCGGCGGCGCAACCGGCAACGACGGTCCTGGCCCCCTGGTCAGTTACTTTGTCGAAAAGGCCGCCGGTAAGTTACATGTGCCCATCACCGTGGTGCCGGGCAACATGACCGATGAAGAGATCGACAACATCACCTGATCCCTTTCCTGTTCTAAACGAAAAGCCCTCCGAACCGATGTTCGGGGGGCTTTTTGCTGCACGCCCCTTGTCCCCCATAAAGCCCCCGTGAGCCCAAACGAAAGCGTGAACCTGCGCGCACAAAAAAAACGGCCGACGATCATCTCACGTCGGCCGTTTTGCTTTGAGATATGTATGCTTAACGCGTGGTGTTCAACTCATGCACCACGAACAAGTTCTGCACCACTTTGTTGTCTTGAACCTTTTTCAGGCCGTTGACGACACCCCAGGTGAGCACCGGCTCAAGCGCAACGACCAGCAGATAAGCGCTGGCGAACGCGGCCCAATCGGCAAGTGCGGTCTCGGCGTTGCCGATCCACAGCCAGAAGCCGACCATCGAAGTCACGCCGGCATAATAGATGGCGTCGAGCTTAACGATCTTAGCCATCGACAGACGCGCGCCTACGGACTGGTCAAACAGTTTACGGCCAACGCTGTAATGCAGCGCAATCAACGGCAGCATCAGCGACAGCGAATTGACGCCCAAGTGAACCATGTCCCAAGGCGAGAACAGCAAGCCCTGAAGCGCGAGGCCCAAACCAAAGCCCAACAGCGTGGGCAGGAAGCCCAATGTCAGGTACATGGCCATGGCGCCAACGAAGTGCAGCTCAGACGGGCCCACAGGCATGGAGAAGCTTTCCATAAAGACACTGAACACCACGGCGGCGACGGCGGTTTTAGCGATCGTCCATGGCGCGCGAGCGATGTCGGCGATCAGGTGTTCCTTAGCGGCCCACGCGGCGACAGTCAGCGCGCCGGCATTGGCCATGAGGATTTTCGCAGGTTGAACGAATCCTGGTTCGATATGCATGGGTGATTATCCTTTCGTACCCACCGTACTAAGCCCCTGTCCCGCAGGGGCTCTCAACACACAGGCAGGTCTCCTGGCTCACGGATATTGGCCTTCTTGCACCTTCCCAAAGCTTTAGACTTCAGTGGCTTAAAGCAAGTCGGCTACCGTTAACAGTTGCGTGGGCAGCCACGGATCAGGACCCGTCGAGGTCATCCCTACCGTGTTCCCTTTTCATCCAGCGAGCTTCGCTCGCTTGGAACCTGTGCAGTATTCTTTTTGGCAGAGTCTCAGCTTGAAGGCAACCTTTCCCCATTTAATCTTGAAAGTGGCGTATGATCGCGTCAATCGAGACGACCCAGAAACTGACCGCCCTGAAACAGACATAAGGCTAACCAATCATGACCAAAGCGAGAGCCCGCGAACGCGCCAAGAACAAAGCGTCGCGCAAGCCCAACAAGCAAGGCATCGACGCCATGCGCAACGAACAAGCCAATCGTCCCGGTCAATTCGACCCTGGCACACAGTCGATCAAAGGCCCCGGCATGCGCGCTGGCGGCAATAGCTTTGGCGGCGCAAAACGCGGATCAGCGCGGTCTAAGTAGGCGCCGCCCCTAGCGCACCACCATCACCGAATTGTGCGCGGTCTGCATGACCTTCAACGCCACCGAACCGACGAAAAAGCGTTCCAGCCCGTTTTTGCCGCCGTCGGCGAGCACGATCAACGAATAATCTGGCCCGGCTTCGACAATTTCTTCCACCGCGTTGCCGACTCGCGTCAGGGTTTCCACCACATTGACATTCAGGTCGTCGAGCAGTTTGCGCGCATTGTTGACGGCTTTTTGGGCCTCGATTTCGCTTTCAACATCCGGCGCCACCGCCAACAGGCTGATGGGGCATTCGCACAGACTCGCGATGTAGGCGTCTTTTTTGATCATGTCGATGGCAGCTTCGGAGCCGTCGGTACACAGCAAATGACCGTGTCCGATTTCCAAATCGCGCGCCACCAAGACGGAACACGGCGCGTGAATGGCGATTTTCTCCGCCACGGCGGGGTCGAAAAATCCCTTCAGGCCCTTACCGTTCCACCGCGCCGACGCGCCGATGATGATCAGATCGTAGTGGCCCAGTTCCCATTGGTCGAGGATACCGGTGACCACGTCGCGCGCAACCTTGAGCTTGAGTACGACCTTTTTGCCGGACTTGGCGACGTAATCGATTTTGTTGTCACCCAAGCTTGTGCCGGAAATGTCGGTGTGAAAGGCTTTTTCTTCCCAATCTTCGCGTAGGTTGCCGAGCTCCATCAACAGGTCGCGGCCCTTTTTCAGATAGGTGATGCCGGGAAGTTCCAGCCCCCATTCCAACATGTTGCCGCGCGCCACGTCCATTTGCAGACCACCGGTGCTTAAGCCCTGATCCGCCGGGCGCACATAGCACAGCACAATGTCAACGTCCTCGCCCTTGGCGATCTTGGCCGCGTAGCGCAGCCCGCGATAGGACTCATCCGATCCATCAATGCACACCAAGATGCGAAAGCGTGCGTGGTGCGGCGCTTCGGTATCGTTGATATCGAGGTCTTCAACGTCATCGTTCATGTGCTTAGCCCCTATGCCCCATGTTTACGCTTCAACCTCCCAGCAAGGGCCAGTACAGCCCCGCCGCAGCCAACATGATGATGGTGGACATCACCACCATCTTCCAGCCCACGGTCAAAAAATCCGTGGTTTTCAGATAACCCGACGCATACACGATGGTGCAGGCTGGCGTGCCCACCACCGTTAGGTACGCAAACGCTGAGGAAACGGCGGTGATGTAACCGATCACAATCGGACTTTCCTGCGCCGCCACGGCGAGTTTCAGCACAATCGGGCCGAGCACCGCCACCGCCGCGCCATTGGACATGGTATTGGTGACGGTCGTGGTCAACAGCGACACCGCCGCCCACAGGCCGATGCCTTCGTCCATGCCCAGCGGCGCCAAGATATCGAGGAAGTTCTGCGCCACCCACGCCGCAGCCCCGGTGTCTTTCATCTGCACGCCCAGCGAAATCGCCGCCGCATACAACAACACCACGCCCCAGTTGACGCCCGAGTTCACATCCGGCCACGCCACCAGCCCCGCGACCAAGAACGCCGCCGCGCCCAAAATGGCGATGGTGCCCATGCCGTATTCGGCGGAGCCAAAGATCCACCCCAGCAACACCAGGAAAAAGATCAAGATGGCCACCCAGTCGCCGGCCTTCATCGCACCCTGCTTTTCCACTTGCGCACGTAGTTTCACAACTGCACGCGATAAGTCTTTGTATTCAGGACGAAATGTAACCAGCAAAATGATCGTCACAAACGGCACTTGGATCAAGAAAATCGGATACGCGTACATCATCCAGTGCACGTAATCGATCAAGTATTGAAACGTTTCGGGATTAAGCGGGTCATAGAAAAACTCTTTCCAATAGCCGATCATGATGGCGTTGCGCGCGCCGCCAGACGGCGTGCCGATACCCGCCACCGAACAACCGTAAGAGATTGAAAACAACAGCACGGCGGCCAAATTGCGAACTTTTTTGGGGTCTTTGCTGGTCAATTGAATCAATGTGATGCCCACCGGCAGCATCATCGCCGCGACCGTGTGCTCACCGACGAACGACGCCAAAACCCCCGACACCATAGCAATGCCGAAGGCGATGCGAGAGGTCTTGGTGCCGGTCATGCGCACCAAAAGCCAAGCGATGCGGGTGTCGAGCTTTTGTTTGACCACCGCCACCGCCAGCATCAATGAACCCATGATGAACAGCACGCTGTCGCTCATCAGCGATTTGGCGACCTCCTTGCTCTCGATCCCCATCAGCATCACTTGGCCAATGACGATCAACAGCGCCACCGTGGGCAACGGCACAGGCTCGGTCACGAATAATATGGTGGCGACCACGCTCATCGCCAAAATGGTCATCCCGGCGGTCGTCAGGCCTTCCGGCGTGGGCATGTACATCAGCCCGGTGCCAACCGCCATGGCAATGAAAAACCAGCGTTTTTCCCAGAAATACAGGTAATTACCGCGTCTGCGCAGACCGGCGATGGGCTTGACAAGCTTCAGTGCCCGACCCGCGGTGCGGGCGCGCACAGAACCGGGCTTGGAAGGCTCTGGATCACCATCGGACATATCAGCCACCTGTCTTCAAAATGAACGAAGGCATACAACGTCAGCGCATGTCCCACTTCACCGTGCCCTTTCAAGGGGTCTTTGTCAAAACAGTGTAACTTCAAAAACAAATCTGAAACAACCACATAGAATATTTGCGAACAAACGTGGACGCGCTTTTACATATCGCGATAAAACCGGTATATTAGTTCTATCGATCAATCGAAAGAGCACCCCTTGATGTCCATCTTCGAACGCTATTTAACCCTTTGGGTCGGTTTGTGCATCGCCGTCGGCGTTGCGCTTGGTCATTTTCTGCCCGGTGTTTTTCAAGCCGTCGGTTCCGCCGAGATCGCCCAGGTCAATCTGCCCGTTGCCGTGCTGATCTGGCTCATGATCATTCCGATGCTGGTGAAGATCGACTTTAAAGCGCTGCATCGCGTCAAAGAGCACTGGCGGGGTATTGGCGTCACCCTATTTATCAATTGGGCGGTGAAGCCTTTTTCCATGGCGGCGCTGGGGTGGTTGTTTATCGGCTATGTGTTCCAGCCTTACCTGCCCGCCGATCAAATCAACTCATACATTGCCGGGTTGATCCTGTTGGCCGCCGCCCCCTGCACCGCAATGGTGTTCGTGTGGAGCAACTTATCGGATGGCGAGCCACACTTCACGCTGAGCCAAGTTGCCCTCAACGATATCATCATGGTCTTTGCGTTTGCGCCGATTGTGGGCTTGCTGTTGGGTTTATCGTCCATCGTCGTGCCGTGGCAGACGCTGTTTCTATCGGTTGTGCTGTACATCGTTGTGCCGGTGATCATTGCCCAGGTTCTGCGCGGCCAGATTCTAAGCTCTGGCGGGCAACCTGCCCTGGATCGCGTGCTGAGCAAGCTGCAACCCCTGTCGCTCACCGCGCTGCTGACGACCCTGGTGCTGCTGTTCGGCTTTCAAGGCGAACAGATCGTCAGCCAGCCGTTGATCATCGCCTTGTTGGCGGTGCCGATTTTGATCCAGGTCTATTTCAATTCAGGCTTGGCTTATCTGCTCAATCGCGCGGTGGGCGAACACCATAACGTGGCCGCACCATCCGCATTGATTGGCGCCAGCAACTTCTTTGAGTTGGCCGTTGCAGCAGCGATCAGCCTGTTTGGATTTGAGTCCGGCGCCGCGCTGGCGACCGTGGTGGGCGTGCTGGTCGAAGTTCCGGTGATGTTGTCGGTGGTGAAAATCGTCAACGCCAGCAAAGGTTGGTACGAACGCGGCAACGCCGTAAAACGCAAAAGCCCGCCCCTATAACAGGGCGGGCTTAGCGATTTCGTTGATGCGCGAGATTTAAGCGCTGTAGGCGTCGCGGATCGCTTTGATGGTGGCGACGTAGTCGTCGCCTTTGAACACCGCCGAACCGGCGACCAGGCAGGTTGCGCCCGCGTCGACCACGGATTTCGCGGTGGCCGCGTTGACCCCGCCATCGACTTGGATGTCGATGGGACGATCGCCGATCATCTCTTTGACCGCGCGGATTTTGTTCAGCGCCGCGGGAATGAAGCTTTGACCGCCGAAACCGGGGTTGACGCTCATGATCAACACCATGTCGAGCTGATCGATGACGTTTTCAAGCACGTTCACAGGGGTGTGCGGGTTGAGCGACACGCCGGCTTTTTTGCCCAAACCCTTGATCACCTGGATGGACCGATCCATGTGCTTGTCGGCTTCGGCGTGGACCACGATCTGGTCGGCGCCCGCTTTAGCGTAATCTTCAAGGAAGGGTTGAGCCGGGTCGATCATCAAATGCACGTCGAAGAATTTTTTGGTCCACGAACGGATGCACGAAATCACCGGCGGGCCAAAAGTCAGGTTGGGCACGAAGTGACCGTCCATGACGTCGATATGAATCCAATCCGCGCCGGCTTCATCGACGGCTTTGACTTCTTCGCCCAAACGCGCGAAATCCGCAGACAGAATGCTGGGAGCAATCTTGACGGTATCGGTCATGGTGTTTCTCCGTAAATCATGAACTGAGGGTCATCAAAACCCAATAAAAAGGGTCTCTTGTAAGAGAAGGCCCCCGCCAAAGACGGGGGCCTTCCGGGTGGTTCTGGGATAGGTGCGAGCGGACCTCCCCAGGTTTACTCGTCGCCCAGAACCTCCGCGATCTCTTAAATTTGCCCGACGTTCCAAACCAATTTGGCAAAGCCTGAAGCAGGTACCTACCCGGTTGGTTTCATCATCGAACAAATGATGATTTCTTGTATGGCAGTTTCCTAATGAAGTCAATTAAACAAAGCGAAGAATGGCAGAATTTAAGTACTTACAAGCCATTTCCAACCCCATCGGGTAGTCTTAAACTGCCCATTTAAAGGGCCCGTTATTTGGTTAAGGCCATAAACAGTTGCGGCAGCTTTTCGGGCAACCTGTCGACATTGTCGATCACCGTATACTGCTTGCCAAATATATCGCCAATGTACTCGTCGGCTTTTTTATCGAGATTGATGCAGTACGTATAGATCCCCTGCTGGTCGAGTTCCTGGACCGCCTTGCGGGTATCTTCGATCAGATGGCGATCATCATCGACGTCGATATCGAACGGTTCTCCATCGGTCAGCACCAACAGCAGTTTTTTCGATGATTTGCGCTGGCTCAACGTCTGCGCGCTGTGACGCAAAGCCGCGCCCATACGGGTGGAATAGCCCGCTTCAATCGCGGCCAAACGGCCTTTTACTTCGTCGTTCCACGATTCCGAATAGCCTTTGATGTGCTGATAGCGGACTTCGTGGCGCGAATTCGATGAGAACCCAGCAATCGCCAGCTCATCACCCAAACGGTCCACCGCCCAACCCATGAGCGAAACAGCTTCCTGGCTCAGCTCGAGAATCGTTTGCGAGCAGCCGTCGGGGATTTCGTTCACGGACTGTGACAAATCCAAAAGCAACATTACGGAAATGTCGCGCCCATCGTGGCGGTGGCTCATGTTGACGCGCGGATCGGGCTGAGCGCCGGACTTCAAGTCGATCAGCGAGCGGATCGCCACGTCGAGATCAAGTTCCGAGCCATCCTCTTGATAACGCACGCGCACATAATGCTGCGGTTTCAACATATCGAGGATCTGCTTCAAACGTTTGGCCAGCACCGCGTGCTTGCTCAACAAACCGTCGATTACGCCCGCGTCCCCCTGCGGGTGCAGGCTTTCATACAGGCTGACCCAATCGGGACGATAGGTTTTCGAATGGTAGTCCCATTCCGGATAATGGCGCGGCGGCAGCCCCTGCTCTTCCTCAGCGTCTTCTTCGGACGCGGTGCGCAGCTGCTCTTCAAACATTTCCTCGTCATCGCCAAGCTCGTGGTATTTCCACATATGGCGGTTGTCGTCGCGGTAACCAACTTCGGTGTCGGTGAAATAGACGTTTGCGGACTGGTCTTCTTGACGGCGGGTGCGGGCGATGAACGAAATCGCCAAGTTAGCCACCTCTTGGGTGGAACTTTCGCCATCTTCCATCAAGCCGCGGAATCGCTCAACAAATTCGATCAGGTCCGCGTTTTCATACGGGTGATCCGGATCCAGAACGGCGTACGAAAACATCGTCAAACGGTGACGGATGCACGACTGAATGCTGGGATCGCAATCGTCTTCCAAGGGTTTGGGGTGCAGAGCCATGAACAAGCGGCGCATCCCGGGATATTCGCGGATGATCAGTTGCTCGACCCGACAATCTTCGAACATTTCCGCAGCGACGCGCTGAAACGGGCTGAAGTTATCGGCGAAAATTGCGGTGGTCCAACGCCGATGCGCGGCCATGTGCGCCAACAGCACCCGGTAGCGGTCGGTGCCTTTGACATGTACGCCGGTGGCTTTGTTATCATAATCGTCATAGACGTCCGGCACCCGCAGACCCAGTTCGTCATAGTAGGGCAGCGGCTTGCGAAACTCGTCGAAGCCCAGCGAATACGGTACGAAATGGGCTTGCTGTTCCAGCCACATGCCTTTCATGTACAGATTCAGCTTGCGCTCATTGTCGGCGAACAGCGTGCCGTGACGTTCGCGTTGCAAGATCGCCTTGGAATCCGCCGATTGCAGCGAGAAATAGTCCTTTTGGCGCTCGGGATGATTGATGTAATGACGCTGTCCGTAATCGATCCAGTTTTTCAAGCCTTCCAACGACAATTGGCTGAGCAGATACGGCATCTGGTTCAGCATATCCGGCAAGCCGGGGCTGGGAATTGTTGTGTGAATGCCGTGGATCGACCCGGTGGTCTTGTCCATGAAATGGAACAGCTTGGTGACGAACTGGCAAAACAGCTCTTCGGAACCCAACCGCCTGGAGGCTTCGCCCAAGGTCTGCAAGAACGGCAAGATCGCCTTGCCGTTGGGCGTGCGGGACATTTTCCACACCGCTTGAGAGACCTTTTCGATCACCTCTTCGCCCAGATTCTGGCCGATTTTCGGCATCTCTTCGAGAAACACCTGAACCGGCTCGAAGCCGCGCCCGATCATGCAGATCAGCGACGCGCCATCCAAAAGTGAGCGCACGCCCGCCGTGGACAGACGCGCGACGGCGTCTTCCATGCAGCCCGCGAACGCGGTGTCGAGCTGCTCAAACCCGCACGTCAGGTGCGAGCGCAGTTCGTCCAGTTCGTCTTGACTGAGGGTCATAGCGACGGTTTCCTTACGAAGTGCCTTTTGAAGGTTCTCAGCCGAACACGGCGTCGATGGAATGCTTCAAGGTGGCGGCGATATCGGCATCGTCGGTGATCGGCGCAACCAAAGCCATGCGACACGCGTCACCCGGCTTGATGCCTTGCTTGATCAGGCGCGCGGCGTAGACCAACAGACGCGTGGAAATACCTTCATCCAGGCCGTGGCCCTTCAGATTGCGCGCGGTTTCACCGATTTTCACCAATTTGGTGGCGGTGTCTTCGTCGGTCCCGGTTTCCTTGGCGATGATGCCCACTTCGACCTTACCTTCGGCGTAATCGAAATTCAGCCCCGAAAAGCGCTGCTTGGTGGACTGTTTCAAGTCCTTCATCAAGCTCTGGTAGCCGGGGTTGTAAGAAATTACCAACTGGAAATCTTCGTGCGCGTGGACCAGCTCGCCCTTTTTGTCCAAAGGCAAGGTGCGGCGGTGATCGGTCAGCGGGTGGATCACCACGGTGGTGTCCTGGCGCGCTTCGACCACTTCGTCCAGGTAGCAGATCGCACCGATGCGCGCGGCCACTGTCAGCGGACCATCCAACCAACGGGTGCCATTGGCGTCCAACAGATAACGCCCGACCAAGTCCGACGCCGTCATGTCTTCGTTACACGCCACTGTGATCAGGGGCTTTTTAAGCTTCCAAGCCATGTATTCGATAAACCGAGACTTACCGCAGCCGGTCGGGCCTTTGACCATCACCGGAAGACGTTCGGCGTAAGCGGCTTCATAAAGCTCCACTTCGCTGCCGAGGGCTTGGTAGTACGGCTCTTCAGCGACCATGTACTGTTGAGAGTCGGACATAGCTTAGAATCCTTCAAAACGTTCAGTTTGGAGAAAAAAACGGCCGAGAGCAGTTTAAACCACTCCCGGCCGCCTTTGTTCAGCTTAGTACCGGGGTGCTTATTTGTGCACGCCCAGTTTTTCGCGCCAGCCCGGGAAGATGCTGTCGGCGTCGCCAGGGAAGCTTTCGAACGCACGTGCGAACTCTTTGTGTTCCTTAGCAAATTCGATCGGATCTGCGCCGGCTTTCCAGCACTCGTAGGCTTGACGCAGCGAGATCGCGCCGGCCGCCGGGCTGTCGATGTGGCCATAAGACCCGCCGCCCGAGGTGTTGATCAAGTTGGCGTGGCCGAGGTTTTCGAAGAAGCCCGGCAGACGCAAAGCGTTCATGCCGCCCGAGATGATCGGGGTGGTCGGCTTCATGCCATACCATTCCTGGTGATAGAAAGGACCATCGGCGCTGTCGCGTTCGATCATATAAGCGATGTTCTTATCAGACGCTTCGCCTTCCATTTTGCCGTAGCCCATGGTGCCCACGTGGATACCGGAAGCACCCTGCAAGCGAGACATTTTGGCCAAAACAAACGCGGTGTAACCACGCATCGCGGACGGCGACGTCACGGCGCCGTGACCAGCGCGGTGATAGTGCAGGTATTGGTTGGGGAAGCAGCGACGCGCGGTCGTGATCATGCCCGGGCCGCCAACATAGCCGTCAACCAAGAACGCAACTTTGTCAGCGTCGGGGCCGAAGGTTTCCAGCACAAATTCGCCACGCGCCAGCATTTCATAGTGATCGTCAGCCGTGATGTTGGCCGAGAACAGTTTGGCTTCGCCGGTTTCGTCCTGAGCGCGCTTCATGGCGTCATAAACGAGCGGAAGCGTTTCTTTCATCGGGGCGAATGTTTGATTGCCTTGCGGTTCATCGTTTTTGATGAAGTCACCACCCAGCCAGAACTGGTAAGCCGCCGTAGCGAACTGTTTCGGGCGCAGGCCCAATTTCGGCTTAATGATGGTGCCGGCGATGTAGCCGCCGTCAACGACCGGACGGCCCAGGACGCGCCACATGTCGGAGATGTCTTTAGACGGACCGTCAAACAATTGAATAGCGCGCGGCGGCACCCAGAAATCGTGCATTTTGGCGTGCTTGATGTCGCCCATGCCTTGGTTGTTGCCAATGACCAGCGTCAAGAAGGAGACGATCATCATGCGGCCGTCCGTCACGTTGCGATCAAACAGATCCAACGGATAGGCGATTTTCATGATGTGCTTGGCTTCGTCGATTTCGTAAACCATCGCATCGACGCTTTTCGTGAAATCATCCGTGGTGGAGACTTCAACGTTGGTGCCGGTGGAGCTTTCAGCTGCAAAGTGCGCGGCGGCTTCGAGATAACCGTAGCCGGGCTGCGGCTCCATCACGTAAGCAACCAAGATATGGTTGCCACCTGCGATAAGTTCGTCTTCTTTAAGGCTCAAATCTGCATAACGATTAGACTGGTCCATGGTAGGCCCTCTCTTTTGCGTCTCTATGTAACGTGAAGCAGCCCAAATCTTTGCGTCGGGGCGCCTTCACCTTCCTGTGATTATATTTTTGGAGTGTCCCCAACCACGGTGGCCCTCCAAGTGACAGGGACTATACGGTCTGCCGTGATATAAAAAAACTCATTTATATTGATGATCAGGATAAGTTTTGCTTATACTGTTACGGAAATGCCTTGAATTGCGTCGATTTGAAAAGGCTTCAACGGGAACAGACACTATGCACGTGACGTTACGACAGCTGGAAGCCTTCACCACCGTCGCCCGCCATCTCAGTTTCACCCGCGCCGCCAACGAATTAAACCTCACCCAGCCGGCCGTGTCGATGCAGATCAAACAACTGGAAAATCAGTTGGGGCAGGCGCTTTTTGAGCAAATGGGCAAAAAAATCTACCTCACCGAAGCCGGACGCGACGTGCGCCAGTATGCACGTTCGATTCTCCAACAGGTCGACGACCTCAAAGCCGGCCTGGAAAGCCTTACCGGGTTGGAACGCGGCACGCTGAGCATTTCCGTGGCGACCACCGCGCACTATTTTGCGCCCAAGCTTTTGAGCATTTTTTACGAACGCTATCCCGGCGTGAACGTCAAATTGGACGTCACCAACCGCGAAAGTCTGGTCAGTCAGCTGGAAAACAACACCGTCGATATGGTGATCATGGGCCGCCCACCCGAAGACGTCGACGTCGAATCGGGCGCCTTCATGGAAAACCCGCTGGTGCTCATCGCGCCTGCAGACCATCCGTTTACACGCGAAAAATCAATCCAGCTCAAACGCCTCGAAAATGAAGTCTTCTTGGTCCGTGAAAAAGGTTCCGGCACCCGCAAGGCGATGGAGATGTTTTTCGCCCAGCACGGAATCGAAATGACCACCGGCATGGAAGTGAGCTCCGACGAAGCCATCAAACGCAGTGTGCAGGCCGGTCTCGGGTTGGGGATCATGAGCCGCGATGCGGTGCAAAACGAACTGCAGTTGGGTTTGCTCTCAATCCCCGACGTTTTGCATTTCCCGATCATGCGCCACTGGTATGTGATGCATCGCAAAGGCAAACGGCTGTCGCCCGTCGCCCAAGCCTTTAAGGATTTCTTGCTTCAAGAAGCCGCGCCGATCCTCAACAAAGCCCCAAATTCTCGCCCCTCGGCTAAACCACAAGATGCGGCCCTGACCGCCTCCCCGCCCCACGCCGAGATCCCTGTTGGCGAAAAGTACGCCCCGGCAAAGCCCAAATACGTATTAACCGGCCCGGACGGCAATCCCATTCCGCCGGCTCCACGCAAGTGATTTAAGGCCCCACGCAAGTAAATCACGCGTTCCTGCACCCTCAAAAACCATATAAATTATACCAAATCCCCCACCTCTACCCCCTAAGCATGGATTGTTCCCTTAGGCGCTATGGGTCATAATGGTTGTGCCTAGACAATGAGAGAGGCATAATTAAGCCGAAACAACCACAAGCACACACGGACAACCCTGAATATACATAAGCTCAAAATTGAGCACACCGGCATGAGCTTTGGGAGTGACAATACAAATGATGGGGCGCAAATTTTTCAGACTCAAGAATCTGAGTATCAAAAACGTAGGGGCTAAATACAGGGGCCAAGAGCCAGCAAAACCGGGAAACGCAGGCTTACAAAACGCCACTCTTCTCGTGCCGGGCCTTGGCGGATCGGGGCCGCAACATTGGCAATCGCTTTGGGAGCAGTCCCGCCCAGGCTGTTCTTTTGTTAGCCAAAACAATTGGAATCTGCCCGATTACCAAGCCTGGCTGACGGGGCTGGACGACGCCATTCGCGCCTGTCCAACACCGCCCATCGTGGTGGCCCACAGTCTCGGGTGCGCCCTGGTGGCGCATTGGGCTGCGCAAACCACCACCGACGCCCTGATACAAGGTGCGCTCATGGTTGCCCCTGCGGATGTGGATTCTGACCAGCACACACCGCCAGAAGCCAAAATTTTCGCCCCCATGCCCATGACGAAACTGCCGTTTCCCGCCACCGTTGTCGCCAGCACGACCGATACGTATGTCGATATACAGCGCGCTCGGGTGTTCGCCACCGCTTGGGGGGCTGAGTTCGTCAACATTGGCGCGTGCGGCCACATCAACGCAGATTCGCGCCTCGATAATTGGGATGAGGGCTGGCGACTGCTTGACGACCTGATGGCCCCCGCCGCGTCCCTTTCGATCGCCTGAGCGCTTATTCCCGCTCTTGTTCTTGTCGGGTGATCGGCACGGATATCGGCGCCGCCATAGGTGCCGGAGCCGCTTCGATGGCGTCCGCTTCAAGCGCACCCTGCCGCCGCTTCAAACGCGTTTCACGGTGCAAAAGATACAGACCGCTGGCGACGATGATGACTGCGCCCATGATGGTGGCGTTTCCCGGGATATCCCCCCACAGCCAATAGCCCATCAAACTGGCCCACACCATCGCCGAATATTCAAACGGCGCGACCACACCGACGGGGGCGATGGAAAAGCCCCGCGTCAAGCACAGGTGACCCGACACCGCGATCACACTCACCAAAACAACTAAGCCTACGTCGCCAACCGCCATTGGTTTGAAATCGGCAAAGACAAACGCACTGGCCACCACCCCAACCCAGACGTGGAAATACAGCACCTGCTTAAACGCCCCTTCTCCAGGCCCCATCCAACGCGTAATCAACATGAACAAGGCGTAAGACAAGCTCGACAGCATGGCCAGCACAGCGCCGCTTTGGAAAAAATCTCCGCTGGGGTTCGCGGCCACCACCACGCCCAAAAAACCCACCACCACGGCGCCCCAGCGGTGCGGCCCGACGTACTCCTTCAACAACGGCACCGACAGCGCGGTCATGATGAAGGTTGCGCCGAAGAAAATCACCGTGGCGTCCGCCAACGGCAACGTGTTGAGCGATGAAAAAAAGAAAAATGGCGCAAAAAAACCCAACACCACACGCGCGAAATGCAACGCGGGACGCTTGGTGTGCAAAACGCGACCTGAGGAAACCCGCCACGCCCAAAACGCCATCGCCGGCGCCACGAACCAGCTGCGCACCGCCAAAATTTGCAGAACCGAGAACCCATCGTCCAGCAGAACCTTGACCACCGCATCCATCACCGACAGCAACAGCACGCCCAGTAAGATCAGCACAATGCCCTGTAGGTTGTTATTGGGTGCGCTATCAACCATAAATATTTCCAAATCGTGGGCATTGGGGCAAAATGTTGAATGTGTTCAGACCATTATTCAGACATTCTTGAGAGGATTTCTGACTGACGGTCGATGCTTCTTCGGCGCCGTCGGGATCAAGGCCAGCGCAGCCCAAAAAACGATGTTCACCACCGGCGCCCACATCAGCACCGCCAAGATCGGGCGCTTGGCTGCGTTGCGCAAACGCCGTGCGGCGACGTTGCCCAGGTAAAGCCCCGCGACAAACGACATAGCCAGCTGTGCTTTCCACAGATTCTGCGGTTCAAGCGACCGGGCGATTTCGAAATAGAGATAACCCAACACCGCCGCGCCGCCGAAATAAAACAGCACGAAGTGAAAGCGCTCCAATGTTGCGCAGGTTTTGCGCTCCACCAGCGCGCCCGGCACGGTTCCGGCCAGCGCCGCCAACACGTTGAGGCTCAGATAAAACTCGGAAACGCCATAGATCAGGGCATCGATATCCATACTCTTGGTTCCTTGCCCATTCAGGTTGTCGCGCGGGTTGAGGTCACTCATACCTGAGCTTTTGGCGAGAGAACAACACTATCTTTCGCGCATGAAAAACCACACCGTTCAAAAGCCCCCCCTCAAGCCAAATAAAATGGCGCCCTCGCATTGCGGGCCGCCTTTTCGATTTTGTATATAAAGACGCGCTAAACGGCAAGGTGGTCACCTTGAAGGTGTCGGTCGTTTAGCCTGCTTTGGCGTCTTCAAACATTTCCAAGTCGCCGTAATCACCGCTGGTGTTTTGGCCCAAAAAACAAACATAAATACCTTTATCTGCATGGCTGATCGAACTGTTCGCGATACTCATCTTCATGACTTCATCCTTTCTGGTGCTCACATGTATTCCAACGCTGACGGTGCATATGATGATCGTGTGAAAATTAATGTACACGTGCGAGGCGCGCGCAAAAAAAAGGGCGACCCCTGGGGATCGCCCTTCTCTGTATGCGCTGAAATACGAGGGTCTTAGTTGACCTTCGCGTCCAATTCGCCTTTTGCGTATTTCTCGAACATGACTTCGAGAGACATAACTTTGATTTTGCCAGCTTGACCGGCGGAACCGAACGCTTCGTAGCGGTTCTTGCAGATGTCGGTCATGCCTTTGGTGGCTTCGGCGAGGAACTTGCGCGGATCGAAGTTCGACGGGTTGTCGTGCAGGTGACGACGGATCGAACCCGTGGACGCCATGCGCAGATCGGTGTCGATGTTGACTTTGCGCACGCCCGACTTGATGCCTTCGACGACTTCATCGACCGGCACGCCGTAGGTCTGCGCCATGTCTCCGCCATAGTCGTTGATGATTTTCAGCCAATCTTGCGGGACTGCACTGGAACCGTGCATGACCAAGTGAACCGACGGGATACGGGCGTGGATTTCTTTCACGCGGTCGATGCGCAAAACTTTGCCGGTCGGCTCTTGGGTGAACTTGTAGGCGCCGTGGGACGTGCCAATGGCGATGGCGAGCGCATCGACGTTGGTTTTCTTCACGAAGTCAGCGGCTTCATCCGGATCCGTCAGCATCTGGTCCATTTCCAGCTTGCCTTCGGCGCCTTGGCCGTCTTCTTCACCCGCTTCGCCGGTTTCCAACGAACCCAGGCAGCCCAATTCGCCTTCGACGGAAACGCCGCAAGCGTGGGCCATGTCGACCACCTGACGGGTGGTCGCAACGTTGTATTCGTAGGACGACGGGGTTTTGCCGTCGGCTTCCAACGAACCGTCCATCATCACCGAGCTAAAGCCCGACTGGATGGAACGCTGACACACGTCCGGAGATGCGCCGTGATCTTGGTGCATGCAGACCGGAATATGCGGATATGCTTCGATAGCGGCTGAAATCAAGTGGCGCAGGAAGGTTTCACCGGCATACCCGCGGGCACCGGCGGAACCTTGCAGGATCACGGGGCTGTCGACAGCGTCGGCAGCTTCCATGATGGCTTTCACCTGTTCCATGTTGTTGACGTTAAACGCGGGCAGGCCGTAGCCGTTTTCCGCAGCATGATCGAGAAGCTGGCGCAATGATACGAGGGCCATAAATCTCTACTCCCTATTTAAAGTTACGTTATGTCTTGATTACAGACGCGCTTTGGCTTCTGCAACCACGTTTTCTGCGGTGATCCCGAAGTGCTTGTAGAGTTCCGGCGCCGGCGCAGAAGCGCCAAATCCGGACATGCCCACAAAGCCGCCATCGGGGCCAACGTATTGATCCCAACCAAAGCGCATCGCCGCTTCGACGCCGACCTTGACGGTGCCTTCGCCGAGCACGCTGGCGCGGTACGCGGCGTCTTGAGCGTCGAACAATTCCCAGCACGGCATCGACACGACAGCCGTCGAAATGCCTTCGCTTTGCAGGGTTTCGCGCGCCGCCATGGCGATTTCGACTTCCGAACCGGTGGCCATCAGCGTGACCTTACGATCGCCGCCTTCGCCTTCGGCCAACACATAAGCACCCTTCGCACAGAGGTTTTCGTCCGTGTGGGTGGTGCGTTGCGGGGCCAGACCTTGACGGGTCAAGATCATACCGGTCGGGGTCTTTTCAGACGCCAACGCCAAAGCCCAGCATTCTGCCGTTTCAACAATGTCGCAAGGGCGCATGGTGTTAAAGTTAGGCATGGAACGCAGCATTGCCAGTGTTTCCACGGGTTGGTGGGTCGGACCATCTTCGCCCAGACCGATGGAATCATGGGTCAGAACATAAATGACGCGCTTTTCCATCAACGCCGACAAGCGGATACCGCCCATCATGTAATTGGCGAACATCGCGAACGTACCGGCGTAAGGAATGAAGCCGCCGTGCAGCGCCAAACCGTTCATAACCGCCGACATGGCGTGCTCGCGCACACCGTAGTGGATGTAACGACCGGAGAAGTCGGTGTTGAGGACCGACGGTGTCGACGGGGTCTTGGTGTTCACCGAACCGGTCAAATCGGCGGAACCGCCGATCATTTCGGGAATGGCTGCGGTGAGCACTTCAAGAACCTTGCCCGAAGCCTGACGGGTGGCCAATTTCGGCGCTTCGTCAGCCATGGCTTTCTTGAAGGCGTTGAGCTTGTCTTCCCAACCAGCGGGCAACGTGCCTGCATCGGTGCGCACGAACTCAGCTTTAGTGGCGGCGTCGAGCGCATTGAGACGCTTTTCCCAAGCTTCGCGAGCAACCGAGTTTTTGGCCATGGCGGAGCGCCAAGCTTCCAACACGTTGTCGGGAATTTCAAACGGCGCCGCGTGCCAGCCGAGGCCTTCGCGCATGCCCTTGATTTCCTCTTCGCCCAGCGGAGCGCCGTGGGTGTCGTGGGTGCCGGCTTTGGTCGGCGCGCCATAACCGATGGTGGTTTTGCACGCGATCATCGACGGTTTGTCCGATTTACGCGCCGCTTCGATGGCGGCTTCGATGGCGGCCGGGTCATGACCGTCAATAGCTTGGGTGTCCCAGCCGGACGCTTCAAAGCGAGCGCATTGGTCATCAATCAAGGTCAGGTTGGTGTTGCCATCGATGCAGATTTCGTTGTCGTCCCACATCACGATCAGCTTGTTCAGCTTCAGGTGTCCAGCCATGGAAATGGCTTCTTGGGAGATGCCTTCCATCAAGCAACCGTCGCCGGCGATGGTGTAGGTGTAGTGATCGGAAATATCGTCGCCGTAGCGCGTCGCTTGCATCTTTTCAGCCAGCGCCATGCCCACCGCGGTGGTGATGCCTTGGCCGAGCGGGCCGGTGGTGGTTTCGATGCCGTCGATGTGGCCGTATTCCGGGTGACCGGCGGTCTTTGCGCCCATTTGGCGGAAGTTGCGCAGATCGTCCATGGTGATGTCGTCGACGCCCGAAAGATACAGCAACGAATACATCAGCATCGAGCCGTGGCCCGCCGACAAGACGAAGCGATCACGATCGGCCCATTTGGTGGCCTTGGGATCGAACTTCATGAATTTGGTGTAGAGCACCGTGGCGACATCGGCCATGCCCATGGGCATGCCGGGGTGGCCCGATTTTGCCGCCTGCACGGCGTCAACAGCGAGGAAACGGATGGCGTTGGCCATTTCATGATGAGTTGCGGTCATTGGATTTCACTCCTCCCGAGTTAGATCTTCATTGCGTTAAATTGCGTGGTGGCCAAGGGCGGCCTTGACCATGTGGTAAGTGATCAACAGTTCAGATAGCGCCAGCGGATGGCTGAGCGCGGTGTGATTTTCAGCGTCGCGGAATTGGCCGACGTTTTCGCGTAAGTGTTGGGCTTCAGGGATCAGGTTCCACAACAGATCCTCGACCGCCTTGGCGCGTTTGTCGGAAAGGTCGCCATGAATGTCGAGCACATCCACCGGCTTGCCGTCGATGTCGCGCGCCAGTTCCAAACGAAAACCTTTTTTCGCCGCGTCCAGCACCGGCGTCAGATCCGGGTGAGGCAACGTTGGGCGCAAGGTGTGACGCACGTTCAAATGAGCGCCGGTTTCCGAATGATTGCTTTCGGGCGGATAAAACGACACCACCATATCGGCGAAGGTGCGTTGCGGCTGAATGAAATTGAGGCTGTCTTCGACGCGCTTTTCAATGATTTCCGACACCCGTTCTTGCGAATAGCCGCGCACCCGGGTGTCGCGCTGCATCTTCCATTTGATGCGCAGGTCTTCTTCGGGTTCGAGATAGATTTTGACGTCATAGCAATCGCGCATATCGCGGGTGGCGTAGCCCATCAAGCCTTCGAGGATGATGTATTCCTTAGGCTCGACATATTCGCACTGGCTGAAGGTGCCGTGTACGTGATCGTAGGTGGGCTTGAGAATCGCCTGACCTTCGCGCAGCAACTGAATGTGCTGTTCCAAAATATCGATGTGGTTGGCTTCGGGGTCCAGCGCGGTGATGCCCAGCTTGGCGCGCTCGCCGCGATCGAACTTGTGATAATCGTCGGTGCAGATGCTGACCACGCGATCGGAACCGAGAATCCCGGCGATGCCGTCGGCAATGGTGCTCTTGCCGGACGCGCTGTCGCCAACGATACCCAAAATGATCGGCCGTGTGATGCGTTTAAATGGCATGCTCTGCGTTTTCCTCATTCACGTCCGTTAAGCGCTGGGGCCAATGTCGTGCCACGTGGTCAGCAATTGGCGGCGCCCGCCTTTACCGTCCTTGTCATGACCTGATATCAACAGCGATTGCGTCCGTTCCGAATTGCTTTTGCGCTCGACCCCGTCAAACAACAACCCCGTGGTGATGCCGGTGGCGGTGAAATGAACATTGTCTGATTTGACCAAGTCGTCGAGCGTCATCCATATGGATGTGTCCAAGCCCGCTTTTGAAACGGCGGCTTTTTCCGTGGTCAGCTGCGGATCGATGCGCATGGTGAATTCACCGCCCAATGCGCGGATCGCAACCGCCGACAACATGCCTTCACGCGTTCCGCCGGTGCCCATCAGAGCATCGATGTTGGAGCCCTGGCCCGAATCAGGCATCGCGGCCATCAAGGCGCCGGCAACGTCGCCCGCAGGATACAGCGCCACGCGCGCGCCGGCGTTGTGGATTTGATTGACCAATTCACGGTGGCGCGGCTTTTCCAATACGAACACGGTCAGTTCGGAAACCGGCTTATTGAGAATGGACGACAACTGGCCAAGCTTGACCCCGGTTGGCGCGCCGGGATCGATTTTGCCGCGCGCTTGTGCGGGGGCGGCGAATTTTTCCATGTAAAACGCCGGACCGGGGTCGAACAGTGCCCCTTCGGGGGCCAAAGCCATCACCGCCATGGCGTTGGTCATGCCGCGCGCCAGATAAGACGTGCCTTCGATGGGATCGGCGACGATGTCAAACCGGGGACCGCCGTCTTGGCCGCATTTCAATTCCAAGCCTGTGGGCAGGCCGGTTGCGTCGCTGGCGTTGCAATCTTCACCGATCACCACGCGCCCCGACAGGCCCAATTTGTTGAGTTCCGTGCGCATCGCCTCGATCGCGGTCTGGGTCGATTGACCGCGGTTGCCACGCCCAACCAGCCCCGCAGCCGCGCGCGCAGCCGCTTCCGTCACACGACACAGCGCGTAGACGAACAACTGATCATCACAGCCGGAAACAGCTAGAGACATACACAATCCTGATCTGAGTAAAAATTCCCGCGCACAAACAGACATATCGGCAGACAATTCGGACACCGCCCTCGCCTGGGCCAAACTCTCAGGTCGTTCCTGAGAGCGTCCGCATACCGGTCCCCGGTCCCCCAAGGGCGGCGATCAATTGGGGTGTCCCCCATCGCCGTATCTCGCGCCCGCTCACCCAAATGGCGATCCGGTTTTGAGAACCCTTGGCATTTTGAAGAGCAGCGCCTCCCCACGCGCTCATCCAAAACGGACCGGTAACACCCATGCCCCCACCCTATGAGGGAGCCTGGAAGGTGGCTATCAAACCCCTAGAAGGGCGTTTATCAAACACCCGGGTGGGGGGTCGCGCTATTTCTTTCGGGTGGCTCACAAACCACCCCAATGAGTAGCTGCAAAATAAACAGCCCCAATCGCGGTTCTACCCCACTGATATCGTTGAAATCTCAAACATTTCCACTGGCGTTCAGATAACAGGCGACCGCCTGGGCGCGGTTCTTGACATCCAATTTTCCATAGAGATTTTTGAGATGAAACTTAACTGTATTGAGCGAAATGGTGAGATCGCCCGCGATTTGTTGGTTGGTGCGCCCGCGCGCCAACGACGCCAAGAGCTCTTGTTCGCGCGCAGTAAGACCCGAAAATGGGTCCGAACCGGATCGCGACAAATCCATAAACGGAAACACCATGCGCCCTTCGGAGACGGCCAAAACCGTTTCCGCAAGCACCGTCGATGCATCGCACTTGGAACAAAATCCCGCACCGCCGAAGCGCATCACTTGGCGGGGAATATCTGGCGCTGAGTTTCCCGTAAAAACAATGATACGCGGCGGATTTTCGCTCTTTTGCAGCGCTTGAAGCACCCCCTGACCGTTGAGGTAAGGCATGTTCCAACCGATAATGCCGACATCGAAATTCAGCCGTTCGACCGCTTCCATAAATCGTTCGCCATCAGCCGCCGTCGCCACCAAGTTAAAGCGGTCGTCTTGATCAAACAACTGCACCAATCCAGCCAGGATCAGCGGCGACTTATCCGCAATCACGACCTCAATCGGATCTCGTTCTTCTTTATTCACGTCGTTCACGGTTCGCTCCTCAGGTCCCAAAGAAGCATGCCGTTCTGCCCCCCCTAATCTCCCCAGGGCACGCCCGTACGGGTAGGTATCGCAAAGATGTATCAGTTTTGAGGACTAATTGTAAAGGACTATACCTACCCGCAGTGCAGCATTTCAATCAATACATTGAAACAAAAGAATTATTATATTTCAAAAAAGTAATTTACAGCCACACTTTTGAGTAACGGGATGCCAATTCGGGGTCATTTTCTGGCATTTCAGCCCTCCTACCCGACCAAATCTGGCTCAAAAGCCCGTCTCGCATCACGGCGGGTAGGATGAGGCGTAACGACGCCCAAACCATGCGCCCAAAACACGCCAAGCCGCCTTGCCTTATTTGCGTATTGGCAGGGTTTGCAGCTTAGCCAGCACGTCTTTGATGATCGAAGGCGCCATTGCAGCTTGCCATGCGGGCATTTGATCGCCGGGATGGCCGTGCAAGACCTTATGCAGCGCCTGCCACGGACGTTCCGTCGCCACCCGTCCCAAAGGCGGCATGGTGCGAATGGCCTTGCCCTCATCGCCATGGCACGTTGCGCACAGGGTCAGATAGTACTGTGTGCTGTTCGCAGCCTCACCGCGCGCCTCTAAAGACCGGGCGTCGATGTATTCGTTCATATCGACCTGACCCTGACTGACGAAGCTGGCCAAATCGTACAGATCCGCATATTGCAGCTTGTGCTCAAGGGCGTGGGTGTCGTCTTGCAACACTTTGATGATTGCGCTGGGGTGCGCGCCGACCATGTTGCGGATGCCGCGTAAGCCGTGCGCGCCTTTGTAATCCCAACCGTGACATTCGACACAGCGCCAAGTGCTGGAACCGGTTTCCACCATTTCCGTTTTGGGAAACGCCGGGGGGGCGTCCTTGGGATACTTGGTGTCGATTTCAGCCGCCCAGTCGTCATAAAGCTTGCCGCCGCGGGCAATGGAATACAACGGATCGCGGGGTGGTAAGCCTTGAACAAACGCCAAGGTCGACAGCGTGGTGCGCACATCAAACGCGCGCAGCGCCGGCATATCGTCACCCGGATGGCCGTTGAGCATCTTGTGCAGCGCTTGCCATGGATTGGCGCGCGCCGCATCGCCCAGCGGTGGAATGGTCGCCATCATGCGGCCATCAAACCCGTGACAATTGACGCAAATGGTCGAAAAGTGCGCCGAGGCGTTCACCGGCTCAGACATCGCCCGACCTGATGCACGGTCGATCACCCGATCCATCGGCACCAACCCTTTGATGACGAAATTGGAGATATCGCGCAGCGCTTGATCATCGAAAATATCGCCGTAGCCGTGCTTTTCATCACGCAAAATGGCGGCGACGGCCTCTGGTTTTGAGCCGATCATGCCCGACACCCCGGTGATGCCGGTGTAATTGTCGCCGGTGCTGAACGCGCCTTGGTCGCCAAGATAATCCCAACCGTGACAGCTCACGCACCGCCATGTCTGCCAAGGCGTTTTGACGAATTTGCCCTCATCGGGGTAAAGCGGGTGGACTTGTTTGGGCTTTTTCAGCGCCAGTTCGCGGATCCAGTTGTCGTACATGCGCCCGCCCGCCGCGACGGAGGCGACCAGTTCCTGATCGGCTTGCGAGAGTCCCGGCTTTTCAGCGGGTTTATCGGCGGGCTTGTCGGCGGCCTGCAAAGGCTGCGCGTAAAATGCGCTCAACGCCGCCATGACGGCGCCGAACGCCAGCAAACGGGGAAACAATTGGGTCTTCAGCAGGGCCTTGCGCATGGTGTCGCCTCTTATCAATAACGTGAGGGTGTCTAATCAGGTAAGGAATGCGGATGCTTTAGAAATCCGCCCCCTTCGGCAGTTCATGCACCACGCCCTTGTGGCATTGGATGCAATGACCGCCATCCTTTTGCGCTTCTTGGTGCTTGCGCCGTGCGCGACGGCCTTGCTCGTCGAACAGCATCTCGTCGAAATCGTGACAGTTGCGACATTCGCGAGAACCACGCGCTTCCATCTTGGCCCACACCCGCTTGGCCATCGCCAAGCGTTGCTCCTCAAATTGTTCTTTGCTGTCGATGGTGCCCAGAATTTCATGCAGAACATCTTTATAGGCCAGCACCTTGGCGATCAGCTTGTCGGGGTACTCCTTGGGCACATGGCAATCGGGGCAGCCGGCCTGGATACCGACGGTGTTTTTATAATGGAAGCTCTTTTTGTATTCCTCATAAGGATGCGTCATCGAATGACACGATACACAGAACTCCATGGTGTTGGTCATCGCCACGCCTTTGGTGAAGACGACCAAAAAAATTGCGGTTCCCACGACCCCAACGAGCACACCCGCCCATAACATGATGGGCCTTTTCAACAACTTCAAGATTGCCTTCACGTTTTCGCGCTCCCCGGATCGCACCGCAATTTGTACGGTATTTTTACCCATTACACGAACAAAGGCCCCCGCCCCCAAGTGGGAACGGGGACCTTCGCAAGTCGTGTCAAAGACACATTTAGGCGTTAGCCCCCCGGATTAACCCCAGGTGTCTTTGCAAATGTTGTTGTACCAGCTGTAGGCGAATTCAACCTCACGACGGCGCATTTCTGCGGTGGCGTCCATGGGAGTCAAACCGCCCGCCCCCTTCACGCCGGCAATGATGTCTTCGGCTTCGTTGTAGCGATAAACCGCTGCAACCGAAAAACCGTAATCCTTGCCTGCGATCGAGTAGCAGGTGTTGACGTAAGACGGGGTGCCAACCGGCTTACCCGCCAAGATGTTCACAATCGCCGCAGCGCAGACTTTACCCTGCGAGTTGGCGGAGTAGCCCGATTTCGGCATTTTGGTCGCCACGGAGGCGTCGCCGAGCACGTGAATACCCTTGTGCACCTTGGATTCAAACGTCGTTTTCGAAACGTCGCACCAGCCCTTGTCGTTGGTCAGGCCGGCCGCCGAGGCGATCTTGCCCGCGGTTTGCGGCGGGATGTAGTTGATCACGTCGAACTTTTCTTTGCCACCGGACAAGGTTTCAACGGTCATGTCCGCGGCGCTGATGGATTCGATACCGCCCGTCGATGCGCCGGAACGCCATTCGATCATGGAGTTCGCGCCGCCCTTCGTGGCCTTGTCGTAGCCGTACAGATTGCCCCAAGCCTGTTCGAACAACCCCATCTTGGAGAACTTGTCCTTGCGGTCGATGACAACGACCTTGGATTTCGGCTTGTGGTGCATCAGGTATTCCGCGATCAAGCTGGTCCGTTCGTACGGCCCAGGAGGGCAGCGGAACGGGTTCGGCGGCGCAACGATGCAAACGGTGCCGCCATCGGGCATTGCTTCCAACTGCTTGCGCAAAATCGCGGTCTGCGGACCGGCTTTCCAGGCGTGGGTGATTTTGTCGAACTCTCCAACGCTGGCGAACCCATCGACCTTGAAGTCGATACCCGGCGCAACCACGCAATGGTCGTAGCCGAATTTAGAGCCGCCTGCCGTCATCACGGTTTTCTTGGCCGCGTCGATGCCGGTGACGGAATCCTTGACCACCTTGATACCCATGGCGACCATGCCGTCGAAGGACTGCTCGATTTGGCTTAAGGTGCGCTCCCCGCCCAACACTTCGTTGGACATAAAGCAGGTGTGGTAGCTGGCTTTCGGCTCAATGACGGTGACGTCAATGCCCGGGTTGCCCAGTTTGATGTAGCGCGCCGTGGTCGCACCGGCGACACCGCCGCCGACGATCACAACTTTACCGGCCGCCGCCGCGTTGGCGAGGCTTGGCGCTGCGAGGGTGGCGGTGGTCGCAAGCGCGACGCCGCCAGTCGTTTTGAGAAAATTACGACGATTCATGTTACTCATTATCCATTCCCCCCTTACTTACGGCTGGCATAGAATTGAAGAACGGCTTCGACGCCTTCAACACCATGCTTGTCTTTAAGTTCGGCGAGGGTGCGTTTTTTCTTACGCTTTTCCTTGTCCGACATATTCGGATTGGCGTCGATGCTGCGCATACCGGATTCAAAATCCATCAGGTTGTTGCGCAGATACGGCAGCATTTGACCGGCGAGAACCGGATAGTCCTCAGCAGCATAACCGTCTTTTTCATGACAGCTTTCGCACAGGTCTTTGATCAAAGCCTGCCCCTTTGCGGCAGCAGCCGCATCGGTTTTCTGCATCGCGACACGACCAAACGGCATGGCAGAGAAATGACCGGCGATTTTTTCGATTTCGGCGTCGGTATAGCCTTTGGAAATGCGAGACATGATGGTCGACGGACGGTTTTTGCCGTCGCGATAGGCCTTCATGGATTCGGTCAGGTAAAATTTATTCATGCCGGCAATTGTCGGCGCCGCGGGTCCTTGGCTGACGCCATTGGGGCCGTGACAACCGTTACAGGTATTCGCCAGCATACTGGCTTCCGCCTCGCTCGCTTGCGCACTGGATAGCCCCATCAGGCCAAACAGCGCACCCGCTGCGAGAACTTGAGTCATTGATTTGCGCACAATGCGTCCTCCCACTCGTTACGTTTCGATGATTTAAATAACACACTAAATTAGGTGTGCGAAAGCAAAAAAAGCACCGTATATCAATGACTTCTACAATATTAATACGCACAATTTACATTTTGAATCTCTAATCTTTATGGAGTATCTATATTACTACAGTTTTATTAAGAGTTTCTGATATTGCGTCGCACCAAGCGTTTAAATGCAGTGCCTTAGCAGCACATCAACACCTCCCGCATAAGTTGTTATCAATTGATAAATAGGTGCATTTATGCTCAAATGTCTTGCAATCGGAGGGCTTATCACGGAATCTTGTGTGAAATTGACCTGCGTCACCTGTATTAAATATACACAGGCGTCTTTATGAGGACCTTTCATCATGCGATTACTTCTCGCCATTCTCCTGCCCTGGCTACAGTTTTTCACCATCGGCCGTCCGTTTGCCGGAATCATCTGTCTGATTTTGCAAATTTCATTGATTGGCTGGATTCCGGCCGCAATCTGGTCCGTGTATGCGTTGAGCCAGTACAAAACCGACAAAAAAATTCAAAAAGCCATAGGCGGATGACGTTCGCATGAGCGCCTCGCCGAAGTCTCTTTTTAAGCACTTACGATAAGCACTGGTCTAAATCATGGCTGTTTCCCCGCGCAATGCGCCGCGCATTCCCGTCGTCAAATTACTGGTTTGGTGCTTGATCATTGGACTGTTGTTGGCGCTGTTCAATGCTTCGCCCGAAGGCGTTTACGCGTGGGCAGGCGAAACGGGCAAAGCGATTTTCGACTGGCTGTGGGAATTCGGCCAAAACATTGGTCCGTATATCCTCATGGGGGCCATGCTGGTGGTGCCCATTTGGGCCGTCACATACCTATGGAGCTGGTTTAAGAGGCATTAGTAATCATTTGATTTTAAACAACTAACCGGCCATCAAATTTTGCGGCCTGCGCCAGTCGCTGAAGTGATCGCGGATGTGTTGGGCCAGTTCAGCGGCGACTTCGTTGAAGCTACTGGCGGACGTGTAAAGGTTGATATAAAACGCCGGCAAAGGCGGCACACCGTCCCCCTCGCCCAACACCGACACGAAGCTCGGAACGGTGGATTCCAAGATCGCCGTCACCGCCAGATCCGCTTGCACCATGGCAAAGGTCGCGTCCATCGAACGCATCGCGCTGGTCAAACGCCAATCGCGGTCCTTGGCTTCCAACGCACCCAACATCACCGGGCGAAACATGCAATTTTCATTACACAGAACCACCGGCATGGGGTTTTGCGTATAGGCATTGCCGTTGTGCGCGCCGATCCACACCAGATCGTTGCGCAACAAAGCCTCCGCCCCCTTGGGCGTGTGCGTTTCCGTGGTGAGAACAAGATCGAGTTCGCCCTTGCTTAACGCCCTTTTAAGGTCGTGCGAGCCCCCCAAGTCCAGCTCAACGCTGACTTTTGGATAGGCTTGGCTGAAGCTCTTCAAAATTGGCGCGGCGAACGGCGACACGATATCGTAGGGAATGCCCAAGCGCACAACGCCGCTGAATTCAGGCGCGGTGATCAAAGAGAAGACCTCATCGTTCAAAGCGATCATCCGCCCGGCATGCAAAAACAGTCGCTCCCCATCGCGGGTCGCGACCAAACCTTGGCCTGATCGTTCGAATAGTTTCTTTTGTAGAAAGTCTTCCAAGCGCTTGATCTGTTGGCTGATCGCGCCTTGGGTCACGTGCAGCCGCTTGGCCGCCGCGGTCATGGAACCGCTTTCCGCCACGGCGACAAAGGCGCGCAGCAAGGCGACATCGATATTGCGGGTCAATCCGCGCGGCTCGTTATTAGCATTCATAATGACATAGATTATGAACATTGGTTTTACTAATAGCAAGCCCTCGGTCATCATATCCTCAACACCCACCCAATACCGCAACACGATTGAAGTCTCGATCAAAACTGGGAGATGCGATTATGACCACCGATATCTGCAACGCTTATAGCCACCCCGCGTCCACACCTGAGGGGCACGCCCCGGTTTTGAGCCGCCTTTCCACCGCCGCCAATGCTGCGGCCCAATGGCTCATGCGCGCTTACGCGGTCCATAAACAGCGCCGCGCCTTACGCGGCTTGAGCGACCGCCAGTTGCGCGACATCGGCCTGAACCGCATTGAGGCTGAACGCGAAGCGTCCCGCGCCTTTTGGGACCACGCCTAGGCGCAAGCTACCCCGTTCCCCTGCACTCTCTCCTCCGAAAGAGCGCACAAAAAAGCCGCCGGGATCGCACCACCCGGCGGCTTTTTCATCACTGTACGCGCAGGCGTTAGCCGCGTGCGTCCATCATTGCACGTAAAATCGGGGTCAAGATCAACTCCATAGCGAAGCCCATCTTACCGCCCGGCACCACAATGGTGTTGCGCCGCGACATGAACGAGTGCGGGATCATCTGCAGCAAGAACGGGAAATCCACGCCAGATGGCATGTTTTCAGGCTTGCGGAAGCGGATCACCACGACGCTTTCATCGGGCGTCGGGATATCGCGCGCGATGATCGGATCGGAGGTGTCGACCACGGGCACGCGCTGGAAGTTAATGTCGGAGTGTTGGAACTGCGGCACAATGTAGTGCACGTAATCATGCATACGGCGCATGATGGTGTCCATCACCGCTTCGGATGAATAACCACGCTGCGAAGTGTCGCGGTGAATCTTTTGAATCCATTCCAAGTTGATCACCGGAACAACGCCGATTTTAAGGTCAACATGGCTGGGCATATCGACTTCGTCGTTTTTCACGCTGCCGTGTAGACCTTCATAAAACATCAAGTCGGTGCCCTGGGGAAGGTCTTCCCACGGGGTGAACTGACCGGGCGTCAGGCCATCGTAAGCTGCGGCTTCTTCTTCGGAGTGCAAATACAAACGACGCTTACCGCCGCCGGTTTCGCCATAGGTTTTAAACAGCTCCGCCAGCTTGCCGAATTCGTTGGCTTCTGGTCCAAAATGGCTGAAATTCATATCGCCAGCAGCTTCCGTCTCAGCGACTTTGGCCTTCATTGCGGCGCGATCGTAGCGGTGAAAGCTATCACCCTCGATCACCGCGGGGGTCAAGCCTTCGCGACGGAACATATGCTCGAAAGCATCTTTAACAGTGCTGGTGCCGGCCCCGGAAGACCCGGTCACGGCGATGATCGGATGTTTTTTCGACACGCTTGAATCCTTCCCTGTTGGATTTCAATTTATTAACGCCGCCCTAAATGAGCGATCTCTAATGTTTAGCAGTATGGCGCAACCGGACACGGCCCGATAGCCAAGAATTCACATCACAAATCAAATTCACAGACAGATCAAACGCACAGCGCCCTAAAACGAGGTCACAATCTTAAACGTTCGATCCGGCCGGGGGGAGGTCTCTGGAGACGCTGCACTGAGATGCAGCAAAAGCCGGTAGGTCAATCATGCGGGCCTGTACGGCGCACCGCAAACCACAGGTAATGGGGTGGCTGACGGGATTTGAACCCGCGACCTCCGCGACCACAACGCGGCGCTCTAACCAACTGAGCTACAGCCACCATAACGTCCGGGGCGCACCCCGAAAGCCGCCCTTATCTAGACGGATCGTATGGCGTCGTCAAGCACCCCTTTTTGTTCACCCACACGCTCGGGTCCAAAGCGCAAGCTCACGGTGGTTCCAACCCCCAGCTCGCTGGTGATCGACATCTCACCGTCATGGGCTTTGACCAGCTCATCGGTCAGCGGCAAGCCCAGCCCCGTGCCTTCCACCATGCCGGCAATATGACTGTTAGTGCGGCCGAACGGTTCCATCGCGGACACGATTCCCGCCTCATCCATGCCGCTGCCCGTATCTAAGACTTGGACATCCAGGTATTGTCCGGTTTGCGCGACGCGCAACGTCACCTTTCCGCCAGGTGGGGTGAATTTCACCGCGTTGGAGAGCAAATTGAGAAAAACCTGCATGATTCGGCGCTTATCCGCATAAAGCTGCGCCAGCCCGCTGGGCGCATCGACCACCAGCTCCACCTTGCCTTTCTCGGCTCGTGGGCTCAGCTGCAAGGCCGCCGCATCGGCGACCTCGGCCAGGTCGACAAACTCCTCATGCAAAGCCATTTTGCCCGCCTCGATGGCGGACAAATCGAGAATATCGTTGATCAATTCCAACAGATGCGCGCCTGACATGTGGATGTTGGCGATGTATTCGATATATTTTTCATTGCCCAGAGGACCGAGAATCTCGTGTTTGATGCAGTCCGAAAAGCCAATGATGGCGTTCAATGGGGTGCGCAATTCGTGGCTCATGTTGGCCAAAAAATCAGATTTGGCCTGATTGGCCCCGTCGGCTTGTTCCTTGGCGCGGATGTAATCACTGGTCCGTTCCTCGACCAATTCTTCCAGGCGTAAACGTTGATCCGACAAGGTCGTTTCGGCTTTGCGGCGTTCTTGAATTTCGTGTTCGAGTTGTTGGTTCTTAATTTCCAGTTCCGCACTGCGGTCCAAGGCGAGATTTTCAGTCTCTTTTTGCATGCGCACCATGGTGTTCGCCGAGCGGGCGATGTCTTCGAGTTCCGCATACGCCATCTGATCGGGATCAATGGTGACGTTTTTTTCCGCGGCATGCTCGAAGAAGGACAGAAAAGCTGCAAAGTTGGCCTCAAGCGAGACTGAAATGCGTCGCGCCAGCACAAAGTAGATACTGATCATCACCACCAGCACCAGCACAGAGTGGAGCACGTTGTCGAGCAACCGCGTGTTGAACGTTTCAAAACGCTGACGAATCTGCACCTGGGTATCGTCCAACATCACACCGGCGCCGATATACCAATCGAAGTCTTCAACGCCTTCCACGTAGCTGAGTTTGGGGCGCGGCTCGCCGCCGGTGAAACCGGGAATATGATAAGTCACATATCCGCCGCCGGTTTTGGCCGTTTGAACCAGTTTTTGAACGATTTTAACGCCGTTTACATCCGTAACGTCGAACATGTTTTGGCCTTTGGCCGGGCCGACCAGGGACAGCCCATCCCACTGACCGGCAAACAGATAGTTGCCAACCCCGGCGGTGGAGGTCGCCACCCGTTCCAGCACTGCGGCCTTGGTTGCTTCCAAGGCGTCATCGACGTAAACACCGCTGCCGATCACCCAGCCGAGCGGCTCGAACAACCGCACATAAGACAGCTTGCGATGCGCACGCCCGCTTGCGCCAGGTTTACTCCAGGTGTGCTTGAAAAAACCGCCCGCTTGTTTGGTATTGGCCAACGCCAAAGCCTGTGAGACAAGATTGCGCACCTCAGGCGATTCTGCATGCAGCAAGTTTCGACTCTCGTATTCAGGGTGGTCCGCGGCCAGTTGGGAGACGCCGTCCTGATCAAAGATGAAATAGTACCCGCGCCCATCATCATGCCGAATGGCGCGCAAGGTTTCGCGGACCGCCGTCTCCAACAAATCCCGATCCGCCGCCAGATCGGGGCGCCGATAAACATTGGCGGCGATGGACAGCGCCTGAGAAACGCGTTCTTGAAGTTTTTTCGAAGCTGCGGCTTCAAACGCATCGCGCTCGGCGCGCACATAGCGGGTCATATCCGACACCACCGACTTTAAAAACTCTTTTTGCTCTTCGAGATGGGTTTTTTGGTACTGCTCGAGTTCACGCACCAGGCTGCGATAATCTTGATAGGCCCAAATCGCCCCGATGGTCAAAATCGCAAGCAAAGCCCACAAAGCCATACGTGTCGGCACCGCAGTGGCGATTTTCGCTTTGCTCGTCATTGCCCCCCCAAGACCGGTTGCTCTTTTCCATCTCACCCTATCCCCTGCAAGATGGCCTCATCGGTGTTACCCCAAAAATTGGGTAACACCGAAAACAGAAGACTAGAATAACCCATTGTGCGCAAGGCCAAGTTTGGCCCAATATGGGCTAAGCTCATTAGATTGCCTGATACAAGTGAGCTTGACCTCAAAATGAGCCCCATAAATGTGAACAATAATGCACCATATGCCTATATTTTAAGCAGAATAATACTTGCCATTACGCCACAAAAAACCACTGATAAATCACTATCATACTGTAATCAATATGTTTTATATTCACGTCGCCAGTTGGCACGGACCATGCTATTTAGGCGTGACGCCAGACTATGAATTTTCTGTGCGTCGTGAGACAGTGGCCGGATCAAGCCCCACCCAGCGGCCCAGCCGGCAACATGACCGGCGACGGGGCCAAGCGGAGAGTTAAAGCGCGATGAAAAAAATCGAAGCCATCATCAAACCCTTCAAACTGGACGAAGTGAAGGACGCCCTTCATGAAGTGGGCCTGCAGGGCATCACGGTCGTCGAAGCCAAGGGTTTTGGTCGCCAGAAAGGCCACACGGAGCTGTATCGCGGCGCCGAGTATGTCGTTGACTTTCTACCCAAGGTCAAACTTGAGGTGGTGTTAGACGACAGCCTCGTCGAGCGTGCGGTCGAAGCCATCCAACAAGCCGCGCATACCGGCCGCATTGGCGATGGCAAAATTTTTATTCTGCCCGTAGAACAGGCGATCCGGGTTCGCACTGGCGAAACTGGATCGGAAGCCATTTAAACGGGCCCAACTGAATTTCGGCCGCAATCATAACGCAGGGATGCCTAACCGGCCGAATTCCCCTTAAAACCACCATCCACTGAGGAAGAATATTATGTCTTTGGATTGCAAGACCGCTGATGACGTCATCAAATACCTGAAAGACGAAAACATCGATTTCGTCGACATGCGTTTCACCGACCCTAAGGGTAAATGGCAGCACCTCACCATGTGCACCGAATTCGTCGACGCGGACGCGTTCGAAGACGGCATCATGTTCGACGGCTCCTCCATCGAAGGCTGGAAAGCCATCAACGAGTCCGACATGTCGCTGATCCCCGACGCGACCACCGCCGTGATGGATCCGTTCTCCGCCCAGCCGCAGCTGATTTTGTTCTGCGACGTGCGCGAGCCGTCCACCGGTCAGGGCTACAACCGTGATCCGCGTTCGGTCTCCAAGCGCGCCGAAGAATACCTGAAATCCACCGGCATCGGCGACACCGCCTTTTTCGGTCCGGAACTCGAATTCTTCGTCTTCGACGACGTGCGTTTCGACGTGTCCATGAACCGCTGCTCTTACGAATTCGACAGCGACGAAGGCCCCTACGTCACCGGCAAGATCATGGAAGAAAGCAACCTTGGTCACCGTCCCGGCGTCAAGGGCGGCTACTTCCCGGTTCCCCCCGTTGACAGCGCCCACGATCTGCGCGCCGAAATGGTCACCGTGATGAAGGAAATGGGCCTCAGCATGGACAAGCACCACCACGAAGTGGCGCCGTCCCAGCATGAGCTCGGCATGACCTTCTCGACCTTGACCCGCGCAGCTGACGACATCCAGATCAACAAGTACTGCACCCACATGACCGCGCACACCTACGGCAAAACGGCGACCTTCATGCCGAAGCCGGTGGCTGGCGACAACGGTTCGGGCATGCACACGCACATGTCGATCTGGAAAGACGGCAAACCGACGTTTGCTGGCAACGGCTACGCCGATCTGTCCGAAGAAGCGCTCTACTACATTGGCGGCATCATCAAGCACGCCAAAGCGCTGAATGCCTTCACCAACCCGTCGACCAACTCCTACAAGCGTTTGATCCCGGGTTTTGAAGCTCCGGTCCTGTTGGCTTACTCAGCCCGCAACCGTTCCGCTTCTTGCCGTATCCCGTATGTCGCTTCGCCGAAGGGCAAGCGCGTCGAAGTTCGCTTCCCGGATCCGACCGCCAACCCGTATCTGGCGTTCACCGCGATGATGATGGCTGGTCTGGACGGCATCCAGAACAAAATCCACCCGGGCGACGCCATGGACAAGAACCTCTACGACCTGCCGCCGGCAGAGTTGGCGGAAGTTCCGACCGTTTGCGGCAGCCTGCGCGAAGCGCTCGAATCTCTCGACGCCGACCGCGAATTCCTCAAAAAAGGCGGCGTGATGGACGACGACATGATCGACGGCTATCTCGCGCTGAAGTGGGAAGATGTGTACAACTTCGAACACACCCCGCATCCGGTCGAATTCCAGATGTACTATTCGTGCTAAACGACATTTGATCGAATTGTGCGACTAAAAATGAAGGGCCCCGTCAGTGACGGGGCCTTTTTTTTTCACGCGCCACGCCAACTCAATTTATGAGAGATATGCATAAAGAAATTCATCCAAACCTAAAGTCCTTTACTATTGAGCACCATATCGCCATATCGCAAGCAGTGGACATGCACAGCATTTGTGAACATCCATGGTCTAAATGCTAGGGGGGGACTGGGTTGAGAAGAATAGCCGTCATGTTAAAACTTGTCGCCTCTGCGGCGCTCTGGGTTGGGGGCTTGGCGTCTTTTCCGGCGACGCCTGCGATGGCTTCGGACCAGGAAGTGTTCACCATCGGGCTGAACGCCGATATGTCCTCGGCGTCGGCGGAATCCGGCGAAGCCATCCGCCGCGGCATGGTCGTCGCCATCGACGAAATCAACGAAGCCGGTGGCGTACTGGGCAAACCTTTGCAGTTGAAGGTCCGCGACCATCGCGGCAATCCCGCGCGCGGCATCGACAACATCGACGCCTTTGGCGCACAAGACGACATCATCGCGGTTATGGGTGGCCTGCACACCCCGGTGACGATGGCCGAATTGCCGTCGATACACCGCAACAATTTGATCTATCTTGTCCCTTGGGCTGCCGGGACCCAAATTATCGACAATGGACACAGCCCCAACAATGTCTTTCGCGTGTCCGTGCGCGATGAATACGCCGGGCGTTTTCTCGCCCAAGAAGCACAAAGGCGCGGCTTCAAAACCATTGGGCTGCTAATGGAACAAACCGGCTGGGGGCGCTCCAACGAAACGACATTGCAAAACGTCGCCCATGGAATCGGCCTTAAAGTTTCCGACGTTCAGTGGTTCAGCTGGGGCGTGAAAAATCTTCGCTTGCAAACCGAAGCCCTGCGCAGCAGCGGCGCCGAAGTCATTATCTTGGTCGCCAACGCCCGCGAAGGCACCGTCGCGGCAAGCGCCGTCGCCTCCATGACGAAGGCTCAACGTCTACCGGTCATTTCGCACTGGGGCATAACCGGCGGAAAGTTCGCCGAGATGCTCGGCGACGACATCGAAACCATAGATCTGACATTCTTGCAGACCTACTCTTTCTTGCAGCCGACGCGGCCTGAGCGCGCCAATGCGTTTCTCACCCGGTACTACGCGTTGTTCCCCCAAGACCGCCCCAAACCGCAAGATATCCGTTCGCCTGTCGGCGCTGCGCATGCTTACGATCTCACCCATATGCTGGCGCGCGCCGTCGCGCAGGCTGGATCGGTCGAGCCGGACAAACTGCGCCATGCGTTAGAAAATTTAGGCCGCTATGAAGGATTGGTGAAAGTTTATGACCCGCCGTTCACCAGCAGTCGTCACGACGCTTTAACCCAGGATGATTTTACCCTGGCGCGCTTTTTACGAGGCGGCGCAATCATCCCCGAGAAAAGGTAAGGCAATGGGGAAGACGACCCATACCACGCATTTGCTCAGCTCGAAGACGGCGCGCCAGCTGTTGTTGAAGCTGTTGCCTTTGGCGCTGATTTTTTTGCTTGGCATTGGGTTGATCATCGAGCAAGTGACCCGCGCCCAACTCGAAACCGACGCAAATACGAACTTAGCGCGCCTTGCCCACCAAAGCGGCCAAGCGCTGCGCAGTCGCCTCGACATCATTCAGCAAGCGGCGACGACCATTGCGGCCAACGAAATCCTCGTCAACGCCCTGATCGATATGTCGTCGCGCACTCACCTCACCGCTTTTTTCGCATCGCTGCGCATGCCGGTCAGCGGCGACACCCACATCACACTCACCGACTACAAAGGCCGCGCCCTGGCCAGCACCACCATAGCGCTGAACAATTTCACCCGTCAGCCATGGCTAGATCGGGTGATGAACGGCGAAACCGTGCTGGAGGTCAACCGCACAAAAATGCTGCTGGTCGTCCCGGTTCTGTACAACGGTTTGGCCGAAGGCATGATGGTGGTCGAGTTTCCCCAAGCGACCCTTTTCGAAGTGTTCCGCTTGGAACGTTCAAATGAGGCGCACGCCGTGCTGCATAAGGGACGGGTCATAACCTCAACCTCGCCAGAGTTCGTCATTGGCGGCGAAGTGATCTTCGCCAACAACACAGTCCGCCACAAAGATTGGTTTGTCGCCCGTATCCCCGTCACCGGGTTAGAAGGTTTTGAGCTGCTGGTCGGGCAACACAAAGCGGAAACCTTCGCTTCGATGAGCAATATCCACTTTGCCCTGTTGACCAGCGGCATTCTTCTGGCGCTGATGACCACCCTTGCGATCGTCATCACGCTGCGCACGTTTTCTCATCCCCTGTCCGCACTGACCATAGCCGTCAGTCAAATTCACGATACGAACGACTTAGGGCGCGTCAGCGCCATTCAGGGGCCAGAAGAATTTCAAAGTTTAGCCAAAGCGTTCCACACCATGCGCGCGCGGCTCAAAGAATCAAACGAAGCCCAGGACGTGGCTGAGGCCGCCAACAAGGCAAAGTCCGAGTTTCTGTCTTCCATGAGCCATGAGTTGCGCACGCCGCTCAACGCTATTCTCGGCTTTAGCCAGCTTCTCGAAATGGACCGCAAGCCCGCATTGACCGAACGTCAAATGGACATGATGCGCCAAATTTCAAAGGGCGGCGCGCTCCTCTTGGGACTCATCGACGACATCTTGGATCTGGCCAAAATCGAGGCCGGAAAAATGTCGATTTCCATCGAAAGGGTTATGCCCAATCAAATCGTAACCGACGCAATGGTCTTGATCGAAACCATGGCGCAAAAACGCAATGTCCGGGTGCTGAAAGACCGCTCGATCGATTGCGCATCGTGCGACATGCAGTGCGCCATCATGGTTGACCAAAACCGCTTTAGCCAAGTGCTTTTGAATCTGCTCAGCAACGCCGTGAAATACAACCGCGACGACGGCGAAGTGACGCTGACGTGCACACGCCAAGATAACGGACACATGCGTTTTACCGTGTCCGACACCGGTATGGGCATCTCCCCGACGGTGCAAGACGAATTGTTTTCGCCCTTCAACCGCCTCGGTGCGGAAAATGGCGAAATAGAAGGCACCGGCATTGGCCTGACCATCACCAAGACGCTCACCGAAATGATGGGCGGCACAATCGATTACGTCAGCCGCGAGGGTCAAGGCTCCGACTTTTGGGTCGAGTTCCCTTTAGCCGCCGAGCAACCGCCCCTCATCACGCTCGAACAGGACGGACAAAAAAAGCGCGCGCCGTCCAACGTTCCCACCCTACCGCCCCGCACGGTGCTTTATATCGAAGACAATCCTTCCAACCTGCAATTGATGGAGATGATTTTCGAACGCCTCGAAAACGTCCGCATGGTGTCCACGCATACGGCCGAATTGGGATTGGAGATGGCGGAACGCGAGCGCCCCGATCTCATTTTGATGGACATCAACCTTCCGGGCATGAACGGCGTCGAGGCTTTAAAGTGCATTCAATCGTCTACGCACTTGCACAAAACCCCGGTCATTGCGGTGTCGGCCAACGCCATGCCAAATGACATCGAGCACGCCTTAAGCGTCGGTTTCAAAGCCTACATCGCTAAACCGTTTCAAGTCGAAGATATCCTCTCCATCGTCGGCGCCACCTTGAAGCGCCCCTCGCGTTAACTTAAGCGACCCGCAAGCGACTTTGATTGAGCGCAAAATGGCTTTCCACGTGATCGAGCACCCGATGCACCGAAGGTTCGATGGCTAAGTTTGAGGTGTTGACCACCAACTCCGGTTTAGCAGGCGCTTCATAGGGGGCGCTGATGCCGGTGAACTCTGGAATTTCTCCGGCCCGCGCACGCTTGTACAGCCCCTTTGGATCGCGCGCTTCGCACACGCCCAAGGATGCATCGACGAACACTTCATGAAAGTCGTCGCCGATGATTTCACGCGCCAGATCGCGGTCTTGTTGGTAGGGCGAGATGAACGCCGTGATCGCCAAGGTGCCGGACTGGGCGAACAGGGCTGCGACCTCGGCGATGCGGCGAATATTTTCGCTGCGGTCCGTCGGCGAAAAGCCCAGATCGCTGTTGAGACCCGCGCGCACGTTGTCGCCGTCCAACACATAACCTTGATAGCCCAGTTGGTGCAGCGCTTGCTCGACGCCCAAAGCCAAGGTGCTCTTGCCCGAACCCGAAAGCCCCGTCAGCCACAGCACGCCGCCCTTGTGTCCCGTACGGGTCCAGTGATCTTTGCTGTCGACACGGTGGTCGACGATGTAAATATTGCGGGCCTCGGCTTCGCGAGCGCGCGTTTTGGTCAGTTCATCGTGGCTCATAGCCCGTTCTCCTGTGTTTTGATTTCATATGTTTGAGTGGCGGCGGCATGAAGGCCGCATTCAGTTTTGCTTTTGCCCGCCCAACGCCCGGCGCGCACGCCGTCGCGGATCGACGTTTTGTGCGTACAGACGGTGCAGCCAATCGACAGATAACCCGCTGCGACCAAAGGATGACGCGGCAAACTGCGATCAACGAACGCCGCCTCAAGATCGGCTTCGGTGTGTCTGACCAATGGGTTCACTTTGATGTGAGGGCCCTCACCGTGCACGGATGGAAGTTCGCCCCGCCCTCCGCCATGGAAACGCTTGCGTCCGGTGATCAGCACATCGAAATCCGCCGCCGCCTCGGCGTGCGGCATGACCTTGCGCACTTGGCAGCACATGTCGGGTTCGCTTTGGTGCAACAGTCCGTCCGGATCGACGCCTTTAACCAGCACCTCAGACGCTTTCAGAACCCGCACGTCCGTGAGGCCGAAGTGATCCACCAACTGTTCGCGATACGCCACGGTTTCCTCAAACAGCTGTCCGGTATCGACGGTCAGCACCGGGGTGGCGACGTCGACTTGGGCGATCAAGTCCAGCAACACGGCGGACTCCGCGCCAAACGACGAGGACACCGCCACCTTCAATCCGGTGTCGGGCGCCAATACCGCGCGCACCAGCGCCAAACCGTCCAGACCTCGCTTCAACCAATCCGTGACGCACTGTTTTTTGAAAGAGGCGTTCATTGGGCCGCCCCCTGCAAAAACCCCGGCACAGCAGACAAAATGCGTTCCACCTCAGCGTCCGCAGCCTGTTGCCAAGCTTGCAAGGGCAACCAGGCGTCGCTTGGCGTCGCGCGTTGCTCGACAAGGCCGTTGGCGTCCGACAGCGCGCTTTGCAGCGCTTCGTTCAGCGGCCATTGTTGGCGGATCGCGTCAAACAGTTCGGCTGCGGGTTGATCTGGGTCGCCGCCGGCGATGGTCAACAGACGCTCAGCGGGCAACCGCAAAGCCTGCTCAAGATGCCCCCCGGCTTGATCGCTGAGGTTCGCCCGTTCGGCGCGCAGCGCGTCTTGGCGGGCCACACGGGCCAAATCGGATAGATGCTCCGCCACCATCGCGCCCGCTGCGCATTCACCGGTGGACGTCGCCGGCGGCACAAACAAGGTATCGTCGGCAACGTCGAGGCGCAGCGCCGCCGCTTGCCCGTCTTCAATGCTCAGCACCGGGGCGAGAATGGCTTTGATCGCGTCCTTACCCAGGCGTTCGGCCCACCCGCGCACGCTTTCATCCGCACGTTTGCCATCCTTGATCGCTTGCAGCAGCAAACGCAGGGCTTTTTTCGCCCGGCGCGCCGGAATGATCGGGCCGAGCACGCCGTGACGATCCGCATCGCCGCCCAGATGGATCTGATAGTGCGGCGCCGGCTTGCCGCCGATTTTCTTGGCGATGCCGTGCAGACCGATGTCGGCGATGTGGTGATGACCACACGAATTGTGGCAACCGGAAATGCGCAAACGCAACGCATCCAAACCGTCAAATTCAGGCCCGGCGTCCAAAAGGCTTTCCGCCAGCGCGTGGCTGTCAGTGATGCCGATGGCGCAGGTATAGGTGCCGGGGCATGACACCAAATTGCTCAACGCATGCACCCGCCCGCTGGCGTCCAGCCCCAAATTGCGCACCGCCGCGATGAACTCCGCCACTTGGTCCTGTTTCAAGCCGACCGCGACGATGTTTTGATCACGGCCCAGGCGCAATTCGCGCGCCCCCGCCGCCTCGGACAGGTCGGCGAGCTTTTCCAACTGCTGTGAGGTCAACCAGCCGAGCGGCACTTCGATTTTCACCAATGCGCCAGATGTATCGCCGCCGTCTCGCCACTCAAGCCCTGCCCAATCTCGACGCTCTAACGTTTTGATTTCATTAAACTGTTCGCGCACCAAGCGAACGAACTCATCCGCGCCGAAACGCTTGACCAGAAACTTCACGCGCGCGCGGTTTTTATCGGTACGCAGAGAGTGTTTCTGATGAACCCGCGCGACGGCTTCTTGGACAATCGGCAAGGCGTCTTCGCTGACGAAATTGAACACCTCGACCGCCACCGTCGGGTGTGTCCCCAGACCGCCACCCGCCACAACGCGAAAACCTTTTTCGCCGTCGCGCTCGGTCGCGATGAATCCCAGATCGTCGATGGCGCTGAGTCCGCAATCTTTGCCGCAACCCGACACCGTGGTTTTGAGCTTACGCGGCATGTGCTGGGTCAAGGGATGGCGCAGCCAAGACCGGCTTAGCTGCTCCGCCGCGTCGGCCGCGTCGGTCAATTCGGCGCCGCAAAACCCGGCCTTAGGGCACGCGGTGATGGCGCGAAAGGTGTTGCCCGACGCTTCGCGGGTGCTGACGTCGCCGATGTTCAGGCTTTCAATCAAAGGCGCTAAGTTTTTCAGCGCAATGAAATAGAGCTGCACGCCCTGGCGGGTGGTGATGTGGATGTCGCCGCCGCCAAACGCCGCGTTGGCTCGTGCGATGGTCCGCGCCTGATCCAGGCTGACGCGTCCGCCCGGTTGCTTGACGCGCATCATGTGCTCGCCCGCTTGGCGCTGCTCGTAAACGCCAAAGCGCAAGCGGAAAGTTTTCCACCGGTCTTCGGTCCAATCGCCGTTGATGTAATGTGCGATACCATCGCGAAACGCACCGATATCATGGGTTGAAGCTAAGCTTTGCGTTTCAAAATCGACAAGATCGTTGCTGATGTGTTGGTCGGTCATCAATTCATTCCTTTGAGCGAAGGACGCATGCGTCCCCCCGTCGGTCCGCCAAAAGCGGCCCGGCAAAAATCGTCTTAAGCTGAGATCAAGTGCGCGAAGGCCTAAGGGCCGCCGCTCACATACACAGCGCGTTTATGGCTGAAATTGTCATTCGGAAATTTACGTATGGGATCGTGTTCATCGGTGTGCCCGCCTCTGGTCAAAATGGACCCGCGAAACAACGTTCCGCGGCGCTTTAGCCTCGATTTGTTCACGCGGTCGCAAGCTGCCCCCTCAAATCACCGCGGGTTCGATTTACACACCATTCAACATGACGTCCCGGGCCGAACCAACCCGATGACGCACTTAAAACACATGGATTACGTTCAAGTCAACTATTGAATCATATTTTTATGTTCTTTATTTTCAATATACACCATAAATATGTTTTACTGTTTATTTAGGCGTTGTGTTTAAGCTTTTCGATGATGGGCCCCATGGCGCGAAAGCGCAGATATGCGCCGCCCAAGATGAACAGAACCCCGGCAATCGCCCAATAAATCGGGTGAATCTTCACCTCGATATGCGACAAGAAGTAGCCACGCGCGGGTTCAAGAATATGGCCCAGCACCAAATACACGGCGGTGAACAGAACCGCGATGATGCCCACGCGCATCATCAAGGCGTGCAGATAATAACTGCTCGGTTGGGTGACCTTCATGTCGTGTTCAACGCGTTCCCAGAAATCGTCACTGTTGGCGTTCAAGGCCATCGCTCTGCTCCCTATACCATCTCAGCGCTTCATCATCTTGAGAGCCAAGACGTAAACAATTTGCAAACTCCGATTCGCCTCTTGATAACAAACGACTTTTTGAACGCCGCATTAAGGTCATGGAAAGGTTTTGCGTGGCAAACTTTGTACTCAGTCAAGAATGACTGAAGGACCGTAGGAGGCCGTTATGAGGTACTACCTGAAGGTTCACGAGGATACGGGCAACGAAATCGCCCACCTTGCGGACACCTTGGTCCTTCGTTTGGGTGTAGAAGATGCCCTACGCGTCTGCCGCGACAATTCCTGGGACGGCGTGACGCAAGAGATCCAGGGCCGCCTGAACGAAGGCGTACAGCACTGAGCCAACGATTGAGGCTCAAAGCGTCAGAAAGACGAAAACGCGCACCGCGTCCTGTTGTGTTGGACTATGAAGTGCGGGTGGTTATGTTTCGATCTTTAAATAGCTGACAATGTAATCCGCTACCGCCTTGACGTCGTTCAGGTCAAGCTGCGGAACGCTCACCCCATCGACCTTTTCATCCGTCGCCAACGCCACCACGCTGTCGTCGGTTTGGCACAACAGCTTTTTCCCGCGTGACGGACGATTGACTTCGATTTTAGGGAATTCATGCGCCTTGAAGCCTTCGATCAGCAAGATGTCGACCGGCGCCATCTTGCTGATCAAAACGTCAATTTCATATTCAGGCGCATCGCGCAATTCGTGCAGCAACGCCCAACGGTTTTGCGACGTCAGCAGAACTTCTTGCGCGCCGGCTTCGCGATGGCGATAACTGTCTTTTCCGGGTTGATCCATATCGAAATCGTGGTGCGTGTGCTTCATGGTCGAAACTGTATACCCCCGGCCCGTCAGCACCGGTATCAGATCGGAAAACAGCGTGGTCTTGCCGCTACCGCTCCACCCGACGATACCAATGATGTGCCGGGGGCCAAGCTTTTGGTCTTGATGCGCGTTGGACATTTGGTTTAGCCAGCCCGATCAAGCGCGTCGAGAATCTCGCCGAACAGCTCATAAGATTTCAGCGCTTCGTCTTCCGACACCACGCGTTGGGCGAATTTCATGTGCACGATGATGTAATCACCGACTTTCGGCGGGGCGTCGGCCATCAACGTCAGGTCGGCCCAGCGCTCTTCACCCAGGGCGGTGCAGCGCGCGCGCCCGTTGTCGATGTCTTCGATTTTCATGGGTACGGTCAAACACATAACCGTCACCCCCTTTTCATTTGTTCCGAGATGAGAACTATGTATGCTCCTTTTCATGGTGACAAGTGAAGAGACAATTCTAATCCTCGGGCTCGGCAATATTTTGCTGACGGACGAAGGCGTGGGCGTTCACGTGGTGGAACATCTTCGCGAAAACACGCATAACAATCCCGCGAATCTCAAGCTCTTGGACGGCGGCACCATGGGGCTGACGTTGCTCATCGATATGGAAGACGCCGACGCCATGATCGTGGTGGACGCGGCGTTGCTCGACCAAGAACCAGGCGCGGTGCAAGTCTTTGAGGGCGCCGATATGGATCATTTCCTGCGCCACCGAGGCCGCAGCCCGCACGACATCGGGCTCGATGACATCTTGGACGGCTTGCGTCTGCGCGAGGCCGTGCCGGAACGCCGCGCGCTGGTGGGAATCCAGCCCGCCGTGCTCACTGTTGGCGAGCATTTAACCCCCGACGTCAAGGTCGCCGTGCCCAAAGCTGCGCAAATCATTCGTGAGCTTGTCGAATCGTGGAAAACCGCCAGTTAGCACCCGCTCAATGCCCCTTTCACGCATCCTACTCCCCTGATATCCTAATAAAATTAGCATATTTCTATAATCTAATTTAGACCTTACTAAACAAATTACGTTATATTTTTGTGAATAAATTGCCAGCCAATTTTCTTTGGACTACACTTCACAACTGGGGAGATAAAGAGTTTCGATTTAGGGGGGGGCATCGCCCATGGATTGCAATACTCAAAACGATAAAACTTCGCCTTCAAGTGACGCATCGTCAGATAGCGACATGAATGATGTGATGTCCTTTGTGGCGACGGGGAACGCCTCTCCACTGCTTCATGAAATCAGGCATGCCCTCGCTCAGTTGATCAAAGACGGCAGCGAAAACATCATTGATTTGGGCGCGATACCGTTCGCACCTGGCGATGATCGCATCCTTGAAGAGATCCTCGGCACGGGTGAAGTACATGCTGTTTTGTCACTGCAGGGCGAAAGCCACGTGCGCGAGACATCGATTCCCGGCGTGTGGCGCGTCGATCATCTGGATGAAGCTGGCCAACAGCAATCGCGCTTCATCGAAATCACTTTTATGCCTGACATTCTCAAAACACAGCGTGAAGACGCCGAACGGGGTCTTGAGACCCTGGCGGAACGCCTCGGCACGCTCGACGACAATCGGTAATCCAAGAGGGGTACTCTGTAATGGCCAATAAACCAATGTTACCGGAACTGATGAAAACGCATGGCGTCAGCCGCCGCGCATTTATGAAGTACTGCGCGTCGCTTGCCTCCGTTATGGCGCTGTCGCCCGCTATGGTGCCGCGCATAGCCGAGGCCTTGGAAAACGCCAAGCGACCGTCGGTCATTTGGCTATCGTTTCAAGAATGCACCGGGTGCACCGAATCGATCACCCGGTCACATGCGCCGACCATCGAAGATTTGATCTTCAACGCGGTGTCTCTGGACTATCACCACACCTTGCAAGCGGCGTCAGGCCATGCGGCGGAAGCGGCCCGCGAACAGGCGATGAAAGAAAATTACGGCAATTACGTGCTCATCGTCGATGGCTCCATCCCGCTCGACAATCCGGGGTATTCCTGCATCGCGGGCATTTCCAACCTCGACATGCTGAAAGAAACAGCGGCGGGCGCAGCGGCCATTGTCGCGGTCGGCACCTGTGCGGCGTATGGCGGCATCCCCCACGCCAACCCCAATCCCACCGGGGCTGTGGCGGTGTCGGAAATCATCAAGGACAAGCCAATCATCAACGTGCCCGGCTGCCCGCCGATTCCGGTGGTGATGACCGGGGTGTTGGCGCACTTCTTGACCTTCGGCATTCCCGAACTCGATGAGTTGGGGCGCCCCAAAGCGTTCTTCGGCGAAAGCATCCATGATCGCTGCTATCGCCGCCCGTTCTACGACAAGGGCAAGTTCGCTGAAAGCTTCGATGATGAAGGCGCGCGTGGCGGTTGGTGTTTGTACAAACTCGGCTGCAAAGGCCCGACCACCAAGAGCGCTTGCGCCACCGTGAAATGGAACAACGGCGTCAGCTTCCCCATCGAAGCGGGCCATCCTTGTCTCGGCTGCACCGAACCGGACTTCTGGGATGGCGGCGGGTTCTACAAACCGCTGTCGGTGCCTGCGGGCGATTATCGCAAGATGGGCTTGGCCGCCGTGGCAGGCGGCGCCGCCGTGGGCGTGGCCAGCGCGTTGCTGTCCAAGGCTGGTAAAGCCAAGGCCGCGAAAGCGCATGAAACCGTCGATGCCCACGATCTGGAGAAATGATCATGAACAATCAAGCATTTGACCTATTGATGTGGGCGCGCGGCCCCGGATTCGACATCGCGCTTGTGATTTTCTTTGGCGGTATCGTCCTGCGCGTGGTCGAGATCATCATCTTGGGCCGCAAAAAAGACATGGCCCCCGCAAAGGGCAGCCCGGTCGCCCAAGGCATCAAGACCATCTTCTCACGCTCATTCCCGCGTCCGGGCTTGGTGAAGTTCGCACCGATCACCTACATCGGCGGCTACATCTTCCACCTCGGCTTTTTCATCGCGTTCTTGTTCTTTGCCCCGCACATCGCAATTTTCGAAGACGCGTTCGGTATTTCATGGCCCAACGCGGGCCGCGTGATCATCGAAAGCGCCACCGCCCTGGCGGTGCTGGCGTTGATTGCGCTGATCTATTCACGCTTCACCGACCCGGTGCGCAAAGCGCTGACGACGTTCGACGATTACCTGGTGTTGATCCTCAGCGCGTTGCCGTTGATCACTGGGTATGTGGCGGTGAACAAGCTGTTTGGCGATCCGCAGATGATGCTGGCGATCCACATCTTGTGTGTCGAAGCGCTGATGATCGCCTTCCCGTTCACCAAATTGATGCACGCCGTGAGCTTCGTGTTCGCACGCTACTACAACGGTTCCATCCAAGGCCGCAAAGGAGCTGAATCATGAGCGCCACTCTCAATCGCGGCCTCAATGCGCTGCGCGAACAAATCGACGCCCCGGTGGCCAGCTTCTTCACAAGTTGTGTGAGCTGCGGCCTGTGTGCGGAAGCCTGTATCTTCTACCGCGCCACCGAAGACCCGCAATACACCCCGATCAAAAAGCTCGACCTGATGCGTCGGGTGTGGTCGCGGGAATTCACCCTGCTGGGACGCATCGGCGGCATGCTTGGCCTCACCAAACCGGTCACCGACGCCGAGCTCAAAGCGTGGGAACCGCTGGTTTACGACAGCTGCACCATGTGCGGACGCTGCACCCTGGTGTGTCCGGTGGGCAACGACCTGACCATGATGATCCGCAAGATGCGCGAAGGCATGTCGGCCGCCGGTCACGCGCCGGTCGAACTGATCGGGGCGGCGGAACGCCACAACGATCTCGGCAGCCCTATGGGTGAGCTTCACCCTGCCCTGCATGCCCAGGTTAAAAACGCCATTTCTGAGACCGGCATCGAAATCGAATTCGATAAACCCGGTGTCGATTACATGGTGATCTTGTCGGCCCAAGAAATCGCCGAATTCCCCGACGTGTTGGGGGCGATGTCGAAGATCTTCAAAAAAGCCGGGATCACCTGGACCATTTCCAACGACGCCTTTGAAGCCACCAACGTCGGCATTCAATTGGGCAACCGCGACGTCGCCCGCACCTTGGTGCAGCGGGTCGTGGACGCAGCCGAAAAGCTGGGCGTTAAGGGCGTGATCAGCCCCGAATGCGGCCACGCCTATCAGGCGCTGCGCTGGGAAGGCCCGAACCTGATCGGGCGACCGTACAATTTCGAGGTCATTCACATCATCGAATTGTTGGACAAGCTGCGCGCCGAGGGCAAGCTCAAGACCAAAGGCAAAAACGGTCAAAAGCTGACCTTCCACGATCCGTGTCAGATCAACCGTCGCGGCGGCATTAATGACGAGCCGCGCCGTTTGATGAACATGGTCAGCGAAAACTTCGTCGAGACCGACGACGCGGGCACCATGAACTGGTGCTGTGGCGGCGGCGGCGGCGTCGGCGCCAACGAGCGCGCCGAAGGCCTGCGCAACGCGGCGTTCAAGCTGAAAAAGAACCAAATCGACAAAGTCCAACCCGACGCCATTGTCACCATGTGTGCGTACTGTCACCACACGCTGGACAATGTGTTGGAAGAATTCAACATGGATCAAGAAGTGTTGGGCCTGACCGAACTGGTCGCCGAATATCTCGATGACGACGCTTAAGCGTAGGGGGAACTAACAAATGAGCAAAAGACTGGTCGTAGACCCAATCACCCGCATCGAGGGCCACTTACGTATCGAAGCCCAGATGAAGGATAATCAAATCGCCGAGGCGTTCTCGTCGGGCACCATGGTGCGCGGCATCGAAATCATCTTGCGCGGACGCGATCCGCGTGACGCCTGGGCGTTCGCCCAGCGCATCTGCGGGGTGTGCACCTTGGTGCACGGCATCGCGTCGGTGCGCGCCGTAGAAAACGCGCTGGATTACAAAATTCCGGCCAACGCGCAGCTGATCCGCAACCTGATGATCGCGGCGCAATACGTGCACGATCACGTGATGCACTTTTATCACCTGCACGCGCTCGATTGGGTGGATGTGGTTTCGGCGCTCAGCGCCGATCCCAAGGCGACGTCGGATTTGGCGTCATCCATCAGCAACTATCCGCGTTCGTCGCCGGGCTATTTTTCCGACGTGAAGAAAAAACTCAAGACCTTTGTCGATCAAGGCCAACTGGGCATCTTCGCCAACGGCTATTGGGGCCATCCGGGCTACAAACTGCCGCCCGAAGCCAACCTGATGGCGGTGGCGCACTATCTCGACGCCCTGGAATGGCAGCGCGACGTGGTGCAACTGCACACCATCTTCGGCGGCAAAAACCCGCACCCGAACTTCTTGGTCGGTGGCGTGGCGTGCTCGTTGGATCCCAACTCCGACAGCGCCATCAACATGGAACAGCTGTCGAAAATTTCCGACGTGATCTCGCGTATGGAAGACTTCGTCAATCTGGCTTACGTGCCCGATACGCTGGCGATCGCCGGGTTCTATAAAGACTGGGGCGCAATCGGCGAAGGCGTGGGCAACTTCCTCACCTACGGCGATTATCCGACCGGCGACACCGACGATCCGTCCACGTTCCTGATCCCGCGCGGCGTGATCTTGGACCGCGACCTATCGACCATTCACGACGTCGATCTGGACGCGGAAAACGAAATTCAGGAATTCGTCGATCACTCCTGGTACGACTACCAGGGCGGCGCGGGCACCGGTTTGCACCCCTACAAGGGCGAGACCGAGCTCAACTACACCGGCCCCAAACCGCCGTACGATCAGCTCGACGTCAACAAGGGCTATTCGTGGCTCAAATCGCCGCGCTGGAAAGGCAAGGCGATGGAAGTCGGCCCGCTGTCGCGCATGCTGATGCTCTACGCCAGCGGCAACAACCACGCCCAAGAACTGGTCAACATGACCCTCAAGACCTTGGACGTCCCGGTCGGCGCGCTGTTCTCGACTTTGGGCCGCACCGCTGCGCGCACCTTGGAAACCAAGATCTATTTGGACTTCATGCGCGGTTGGTACAACGAGCTGGTGGCCAACATCAAAGCGGGCGATCTCAACACCCACAACGACGCCATGTGGGATCCCAAAACCTGGCCGAAGAAGGCTCAAGGCGCCGGTTACATGGAAGCCCCGCGCGGTGCGTTGGGTCACTGGATCGTCATCGAAGACCAAAAGATCGCCAACTATCAAGCCGTGGTGCCGACCACCTGGAACGCCGGCCCGCGCGACGCGGGCGGCCAAGCGGGCCCCTACGAAGCGGCGCTCAAAGGCCACACCCTAGCGATCCCGGATCAACCTTTGGAAATTCTGCGCACCATCCACAGCTTTGATCCGTGCATCGCCTGCGCCGTTCACCTGACCGGCGAAGACGGCGAGGAAATGCTGCAAATCAACGTCGAATAAAGCGTTGCGCATCAAAACAAAGGGCGGCTCAAACGAGCCGCCCTTTTTGTTTGTTCTTTCAGCCGTAACAGGACGGCAATCATCCCTGAGCTTATATCAGCTCCCGACCAGGATGAGCACGACAGTCCTTAGGTATATGACCTGTTAGTTGCCCCATCGAGATACCGTTTAGCTTGATAAGGCGTGCGTTTTTGGTTCCGCATCTAGCGTGATACACTTTTCCAGAAAATTACTGAACAAAGGAGAAACAATAGGATGGTCGCCAAAAGCGATATGCTGCGTCGCGCTTACGCTGTAAAAAATGCCGATGACATACGTAATCTTTACCGTGATTGGGCTGCAACCTATGACGAGGACCTTACGGGAAAGGACCTCCAATACGTCGCGCCTAGGGAAGCTGTGAATGTTTTTGTTCGCCACTTTGAAGAACGTTCGGCACAAATTCTGGATGTGGGCTGTGGAACAGGTTTGTCGGGTCAGGCGTTGGTGGACGCCGGGTTTGATCAAATTGACGGCATTGACTTATCGCCGGATATGCTGGAACAGGCCCGCGCGAAGGGGGCGTATGGAAATCTGTTTGAAGCAGACCTGACCGCAGGTCTAAAGTTTGCCGATGATACCTATGACGCGGCGATAAGCGTTGGCACCTTCACGCACGGTCATGTGGGACCAGATGGTTTGGATGAGGTTATCCGGGTTGTGAAGCCCGGTGGCATCGTTTGCGTAACCATCAACGAAGGTGTTTTTGAAAAAATGGAATATCGCGAGCACATTAATAGGCTGGAGTCCGAGGGCGTCTGTCGGGTGCAAGAACTGGTTCCAGCAGATTACCTATTAGCTGAAGGTATTCGATCCATGATATTGGCATTAGAGGTTCGCTAGCATTGATTCTTTCAGGTGCTGCCAGACGAAATCGAATTCGTTTCTGTTTTGCGAAGTAGCGGGGGAGAAGCGCGCGTTCATGAAAGCGTTTTGGGGTCATCTTTGGCGAGCGCCTGAGGATTATCGCCTGACCACCTTGGTGTTTCTCAAGGGGCTCGGGATCATCTATGCGGTGGCTTTTGCATCGCTTGCGGTGCAGATCGAGGGCTTGGCCGGAAGCCTTGGCATCCTGCCGTTGGTCGAACAGCAAGCCAACTTGAAAGCCGCCCTGGGGGCTGAGCGGTTCTTCGCCTTTCCCAGTGTGTTTTGGCTGTGTGCGTCCGACGCCGCGTTGGTCGGTGCGGCGTGGCTGGGCGCGGCGGCAGGTGTGTTGCTGGCCTTGGGCGTGTGGCCCCGGGTGATGCTGATTGCGGCGTATGCGCTGTATCTGAGCCTGTACCACGCCGGGTCGGTGTTCATGAATTTCCAGTGGGACACGCTGCTGTTGGAAGCGGGCTTCCTGTCGATATTTCTAGTCGGCGGCGGCGCCAACATCGTCATTTGGCTGTTGCGGCTGTTGCTGTTCAAGCTGCGCTTTTTGTCCGGCATGTCCAAGCTGATCAGCGGCGACCCAGCGTGGTCGGGGCTGAGTGCGCTGAACGTGTATTTCGAAGTCCAACCCCTGCCCCATCCCGGCGCGTGGTATTTCCACCACCTGCCCGACTGGCTGTTGAAAAGCGCCACGGCGGGCGCTTTGGTCGTTGAAATCCTGGTTCCGTTCCTGTTTCTGGCGCCCCGGCGTTACCGCATGATCGGCGCGGCGATGACCATCGCCTTGCAGGTTTTGATCATCGCCAGCTCAAACCACAATTTCATCAATATTTTGACCATTTTGCTGTGCTTGTTTTTGTTCGACGATCAAGCGCTGCGCCGGATCATCCCCCGGTTCATCGCCGCCCCGCCCATACACATCATGACGCGGGCGTGGCGGACCAGTTTCGCCGGGTTCGCCGCCGTGATCGTCGCCACCAGCGCCTTACAGATGGGCGCGATGATGGCGGACGCCAAGCTGTCCGGCTGGCTGCACACGTGGGAACGGCGCGTGACCGCATTCGCTCTGTCGAACCGCTATCACGTCTTTCCCACTATGAAGTCCGAACGCATCGAAGTGGTCGTCGAATGGTCGTACGACGCCCGAACCTGGACTCCGCTGGAGTTTAAATACAAACCCGGCGACCCTTTTCGTGCGCCGACATTCATCGCCCCTTATCATCCGCGTCTGGACTGGCACATGTGGTTCGTGCCGATGGGCCCACCGCAATTCGTAATGCCCTACCGACGCTTTTTGGCGCGTTTGCAACAGGGCTCTAAACCCGTGTTGAACCTGTTGCCCGACGGCACGTTTCCCAACGGTCCGCCCAGATACCTGCGCGCACATTTGATGCGCTACACTTTCACCGATCCCGACACCCGGGCCCGCACCGGACGGTGGTGGACCCTTGAGTGGCGCGGATTGTTTTGAGCTCACAGGGTCGCCCAAGCCGCCTTAAAGACCTGCTCACCATCGAGCCAGCGTTGCTTGGCGTCAAGATCGCCAAGGGCTATGGCCAAGGCGGGCGCGAGATTGAGCATCGCCGCCTTTCGTCCGCTCGCAGCGATCCCTTGTTGCAGCATGTCTAGGGTCAAATACGCAGCGCGTTCCTGAGGACCATAAGTGCGGATCGTTTGCTGTTGGCGGTTTTGTCGGCGCGCCCGTTCGCAATCGGAAACAGCGTAAGAATTTATGCTGCGACACACCAAGGGCCGCGCCTCATACACCGAACACGCCCCCTCACGCAGCAAAGGACAGGCGACCAAAACCCAGGGTGCGGCCGCATCCGTCGATGGGCCGACCGGCGACGGCGGCGCGACCATCAAAAGCGTGATTTGTTCCGGTGTAAACTGCGCCGTGACGAAATCGGCGACGCAGAAAAGTTCGATTGCGGTGACCGTAATTTCCGGCTGATAGCAACAGTGCGCACAGCCTGACCGACAGGCAAGAGAATGCGCCAACGGTTGCGCGATAAGCGCCCGCTGCAGCAGTTCGTCGAAAGCCGCGACGGCGTCTTGAGCCAGACCAGTCAACTCATCAATCGAATCCATAGCGAACAGTGTATACGCATAACGTAAAAAAACCCCCACCTATTCGCTACCTAGGCGTGAAATTTCATTGGTATCGCCGCACGAACATAGGAGACCGCCGCGATGGATCAGCATTCCCGATAAGCCTGACAAGGCTTTTTCAACTTTTGTTTGCCTCAAGCACAGGGAATGCTCCACGGCGCAACCCGTATGACACGAGACGTCGCCATTCATGTTCCGCCTTGAATTACCTCAATGCGGGACCAAAGTGTTATTCATACAATCTCAGGGAGACGCGCCAACGATGCCAAACGTTCCGCTTTCGTTTTATTCATCGGTCTGGCGTTTCGCAATCATTGCTGGCATCGGCTGGACCGTGCTGGTTTTCAGCTCTGCTTTTTGGAACATCGACAATCTTAAAGATCAGGCGGTTTTTCTCGCCACGTCCGAAGCGCGCGCGAATTGGAACAAAGACCAAGCGTTCCGCCGCTGGGCCAGCCGGCACGGCGGCATTTACGTTGAAGAAGATAAAAACACCCCCCCGAACCCCTATCTCGACCATTTGCCCGAACGCGATGTTGTGACCACGGGCGGGCTAAAGCTGACGCTGATGAATCCTGCTTACATAATGCGCCAAGTATTTGAAGAATTTGATGAATTGTACGGCATCAAGGGTAAAATTACGGCGCAAATCCTGATTAACCCGCTCAACAAGCCGGACCCATGGGAGCTCAAAGCCCTCAAATTATTTGAGACTGGCGCTCAAGACATCATCGAACAATCGTTGATCGACGGCGAACCCTACGTTCGCATGATGCAACCCATGATCATGGAACAAGGGTGCATCAAATGTCACGGCCATCTGGGATTTAAGGTTGGCGATCTTCGCGGTGGGGTGAGCATTTCGGTCCCACTGGGCCCTTATCAGGAGGCCGCGCTCAAAAGCCGCAACGCCCTGATCACCACCCACGGCAGCATCTGGCTGATCGGCATAGGCATGATCGGATTTCTGGCTAAGCGCGCACGCCAGAATTTTGACGAACGCATGGCCTCGCAAAAACAGCTTGAAGAGCGCGAAGCGAAATACCGCCAATTGGTCGAAAACGCGCCGGAAATCGTCTACTCGTATTCCGACAAAGCCGGCGGCTTGTATTGTTCACCCCGCGTCGAGGACGTTCTGGGATACACGCCGAAACATATGCACGAACACCCGATGCTCTGGCACGACAACATCCACCCCGAAGACCTGCCCCGTGTTGATAAAGCCATCTCCGAAGCCAAGCATGGGCAAAGCTTCGACATCGAATACCGCATTCAGGATTCTGCGGGAAATTGGCACTGGTTCGAAGACCGCAACATTGTGATGTACGGTGACAACGATGAAACGATCATCGATGGCCTGGCGACGGATATCACCGCCCGCAAAGAGGCCGAGCTGGCGCTCATCAGCAGCGAAAATAAGTTCCGGTCCATCTATCAATCCTCGACTCTCACTGCGATCATCTCAGTTGATGAGAACGGTATGGTTTCGATGTGGAATCCGGGCGCTGAAAAAGCCTTTGGCTACGCGGAAAAAGAAATCATCGGCCAACCGTTGACGATGTTGATGCCCAAACGTTTCCGGGTGGCGCACACCGCCGGCTTGCGCCATGCCCGCGAAAACGGCAAACACCACCTCATCGGTAAAACCGTCGAGCTGAGCGGCCTGCATAAAGATGGCCATGAATTTCCGCTGGAACTGTCCCTTGGGGCTTGGAGTTCAGGCGACAAAACATATTTTTCCGGCATCATCAACGACATCACCGAACGCAAAGTTTACGAAGAAAGCTTGCGCAAAGCCAAGGAAGACGCCGAATACGCCAACTTCACCAAAACCCAGTTTCTCGCCAACATGAGTCACGAGCTGCGCACCCCGCTGAACGGCATCATCGGCTTTGCCGATATCATGGCGTCACAGATGATTGGCCCGCTTTCCAAAACATACCAAGGCTACTCTCAAGACATCAGCAATTCTGGCCAGCACCTGCTTGCGCTGATCACCGAAATCCTCGATACCTCCAAGCTGGAGACCGGTAACATCGAGCTCGTCGAAAGCGAGATCAACCTGCGCACCTTAGCGGAACCGTGCATGAGGCTGATCCAACAAAAGGCCGATGAGGCACAGGTGAAGGTCGAGATGAATTTCCCCAACGACCTACCGTCGTTGTATGCCGACGCAACCCGCATCAAACAAATCCTGCTCAATCTTGTGTCGAACGCCATCAAGTTCAACAAGCCTAAAGGCCGGGTTGTCCTTGATGCCCGTATGACAGATAACCATGACCTGGAGATCACCGTCAAAGACACCGGACGCGGCATCGCTCACCACGACCTCGCGATGATTCTCGAGCCCTTCAAGCAGGTCGAAGACATCATGAGCAGATCCCACGAAGGCAGTGGCCTTGGCCTGCCGTTGTCAAAGAGCCTGACTGAACTTCACGGCGGCATGCTCAAAATCAAAAGTGAATTGGGCGTCGGCACCACCGTCACGCTGAGCTTTCCAGCAAGCCGCATCCGTGAGCTCAAACAAGCCACGGCACGATAATTTAAGCCTCATGCCTTACATCTGTTGAGTTTCGGCCATGGACAAATCGGCGGGCGTGTTGATGTTGAGGACCAATGCGCCAACTTGGGGGGCGGCGTTCAGGGCTACGCGTTCCAACAAGGTCTTGCCGTTAAGGTGACACACGAACATGGCCAAATGGAGACATCTGCAGAACGAGCGTGAAACGCTCAGTCCGCTCGCTCATATATGGGGATTCGTCCTCGTGGCGACAACAAAATTTAGCAAATTTTCCGCGCAGTTGATTGCACCTTGATGGCGCTCGGTTCATACTCAAACAAGATATTTATCAAGAGATTTAAGAGAGGAGTTCACCCATGTTCAAAAAAATCGCCATCGGACTTGGCGTGGTTATTGTCGCCATCGCGGGGGGTATGTATTACCTGTCGCAAAATGCAGGCAAAATCGTCCAGTCGGTGATCGAAGAGCAAGGCACGCGCGCCACCCAAGTCGCCGTCGCGCTTGACGCCGTGGACATCAGCCTTACCGACCTCAAAGCCGGTCTGCGCGGCCTTACCGTCGCCAACCCCGAAGGCTTCAAAACCGATCGCGCCATCAGCCTTGGCGAAATCAGCGTCAAGATCTCCAAAGATTGGTCGACGGATGTGATCGTGATCGATGAAGTGATGGTCAACGCCCCTGAAATCACCTACGAAATCGGCGCCGGCGGCTCCAACATCGCGGCCATTCAGGAAAACGTCGAAAACTTCATGAAGGCCATGAGCGGTCCCGAAAAATCTGGCTCTCAAGCCCCTGCTGAAAAGGCTGAGGGCGGCAAAGAAGGTCCGAAGATCGTCATCAACAACTTCTACATCAAGAACGGCAAGGTCAACGTTTCGGCCAGCTTGCTGCAAGGTAAGTCGCTAACCACGCCGCTGCCCGATATCCACCTCAAAGACATCGGCAAAGACGATGGCGGCGCAAGCCCGGCCGAAGTGGTCAATCAAGTGATCGCCGCGATCACCGACAAAGCCGGTGGCGCAGCCAGCTCTTTGGATCTGTCGCAGCTGGGGCTCGCCGACATTTCCGGCAAGGCGTCAGAAATCGGCGCAGCCGCCAAGGACGCCGCTGAAGGCGCACTCAAAGGGGCCACCGATAAGCTCGGCGGCGCAGGTTCCGGTGTCGGCGATGCAGTCGGCGGCGCGGGTGAAAAGCTCGGTGGTGCGGTGAAAGGCTTGTTCGGCAACTAAAGCTGTTGTACTTCACGCATCACATCCTATCCGGGGCGGACGGTTCAAGCTTGGATCGTCCGCCCTGTGTCTTTATGAGAAGCGACCACGATCATGCTGTCCTACCAACACGCCTATCACGCCGGATGCCCGGCAGACGTTCACAAGCACGCCGCCTTGGCGCGGTTGCTGGTGCGCCTGACAGCTCAGGACGAGCCCCTCACCTTGGTCGAAACCCACGCCGGGCGTGGGTTGTACGATCTGAGATCGCCGGAAGCCAAAAAGACCGGCGAGGCGCAACAGGGTATCATACGCCTGCTGGCCGAAGGCAAACTGGCGCCCAGCCACCCCTTGGCCAAGATCATCGCCCAAACGCGGCGCACGCACGGCCCATCGGCCTATCCGGGCTCGCCACTGATCGCGCACGCGCTGCTGCGTCCCCAAGACCGCATTCATTTGATGGAACTTCATCCCCAAGAGCACGCCGCGCTGGCGGAATTGCTGGGCGGTAAGAACAACGTCTTCATTCAACACCGCGACGGCTTTGAAGCGACCTACGAGATGGCCCCGCCGACGCCAAAACGCGGCTTGGTGCTGATCGATCCCAGTTTCGAGGTCAAAACCGAATACACCCTAACGGCTGAATTCATCATCGACCTCAACGCCAAGTGGACCGACGCGATCATCTTGCTGTGGTACCCATTGCTCAAGGCTGGCTATTACAAAGACATGGTCGAAGCCTTAGAAGACGCCATGCTGCCCGGCTTTCACCGCCGCGAAATACACTTCGCCAAGCCCGAAAACGTACGCGGCATGTTCGGCAGCGGCCTGATTGCGGTCAATCTGCCGACCGCGTTCAAACCCGCCATCGACGCCTTCGACTGGCCCTATCGCGTTTAAAGCGGGCCATCAATCTACAGAAAACACGATGTCCTGTGCGCCTTGCCACAAGACGTAATTGCCGAATTCCAAAAGCTGGTCTTGGCCTTCGACCACGGTGAGAAAGTGATTGCCCGCCAAAGCGCCCATTTTGCTGGCGAAGCTGGAACTGCCATAGGCGAATAGAATTTCTGTTTCGCTGTAGCCGCCCGGATACAGCAATATATCGCCACGCGATGGGTGGCAGGTGTGGTTTTCAAAATCCACGGCGGCATCGAAATCGCCCAGTGGTATCCACACCGCTTCGCCGCTCCAACGCGAATGGATCACTTTGTTTTCAAATGGCAGTAATTCGATGAACCGCGCGCAGGTTTTCGGCGCAAGGGTGTGTTCGAATTCGGCCTTAAATGCATAGGGTCCGGCTTGAATGTTCAAAAAGTCCATGACTCAAAGTCCCTTTATTCAGCAGGTTGGGGCTGCAATCGTTTTGAACGCGCGTACCATAACGTGGCGACAAACGTAATCGCCAAAAACGGTCCCATGCCATAGTTCACCGCATCCCATCCCGACACGTTCAGCAACCCGCCCGATGCGAACGAGCCGGTGGCCGCGGATGCGAACACGATGAATTCGTTGACGCCTTGGGTCTTGGCCTTTTCCGACGGCTGATAGGCTTCGGTCAGCAACGTGGTGCCGCCGACGAACAAGAAGTTCCACGCCACCCCCAGCAAGATCAGCGCAGCCCCGAAATTGAGCATCTCGATCCCCGAGGTGGCGAACACCGCACTGACGATAAACAGCGCCATACCGCTGAACAAAATGGCCAGAATGCCGAAACGATGGATCAAGCTGCCGGTGAAAAATGACGGGATGAACATCGCCAGCACGTGCCATTGAATGACCGATCCAGTGTCGTGCATTTCAAACCCGCACGCGGTCATGGCCAACGGCGTCGCGGTCATCACCAACACCATCAAGCCATAACTGGTGGCTGCGTTGAGCACCGCCGCGATGAACGCGGGCTGGCGCATAATGACCCGCAACGGTCGGGCGCCTTCGTGATTGCCGTCTTCCGCCGGGCGCGGAATGCGCACCATCGATAGCGGGATCATCGCCAAAATGCTGATCATTGAGGCCATCAGAAAACTGCCCGCAAACGGCACAGGGGCGAGTAAATCTTGGCTATATACCGCCAAGGTCGGGCCGAACAACGCCGAAATCACCCCGCCCAACAACACCAACGACACCGCCCGGCTGACGTAATCGATGGGCGCGCTTTCAACCGCGGCGAAGCGGTAATACTGGGTGCAGGCCTGATAAATACCCATGGTCAAGGCGGCGAAGCAAAACAGCACGAAACTGCTTTGGGTGATGGCGTAAGCGCCCAGCGCGCCGGCGCTGACGCCTGCGGTCGCGCCGATCAAAAAGCCCAAACGACGGCCGATGCGCTTCATCAGCATCGACATCGGAATCGTGCTCGACGCGGTGCCGATGGTCATCACCGCAATCGGCAACGTCGCCAGCAGCTTATTTTCCGCCAACATCTGCCCCACCAGACCGGCGAACATGATGAAGGTCACGCCCGAGACCAAATAAAGCCCCTGCGCCGTGGCCAGCATAATAATGTTGAAGCGGTACTTTTTCACGGGCATGGCTTAGGCGTCTTTCAACTGCGGCGGATGATCGCCTGGCGGCTTCGCGGTGGTGGTCAGGTAAACCCCGAGCAAAATCGGCGCAATGCCAATCAAGTGGTAGGTCTGCAGGCTTTCGCCCAGGAAAATGATCGAAAAAATAGATGCGAACAGCGGAATCAGGTGAATGAACAAACCTGCTTTGTTCGCCCCCACTTGGGGCACGGCGGCGTTCCAGCACACGAACGCGGCAATCGATGCAAACAGCGCCACATACGCGATCACCAGCAGGCTGGACGCGTTCACCACAAACCCGCCAACGGTGCTGTATTCCCACAGATAAAACGGCAACAGCACGGCTATAGCTATCCAGTTGGTGGCGCCCAACACCACCATCGGCGGCAGCCTTTGTCCCTCGCCTTTGGGCAAGCGCTTCAGCAACACCGAATACACCGACCACGCCAGAACCGCCGCCAGGACCCACAGATCGCCCGGCGTAAAGCTCAGGTTGATCAAAACATTCCAATCGCCCCGCGAAACGATCGCCACCACCCCCAGCACCGATATGGCTATACCCACCGCTTGACGACGGCACAGACGTTCATCGCCCATCACAACGGAAATGACCGGAATGACCATCGGCATGCTCGCCAGCACCACGGCTGCATTGATGGCCGTGGTGGTGCCCAACGCGATGTAGGTGAAGCTGTGAAACATCACCATGCCGGTCACGGCCAACACCAACAACAAAGCGAAATGTTGGCGGATCAGGTCGCGATGCAGCCACATGCCGCGCGCTACAAACGGCAGCAAAATCACGCCCGCAGCAAGCCACCGCCAAAACGTCAGGTTCAGTGGCGGGATATCGCTATGCGCCCAGCGCCCCACGACGAAATTCCCGCCCCAAAACAGGGCGGAAAGCGTCAGCAACAATGCGGCTGGAAACCTCGAAATCATATGGGGAAGTCCAGTATAGCTTTCCGATACAGGGTGCTGACATCGCACACCGTATGCGTGAATGAGCCCCAATTGATAGCCCATCTAAGTCCCAAACACGACGGCGTATTTGTCATGGTGACAAAAATCCCCCACCGGATTGATTCATGCGCTTTTAATTATGATTGACAACATCATAATGTTCATGCTTTGTTCTTATCAAGGAAAGATCGAAATTCATGATGGAGAACGCTTATGAACGCCGCTGACCAATTCGAACGCATCCTTGGCGAAACCGCCGCCGTCATCGCCCTGTTTGCAGCAGGTTATGTCTTGCTGATGGTTGCTTAAGCCCTATAAGCTTTCAGGCAGGATCAACGCGCCATTTTCGTCCGGCGCCAGTTGCGCGACATGGGAAAATTCCCAGGGATGGCCATCGGGGTCCGCGACATAGCCGGTGTAGCCGCCCCACGGCATTTCTACGGGCTTTTTCAAAACCGTGGCCCCCGCCGCCAACGCTTTGGCGAACAGGGCGTCGACGTCATCTCGGCTTTGCGTGTTCACGGCCAATGTGATGGCGCCGGGTTTCGCGCCATGAAGACCCGTGTCATGGTCCAGCAAATCTTGCAGATACAGGCCCAAAACTTGGCTGCCCGCTTGAAAAAACGTCACCTCATCCATACTGATGGGCGATGCCACCCATCCCATGGCTTCGTAATAAGCGCGCGACACGGTCATATTTTTCACGCCAAGGGTGATCAGATGGACACGGTTCGGCATATCTTGCTCCTACGCTTAAGCCGTCGGAATAACGCGTTTCGTTCCGTTTTCGTCCAAAGCGACAAACACAAAGTCGCCTTCGGTGACTTTCAATTCTTCCAATTGCGGACCACTACGTCGGTGCACCCAAGCTTGCACATGGATAGTCAGCGAGGTTCGTCCGACCTTGGTGACATCGGCGTAACAACACAGCACGTCCCCCGCCAGCACCGGCAGATGAAATTCCATCGCCGTAATCGCAACGGTGGCGACACGACCCTGGGCGTGGTCGTTGGCGGTGATGCCGCCGGCCAAATCCATTTGCGACAAAATCCAGCCGCCGAAGACATTGCCGCCTGCGTTGAGGTTAGCGGGCATCGCCACTTGGCGGATCGCCAACACGCCTTTGGGTTGGTCAGATGGGCTCGATTCGGTCATTTTATCCTCGATGCTATTCATTCGACACGCCACATTTTGTGCTTTTACGTTCGCCAGAGTACCGTATGATGCCATTAAAGCGTTAGCGGATAAATTAAGATACGCTGTCGCCACACGCGGAGTCAGCGCCTTCGCCCCCTACTTAAGAGATACGACCATCCATGAGCGACCTGTTCGAAGCCGACGATACCCCAAAGAAAGCCCCCAAACCCGCTGTCGCCAAGCCTGTGACGGCGAAACCTGCGGCGAAAAAAGCTGCCGCGCGGCCCGTACCCGTCGGCGGCGACGCCTATACGGCGGCGGATATCGAGGTCTTGGAAGGCCTGGAACCGGTGCGCAAACGCCCCGGCATGTACATCGGCGGCACCGATGAGCGCGCCTATCACCATCTGGCGGCGGAAATCCTCGACAACTCCATGGATGAAGCGGTGGCCGGACACGCCAGCGTCATCGATGTGACGTTGGAGCCGGGCAACCGTCTGGTGGTGCGCGATAACGGGCGCGGCATCCCGGTCGATGCCCACCCCAAATTCAAAGAAAAGTCGGCGCTGGAGGTGATCTTCACCACCCTGCACGCAGGCGGCAAGTTCGGTGGCGGCGCGTATGAAACCTCGGGCGGTCTGCACGGCGTCGGCTCGTCGGTGGTCAACGCCCTGTCTTCGGAACTGATCGTCGAAGTCGCCAAAGACAAGCAGCTGTATCAGCAAACCTATTCGCGCGGCTTGCCGACCTCGGCGCTGGAAAATATGGGCCCGGTCAACAATCGGCGCGGCACCACCGTTTCGTTCGTGCCCGACACCGACATTTTCGGCACCCGCGTGCATTTTCGCCCGCATACCCTGTTTCGCATGGTGCGTTCCAAAGCCTATTTGTACCGGGGCGTGAAAATCCGCTGGAACTGCGATGCGGCGCTGCTCAAAGACAAAGAAGACAAAGACGTTCCCGAAAAGGCCGAACTGCACTTTCCCGGCGGGCTCGCCGATTATATCGCCAGCTTGCTAAAGGACCGGCGCACCGTCACGCCGTTGGCGTTCGAAGGCCTCGCTAAATTCCCCGAAGGCCCCGGCCGGGTCGAGTGGGCGGTGGCGTGGCCCATGGATGAAGATGGGTTCTTGAATTCCTATTGCAACACGGTGCCCACGCCGCAAGGCGGAACCCATGAATCGGGCCTCAAATCGGCGCTAACCAAGGGCATCAAGGCTTACGCAGAGCTGGTTGGCGACAAACGCGCGGCCAAAATCATGGCCGACGACATGATCGGCGGCGCCTGCGTGATGCTGTCGGCGTTTATTTCCGACCCGCAGTTCCAAGGCCAGACCAAGGATAAGCTCGCCACCGCAGAAGCCGCGAGGCTGGTCGAAAACGCCGTGCGCGATCGTTTCGATCATTGGCTGTCGTCTGATCCCAAGGTGGCGCAAGTGCTGCTCGACAACGCGGTGGAGCGCGCCAACATTCGCACCCGTCGCCGCCTCGACCAAGAAACCAAGCGCAAATCGCTGACCAAGAAGCTACGCCTGCCCGGAAAACTGTCCGATTGCAGCCAGACTTCGGCGCTGGGCACCGAACTGTTCATCGTCGAAGGCGACAGCGCTGGCGGGTCCGCCAAGCAAGCCCGCGACCGCAAAACCCAGGCGATTTTGCCTCTGCGCGGCAAAATCCTCAACGTCGCCTCGGCCACCACAGATAAGCTCAAGGCCAACCAGGAACTGTCCGATCTGGTCGAAGCGCTGGGCTGCGGCACACGCAAGGCCTACGACGACGAAGCGTTGCGCTATGAGAAAATCATCATCATGACCGATGCCGACGTGGACGGTGCGCACATCGCCGCCCTATTGATGACGTTCTTCTTTAGAGAAACGCCGAAACTCATTGAAAATGGTCACCTTTATATCGCCATGCCACCGTTGTACCGGATCGTCCAAGGGTCCAAGGCGATCTACGCGCGGGACGATGAACACAAAGACGAATTGATGGCAACGGAGTTCAAAGGCCGCGGCAAAATCGAAATCAGCCGCTTTAAAGGCCTCGGTGAAATGCCGCCCGCACAGCTCAAAGAAACCACCATGAAACCCGACAACCGCATCTTGCTGCGGGTCACCGTACCCACCGGCCACGGCGCGGAAGATTGGGACGATGTCCACGACACCGAAAAACTGGTGGAAAGCCTGATGGGTAAAAAGCCGGAACTGCGCTATGCCTACATCCAAGAGCATGCTCAGTTTGTCGAAGATATCGACGTCTAAACCGAACTTCACGAAGGATCATCGCTTGTGATTTTTCGCTTTCTGCTCAATCACAGTGAACCGTTCGCCATGGACCTCGCCGCCATACCGTGGCGCGTATCGGTGCGCACCCAGGTGATCATGGGCTTTGTGACGCTGGGGCTGGGCAAAGGCGGATTGTTTATCTCCACCTTTCTCGCCGCCATGGCCTGGTCGGAAGACGGCTGGCTGGGCTACGCGATTGTTTGCTCTGCCCTCACTCTGGCGGTGATGGCGTTCGGCTACATTATCACATTTGGGCGCATCGAAGGCCTGATCGAGATGGACCCCGTCACAGGCGTGAGCATGGTTCAGCTGACCAAGCGGTTTCCGTTTTACAGCCGCCGGGGCGCGGAACCGCTGGCGCATTACCAAGGCGTCGCCCTGATCACACACCAAGACCGCGACCGGCGTCTTACCCACACCTTGATGCTGACCCACGCCGACACGGAGCTCGACCTGCCGCTGTGGCGACGTCATTGGCCCGAACCACCCATCGAGGAATGGACGGCCTATGCGCAAGCCTTAGGCCTGGAACGCCTGACGCAACCTATCCAAGAGTAGTATTTACACACTCGCCATCTTCAGGCCAAATGGTCGCACGATCCCCAGAAGAAACTTGGAGACAGGCAATGGTTGCCCAGAACGGGAACAGCCAGCACATCGGCCCCCCGCCAGCCGCGCCGCCACCAGCGCCGGCGTCGGAGGTCTCGCTGTCTTTGCAAGACTTGCCCCGCCTACACGTGCATTTCCCCCTCAAACGCTTCATCGCGATGATCGCATTCATCGGCGCATTGATCATTGCGATGATCGTCTACAGCGCCGAGACGGGACTGCGCATGTCCCAGCGCTACACCCCGCTGATCGACGCCGCCATGGAAATTAAGATGGAGGGCACCACCGCCTACCTGTGGTACGAAGAATTTATCGGCGGCGATCCCGACGCAACGATGGACTTGGTCCACAAACACATGGATCTCGCGGACTGGTATGCGCGCGCGATGCTCGAAGGCGGGACAAATTTCGAAGGCGTTTTCATCCCGTTGGACGACCCCCAATTGCGTGCAAATATTGAAGACGTCCGCCGTCTTTTGGCTGAATTTCGCACCAAAATGATGTCCGGCAACCACGAAGGCGGCGCGAACGAGCCCGCCAACCAATCCAGCAACCACATCTTCCGCACCTTCATCGACAAGGCTGATGTCACGGAAACACGGCTGCAAAACCTCATCCAAATCGCGGAAAAACGGTTCGTCACCGTGCAAGTGGTCCTCGCCGTCACGGCCTTGGCGGTGATGTCGCTGCTGGGCGTTTTGTTTGTGCGCTTCGCCGATACGCAAAACAAAGCCGTTGTCGATCTCAGGCGCGAGATATTTCGCCGTATTCGCGTCGAAAACACGCTGCGCAAACAAGCCACCACCGACACCTTGACCGGCCTATTGAACCGGCGGCGCATGACCGACATCTTGCAAGATGAGCTCACCCGCGCCAACCGCTTGGACGCCCCCTTTTCGGTGGTCATGTTCGATATCGACCATTTCAAACGGGTCAACGACACCTTCGGTCACGAAGTCGGCGATATTGTGCTCAAAGACGTCGCCGCCACAGTCAAATCGCGGCTGCGCGAATTGGACGCCTTCGCCCACTGGGGTGGAGAAGAATTCATTATTTTGCTGCGCGGCACACAGATGGATGGCGCACTGGAACTCTCCAACATCTGCTGCAAACGGCTCGCCCAACGCACGTTCAAGCAGGCTGGCCAAGTCACCGCCAGTTTCGGCGTCGCCACGTGGCGCAAAGACGAAACCCTGCGAGAGCTGATCCACCGCGCCGATGAAGCCCTCTACGCGGCCAAAAACAATGGTCGCAACTGCGTCGAGATCGCGAAAGCCGGCTAACGGCGCGCTTTGACCTTGGCGATGGTCAGCGGCAACACCTCAACCGCCAATACGCCAGCCAAGATCAACGCCCCGCCGCCGATTTCCAGCGCGCCCAAATGCTCGCCCAACAACACCGCACCGGCCAACGCGGCGAATACAGTTTCAGCGCTGAGGATGATCGAGGCGTCAGCTGCGGGTGTATGGCGCTGACCAACCACTTGCAAGGTAAAGCCGACCCCCACCGACAAGAAGCCGGAAAACGCCAACATCGGCGCGGCGGCGCTCAAGTCTGCAAAGCTCAACGGCTCCGTCGCGCCCCCCCAGATTGTGCCCAATACGCCGCACACCAAAAACTGCACAAAGGAAATCACGAACGGCGCACCGGTACGGGCCGTCATCGCGCCGATCAGCAAAATATGCGTCGCCCAAAACAGCGCCCCTGCGATCACCCACGCGTCGCCTTCGCGCACATCGTCGAGTGCGCCGCCGGCCATCAAATACGCCCCGCCAACGCACGCCATGGCGGCGGGCCAGATGGCGGGATGGGGCAATTGACGCAGCACCAAAATGGCCAATATCGGGGTCAGCGGCACATACAAAGCGGTCAAAAACCCTGCATTGGCGACCGTGGTCGCAGCGATCCCGATCTGTTGCAGCAATGCGGCTGTAAACAAAACGGTTCCCGTCAACACCAACCAGGGCAGCGCCCCCCGGCCCAATCGCCAATTTTCGCGTTGGCGTTTGGTGCGCATTTCGTTCACCGCAAACGGCAACACCACCAATGCGCCCAAAAGAAAGCGCAGCCCGGTGAACAACACCGGACCAATGTGTTCCATCGCCATTTGCTGGACGGAAAACGTCACCCCCCAAATCAGGGCGGCGACCAGCAACAACAGGTTGGCGTGCAAACGGCGCATGATCGAGCGGTGTCCTAAATATTGAACGTTGCGCTGTGTATCCTTCGCCGCGCAACAGCGCAAGAGGATATGAATGAAATGTTGCAGCTCGGCGTAGAGAGTCCTAGTCTCTACAAAGTTGTATGAAAATTGTTCGCCACTCCATGGACCTCCCTATGTCAGATAATCCCACGCCTTTGCTTCAGGTTGAGGACATTCACAAACGCTTTGGCGGCCAAGAAGTGCTCAAAGGCGTGTCCGTCAGCGCCAAGCGCGGCGATGTGATTTCCATTTTGGGTTCCAGCGGTTCGGGTAAAAGCACTTTTTTACGCTGCATCAATTATCTTGAGCACCCCGACCAAGGCCGCGTCATCATCGACGGCGAAGAAATCCACACCAAAACAACCAAGAACAACGAATTGGTCCCGGCGGATCAAAGGCAGCTCGCCCGGTTGCGCGCGCGCATCGGTTTTGTGTTTCAGTCTTTTAACCTGTGGCCGCACCTCGATGTGTTGCAAAACGTCATCGAAGCGCCGATGCAGGTCTCAAAGCTCAGCAAAAAGGCCGCCACCGAACGCGCCGAAGCGATCTTGGAGCGAGTTGGCTTGATCGATCGCAAGAACCACTATCCCGCGCACTTGTCCGGTGGACAACAGCAGCGCGCCGCCATCGCCCGCACCCTGGCGATGGAACCCGACGTGATTTTGTTCGACGAACCCACATCCGCACTGGACCCGGAATTGGTCAGCGAAGTGCTGGCGGTGATCGGATCGCTGGCCGAAGAAGGCCGCACCATGCTGATCGTCACCCACGAAATGGGCTTCGCCCGTGAAGTGTCCACCTGGACGCAATTTCTTCACCAAGGAAAGGTTGAAGAACAAGGCACGCCCGACAAGATATTCAACAACGCGGATTCCGAACGGATTCGCCAGTTCATGGCCAGCCACCTTCATTAAGGAAAGCTAAGAGTGGCGCCATTTTTGATCAAGAAAAGGGAGAATATGAGCATGAAGTTTACCCATCACCTGAAAGGCATGGCCATCGCGGCTATGACCGTTTTAGCCTTCACCGCGGGCAGCGCCAATGCGGCGGAAAAACTGCGCATCGGCACCGAAGGCGCGTACCCTCCGTTCAACGAAGTCGACGCCAACGGCGAGCTTCAGGGCTTTGACGTCGACATCGCCAAGGCGCTGTGCGCCAGCATGGGCGCCGATTGCACATTCGTGAAACAAGACTGGGACGGCATCATTCCGGCGCTCAACAAGCGCAAATTCGACGCCATTGTCGCGTCCATGTCGATCACCGACGAACGCAAAAAAGCGGTCGATTTTTCTGAACACTACTACACCAACAAGCTGCAGTTCGTCGGCAAAAAAGGCATGTCGATGGATGTGTCCGCAGCCGGCCTCAAAGGCAAAACCATCGGTGCGCAGCGCGCCACCATCAGCGGCGACTGGCTGGAAAAAAACCGTGCCGACGCCAACATCAAACTGTATGACACCCAGGAAAACGCGTACCTGGATCTGTCTTCCGGTCGTCTTGACGGCATTTTGGCCGACGCCTTCGTCAATTACGGCTGGCTGGAATCGGATGCGGGCAAGGACTTTGAATTCAAGGGCGGGCCGGTGTTCGAAAATGACTTTATCGGCATCGCCGTGCGCAAAGGCGAAGATGAGCTGCGTATGAAGCTGAACAAAGCCATCAAGGACATCGTCGCAAACGGCACTTACGCCAAAATCAACGCGAAGTACTTCCCCTTCTCCATCTATTGATGCGAGAGGAAACCGGCGGAGTCCTACGCTCCGCCGGTTTTTTTTATTTTTCGACTTAAGGCCTGCACATGATTGACCTCCACGGCTTTGGCGCGCTCTTGCTGGCAGGCACCATGGTGACCTTGCAGCTGGCGCTGGCCGCTTTGGCGCTGGGCTTGATCTTGGGGCTTTTGGGCGCAACGGCGAAGCTGTCCGAGCTTGCCCCTGTGCGACTTTTGGGCAACGGCTATTCGACCTTGGTGCGCGGTCTGCCGGAATTTTTGGTGGTGCTGACGTTTTATTTCGGCGCGACCGACGCGCTTATGGGCGTCGCCTCTTGGTTCGGTTACGACGAATACATCGAAGTCAGCGCCTTCGCTGCGGGAACCACCGCGCTGGGTTTTATTTTCGGCGCCTATGCGTCCGAATTGTTTCGCGGCGCGATCATCGCCATCCCGCCTGGCCAAGCCGAAGCCGCGCGCGCGCTGGGCATGACCCGGCGCCAGACCTTTTCACGCATCACCCTGCCCCAAGTGTGGCGCATCGCGCTGCCGGGATTGGGCAACCTGTTCATGATTTTGATGAAAGACACCGCGTTGGTGTCGGTGGTCGGCTTGGAAGAGCTGATGCGCGTCACCGCGTTCGCGGTCGGGCGTTCGAAAGAGCCCTTCACCTTCTACCTGACGGCGGCGGTGATTTACCTGATCCTGACGTCGATAGCGTCCTATGGTCTTAGGCGTTTGGAAAAACGCGCCAGCCTCGGCGTGCGGGAGTTATCGGCATGAGCTGGGACACCTTCATCAACATGCTGCCGCTGCTGGCCGAAGGCGCTTTGCTGACGGTGGAACTGTTGTTGCTGTCCGCTATGGCCGGTTTGATCCTCGCCGTGCCTTTGGCGCTGGCGCGGGTGTCGCGCACATGGTGGATCAGCATAGGTCCGCGCACCTACATCTTCTTTTTTCGCGGTACGCCGCTGTTGGTGCAGTTGTTCTTGGTCTATTACGGTTTGGGCCAATTTGAGGCGGTGCGCGAAAGTTTCGTCTGGCCGGTTCTGCGCGAGGCGTATTGGTGCGCCGCGATCACCTTTTCATTGCACACATCGGCATACATTTCGGAAATTTTGCGCGGCGCGATCCAAGCCGTTCCGGGCGGTGAAATCGAAGCCGCCCGCGCCATCGGCATGCGGCCACACCAAGTGTATGCGCGCATCATCTTACCGCGTGCGTTCCGCATGGCGCTTCCCGCGTATGGCAACGAAATCATCTTGATGCTCAAAGCCAGCGCCCTGGCCAGCACCATCACGCTGTTGGACTTGACCGGCATGGCGAAAACAATTTCAGCGAAGAACTACATGCCGGTCGAAACATTCATCACCGCCGGGGCGTTCTACCTGATCATCACCTATGCGCTGACGCACTTGATCCGCTTTTTGGAAAAACACCTGCATCCAGACCGCAAAGAGCCCGTGGTCATTGTCGGCTGAACCATTTAGCCCTGGACGACAGCCTGTTCACCAAAGACGCGTTCCAATTCAGCCACCAATTGGGCTATATCAAACGGCTTGGTAAGGTAAGCATCGAAACCGGCTTTCAGCCCTTCTTCGACAAGGTGCGGCATGGCGTGCGCACTGACGGCGATGATAGACGCCTTGCTATCCGTCTCCGTGCGAACGGCTTTAAGCATTTCGGAGCCGCTCATCCCCGGTAACGCAATGTCGAGCATGATGAAATCCGGATGTACGGTTTTGACGATATCCATGCCATGTTCAGCATTCTTGGCGGTGATGAGTTTCAGGTTGGGGAACTGTTCGAAAATCCCTTCCATGAGCAACAAGTTCGCCTCGTTGTCCTCGACATACAAAACCGTGCCGACGTGTTGCACATCTTCCAATCGTTGCAGTTCGGCCACAGCAGGCGCCACCCGATCTATCCCCGCACCATTGGCAAGGGGGAACTTAACGCTGAACGTCGAACCTTCGCCAACCGCCGACTTCACATTGATCTCACCGCCCATCAGTTCCACCAATTCTTTGGTGATGGTCAGGCCGATGCCAGCGCCTTCGATCTCGCTGTTTTGATGGTCGAGGCGTGAAAACGGGTGAAACAGCTCCGTCATACCCTCAGGTGAAATGCCATAGCCCGTGTCGCTCACATGGATGCTCAAATAGCCGTCCTCAATGTCACACGACAACGTAACTTCACCGCCCTCAACATTATATTTTACGGCGTTGGACAACAGGTTCAACAAAACCTGTTTCAAACGCATGGCGTCGACTAAAATATTCGGCCATTCGTTATCCAGCGCGGGAATATGGAAAGTTAGATTGGCCTTTTCCGCCAAAGCTTGCGCCATCGGGATCGTTTCATAGAACACATCTGCCGGTTTGGTGCTTTCGATATCGAGCTCAAGGTGCCCCGACTCGATTTTCGCCAGTTCAAGAATCTCATTAATCAAATGCAAAAGATGGCCGCCGCCGGTCTTGATGTGCTCGACGCTTTCTTTTTGCGCATCCAGCAAAGGATGTCCCGGATCGTGTTCCAGCAGCTGCGCAAAACCGAGGATGGCGTTCAACGGTGTGCGCAATTCATGGCTCATGGACGATAGGAACTGGGATTTAGCTTGATTGGCACGTTCGGCTTCAAGCTTGGCGCGTTCCAGCTCTTTTTCAGATTTTTTGCGCACCGTGATGTCTTCGTACATGCCAAGAAGACCGATGACCTCACCTTCCAGATTGCGCAGCGGGCTTTTTGACGTCCGCAGCCACACTTCGTTCCCCCCCGGCGTCGTTTGCGGCTCCTCATAGCCCAGCTTGGGTTGCTTGCTGTTGATGACGGCGAGATCGTCTGCACGGTACAGCTCCGCCTGATCACGCCAACCCATCTCAAAATCCGACTTGCCGATCATCTGGCGGGGATTTTGAAAGCCCGCATCCATGGCGTACAATCGGTTACAGCCCAATAATTTGAGGTCTTTGTCTTTCCAAAACACCCGCACGGGGATGGTGTCCAGCACCACACCAAGCATGCGGTTTGCTTCCATCAGACGCAGCTCACTGTCTTCAAGCTCAGCCTTGGCCTGTTCCGTAGCTTCGATCTGGTGTTGAAGGGCTTGGGTGCGGTCCGCAACTTGGCGTTCCAAGTCTTCGTTGACGCGACGCAAGGCCACTTCGGAATCTTTGCGCTCGGTTATGTCGTGGAAAACCAACAACAGGCGCGGCGCGCCATCATAAAAGATTTCGTCGCACGAGGTTGAGAAGGTCCTCACCTCGCCGCTGCGGGTGCGCAGCTGTTGCTCGTAATTGCGCAACTGACCTTTGGCCTGAAAAGCGGAGATATAGCGTTCGCGATCTTGCGGGTTTAACCAAACGCCAAGTTCACTCGCCGTTTTTCCGATCACGTCTTCGCGCTGATAGCCCATCGTCTTGAGCCAAATGTCATTGACGGCGTAATGGTGGCCATTATCCACCGTGGAAATGGCAATCATAGACGGGCTGGCGTCGAAGACCTTGGCGAAACGGTCCTCGCACGCGCCAAGGTCTTGTTTCAGGGCCGTGATAATGCGAGAAGGCTCGTCCATGATGTCGTGCGTACGCCCCAAGGGTTCAAGTTGACGCCAAGTTAATGACAATTGAAATCAATTCAAAATATTTATCGTATAATTTCCCACATTGCGCAATTCAATGAGCTTGTGCTCACCGTGTGCTACCTTCGACGATTTTACTTCGCATAAACTTTGCATCCCAAGATTGTCATAATAAGGGCAAGCCGATGCAATCCGATATCCTCATCTTGTTTCCGACTCCCCAATCTGAAGCCGATATCTCCAGGGCCAAGCTTTGCTTGATGAACACGGACAGGTCCGTACTGGTGCATTGCAAAGAGGGCTCAAAGCGATTGCTTTTGGTGACCTATTCCCCCGCAACCGTATCTCCGACCGTTTTACTTCAAGCCGTGCATGATGCAGGATTCAAAGCCACCATGGCTGGAGGCTAAGTTTTGGCGCCGGGCAGATATGCCACTTGACGCATTATAACTAATTTATTAGTTTTATAATTATGAACGCAAACCTCAACGAAACTATTGCTGCGGATATTCTCGGCGCCCTGGGTAACGAAACCCGCCTGCGGGTGTTCCGTTTGCTGGTGCGCGCAGGTCGCGATGGTTTGAACATCGGTCAAATCCAAGACCAATTGGGCGCCGCGCCGTCAACTTTGGCGCACCACATTCAAACGCTTGTCCATGGCGGTTTAGTGACGCAAAACAAAAAGGGCCGCGAAGTGATCTGTTCCGCCAACTTCGACACCATGAACGACGTCGTCGCTTACCTAACGGATGAATGCTGTAAGGGTTTTTGTTAAGAGCCGGGCGCAAGCTGATCGCGCCACGGCCCTTTTTTTGAGCTGTAATAACTATCTTACTAGGGATTTAGTATTATGACCGATCAATCGGCCTTTCAATCTGCGGCCATCGTGCTCAAACGCAAAATCGATCCGGCCTGGGCGGCCTTAGCCGTGGCCCTGCTCGTCTTGTCCTTCATCCAACCGCAGCAATTCTTTCCCAGCGTGTCGTTTATCGTGGCTCAGGTCTTTCATATTTTGCCCTATCTGGCGCTGGCGGTCGGTGCGGCGGCCTATGCCGGGGCAAGTGGCGCCGACAACCTGATCGCCCGGGCCTTTTCCGGCCACATCGCCTTGATGATCCCGTTCGCCGCCTTGATGGGCGCACTGTCGCCGTTTTGCTCGTGCGGCGTGATCCCATTGATCGCGGCGCTGCTGTCCATGGGGGTCCCATTGGCCCCGGTGATGGCGTTCTGGCTGGCCTCACCGCTGATGGACCCGTCCATGTTCCTTCTGACCTCCGGCGAAATCGGATTGGACTTCGCCATCGCCAAGACCCTCGCCGCCATCGGGTTGGGCTTGGTTGGCGGCGTTGCGGTGCTGGCGCTGTCCGGCGCGGCGTTCATGCAAGCGCCGTTGCGCATCGGCGCCGGCAACGGTTGCTGTGCGGGCGCGAAAGTTCGCAATCCCAAAGCCGTGCTGTGGGCGTTTTGGCGCGAAGCCGAACGCGTGGGCACATTCGCCCGCGAAGGCCTGAAAAACTTTCTATTCTTGTTGAAGTGGCTGTCTCTGGCCTATCTGGCCGAAAGCCTAATGGTCGCCTACGCCCCCGCCGACGCCATCGCCAAGATCGCGGGCGGCGGTGACTTCGGGTCCATCTTCACCGCCGCGCTGATCGGCGTGCCGACCTATTTGAACGGTTACGCCGCCATTCCCCTGATTGGCGGGCTGTTCGAACAAGGCATGGCGCAAGGCGCCGGCATGGCGTTCTTGATTGCCGGTGGGGTGACATCGCTGCCCGCCGCCATCGCGGTGTTTGCGCTGGTGCGTTTGCCGGTGTTCGCGCTGTACTTGGCTTTGGCGCTCAGCGGGTCGGTGGCGATTGGGGTCATCTATCAGTCATGGGTGATGATATGAGTCCCACACCCAAAATTTAGGACGGAGTATCCCCCTTGCCCATCATCACCATAAAGATATTGGACGCCCCCGCCGCGCGCCCGGCCCAAGCTTTGGGCCTGTTGGTTCCCAAAGCGATCAGCACTGCGCACCAATCGTTCGTAAACCTGGAGATCACCGGCGCAGACCAACGCCAAGCCGTTAGCGAGACCTCCAGCAATCAGGGCGCAATGTTGGTGACGGATTTGAGTGACGAGCCTGTGCTCACCTACACATTCACGCAAACGGGATTGGCGGATGATCCCGGCGACTACGCCCAATTTGACAACCGCTACACCCGCGCGTCGCCGCACTTATGTGATACGATTGTCGAGCTGATGGACAACGATCAGGGTGTGACGGCGCAACGTATCGTGTCCCACACCGCGAGCCTGTTCGATTACGGCCACCCCGATGAAAAATTCAACGATGGTCACGACGACGTTCCGGTGATCGCGTGCGGCGTCGCCAAAGGCAGCTGCGTGGATATCAACACCTATCTCGTCAGCGCCTTCAACGCGGCGGGCATCCCTGCTGTGTATTTCGCCGGATATTTTTTCCCCGAGGAACGTGGCGGTATAACCAATGACATGCACTGTTGGGTCGCGACGTGGATCAATGGGGCGTGGCAAGAGTGGGACATCGCCCATCATAAAAAACTAGGCATAGGCGCGGATGACATTCAGGCCGGATACAACCCTAAGCCCGGACGACGTTTCGCCATCACCTACGGTCGCGGGTTGACGTACGATCTCGACACGACGCAGATGGTCGTGAGCCATCTATCGGAACCAAAATGGGTGTTCGCCGACGGCGCCACGCAAACGGCGCGTATTGAAGCTCGACTGACAGACTAGCTTCTCAACCACCCCGGCAGCTGCTGTAGCGCGAACTGCGGCCACCATCCTTTTTGAACACCACGTACATGTTATCGGACGTCGGCAACGTATACGTCAGGCCGTAATGCGCGGTGAAACCCGCCTTTTTCCCCATCCGACGCAAGGTCTTGGGGGTGAAGTAGTTGAGATGATCGGGATAGCGAAACCCGCACCACTTGGCCCCCATCACCATGCGGTTCCACGAACCGTAGTTCGGCACCTTAACGATCGCCACCCCGCCCGGCGCCAGCACCCGGTGGGTTTCTTTGAGCACCGCCAACGGATGCATTTCGTGCTCAAGGTAAGACCGCAACGTCGCGGCGGTGAAAAAGCCATCGCCAAATGACTTCAGGCCGTCCAAGGTCGGCGCGTTGACGCACGCGCCGCCACTGACGCTAAAGCGCATATCGGCGGCTTTGGCCAATTCGGTGGAAATCTCGATGCCGAACGGCGTGAACGCGGGTGACATCTCGTTCATCTGCGCGCCGTCGCCACAGCCCAAATCGACCACGTTTCCGGGCTGCGCCCAGATCTCGACCAGCAACGGCATCTGCTTGCGCGGCAACAGGTGCATGCGCATGCGCGTCAGCTTGCTGGCTTTGTAGGTCACCGGGCGCAGCTCGGCGCGGCGCTGTTCTTCGATCTTGGTGGTGGTTTCCCAACTCAGCTCTTCAAACAGCTTGGCGTAATCGGGGCCCTTATCAATGTAGACAAAACCGCAGTCGGCGCAGTCGCGAATGGTCCACACATCGAAGCTGTACTCATTTTCCGGCTGGTCGTCGTTGTTGCGTCCGCACAACGGGCAATCACGATGCAAAACCTGCACAGCGCCAAGGTTTTTCGACTGAACTTCGAAGGTATCCGCGTCTGTCAAAGTCCCGCCGCCTCATCAAAACCAAACATGATGTTGAGGTTTTGCACGCACGAACCCGACGCCCCCTTGCCCAAATTATCGAGCTGCGCCATTACCACGGCTTGACCCGCATCATCGTTGGCGAACACGAACAGGCGCAGATCATTGGTGCCATTGGCGTCCTCGGCCTGCACTTTTGTCATGTTGGCGCTATCGGCCATGTCCGCGACCTTAACAAAGGCGCTCCCGGCGTAATGCGCCGCCAGTACGCCATGCACATCTTTAGCCGATGGCGAGGACGGAAGGCTCCACAACTGCAATGGCACCTGCACCAACATGCCTTGGGCGAAACGCCCCACGCTGGGCACGAACAAGGGGCGCTTGTTCAACCCGCCATGGGTTTGAATTTCCGGCACGTGCTTGTGCTCAAGCCCTAAACCATAAACGAAATACGGCGTTTCGGAGTATCCGTCCGAGGATTTGTCTTCGAAATTCGCGATCAATTGCTTGCCGCCGCCGCTGTAACCAGAAATGGCGTTGATGCTGACGCCGTGGCCGGCGGGCAACAGCCCAGCGCTGACCAATGGATTGAGCACCGAAATCGACGCCACCGCATAACAGCCTGGATTGCTGACCCGCTTGGACGCCGCAATGACCGCGTTTTGATCGCCGTTCAATTCTGGAAACCCATAGGCCCAGCCGTCCGCAACCCGGTGCGCCGTGCTGGCGTCGATGACTTTGACGTCTGGATTATCGATCATCGCCACCGCCTCGCGCGCGGCGTCATCGGGCAAGCATAAGATCGCCAAGTCGACACTGTTGAGCATGTCGCGGCGCGCACCGGCATTCTTTCGGTTTTGCTCCGAAAGGCTGACGATTTCAATGTCGTCCCGGTTTTCAAGCCGGGCGCGGATTTGCAGGCCGGTGGTGCCCACTTCCCCGTCGATAAAGATACGCGCGCTCATCACTTAAATCCCATGCAGTGCAGCTTCAACGCCCGATGCGCCGAAAACAAGACCTGCTTAACGGACCCAAGCAACTTTCGCAATGCCTACCTAACCAACGGCACCCCCTAAGCGCGCCAACACCGCAACCATCACCCATAAGTAAATATGTATGGTCCATATGGTAACAAAAGACTATTGAGATATCATTTCATTCTACCAATATGTATTTGACCAAGGTCATGGCTCTTTGACCAAGGTCATGGCTCAATGAGGTAGGTTGGAAGATCTGCGATTGCACACACCTCGACAAAATTGAACAAAGGAGCATCACGCATGCACGAGCGCACGGGGGCGTCCAAAACATTTTCCAGTGCGCTCGACTGGGACAAGGACACCCGGTGGTGTTTACTGCAAAGAATCTCCTTAGCCATCCTCTCCCTCGCCGTCGCTGCGCTCATGATCACCACAGCATCCGCCAACGAGATGCTGTTGGGGGGGCGTGCGTTTACGCCGCCGGATAAAGTCATCCCCATGGGCGACGGTTGGGCCGGGCAAGGCGTCACGCACACCACCCCTCAACCCGTCGATCTGGCTGTGGCGCTGGACCAGCAGCTCTACCCGTCACTGGGTCCGATGATCGAAACTTTCGCCAAAGAGCGTGGCGTCACGATCGCACTGCAAAACGGCACCTGTGGGATTTCCTCAGGCCTACTTGCCGAAAAAGCAGTCGATATTGGCGGCTTTTGCTGCCCACCGGGCGCCACCGACCGATTGCCGGGGCTGAAATTTCACACCATTGGCATCGGCGCGTTGGCCCTGATCACGCATCCGTCCAACCCGACCGAAAACATCACCGTGTTTGACGCCCGGGCGTTGTTCGGCAATGACATCCGCGATTGGAGCGAATTGCCCATGAGCGGGTATAAAGCCGGCGCGCGCCAACCGGTGCGCGCGCTCGCCCGCCTGCATTGTAAAATTCGCCCCGGCCACTGGCGCCTGATTTTAGATACAGAACAGCAGTTCGGCTGGGACATCACCGAAGTCTCCGCCATCAAGGATATGGTCAAGCAAGTCTCCGTCACACCGGGGGCGATCGGCTATGAAACCCTATGGCACATTGATCGGTTGGCCCTGGAAGACAAAAGCATGGTCAAAATCCTCCGCGTCAACGACACCGCCCCCAACGAAAGCGTGGCCCTGGCGCGCGGTGAATATCCACTGTATCGTGTTTTCAACATCACCACCTGGTCTGACGGCCCCGCCCAAAGCGCACTGGGGGATGAACTCGCAGCGTATCTGGTCGCTCAAGCCGAACATATAAAACCCGAATTCGCCATCATTCCCGCGTCAGAATTGCGCCGTTATGGATGGACATTCGATGGAGCCGAACTGTTGGGTGAACCGAAGTAAGTTTTGAAAGGTGAAGCGTGATCCGTCGTCTGCTGCGCACCACATTGACATTCCGTATTCTGCTGGTGACGTTCGTCCTGGCCGTGGCGGTGTGGTATGCGATGGACAGGGTGCAAACCCAAGCGCTGACAAAAATTTATGAAACCGCTTTCACCGAACGTCTCAATGACCAAGCACAGCGCGACCGCATGCGCTTCAACGACGCGGTTCGACAACAGTTCCAAACCGCACACCTGATCGCCGGACTGGCGAAAACTCAAAACACCATCGCCGCGTTGATCTCAAGCACCAAGAGCTGGAACGATCCCGACGCAAAAATAGAATTCCCGCGCGACAACACCTCATTCTGGCTGCCCGACCGTGCGTTGATGCGCAATCAACATTTCCCCGATTATCTGATGTTGCTGGATCCTCACGGTCGCGTGCGCAAGCTGTTCAGTCCCTTTCGCACGCCGCTGCCGGACGTCTACGCCACGCCCAGCCGCTTGCTGATCGAAAAGAGCCTGCGTCAAACATTGATGACCGAACACAAAGAAATGCCGTATCTGGTGTCCACCGCCCCGGTTCACGATGCGACCAACATCATGGTCGGCTATGTGATGGCAATCACCAAAATCGATTCTCACTTTTTGGTCTCCAGCCAAAAAACCTTCCTCGGTTCCGACAACATTATCGCCTTGGCCGCCGGTGCGCCGGAACGGGTGATCGCCAGTTCCAACGCAACGCTAATCCCGCTTGGCGTTCCCGTGACAAAACTGCCGGACACGTTCATTGTCACCGGCAATACGTTCTTCGATTACGGATCTTCTGAAATCAGCAGTAACTTCCTCAGCCTCATTCCCCGCTCAAAATTTCAAGAATTGATGCGCCCGGTGTTGCAGCAAGATCGCCAACAACGCACGCTTTTGGCCGTGCTTTTGATTGGCCTCCTGCTGCTGACGCTGACCTACTTGATGCGCCGAATTGGCAATCTGACGGCGAAAGTTGCGCTGTTTTCGGAACGCCTTTACGGCAGTTCGGCACAGGTCGAATTGAACGAAGGCGATGAACTGCTCAATATGGAAATGCAGTTCAACCACTTAACGGAAGAAATCCTCACCTCACGCAGCGCCTTGGAAGAAGAAAGCCGCCAAAAGATGGAGGCTGTGCGAGAACGCGCCCAAGCGGAAACGGAACTTGAACGCCTCAACGTCTTGCTCAACGTCACCGACGCCCTGGGCGTGGGCGTATTGCAAATGAAAGACCACGCCCCCATCGCCAAAACGGCGGTGATGAAACATTTCCTCGATGAATGCGGCGGTGCGCAAACGTTCGTCCAGGCCCGCCCCGGCGTCGACTTGATCGTTACCGATACTTTTGAAAATGAGCGCACCTTCGAAATCATCTTCGCGCCCAGCATCGGTGACGACATTGTGCTCGTCGCCGATGTCACCCAGCGCCGCCAACAAGAACGCGAAATCCGCGCCCTGGCCCTTTACCCACAGCAAAACCCGAGCCCGGTGTTGCGCATCGCGAGCACCGGACAGCTGCTCAACGCCAACCCGGCCTGCCGTGAATTGCTGCATGATTGGAAGGTCACGGTCGGCGAGGTCGTGCCCAACCATATTCGCGCCGTGGTGCAGCACACATTGGAAGGCGACGGGAACCTCAACCACGATGTGGTGATTGGCGAAAGCATCTACACCATCGCCTTCAGCCCATCGCCGGACGGTGAATATGTCAACGGTTACGGCATGGACATCACCAGCCTCAAGGTCGCTGAGATGGCCCTAAAAGACGCCAACCAAGCGCTTGAGCAACGCGTCGAAGAGCGCACCCGAGAGGTGCAAAGTTCCGAGCGCAATCTCAAAGCCGCGCAACGCATCGCCCATCTGGGCAGTTGGAGCAACAACCTCAAGACCGGTCTCACGGAATGGTCCAACGAAAGCTTTCGCATCTTTGGTCTCGAGCCCGGCTCCGTCACCCCGACGATGGAAATCTTTTTCGATCTCATACACCCCGAAGATTTGCCCGAAGTGGAAAAAATCCTTCGTGGAGCTGCAGACGATTTGCAAGACTATTCCATGGAATACCGGATCATGCGCCCCAACGGCGAGATCCGCACGATCGAAGAGTTCGGACAAGCGGTGGCCGATGACGGTGGCCATGTGCTGCGCCTCACCGGAGCCATTCAAGACATTACAGAGCGCAAAAGGGTCGAAACCGAACTGCGCATCGCCAAGGAACGCGCCGAACTCGCCAGCCGCGCAAAAAGCGCGTTTTTGGCCAACATGTCCCATGAACTGCGCACCCCGCTGAACGCCATCATCGGGTTCTCGGATTTGATGAACAATCAGGTTTTGGGGCCTGTGGGCAATGACCAGTATCGATCCTACCTAAAAGACATTCACGACAGCGGCCATCATCTGTTGGGCGTCATCAACGATGTGCTCGACGTGTCGAAGATCGAAGCCGGTAAGTTCACCCTCGTGGTCCAAGATGTGGCGCTCGACGATCTATTGGAAAAAGCTTACCGCTTCACCATCGGACAGGCCCAAGCGGCGGGCGTGCGCTTGCAGGTCAACTTTGACGATAAGCTGCCGCTGGTCAAGGCCGACCCACGCAAGAGTTTGCAGACGCTGCTGAACATCTTGTCCAATGCCGTGAAATTCACCCCTAAAGACGGCGCCATTTCGGTGACGACAGACCTTGAACTAGAACACGTTCGCGTCACCGTCACGGACACCGGCATCGGTATGAGCCCGCGTGAAGTGGCCCGTGCGCTCAAACCGTTCGAACAGATCGACACCCGCCTGGAACGCCGTTACGAAGGCGCCGGGCTGGGGCTTTATCTGGCGAAATCCTTTGCCGAATACGGTGGCGGGTCGCTCACCATCAATTCCACGAAAGGCAAAGGCACGGCTATTTCCATCACCTTCCCATTGGCCGAATTGCGTATCGGCCAAACGTCATGGAATGCGCCCGCCACCGCCAATCAAGACAGCGAACAAGCCGCCACGAAAGACGCTGAGCAAGACACCTGACGGCTCCCCCTTTAAGATTGTCGATTTCAAAATGACTGTGGCGTTGCCGGGGTCATTGGACAATACTGCTTCACCCGTTACATCTTATACGAGATCAGATTCGGAGCAGCCATGAACACCGCACAAACCTCATCCCCCGAAACAGATGCGCCACGCCCGCGTTGGCGCATCCCCGTCGCCATCGTGGCGTTGCTGTTCGGCGCGGCGACGATCAAATCCGGCGGCAGCGTACTGTTTATCGACGGTCCAGACCGTGCGGCGGCGGGCGATTACGTCCCGTTTGTGCTGTGGTTTAACTTTATCGCCGGCTTTTTCTACATCGCCGCCGCCATCGGCATCTTCATGTGGCAAAGTTGCGTATCCAAACTGGCCATCGCCATTGCCGCATTGACGGTCTTGGCGTTCGCCGCCTTGGGCGCGCATATTCTTATGGATGGCGCGTTCGAGATGCGCACCGTTTACGCCATGACGTTGCGCAGTTTTGTGTGGGTGACGATCGCCTTTTTGCTGATGCGCGCAATGCGGCCCCAATCATCGCCACCGCCATCCCCACCGGCTTGACTCACAGGAGCGACCAAATGGCCGACAGCCCAAAATACAAATTGATCAGTTTCGTCTTGTGCCCGTTTGTGCAGCGCGCGGTGATCGTACTGCGCCACAAAGGCGTCGATTTCGACATCGAATACATCGACATCGCCAACAAGCCTCAGTGGTATCTAGACAAGGTGCCGACCGGCAAGGTTCCCGCGCTGTTCGTCGGCGACGATGTGTTGTTTGAATCCGCGATCATCAACGAATACCTCGACGAAACCACGCCGCCGCCATTGCTGGCGACAGAACCGTGGGCGCGCGCCCAACAACGCGCCTGGATCAATTATTCCGACCAGCTGTTGATGGGCCAATACGCGATGATGACGGCGCAAAACGAAGATGAATTCAAAGCGCGCAAAGAAAAGCTCATCGCCACCGCCCTGCCGCTCGCTGAACAAGTCAAAGGCCCCTACTTCAGCGGCGACGCCTTCAGCCTGGTCGACGCCGCCGTGGCGCCATTTTTGATGCGCCTGGCGCTCGTGCCCAGCGTGCGCGACGAACTGCTGGAACGCGCTAAAGCCAACGCCGCCTTCGCCCCGTGGGTGGAGCGCCTGTTGAGCCTCGACACCATCAAAGGCTCGGTCAAACCTGAGTTCGCGGAACTGTGGAAAACCCACTTTAGCGAACGCGGCGTGACGCTGTCTCTGGCGACCTGAACCACAGACAGCCAAACGCACAAAAAAGGCCGCCCCCGAAGGAGCGGCCTTTTGTCGTTGGGTGCGTAAAGCTTAACGCTTGGAGAACTGGAAGCTGCGGCGAGCTTTTGCGCGGCCGTACTTTTTACGTTCAACAACGCGGCTATCGCGGGTCAGGAAGCCGCCGGCTTTGAGCGAACCGCGCAGTGCGGGCTCATAGTAGGTCAGCGCCTTGGAAATGCCGTGACGCACCGCGCCGGCTTGACCGGACAGACCGCCACCGGTGACCGTTGCGATCACATCGTATTGGCCTTCGCGTTCGGCCGTGGAAAACGGCTGGTTGATCAGCATACGCAGCACCGGGCGTGCGAAGTAGGTTTCGACTTCGCGGCCGTTGACGGTGATTGTGCCCTTACCGGGTTTGATCCACACGCGGGCAATGGCGTTTTTACGCTTGCCGGTGGCGTAGGAACGGCCCTGAGCGTCGATTTTCGGCTCAACGGCGACGGGAGCAGCTTCAGCAGCCGTGGTGGCGACTTCGCCGCCTTCGACCAGATCTTTGAGATCTCCGAGATCAGCCATGATTACGAGCTCCTCTTGTTCTTCGGGTTCATGGCGGCGATGTCCAGAACTTCCGGGTTCTGCGCGCCATGCGGATGATCGGTGCCGGCATAGACGTGCAGCTTTTTCATCTGCGCACGACCCAAGGGCGAACGGGTAACCATGCGTTCAACCGCTTTGATGACCACGCGCTCGGGGTACTTGCCATCCAAGATCTGACCCAGCGTGCGTTCTTTGATGCCGCCCGGGTGACCGGTGTGCCAGTAGTACTTCTCATCGGTGCGCTTGCGACCGGTGAGTTTCACTTTTTCGGCGTTGATGACGATGATGTTGTCGCCGCAATCGATGTGCGGCGTGAACATCGGTTTGTGCTTACCACGCAAACGCAGAGCGATCTGGCTTGCCATACGACCGAGGACAACGTCCTCGGCATCGATGACGAACCATTTCTTTTCAACGTCGGCCGGTTTAGCGGAATAGGTTTTCATATTCTGCTCCGTGTTACGGATGTTAAAAACAGGTGTCACGAAATCGGCGCAAAACGCCAAGTCCCGTGAGGAACGCGGGTTTTAGGACACCTGCTCTCACCTGTCAAACGTTTATTTCCCAACCCACCCAGAAAACACAAGCAATTTCAAAGGTTTATTTTTACGGTATCTAAATACCCTGTTAATTTGGCTTTTTCTGGGGTCAAAAGATATGAAGTCACCCCGCTCTAGACAGATAAAGCGGAAAAGTCGAACATGGCGATACGATTCATAAGTTTACAAACGGAACCGACGACCATGACCTCCCCCACAGAAAATGACCTACTGGTGCTGCGCGAAGACCGCGAACACGTTGCATGGCTGACGCTCAATCGCCCCCAAAAGCTCAACGCCCTGTCCGAGGCGATGATCGCGGCGCTGAGCGCTGAGCTTGATCGCGTTTCCAACGACACCGCCGTGCGCGTGGTGGTCATATCAGGTGCGGGCAAGGCCTTTTCAGCGGGCCATGACCTTAAGGAAATGATGAGCAAGCCCGAACAAGGCCCTTGCGAGGTTCTGTTCAACGCCTGCGCCGACATGATGTTGAAAATTCACAATTTGCCCCAGCCGGTGATCGCGCATGTCGATGGCATCGCCACCGCGGCGGGCTGTCAGTTGGTCGCGCAGTGCGATCTGGCCATCGCCAGCGACCGCTCAAAATTCGCCACATCGGGCATCAATTTGGGCCTGTTTTGCGCCACGCCATCGGTGCCGCTCAGCCGGGCCATCGGCCGCAAGGCGGCGGCGGAAATGCTCTACACCGGAAAATTCATCACCGCCGGCGAGGCCGAACGCCTAGGTCTGCTCAACCGCGCCGTGGGGGCTGAGGTGTTGGACGCCGAAGTCGAAAATCTAGCCCTGGAAATCGCCTCGAAATCGCCGTCGGCGATTGAGTTCGGCAAGCGCTTGTTCCTCAACCAGATCGACCGCCCGTTGGACGAGGCCTACGCCATCGCCGCCGAGACCATGGCCGCAAACATGCAGCATGCGGACGCCCGCAACGGCGTTGGCGCTTTTATCGACAAACAGCCCGCCCCAACCTGGGCGAACCGCATTGGGAAAGACCGCAAAGTATGAGCAAATCAGACACGGATGACCTGATCACCGGCATCTTGGAAACCGTCACCACCATCGCCATGGTCGGCGCATCGAACAAGCCCGCCCGGCCGTCATATCAGGTGATGGAATTCTTGCAAAAACAAGGCTTCAAGGTCATCCCCATCAACCCCGGCCAAGCGGGCGGCGAGATTTTGGGCGAAACCGTGTACGCGTCGCTGGAAGACGCCCCGGGGCCTTACGACATGGTCGATATCTTTCGCACATCGGATGCGGCGGGCGACGTCACCCGCGAAGCCACCCGCCTATCGGACGACAAGGGCATTACGGTGGTGTGGATGCAAATCGACGTGGTCAACGACAAAGCCAAGCGCGAAGCCGAAGAAGCCGGCTTGGTGGTGGTGCAAAACCGCTGCCCGAAAAAAGAGATCGAACGCCTTGGCCTATCGTAAAGTCTGTTCAATAGCTGTGATTTTGGCGGCCTTGACCTCGCCAGCCGCATCCCAAACCGCTGGTCCAGAAACGCTGAACACGCCGATGCAGTTCGCCGGCGCGCTGGTGGGTGCGGAAATTATGCTAATCGAATATTCCAAATCGTCCTGCGGCCCCTTGCAAGGGCGACGGTTTGGCGTGCAAGAAGCCGTCAAAATCGCCACGCCATTTTTAGCCCCGTCCGAACGCAAAACCCTCAGCGCTTATGTCGGCAACGCCGCACCGCAGCTGCATCAAGAATACCGCCGCCTCACCGCTGAAAACCTCCGCACCATGCAAGCCCAAGGCATCGCCCTGCGCGACGCTTGCGTGGTGCTGCTCAACGTTTACGACAAGGCATACCGCACCGCCCGCGAAGCCTTAATGGCGGCGCGCTAAACCTATTGGGCGGCGAGAGGCTGAACCTTATTTTCCGACGGCAACAACCAGCCCACCGCCAAACCGACCGTGGCGATGCACGCCAGTACGATGAACATCCAATAAAAACCGCCGGTCAGATCGTAGAGCTTGCCTTCTAGCAACACCCCCAAACTGCTCACCCCAAACGCCAGGATAAACTTGAGACCAAACGCCAAAGCGCGCCAATCCTTGGGCGCATAGCGTGCGATCAAGGTGTTTTCCACCGGCAGCGCAGCTTGATTGGCCGACACCAAAATAAAGACTGCGAACATCAAACCGCCGCCGCCCAGCTGCGCCGCCAAAATCAAAAACGGGATCTGCGAAACGAACGCCAAGATGTAAATCAGCTTGAGCGAATACTTGTCGCACATGTAGCCCGCGATCAGCTGCACCGCACCGGCCACCACATAGACCATCGCCACCATCGCGCCGATGCCAAACACCCCCTCGCCTGCAAACTCGCTCAGGCGTTCGGAAAACACCTTAGGCAAGGCCGGCGACGTGGTTTGATAGATCAAGCCCGTGCACAACATGGTCACGGCCAAAACCATAATGGTGCGCACCACGTCACGCTTGGTGGCGGTGTGCTCTGCTGCGACCCGTTCGACGGTTGCATCGTGAATAACGCCACGGCGGCGCAAAGCCAAGAACGCCACCCCGGTTAAAAGCACCACAGCGCCGGGCGCGATAAACGCCGCGCGCCAACTGATGAGGTCGGTCAACACCCCCGCCGACAACGCCGCCACCGATGGGCCGACGGTGCCGAACACGCCATTGAGCCCCAGCGCCGCGCCGCGTTTTTCCACCTGCGACACCAGCCACGCAAAGCCCACCGGATGATAAATGGAACCAAACACGCCGGTCAGCGTCAAAAACACCATCAGTTGAAACGGACTTTGCGCCAAGCCGGTCAGGATCATGCCCGCGCCGACGCCGAAAAAATACACCGCAATCATGCCGCTGGCCGACCACTTGTCACTCATCCAGCCCGCCACCGGCGCGCCCAAGCCAAACAACACGTTGCCCGCCACAATCAAGCTGACCACTTCACCGTGAGTGAGGTTGAATTCGGCTTCCAACATCAACGCCACGACAAAGAAGATCGGCGCAAACAAATGCGCATAGGTATGGCCGACGCACGAAAATCCAAGCGATAGGCGCGAAGATACACTGGGACTGTGAGTGGACATGGCGGGGAGGCTCCAAATTTAAAATAAGCTGATAGCTGAGGGTCAGCTTTCCATCTCAAACGTATCGCGAAGGGTGTTGCGAATATTGGCGATTTCATCGAGGTGCTCGGTAAATTTCTCGACCACGGCGGGATCAAAATGCAGTCCCGCCTGCCCCTTGATGTATTCAGCAGCGTCTTCGATGGACCAGCCTTTTTTATAAGGCCGCTCAGACGTCAACGCATCGAACACATCCGCCACCGCAGTTATGCGCCCGACCAAGGGAATACCTTCGCCTTTCAGGCCTTTGGGATAGCCGGTGCCATCCCATTTTTCATGATGGGTTATCGCCACCAAACGCGCCATCTGCATCAAAGGCGACGGGTGGTCGCCCAAAATTTCCGCGCCGATTTGGGCATGGGTTTTCATCACTTCCCACTCGTCGGGGTCGAGCTTGCCGGGCTTGAGCAAAACACCATCGGGAATGCCGATTTTACCGATGTCGTGCATCGGGCTGGTGTGCAGCAACAGTTTTGCGTCCGCATCCGACATCCCCAAAGCGACCGCCAACAGGTGCGCGATTTTACTCATCCGCACGACGTGCATGCCGGTTTCATTGTCTTTGTATTCCGCGGCGCGACCCAAGCGATGCACCACTTCCAAACGCGTGTCTTCAAGCTCTTGGGTGCGCTCTTGGACCTTTTGCTCGAGAATATCTTTCTGCTGGCGCACTTGTTTGTGCAGTAGGCGCACCTCGATCATGTTGTGGATGCGGGTCAGCGCCTCGACTCGATCGAAAGGTTTGTGCAAAAAATCCTGCGCGCCCGCCGCCAGCGCTTTGAGCTTGGTGTCCATATCGGTTTGCGCCGTCAACACCATGATCGGGGGAATGTCGCCGTTGGCGATCCCCTTGAGCCCTTCCATGACATCGTAGCCATCCATGTGCGGCATACGGATGTCGAGCAGCACCAGGTCGTAAGGCTCAGCCTCATACATCCCAACCACCACGCGGGAATCGGTCACGCCTTCGACATGCAGGTAGCCTTCAGCTTCCAGTAACTTCTGCAACAGAACCACATTGGTCAGATTGTCATCGACAACCAAGATTCGGGCCTGGAGAATATGGTCTTGCACGTCAGACATGGCGAGCCTTGTTCAGCCACTAATGATATGACGAATGTCCAAAATTATGGCTGCATTTGTCAACCGGCGCATAAATTAAAAATACCTAATCTATTCGATACGACTTTATGACACCATATTCAACATTGGATGCTTTTGCTTATAATGCAATTGTTTCATGGCGCTCACCGCCCTTTGAGGAGAAAAAAGCATGTTCGGACTGTTCGGCAAGAACGAAAAAGAAATCGAAGAACTGATCGCCAACAAGCAATACGATGAGTTGCCGACAGCAGTGATCGACGAAATCGCCAAGAATTTGATCCTCACCACAGAATTCGCCATGCCCGAATACAAAGTCACCCAGCGCCTGGAAATCATCACGGCGGAGTGTGTGTTCGGCATGAATATGTTCCGCGACATGTTCGCATCGATCCGCGACATCGTCGGCGGACGTTCCAGCGCGTCGCAAAAAGTACTGCGCGATGCGCGCAAAACCTGCCTAACGGAACTGCGCCGCGAAGCGCTGATCGCGGGCGCCGACGCGGTGATCGGCGTGGACCTGGACTATTCGGAGGTTTCCGGCGACGGCAAATCCATGCTCATGGTGGTCGCCAGCGGCACCGCGGTCAAAATTCAGCCCGTATAAAAGCAAACTTTGGGCAAGCGGTTGTTTTTCCTGCCGCCTGTGACGCTCATCGCTTTTGCTGTGGACGGCCCGCGTGCTAACATGCGCGCGCTTTGCGAAAGCTGCACTCAACCCGACCAACGGAACCGCGCCGCCATATGACTCAGTCCATGTACCAGGACTATTTTGGAATTTCGGAAAACCCATTTTCCATCATTCCCAATCCCAGCTATCTATACATGAGTCAACGCCACCAAGAAGCGTTGGCCCATCTGCTTTATGGCGTCAGCGAAAGCGGCGGGTTCGTTCTGCTGACCGGCGAAGTCGGCACCGGCAAAACCACCATCTGCCGCGCCCTGATGGAACAATTGCCCGAAAACACCGATTTGGCGCTGATCTTGAATCCAAAGCTCACCGAAACCGAGCTGATGGCCGCCATCTGCGACGAGATGCGCATCCCCTACCCGCTGGGCACCAAAAGCCTTAAAGACTTTTTCGACTTCATGAACCACCACCTGTTGCGCGCCCACGCCAAGGGCCGCAACCCAGTGCTGATGATCGACGAAGCGCAAAACCTACGCCCCGAAGTGCTGGAACTGATCCGCCTGCTGACCAATCTGGAAACGACCCACAAAAAGCTGTTGCAGATCATTTTGGTCGGCCAGCCTGAGCTCAATCACACGCTGGCCCAGACCGATATGCGCCAGACGGCGCAACGCATCACGGCGCGCTATCATCTTGACCCCTTAGGGCTGGTGGAAACCCGCGGTTATATCGAGCACCGTTTGAAAGTGGCGGGGCTGGATACGCGCATCTTCACCAATGGCGCGATCAAGACCGTACACAAAGCCGCCCGCGGCATTCCGCGCTTGATCAATTCCATTTGCGACCGCGCGTTGTTGGCCGCCTACGTCGAGGGCAAAAAGACCATCGACCGCAAACTCGCCAAGCGCGCCGGCGAAGAGGTGCTCGGCGCCGGCGTTCTCAATGGCGGGCAAGCCAGCGCCAAAAGCGTTTGGGGCTCGTTAACGCTGGTCATTATCCTCATCTCAGCGTTGTTGATCGGCGCCTTCGATCCCTATCAATGGGGCATTCAGGACAAAATAACGCAAATTCTCGCGCCGCTGTCGCCGCCCGCCCCTGAAAAGGTCGCGCACGAAGCCCCGGCCCAAGCGCCAGCGCCTGAGCCAGAACCTGCTCCTGAGCCAAAGCCTGCTCCTGAGCCGGAGCCTGAAGCCAAGGCGGAACCGATCATTTCCCCCGACACCATGCCCGAGGCCATCATGCCCGACGGCGGCCCCCCGCCGCCCGGCTTGGACCAAGCCGTGGACAACGCCGAGGGTAAGAGCGTCACCGGCATGAACGATGGCGGCGCGCCGTTGTTCGAGGCGGATGAAAAAATCGATATCTCCAAGGCCCAAGGCACCCTGATCGGCGATCTGATCAAATCCGGCACGCCGGATCGGGCGTTTTTGCAGCTGTTTAAGCTGTGGAACCAGGACTACCTCAAGCTCGCGGGCCTCACCCCCTGCGAAAAAGCGGAAAAAGCCGGGCTCAGCTGCCTTCAAGGCGAAACCGACGTGACGGGACTTAAGGCCATGAACCGGCCCGTGGTGGTGTCGTTTACGATGCCCGACGACGAACGTCTTTACGGTGTGATCTCAAACATCGAAACCGATTTTGTCGGCGAAAGCGTAACCATCGATTTTGGCGAGCGCGCCGTCACCATGCGCACCCAGGCTTTTGGATTGCGTTGGCCCGGCGACTATCTGGTGCTGTGGAAACCCCATGACATCATTCAGCGCCCCTTAACGTTTGGCCAGCAGGGCCAGGACGTGGCGGAATTGCGTCGCGTGCTCGCCAAGGCCGGCTACCCGGACGGCGCCAAAGACATCGAAGGCCAAGGCAGCGTCTTTTTCGGCCCGTCGCTGCGCGAACAAGTGCGGCGTTTTCAACACGACCATGGCCTTGAGCCAGACGGCGTCGCAGGTGCGCAAACCGTGATGCGCATCACCGGCGTCGCCGTGGAAACGTTCGCCACGCCCATCGTCAGTGAGGGCCAATAGATCGATGTCTTACATTCTGGAAGCCCTGAAAAAATCCGACGCCGAGCGCAAACGCGGCGATGTGCCGACATTGGACGCCGCACCGCAGTACGCGGCTACGGACGAAACGCATGGCAAAAGTCGTTTGCCGTGGGTGTTGAGCGGCGTTTTGGCGGTTGCCGCAGCCGGGCTGGCGGGCGTTTTGGTCCTGCGCCCCGACGCCTCGCAGCCGCCCATGGCGGAACCCGTCGCCCAACTCGCGCCGACCACGCCGCCAAAGCCGGAACCAACACCCGAGCCCCGGCCTGCATCGGAACCCGTTGCTGAGCCTGAGCCGATGGCGGAACCAGAACCCGTAGCTCTTGAGCCCGAACAGTTACCAGCGCCTGAGCCTGAGCCAGAGCCCGCAGCAACGCCAGAGCCAGAGCCAGAACCAGAACCGATGCCCGAACCGGCACCCGAGCCCAAAGCCGAACCGCAGCGCGCGCCGGTCACCATCCATATGCCGACGCCAACGCCAGCGCCCACACCCGCGCCCGCCGCCAAAGAAGAGCCCACCGCGCAAGCCCCGGCGCCCATGGCGAAATCGCAAAGACCGACCGTCATCATGACGCCAAGAAGCGCGCCCACCCCCGTTCAAAAGCCCAAAGAAAACGCCAAGGATCATGTTGACCGGGCATGGGGCTCCATCGACAAGGGGCTGTACAATCAGGCCCTGCGCGATCTAAACCGCGCCGTCGAAATCGAACCGAACTATGCCGACGCATGGTTCGCGCGTGGCTGGGCGAACGAAAAATCCGGCAATGAGTTGTCAGCCATCGGCGATTACGCGCGCACCATCGCCGCAAAACCCGATCACGCCTTCGCGCTGTTCAGTCGTGGGTATCTAAATTTATACGTCGGCAGCGCGCGCGCCGCGGTGACCGATTTTGTGCGCACCCAGGGCGTGGCGCAAGATCGCAGCCTGCGTCTGTACAGCCACCTGTGGCTCTATCTCAGCCGCACCCGCGCCGATCAACACGCTTTGGCGCGTTTAAGAGAGGACGCCGCAGGGGAAGACCTCAACGCTTGGCCGGGCGCTTTGGTGAAACATTTTCTCGGCCAAACCGAAGAAGGGCGGGTGCTCGCCGCCATTGACGGGATTGACAAAACCTCAACACTCGAACGTCGCTGCACGGGCTATTTTTTCTTAGGAATCAGCGCCCTAAACAAAGGCGACAAAACCCGCGCCCGTACGTATTTCGAAAAAACCCTGTCCACCGGCGCGGTTCAATTTCGCCAATACGACGCCGCCAAACGAGAACTGGACAGCCTCAACCGCTGAATTCAGTAGTATTATTGTATTGCATTTTATACCCCAACGGGTAGGAACACCGCCCCGCGCGGGTGTTCCCGTGCGTCTCGTCCCGGGTTACACCACCCTCAAACCTACCCCCTAAAAAACATAAATAGGCGAGGCCTTCATGCCGACCAACCGCACCACAGTTACCCACTTCATCATCAACGCCATGCGCGAAAAGCAAGGCCACGGCAATCTCACGCTGTTGCTCAACGACGTTGTCACCGCATGTAAGGTGATTTCCGACCAAGTGAACCACGGCGCGCTGGTGGGCGCGCTGGGCAGCGCGGGATCGGAAAACATCCAGGGCGAAACGCAAAAGAAACTCGACATCCTGTCCAACGACATCTTCCTGCGCTTCAACGAGTTGGGCGGCCATCTGGCGGGCATGGCTTCGGAAGAAATGGACGATCCCTACCCCATTCCCGAAGGCGCGCCGCGCGGCAAATACCTGCTGCTGTTCGATCCGCTTGATGGATCCAGCAACATCGACGTCAACGTCTCGGTCGGCACGATCTTCTCGATCCTCAAATGCCCCGATGGCGTCGAGCACCCGGAAGTGAAAGATTTCTTGCAGCCTGGCACCACCCAGGTGTGCGCCGGTTACGCGCTGTACGGCCCATCGTCGATGCTGGTTCTGACCACCGGCGAAGGCGTCAACGGCTTTACCTTAGATCAAAACATCGGTGAATTCCTGCTCACCCATCCCAACATGTCGATCCCCCAAGACACCCGCGAATTCGCCATCAACGCGTCGAACTCGCGCTTTTGGGAAGCCCCGGTCAAACGCTACGTCGATGAATGTCTGGCGGGCGAAGACGGCCCGCGCGGCGAAAATTTCAACATGCGCTGGATCGCTTCGATGGTCGCCGAAGTGCACCGCATTTTGGTGCGTGGCGGCATCTTCATGTACCCGATGGACGAACGCATGCGCGACAAGGGCGGCAAGCTGCGCTTGATGTATGAAGCCAACCCGATGGGCTTCATCGTCGAACAAGCCGGCGGCGTGTGCTCGACGGGCCGTGAACGCATCATGGACATCCAACCCAGCGGCCTGCACCAGCGCGTGCCGGTGATCTTGGGCTCCAAAAACGAAGTCGAACGGGTGATTTCCTACCACGACGCCTAACGCCACCGTTTACCCCAAACGCAAAAAACGCCGCTCCCGTCATCGGGGGCGGCGTTTTTGCATGGGCGCGGCTCAGTTCAAATGATCCGATGGCATGCGGATGAAATTGGCGCTGGCGGACATTTCGATCATATCGGGCAACGCCTTGGATTCGGACTCGTCATAGGTTTCTTCGTCGATGCTGATCACGCCACAGCGGCTCAGTTCGACAATCGCGTCATGCAAACGCGCGCGCATATCCGGACGCATCGACTCGCTTGGAAACGCCAGTTGATACGCCTTCGCCACCTCATCAAGGCACAGCCGCGAACCACCGGCATCGCGCAGCACGGCCTCAAAAACCTTCATCATTTCGGTTTTTTCTGCGTCCATCGGATTCTGCTCCCCAGAGAACCGCGTGAGAACCACAATAAGTATGACAAGGCATCGGCTTTCCGACAAGCCCCAACAGCGGTTCAGGCGGTCGGATCAAAGGCTCAGGGTTTGCTCGGCATCTCGTAGATGTCCAACTCGCCGCCGACATCCATCTGATCCATGATCACGATGTCCTCCTTGGTGAATTTCTCACCGGAGACGCCCTTGTACAGGGCGTACAAGACAGCCCCCGCACACGCCTGAACGTCTTCGAGCGCTTCCTCATCGAGATCGCCATAGTGCCGAAAGCTATACGCCAAAGTCTCAACGGCGTCATCGAACATCTGCCTGTAATTGCCGCTGGCTTTCTTTTTGAAGAACTTTTCGACCTCTTCTTCGGTGAGGGTGATGTGGCCCCCCTCATACTCGTGGTCTTTGATCTCATCGCTCTCTTTGGTGTGGCGAATGCAGTAGTGAAGTGTTGGCATTTTTCGGCTCCATAGCCATGTAGTGTAGTCATCGTCTACACGGTACAGGATGTGTAAGTTGATGGTGCGTTTCGTCCGCTGGCTTTGCGCGACCATATAAGACGTTCAGCATATATCAAACATTGCCATTGATGCCGTTTTACATCAACCATCCTGCTCACCGGCGAGCCCCCCGCGCCCCCCCGTGAACCCAGCCTTACAGCAGCGCTATTTATATGTACGGAAAACGTTTGGTTTGCGTTTATACACCGGGGGGAAACTAAGATACGATCCCACGATCAATGAACGGAGAACGCGATGTCAAAGATTGAAGTGAAAGACGCCAAGGGCGAGGTTCTGCACACCTACGACATTTACGCCGATAACCATGGCTCGCTCATCACAGACGAGCACATGTTCTTTATGGCGAAGCTGAACGCGATCGAAGACGAGCTCGTCAGTGAGGACGAAGCGGATCAACTGACGTTCAAGGTGCTCAAGTGACTTGAGGCGCCCCACTGAGGCGCCCATTGAGGCCCCCGCGCCACAACCGCGCCCGGCCATACGATTTTGCAGGAGCGCTTGGCGATTATTTGCTATAGCAGGGGGCGACAGGCTCCCAAGCTATAGGACATCTCTCAATGGCCACCTACACAGACGAATACCTCGACACCTACAACGCCGAATTCAGCCAGCACGTCGTCAGCGCGGCGTATTTTTATAAGAGCGATCAGCCCGAAGGAATCCATATCGGCCTGACCTCCGGCGTTGTCGATCCAATCCTCATCAAAACAACGGCGAAGGTCGCCGAGGTCACAGGACACATCGGCTTTCGCAAAGTCACCGAAGGCGAGCTGTCCATAGAACACCTCGTCGCCATGACGGAAGAGCTGATCAAGGACATCAAGAACCAACCCACAAGCCTGCTGTCGGCGGAAAAATTGAAAGAGCATACTATCCACACCGGCATCGTCGCGGGAAACATCATCGCCCTCTACCTGCTCGGTCACATCCCAAATGATGAACACAACGGCTATGCGTATGAAGTCGATACGAAGGATGCAAAGCCTCTGCGGTGACGATGAGCGATTAGGGTGACGAAGGTGGAGTAAAGTAAACTCTCACCGAAATTTAATTAGTACTGTGTCCCCGAATTTTAAGTACTGTGTCCCCGAATTTTAATGACTGGGGCTAGCATGTAGTGCCCTAGTCGCGTCCAACCATAACGTGTTACCCTAGAAATCAAAATCACTATGGGAGGGGCGTTATGTTTTCAGGCGTGAAGAAAGTCATCGGGGTTGCTTTACTTTCTGTAGCAATTTCTGGCTGCGCAGTTAAATCGAACGTTTCGCGTTTTAACAACCTTCCACCACAAACTGACGGCAAGTCCTTTTTCATCTTTACATTGGATGAACAGAAAGGGAGTGCTGAGTTCCTTCACTATGCCAGTAGCATATCGGCCAGATTGCGAGGGCTTGGGTATTCTGAGGCACAGTCCATTAGTAATGCTGACTATATCGCAGTATTTAACTACGGCATTGGTGGGGCGAGAGAAATTTCAGGTGCCATGCCTATATATGGTCCGACAGGAGGCGGCACGACTTATCAAAGCGGAACCGCCTCAGCATATGGGCCTGGCGGTTCAGCATTCGGGTCATATAGCGGCACAAGCTACACAGCACCAACCTACGGTGTGACAGGATATAGCTCATTTAGCAGAACGGAATACGGGAGATATTTTGTATTCCGGATGATTGACGCCAAAAAATCGTCGAAGGACAACCTCGTTCCTGTTTATGAGGCCACAGTTACTAGTTCAGGCTCATCCTCCAATTTTGGCGAAGTTTCCGAGTGTTTGTTCGATGCCGTTTTTGAGAATTTCTACGAAACGGGGTCAGACCGCGTAACTGGTTTGACGGCTAATTGCGGAAACAATCAATAACGTAGAACGCTCCGGTCACAACGATTTCAGAACACCTTTTCCGTATAATATCCGTACAAACGGAAAAAGCCCGCCGTGAGGCGAGCTAACTCATTGAAAAGCTTGGTGACCCCTACGGGATTCGAACCCGTGTTGCCGCCGTGAAAGGGCAGTGTCCTAGGCCTCTAGACGAAGGGGTCTCGTTGGAAGCACGCGTTAAATAACCGCTCGCTGAGGCAAGATCAAGCTCTTTAAACAGATAATTTCCGCTTTTTTCATCTCCCTACCCGTTTTCCACGCATCTTCCCCGTTTGGCGGGAAAAACAGGCTTCGACGCTACCTCAATGGGGGGCTGTACGGGAACGATTTTATCGCTAAACTGCGCGCGGGAGAATTCACAGCAATAAGGGGGAGTATACCCACATGCTCAAAGGTAAAGTCCTGATCGCTCAGGGCGGCGGCCCGACGGCCGTCATCAATCAATCACTCGTCGGCGCCATTCTCGAATCGCGCAAGTTTCCCGGTGTCGAGCACGTTTACGGCGCTCTGCACGGCGTTTCCGGCATCGTGAACGAGGATTTCCTCGATCTCACCCGCGAAACCAACGCCAATCTGGAAGCCGTCGCCGCGACGCCGTGTTCCGCGCTGGGCTCGACCCGCGACAAACCGGACGCCAAATACTGCCAAGAGATCTCTAAGGTTCTCAAGGCCCACGACATCGGCACGTTCTTTTACATCGGCGGCAACGATTCGTCGGACGCCGCGCGCATCGTCGCGGAATACGCCGAAAAGTCCGGTCACGACCTGACCTGCATCCACATTCCCAAAACCGTCGATAACGATTTGATGGTCAACGATCACACCCCGGGCTTCCCGTCCGCGGCGAAATTCGTGGCCTCTGCGTTCGCCGGCATCAACCAAGACAACGCCGCCCTTAAGGGTGTGTACGTAGGCGTGTTGATGGGACGTCACGCGGGCTTCTTGACCGCTGCGGCGGCTGGCGCGCGTTTGTATGGCGGCGACGGTCCGCACCTGATTTATCTGCCGGAAACCACGTTCAACATGAACAACTTCGTCAAAGACGTGAAACGCGTTTACGACAAGTATGGCCGCTGCATCGTCGCGGTGTCCGAAGGCATCCACGACGCCAAAGGCACGCCCATCGTCACCAAAATGATGAAGGACGTGGAAAAAGACGCCCACGGCAATGTCCAGCTATCGGGCACCGGCGCACTGGCGGATTTGCTGTGCGACCAGATCAAGGCCAAGACCGGCATCACCCGCGTGCGCGGCGATACGTTCGGCTATCTGCAACGCTCATTCTTGGGCTGCGTGTCCGACGTCGACGCCATCGAGGCCCGCGAAGTCGGTGAAAAAGCGGCTCAGTTCGCGCACTTTTCCGGGCGCAAGCACGGCACGGTGACGATCCACCGCACCGGCGATTATGCGATTGAATACAAACTGTCGCAGATCAAAGAAGTCGCCGCGCTGACCAAGGTGATGGCGCCCAACATGATCAACAAGGATGGCAACAACGTCACCGACAAGTTCATGAAGTACCTGACGCCGCTGCTGGGCTCCGACGGCCTGCCGATGGTGTCGCGCTTGGACCGCAACAACACGGTGCCTAAAATCTTGAAAAAGAAATAGGCCGCCAAGCACACCCAAGACAAAAGGCCGCCCCCAACCGGGCGGCCTTTTTTTTTCATGCGGATGTCTTCTATTGGCCCTAGTCTGGCGCTACAGAATCGGTCATCGTGGTGCAAAGCATAACCGGGATGAAGGTGAGCCAAGTGAACAAAGACGAGCCGACGCCGCCGGACTTGAGGACCGCGATACTCAAGCAACGCGAAATGCTGACCTCAATGATCAGCCGCGCGATGCGTAAACTATCTCGCGAATGCGTCGCCCTGATGGATGACCGCACCGCGCTGGAGGCTCGCCTGACCAAGGCGCTGGATGAAATCCGCGATTGCAAACACCTCTATGTGATGGATCAGAACGGCGAGCAGATCGTCGCCAACATCACCCGTGAAGGCCCGGACCAAGAGCACTTTGGTCGCGACCGCTCTCATCGCCCATACATGCAAGGTATTTTGGGCTCCACCAACTTTCGCCTCTCCGAAGCCTACATCAGCCGCAATTCCAAGCGCCCGTCGTTGACCGCGATCCGCGTCATCCGCAACCTCGACAACGCCCATGTGGGATTTTTGGGCGCTGATTATGACCTGCGTGAATTGCCCGCGACCCAGGGCTTATACGAAGAATCCCAAGTCTGGCGCCAAATCAAAGGCGACCCCTCGATTCGCGGCAACCTGTTCCAACAACATCGGGTGGAAAGTCAGGTCGACACGCACATCGACAACGTGATGGCGCTAATGACCGAACTGATGACCCACCACGGGGTGTTTCACGGCAAGCTGCACTTTTCCAGCAGCCGCGCGACCATCTGGTTGATGGACAACCCGTATTGCTATCGCATCCTCAGCTTCGAAGACCTCACCGATCCTGACACCTGCTTGGCCTATCCGCACCACGACTATTCAAGCCGCGCGGTGGTGCCCCAATCAAGCATCGCCCCGATCATGGAGATGTTTCGCGAACTGCGTTTTGCCGACGAAAACATCTACCTGCGCGCCGGGTCGATCAACATCTGCAACGGCATGGTGGCGCTGAACTTTTCATGCGACGGCTCGCACTACATTCGTTATGACGAATTTCTCAAAAACGGTCTCGAGTTTTGGTTTGGTAAATTAGCTTAGCCGCACGGTTTGAGGAGCCGCCCCCTCACCCACAACTTATTCCTCCAAGATGGCCTTAATCTTCTTTTCGTATTCTTCAAGAACGGGCCCGCAGGCTGTTGAAGCTTTCCCACCCGGCAATCGCGACGCGACCCCTGCCGAGAGCGCCTTTCCACCCTCGAAGACGTAGACCTCGCTGACGGCGTCAATGCCGATGGCCCGGTTGACGTGAGCGGCCATCACAGCCTTTTTGGCTTCCAGGGCCGTCGAATCCAAGTGTAGTTTTCGATCCACCGGCGCCGGTTCTTTTAAAAAGTAATTCAACAACGCCTCAATCAAACGCGGTACGCGCTGACACACCAAAGGAACATTGTAGGCCTTTGGCACCACCAAAATCGGCGTCATGGGACGCATGGTGGTGGTCCAAGACCCCGGTCTGGATTGCGCCGGGGCCAAGATATGACTGACTTGCAATATGGTATCGGTTTCAGGCGGCGGCGGAGCTTCTTCGGCCATCGCGACGGGTGCGCAGCACACAAACAAGAGCAGTGTGAAAGTAATGGTTTTGACCATCTTTCACTCCTTTGCGGCGGGGCTGGCCCCCCGATATGTCTACCCCGTAAACGTGTTCCTTTTGCCGACGCTGTTTTTCATCAGACCTCTCGGAGAGCCGCGCTAAATACACGCCCGAGAGAAGCGGCACTGAGAGCAGCTTAATACATCATACAAAATTAGTCACGGACAGTGAGCGGGCGCCAAACGCCACATCTCATTGTATGTATTTTAAGCTTTACATTAGCATCTCATAATATATAAGCAGCGCAGCTTAAAAATGAGACGGTATACCGTCCAAATCAGGAGTAACGATTATGATTGAGCTGTTTTGGATGCTGGTCATCGTTATCGTCGGCTTTGTAAGCCTGACGGTCATGGAATTGGCTGAGTAATCTTTTCAAGCCCAACACCTCCCCCCCTAAAATTCAAAACCATAAGTTCCTCGCCCGTGTCCCGATAAGGACACGGGCGAAATCTTATGTCGATACTTTAGGCGCTCAAGATCATGACTGAAATTGGGTCGTTGGGGGGCGCACGATGAGGCGCATTACGCCCAGCTTTGCACCGCGTCATCGACCATCAACTGCACGCTTTCAAAGCCGTTCCAGACATTGATGCGCAGCCTCCCGACGAAGTCGAAGGGTTGGCCGCCGTGGTTCATCAGGGCGGGGCCGAGGTCTGTGTCGAAGGCGCGAAACGCAATGGCCGTCAGGCGGCCTTGGCCGCCCTCGCCGGTGAGCACCACGCGCACGTGGCTTTGGTCCGCGCCGACCGTGTCGGCCTTGACGATGATGGCGTCTTTGATGCGAAAGCGCGGTTCGGGGTTGCCGACGCCGAACGGGCCGACTTGCTCCAAGGTTTTGACCAGATGCATGTTCGCGCCCGCGACTCCGGTGGTGCTGTCGATGTACAGCCCCGGCGGCGGTGGATTTTCGCCCAGCGCCTTGACCATGCGTTCCGCCAAAAAGGTTTCCAGCTCCGCCAGCTTTTCGCGTTCCACCGTAAAGCCCGCCGCCATAGCGTGGCCGCCGCCTTTGATCAACAGGCCCGCTTGGCGCGCAGCGATCACCGCGCTGCCCAAATCGGCGCCTGTAACCGAACGCGCGGATGCGGTGCCAACCGGTCCGTTGAAACTGATCACGCAACACGGCCGGTTGTATTTTTCTTTCAGCCGCGAGGCGACGATGCCGACCACGCCGGGATGCCAGCCGTCGCCGTGGGCGATCACAATCGGCCCCGGCTCGTCGCCCGCAAGGCGCTTTTCGACTTGGGCGATGGCTTCGTCTTGTACGGCGGCTTCAATCTCTTGGCGTTCACCGTTCAAGTCGTTGAGCCGCTGGGCCAAGGCCAGGGCTTCGCTTTCATTGTTGGTGGACAGCAAGCGCGTGCCCAAATCCGATTGCCCCACCCGGCCCCCCGCATTGATGCGCGGGCCGAGCACAAAACCAAGATGGTACGCGCCGGGCTTTTCCTTGATCCCCGCGACGTCGCCCAACATTCGCAAACCTACGTTTTGACGCGTCGCCAAGACCTTCAGCCCTTGGGCCACCAGCGCGCGGTTAACACCCTTCAGCGCCACCACGTCGCACACGGTGCCGAGCGCGACGATGTCCAGCCATTGCATCAGGTCGGGGGCCGGACGGTCTGCGTACCAATCCGCATCGCGCAGTTGGCGATTGACCGCAACGGCGACCAAAAACGCCACCCCCACGGCAGCCATCTGGCCGTGCGGACTGTTATCGTCAATCCGGTTAGGGTTGACCACCGCAAACGCCTTGGGCAGGCGCGCTTCGCCTTCATGGTGATCGACGACGATCACGTCGAGGCCCGCCTCATGGGCTTCGGCCAAAGGCTCGAACGAGGTCTGGCCGCAATCGACGGTGACCACCAACGACGCGCCGTCGGCTTGCAGCTTCAACAACGCCGGCGCGTTCGGGCCGTAACCTTCTTCCAGGCGGTCGGGGATGTAGACCCGCACTTTAGCGCCGGCGGCTTCTAAAAAGCGCCTCAGCAGCGCCGAAGAGGTTGCGCCATCGACGTCGTAATCGCCAAAGATGGCGATCCCCTCGCCCGCCTGGACGGCCTCAGATATGCGCTTGGCGGCCTTATCCATATCTTTGAGATGGCCGGGATCGGGCAGATGGGTTTTCAGTTTGGGGTCGAGAAAGCCGCCCGCCGTTTCCACGTTCAAGCCGCGCGACGCCAGCACACGGCCCACCACCTCGGGCACGCGCAGCCGCTGGCTGAGGGCCAGGGCTTGGCGGTCGTCGCTGGCTTTGAGCAACCACCGTTTGCCGCCCAAAGACAGCTTACCGTCGGTGAAGACTTCGGTGACGTCGAGGTCGGAAGGCATTGTGCTTGTCCTCCCTCCCCGCCGTTTTAAGCGCTTTCGATGCGGATCATGTGCGGCGCTTCGACAACGTGGTCGAGCGCGGCGATGGCGTCGAGCGCGGCGACCATGTTGGCCTCGGAGGTTTTGTGCGTGGTCATCACCACCGGCACCGGCTTGCCTTCTTCACGGCCGCGCTGGATCATCTGTTCCATCGACACGCCATGGTCGCGCAACGCAGCGGCCACATCAGCGATCACGCCCGGCACGTCCATCAAGGTCAAGCGCACGTAGTATTCACCAACGTGCTCACTCATCGCGCGGGTCGGGACTTTTTTCAAATCGGCCACCGGGACGGAAAACGTCGGCACCGTAATGCCGCGCGCCAGATCGCAAATGTCGGCCACCACGGCGGACGCCGTGGGCAGTTCGCCTGCGCCGCGCCCAACTTGGACATACGTGTCAATGGCGTCGCCGTCGATGACCACAGAGTTGAACACGCCTTCGACCTGCGCGATGGGTGCGCTCAGCGGCACCATGGTCGGGTGCACGCGCTGTTCCACGGTGCCGTTTTGGCGCGCCGCCACGCCCAGCAGTTTGATGCGATAGCCCAGCTCTTCAGCGAATTGAATATCGACCGCCGAAACGTGGGTGATGCCTTCGACGTGCACGTCCTTGAAATTGATTTCAACGCCGAACGCCACCGAGGCCAAGATCGCCAGCTTGTGCGCCGCGTCCACGCCTTCGATGTCGAACGCCGGATCGGCTTCGGCATATCCTAAGTCTTGAGCGTCTTTGAGCACTTCGGCGAAATCGCGGCCTTCTTCACGCATGGTCGTGAGGATGTAGTTGCACGTGCCGTTCAAAATACCCTGAACCTTGGTGATGTGGTTGCCCGCCATGCCTTCGCGGATCGACTTGATCACCGGAATGCCGCCCGCAACGGCGGCTTCGTAGTTGAGGCTCACGCCATTGTCGGTGGCCAGCTTGTCCAAAGCGGCGCCGTGATGGGCGACCAGCGCTTTGTTGGCCGTGACCACGTGCTTGCCAGAGCCCAATGCAGCCTCAACCACCGTCTTGGCGATGCCACCGGAACCGCCGATCAATTCGACCAGCAAGTCGGCGTCGCAGTTTTTCGCCATATCGACGGCGTCGCCAAACCACTGATAACCAGACACATCGAAATCCAGGCCGTCTTTGGTCAAAGCCGAAACGGCGCTGATCACCACCGGACGACCGCAGCGCTGGGCGATCACCTCGGCATGGTCGCGTAACACTTTGACGGTTCCCCCGCCCACCGTGCCAAGACCGGCGATGGCGACTTTAAAGGGTTCGCTGGATACGTTATTGGGCGTCATTCTACTTGGCCTCCGCGCGGCGTTTTTCCGCGTCTTCCAATACATTTTGATAGTTGTCCATGAAGGACTTGATCGAGCGGATCGCTTGACGGGTGCGGTGTTTGTTTTCCACCACAGCCAAGCGCACAAAACCGTCGCCGTGTTCGCCAAAGCCGATGCCCGGCGCGACCGCGACCTGGGCTTCGCGCAGCAACAGCTTGGAAAATTCCAGCGAGCCCAAATGCGCAAACGCAGGCGGCAACGGCGCCCACGCGAACATGGTCGCCGGCGGACTGGGCACATCCCAACCGGCGTTGGCGAGGCCGTCGATCAAGATATCGCGGCGCTCCTTGTAAAGCTGGCGAATTTCATCGACGCAATCTTGCGGACCGTTGAGCGCCGTGGCGGCGGCGACCTGAATTGGCGTGAAGGCGCCGTAATCCAGATACGACTTAATCCGCGTCAGCGCGCCGATCAAACGCGGATTACCCGCAGCGAATCCGATGCGCCAGCCCGGCATGTTGTAGGTCTTGGACATGGACGTAAACTCGACGCACACGTCTTTCGCACCCTTGACCTGCAAGATCGACGGCGGCGGGTTGTCGTCGAAATAAATCTCCGAATACGCGATGTCGGACAGCACGTAGATTTGGTGGTGGCGACAAAAATCCACCACGGCTTCGTAAAAGTCCAAATCGCAGACTTCCGACGTCGGATTGTTGGGATAATTGATCACCAACAAGCTCGGCTTGGGCACCGAGTGATTGACTGCGTTCTTCAACGCTTCGAAAAATTCAGGGCCCGTAGACACCGGAATGTTGCGCACCGAGGCGCCAGCGATGATGAACCCGAACTGATGGATCGGGTAGCTGGGGTTGGGCACCAAAATCACGTCGCCGGGGCTGGTGATGGCGCTGGCGAGGTTGGCGAGGCCTTCCTTGGAGCCCAGCGTCACGATGGCTTCCGTTTCCGGATCGATGGACACGTTCCAACGGCGCTCGTAATACGCCGCCAGCGCCTTGCGCAGGCCCGGAATGCCCCGGGAATTGGAATAGCCGTGGGTTTTGGGGTTGCGCGCCGTTTCGACCAGCTTATCGACGATGTGCGCCGGTGTCGGCTGATCGGGATTGCCCATGCCGAAATCGATGATGTCCTCACCCGCAGCGCGGGCGCGCGCCTTCATCTTATTGACTTCAGCGAAGACATAAGGGGGAAGGCGGCGAATGCGGTGAAATTCCTGTTCCATGGGCTCGTTCTGCCAGAAGGTTAGAGTTCAAACAAGTGCATTTGTTAGCTTCGACGTCGATGAGTTCCGAAAGTGAAAACGCCGCCGTCCCAGGTGCGAGACGGCGGCGCCGGAAAATCCGGATCGTCGCCCGTTTTAGGTGGCCGCGGCCGCGAGATAAATCTCAACGCGACGGTTGCCCGCCTCGCCCGATGGCATGACTTCCAAGAACAACGGCTGGGTATCGGAAACCGCTTGAACTTCAAGGGTTTCAGCCGGAAGGCCCATGGTCTTCAAGACCGTGCCGATGGTGCCGGCGCGGTTCATGGAAATTTCAAAATTCACCATCTGGTGCTTGATGTAATCCATATCCTTGGTGCGTGCGCTGGCGTGACCGACCACGACCACGCGCCCGCCGCGTTCTTTTTGCAGTTGGATCACAGCGCCCAAGATCGAACGGTCGCGCTGATCCAAGTTGGCCGCGTTGTTGGCGAAATGAATAGTCGCAACGCGCACCATGCCGCCCACGGTCGCGGGACCGCCCATATTCACAGAACCTGCGCCAATGGTAGTCGCGCCCGGTTCAGGGAACAGCGCCCCCCCTGTGGCTTGTGGGGCGCCTGTCGGCGCACCGGCCATGTTCAACTGCGGCATTTGGGCAGGTTCGGCCATTCCAGCCATCCCATCCGACGAAATCACCACGGTTTCAAAGTCGTTTCCATATCCAGCCATCGCGTTCGGCGCGGGAAATTCAAAAGGCGGCGGCGCCGTCATGGGCCCGGTCGGGGCCTCAGACACAGACAACCGTGCAGGCGCACCCGATGTTGACGGCATGGTCGGCATCGGCGGCGGCGCAGACGCCATGCCCGTCGGTGCGGGAGCCACAGGCGCCGGTGCGGACATCACGTCCATGGTCGGCTGAGGCGCGGGTGCAGGCGGGGCAGCTTGTGGCGCTTGCGCGACCTGAGTTTGCGGCGTCAAAACGTTAGTTGGCGCGCCTTGGCGTTCGATAGCTGGCGAGGCGTAATTGCTGCTCACCTGATCGGCGTTCAAACCGCTGGGCGCGGCGCTCACAGCCTGGCTCGGAACCGGGGTGGGTGCGGGCGGCGGTGCGTTGGGATCGGCGGCGAGGCCTTGATTTTGTCCGACTTGTCCATTGGACGACGGCGCCGTCGTGTCGGCGGCCTGACTGTCGCCGGAGAAGAAATCTGTGGTTTTTTCATACCAAGACACAGGGTTGACGACGTCCGGCACGGACGAACACGCCCCCAGCATCACACTCAGCAACGCCACGGATACAACCCCGCGAAATACGCCTGATTTAGCCCGCAGATTGCTCTGTCGGACTTCTGTCCTTTTTTGCATCGCCAACGCATCCATTATAGGAAGCCCCCAAATACCTGAATTTCCGATCATTAATGGCACACTGAACGGTGTTTGTTAAGAATCTTCTAGTCTGAATTTATTTCCCCGATCTCTCACCTGCGCTATTTTGAGCTCATCGCACAAGATCGCCGGAGTTCTGTCCGTCGCACGCGCCATCAATCACGCGCCTCTCAGGCCTTTTGATCGTTTCCGCCGACAGCCCCACTCAAGGGCGAGCGACGGAAATTTCCTTAAAAGTCAGAAACTTCCAAAGATAATATTTTTTAGAGAGCATGGTGAAGGCGCGACAAAAACGTTAATAAAGACGAGGCTATTGTAGAGAACGTCAGAATTAGCAAGAAAACGCCTTTGCCCACAACCTCTTCAGCATCACCCATTGCGGGCTTTGTCCCCGCTCATCTGGGGGATGACGGGCCCACCAAATACATGAAGAATGAGGATGCACACTTCGTTTCCCTTGCGAAAACGGCTGTGAGTGGCAATTATAAGATTGGTAATAATGAAAAGGCCGTCCAATGCCAGATCAACGCTCAGATGGGCCCTCCCCTAAAGTATCCGCCCCATCTTTCACGAAGCTCGACGAACTGCCCACGATCCTCGCCGATGTGGCGACCAGGTCCCAAGACATGATCCGCGCGTTCAACGAACGCCACGCGGTCGATCCCGAATGGCAAGACACCGCGCGTTCGGAACTCAATATGACGGAAATCGTCGGTTTGCCCGAAACATTCGCCGAATTGACCCGGCGCATGATCGCCGAGCCTGAGCATCTGGCGAATGCGCAAATGAAGTTTTGGGAAAACGGCCTCAAGCTGCTGGGCTACTTCAACGCGCGATTGGCGGGACAAACGCCTGATCCCGTGGCCCAGCCGGATCGCGGCGATAAACGCTTTCTCGATCCCGATTGGAGCGAGGACCCCTACTTCGACTTCCTCAAGCAACAATACTTGCTGTTCACCACGTGGGTTGAGGACATCGTCGACGGCGCCGACGGCCTTGACCCCCACGAACGCCAAAAGGCGCAGTTTTTCACTCGCCGCCTAACCGACGCCATGGCCCCGACGAATTTCTTGCTGACCAATCCCGAAGCGCTGCACGAAACCATCGAAACGCGCGGCGAAAATCTCATCCGCGGCCTAGAAATGGCCATCGAAGACATGGAAAAGGGCCATGGCAAATTGGCCGTGCGCACCACCAACGACGATGCCTTCGTGATCGGCAAGGACCTCGCCAATACACCGGGCAAAGTGGTGTTTCGCAACGACCTGATGGAGCTGATCCAGTACGCGCCCACCACCACCAAGGTGCGCAAAACGCCGTTGCTGATCGTGCCGCCATGGATCAACAAGTTTTACATTCTCGATCTCGGCGCAGAAAAATCCTTTATGCGTTGGGCGGTCGAACAAGGCCACACGGTGTTCGCCATTTCTTGGGTGAACCCGGACGAACGCCTCAAAGACAAGGCCTTCGAAGACTATCTGGTCGAAGGCCCGCTGGCGGCGCTGGACGCCATTGAACGCGCCACCGGGGAACGCGAAGTCAACGCCATCGGCTATTGCATCGGCGGCACGCTTTTGGCGACGATGCTTGCGCACCTGGCGGCGAACAAACAAGCTGATCGCATCAAGTCGGCGACGTTCTTCACCACGCTTTTGGATTTTTCCGACGTTGGCGAACTGTCGGTGTTCATCGACGAAGGCATGGTATCGCGCTTGGAAGAGCACATGAAAGACAGCGGCATCTTGTCGGGACGCGAAATGGCCTCAACGTTCTCGCTATTGCGCGCCAACGATCTGATCTGGTCGTTCGCCATCAACAGCTACTTGATGGGTAAAGCCCCACGTCCGTTCGACATTTTGTTTTGGAACGCCGACAGCACCAATATGCCCGCCGCCATGCACGCCTATTACCTGCGCAACATGTACCTGGAAAATCGTCTGCGCACCAAGGGTGGGATCGAGATCATGGGCCAGCCCATCGACCTGTCGAAAGTCAAAACACCAAGCTATTTCCTCGCCGCCAAGGACGATCACATCGCGCCGTGGAAATCGGTTTATGAAAGCGCGCATTTGCTTAAAGGTCCGACCAAATATGTTCTGGCCGGATCGGGCCATGTCGCGGGTGTGATCAATCCTCCGGCGCGCAAAAAGTATTGCCATTGGACCAATGCCAAAAAACCTGACACCCCCAGCGCATGGCTGAAAGGCGCATCCCAACATCCGGGGTCGTGGTGGAACGATTGGAACAAGTGGGTCAACCGCCACGCTGGCAAAAAAGATCAAAAGCCGCGCACCCCCGGCAAAGGCGATCTCAAAGCCTTATGCGATGCGCCCGGCGAATACGTATTGAAACGAGGCGCTTAAAGACGATGACCAACAAGCCAGACCACAAAACTTTGCTGAAAGCTGCGGAAACGCACATCGTCAGCTTGCAGCAAGACAACGAAGCGCTGAAGGCCGACCTCAACAACATGATCGAGGCTCAGGCCCTGGAGACCGATCAGATGGTGCAGATGTCGGAGCAGCTGTGGAAGCTGGAAGAAGTTTTGCTGTCCACCACGCAAGAAAAAGAAGTCGCTTTGATGATGCTGCAAAACATCAAAAGCAACATGACCCGCATCCAAACCTACGCCGAAGAAACGCTCTCCTCGGTGAAGCAAAACAAAGCCACGCGTCTGACCATGGCGGCCCAGGTTTACGAGATTAAATCTATGGTCGATACGTTGGGGCTGGAAAAGAAATAGCCTGACATGAACCGGGCAAACGCCTGCGCGACGACCTCAACACCATTGCGTTTCAAGATAACTTGCGTGACTGATTCTAGCTGGTCACCGTGCGCTCCGGCGGGAACGCCATCGATATCGACGTCCCCTTGCCCGGCGTGCTGTCGATGACAAGTTTGCCGCCGTGCATCTCCATCAATTGCTCTGCCAGCGGCAGACCCAAGCCTGTGCCTTCGTACCGCTTGTTCAAATGCTGGCCATCAACTTGACCAAAGGGACGCAACGCGATTTCAATGTCGCGCGGGGTCATGCCGATGCCGCTGTCGGTGATCGTCAGCGCAATCGCGCCATCGACCACGCTGGCCTCCGCCCGAACCACCCCGCCATGGGTGAATTTGACGGCGTTGCTGACAATGTTGAGCAAGACCTGCTTGATGCGCATGCGGTCGGCGCGCACAACATATAATCCGTCGAGCTCAAGTTTGTTGTGCAGCTCGTTGTCATTTTTGAATGCCTGATCTTGAAGCATGGACAAGACTTCCATCACTTCGCGTTCGAGGTGAACCTCTTCCTCTTCGAGCTGCAACATGCCCGCTTCGATCTTCGACAGATCGAGAATGTCGTTGATGATGTTCAACAGATGATGACCGCTGGAGCTGATGAAGTGCGAATACTCTTCGTATTTTTCCGGCAGTTTGCCCATCACCCCCGACGACATCATTTCGGAAAAACCGATGATCGAATTCAACGGCGTGCGCAATTCATGGCTCATGTTGGCGAGGAAGTTCGATTTCGCCCGGTTCGCGGCGCGGGCGTCCATCATCGCCAATTCAAGGCTGTGTTCGACTTTCTTGCGATCGGTCAAGTCCACGGCGACGGCCTGAAAATGCGTCAATTGCCCTTGATCGTCGTAAAAAGCCCTGTTGTTCCAACGCAACCAACGTTCTTCGCCGGCAACGTTCGTGGCCATGTGCTCAAAAACGTTCGCGGGTTTATCTGGGGTGCAGTTGCTGAGAACCCCCAAGACCGTCTCGCGTTCCAGAACGTTGACGTTGTCGATCCACTTACGCCCCACCCATTGTTCCGGAGCGCCACCAAAAAAATCGGCCAAAGCTTGATTGACGAACACTTCCGTAGTGTCGGGTAGGAACCGGTGGATCAGCTGCTCTTCGCTTTCCACCAATTCGCGGTAATGCGCTTCGCTCTCGCGCAATGCGCTGGTGCGCGCATCCAAGGCTTCAATCATGCGATCGTACGCCAGCGCTAAGGTTCCCAGATCGCCGGTGTGATAAGCCAGTTCAGATCGCGCCGTGAGGTCGCCCTCTTCCACTTTTCCCGCCAACACGGTGAGCTTATCGATGGGGTCGAGCACCAACACCCGGACCCCCGCCCAGCCCAGCAACAGCGAAGTCCCGGCCAAGGCGAACAAAAGCGAAAGATGAACAAACAGATCCTGTCTGGTTTGCGCCAGCAACGGCCCCATCGGGGCGAAAGCGACAATATACGCGCCCCCAGGGATGCGCGGAATCGTCGAGACGTTCGCCAGCATGTCATCGCCGTTTTCGTCGATGAACTGCACCGCGCCATCCGTTTTGCCGATCACCGCGCGCCCCAGTTCCGTTTCAAAGACCGAGGCCCCGATCTTAAACAGCGCTTGAGGGTGCCCGGCCATCACGCGCCCATGGCCGTCGAACACCACCATGCGCTGACCTTGAATATGCGAGATGCCTGATAAAAATGTGCTCAGCCACGTCAAACTAAGGCCATTGTTGATGGTGCCCATGACCTCGCCATCCGCGGCAAGGATTGGCTTGGAAAAGACCAACACCGGTTTACCGGTGAGCACGCCAAACTTAAAAGGACTGATGGAGAACGCCTTGGTTTTGAAAGCTTGAACGATGTTGGGAGAGCTGCTGACATTTTTGGGCTTAAGCAATTTACCCGAACTGCACACGATGAATTTGTCGGCGTTCACCACCGAAAAATTGGTGTACTTGGGAAACTGGGCCGCAACGTTGCGCAACACCCGCGTGCATGAAAACAAGTTTCTGTCACTGAGCCTTTCGGACGCGACGAGGCCCGTTAAAAGATCTTCGGACGCATTGATCAGGTCGCTGATTTTATTCGCAGCCTCACGCGTAGCGGAATTGAGGTCATCAGAAATTTCCTGGGTCCAGCGCTCCTTTTCTTTGGAACTGTTATAGAATCCGAACCCGGCCAAGGGAACAACCACCGCCAAGATCAATATAAAGATCCTGACGCCAATGCTTTTACGCACCGGTGTCCATGGCGCCATTCCCGCCCCCTATATACCCCACATATCGAAACGCCTATCACGACAGAAACATGTAGGTCTCATTGCCTTAACTATCAGGTCCAGATTGTTCGACGTCAACGCCGGCGAGGCTAAAACCTGAAGTTAAGTCGTTATTTTGCAAACGTGCTCAAATGTTTGCGCATAAAGTCCGCTGCGCGAACGACCGCATCCTTGGCCGCCATATCGTCGGCGAACGTGCGTACGTTGACGGGACGAAAATCGAACGCGCGGCCAACGCCTGGATAGGTGATCAAGGTGACGTCGTGCTTGCGGTCCAACATCGCCTTCACCGCCGTTTCGATGGAACGCTTGCGCTGATATTGCTCATGCTCGCCGATAAAAATCATCGCCGGAATGGAAAGCGAGTCCGCTTCCTTGGCGTAACGGTAGACCTGTTCGGGCTCCGGCGCGTTGGGGTCTTGCAAGTGCGGATAATACGACACGTAGCACGCCGCCGCATCATCTTGACGCTTATGCGTCACCGCGACCTTGAGGGTGTAATACCCGCCGCGCGTATGGCTGTAAAAACACGCCCGCTTGGTCGACACATCGGGCAACGACAACAGGTAATCGACGCCGGCGTTGACATCGCCTTCGGTCGCGTAGTCGTGTTCGATAGGACGCCCGATAAAGCGTGCTGCGTAAACATCCGGGGCGAGCACCACGAAACCGCGCGCCGCCACGCGCCGCGCGTGACGCTGGATCAAGTCCGTCCACCCGGCGCGACCGTGTTGAAACAACACCGCAGGGTATTGTTTATCGTCGTCGGGACGCAGCACCATCGCGGGCACTTCTACATCGCCGTTTTGGTAACTGACCGCGCGCTCAATCACTTTGTGGTTTTGCACAGCGGGCAACTGACCACTGTCCCACCAAGCGTCATCCCACCACTGATCTTGGGGGTGGCCAATGTCATGGTAAGGGGTTTGAAAGCCCTCGGCGTATGCCGCCATGACGGGAAAAGACACGCTGGCGGCGCAAACAAAGGCCGTCACGAACCGTAAAGCTGTGATTTTCATATTTAAGTTCTCACCAATGCGGGGGTTTTTGACTGGCTTCGGGGCCGTCACCGACCTCGTCTTCCAAGGTGATGATGCGGTCCTTGGTGCGCTCGATATCGCGTTCCAGCGTTTCAATGCGCTTCCACTGCGCGTTGACCATGTCGGACAGGTCCTGCACTTCGCCGTCACGGTGGGCGAGCATTTCTTCCAGCGCCTGGATACGGCTTTCCAGTTCGTCACTCATGATTGGGCGTGTCCTTTCCGGTCGTCGCATCCAGCAAATCGCGTGCGGCGGCGCGTACATCTATATCGCGGTTGTAGGCGCTGTCCAACAAACCTTGCAGCTTGCCTTCGCGTTCTTGCATCATACGCTCGCGCAAAATGTCTTCCGCCGTCTTGATGATGCGCATTTGCAAAATCTGGCGTTTGCGCACGTCCATCTCGCCACTGCTTTCCAGATGCTCGTAATGCGCCACGATCTTCGCGGCCAGTTCTTCAATACCGTCACCGGTTTCGGCGCTGGTCGGCACCACCGGAATCGCCCAAGCTTTGTCGCCCTTGCCCGGGCGCCCCAGGTGCAGCATTCCGTTGAGATCTTGAATGGTGCGCGGCGCATCAGGCTTATCGCTTTTGCTGACCACATGGATGTCGGCGATTTCCAAAACGCCCGCCTTGATGGCTTGGATTTCATCGCCGAGCCCCGGCGCGGACACCACGATCACGGTGTGCGCGGCTTGCACGATATCGACCTCGTCCTGACCGACGCCGACCGTTTCGATCAGCACCACATCAAAGCCCGCCGCGTCCAACACATCGACGGTGTCCAACGACGCCCGCGCCAACCCACCCAGGGCGCCGCGCGTCGCCATGGAGCGAATGAATACTCCGTCGTCTTCGGCGAACCCGGTCATGCGCACCCGGTCGCCCAAGATCGCGCCGCCGGAAAACGGACTGCTGGGGTCGATGGCGACAATGCCCACGGTTTTGCCCACTTTGCGAAATTCACGCGTCAACGCCGCCACCAGGGTCGACTTGCCGCTGCCGGGAACGCCGGTCAAACCCACAACATGGGCGCGTCCGGCATGACGATGGATCTGCGCCATCAAGGCTTCGGCGTCAGCACTGCGGCCTTCGGCAACGGACATGGCGCGCGCGATGGCGCGGGTCTTACCCGCCAACACATCAGCCACCACCGTTTGCATCGAAGCGTTGCTTTCGTCAGCCATCACGTCTCACTTTCCGTCGTCTTGTATTCGCGCGCCAGGGTGACGTAGTTCGGCTGCACATAGTTCATCATCTCGCGATCTTTGTCGTTTACATCGCGCACATAACGCGCCGGCGATCCAGCCCACATTTGCCCTGCGGGCACACGTTTGCCCGGCGTCACCAACGATCCGGCGGCGACCAGCGCGCCCGCCTCGACCACCGCGCCGTCCATGACGCAGGCCTTCATACCGACAAAGCAATCGTCTTCCAAGGTGCAGGCGTGAATTAACGCCATGTGGCCGATGCTCACGCGGTCGCCAATCACGGTCGGACACGGGCGCGAGACATGCACCACCGTGCCGTCTTGAATGTTCACGCCGACGCCGATGCGAATGGAATTGACGTCGCCGCGCAGTACGCAGCCATACCAGACGCCGCTATCCGCGCCGATCGCGACATCGCCGGTGACCACCGCCGTCTGCGCGATAAAAGCGCTGTCATCGATGTTCGGCGTGACGCCGTGAAAAGGAATGATGATCGCCATTTTAACTCAACCACGTCCGCATTGCCGCCGTCACCGCGTCGGGCTGCTCCAACGGACTGAGGTGGCCGCTGTCGGGCACCACCACCAAGGTTGCGTTGGCGCCGACGCCATCGACCATTTCCTGATGCACGGCAAGCGGCGTCATGATGTCGTCCGCGCCGCACAGCACCAATGTTGGGCAGTTGATCTTGGCCAAGTCCGCACGACCATCGATACGGTTCAAAATCGCGGTTTGCTGATTGTGGAACCCATCCACGCCGATCCGTTCGGCCATCTGCAAGACCACCTTAGCGATGGCCGGATCTTCGGCGTGTTCGGCGTTCACCAACTTGGGCAAAAGCTGCGTCGGGATTTCATCAAAGTGTCCGGCCTCGGCTTCAGCCATCAGCGCCTTGCGCATGGCCGATTGTTCCGGCAAGTCGGCGCGCGCATTGGTGTCCAAAAGAGCCAAGTGCGTCACCCGGCCCGGGTCTTGGCGCATAATTTCCTGGGCCACGTAACCGCCCATGCTGAGCCCGGCGAGCGCGAAGCTGTCGGGGGCGCGGTCCAAAACCGAACGCGCCAAATCCTCCATCGTGATTTCATCGGCGATATCGGCAACCTGGACGTCGGCGATGTCGGACAGCGCCACCACTTGATGGGCCCACAGCGCGCCGTCGCACAACAAACCGGGAATGAGAATCAGCGTTGGCCTGGTACTCATGTCATCACCTATATTTGATCAGTTGACTGATTTGTTTGAATTCGGGCGTGCCAGAGCGCTTGAGCCATTCGAACAGCACCATTTCCACCGTCACGATGCGCCCGCCTTCTTGGCGGATGCGTTCCAACCCGGCGCGGTGATTCTCGACCGTGCGCGACGCGGTGGCGTCTTCAACCACGAACACCTCGACGCCTTCACCCAGCAATTGCAAGGACGTTTGCAGCACGCAGATGTGCGCTTCGATGCCCGCGATCACCGCCTGTTTTTTACCCAGTGTGCGAAACCGCGTCATAAAGGCGTCGTCGGCCACACATGAGAACGTGTTCTTTTCCAACGGACTGCCTTCGGGCATGAAGTCTTGCAAGTCGTCCACGGTGGGGCCGACGCCTTTGGAATATTGCTCCGTCACCACGGTGGGCACATTCAAAATGTCCGCGCCCAGCATCAATTTCGCCGCCCCCGCAGGCGCACGCGCCGCATCAAACATCACCGGATTGAGCTTAGATTGGATATCGACCACCAACAGACAAGAGGTCTCAGCATTGATCAACACGGGCTTGGGTCCTTAACTGGTTGCGCGTATACCGCCACGTTACCTTCCCAATGAGCCGTGTGCAATGCAACATGCACAAGTTGCAGAGCGCCGTTCACAAACGTCCCAAGCCTTGGTTTAGCCCTGCTTAACGTTGACATACGGGCAAGAACGTGTTGTTTATCGCGCCTCCCGAGCGGAGAAGAACCGAGCCCCAGGCAACAGAGCTTGGGCGTCGTGTGTGAGAAGCATCCACACTGACGTAACGCAATTTTGAGAAAGCACACCAAAGCCCCATGAGTTTTGCCGATACCGGACTGAGCGAACATGTACTGAAAGCCGTAATCGATTCAGGTTACGACACCCCCACCCCCATTCAGGAAAAAGCCATCCCGACCGTTTTGATGGGTCGCGATATTCTTGGCTGCGCCCAAACGGGTACGGGTAAAACGGCGTCGTTCACGCTGCCGATGATCGACATCTTGTCCCACGGTCGGGCGAAGATGCGCATGCCGCGTTCCTTGATCTTGGAACCGACCCGCGAACTGGCCACCCAGGTTGCGGAAAACTTCGACAAATACGGCAAATACAGCAAACTCAACAAGGCGCTGCTGATTGGCGGCACCGACATGAAAGCGCAGATCAAAATTTTGGACGCCGGCGCGGACGTGTTGATCGCGACCCCGGGTCGCCTGCTCGACATGTTCGAACGCGGCCACTTGATCATGCGCGACGTGAAAATCCTCGTCATCGATGAGGCTGATCGCATGCTCGACATGGGCTTCATCCCCGACATTGAAAAAATCGTCGCGATGCTGCCGCCGCTGCGCCAGACGTTGTTCTTTTCCGCCACCATGGCGCCGGAAATCAAACGCCTGGCCGACAAGTTCTTGCAAAACCCCAAGGAAATCTCGGTTTCCGCGCCCGCATCTGCGGCTGCGACCGTGACCCAGGGTCTCGCCATCGTGCGACCCACCAGCGAACATCGCGGTATGGACGGCAAGAAAAAACTCAAACGCGACGTGCTGCGCGAGATGATCGACCACGAAGCCGTCAGCGACGCGATCGTTTTCTGCAACCGCAAAACGGATGTCGCGGCGGTCTACAAATCGCTGTCCAAGCGCGGCTATTCGGTCGGCCAACTGCATGGCGATATGAGCCAACCGGCGCGTACCGAAATGCTCGCCGGTTTCAAGAACAAAGACTTCAATATTTTGGTCTGTTCCGACGTCGCCGCACGCGGTTTGGACGTCCCGAACCTGAGCCACGTGTTCAACTACGACATTCCCATCAACGCCGAAGATTACGTGCACCGCATCGGTCGCACTGGGCGCGCGGGCAAGGAAGGTCATGCCTATTCCATCGCCCTGCCCGAAGATGGTAAATTCGTCGCCGCCATCGAAAAGCTCGTTGGCAAGGTCATTCCACGCTTGAGCATGGAGGGCTTCGCAGCAGCCGAACTGAGCGAAGATGATGGTCGCGGCGGACGCGGTGGCCGCAGTGGACGCGATGGCGGACGTGATGGTGGCCGGGGTGGCGAACGCGGCGGACGCAGCCGCGGTGGCCGTGACCGCAAAGCGGCCCCCGACACGGCCCCCGGCACATCGGTAGCGGCGCCCGCCCCCACCCAAGTGATGGTGAGCGAAGCGCCTGCACCTGCACCGGCGCCGGCGCCTCAACCAACGGCCCAGCCGACAGAGCAAGCCACCGAAGTCAAAACGGCGTCACCTGAAGTTGCGGCGACATCTGAAGCCCCCGCGCGCGAGGCCCGCCCAGAGCGTAAAGAGCGTGGTGGCCGTGGACGCGGTGGCCGCAATGGTCAAGATCGCAATGGTCAAGAGCGTGGCGGACGTGAACGCGGCGGTCGTGACCGTGGCGGGCGCGATCGCAGCCCGGTTCGCGAGATCCATAACGAGATTTGCGACGGCCACATGCCGGCCTTTCTAATGCGCGCGCCGGATACGCCCGTATCTAAGGACGAAGCCCCCGCGGCGAAGGACGAAAAGAAAGCTGAGCCGAAAAAGGCCGCACCGAAAAAACGGGCCCCGCGCAAGAAAGCCGCGCCCAAGACGGACGTCCCCGGCGCATCTGAAGCCAGTACACCTGAAACCGGCGCCTCAGAAGACTGAGTTCTTGCTTCGAATTGCAGTTATTCGGGTTTCCACGCCTTAACGGCGTCACGCCCATGTTGCTTGACGTCGTAGAGCGCCATATCGGCGCGCTCGATGGTTTTGACGATGTGTTCGACCGTGTCGACTTCCGCGACGCCGAACGATGCGGTGACGGAAAGCTCTTTGCCACTTGGCCCGTAAGGCATGGCGGACTGATCAAGTTTTTCGCGCAAACGCTCCAACACCATAACCGCGGTATCCAGGTCGGTGTTGGGCAGACACAGCAAAAACTCTTCCCCGCCATAGCGATAAACCATGTCGTAAGGGCGCAATTGGTCACCAATCAGCCCTGAGACGTGGCGCAGAACCATGTCGCCGACCACGTGGCCATACGTGTCGTTGATGGTCTTAAAATGATCCAGGTCGACCATCGCCACCGAACACGCGATATCGGTGCGCCGCGCGCGTTCGCGTTCGATGTCCAACTCGACCATCATATCGTGACGATTGCGCACCCCAGTCAGCGGATCCATCTTGGTCAAACCACGCCACGCATCGTTTTGCAGATGCTGGACCAGATCGTTCAAATCCAACAGCGTGTTCATAAACTGAGTGTAATCGTCAACGGGATGGGGTTCGCCATCGGGTCGGACGGTCAAAAAAACCTGAACCTGCGTGACCAGCTCCTCAAGGCGTTCGCCTAAGCCGATAAAACCCGGATTGTTGCGAAACGCCTTCGATGCATCACTGAGGTACCACTTGCCCAGCGGGATGTCTGCGACGCCGTCCACCGTAAAAGCCGCCGTGTCGTGATTGACCACAACCCGGTCATGCCATGTCTTGAACCAATCAGTTTGTTGGCTAATTGCGCGTTCAATGCCGCTGATGCCATCCAGAATCGTTTCTGGTAGCACAACGACCGGGCGCCCTTCCGCATTGGAAGATGTCTCGGTCCCCATAAGCAATCCCTCTTAAGCTTCCAGACGCATTTTTGCGTTTCCGGTTGAGCACTGGGTAGCAAAGTTAGCGTACATTCTCAATCATTCATACGGACGAGCTTAGCACACGCAAAGCCACCATCGCGCGACAAATGCGGTTTCAGCACCTAAAAACCCGTGTGCTATTATTGACATTTTCCTCATTCGACACGATCACAACTGAACAAAACCGCCCTTTTCAAAAGCGCCCTGCTTTAAATCAAAAACAGCCTAAAACAATCTATTCTGAACGTTTTTTTTCTATTGCAATCAACGCGCAAGGGGATTAATTCACCGCCCATAGACGCACACGCACGTGCCCCTGGCCCATCGTGGTTTACGCAACGACGAACGCGTCCTTTTTTGACAACGCTGGCCGAGGCCGGGTCTAAAAGGGGTGTAGCGATGTTTGCAACCGATATGGGCGGTAACGTCCAATTCCGACGTGATTTTCCCGAAAACAATCCACACTCTGTGGTCGCAGAGTCTGCCAAAGCCCCCAGGCTTCCTGCCGATCAAGGCGACCTTCCGCCGCGCATCGCGGACTACCTCGCCGCGAACGAGCTGCCCTCGCCGTGTCTGGTTGTCGACGTGGACGTGGTCGAACACAACTACAAGACCATGACCCAGGCGCTGCCATTGGCCAATGTCTACTACGCGGTCAAAGCCAATCCGGCGGAAGAAATTTTGCGACGTTTGGCCGATTTGGGGTCCAGCTTCGATACCGCCAGCCCCGGCGAGTTCGATTTGTGTCTCGATCTTGGCATTGCGCCGTCACGCATTTCGTACGGCAACACCATCAAAAAGCAAGCCGACATCGCCTATGCCTATGCCAAAGGCATCCGCCTGTTCGCCTTCGACAGCGAAAATGAACTGCTTAAAATCGCCCAAAGCGCGCCAGGTTCCAAAGTTTATTGCCGCATCCTGGTGGAAAGCGGCGGCGCCGAATGGCCCCTTTCGCGCAAATTCGGTTGCACCCCGGAAATGGCGCTGGAATTGCTTGTGCAGGCTCAAGAATTGGGTCTCGACGCCCACGGCGTATCGTTTCATGTCGGCTCTCAACAGACCAACTTAGATCGCTGGGGTCCCGCCATCGCTAAGGTCGCCGAATTGTTCGAGCAAGCCAAAGCACGCGACGTAAACCTAAAGCTGATCGATATGGGCGGCGGTTTCCCATCGCGCTATCGCACCGCCGTGCATACGCTTGAGGACTACGCCGAAAAAATCATGTTCGCCATGGAGTTTTATTTCGGCGCCGATCTGCCGGAAATCATTCTCGAACCGGGCCGCTCGCTGGTGGGCGACGCGGGCGTGATCCAGGCCGAAGTGGTGTTGGTCTCCAAAAAGAGCGTCTATGAAGACAATCGCTGGGTCTACCTCGACATTGGCAAATTCTCGGGCCTCGCCGAAACCATGGACGAAGCGATCAAATACCGCCTATTGACCCCTCACGACGGCGGCGAAACCGGCCCTGTGGTGCTGGCGGGACCGACGTGCGATTCAGCCGATATCATGTACGAATTCACGGAATACGAATTGCCGCTGGACCTAAAGGAAGGCGACAAGGTGCTGATCTTGTCCACCGGGGCCTACACCACCACCTATTCGGCGGTGAGCTTCAACGGCTTTAGGCCGCTTGAAGCGGTGTGCATTTAACGATGAAAATGTGGTAGGGGTTAAGTCATGCAAGAACGCCACCCGTCCCAGCGCACGCCTCTCCCGCACGTCCACGTGACAGCGGAACGGCCTGAACACGCCATCGCCGTTGAAACATTGGCGGACCTCGCGTTCGGCCCCGACCGCTTGCGCAAAACCACGTATCGGCTGCGCGACGGCGTTGACCCGGTCGAAGCGTTGAGCTTGGTGGTGATGGACGACGTGCACCTGCGGGGCACCATCCGCTACTGGCCGGTGAATATCCCCGGCGTTGCATCGGCGCTGCTGCTGGGCCCCATCGCCATCCATCCCGATCACCAAGGATGCGGCATCGGCAGCGCTTTGATGACCACAAGCCTACAGAAAGCTAAGGATTTGGGCTGGGATGCGGTGATCTTGGTCGGGGATGAGCCGTACTACCGCCGTTTCGGGTTTCGCCGCGAATTGGCGCTGAATTTGTCTTTGCCCGGCCCCGTGGACCAAGCGCGATTGTTGGGGTTTGAGCTGAGCGATGGCGCGCTGAAAAATGCGAACGGCATGGTGGAGCGCGCCGAGAGCTAAACGTCTAAGCAACGCATCAAAAAGGCCGGAGGAAACTCCGGCCTTTTGCATTTGCCCCGCCTTCACCTAGATCATGGCGTCATCGCCGGGAACCGCAAGCGAATCAACGTCCCCTGCCCCACTGCGCTTTCGACATGCATCTCACCGTCGTGCAGCTCGACCAGTTGTTTGCTGAGTGGCAATCCCAGCCCCGTTCCTTCGGTGCTTTGCTCATGGCTGTCGGGACGTTCAAATGGGCGCAACGCTTTTTCAATGCCCGCATCATCCATTCCCACCCCTGTGTCTTTGACCTCTATTTCGACAAAGTCATCACTGTCATCATTGTAGGAAACCTGAACCGTCCCTCCATCCGGCGTGTACTTCACCGCATTGTTCAAAAGGTTGACGAGCACCTGACGGATGCGCAGTTCATCAGCGTGAAACTGTACCGGCGTTTCAACGTCGATGATGTTGACGGTGATATTTTTTTGCTCGGCCTGTTCATGCACCAGCAATACCGACGTTTCGATCAGCTCCGATAAATCGACCGTGTTTTTGTACAGAGTGAACTTTCCAGATTCGATCGCAGAAATATCCAAAATGTCATTGATGATCTGCAATAGATGGCGGCCCGAATCGTAAATGTAGCCACTGTACTCTTGGTACGTATCGTTGCCGATTGGTCCCAGAATCTGATGATTGATGCTATCGGAAAAACCGATAATCGCGTTCAGCGGGGTGCGCAATTCGTGGCTCATATTGGCGAGAAACGCCGATTTAGCCTGACTGCACAATTCGGCATACTCCTTGGCCTTGGTCAGTTCTTGCTGAGAAGTCTGCAATTCTTCTTCGGCCTGCTCGCGAATCGCAATTTCGTTGGTCAGTTCGCGGGTTCGCTCCGCAACCCGTTCTTCCAACTCATCGTGGGCTTTTCGCAACGCATCGCGGCTGTTTTCCAGGTCTTGCTCCATCTCAATGCGTCGGGTGATATTCTGACCAATGGAAAGGATCGCCTCTTCCTCATGGAATAGGATTGGACACATCGACGCCAACAAGTGAATGCGTGTTCCATCGGGCTTGATCGCCGTAATCGCGGTGCTGTCGACGCGCCCGGTTTCACGAACTTGCTCAAGCACGCGCAGCCGTTTTTCCGGATCTTCCCAATAGGTGGGGGATTTGGCGACGCCAAAGTCATCGGGCGACAAACTGAAGATATCGCAAAATGTGCCATTGGCGTAAAGAATGACGCCGTCGCTTTGACGGGAAATCGCCAGCGTGCTTGGCGCCAATTCGGTCACGGAGCGGAAGTTGATTTCGCTTTCACGTAACGCGCGCTCGGTGATCATGCGTTGATCGATGTCATTGAGGATAAACGCAAACACCGCTGTTGCGGGCGCGAACACGGCCAAGAACGGAATGGCGGCGTTTTGAATGGCGCGCAACGCAATATCGGGCGGAAGCAGGAAGAACCACAGCGTCACGCCCAAATGTACGATCAAGCCAAACATCAAAAATGGCAAAGGTCCCACAGGCCAGCCATGATGTTTTCGTCCGTATCGATAACTCAACCCGATAACGATCGAGGTCACGACAGCGCCGATTGAAACCACAGCGCCGGGACCGCCAATGGACAAACGATAGACCGCAGAAATGATTCCCGCGATCACGCCAACGACAGGACCGCCGTAGAAGCTGCCGACCGACAGAATCACGAACCTGGCGTCGAAAATCACGCCTTCGGCAAACTGAATAGGGGCCGCCATGGCGGTGACGCAAATACCGCCAAACAACAATCCAGATACAACCTGACCAATCAGTTGCTCTTGCTGCCAACGGCGCACGATAAAGCTCAGCAAAAAGCTGAGCGAGAGGACCAAAGCCGCGCTTTTAGCGAGATCAATAAGCACTAACGAACTCCCAACACGACGCCCATCATATCGTAGGTCCAAAAAATCAATTTTTGCGTTATTTATCGTATGTAAGCAGGAAGGAAAGCGTTTACCAACACATTTCACCAAGCGCCACCGAGGGGCGAATTCCGACCTGGTGCAAATCTGATACAGGAAATCTTTAGCGCCCGCCCTCCGCCGGTCCCGGCGACAACACCGCAACCAACGTCAAGGCAACAAAGGATGTCGGCTCACAGAGCCCCCTTAAATGATCCCCGCCAGCGGCGAACTTGGGTCGGCGTACATCTTTTTCGGCATGCGTCCGGCGAGGTACGCCAAACGTCCTGCTTCGACCGCCATTTTCATCGCGCGGGCCATTTTGATGGGGTCTTTAGCTTCGGCAATCGCGGTGTTCATCAACACCCCGTCGCAGCCCAGTTCCATCGCCACCGCCGCGTCGGACGCGGTGCCAACGCCCGCATCGACCAGAACCGGCACATTGGCCTGTTCGATGATCATGCGGATGGAGATCGGATTTTGCACGCCCAAGCCCGAACCGATGGGGGCCGCCAACGGCATAATCGCCGCACAGCCCATTTCCTCCAAAATTTTCGCCTGGATGGGGTCGTCGGCGCAATAGACCATCACCTTAAAGCCCTCATCGATCAGCGTTTTGGCCGCGATCAGCGTTTCGGGCATGTTCGGATACAAGGTCTTTTGATCGCCGAGCACTTCCAGCTTGACCAAGTCCCAGCCGCCCGCTTCACGCGCCAAGCGCAAGGTGCGCACCGCTTCGTCGGCGCTGAAGCAGCCTGCGGTGTTGGGCAGGTAGGTATAGGTCTTGGGATCGACGTAATCGGTGAGCATCGGCTCTTTGGGGTTGGACACGTTGACGCGCCGAACGGCAACCGTGACGATTTCTGCGCCTGATGCTTCGATGGCTTTTTTTGTTTCTTCGAAATCTTTGTATTTGCCGGTGCCGACCAGCAGCCGCGACCAGTACTGTTCGCCGGCGACCTCAAAGCAATCGCCCTTGGTGTTGGGGTCGTCGCACGGGTTATCGTTAACGGGCGCGCCGCCACCGATGAAGTGGACGATTTCCAGCTTGTCGCCGTCGCCCAGCGGGGTTTCGCCATAGGTGGACTTGGGCACGATCTCCAAATTGCGTTCGACCGCGACCTTGGCGGGGTCGAGACCGATTCGGCTCAACAGCTCATTGACCGTGAGTGACGCTTCAAAATCCTGGGATTCGCCGTTGATGGTGAGACGCATGTCCCTATGCCCTTCCGTTTTTAACCTATAATGTCGCCATTTCGGCGGTGCTTTTGTGCTCTGCGTTGTAACATAGGCCAAAGTCCCTATTCCACAAGGGAATGTGCGTGCTATAAACCGCCCATACATTCTTAAGAGATTATCGCCTAATTTAGATGCTATATCTCTTTGAGACCCTGGACATTCCAAGGGGGGAATTCAAACATGTCTGGCAAGGTGTTGGTCCTCAATGGACCGAACCTCAACCTTCTGGGTACGCGAGAGCCCGATGTTTACGGCGCGGAAACGCTGGCGAGCATCGAGGAAAATTGTCGTGCGCGCGCAGACGGGCTAGGGCTAGAGCTCGAATTTCGCCAAACCAACACCGAAGGCCAGCTGGTCGATTGGGTTCAGCAAGCCCGCGACACGCACGACCTGTTGATCGTCAACGCAGGCGCTTACACGCACACCTCTGTGGCGTTGCTGGACGCGCTGAAGGCCGTCAGCCTGCCGGTGATCGAAGTCCACCTTTCCAATATTCACCAGCGCGAGGAATTTCGCCATCACTCCTATGTTTCCAAAGTGGCCCAAGGCATGATCTGCGGCTTTGGCGGCTTTGGTTACGAGATGGCGTTGGAATCGGCTGCACGCCTGCTGACCAAAAAGTGAGATAAATAGCTCATGAGCAAAAAAATTGACGTCGATGACGACCTGATCCGCAAACTCGCTGGCCTGATGGACGACACCGGGCTGACCGAAATTGAAATCGGACAAGACGATTTCACCGTCCGCGTCGCCCGTGGCGGTGCGGTCGTCGCCGCAGCAGCGCCGGCCCCGGTTGCGGCCCCAGCCGCAGCGCCGGTGGAAGCGGCGCCGGTATCGCACGCCGATCATCCCGGCGTGGTGACCTCGCCGATGGTGGGCGTCGCCTACACCGCCGCAGAGCCCGGCGCAGCAGCGTTCGTCAATGTCGGCGATGCAGTTTCCGAAGGCCAAGTGGTGCTGCTGATTGAAGCCATGAAGGTCTTCAACCAGATCAAAGCGCCGCGCAGCGGCACGGTGAAGAACATTTTGGTGGAAAGCGGTTCTCCGGTTGAATTCGGCGAACCCCTTCTGATCATCGAATAAGCGGCGAGGCAGCGCATCCATGTTCGACAAGGTTCTCATCGCTAACCGGGGTGAAATCGCTCTGCGTATTTTGCGCGCGTGCCACGAAATGGGCATCCGCACCGTCGCCGTTCACTCCACGGCGGACGAAAGCGCCATGCACGTGCGCTTGGCCGACGAAGCCGTGTGCATCGGTCCGCCGGCGGCCAAAGACAGCTACCTCAACATCGCCGCGATTTTATCCGCCGCGCAGATTTCCGGCGCCGACGCGATCCATCCGGGTTACGGCTTTTTATCGGAAAACGCCCACTTCGCCTCAATGGTCGAAGAGCACGGTTTTGTCTTCATCGGTCCCACCGCCGAACACATCACCTTGATGGGCGACAAGATCGCCGCCAAAGAAGCCGTGATGAAGGCCGGCATCCCTGTGGTTCCGGGTTCCGACGGTGGCGTCGCCACGTATGAAGAAGCCGTCAAAGTCTGTGAAGACATGGGCTATCCGGTGATCATCAAAGCCACCGCTGGCGGCGGCGGGCGCGGTATGAAGATGGCCCCCACGGCGGCTGACTTGGAACTCGCATATCGTTCTGCGCGCTCCGAAGCGGAAAGCGCGTTCGGCAACGGCGAAGTCTACATCGAAAAATTCCTCACCAAGCCGCGCCATATCGAAATTCAGGTTTTGGCCGATCATTACGGCAACGTGGTGCATCTCGGTGAGCGCGATTGCTCTTTGCAGCGCCGCCATCAAAAGGTTTTGGAAGAGGCCCCGTCGCCCGCGCTGAACAAAGAACAGCGCGAGAAAATCGGCGCCATCGCCGCCGAGGCGGTGAAAAAGATCGGTTATCGCTCGGCCGGCACCATCGAATTTCTCTATGAAGACGGCGAGTTCTATTTCATCGAAATGAACACCCGTTTGCAGGTTGAACACCCGGTCACGGAAATGATCACGCGCCTGGATTTGGTGCGCGAAATGATCCGCATCGCCGCCGGTGCGCCATTGGGCTACACTCAAGAAGACATTCCGTTCATCGGTCATTCGATCGAATGCCGCATCAACGCCGAAGATCCCGTCACGTTCATGCCGTGCCCCGGCAAGGTCGGCATCTACCACGCGCCGGGCGGTCTGGGCGTGCGCGTCGATTCGGGCCTGTACACCGGCTACAGCGTGCCGCCGTACTACGATTCCATGGTCGCCAAGCTGATCGTGCATGGAACCACGCGCAACGAATGCCTGATGCGTCTGCGCCGGGCGTTGTCGGAATACGTCATTGACGGGCTGAAAACGACCATCCCGTTGCATCAACGATTGGTCAACGCGCCGGACATCGTCAATGGCGATTACGACATCCACTGGCTGGAACACTTCATGGAAGAAGACGAGGCTTAAGCCCCTTCGACCTCAAAAAACAAAGCCCCTGCATCCTCACGGATCGGGGGCTTTTTTATATGCTCGCCACACGCGTTACCACTAAAAAGAGAGGCTAAATCAACGTTTTACAGCACAAAGTTTAACTTCAACAATTGAATTGACATTTTTCTAATATATGAGATTTTCCGCGCGCCTCCCCGCCTTTCAAAACATCTCTCAAGGAGAAAAAGAATGTCGAAAGTCGCCACCTTCATTTGGAGTCTGGGAAGTGACAACCTGCCTTTGCTGTTCATCATTATCGGCGCGATGATGCTAAGCTGGATGTTCTTTCTCGGCGATATGGTTCTGGCATCCGCGAACTGAGGCTTAAAACCGCTCAGCGATGCTTTGGAGAGATGGTGACCACAGCGCGTTTGGGCGGCGGCGCCAGCCACGCGCGAACGTGGGCCCAGGCCCGGTTCCAAAAGCGATCCCCGCCGTTCGGCTGGTCGCCATCTTCTTCACCCAACAGCATCACCGCCACGCCGATCTGAACGCTGCCAAACGTCAAGCCGTTCAAAAACACCAACAGTAAAAATGCGGCGAATCCAACGTCGGAGCTCATCATCAAGGTGCGCAAACCACCGGTGTCGAACGCCACCAACACCCCGACAAAGACAAACGCCAAGCCAAAGCCAATCGCGGCGTGAACCAACAAAAATCGGACCAATTTGGGCATGTCGCGGCGCTCCTCGTCATCATCATTTGCTGCCTTTAAGGCTATCACTGTGCGCACTCACAACGCAAATACTCCGTGAAGACATATCGTGGGTGAAATGCGCCCGCAGCGCGCCTATATTGGGTGCAGACCTTAGCTAATATTCACTCACGGACCCCTGCCCATATGGCTGCTCGCCCGATCCCCGGACCGCACAAACTGACGCCTGAAATCCTCGTGCGCGCCTATGCTGCGGGGGTGTTTCCGATGTCCGAAGCGCGCGACGACCCGACCATTTTTTGGGTCGACCCGGAAATGCGCGGGGTGTTGCCGCTGGACGGACTGCACATTTCAAAATCGCTGCGCAAAGCGCTGCGCCGCAATGAGTTCGAAGTCACCGCAGATCAAGCCTTTGAGCGCGTCATCGAAGCCTGCGCCCGCCCCCGTCCCGGTCAAGACGGGCAACTGGGCACCTGGATCAACGACGAAATCATTCGCGCGTTTGTCGAAATGCACCACATCGGCTTGGCCCATTCGGTCGAATGCTGGCGCCACGGCCCCACGGGAAAAGAGCTGGTGGGCGGGCTTTACGGCATCAGCCTCAAAGGCGCGTTCATGGGCGAAAGTATGTTTTCGACCCGCACCAACGCCTCTAAAGTCGCGCTGGTGCATCTGGTCGCAAGGCTGCGCATGGGCGGCTTCACCTTGCTCGACACCCAGTTCATTACCGAGCACCTGCTCACCATGGGCGGCGTTGAAATCGCCGGTCAGGACTACCTCGACCGCTTGGAACGCGCCTTCACCGTCGATGCTCAGTTCCCGGTTGCGCCTTCAAGCGCAGAGCTGTCGTCGGAAATCGAAAGCTTGTTCGCGCAGTCTTTGAGCCACACGTCGTAGACCGGGTGCTCCAACGCGTTCAGGCCGGGGCTAGACGCGAACATCCAGCCGCGAAACAGGCCCAATGCGGCTTCGCCCGGACGCACTTCCCAAATGTCCAAGAACGCCGCGCTTTCGGGCGTTTCTTCGGGTGGCCGCTTGTCGCAGGTGCGCACGATGATTTCCAAGGTGCCGAACCGCACCACATCGCCAAGGTTCGCTTCCAACGTGGTCACCCGTGCGGTGACTTTGTTCAAGCCTTGCAGAACGGCGGTTTGATAAGGTTCAGCCGCAGCCGTACCCGCAGCAGCCATAAGCGCGGCCAAAATCAACAATCCGGTCCGCAAGCGTTTGATCATCCAGGCTTCACCGCTTTGAACCGCAAACGCACATAGTCGGCGACCCACTTGTTGTGGGGGTCGAACAGTTGCGGTTGCAGGGCGTCGCGGACCTCGTCGATCAAGGCGGGGTGCTGGTCTTCGGGCACCGCCTGCAGGAAGCTGCCGGCGAACGTTTCCAACCATGGCCCGATGTCTCCTTGTAAATCCGTCGGGCGACGTATCAACGTCACCGAACGGGTTTCAAAGCCGACACGTTGCAACATCACTTTGGCGGAACTGTCGCCCAAATATGACCATGGGTCATAAACTGCCGGATCGATGCCGCGACGCATCAGGGCGTTGTAAAGCGCCATACGGATGGTCTGGATATTGCCCGCGCCGCCCATTTCGGCGACGAAACGCCCGCCGGGCTTGAGCGCGCGAAACACGTTTTCAAACACTTTCGACAACGGGCTCATCCAATGCAGGGCTGCGTTGGAAAACACCGCATCGAATTCATTGTCGAATTTCATTTCCAGCGCATCCATGCACACGACTTTCAAGCCGCGATGCTGTGCGCCTTCGATCAGCTCGGCGCTGTTGTCCATACCCAGAACGTCTGCGCCGCTTTCGATTATTTTTTCGGTGAGGATCCCTTCGCCGCAGCCCAAATCGAGAATCCGTTCACCGGCTTTGGGAGCGAGAATCTGAACCACCGGTTCGCCCAAAAGCGAAACGAACGCCCCGTGCCTCAGATAGGTTTCAGGGCTCCATGTTTGCTGTGCTTTGATCATCAGACGGTCTCTTTTTTTACCTGGGGAAGCTCTTTAATTACGAATATCGCCTGTAAATAGCAACCGTCATTTTTTTGCACTGCAACATACGTTCAATTGCGAGGCCTTATTGAGCCCCCGTTATTGCCCCTCGTCGCCGCCGGTGGCGAGGAAGATGATTTCCCCGACTTGATCTTCAAGCGAACGGAAGTCTTTGGTTTTGGTGATCACCCCACCGACAGCAAGCTGTTCTTTGCCCTCGCCCGGCAACAGCATCACGTACTTGTCACCCAGCATGCCAGACGACGCAATGGTCGCCACGGTGTCGGTGGACAGTTTGATGTCAGGACGAAGAGACATGGTCACGATGGCGTCGAAGGTGACCGGATCAAGCGTGTTGGAGATCACGGTGCCAACCTTGATGCCGCTGATGCGCACGTCGGAGCCCTTGCCCAAACCGCCGATCTTGAAGAACCGCGCGGAGACCTCATAGCCCGTCACCGCCTTGATTTGGGCGGTGTTGTAGGCGAAGTACACGAACACCGCCGCCACCAGCAAAACAGCGGCGCCCATGACGGTTTCAATCGCATTGCGGCCCATGATCAGTTTCCTTGTTCTTGTGGCGAGAGATCTTGCATTTGGGTGTTGTTATCAGCTTGAGCAGCGGCGCTTTTTTCTTTGCGCGCCTTGCCCTCATCGATGATCAAGCCCAACAACTCACCGACGATCACCGCACCTTGGGTGTATTCGACGGCGTCGCCGGCTTTCAGGTTTTGGTCTTCGACGCCCGGTTCAAACACCACGAACTTGGATCCAAACAATCCATCGGTGTGAATAGCCGCCGCGCTATCGACCGGCACCTGAACGGCGCTGTCGATGTTCAACGTCACCACGGCGCGAAAGTGCTCGTCCAGTTTCTGCGCGGCCACCGTGCCGATGCGAATTCCGCCCAAGCGCACTTCGTCGCCCTCAAACAGTCCATCGACGCGGTTGAATACCGCCGTGACGGGATAACTGCCGACGTTGGCTTGGGCGCTAAGGTCTTTGCCGCCATAAGACACGACGAACAGCGCAGCCACGACCAGCATCACCAGTCCGCCCACAAGTGTGTCGCGATTGTCGTTGTTGCGCATGATCTCAGGTTTCCGTTTTAGGGTGACCAGGATTCGTAATCGGCGGCGCTCGCAGCGCGCTTGCCGCCGTGCTGGTCGCTCCCCTGGGGACGATAGGCGTTGAGCGTGCCGGTCAAGTTGGGCATGTGAGTCTGTTGCCAGTCTTCGGGCTGCGCGGCAGCCTCGGACAACGGCGTGTCACAGGTGTGATGAATCCAGGCGTGCCATTCGGGGGGGATTTTCGAGGCTTCTTTTTTGCCTTTAAAAATCACCCAGCGCCGTTCGCGACCGTTGAGTTTGGTCTTGTTGCAATAGTACTTGTTGCCAAATTCGTCGGAGCCCACCTGCTCACCGCTGAGCATGGTGTAGAGGTGCGTGCCGATACTGCCGATATCCATGGGTCCTGCGTCTCCACATATATGAACTGTGCGCCCTGTCCTGTTTGAAGGGAATCTCCAACACGGACGAGCGGCACTTTTATCGCATGAGCGCCACAATCCGTCTAGAGCATCGAACGCACTGAAGCACGGGCAACGCGCTCTTTTATATAAGCAAAATCGAAAGTAATCGATTCTCACCCGGTCATTTCAGCAACGCAACAGTACCTCACGCGCAGCCGATATCGCCCCCGATGGTGATTTGGCGTTGCTTTTCCTAGGCGCAACGCGGCTTTAGACCGCCGCCTAGACGGAACGGATTAGTCAGAACCATACCAGCTCAAGCAAAATATAATCCGCCGTTCACAATGCACTGAAACACCACAACATTTAGAGGCTAGTAGAGTTTTATGCACAATTTTTTGTGTCCGAAACCAAGATGATTCATTGAGCGTTAACCCGTCTTGGGCTACATATAGTGCCGCACCGTGACTGGCGACACACTTGGTAGTGCAAAACAACCATGTCGAGCCATAGAGCCGTTTCAATCGGCCATTTCGGGGCAATCTTGGGGGGAGTTGGGGGATGCCTCGTATCTCCTATCCATACACCACTGTAAGCAACCACAAGAACCTGGGGTCTGGGCTCATATGCGTATTCAGCGTCACTTCACCAAACAAGGCCAATCGCCTTACGCCAACATCGAATTCCGTTCCACGGCGAGCGAGATCCGCAATCCGGATGGCTCGATCGTGTTCCAACTGGATGATATGGAGGCCCCGGCGTCCTGGACCCAGGTGGCCTGTGACGTCATCGCGCAAAAGTATTTCCGCAAAGCCGGCGTGCCCGCTGCGCTCAAGCCCGTCGAAGAACAAGACGTTCCCGAATTCTTGTGGCGTTCAGAGCCCGATAAAGCGGCGCTGAAGAAGCTCGACGCGGATAAACGCTCCATCTGTGAAACCAGCGCCAAGCAAGTGTTCGACCGTCTGGCCGGCACGTGGGCGTACTGGGGCTGGAAAGGCGGCTACTTCGACAGCGAAGAAGACGCCTCGGCCTATTTCGACGAAATGCGCTATATGCTGTGCAAGCAAATGGCCGCGCCGAATTCTCCCCAATGGTTCAACACCGGCCTGCACTGGGCCTACGGCATCGACGGCCCCGCCCAGGGTCATCAATATGTGGATTTCAAAACCGGCAAGTTGACGAAATCCAAATCGTCTTACGAACACCCCCAGCCCCACGCCTGCTTTATTCAGTCCATCGGCGACGATCTGGTCGGCGACGGCGGCATCATGGATTTGTGGGTGCGTGAAGCGCGGCTGTTTAAGTACGGTTCCGGCACCGGCACCAACTTCTCCAACCTGCGCGCTGAAAATGAGCCCCTTTCAGGCGGCGGCAAGTCGTCCGGCCTGATGAGCTTCTTGAAAATCGGCGATCGCGCCGCCGGCGCGATCAAGTCCGGCGGCACCACCCGTCGCGCGGCCAAGATGGTCGTGGTCGATGTCGATCACCCCGACATTGAAAACTTCGTCAATTGGAAAGTCACCGAAGAACAAAAGGTCGCGGCGCTGGTTACCGGTTCCAAGACCGTGTCCAAGCACATGAACGCCGTCATGGCGGCATGTCACGGCGGCGGCGACGGCGACGATGAAAACCGCTTCGATCCGAAGGAAAATCTGGCGCTGAAAAAAGCCATCTTGGCCGCACGTCGCGCGATGATCCCGGAAAACTACGTCCAACGCGTGATCCAGTTCGCACGTCAGGGCTACACCGATGTTAAATTCCCGGAATTCAACACCGACTGGGATTCCGAAGCCTACATGACCGTCGCCGGTCAGAACTCCAACAACACCGTGCGCATCACCAACGACTTCTTGGAGCGCGTGCTGCAAGACGGCGAATGGGAACTGCTGCGCCGCACCAACGGCGAAGTGCACAAACGCATCAAAGCGCGCGATTTGTGGGAAAGCATCGGCCACGCCGCATGGGCGTGCGCGGACCCCGGCATTCAGTACGACACCACCATCAACGAATGGCACACGTGTCCCGAATCCGGTCGCATCAACGCCTCGAACCCGTGTTCGGAATACATGTTCTTGGACGACACCGCGTGCAACTTGGCCTCCTTGAACCTGCACACCTTCCAAAACCCCGATGCATCCATCGATGTGCCCGCGTTTGAACACGCCGTGCGTTTGTGGACCGTGACGTTGGAAATTTCGGTTTTGATGGCGCAGTTCCCGTCCGCCGAAATCGCCCAGCGCTCTTACGAATACCGCACCCTGGGTCTGGGCTTCGCCAACATCGGCGGGTTCTTGATGGCGGCGGGTCATTCCTATGACAGTGACGAAGGCCGCGCCATCTGCGGCGCCATCTCCGCGCTGATGACCGGTGTGTCTTACGCCACGTCCGCCGAAATGGCGCGCGAAATGGGCGCGTTCCCAGGCTATGAGAAAAACGCCGAAGCGATGCTGACGGTGATCCGTAACCACCGCCGCGCGGCTCATTCGGAAGCCACCGGCTACGAAGGCCTTTCGGTTCTTCCGGTTCCGCTCGACGTTGACAGCTGCCCCGATGGCGCACTGGTCGCTGCTTCTCGCGAAGCTTGGGACAACGCCTTGGAATTGGGTCAATTGCACGGCTATCGCAACGCCCAAACCACCGTCATCGCGCCGACCGGCACCATCGGCTTGGTCATGGATTGCGACACCACCGGCATCGAGCCCGACTTCGCCCTGGTGAAGTTCAAAAAGCTCGCCGGCGGCGGTTACTTCAAAATCATCAACCGCATGGTTCCCGCAGCCCTGGATCGTCTCGGCTACAGCGAAGCCGAAATCGAAAGCATCGAACGTTACGCCTTGGGCCACAGCTCGTTGAAGAACTTCGACGGCGCGATCACCCACGCCGCGTTGATGGGCAAAGGCTTCACCGAGGAAGCCATCGGCGCCCTCGAAGTCGCCTTGAAAGACGCCTTCGACATCAAGTTCGCGTTCAACAAGTGGTCGTTGGGTGAAGATTTCTGCACCCAGACTTTGGGCATCGAGGCCAGTGTGCTCGACGATCTGTCGTTCGACATGCTGTCGCACTTGGGCTTTACCAAAGACGACATCGAAGCCGCCAACACCTTTGTCTGCGGTGCGATGACCTTGGAAGGCGCGCCGCATTTGGCCGACGAGCACCTGTCGGTGTTCGATTGCGCCAACGCGTGCGGGCGCATCGGCAAGCGCGTGCTCAGCGTCGAAAGCCACATCCGCATGATGGCCGCGTCTCAACCGTTCATCACCGGCGCGATTTCGAAAACCATCAACATGCCCAACGACGCCACCGTCGAAGAATGCAAAGACGCCTATATGTTGTCTTGGCAGCTGGGCCTGAAAGCCAACGCGCTGTATCGCGACGGCTCCAAGCTGAGCCAGCCGCTACAGGCGTCCCTGCTCGACGGCGACAACTTGGGCGATGACGACGAAAGTCTGTCGGAAGCCTACAACGACAACGCCGCAACCGCAGCGCGGGCGGAAATCATCACCGAACGCGTGATCGAACGTATGGTCGAGCGCGAAAAGCTGCCCGATCGTCGCAAGGGCTACACCCAAAAAGCCATCGTCGGCGGCCACAAAGTGTACCTGCGCACCGGCGAATATGACGACGGCCGCATCGGTGAGGTGTTCATCGATATGCACAAAGAAGGCGCGGCGTTCCGGTCCTTGATGAACAACTTCGCCATCGCCATTTCCATCGGCCTGCAATACGGCGTGCCGCTGGAAGAATTCGTCGAAGCCTTCACCTTCACCCGGTTCGAGCCGTCAGGCTTGGTCGAAGGCAACGAAACCATCAAGATGTCGACCTCGATCTTGGATTACATCTTCCGCGAATTGGCGGTCAGCTATCTGGCGCGCAACGACTTGGCCCACGCCAAGCCTGCCGACCTGATGCCCGACGCCATGGGCGCCGGCCATGATGAAAGCAACATGGCGATGGTTGAAGACGCCATCAACGCGGTCGAAAAACTGACCAGCCAAGGCTTCGTGCGTTCGCAAAAGCTCACCGTCATCAAAGGCGGCGCGGCGGATAAAAAATCCAAACCGACGCCTGCGGTTGCTGAGGTCGCGCAAGCGGTCGCCGTGGCGGGTGGCGGCGGCATGCCCCAGTCCGTTTCCGGCGGCATGGCCGAAGCCGGCGGCTCGATGAACGTCGAGACCACCTTGGTCGAAACCGTCGATATTCACATGGAACGCGTACGCGAAGCGCGCATGCGCGGATACGAAGGGGACAGCTGCCCCGAATGCGGCAACTTCACGCTGGTGCGCAACGGCACCTGCTTGAAGTGCGACACCTGCGGCGGAACGACCGGCTGTTCGTAAGAACAGCCGTCGACTACGCAGCCGGGCGAAAGCCCGGCGGTGTTGCAAAGCTTCTAAAGGGGAAATGAATTGTGGAGGGCCCTGGCCCTCCACCTCAGGATCCGGAACTCCTCCCTGGATCACTTAGGGGGCGTCTAGCGGGCAACCGCTGCGCCCTCCCCTTTTGCCCAAATACAACAAACGAATTCAATCAGTTGAAACGCTGCAGTTCCATCGGGCTGGTGTAGCGGAACACGCTTTCTTCGCCGACGTAGGTCAGTTTGATCGCGCCTTCGTCCATCACCGGGAAGGTCGAGCTTTGATCTTCGAACATGGAAATTTCCAAGATCATCTCGCGCCCGGTTTGCGGGTCGGTGGCGTACCACGTGCGCACCGGATTGACCTCAAGCAGCTTTTGAAACGGCTTGATTTGGCGGTTGAAGGTCCTGTCGGGCGGGCCGAGGCGCTGGGTGAAGGCATCGACCACCGCCTTGAAACCGCTTGAATTGAACACCGCGTAGAAAAAGTCCGCGCGATCGTCTTCATAGGCGACCATCACGTTGCGGCCCCGATACAGCGTGTTGTTCGGGGTGACGAAATGCGCCGCGATGTCGTCGGGCCAGCGCACCGGTTCCAAGCACACAATCCCCCACTGCCCCTTGTTGACGCACGGCCAGTCGACCGGCGCGCGCATGCTCGCAGGGATGAGTTTAGGTTTGGGCGGTGGCGCCTTGCCCAGCATCAACGCCGCCGTGAGCTGCAGGCTGGTGCGGTTGGAATTATGCACGGGCGCCAGAGGTGGCGTTGGCGCCGCAATCGCGGCGACCTCAGCGGGCGCAGGCGCGGGTGCGGATTCTGGCGCGGGCTGGGGCGTTGCGCTGGCTTGGGGCTCATCGTCGCCGCTGAACAAACTGGTCATTTTGCTGAACCAGCCCTGGTCCTGATCCGCTGTGGGTTCGGCCACCGGAATCGGCGCCGTTTGGGGCGCCGTGACGGGTGGCGTGACGGGTGGCGTAACAGGCGCCGCCATAGAAACAACCTCGGGCGCCGTTTCGGGGATCGTTTTGGAGGCAACCTTAGGAGCCCCCTTGGGAGCAGCCTTGGGGGCAACCTGAGCCGCATCCCCCGGTTTGACGTACAAGGTCGACTGAGGCTCGCTCATTGGCGTCGCCAACGGGGCCGCTTGAACGGGTGCCGGTGTGGGCGCACTCGGCCGCGCCCCCGCCATGCGCACTTGCGGCTTGCTTAAGCTGACGATCGTCGAAGGGGGCGTAGACACGGCGAACGGATTTGGGCCTGAGGGTTGAGGGGCGCTCAAAATGGGCCCTGGCGCAATAGCCGGCGCAACAGAAGATGGCGGGGTCACAACCGGCGGCGGGGCCATGGTGCGCGCGGGCGGCGGGGCGACGGGACGCGCAGGCGGCGCGGGCGCAACGGCGGGTTTGGAGGCCTGTTGAGACGCCTGTTTTTGCGCGGCCCGGCGATGATCCATCACCGACAACAGATAATGCGCGATATCGAACTGGCTGAGATCAACCGCGACGTCTGCGGCGCGATTGCCCAACATGTCTGTCGCGAACACATTCGCGCCCGCCGTCAGCGCCGAACGCACGCCGTTCAGGTCTTTATTGCGAACGCTGTCAAACAGCTCTTCTTCAAGACTGCCGGGACGCACTTGCGCCCATGCAGCCGACGCCGTGACAAGGTGTGCGCCGCCAAAGCTCAGCGCCAAGGCCAGCAGGAAAAATCTAAAATGCACGGCCATCAATTACAAACTCCCCCACAAACTTCATGGTCTGTTCACTCGATTCTTACGCCGGACCAGTATACCGCAAAGCTGAGGATATGCGGCTCAGCTTAAATGCGGTGCTCATCGGGATTTGCATCGCCGCCCGGCTGACCCTGCTCGTCATTTGCATGTTTGCGCCGGATCAAGATATCGCCGTTTTTCAGAACCACCGGAGGATCGTACTGGGGCAGGGCTTTAATCAGCAATTCCAAAGCCTTCATCGCCATGCGAGTCGCGCCTTCGAACAACTCTTTAGGGTTTTCAGCGCCGTAATCTGGCCCCGGTTGCTCGGCCTGAGCCTGCGCCGGGACGGGTGTCGAAACCGTTGCTGCAAACGAAGCCAGAATGGCCAAAACGATCAGCATGGAACGTGTTTTCGTCATGTCGTTTTTCCTATGAGGTTTTTATTGGCCCTTACCTTCCCCATATAACGCATTGGCACAGATAAACAATGCCGCCCTGAAAATGAGGCCCTGAAGATTGGGGTCAGGAGATTAAGCCCATGAGCAAACCTATAGTCGCTGACACTGAACCCGTCGAAGTCGTCTTGGAAGCGGGAAAAAAGTACGCTTGGTGCGCCTGCGGGCGCTCTAAAACGCAACCGTATTGCGATGGCTCGCACAAAGGCAGCGACCACCGCCCGGTCCTGTTCACGGCTGAAAAGTCCGGTGAAGCTTGGCTGTGTATGTGCAAACAGACCAAGGATCAGCCCTTTTGCGACGGCTCCCACAACAACCTAGAGCAGACGAACGATTAACCGCGCCATAAAAAAGTCGTATACTGATAAGATCGTGATCAAACATGATACGACCGATAACAGGAGGCCGTAATGAAAAAAATTTGGATTCCCCTTGTCCTTTCGGTGGCTTTGGTGGGCAGCGGTTGTGACACCACCCAACAAGCCGGACAGAAAGAAACCCTCGGCGCCATCACCGGCGCGGTTTTGGGTGGTTTTCTCGGCTCTAAAGTCGGCGGCGGCGAAGGCCAGTTGTGGGCCACCGGCGCTGGCGCGATCATCGGCGCCCTTGCGGGGTCTTCCGTCGGGCGCTCGCTCGACAACACCGACCGCATGATGATGGAACGCACCAGCCAAGCGTCTTTGGAACACACCAGAACCGGTGCGACATCGACATGGGCCAACCCCGACAGCGGCCACAGCGGATCGGTCACCCCAACCAAGACGTACCAAGACACCGCCGGAGGCTACTGCCGCGAATATGAGCAGATCGTCACCGTCGGCGGCGAAGAACAAAAGGCCTACGGCACCGCATGTCGGCAACCTGATGGCAGTTGGCGCGTCATGAATTGAACGGGGTGCGGCGGGTCCGTTTGCTCTGAGGCTTATTCGTAAGTGCAGAGGTAGGCTGTGTCGTGTTCGACTTTGAGCTGAAAGCTCTGGCCCGCCGCCACTTCAAACGCCGCGCCGGACGGGAAAGTTCGCCAATCGTCCGCACCCGGCAACTTCACCGTCAGCGCGCCGGACACCACCGTCATGACCTCTTTTTTGCTGGTGGAAAACTCGTAATCGCCGGGCGCCATCACGCCGACGGTTGCGGGCAATTTTTCGCCTTCAAAAGCGATGGATTTGACGTTGCCGTCGAAATATTCGTTTACCGGAAACACGCGGTGTCCTCCAACTGAAAATCACTGTTGGCGGCATGTAACGCGGAGGCGGCGTTTTGCGCAAGCGTTGATCGTCCCAAAACTTAAAAATCTTGAATGCTTTCGATCACGTTCTTCAGCCCGCAGCTGCACGTTTGCGTATTTTCAAAGTGCGTACAGTCTTTTTTGTGCTGAACATAACCCAACGCCCGATACGCCATGTTTTTGAGGGTGCCCGCATATGCGTCCAAGGCGCGGCGCACGACGATGGCGAGGTATTCCGGATCGATGGGTTTGGCGACGAAATCTACGGCGCCGTTGCGAAAGCATTCCACCGCCACCGCCTGGGAACCGTCGGAGGTCAAGATGATACAGGGCGTGGTGATGCGCATGGCGCGAATATCGCGCAAAAGCGATAGCCCGTCTTGTAGCGGCATATGATAATCGATCAACACCAGATCGATCTCGCCAGCCAAAAGTTGGCGCACCACATTCTCGGAGCTGGCCGCCCCCACCACACTATAGCCTTTATCCGCCAACACCGCCGCAACCCAGCGGCGAATGTCGTCGTCGTCATCGACAATCAAGACTTTCGGCATGTGCTTTCCTTAGAAAAACGCCAACCCTGTGTATACCATATAGGGTGTGCTCTGGATTATTTTAGTACTCTTTAGTGGTAGTCAAACTGGCGTAGAGAGAGCTCGTCCAAATAGATTGCCGCGCGGATCATGATCTGTGTGTGGCGTTGATGACGACAGCTTGTGATGTACGCGCGCGATGGGCTAGAGTACGCGCAACGTCTTCATTCATTGATCATCAGAGGTGCCTTTCCATGTCCGCCAACCCCACCAACCGCGTGCAAAACCGTTTGGCCGATCTGGGCCTGAGCCTGCCCCAAGCCGCCGCCCCCGCCGCGAACTATGTGCCTTATGTGCAAACCGGCAATCTGGTGGTGATTTCAGGGCAAATCACGTTGGAAAATGGCGAACTGAAATACGTCGGGCGCGTCGGCGAAGACTTCACCACCGAACAAGCCTATGACGCCGCCAAGCTGTGCGGCCTCAACCTCATCGCGCAGCTCAACGCCGCATGCGGCGGCGACTTGGACCGCGTCAAACGCGTGGTGCGCCTGGGCGGTTTCGTCAATTGCACGGCGGAATTCACCGACCAACCGAAAGTCATCAACGGCGCATCGGACCTGATGGCGGCCGTCTTCGGAGACGCCGGCAAACACGCCCGCGCCGCCGTCGGCGTCAACACCCTGCCCCTCGGCGTCGCGGTCGAGGTCGAGGGGATGTTTGAGATCGAATGAGCCCTGCCTGCATAGATTATTCTCCTTGCGATCTGCAAAGCTGACCCACATCTCTAGCCCATGCCTGATGGAAGTGAACAATTCGACATTTCGGTGGCGGAGCGATTGGCCGATGTTACGGCTGCGCAGTGGGATGCTTGCGCAGGTGGGGGCAACCCGTTTCTCAGCTACGACTTTTTATCCAGCTTAGAGGACGCCGGGTGCGTGCGCTCTGACGCCGGTTGGTCGCCCCGTCATATCCTGATCAAGGACGGCAACGGTGAGCTTTTGGCTGCTTCGCCCTTGTATCTCAAAAGCAATTCCATGGGCGAGTACGTGTTCGACTGGGGCTGGGCCGAAGCTTTTGAGCGCGCGGGCGGCAGCTATTATCCCAAACTCATGTCCGGTGTGCCGTTCACGCCGGTGACCGGACCAAGATTGCTGGTGCGCGGCGAGCTCAGCGCCACATTGAACCAAAACCTTAAACGCAGCCTCACCGAAACCATGGCCGGTGCGGCCCAAGGTGCGGGGCTGTCGAGCCTGCACGCAAACTTCATCCCCGACGAAGACGTGGACATGTTCAAGGACGCGGGCTACCTCACCCGCGTCGGGCTGCAATACCATTGGCACAACCGCGGATATGGCTGTTACGACGATTTCTTGGGCGCGTTGTCGTCACGCAAGCGCAAAGCTCTGAAAAAAGAACGTCGCATCGCCACCCAAGACAGCGGCGTGGGCATCGAACGGCTCAGCGGCGACGCCATCCGGCCCGCGCATTGGGACGCGCTGTACGGCTTTTACCTCGACACCAGCAATCGCAAATGGGGCCAAGCCTACCTCAACCGCGAATTCTTCCAGCTGCTGGGCGAACGCATGGCTGACCGGGTGATGCTGGTGTTGGCCAAACGCGATGGCGACATCATCGCCGGGGCGCTCAATCTGATCGGCGGGGACGCGCTGTATGGGCGCTATTGGGGCTGCAAAGAGGACATTCGCTACCTACACTTCGAAGTCTGCTATCACCAAGCCATCGACGCCGCCATCGAACTGGGTTTGGCGCGGGTCGAGGCCGGCGCTCAAGGTGAGCACAAGATCGCGCGCGGCTACGTACCGGTGCTGACCCATTCCGCCCATTTCATCCCCGATCCAGGATTTCGCAAGGCGGTGGCGCAGTTTCTCGACCACGAACGCCGCGCCATCGTCCATGAACGCCAGCTGTTGCTCCAAGAAAGCCCCTATCGCCAAGCCGAAAGCCTTTGATAAGATTACGCATGGCGAATCTGATCAAAATCACCGTGTTGGCCTTGCTGACGACATTGGCGTTCGCAAGCGTGGCCGAGGCCATGTCGCTGAGCCGTTGTGCGCAGATGCTGCGTGACGGCGCCGGGCGCGAGGCTTTGCGCAACACCTGCGAGACCTGCATCACCGTTAAGGTCGAACGTCGACGCCCCGGGCAAAGCACCGGCACGCCGAATGTGCGCGAATACAACATCCCCAGCGGCACCGTTCAGCCCCTATCGTTTCGCGGCCCCGGCCTGACGCGCATCGTCAACGAGACGGCTTGCCCGGTGGTAGGCGCGCAGTAGTTAACCCGGCACGGTGACGATTGCGTTCTGTTCTGTCAGCGCCGCCAAAACGCCATCCCAGCCGTTTTTGCGCGCTTCCAGGCGTGCGCCGTCGATGCCGAGGTGGCGTGTCAGCAAAATCGCCAGTTGGTGATTGGCGTTGAACTTGCGGCCCATATAAACATTGATGCTCATGTTTTTTCCTCCGATCGAGCTGTGTGCTGGTCGGCGGAAGACATCTGGCATACTATTTTGCTTAAAATCAAACCACTAAGGACATATCCTCAAGTCATCAATTAAACATCGCCACACATCTCCCCCTTTGCTGAACGCAAAAGGGGGGCTGTTTGTGAAGTCGATAGCGACATTTAAGAGGATTATTTGACCACGGCCGGAACGGGCGAACGGCCGGCCTTCACCGGTAGGCCGCCCTTTCCGTCCCCCTGAGGCCCGCTAGAGCCTTCAGGGCCCTTCGGACCATCACCCTTCGGACCATCGCCCTTAGGTGTGCCCTTGCGCTTTTTAGGCGGCGCTTTGGGGGCTGGCTCGGGATAATCGAAACAGATCTTGCCGTCTTCGACCTTGACCCGTGCAATGCCGCCGCTGGTTAAGGCGCCGAACAGCAGCTCTTCGGACAGCGGACGCTTGATGTGCTCTTGAATGACGCGGCTCAATGGGCGGGCGCCGAAATTGCGGTCGTAACCTTTTTTGCCCAACCAAACGCGCGCTTCGTCGGTCAGTTCGATGGTGACGTTGCGCTCAGACAGCTGGACTTCCAGTTCCATGATGAACTTTTCCACCACCTGGGTCATGACCTTGGGCGACAGATTGGCGAACGGGATGATGGAGTCCAGACGATTGCGGAATTCCGGCGTGAACATGCGCTCGATGGCTTCTTGATCGTCGCCTTCGCGCTCGGACCGCTCAAAACCGATCGCCGCCTTGGCCAAATCGGCCGCGCCAGCGTTGGTGGTCATGATCAGCACCACATTGCGGAAATCGATGGTTTTGCCGTTGTTGTCGGTCAGTTTGCCGTGATCCATCACCTGCAACAAGATGTTGAACAGGTCCGGATGGGCCTTTTCGATTTCGTCCAACAGCAACACGCAGTGGGGTTGCTGATCGACCGCGTCGGTGAGCAGGCCGCCCTGCTCAAATCCCACATAGCCCGGCGGCGCGCCGATCAAGCGCGAGACCGAGTGGCGCTCCATGTATTCCGACATGTCAAAGCGCACCAGCTCCACGCCCATGGTCATGGCGAGTTGACGCGCGACTTCGGTTTTGCCGACCCCGGTGGGACCGGAGAACAGGTACGAACCGATTGGTTTTTCGGGTTCACGAAGCCCCGCGCGGGCCAACTTGATGGAGCTCGACAACACCGTGATGGCCTTGTCCTGCCCATAAACCATAGACTTAAGATCGCGCTCTAAGTTCTTGAGAACTTTAGCATCATCGCTTGAAACGCTTTTCGGTGGGATGCGTGCAATCTTGGCCACCACGGCTTCGACGTCTTTCACCGAAACGGTCTTTTTGCGCTTATTTTGCGCCACCAGCATGCGCGATGCGCCGACCTCATCGATGACGTCGATGGCTTTGTCGGGCAGCTTGCGGTCGTTGATATAGCGCGACGACAGTTCCACCGCAGAACGCAGCGCGGCGTCGGTGTAATGAACCTTGTGGTGGTCTTCGTAATAAGGTTTGAGGCCGCGCAAGATTTTCACCGTGTCCTCGACCGACGGCTCTTGCACGTCGATTTTCTGGAACCGGCGCACCAGCGCGCGGTCTTTTTCGAAATGGTTGCGGTATTCCTTGTAGGTGGTCGAACCGATGCAGCGCAGCGCGCCGGTGGCCAACGACGGCTTGAGGATGTTGGATGCGTCCATGGACCCGCCCGACGTCGCGCCCGCGCCGATCACGGTGTGGATTTCGTCAATGAACAGCACGTTGTCGTGCTTGGCTTCCATCTCTTTGATCACGGCTTTGAGACGTTCTTCGAAATCGCCCCGATAGCGCGTTCCGGCCAACAATGCGCCCATATCCAAGGCCCAGATTGTGACGTCCAATAGCACTTCGGGCACGTCTTTTTCGACGATGCGCCGCGCCAAACCTTCGGCGATGGCGGTTTTGCCAACACCCGGATCGCCGACGTACAGCGGGTTGTTCTTGGTGCGCCGACACAAAACTTGAATGGTGCGCTCAATTTCTTCGGTGCGCCCGATCAGCGGATCGATTTTGCCCTCAGTGGCTTTGGCGTTGAGGTTCACACAGTAGGTTTCAAGCGCATCTTCGCCCTTTTTCGCCCCACCCTCTTCGTCCATATCGTCATCCGCGCCAGTGACCAGGCGCTCTTCGGATACGCCCAAGGCCTTAGCGATGCCATGGCTGATGTAGTTGACCGCGTCGAGACGGCTCATATCCTGGTCTTGAAGGAAAAACACCGCGTGCGATTCACGCTCAGAGAACAGCGCCACCAAAACGTTCGCGCCGGTGACTTCTTCGCGGCCAGAGGACTGAACATGGATGATGGCGCGCTGAATGACGCGTTGAAAACCGGATGTCGGCTTGGGGTCTTCCATGCCGTCAAGCGGCGGCAGAACCAGTTCATTTTCGAGAAAATTGATGACGTCGTCGTGAATCTTGTCGAGATCCACTTCGCACGCGCGCAGCACCGAAATGGCGTCCGGGTCTTCGATCAGCGACAGCAACAAGTGCTCCAGCGTGGCGAATTCGTGGTGGTACTCACCCGCGATGTTGAGGGCGCGGTGCAAGGACTGCTCTAGGTTTCTCGACAACATCGTCGTTCACTCTCCGCTGTGCGACCCCTTAAATTGGGGCGCTGATTTTGTATGTGCGTGTCCGCACTATTGGTATTTAGGCATCTTTTTCGATTGTGCACTGTAAAGGATGCTGATTTTGGCGCGCCAAGTCCATCACCTGGGCGGCTTTGCTTTCCGCCACCTCATAGGTGAACACGCCACACACCCCGACGCCCTTTTGATGCACATGCAGCATGATCTGGGTGGCCTCTTCTTGGGTTTTGCTGAAGATGTGCTCCAAGATATGCACCACGAATTCCATCGGGGTGTAATCGTCGTTCAGCATCAAGACCTTGTACATAGAAGGTTTTTTGGTCTTTTGGCGGGTTTTGAGCACCAGGCCGGTGTCATAGTCGTCATCGCGACCGCCACCAGCGCCACCTGCTCCACCCTGGCCTGCGCCTGTCGGGGCTATCTTAAAATTCGTGCTCACGTGTTTTCTTCTCCGCGGTCCGTGATCCGCGCATCTGTGCACGGGGAATCACCTCAACCCTCAAATCATAGCGCGAACGAAGGGGGCCGTAAATTCGGCCCCCTCGGTCGCTTACTAGGAATTTGGGGTGCAGGCGGTCAGATCACCACCCCCAAATGAGAAAAAACGCTCAATTTTTCTCTGCGACGGCGGCGGCTTTCTCCGACTTCAGCAATCCTAAGTCATCGAAGATCATGAACACCGACGGCACCATCAGCAACGCCAGCACCGTGGCGCTGAACAAACCAAAGGTGAGACTGATCACCAACGGAATCAAAAACTGCGCTTGGGTGCTGGTTTCCAACAGCAACGGCAACAATCCGGCGATGGTGGTCAATGACGTCAACATGATGGCGCGAAAGCGATCGCGGGCGGCGTGACGGGCGGCGTGGGCGACGTCTTCGCCTTCCGCCAAACGGTCCTTGATAAAGGCGACCAGCAAGATGTTGTCGTTGACCACAATGCCCGCCAGCGTCGCCAGGCCGACCATGGAGGGCATGGTCAGCTCATGGCCCAACGCCAAATGCCCCCAGATGACGCCGATCACCGCCATGGGGATCGACAACAGCACCGCGACCGGTTGGATGTAGCTTTTGAACTGCAACGCCAAAACCAAGAAGATGCCCACCAGACCGATCAGCAAATTGGTCAGCAAGGAATTGCCGGTGGCGGCGGTTTCTTTGTCTTGACCTTGGGATGAGAAACGAATGCCGGGGAACTTTTCTTTCAATTGCGGCATGAACTTGACCTTCATCGCCGCCATCAGTTCGCGGGCGTTGGCGACGTCGGTGTCGAGCTTACCTTGAATCGTCACCGTGCGCGCCCCGCCGACCCGGTTGATGCGTGAAAAACCCCGCGTTTCGGCGATGTTGGCGACGGCGAACAACGGCACCTGCCGGCCATCGGCGGCGGTGACGGTGAGTTCGCGTAAATCGGTCAAGCCTTGAAGGTCGTCGCCCGCGACCCGCACCACCACGTCGTAGGTTTCATCGCCCGCCGCGATTTCCAAGCTAGTGGAGCCCTGCACAGCCGCGCGAACCTCGGCGGCGATGGCCCGCGACGTGACCCCGAAACTACCGGCGCTGTCTTTTAAGCTGATCTGGTATTCGGGTTTGCCCGGACGCAGATCGTCGTTGAGATCCAACACCCCCTTGAACGAACGCAGCCAGGTTTGCAACTCGACCGAGGCTTTTTTCAACTGGTCGAGGTTGTTGCCGTGCAGCCGCACGTCGATGGCCTTGCCCGCGACGCCGCGTTCTTTGTCGGTGAACTTGAACGCGATCACGTCCGGCACGTCGCCGGTCAACTCACGCCAGCGCGCCAACATATCGACAATTTTGCCGTTGCGCTTTTCCGCACGCAGTAAATCGGCGCTGATGGTGGCGATGTGCGGGCCGCTTTCAAACGCGTCGATGTTGGTGTTGTATTGAATGGTGACATTGCGCACCAAACGCTGATCGTCTTTTTGTAGGGCGGAATATTCGTCATCGACCTGCTTGAGCGCCGCGTCGACCAGCGCCACCACCTCTTCGGTACGGCTCAGCGGCGTGCCCTGGGGCAACAGAATGCGCGCTTGGATGGTGTCGCTTTCCAGGTCGGGGAACGCTTGATACTTGAACAGCCCCGCCGGAATGGTCGCAACCGACAGCAACATCACCCCCAGCAAAACGCCCACCGTCAGATACGGTCGAGCGATGGCGCGATCCACCCACGGACCGAGGATATTGTCGCGCAAGTGACTGAACTTAACGTCGACCCAGCGCTGCACCCGATTGCGGTCATCGCCGTGCGCCGCATCGACGGCGTGGCGTAAATGCGCAGGCAAAATCAAAAAAGCTTCGACCAGGCTGACCGCCAAGGTGATCACCAAAATGATCGGCATATATTTCAGCACCGCGCCCATTTTGCCCATCATCAGGCCCAACGGCCCAACGATCAAAATGGTGGTGACGAACGACGCCAGCACGCCGGGCAACACTTGGCGGGTGCCGTCGACCACCGCATCTAGGGCCTTTTTGCCCTTGCGCGCTTGGGCGGCGATGTTTTCGGAAATGACGATGGCGTCATCCATCAACAGACCGATGGCCACCAACAACGCCACCATGGTGATCATGTTGATGGAATAGCCCAGCGCGTTCATGGCGAAAACCGCGCCCAAGAACGAAACCGGCAGCCCCATGGTGACCCAGAAACTAAAGCGCAGGCTGAAAAAGCCCCACATCACCAAAAACACCAAAACCAACCCCATCGCGCCGTTTTCGGTCAACAAGCGCAGGCGATCGCGAATGTTCGAGGTGGTGTCTTGGCTGATATCGAACCGCACCCCGCGCGGCGCGGCGGCGCGTTCGCGCACCAGATTTTCTTCGATGGCACTCATCACCCGCAAAGCGTCTTGGTTTTCGGTCTTGGAAACTTCCAACAACGCCGCGCGTTGGCCGTTGAACAGAACTTTTTCTTCCGGCGCGTCAAATTCAACGTGAATGCGCGCGATATCGCCCAGAAACACCCGCCCGCCCGCGGTGCTGGAGGTCACCACCAGGGTTTTAAAGTCGTCCACCACCCGACGCTGGCCAGTGAAACGCACGATCCAATCTCCGCCTTGAGTCTGCATCACGCCTGCGGGCATATCCAAGCTTTGGCGTTCCAGCGCGGCGGTGACGTCGGAAATCGACAGGCCGTAACGGCGCAGCACTTCGACGGACAGTTCAATGGCGATGTTTTGATCGGAAAAGCCTTTGACCAAAACCTGAGCGATGCGGCCGTCGCGCTTGATGCGGTCTTTGACCTTTTCGGCGTAAGCCTTAAGCATACGCGGGTCCATCTCGCCGGTGATGGCGATGGAGGCGACCACCGCAGTGCGTTCCAGCTTGACCACCGACGGCGCTTTGGCTTCGACGGGAAAGCTGGTGATCGCTTCGATTTGCGATTTCACATCGTCGTAAAACGTACCCAAATCCGCGCCTTCGCGCATTTCGGCGACGCCAATGGCGATGTTTTCGCGGGCGTCGCAACGAATTTCGACCAGATCGGTGACGCTTTCCACCGCGTCTTCGATGCGTTGACAGATGGCGTCTTCGACCTCCGCCGGGGTGGCGCCGGGATAGGCGACGCGAATCTCAACCTCGGTCGCGGGAATGGTCGGAAAGGTGTCGCGTTGCAATTGCGGCAGCGCCGCGAGGCCGAGAATCAGGACCGCCGCCATCATCAAATTGGCCGCCGTCGGATGATTTGCAAAATATCGGATCATGGCGACGACCTATTTCAAAGCGCGCTTGGATGGATCAGGCGTTTTGCCCGTGGCGGCGGCGACCAGCTTCATCTTGGCCTTTTTATCTTCAACCGGATTCAACAGCATGCCCCCAATAGCCGGAACCAAATCGCCAATCACCAGCACAGATCCGGGCTTGAGCCCCTTGGAAAGCACGCTGAACCCCGCTTGGGTGAAGGCCACCTGAACCGGTAGAATGACCAGTCGATTGTCTTCGCCGACAACATAAACCTGACTTTCGCGCACCGCTTCGGCGGGCACCGCGATTTGGCCTTCGATGGGCGCGCCTTGCAGTTTGACCTCGACAAAGGTTCCGCGCACCAACGGCGGGCGCTGGCCGGGTGTGGCTTGCTGATAGGGATCGGCAACGCTGGCGACGATGCCCACCGATTGAGTCTGCGCATCGATGGAGCCCGCGACCCGGGTGACTTTCGCTGGCCATTCGACCGTATGAGTGCCGGCGTTCAGGCGGATCGTCGCATCCAAACCCAGTGCGCCTTGCGCTGGGGACAACGCAAACGGCGTTCCGTCCGCGGCGCCTTGCGCCATCTGACGCCCCGCGATCAATGGACGTAGCGAACCGATGGGGAACTGGGCTTCAACCTCGGCCATATCCAAACCATCGGCTTGAAACAACATTTGGCCTTTGCTGGCGTACTGCGCCAGATCGGCGTTGACCTCGGTGATGCGCGCATCGAAGGGGGCTTTTATTAAGGTGTGACGCAAATCCAATTCGGCTATGGCGTATTGAGAGGCCAAAACCTCACGGTCGGCGGCGTTCACGGCGAGGTTGTTTTTGAGATTTTGCACTTGGGTTTCGCCGCTGAGCATTTGACGCTCGGTCGTTTCCAGACTGGATTTCGAAACCGCGCCCTTGGCCGCCAGGGCCTTTTTGCGGGCGTAATCGTCGCTTAAAAGCTTCAAATCCCGTTCGGCAATCGCCAGGGACGCCGCCGTGGTCTTGTCCTTAATTTCAGAAGCCCGCATTTGCGCCGCGATTTGCGCCAGGCTGAGCCGGTAGCTGGCCTCATCGATGCGCAGAACCTCTTCGCCCGCCGTGACCCGTTGACCGTTTTCCAAATTGGGCGAAACCCAAACGATTGGGCCTGCAACTTCGGCGACTGCACTCCACACCCGCCCCGGCTTGGCCGCGCCATAGCCGTAAACGTGCGGCACGACGTCCAGTTTGGACACCTTGATGGTGCGCACCTTGGCGGCCCGTTCCTCGACCTCGGCCTTTTGCGGCCCGGATTTGAGCATTGGTGCGACGAATAACGCCGCCACGCCGATCACCAGCGGAGGGACAATCCAAAATCGTTTCGGCAGTGTGCGCATGATGTTACGACCCTATTGAGTGGATTTCGCATCATCGTGAACAGAGTGCTGCGTAAAATCAATCTCTATCGGGTAACCGAATGTTTCAGTACAGAAAAAAGGCCCGACGGACATGCCGTCGGGCCTTTTCAGCGTTAGCGCTTAGACGTGATGCTTAAACAGGGAGATTAAGCAGCGGTCTTGGCGACAAAGTCGTTGTACGCAGCGCCAAACTGGCCGGTGAGCGGTGCGCTCACGTCACCAGCAACCTTCATCGCCGCTTGGCTGATGGTGGTGCTGGTTTCAACGGCGGCTTCGAGACCGGATTGGGCCAGTTTCGAATGTGCCGAGGTCAGGTCTTCAGGGGTTTTGCAGGTGCTCAAGGTCTTCGCGGCGTCGGTATTGAAACGAACCGCGGCTTTAGCAGCCTGGAAAAACAAGCCGTTGAGTTCTTGGAAACCAGCAACGTAGGCTTCACCGACTTTAACGGCGGCGTCAAAATTTTCACGACCGGGGAAATCCATGCCTTCGAAAGCTTGCGCGGCTTTGGTCTGCTCGGCGCCGGCTTTGATGGCCGCGTCCAAGCTGTCTTTGATCATGTCGGCTGTGGCTTCAAAGTTATCGGCAACAGCTTCGATGGCGCTGGTTGCGGTATCTGCTTTTTTCTTTGCGGTGCTCATCACTCATCACTCCTAAACGGGATACATGTATCAATCACCAGTGCTTCTACCCAAAGCGTTGATTGGCGACCTAGGACCCGATGTGCGTCACGAGTCCGATTTACGATGTTCAATCTATGCTGCACTGCAACATTAGTCAATCATTATTTTGCAGTGCACAAATAATTCACAAATGATCCACCCACCCGTTACAACCCCTCGTCGCGGGGTGTGCGGCTGTGAAAAAAACTTCCGCCAACGCTCTGTTTCTTAACCAATTTTTAGACCGAAGCGGAGGAGAATCGAAATCAACAATCTGGGGAGGCTTGCTTTCTCCTTGCGGTTGCCCCCGGTTTCCCGCACAAATGCAGGATTACCGGTTTCGAACAAGGCTTTGAGGAGGCGGGATCAAACCTCGCCCCACTTAACAATGTAAAGCCCCGGTCAGAATTGCAGGTATAGGGATGCTCGTGCTTTGAGGAGCCATACGGATACTGACGCGCCCACCAGAGGGACCCCTCGCAAGACGCCATTGAGCGTGTTCGCGCTAGCTGCGCTGGCGCTGCTGCTTGCGACCCTTCTCACCCCGGCACTCGCCCAAGCCAAATACGCATCGCTTGTGATTGACGCTGGGACCGGTGAGGTCTTGCACGAAGTCAACGCCGACACACGCAATTACCCGGCGTCGCTGACCAAGATGATGACCCTTTATATGTTGTTCGAGGCCCTTGAAGAGGGCCGCTTACGCATGGACGACCGCATTATGATGTCGCGCCGCGCCGCCAGACAGCCGCCGTCGAAGCTGGGCATCAAGCCCGGTCGCACGTTCAGCGTCGAAGTCGCGATCCGCGCACTGGCGATCAAATCCGCCAACGACGTCGCCGCCGCTGTATCCGAACACCTGGGCGGCACGGAACGCCAGTTCGCCCTGCTGATGACGGCCAAGGCGCGAACGCTGGGCATGAGCAACACCACCTTTCGCAACGCATCCGGTCTGCCCCATCGCGGCCAGATGTCCACGGCGCGCGATATGTCCAAACTGGCGCGCGCATTGTTGATGCACTTCCCGCACCGCTATCACTATTTTTCCGAACCCAAATTCAAGTACGCCGATAAAACCTATAAAACCCATAACCAACTGCTGACCAATTACGAAGGCGCCGACGGCATTAAAACCGGCTATATTCGTGCGTCGGGGTTCAATTTGGTGGCCTCGGTCAAGCGTGGCGACAAACGCCTGATCGGCGTTGTGTTTGGAGCCAAGAACTCCAAAACCCGCAATCGCCACATGGTTAAGCTGCTGGATAAGGGCTGGGCCAAAGTCGATCCTCAAATGGCTGTCGCCAAGGCTGAGGGCAAAACGAAGCGCCCCAAAACAGCTAAAACGGCTTCAGGCAAAGCCATTTGGGGCGTGCAGATCGGCGCATACAAGACCTATGATCCCGCTTACGCCATCGCCGTCAAAGCGGTGGGCGTTGCGCCATCGTATCTGGCCGACGGCGACATCGATGTCGCGCCTCTGGAAAAGAAAAATGGCCGCATTCTATATCGCGGCCGCATCATGGGCATCAGCAAAACCCAAGCGTATCGAGCGTGTAAATTTCTCAAAAAGAAAAAGTTCGGCTGCATGCCGCTGAAAACCACCGAACGCTTGGAAGTCGCTTCCCTCAACTGAGGTCTGTCGTTTAGCCCAAATCCGGCGGTGTGACGTTGCTGGCGATGAGTTCAGCGCGCAACAGCTCTTTCAGCCGCTCCAACCCCTGCTCCGTCTCGCTTTCGCAGCGCGCCACCAGGACCGCTTGGGTGTTGGACGCGCGCAGCAGCCACCAGCCGTCTTCGGTGCTGACGCGTACGCCATCGATTTCGTTCACCGAGATGCCGGTTTGCGATTTGAGGCGCGCACGCACCTCTTCGACGATCTGGAACTTACGCGATTCGGAACACTCGACGCGAATTTCCGGGGTGTTGATCATCTGCGGCATAGCGTCGTACATGTCGGCGAGGCTTTCATCGCCATCCGCCACCACGCTGAGCAGCCGCACCGCGGTGTAGACCGCATCGTCAAAGCCGTAATAGCGGTGCTTAAAGAAGATATGCGCGCTCATCTCACCGGCCAAAGGTGCGCCGGTTTCTTGCATCTTGGATTTGATATGGCTGTGGCCGGTTTTCCAAATCATCGGCTTGCCGCCCAGGCGCGTGATCTCATCGACGAACACCTGGCTGGCCTTGACGTCAGCGATGATGGTTGCGCCCGGCTCGTCGGCCAGCACTTCGCGCGCCGCGATGACCATGATTTGATCGCCCCACAGCACCCGCCCCTGTCCGTCGATCACGCCGATGCGATCACCGTCGCCATCGAAGCCAAAGCCCAGATCGCAGTTCTTGTCCGCCACCAAGGCCTTCAACTGATCGAGGTTCTTTTCGACCGTCGGGTCCGGGTGATGGGCGGGAAAGGTTCCATCAATATCGGCGTTGATCAGATGATGCGTGCCAGGCAGACGCTTAACCAAGTCCTGAATAACTTCGCCGGCGGCGCCATTGCCGGGATCCCACGCCACGGTGAGTTCTTTATCGCCGTAATAGTCTTGAAACACCCGCGCAACGTAGTCCGCAAACACGCTGAGTTCGCGGGATGCGCCGTCGCCATCGACGAACGCGCCGCTGGCCGCAACTTGGCCGAGCTTTTGGATGTCTTGGCCGTAAAACGACTTGCCGCCAATGGTCATCTTGATGCCGTTGTATTCCGACGGGTTGTGGCTGCCGGTGATCATCAGCGCCGCATCGACGTCCAGCGTTGCCCCGGCGTAATACAGCATCGGCGTCGGGCCGCGCCCCACGCGCACCACGTCGATGCCGCTTTTGGTCAAGCCTTCGACCAAGGCTGCTTCCAGTTCAGGCGAGCTCAGACGCCCGTCATAACCGACCACGCACCTGGAACCGCCGCGCCCGGCCAAGATCGCGGCGAATGCCCGACCGATAACATAGACGTCGTCGGGGCCGAAATTATCGGTGGTGATGCCGCGGATGTCGTATTCGCGAAGGATTTCCGGATCAAGGGTCCGGGCGTCGGAATGGCTCATGGGATCAATCAGCCTTTGATGCTGCGACCGATGCAGTGGTAATCGAACCCGGCTTCGGCCATTTCAGAGGGCTCATAAACGTTGCGCAAATCAACCATGATCGGCGCATTCAGCAAGGATTTCACGCGGTCCAAATCCAGGCCGCGGAACGCATTCCATTCGGTGATGATCGCCAGCACGTCGGCGCCGTCCATGGTGGCGTAAGCTTCTTCGCACCATTCCACGCCGGGCAACATCTCTTTGGCTTCACTCATGCCTTCGGGATCGAACGCCCGCACGGTGGCGCCGGCGTCGATCAAGGCTGGAATGATGTCGAGGCTAGGCGCATCGCGCATATCATCGGTATTGGGCTTAAACGTGACGCCCAACACGGCGACGATTTTGCCTTTGACCGACCCGCCGCACGCATTGATGATGCGCGCCGCCATGGCTTTTTTGCGTTTGTCGTTGATGTCGACCACCGCCTCGACAATGCGCAAGGGCGAGCCGACGTCTTGAGCCGTATGCACCAACGCCAAGGTGTCTTTGGGAAAGCACGATCCGCCATAACCGGGACCGGCGTGAAGAAACTTCTTGCCGATGCGGCCATCCAAGCCGATGCCCTTGGCGACGTCATGCACGTCCGCGCCGACCTTTTCGCACAAGTCGGCGACCTCGTTGATGAAGGTGATCTTGGTCGCCAAGAACGTATTGGCGGCGTATTTGATCAATTCCGACGAGGTCCGCGAGGTGAACAAAATCGGCGCTTCGATCAGCGACAGCGGACGATACAAAAGATGCATGACCTCTTGGGCGCGTTCGCTGTCGGTGCCAATCACCACGCGGTCGGGATGGGTGAAGTCGGCGATGGCCGACCCCTCACGCAAAAATTCAGGGTTGGACACCACGTCGAAGTCCGCATCGGGACGAGTTTCGCGGATGATCCGTTCAACCTCGTCGCCGGTGCCGACAGGAACCGTGGACTTGGTCACGACCACGGTGTAGCCATCCATGTTTTCGGCGATTTCCTTGGCTGCCGCATAAACGTAGCTCAAGTCCGCATGACCGCCGCCGCGCCGGGTCGGCGTGCCGACCGCGATGAACACCGCATCGGCGTTTTTGACCGCACCCGCCAATTCGGTGGTGAAGGTCAAACGCCCTGCTTTGACGTTGGTTTCAACCAGATCGTCGAGGCCCGGCTCGTAAATCGGCATAATGCCGTTTTCCAGCATCTCGATCTTCTTGTGATCTTTATCGACGCATGCCACATCGACGCCAAATTCGGAGAAACACGCCCCCGAAACCAAGCCGACGTATCCGGTGCCGATCATCGCTACATGCATCGTATATTCCCTATTTCTGGCCCTATTTCTAATCTAGAGCGACGGGGACGAATCCCGCACGCCGCATAGGCTTGAGGCTTTTTAGGCGATGGACCGAAGCCATGCAAGGAAAACAGCCTATAAGTGGCTTTTGAGATAGCTGCGCAAATCGCTTTCGTGGTGCGAACGTTCCAGCCCAAACGCCACATTTGCCTCGACAAAACCGTTCATCGATCCGCAGTCGAAACGCGTGCCTTCAAAGCGTAGGCCGTGAAACGCTACCTCGGGTATCGTTGCGGAGATGGCGTCGGTGAGCTGAATTTCACCACCGGAACCACTCATTTTCTTGTCCAAGTGCTCGAACACCCGACCATCGAGGATATAACGTCCAATAATCGAAAGCGTCGAGGGCGCATCAGCCGGCGCTGGCTTTTCCACCAAGCCCTTGGCCGACACCGTTTCGCCGTTGTCTTGGTCCACGTCCAAAATGCCGTAACGACTGGTCATCTCGCGGGGCACGTCTTCAACCGCGACGACGTTGCCGCCCAGGCGCGCATGGGCATCGACCATCTGCTTGAGACAGCCGGGTTTCGCCATGATCAAATCGTCAGGCAAGATCACCGCGAACGGGCCATCAGAAACGAATTCACGCGCGCACCATACCGCATGCCCAAGGCCCAACGGCTGGTCCTGGTAGCAAAACTTGATCTGGTCTTCGGGCAAGGTGGTTTCAGCGACAATTTTCAGCTCCGCCGTCTTACCGCGTTCCAATAGCATGCTTTCTAGAGCGTCGTTGGCGCCGAAATGCGTTTGAAGAATCGGGCGGTTGATCGGGTTGGTGACGAAGATGAATTCTGTGATTCCCGCTTGTTGCGCTTCTTGAACGGCGTATTGAATCAGCGGCTGATCGGCCACCGGCAGCATTTCTTTGGGTATCGCTTTGGTCGCAGGCAAAAACCGCGTGCCCATCCCGGCAACGGGAAACACCACTTTGGTGATCGATGTCGTCATTTGTCTTCCCAATTCAGTGAGGGTCTTTGTGCCACAGGGACTGCGGTTAGGCAATAAGTCCCGCCGTGCGCGCGCGACGAGTGACGCCGATGGTTAAAAACAACTGCAACGCAATAAACGGAACAAAAAGCAGAATCCGCAGCTCGCCTTGCAATTGGACCAACAGCAAAGCAGCTAGCCCCTGCAACGTTCCGATCGACAAATAAATTCCGGTGACCCGAGCATGGCTCAGCCCCAATCGATTCATCAGCTGATACAAGTGACTGCGATGCGCCTCTGTGACCCGTTCACCGGCCCGCAAGCGGCGTATAAGAGTGTACGTGGTGTCCCAGATATAGTGAAAAAACAGCATCGGCATGACAAAATACGAAACATGCGAGGCATCGAAACGCCCTGCCATCACCGCCAAAACCGCCAACACGAAGCCCAAGAACTGACTGCCGCTGTCGCCCATAAAGATCTTCGCCGGCTGCCAGTTCCACAGCAAGAAGCCCAACGACGACGCCACGATGACGAGGCTCACCAGATAGAGAAAACTGCTGCCGTTCATGAACGTGATGGCGGCGAAAAATCCCGCCGCAAGCACAGCCGCGCCGCCCGAAATGCCGTCGATTCCATCCATAAAATTGAACGCATTGGTCAGCCCCACGATCCACACCAAGGTCAGCGGATAAGCCAACCAGCCCAAATGCCAAACGCCGACGCCCGGCAAGCTGACCTGATCGACCACCACGCCCAAAGCCATCACCGTGATGGCGCAACCGATTTGCAGCATCAGCTTGGCGCGAAAGCTCATACCCGACAGATCATCGACGATCGACACCACCGCAATCAAAAACGCCGACGCGCAAAAGGCCCAGAAATAGCTTTGGCTGAGCAACGGATCGTCGCCCAGAGCCCACAGCGCGATCAGGCCGACGAAGAACGTCGCGACGATGGCGATGCCGCCGGAACGCGGCGTCGGGTTGGTGTGAGACGAACGTTCGTTGGGTATGTCGATGATGCGCACGCGCTTCATCAACACCCACGTCAAAAAGGCCGACAACGCGCACAGCGCCGCGCCGAAACCAAGATGGGTCAGGAATGCCGAAATCGTCATAGAGGTTTTGTGCCACAGCTCATACGGCTTGTCACTTATTCAGCTCAATGGCCCAACAACACATCCTTAGCGCGGTTGATTTGCTGAGCCAGATAATCGGATCCGCCCTTATCGGGGTGCAGGTTGCTCATCAAGCGGCGATGCGCGGCTTTGATGTCGGCTTTGCTGGCGCCGGGTTTTAGACCTAAGACCCGATATGCTTCGTTACGACCGAGGGTTCCGGGATCGGAATGGCTGGGCTGCTCAGAACGTTGGCTGCGCCAATTGGGGGCGCGACGATCCAGGTAGCCTTCGATCACCCGCGCGCTGTCGGGGTCCGCTTGGGCTTCGCGGTAGAGTTCCAGCACCTCATCATCGCTCAAACTTTCCAGCGCACGACCGGTGAAGCGGCCGTCCAAAATCTCACCCGACACATGGCCCGAACCATGATCCAGGTGCATGACCACAAAGCGTGTGCGCACGTCCGAACTCTGCCCCGCGCCGGGATTGCCACCCGGCGTTCGCCAACGGCCACCGCCGCCGCCAAGCCCAAACAAACGCCCGAACATCTGCGCATAACGCAACCCGGTGAACATCCGCATGAACCACACCAAGATCGCCGGGAACGCCGCCACAGCGGCCCACAAGCGCCCCGAAAGAGCAATCCATGCGACGATCACCACCACCAGGACAAAGCCCAACCACATGAGCCCCTTGAGCAACGTTTTAGGCGGAACCGAGACATACCAACGCGACAGCAAAATCACCGCCACCAAGACCGCTATGCCGAGGATGAACCAAGACATCGTCAGGTCCCCTTCTTCATTTGATCTGTGATCTTCAAAATGTCGCCGCCTTGCACCTTGGCGTATTCATCCAACGCGTTGCGCCCGCCCGCAGCGAACACCGCCACCGCGCCAAGCAGCTTTTTCAGCACGTCAGCGCTGGCGGCGTCGAAATGCGCGTAGGCGCCGCCACTGAGCTTGGCAATATGGCGAAAAGCGCGTTCGCCATCCGGATCATGGCCTTCGTGGAACATGAACACCGGCACGCCCAGCAACCCCAGTTCACCCGCCACTTGGCCGACCTGATCTAGGTTTTCTTCGAAACAATCGCCGACATACACCACTGCACGAAGAGCCGAACGGGTGGCTTCGTTGCGCGCGTGTTTGAGGACCTTTTCCACCTGGGTTTGACCGGCCAGACAAAACACCCCGTTCATCAAGCGATGAATGGCTTTGGGGTCCGACTGCCAGCCACTGACCTTAAACTCGCCAAAGCCGCGAAAGAACGCCAACTGCACCAACAATCCACCGATGGCGCGGGTGGCTTCGAACATCTCGCTTTGAATACGCGCGGCCATATCCCAGCTCTGCTCACGCGATGCGGTGGCGTCCATGGCGAACAGCAAACGCCCACCGGCGCCGCCCGCGAACGGAACCGGAGTTTTGTTCAGGTCGTCCAGAAACGCATCGATCGACGATGCGTTTGCGCCTTGTGAAGGTAAATTGTCTTTGCGGTTCGCCATGCGCTCAGCTGGCCGCCACCGCGCCGCCCGCGCCGATCATCAGACCGCCCGCGCCCCGGTGCAGATTTTTCACCGCCCGGTTGGAGCGAAACAGCATCCGCGCGCGCGCCGCCATCCAGGCATAGCCCGCCAGCACCGCAAACAACGTCAGACTGACGACCACCGCCGCGCTCACCAAACCGCCTGTGCTGAGCGTGCTCAAATCCATGAATGCGGGCAAAAAGGCGACGTAAAACACCACCACTTTGGGATTGCCCAGCGTCAGGCTGAGGCCGGACAAGAAGCTCCGTCCACGTCCGCGTTCCGGTGCGGGCGTCAAGCCCGTGTCCGCATCTTTGGCCGCGCGCCATGTCTGTACGCCGAGATAGATCAGATACAGCCCGCCGGCTATTTTCAATACGCCAAACGCTTCGCTGTATTGGGTGGCGATCACACTCAGGCCCAAAGCCGCCAACACCAAATAAACCAGATCGCCCGCGATCACCCCGCCGATGAACACCAACGTGGGACGAAAGCCCAACGCCAAGGCGCGCGCGACGATGGCGAATACGCCGGGACCCGGCGTGATGGCCAGCACAAAAATAGCGACGATCAGTGCGAGCGTACTTTCTAAGCTCATCGCGGTCTCCATCAAGGGCCCTTATTGTTTAGCTTCTCTTTGCGCTTTTTTATCTAGAAAAAGCCGATGATGCTCGGAGCCTTCACGGAGCATTTTGGCGCCGCACTCAGGACAGCGCTCATCTTGGCAACGCACGCCCTTACGATGCGGAATTTGATGTTCGCATTTGGGGCAAACGCATTGCCCGCCTTCACCCATGTCATGGCGACGATGTTCAGTCATGTGCACACCACCTTTCTCAACCATTTCCAGCTTATAACTTTACCTAAAAGCGTATCACGCCCAAGAGGTTTCAGCAGTTGCTTTTATGCGAAGTTGATCGCTTCGACCAAGGCGCGCACTTCTTGGCGCGCGGCGATATGTGACATGCTGAGCGCGCTTTCGCCCTTGACCTCGGCCACGTCCATCAGCGTCAGACCCTGGTGGAACAGTTCGCGAAAAATCACCCGCTCGGAAAATCCGGGCACGGTGCGAAAGCTGACGCGCTTGGCCAGCTCCGACACCAGACGCTCGATCTCGCGCTTATTCTTGGAATCGGTATGGCCCATGCGGTTGCGCATGACGATCCAGTCGGCGGTTTTTTTACCCCGCTTGGCGCGCACCATGCGCTGTTGCCACACCAATTCGGCGTAGTGGCTGGGGCTTTTGATGGTCATGGTCGCGGGATCGATTTTCGCCAGCACATCCAAATCGATGAAACTGTCGTTCATCGGCGTGATCAGCGTGTCGGCGAACGAATGGGCCAGCCGCGACATAGCGGTGTCCGAACCGGGCGTATCGACGATCACCACGTCGGCGCTGTCGCTGGCGTCTTCGAAAACCCCTGCGAGCAAGGCCTCAATTCCTTCGTCATCCCCGCCGCCGTCTTCGGGGCGCAGGGTCAGCAGTTCCGGCATCGGCAGATTGAGGCCGGACTTGTCGATATGATGCTGACGATTTTCGAAATAACGACTGATGGTGCCCTGGCGCGCATCCAAATCGATGACCGTGACGCGCTTGCCCAAACGCAGCAAGCTGACGGCCAAATGCATGACGGTGGTGGACTTGCCACTGCCGCCCTTTTCGTTTCCGATAACGATCACATGTGTCTTCATGGGGCGCACTTTAGGGCCGCGATCATCAATTGGAAAGGGCTTCTGAATCGGCCTTTGAAAAGCGCTCCATTTGGTTGGAATGCGTCACAGGACTTATGCACAATCAAGACGTACCATCCGCCCCGAGAATCGGGTAAAAGGATAGAAGGAAAAGGGACTTCACGGTTGAACATGAAGCTGAAAGCACGATGGACGGCGGCGGCGCTTGTGGCTGGCGCCTTGTTGACGCCGATCCTGGCTCAGGCGCAAAGCCCGCTGGCGCCCGGCGTAACCATGGATTTTCGAGAATCGATGCGCCAACTGGTGCAAGCGATCAGCGCCTATGGCCGCAGCCTCAATCCCAATTTCGTCATCGTTGCGGAAAACGGTCTTGATCTGGTCACCAAACCCGACCCCCAGGACGACACCCTCTTATTCCCAGCGCGCACCTATATCCGCTCGATCAATGCGGTGCTGCAGCCCAATTTGATCAAAACCTTGCAAAGCGGCGATCCCAAAGAAGACCCCGCCATCACCGCCGCGCGCACCCAGTTGGCCGCCAACGCGAAAACCGCGAAAAGCTTGGGCGTCGATATCTTCAATCTCGAATTCGCCAGCCAAGCCAAAGACATTGACCGCCTTTACGCCGCCAGCGCCAAGCAAGGCTTCACCCCGTTTGTCGCCGCCAGTCCGGTTTTGGGCCGCATTCCGGCGTATCCAAGGTCGGCCTTCAACGCCAATCCGACGTCGCTCAGGGATGCGACCCAGGCGAAGAACTATCTGTACATTGAGCATTCTCAAGGGTTCGGCATCACCCGCGATTTTGTTCAAGCGATGAGCAACACCAACCATGACGTCATCATCACCAGCGTGTTCCATGGCCGTGTGCCATTGACCAAGTTGGATGTGGAACGACTGAAATACAAAAAGCTTGGCGCGCGGCGTTTGGTGTTGGCGGAAATCGACATCTCATCCGCCGCCACCTATCACTATTTTTGGCAACCAGGTTGGGCGCAGGGCGCACCCGCATTCATCAACATGGCGTTTCGCGAAGACCCCGACCGTTACCGCACCCTGTACTGGGACCCGGCGTGGCAAAGCGTGCTGATCGGTGGAACGGCGTCGTATCTGTACGGCGTCCTCGACCTCGGTTTTGACGGCGTGGTGCTCAAAGGCGTCGATGGCTGGCGTTACTTTGAAAGTGGCGGCGAAGAGGGCTAACGCCGCCCCTCAAAGACCTAATTCGGCGCGCTTCGCTTTGGTCAGTTTTGCGGAAATGATGGCGTGGGCGTCGGCGATGTAGCCACGAATGTCGGCGTCACTCATCGCGTCTGCGGTTTCCACCTGCACCCACTTGGCGCGCGCCAGATAAGGCGCCGGCGCGACGCCATCTTGGCGACGCAAGATGTCGTAGCTGAGATCGCTGCATTTAAAGTTGATTTTACTGTGATCACCCTCGCCCCAAATGGAGCAGATGGCGAAAATTTTGCCGCCGACTTTCCACACCGAAGAACCGCCCCATTGCACCACATGGGTGACGGACTTAAAGGACGCGCAGTAAGCGTCGAATTCTTCACGGGTCATAACGCAGGCCTACAGTCGGTGACCTTAGTGCGTGACCGTCATCACCGTTTCGATCACGAAGCCGTCTTCGGGCGGAAAACGTTTGGCGATTTTTGAACGCGCCTCGTCTTCGTTTGCGGCGACGACATCTTGGGTGTGCACGTCGGCCCAGTGATCTTCGAAAAAGGAATGGCTCTGGTTTTCTTTCACCAGGGCGCGCACGGCCTTGTTATAGAACTTCACCAAGTAAACGTGGCTTAAGCTGGGATTCAACATCCCTTATCCCCTTTTTCACGCTTCAATCGCACTGGACCTCACATCGCTCGCGATATCACCGTCAGTTGCCCATTTCACTGCACATTCCGCTCACAGCGGATATGTACGCACCGTTAGTGTGGTCATAAATCGTTAACAAAGCTTTTCAACGAGTCAAAGTGTTTCCTCGACGTATTCAAAATTAAGTATTCGAAGTGTTGCTTTATGGGAACACTTAACGAGCGCCTGAAACCTTAGTCAAAACCAAGTCGACACACCGCGCCCCCCAGTTGAGCGCACACCTTGAACGCACGCCGAACATTTGCGTTCCCCCATCAAAATCGCTTTGTCGCGCGCTTATGCACAACACATTTATGCCTCCCAAACGTCAGGTAAACAGGCGCGCGCCTTTTCCAGACGCTGGCGCCGTGTCTGGGAAGGTCGGTTGTATTCAACTTCATCAGGAACCCTAGCATGTTAGACGTTGATCAATTTCGCACCAAAGTCGTTCAACCCGTGCTGCAAACGCTCGCCGTTTGGAACGCGGGCATGAACTCGCAATCGGCCGAAAATCTGCTGGTCGGAACCGCCATTCAGGAAAGCAGCCTGACGTATTTGCAACAACTGGGCGGCGGCCCGGCGTTGGGCGTCATGCAGATTGAGCCCACGACCTGTGAAGATGTGTGGACCAACTATATCGACTACCGCAAAAGTTTGGGCCCCGTGGTTCAAAAATTATCGGCGGGGCTTGATCATTCCACAGACCAGCTGCCGTGGAACATGGGCTACAGCGTCGCCATCGCGCGCCTGATCTTCTGGCGTGTCTCCGCGCCTATGCCCAGTGCCCCCAACGACTTCGAAGCGCTGGGCCAATACTGGAAGGACCATTACAACACCGCTGGCGGCGCAGGCACGACGCAAGAATGGGTGGCAAACTACAAAAAATACGCTGAGCCGACGCAGGCCAACTCTTCAACTTAAAATATTTCCATGCAGTCGGATCTAACTATAATAGAACAGCTACATCTTCCCTATGGATTAAGACCCTTATGCATGATCACTTTCATATTTCCGCGCTTGCAAAAGCGGCTCTGATCGCGCTCGTGTCCATGACCGCGCTGAGCGCCTGTCAAATCAATTCCCGAGCCGGCAAAGGAAACCTGTCCCTCAGCTCAAACACCAAGCAAGGCCTGCAAACGTACATGGGCAAAACCTTCCCCACCATCTTTGCCGCCTCGACCAATGGCCGGGGGTATTCCTACTACTACTGCGAAACGGGCGGCTGCCGAGATACGGTTTCAGTCTACCAAGGCGTGCTCGATGATTGCCAAAGGCGCAGCAAATCGACGTGTCACGTGCTGGCCATCAGCCGCAATATCGTGTGGAAAAAAGACACAGGCGAAGCCTATACGCTGGAAGAATTAAGCCGTTCAGGCGCCAGCACCTCAAAGCTCCCCTTTAATGTGACGGCCGTCCTGTTGGGGCGCGCGGCCTTGTGCGCGAAAGCCTACGACAAAGAACGGCGGCAGTGGTCATCCGAAAAGGCCGACGCATCTTTCGTTGATGAAATCCATAGCCGCGGGATCACCACAGACTTCTGCGCCAAGCTGGCTTCCAACGGCAACTAACCCCTTGCTCACGTGCGGCAATCGACCTTGCTGACCAAGCCCGTTCGGCGCAATTTTTCGCCGTAGGCGGCGTAATTGTCGCGCGTCAGGCGTTGGCTGGGGCGGTATTCGGGTTTGGAAAAGCTGAGCAACGGCTTCAGGCTGGGCACGATGGAAGTGTTCACCCGCCCACGCCGATCATTGCCCGCCGACACCACGCCCACCACTTCGCCTTGGGCGTTGAGCATTGGCCCGCCGCTGTTGCCGCCGAGCGCAATTTTCTTGCCCGGCAGCATCTCATAAACAGCCCATTCGTCGCTGATTTCCTTGATCCGTTGCCGACCGTTTTGGCGGATCATGCGCGAACGCCCCAAATGCACCGCGAAGCCTGCGCTGGCCTTGCCTTTGGGATAGCCGAAGAAAAAGCCCTGATCCTTCGCCTGCGCCAAGGTCGAGGCCAGCGCCAACCCCGGCGCGCCTTGGGCGCTATCCATAATCGCCACGTCCTTGTCTTTCAACGCCCGCCAACCATCGACCCGCACACGGCGGTACGTTCCGCCTGAAGTTTCTTGCAAGAGATCGAGGCGCTTGCAGCCGTCGGTGACGTGGGTCGCCGTCGCCCAATGGCCGTCCTTCGACAAAGCAAAGGCGCTGCCGGTGTAGCGCCCGCCCGCTTTGGGTGGTGACGACGCGATGATGCTGTCGCTCAAACTTTCCCCAATCGCTTGCTGCGGCGCGTCCAAGGCCGCCTGAACGATCAACGGATTGCGCACCGTCTGGCCCTCAGCGCCGAACAGGATGCGTTCGCCCAAGCGTCCAAACAGGGCGACGAACAACACCAACAGCATAATCTTGTCGATCTTACGCATGAGACCAGCCTTACCCGGAAATCGCCGCAGACAGGAACATCGCCAGCGCGATGTTGAAACTGAACAGCACCCACGCCGCGCCCATTTCGCCGTTTTCGATGCGCTTCGACAAATCCTTCAACACCACATGCGCGGCAACGAACGCCAACAACTGCAACACCACGACGATCAGTCCCCACAGCAAGATATCCAATTCATTGACACTTGCGGAAAGCGAAAACGCCAGCGGCATCGCCATGCCGATCACCACGCCGGCCAAAGACAGCCCGGCGGCGGGGTTGTTTTCACGAACCAGTTTAAATTCGTGATGCGGGGTGAGCTTCACGTAAACAAAAACGCCCAAAATAAACAAGCCGATGGTCAGTCCCAGATGGACGAGCAGAACGGGAAAACCGATCTGTATGGTCTGCCAAATATGTTGCATACTTTTTCCTATTGTTTTGCTTGGATTGCAGCGCCAAATTTAAATATCATGAGTATGCCGTTTCTCGACGAAAAGTAACGCCCCATGGAAAGCAAAACCTACCGTATTGGCGAGAAAATTTTTACCGAAAGCGAGGCTGGCGAGCACGCCTACCTGATCAAGTCCGGTGAAGTGAAGATCACCAAGATCGCCAAGGATGAAACCCCGCGCACCATCGCCACGGTGAAAGCGGGCCACATCATCGGCGAAATGGCGCTGATCGACGATCAACCGCGCGCCGCATCGGCGGTCGTTTTAGAGCCCACGGAGGTTCTGGTCATTTCCAAGGAAGAATTCCAAAAGCGCCTTGGCGACTCCGACCAAGTCATCCGCCTGCTGATGCAATCGTTCACCAACCGTCTGCGTCAACAAGCGCAGCAAATTATTCAATTGATGGTCTAACGCCAAACGGTCATCAAAAAACCCCGGCTCCAAGCTTGGAACCGAGGTTTTTGAATTGGTGGGCTCTGTGAGATTCGAACTCACGACCGTCCGATTAAAAGTCGGATGCTCTACCAGCTGAGCTAAGAGCCCCAAAGGCGCGGTATCTAGGCGCGATACCTTAGGTGCGGGGCGGAACTTAAGGTGCCCAGACGTCCGGGTCAAGCCCCTGTCGCGCCAAAAAGAAACTAATTTTGCATAAAGTTCTATGCACGCCTATTCGGCGTCGAAACGGCCCTGCAAACGCGCCGCCACGCCATCGGATACGAAGTGGCGCACATCGCCACCCAGACGGCCAATTTCCTTGACGAAACGGCTGGAAATGAACTGATTCTTGTCCGACGCCATCAAAAACACGGTTTCCAATTCGGGACTCAAACGCGAATTCATGCCCGCCATCTGAAACTCGTACTCAAAGTCCGAGACCGCGCGCAAGCCGCGCACGATCACGCTGGCGCCGACGTCGGCGACGAATTCGACCAACAAATTATCAAACGGTCGAACCTCGACGGTGACGCCGGGATGCAGCTTGGACGCGGCTAACTCAGTCTCGACCATTTCAACGCGCTCTTTCAGCGTGAACAAAGGCTCCTTGCCCGCGTTGACGGCGACCGCGACGATCAAATGATCGACCACCCGGGTGGCGCGGCAGATGATGTCCATATGCCCATTGGTGGGCGGATCAAATGTACCGGGATAAACGCCGCTACGTTGTTGTAAAGATGGCATGTGGGGGGAGGCTCCGTTATTCGCTTTGTTCGCCGCCGTCAGACTGATCTGTTGCGGGCTCGTCTGTTGCGGGCTCGTCGCCAGCCGGGACAGCCGAGGCGTCGCCAGCGGATGCTTGCGGCGCTTCAGATGCAGCTTGCTCGCCTTCCGCGCCCTCTTCGCCATCAAACTCATCGTCTTCGACTTCGGTCAAACGCGTCACCGACACGACATGTTCACCTTTAGCTGTTTTGAACAACGTCACGCCTTGGGTGTTGCGTCCGGCGATTCGGATGTCCACCACGGTGGTGCGAATCAGTTGCCCGCCATCGGACACCATCACCAATTGGTCTTCGGTTTCGACCGGGAACGACGCCACCACACTGCCATTGCGCTTGGTGGTTTCGATGTTGGTGATGCCCTGGCCGCCACGTCCGGCGATACGGTATTCGTATGCCGAGGTGCGCTTACCGTAACCGTTTTCGGTGATGGTGAGGATAAAGTCTTCCATCGCTTCCATCTCGGCGAAGCGTTCTTCGGACAGGCCCAGTTGGGTGGGGTCGGTGATCAGATCGTCACCGCCTTCGCCCTCAGCGCCTTCGGCGCGACGACGCGCGGACTGAACCTTCAGATAAGCATCGCGTTCTTCGGTCAAGAAATCGATGTGGCGCAGAATCGACATGGTGACGACTTCGTCACCCTTGGCCAAGCGCATACCGCGCACGCCGGTGGAGGCGCGGCTGGCGAACACCCGCACGCCTTTTTCGTTGCCGGCGTCGTCCTTTTTGGAAACCGGGAAGCGGATGCACTTACCATTTTTCGCCGCCAACAGAACGTCGTCGCCTTCGCTGCACACCTGCACGCCGACCAAACGATCGCCCTCGTCCAGCTTCATGGCGATTTTGCCGTTGGTCATGACGTTGGTGAAGTCCGACAGCGAATTGCGGCGCACCCCGCCCGACGCGGTGGAGAACATCACGAACATTTCGTTCCAGGTGCTCTCATCTTCGGGCAGCGGCATCATCGTGGAAATCGTCTCGCCTTGATCCAGCGGCAGGATGTTGACCATCGCCTGTCCGCGCGCGGTGGGACCGCCCAACGGTAATTTATAGACCTTGAGCTTGTAAACGATGCCGGTGGAGGAGAAGAACAGCACCGGGGTGTGGGTGTTGACCACGAACACCTGGCTGACAAAGTCTTCGTCGCGCATCGACATGCCCGAACGGCCTTTGCCGCCACGACGCTGGGCGCGATAGGTCGACAGCGGCACGCGCTTGATGTAGCCGGTGTTGGTCACCGTCACGACCATGTCTTCGCGCTGGATCAGGTCTTCGATGTCGTGTTCGAATTCCGCTTCTTCCAACGACGTGCGCCGGGGGTTGGCGAATTTTTCGCGCATCTCTTCAAGTTCGTCGCGCAAAATGCCGTAAAGCTTTTCGCGCGAGCCCAAGATTTCTAAAAGCTCTTTGATTTCATCGCCCAGCGCACGCAAGTCGTCGGCGATTTTGTCGCGTTCCAGACCGGTCAAACGGTGCAGGCGCAGTTCCAAGATGCCGCGGGCTTGAATTTCAGACAGTTTGTAATTGCCGTTGGCGTCGACCAAGCGACCGGGCTCGTCGATCAATTCGATCAACGGCACCACTTCACCCGCCGGCCACTCGCGCTCCATCAACTGTTCGCGCGCCACTTGGGGGTTGGGCGCTTTGCGGATCAGGGCGATGACTTCATCGATGTTGGCGACCGCGATGGCCAGACCGACCAACAGGTGGGCCTTGTCGCGCGCCTTGCCGAGCAAGAAAATGGTGCGCCGACGGATGACCTGTTCGCGGAACGCGACGAACGCTTGAAGGATTTCCTTCAAATTCATCTGCTGCGGACGGCCTTGGTTCAGCGCCAACATATTGACGCCGAAAGAGGTCTGTAGCGGGGTGTGCTTGAACAATTGGTTCAGCACCACCTCGGCCATGGCGTCGCGTTTGATTTCGACCACCACACGCACGCCGTGACGATCAGATTCGTCGCGAATGTCGGAAATGCCCTCGATCCGTTTGTCGCGCACGCACTCGGCCATGGTCGCGACCATACGCGCCTTGTTCACCTGATAGGGGACCTCAGAAATGATAATCGCTTCACGGCCCTTGGCGCGTTCCTCAATTTCGGTGCGCCCGCGCATGATCACGGAACCGCGCCCGGTGTGGAACGCCGAATGGATGCCCTGCTTGCCCATGATCAGGCCGCCGGTCGGGAAATCCGGCCCTTTGACGAACTGCATCAAGCCTTCGATGGTGATGTAGGGGTCTTCGATCACCGCCAAGCAGCCATCCAAGACTTCGCCCAGATTGTGCGGCGGGATGTTGGTCGCCATGCCCACAGCGATACCGCCTGCGCCATTGACCAACAAGTTCGGAAAACGCGCCGGAAGCACGGTCGGCTCGCGTTGGCTATCGTCGTAGTTGGGCTGGAAATCGACGGTGTCTTTGTCGATGTCGTCGATCAGCGCATGCGCTGATTTCGCCATGCGCGCTTCGGTATAACGCATCGCAGCCGCACGGTCGCCATCCATCGAGCCAAAGTTGCCTTGGCCGTCGATCAACGGCAAGCGCAAGGAAAAGTCCTGCGCCATACGCACCATAGAATCGTAAATCGCGCTGTCGCCGTGGGGGTGATACTTACCCATAACGTCACCGACGATACGCGCCGATTTTTTATAGGGCTTGGTGGCGTCGTATCCACCTTCGTTCATCGCATGCACGATGCGCCTGTGAACCGGTTTCAAACCGTCGCGAACGTCAGGTAGCGCACGGCTCACAATCACGCTCATCGCATAATCGAGGTAGGAGCTTTTCATCTCATCTTCGATGGCGACGGTTTCGAATTCTTCTTCCCGAGAAGGCGGTGGCGTGGGCGATTCGGACGTCAAAGAATTATCCCTGTAAAATCAATACATTAACACAAATCAAAAGCGGCCTTTTCAGACCGCTTCCTGAGCCATGAAATCTAGCATTTCAGGGGGGGGAAAACAACCTTATGACGGCTTTGTAACGACCATTATTTACCACTGCGCCGAAGCCGACACACGGGCTTCCAAACGCCACGAAAAAAGCCGACAGGATGAACCTGTCGGCTTTTTCGAGAAGACCTTCAAAAAGAAGGCCCCCTCCCCCATAACTCGTTGTTCTAGCCCAACAACACGTTGCCCTAGAACGGAATTTCGTCATCCAGATCAGAGCCCGGAGCAGGACCGCCCCCGCCGCCACTGCCGCCGCCGAAGCTGTCGCCGCCACTGGCTGGACCGCTATCGAAACCGCCGCCGCCTTGGCCGCCGCCATAACCGCCACCGCCTTGACCGCCGCCGCCACCTCCGCCTTCACGGCCGTCGAGCATGGTCAGCGTGCAGTTGAAGCCTTGCAGCACCACTTCGGTGGAATACTTGTCCTGGCCGCTTTGATCGGTCCATTTGCGGGTTTGCAGCTGGCCTTCAAGATAAATCTTAGATCCCTTGCGCAAATACTGCTCGGCAATGTTGGCGAGGCCTTCGGAGAAGATCACCACCCGGTGCCATTCCGTACGCTCTTTGCGTTCGCCGGTGTTGCGGTCTTTCCAGCTTTCGGACGTGGCGACGGATAGGTTCGCAATTTTTTTGCCGTCCTGAGTGTGGCGAATTTCAGGGTCTCGCCCCAGGTTGCCGACCAAAATCACCTTATTCACACTGCCTGCCATGGGGCCCCCGCTCTGTTCAGAAATCGCTTGGAATCGTTGCAGCGGACTTTACACGCAAAGCCCGCCCCCTCGCCAGTATTTTAACCAGTCGCCTGGCCGGAACGCCCGACCATGGCCCTACGCGGGGCTGGGGCTATCCATGACGCTGACAATGCGCCCCAACAACGACTGTGGGGAGATGGGTTTGCCGAGAAAGCCGTTCACGCCGGCGTCGAGAGCCTGTTCTTGCAAACTGGTTTCGGTGTATCCGGTCACCATGATGATGGGCACCGCGTTGTTTTTGCAATCGAGCTTGCGGATTTGACGCACGCACTCGACACCGTCCATGCCCTCCATCTTCCAATCGAGGATCACCAAATCGATGTGTTTCGAAGAGTCCGGGGCGTCAAGAATTTCAAGCGCTTCGATACCGTCACGAGCTTCTTCAAGCTTGCTCATACCAAGCGCTTGAAGAATCGAACGGACCAGTGTGCGAAAATGTACGTTGTCCTCAACAATTAAAATGTTGAGCTGCGTGACGTCAACAGAACTCATTTATCCCCCTCAGGATCAGCGCCAGCGCCCCCGCACATGACGATAAAAGATAGCATATCGATTTCCGGTCGGACCGGAAAGCAGAATTCGAGGCCTTAAAGCAGCCCCAAAGCCTCTAAATCCCCGGCCAATTCGGGTGGGATATCCGATGCCCCATCAGCATCGATATCCTTGGGCGCCTTCGCCGGGTCTAGATAACGCCAGCCTTGAAAGGCGCGGTGGGGGCGGTTTTGCGTCGCCACCAGTTCGGGGTGCAAAACGATTGCACAGCGTTTCACCCCTTCGTCATCGGTGTAGCTGTCAAACGCCACCAATTTCTGACGGGCGCGGACTGCCCCCTTAATCACCCAATAGATTGAGCCGCCATCGAGCAGCTCGGCCTCGCGCTTGGGTTTCATGCGGGTGAAATGACGTGGATTTTCAGAGAGCCCCTGGGCTTTGAATTCAGCTATGCGGTTTTTCTGCAACCGCGCCAAATGTTCAAAATCTTCAACGCCGACCGCCAACTTGATTAAGTGGACCGTCACAATGTGGCCTCAGGATCGATGACCTCAGCTTCATGATTGCGCCGATCGGCGCCCCGAAATAGCGCCTTCAGGTGGCGGCGGCGATCAGGACCAAAAAAGTCGTCGGAACGGACGAACGGTCTGGGTTGCGCCACCATCGCTCGCAAGCGCAAATCGAGGATTTTCGCAGACAGCGGTTTGGCCACATAGTCGTTCGCCCCAGCGTCGCGGGTGGCGATGATTTCGCCCAAACTGGCGTTGCCGGACATCACGATGATTGGCGTAAAGGGATCGATGCCTTCATAGCCGGCGCGAATTTTCTGCGTCAGCTCCAACGCGCCGACGGGGGTCATTGCGGCATCCGCAATCACCACATCGCAAGGCAGTTCGCGCAAAGACGCCAGCACCTCTTCGCCGTTGCGCGCTTCCAAAACTTCAGAGACGCCAATGCCGCGCAGCAAAATATCGCGGATGATTTCACGCAATTGAGAATACGGGTCCGCGACCAGCACGCGCATCTCGGAGATGCGGTTTTCTTCAATGCTCATGGGTGGCATGGAACACGTCTCCTATCCCTTTCCTCGGGCGCTGGCCCCGAGTGCTGGTGTTTTTTTATATCTTAAGAGTTCAGCATCCGCCCCTCGAAATCAAGGGCGGAAATCACCAAGGAATCTCGGCGCCATCATAGGCATAGAAACGCCCGCTTGCATTCATATCGGCTGCGTCAATCACACGGCGCATGCCGGCGACGCTTTGCTCCGCGTCGATCAATCCGCTCGGCCCGCCCATATCGGTGCGCACCCAACCGGGGTGCAACAGCACAGAGATCACGCCTTGTGGTTTAAGGTCGTTGGCGAGGCTTTTCATCACCGCGTTCACCGCCGCTTTGGACGAACGGTAGATATAGCCGCCACCCGATGTGTTGTCGGTCATCGAGCCCATTTTTGAGCTCAGCGTCGCGACGCATTTGCGATCGCTGGCCGCGACATGCGGCGCGAAGCACTGCGCCACACACAGCGGCGCCAAGGCGTTGGTGCGCAGAACCTGTTCCCAAACGTCGAAATCAATCTCATTCAAGGCGCTGCGTTTCGGCCCATACACCCCGGCATTGTTGATCAGCAGGTCAATGGCTGTCCCCTTCAGCTGATCCGCCAACGCACGTACGGCCTCAAAATTGGTGACATTGAGCGGATATACCGTCACCCCATCGATGGTGTTGAGCTCCGTCGCATCTTCGGGTTTGCGACATGTGGCGATCACCGACCAGCCATCTTGTACATACTGACGGGCGAACTCCAGCCCCAAGCCTCGGTTTGCGCCGGTGATCATCACGGTGGGCATTTACGCACCTCTGTTTCTATCGTTTGAGATCAAAACCTACATCAAAAACATCGCGCCGAGGCCTAAGAACACCATAAAGCCGACCACATCCGTGACGGTGGTGAGAAACACGCTCGACGCCACCGCCGGGTCGACGCCGTGGCGTTCCAAGGCGATGGGAATGATCGCCCCGAACAAGCCCGCGACGATCATATTGACGATCATCGCCATACCGATCACCAATCCAATACCCGGGGTGCCAAACCACCCCCACGCGACCGCGCCCATCAACACCGCGAAGATCACGCCATTGATGGCCCCGACGAGGATTTCCTTGCCGATTTGACGCATCGCATTGGTTGAGGTCAGTTCCTTGGTGGCCAGCGCGCGCACCGCAACGGTCAGCGTCTGAGTGCCCGCATTGCCGCCCATCGAGGCCACGATCGGCATCAACACCGCCAACGCCACCACTTGTTCGATGGAGGCCTGAAAAAAGCCGATCACCACCGACGCCATGATGGCGGTGAGCAAATTGATGAACAGCCACGAAAAGCGTTGCTTGGTGGTGTCCAGGGTGGCCGAATATAAATCGTCCTCGCGCACGCCACCCAGGGCCAAGATATCGTCTTCGGCCTCTTCATCGATGACGTCGACAACGTCGTCAATGGTGATGATACCGACCAATCGCCCTTCCTCGCCGACCACCGGGGCCGATACCAGATCGCGTTGACGAAACAGAAAGGCGACTTCTTCTTGATCCATATCGACCGGGATCAACTTCATGCGTTCGTGCATGATTTCGGTCACCGGCACAGGACGTTTGTTTTGCAACAAGGTGCTCAACGGGATGGTGCCGACCGGCCTGTGACGCGGGTCCACCACCACAATGTCGTAAAAAACATTGGGCGTTTCCCATTCATCTTGTTCCGCGACCTCGCGCATGAAGTCGATGGTTTCGCCGACGTTCCAAAACTGCGGCACGGTCATCACCGCGCGCTGCATCAAACGACCGGCGGAATATTCCGTATAGGACAATCCGGCTTCGA